>ERZ773004.2-NODE-2-length-401512-cov-45.988744_pt1 | contig 401512 bp, 356 predicted proteins | sample MGYA00580667_ERZ773004 | MGnify/ENA primary metagenome ERZ773004 (study PRJEB29015, sample SAMEA2737963) | human oral metagenome | biome: human oral; feature: human-associated habitat; material: dental | place: China | collected 2123 ... | reverse complement strand
CCACGGCATCGACTGCTGGGTCACCGCCACCGGAGCCGCCTACTGCCTCAACACCCACAAACAAACCGTCCAAATAGCACAAGAGTGAGGGGCAGCAAGGCCTAAAAGCTGAAAGGCGACAAAACCGGAAGACAAAACGATCCCCGACACGCAGGGACGCCGACAGCCTCCCCGCAACGAGGACTCCCGTCCCCAACCGATCCCGCACCCGAGAGCGTCGATTCGCACTTTTTCAACGGTTAAAAACGGGCGGGCGGATTGCTCCGCCCGCCCGTTCTCGTCAGCACTCGCTCTCCTGGTCAGCCCTCACGAAACATTACGCCCATTGAGCCCTCGGGGTAGTGCCACTTGAGCAGTCCCGGAGCCGCAACGGCGCGGCACGTTCCGCATTCGAGGCAGGCGGCGAACTCCACGGAGATCGTGCCGTCGGGTTCCTCGGAGTAGACGTGGGCGGGACACACCTTGACCAACACTTTGCCGGCCCCGGTGGCCTTCGCTATCTCCTGGTTGACCTCGATATGCGAATTGCCTTCGTCGACTTCATAGACGTTCTTGCCCAGGCGGGCGGGAACGCTGCCTTCGAAAAAATCAGACATTACAGAAACCTCACTGCCTGGAAGCCAATCTTGGCCATCCGTCGAATCTTCAAACCAGATGCCTTGAAAGCGGACAACGCGGTTGGAAGGATGTGCTTGCGGGGCGTCAGATCGAGGTTGTACACGCCGTACAGCACGTCCGCCAGCATCAATCCGAGATCGCCGTACATTTCATCGTTCTCGAGGAAGTCGGGCGCCTTGGCGTACGTCGCCATGTCCTTGCCTACGAAGGACTTCTTATACTCGGCGATGTATCGTTCCAACCCCACACGGCTGCAGTCCCCGGTTTCCAGCGCGTGATCGACGGCCGTGGCGGCTGCGACGGCAGAACCGGCTGCAAGGTCCATCCCCCGAACCGTGAAGCCGGTGTTGAGGGTGAAGCCGGCGGCGTCTCCGATCACAACGAGCCCGTTGCGGACCAGATCGTGCTGCATCTTCTCCCCGCCCTCGGCCACAAGATGGCAGCCGTACTCGAGGAGCTCACCGCCCTCCAGGAACGACGCGATCGCCGGGTGCGAGAGGAAATGATCGTGCAGATCCGAAGAGGACTTGCCCTTCTTCGTCAGATCGTCCAGCCGTGCGACGATGCCGATGGAGACGGATTCCTTGTTCGTGTACATGAATCCGCCGCCAGCCACGCCCTCGGTGCAGTCTCCGACGACGGCGTAAGCCGCTCCTTCGTCGCCGACGAGGTTGAAGCGCTTCTTCACCTCGTCCTCGCCGAGGTGAATCACGGACTTCACGCCCACCGCCAGGTTCTCCAACGGTTCCTTCCCGCGGATCCCCGCGTCTTGGGAGATGAAGGAGTTGACGCCGTCGGCCGCGACGACGACGCGGGCCCTCAGCTCGTCCTCGCCGGCCCGGATGCCGACGAACCGCCCGCCCTCGCGAATGATCCCGTCGACCTTGACGCCGGGCATGATTGTCACGCCCGCCTCCTCCGCCTGCTCCGCGAGCCACGGATCGAACTTCGCCCGCAAGACCGTGACGGCGTTGACCGGCTCGGCCAGCCGCGAGTCCCAGTAGTCGACGTTCACGAAGTTAGTCGGGTTGAGGAAGCTCAAACAATTGCGGGTGATGCGCCGTTCGATCGGGGCTTCCTCAATGAAGTTCGGGAACACCTCCTGCATGACGCGACAGTAAAAGACGCCGCCCGACAGGTTCTTGGACCCCGGCTCCATTCCCCTCTCGACAAGGAGGACTTCGCGCCCTTTCTTCGCTAGCAGGTAGGCGCAGACGGAACCCGCCACTCCCCCGCCGACGACGATGACGTCGAAATCGTAGTTCTCTTCGGTCATGATTCCTACTTAGCAGCCTCCGTCAGCGCCGGAAGAACCTCGTAGAGATCGCCAACGATTCCGTAATCGGCTCCCGCGAACATAGGCGCCTTCGAATCGCTGTTGACGGCCACGACGACCTTCGAATCGCTCATGCCCACCGTGTGCTGGATCTGGCCGGAGATGCCGACGGCGATGTAGAGCTCGGGCGAGACGATCTGGCCGGAGACGCCGATGTAGCGGTCGACGGCCATCCAATCCGCGCCTTCGGCGAGGGGACGGGAGCACGCGAGCTCGGCGCCGATTGCGGCTGCGAGTTCCTCGGCCAGCTTGAGGTCTTCCTTCGCTTTGAAGCCGCGTCCCGCTGAGACGACGCGCTTGGCCGCCCCCAGATTGACCGCGACGACTTCCGTCTTCTCTTGGCCGGTGACCTTGGCGTCGTAGACCGAGCCTTCCGTCGTCTCTGCGGCCACAGGCTCGCCCTCGGCCTCCGCGCCGCCGTCGAGAACCGCGACGACGGGCGAGTCAAAGGTGACGTTTTCAAAAGAAAGGCCGCCGTAACGCGAAAGCTCGGCTGCGCCGGCCTTGACCGACTTGAGGCCGGGAAGGAACGCGGCGTTCAGCTTGGCCGCGACGGCGCCGGCGAGGACCCGCTCGGCGGGCTTGTTGGCGGCGAGGACGACGTCGCCGGCCTCGGCCGCGACGGCCGCCGCGACCGCGGGCGCAGCGGCCTCGGCGGGAACGCCTTCGGGCAGCGCCACGTCGATGACCTTGTCGACTCCGGCGACGGGCGTGCCGCCGACGGTCACTGCCGTGACTGAGCCGCCGACCGCCCGCCCGTGCTCGACGAGAGCGGCAATCTGCGGGTCGACCGCGATGATCCAGGTGTTTGCCATTGTTGTCTTTGTCCTTTCAACTCTCAGAGCACGCCGTCGGCACGCAGGGCGGCAACGAGCTGGGCGGGAGCGTCCGCGCCCTCGAAAATCTTGTTCTTGCGAGCCTTGCGCTCGGGCTTCGAACGGCCGACGACGGCGACTTCGACGTCGACGGAAGGAACCTCGACCTTCTCCACGGGCTTCTTGCCGGCGGCGAGGATGTCCTTCATGGACGGAACCTTGGGGGCGACGGCGTCCGAGGAAGCTGAGACGACGACGGGGCCGGAAACGGCGATCGTGCGGCTCCCACCGGGAACGTTCTGCGTAATCTCATACCCGTCGGCGGTCTTGGCGACTGCCGAGACGCCCTGGAAGGCCGGCCATCCGAGGAATCCGGCAACGAGGGCCGGCACGATCTTCGTGCCCTCGTCGATCGAGGAGTCGCCGGCGAGCAGAATGTCCGCTCCTTCGACGGATTTGACGAGCTCCGCCAGCGCCGAAGCGACCTTCGTGGCGTTCCATCCTGCGGTCGCGTCGTCGGCGACGACGACTCCCCTGTCGAATCCCTTCGACATGGCGTTCTTCTTGGCCATCGATCCGGCCACGTCGCTCTTGCCGACGGTGACGCCGACGAGCTCGACGCCCTCGGCGTCCGCGAGGTTGCGACCCAGCTGGATTGCCACGGGATCGTACTCGGAAACGGCGGACTTGGCCCGCGACCAATCGACGACGCCGTCGGCGCCGACCGACGCATCCTGTGGATTGGCCGCGTACTTGTAAGCGACAACTACGGTCATTGAAGCCTCTCTCTTGTTTTGTTGAGGGCCTGGCTGCACCACTGCCCTGTGGAAAGCGATTGCGTTTCGATGAAACGCGTCTTCGGCTCCATCAGTTTCCCACATTGCGCGCTGCGACGCCCCGCGGACAACCCCGGAAGCCGATTTCGGACTTTCTGCGTCCGAAAAAAGGTCTTTTCCAACCTCCATACCTTTGCGGACACAGTAATTGTTCGGTTGAAGTTAATGTTACCCTGCTGCTTCTTCTGCAATGAGGACCAAAGACTTGCACACCCACGCGTCTGTGAGCCGTCTCTCCAAATTCCCAGGTCCATTGCGTATAATCGACGTTGTCAACGCAGCCGCGGGTCTTTGCCCAAACGAACGACGAGGAGATTTCGTGGTCGATATTCATGCAGTCCAACGCGGCCCCGTAGGGCGGCCTCGCAACGTCGAAGCCGACGGCAAGATACTCAAAGCCGCCCTGGCTCTGTACGGCGACGCCGGATGGCACGGCTTCAACATGACGAAGGTGGCCAAGGCCGCCGGCGTCGGCAAATCCTCGATGTACACGAGGTGGGCCAACGTCGAGGAACTGTTCATCGAGGCTTTCCGGACCGTCGTGGCTGCGCCCGGGCCCGTCGGCGACAGTGCGCAAGAAGTGCTGTCCAACGAGGCCGAATATCGAATGCGGCTGTACCTCGGCAAACATGCGCAGGCGGTCAGACGCCTGTTCGTCGAGATGGCCTGCGAAGTCAATCCCGTGGTCCGCGCCGCTTACCTCCATACGTATCAAGACCCGATCGCCGCAATCCGCACGCGCCTGTGGGAGTTCAAATCGGCCGGCCTTCTGCCGGAGGGGACGTCCGTCACACGTCTTCTCGACGCCATCGAAGGCTCAGTGCTCATGCGCGCCTTTTCGCTCATGCCGGAGAACATCGATTGTTTCCTCGGCGAAATTCCCGAATACGTGGAAAACCTAGTCAACGACCAGCTCGACGCTTTGCCTCTGCAGACCCTGCGCTCGGTGTCCTGACGCACGTCTCCTAACACGGGCGCGCAAGAGAAAATCACAGGCAGACGGCGCCGATTCGTCGCTCTGATCGCGTGGACGGGCGGAAGGCCGCCTTGACGGAAGGAGCCGCCCCGGCTGGTTTTGCGCGCAGCAGAAGATTTCTTTTATGCGCGCAGCAGAGGGTTTCGCGCCTTTTCGACGCCCAGTCGCGTCGAGGGACCGTGGCCGGGAAGGAGGATCGTAGAGTCGGGATACGTTCCGAGCCTGGAGCAGGTTCGGCGCATCGCCTCGGCGTCGCCTCGAATGAAGTCCGTGCGCCCGATTCCGTTGGCAAAGAGGGTGTCGCCGGTGAACATGAGATTGAGTTCGGCGCAGTAGAGGCAAATGGACCCCGGAGTGTGGCCGGGCGTCGATATGACCCGGAAGCGGTAGGGGCCAAGGGCGACCTCGTCGCCGTCGTCTAACAGCCGATCGACTTTTTCGACCCGATAGTCGCGCCCCTCTTCGTCGAAGCCCGAAAGATGGGGGTCGGCCACGGCGTGCCCGTCCTCGCGCCCGACCGCGAAGGAGGCGCCGTATGCCCCGGCCACCTCGTTGACGGCGCCGATGTGGTCGCAGTGGCAGTGGGAGGCGACGATCTGCACGTCGCCCGTCGAGCCGACGTCGTCCGCAGAATCGATGAGGCCGAGCACTTCGGCGGGTTCGTCTCCTGGGTCGACGACGATCGTCGCCGTCCCTTCGCGCAGAACGTAGCAGTTGGCGTGATAGCTTCCGACGACGACAGAATCGATTTTCATAGCCGCCTTCCCTTTCTCGAACCGTGCTCTTTCCAGAACCGTGCTCTCGCTTTGAAACCATGCAGCCGGCGACCCCGGATCCAGCCGGATCGACATGCGTCTAAACGAATGCCATGCGTTCTAAGCGGGCGCTCTGCGTTCCAGCCTGACTCCCAGCATTCTAGCCGAACGCCCTGCGCTCAAGCGCAACGCCCGGATCATTCCATCGAGCCGGGCCGGCCGATCGGCTCGCGGGAACTCGGCCCCGCGAGCCCCCGGTCTCGCCTGTGCTCAAGCCTTACTTGTACTCGATGATTCCCCAGTTCAGATGGGGCTTGGCGCCGGTCTCGTCGGCGTCGGCGTCGACGAGGGCGAAGCGGAGTTCGCCGTCGGCGACCTTCCACAAGCGCGTCGTGAGCGTCGATCCGGGATGGACCGGCGAGGTGATGCGCGTCTTGAAACGCGTGATGCGCTCGGGCTCGCCTGGCACGAAGGCGTCGATGGCGTGGCGCATGACGACCCCCGCGTAGCTGATGGCGTGGAGAATCGGGCGCGGTTCCCCGTTTGCCGCGGCATACTCCCAGTCGATGTGCTGGGGGTGGTAGTCGCCGGAGAGGCGGTAGATGAGCGCCTGGTTCTCGGGGATCGTCTCGGTTGTCTCAACGTCGGCGGGCCGATCGGGCATGTCGACGATGTCCTTCGGCGGCTTGGGGCCGCCCCAGCCGCCGTCGTAGATGAGGCAGTCCCAAGATTCGTTGGTGAACAGCAGATTTCCCTCGGAATCGTAGGTGTCGCCAATGTGTTGGGCGAGCAGCCCCCTTCCCTCGCCGCGATCGTAGAGGCCTTTAAGCTTGACCTTCGTCTCCAGGCGGTCGGACATCTTCACGATGGGCCGATGGAAGCGAATGTCGAAGCCCCAGTGCAGCGAGCCCGCGTAGTTGTACCCGTAGTCGATGGTCCGGGTCACCTCGGAATCGACGATGAGCATCGCGCCGAACATCGGAAGAACCTTGAGCTTCGGATCGCGCTCGTCGTGCTCGTTGAGGTACTCCAGGCCGTTCTTGCCGTCTATTCCCGCGCCGCAGCCGAGCGCGAACAACTCGAGGTCGCGGAAGGCGTAGTCGCGGACGAACGGACCGAATGTCTGGCCGACCATGTCAGTGTTGATAGCCATGGGATTGCCTTTCTATATTGTTGACTTCTCTGTTTTGAGTTGGTTTTTCAGGACTTTTCCGTACTCTCCGCGCGGCAGCCCGTCGCGGAACTCGATGACGGAGGGGATTTTGAAGAACGACAGACGCAACGAGAGGAAGTCCTGCACGTCCTCGGCGGTCAGCCGACGCCCCGGCTTGGGGACGACAACCGCTTTGACGGCCTCGTCCCTGATGGAATCGGAGATGCCCAGCACGGCGACGTCGGCGACGTCGGGATGCTCGAGAATGGCGACCTCCACCTCGCAGGCCGAAATGTTCTCGCCCGCACGCTTGACGATGTCGCCCATGCGGTCGACGAAGTAAAGCCAGCCATCGGCGTCGGCGTACCCGCAGTCTCCCGTGCGAAACCAGCCGTCTGCCGTGAATGCCGCCCGCGTGGCCTCCTCGTCCCGCCAGTATCCGGCCATGAGGGAGACGCCGGCCTGCCCGCGCACCTGTATCTCCCCGCACTCGCCGGGCGGCAGCGCGGAACCGTTTTCCCCCGCGATCCTGACGTCGTAGCCCGGACCGGCCAAACCGATGGACGGCCACTTGGACCGCCCGTCGGGAAGGTCGGTGACGACGCCGACGAGGGTTTCGGACGAGCCGTAGTTGTTGAGCAGCCGCACCCCGTAGCGTTCCTCGAATGCCTCCTTGGTCCCTTTGGGAAGGGGAAGGAAATAGTGGACGGCCCTCACGCTGTGGTCGCGTTCGCCCGAAGCGACTGGCTGGGCCATGAGCGTTTTGACGATCATGGCCATCGCCTGAATCACGGTCGCCCTGTGCCTGCGCACCTGCGACCACATCCTGCTCGCCGAGTATCGGCGCACGAGAACGAGGGCGGCCCCGGTGTAAACGGCGGGCATGAGGGCCGAGAGCTGGAGGTTGACGTGCGTGACGGACATCGTCGTCAGGTACCTGTCGGCTTCGCTGAGCGAAAGCTCCCAAGCGACGTACTTCCCCGAGAACACCGCGTTGGCATGCGTGAACATCACTCCCTTCGGGCGCGACGTCGTGCCCGAGGTGTACATGATCTCCAACAGGTCGCCCGGCCTGACCTCGGGCCTCGGAGGGGGCGTCCCCGCCCGATCGGCTTTCATCGCCTCGTAGCTTCCGTCGTCGAGGCAGACGACGGCGACGCCCTCCAGGCTCCCGGAGTCCTCCGGAAACTCGCTGACGAGCACGCGGATGCCGCACTCCTCGACGACGAGGGCGCATTCGGCCGCCGTGCTTGCAGGGCCGATCGGCACGACGACGGCGCCGATCGCCGCCAACGCAAGGAAGCACTCGACGAACTCGGGCCGATTGCACATGTGCAGGCCGACCCGGTCGCCCGCCTCGACGCCGAGAGAGGCGAACATTGAGGCGGCAGCCTTCATTTCACGGTCCATGCGAGCGTATGTGTATCGCTCGACCTTGGACGTGTCCGGGTCCTCGTGGACGAGGAACTCCCGGTCGGCCCAAAGCGCCGCCCTCTCCTCCCAGAGGTCGCGCACACTGGGGTATTCTCGCGTATTCATCTCACCTTCGCGGGCTGGGCGGGCGCCGAAGCGTCCGCCCTCGCCTCAGTCTCCAAACCTGACGGCGCCCGATTCCTCGAACCGCGCCAGGTCCTCCGGCGTGAACCCCGCCCGGGTCAGCACGTCGCGGGTGTCATAGCCGAGAGGCGGCATCGGACGCCAAAAGCCTCCGGGGTTGTTGGCGAACTTCGGGAACGTGTTGAGCCCCTTGACAGGCGCGCCCTCGGCGTTCTCCCACTCGATGAAGCACTCGCGCCGGGCCACATGGTCCTCGGCCACGATGTCCTCGAACTCGTTGACCGCTTGGGCGGCGATTCGATGCTCCACGAAGTCCTTTTGAACGTCGGCCTTGAGCTGGCCAGCAAGGTACTCTTCGAGCTTGCGCTGGATGAGATCCGCTTTGGGCCCGTCCAGCCACAGCGCGGACGTGTCCTCCGGGTACTCGGGAGTCCCCCACAGATCGCCCAGACCGATGGTCTCCAAAAGATACTTGTTCTGGGCGACGCCGTAGACGCACAGGCCGATGTACCCGTCTTTGCAGGCATACTCGCCGATCGCGCACAGGTTCTGATGGCGCGCGCCCGGACGAGGGTAGGTTATGCCGGCGTTGAGGTAATCCATCATGTAGTACGTGCCGACGCGCAGGAGCGTCTCGTACATCGCCAGATCGATGCTCTCCCCCTTGCCCGTCGCCTTGGCCTTGTGCAGGGCGGCCAGCGCCGAAGAGACGATCATGAGCGAGTTGAAATAGTCGCCCGAATAGGGGGCGATGTTCATCGGCTGCTCGGGCGTGCCGTTTTGCGCGATGATTCCCGCGTATGCGGCGACCGTGAGATCGTAGGCGGCGGCGTTGACCACGGCCGGATCGCCCCACTGGCCGAACCCCGAAACGTGGACGATGACGAGGGAGGGATTGGCCTCCCACAGCATCTCGTCGGTGATCCCCTTGCGGGCGAACGCCGGGCCCTTGGAGGATTCGATGAAGATATCAGCCTCCTTGACCAAACGGCAAAGGATCTCCTTGCCTTCGTCGGTAAAGGGATTCATGGAGATCGAGCGCTGGTTGCGCCTCTCCATCTCCTTCGTCCACGTGGTGTCCCGCATCGAGTCGCCCGTCCACATGTTTTCGATCCACGTGACGTCGGCGCCCCACTCGGACATAATCTCTGCCGCGGTGGGAGCGGCGATCTCGACCGCCGAATAGAGGACTCTGACGTCGTCCAGCGGGCCGAACGACGGCTTTGTCGTTTCCATGTCTAACCTCTCTGTTTGTTGTGCTCGGCCTGTTTGCTTTGACTGGGCCTGTCTGCCTGTCCCGGGTCCGCTCAGCGGTAGTTCTTCAGCGCAGCGCGGCCGGCTGTGAGGATCATCATCTCGTCGGTTCCCCCGGAGATCCTGTCCACGCGCAAATCCCTGAAGAAGCGCTGGACTCGATGATCGCCGGTGATTCCAACGCCGGCGAGGATCTGGAGGGCGTCGTCGACCACCTCGAAAGCCGCGTGCGAACAGTAGTACTTGGCCATTGAGCAGTCGCCGCGGCCGAGCTTGCCGACGTCGTGCTTCCAAGCGATCTCGAAAAGCATGTTGCGCATATTCGTCAGGCGCACCTGCATGTCGGCGAACTTCAACTGGATGAGCTGGCGGCGCGCGATCGCCTGGCCGCCCTGGACGCGCTGATTGGCGTACTTGGCGGCGTCTTCGAAGGCGCAGTAAGCCTGGCCGTAGTTCGTCAGGGCCACGAGGAAGCGCTCGAGGTCGAAATCCGCGACGCCGCGCATGAAGCCGTTGCCTTCAGTGCCGAAGAGGTCCGACTCTTCGAGTTCGACGTCGTCGAAGTAGACCTCGGCGCACGAATCCATTCGGAGCCCGAGCTTGTGCAGGGGTTCCTTTGCAATGCCCGGCTTGCTCATGTCGACGAGCCATTCGGTGTAGACGTCCATGTCGTCGGCGTTGCGGGCCATTACCACCAGGTAGGGAACGCGCATCCCGGACGTCTGGAAAGTCTTGTGCCCGTTGAGGTAGACCTTGCCGTCGCGCCGCGTGTACGTCGTGCGCATGTCGTTCCAGGACGATCCCGCGCTCGGCTCGGTCATCGCGTAGTTGAGGACCTGCTCGCCCGTGCCGAGATAGGAGAAGATTTTCTCCCGCTGCTCGTCGGTGCCCTCGCGTGCGACCGTTTCGAGGCCGGGCAGCTGGTAAAGGATGTACGTGGGGCCGCCGAGGCGGCCGAGCACCTCGTACACGGCGGCCAGCGTGACCCAGTCGAGGCCGAGCCCGTCGTACTCCTCGGGAAGGAGGATGCGGTCGAATCCTACGTCGCACAGCGCTTTCACCCATTCGAGGGGATAGGTCGACGTTTCGTCGCACTCATGGAAGTACTTTTCCCATGAGCGTGAATTCATGACGTCGGCGAAGCCGTCGACGATCAGCTGCTGTTCCTCGGTGAATGAGAAATCCATTTCTACTCCTCAGTTGTGGTCTCGATTGTCTGTTGAGTTGACGCCGCGGTCTTCCCGACGCGCGAGCGGAAGAAGTCCGACGCGTGCGCGAGGGCGTCCCTCGCGGCGTCGAGCATTCTGGAATGGTGCAGGAAGCCGTGGATGACGCCGGGAAACTCCTCCGTCTCCACGTCTCCCCCGGCGCTCGCGAGCATAGCCGCGAGCGTGCGCGAATCGTCCCTGAGGGGATCGAGCCCGGCCGCGGCGATGTAGCACGGCGGCATCGTCCCCGTCAGATCGTTCGCCAGGAGGTCGACGTAGGGGTTGCGCTCGTCTGCGGCGTCGGCCAGATAGAGGCCCTTGTACCAGGCGAAATCCTCTTCCGTCAGACCGTCCCATTCGCCTCCGAACAGCCGCATCGACATCGAGTCGCGCAGCCCGAAGGCTCCGTAGAACAGCAGGAGCGCGGCGATGCCTTCGGCCGCCTTTTCCTCGTCGCGCAGGTGCAGGAACGTTCCGAGCGAGAGGGCGGCGCCCCCGGAGTCGCCCGCCAAAGCGAGTTTCCGAGGATCCAACCCCCATTTGTCAGAATCGGCCTTCAGCGCCAAGACGACGTCGACGCATTCTTCGAGCGCCCGCGGAAAGCGCGCCTCCGGCGAAAGCGTGTAATCGACGGCGACGACGGCCGCCCCCGTCTTCTCGGCGAGGGTCCGGGTTATTCGATCGTGGGTGTCGAGGTCTCCCAGCACCCATCCTCCACCGTGCATGAAGACGATCCCGGGAAGGACGGCGGCGCCGTCGGGGCGATGCATCCGCACGCGCACCCGCCCGTGCCGGGTGGCGACGTCCTCCTCGATCGTCGAGGCCGGCGCCGGACCGCCGTCATTCCAGAAAACCCGTTCCTTGCGATACCCCTCGCGCACCTGCTCGAAGGTTTGACCGCTGGAATAGACGCCCGCAGCGAGCTCGTTCTGCTTGGCGACGACGGCGCGCATCTGCTCGCTCCACATCGCGGGAACCTTGAGTTTATTCGGCATGCGAGCTCCAAGCCGATCCCTTGTCCGAGTCCTTCTTCGAATCGAATGCCGACTTCGCCGCGGCTGCCGGCTCGGCGGCTTCCTCGTAAGACGGAACCGGCGTCGGCTCCGACGGCGTCGAACCGACTTGCTCCGCCTTCCGCCTGCGCTTGACGTACCACAGGAGAACGACGGCGAAGGCGGCCCCCGCCACAGCAAAGCCTGTAAGAATCAGGAAGATCTCCGCGTAGGCCTCCTTGCCCTGATCGTCGATCATTTTTCCGAACCACGTCGAAGAGAAGGAGTCCGGAAGGAAGCCGATGACCGAGAGAATGCCGGCCGCCGTGCCGAAGATCGGGATGGGGACCTTCCCCTCGGTCAACTGGGAGGAGACGATTCCGAAGACGCCGTTGGCGATGAATCCAAGCAAAATGGCGAACATCGCGACAAGTATGATCATGACCGGCTCGGCCGGAAGAATCGCGAGCACGAGCATGCCGCCGGCGCACACGAGCGATCCGCCGAAGATGACCTTCGAGGGCGAGCCTACGGCTTTCGCAAGCAAGCCGAAAACGGGTCCGGAGGCGAGGGTGATGCCGTAGGTGCGGAGGATCGAAACGACGTCCGTGAGGATGCGAGGGGCGAGGAGCGCGGTGAGGTACGGGGTCGTGTAGTTGAGGCCCGTGTAGAAGAAGTACACGCAGAACAGGCAGGCGGCCGACATCCAGACGACGGGGTTCTTCAACGCCTCGCGAACTAGGCGCACGTCGAAGGACTTCTTCGTCGGATCGATCTCGCCCTCGAACTTCGGAATGTAGAGGAACGAGAGGATCCCGAGAATGAGAATGAGAGTGCCGAGGAAGAAGAGAAGAGCCTGGATCCCGAGTGTGTTCGATCCATCGAACACACTGACGATCAACTTGATGATCCCCATGCTGGAAAGGCCGACGGCAAGCCCCGCAGCGCCGTAGAGCCCGTAGGAGATTCCGATGTTGCGGGAATAGGTGTCCTCTTCCGAGATGAGCCTGACGAGCTTGAAGCGGATGCCCCACCAAATGAGAATGGTCGTCACGCCCATGCCAGTGAAGACGAGCCTGAGGACGGCGAATGAGGGAAGCATGGCGTAGAGGTAGGTCAGCATCGCCGTGCTTGTGAATCCGACCCACGCCAGCGTGCGCACCCTGATCTTGTCGGCGACGATGCCCGACGGGAAGTAGCAGATCGTCGCGGTGATGGCGTAGTAGCCGAGCAACTCGCCCACCCCCGCGTTGGATGTGCCGATCGCCTCCTTAAGCGGATCGTAAAAGATGTTCTTCAGATAGGCCGGGGTGTAGAGGATCGACGATCCAATGGAAACGAGCACCAAAAGGAAGCGTCGTTGGGAAATGGACAGGTCGCTGGCACGCCGCAGACCCCTGGTGATAGAAGGCATGAATGTCCCTTTCGACATCGAAGGAGAGCTTCCTCGTGAGCGCGCCGGGCACGCCAAAAACCCGCAAAAACAAGCAAGAATCCCAAAATCGGTAAATCGCGGAAGAAACGTTGCTTGGGCTCGACTGGAAGGTAATGTGAGGCGATTTGGACGGAGAGCGTCCATAAATTGGTTTTTGTTTTATGGTCTTCCGCCTTTTGGGGCGGTGAACGGCAGAAATGGACTCAATTCTTCTCTGAGTGTCCAGATCGGCCAGCGCGTCACGCCAGACCATAGGGAAAAAGTAACAGTATTCGAACAGATTCTTCTCGTCCAAAGGTCCCATGGATGCACCCGGCCACTCCAAGGAACGGGGGCGCCGCTGCGGCGCTCAACACTCCGCCGGAACGGGGCGCCGCATCGCAAGCGCCGTTCGGACGCGCAGGGGGGAAAGCCGGGAAGGCGGCGTAAAGGCCGCCGAAGATTGCGCCTGCCCCATCGGCGGCCTTTACGCAGTTTCTACGTCACGTTCACGTTCTACGTCACGCTCACGGCGGGAGGCCTCTCGTGCGCTTCAGGCGCCGTCGGGCTTCCTGCGCAAGTCGGCGCCTCAGTCTTTGGCGCCTTTATCCTGGGCCTCGCCCTGCGCGGCCGGATCCTCCTCCGAAAGGCCGTCAACGTCGTTCACGGCGCCGGCGCCGTCGGAGGCTTCCGCCGTCGCACCGGAAGGGTCCTCTCCTCTATCTTCTGCTTCAGCCGCATTCGCCGCCCCCTCGGCCGCGCCGGCAAGGCGTTCGGCGTCGGAGACGATTTCGAACTCAGGCGGGCGGGCGAGAAGCCAAACGACGAACGAAAAGGCGAAGGCGAGCATTCCCACGCCGGTCCACAGGTCGAGGTTCGTCCCGGCTGCCTTGGCCATGTCCTCGTCGTCGGCGAAGAACACCCCGTAGAGGGCCAGCATCGTGCCAAACGTGAAAAACATCGCGGCGACCCAGGCGCGCAAGTCCAAAAGAGCCATGCGCCAAAAACGGGGACAGCGTTTCTTGCTCATCGTTTCCCTCCGTCATCCCACGAAAATGTTGAGTAGAACCAGAACCGCCACGACGGCGGCGCCCAGCGGCCACGGATTCTCCCACCAGGCAAGTCCGCGCCCCTCTTCCAGGCGCTCGCGCTCGGCCTTGACCGCAACCTTGTGCAGGTCTGGCGCGGGAATACTTCTCTTGATCGGCATCTTCGTGCGGCCCCACACGAGCCCGTCCAATTCCTCGACCGGCTTGGGCGAAGTTCTAAGGGTGACGAGGACGGACACGACGACGTCGAACACGAAGGCCATCCCCGACCCCGTGAAGGAGGCTGCCTGTTGGGAGTTGAACTCCAGGAAGCCGTTTTGGTAGCCGATCTGCACGGCTGCCGCGCCCGCGGCTCCGGCGACGAGGCCCCACAGCCCGGCCGGCCCGCTCATGCGTTTCCAGAACATGCCCAAGACGAAGGTGGCGAAGAGGGGGGCGCTGAAGATCGATTGCAGGAGCTGGATGTAATCCTGGATGTTGTTGAACTCCGCCGCGATGAAGGCGGCGCCGATGGCGATGAAGACGCCGGCCACCGTGAGTTTGCGGCCCACGCGGAGATAGTAGGTGTCTTTGCGGCCCGGGCGGATGTAGGTTTGCCACAGGTCGTAGGTCACAACCGTGTTGAAAGACGAGACGTTTGCCGCCATTCCGGCCATGAAGGCCGCGATGAGCGCCGCGAGTGCGAGTCCCACGAGCCCCGTGGGCATGACCTTCCCGATGAGGGCGGGCAGCGCCTCGTTGTGGGAAAGCTTGCCGTTGGAAAGCTCGGGGATGAGAACCGCGGCGATGAGGCCCGGCATGATGATGATCGCGGGAAGGAGCATCTTCGGGATCGCGGCGATGATCGGCGTGCGCTGGGCGGCCGACATGTCTTTCGCCGAAAGGGCCCGCTGAACCTCCGTGAAGTTGGTGGTCCAGTATCCGAAGGAGTTGACGAAGCCCATTCCGAGCAGCAGCGCTATCCAGTTTCCATAGGGGTTGGTCGTGTTGGCGAGCCCCGTCCCGTCCCACACGGACAGCCCGTTTTCCCCGAGGAGCTCGTGGGTGCGGATCGTCTCGAGAAGGCCGTCGATGCCGCCGACCCTGATGAGCCCGCCCACGGTGAGCGGGATGAGGAAGGCGACGATGACGAAGAACTGCAGCACCTCGTTGTACATCGTGGCGGTCAGCCCGCCCATCGTCGTGTAGAGGAGCACGACGCCGGCCGCGGCGATGATCGAGGCCCACAGGGGCCAGCCGATGAGGACGTTGATGAGGAGCGCGAGGGCGAAGAGGTTGATGCCGGCCACGAGGATCGTCGCTATGGCGAAAACCGCCGACTGGTAGACGTGGGTGGGCCGGTCGAAGCGGAGCCGGAGGTACTCGGGGACGGATCGGACCTTCGAACCGTAGTAGAAGGGCATCATGATCAGCCCGAGGAAGACCATCGCCGGAACCGCGCCGATCCAGTAATAGTGAACCGTCGCCAAGCCGTACTGCGATCCGTTGGCCGCCATGCCGATGAGCTCTGTTGCTCCGATGTTGGCCGAAAGGAAGGCGAGCGCGCAGATCCACGCGGGCAGCGAGCGCCCTGAGAGGAAGTAGTCCTCACTCGTGAGGACCTTGCGTTTCGTCACGACGCCGATGGCGATGACGAAGAACAGATAGACGACCACGAACGAGTAGTCAAAAGCCGTCGCATCGAGCCGTAGGTCCATTCATCGATCTCCTTCTAGCGTGCCGCCGTGGAACGCATAGAGAAAAGGTTAGCAGCGAAAAGGGCGTCGTCGCCGCAGACCGCGGAGGCAAACGGGGCTCAACGCGCGACCTTGACCGGGCGGCCTTCCCTGCACGAGGTCGCGCAGGCCTCGGCCACGCGAAGGGAGGCGACGGCGTCGTCGATCGTGGACGGGACCTCGGCCTTTCCGGCGACCACGTCGAGGAAGGCCTCGAGCTCTCGCTCGTAGCAGGCGGCGAAGCGGGCGATGAAGTCGACCCACGGCTCGCCCGAGGGGAAGGCGACCCCGGGTTCGAGCGATCGCACCGGAAGGCGCTCATCCATGCCGACGACGTCCGTCCCCTCGGTGCCGTGCACTTCCATGCGCACGTCGTACCCGGCGCCGTTGAAGCGGGAAGAATGCGCGGTGGCGAGCGCGCCGCCGGTCAAGCGCAGCGCGAGGACGGTTTCGCACACGTCGGAGAAGTCGGCGAAATCGGGCAGCCCCAGATCCGTGCCGAAGGCGAAGACCTCTTCGACTTCGCGGCCCGTGACCCACCGAAGGGCGTCGAAGTCGTGGATGAGGCAGTCGGTGAAGATGCCGCCGCTGGCGGCGAGAAACTCGCGAGCCGCGGGGACTTGGTCGAGAGTGTGCATGTGGACCCTCCGCAGCTCCCCGATCTCCCCGGCTGCGAGCCTTTCGCGGGCCGCGGCGTAGGCGGCGTCGAATCTGCGCTGAAAGCCGATGTGGACGGGGACCCCGGCGGACTTGGCCGCAGCGTTGGCCCTCTCCGTCGAAGCGATGTCGAGCGCCACCGGTTTTTCGCAGAAGATCGGGGCGCCCAGGCCGACGGCGGCTTCGATGTGGCGCGCGTGGGCGTCGGTGGGCGTGGCGAGGACGACGCCGTCGAGATCTTCCGAATCGAAGAAGTCCTCGACGGAGCAGACCTGGGCGCCCAATTCGTCCGCCGCCTGCCGGGCCCTTTCGGGGACGACGTCGGCGACGACGAGGCTTTCGACCTTCGGCGCCAGGATTCGCGCATGCATGATTCCGATGCGTCCGACGCCTAGCAAACCGATGCGAGGCTTGGCCATTGACACTTTCCTTTCGCTTGTGTCGCTTCGTTGCGAGATGCGCGGCTTGCAAAGTTTGCGCTCTACAAAGTTTGCGCTCTACAAGGTGCGCCTTGCGAGATCCGCGCCCCGCGAGGTGCGTGAAATCCTTGCGGGACGGCCGCTCGTCAAGGCTACCTCACCGCCAGGGCAAAGCGAAGCGTCGGCAGCCAGAAAGGAGCGTCGCCGCCGATTGGGGCGCCCTCGCGGGCCGAGACGCCCTCGCGGAAAACCGGTCAGCCAAGGCACATTGCTCAATCGGGCTTGACATCCTTTCAGTTCCATGGTTAATTAGTCATGTAATGAACCACAGAACTAAGGAAGTTGAGGCAATGCGTTTTTCCGACTCGCATCCCATCTACCTGCAGATCGCAAACGACATCCGCAGAAGCATCCTCACGGGGGCTCTTGCGGCGGGAGACCAGCTCATGTCAACAACGCAATACGCGACCACTTATCGCATCAACCCTGCAACGGCGAACAAGGCCTTCGCGCTCCTCGTTGACGAGAACCTCGTCGAAAAGCGAAGGGGAATCGGCATGTTCGTCACCGAGGGGGCGCACGAGCGCCTGCAAGAGTCCGGGCAGAAGTCTTACGCCGACGAGACCCTGACGCCCGCCCTCGCCGAAGGCGTCGCTCTGGGCCTTTCATCCCCCGAAATCCTCGACATGGCGGCAAGCAGCCTCGCCACACTCACAAAGGACACACTCACAAAGGAGAAGCAATGAACCCCCTCGGCATCGACGTCGCCGACCTGACGTTCCACTACGAGCGCCACCCGCAGAACGTCGTCGACCATGCGTCTTTCAGAATCGAACCGGGGTCGATCACCGGCCTCCTCGGCAGGAACGGCTCCGGCAAGTCAACCCTCGCCATGCTCATGGCCGGCCTCCTCTATCCGACGTCCGGAAGCGTCCGCGCAAACGGGCAGCCCGTCTACGAGAACCCCGGCCTCATGGCAAACATCTGCTACGTCAGCGATTCGGCCCCCATATTTGAAGACGAGAAGACCCGGCACACCCTCGAGCTTTGGGAGGCGTCGCGCCCCAACTGGGACCGCGACTACGCGAACGAGTTGATCGAGGCGTTTGGCATCGACGTGAAAAAGAAGCCCTCGCGGCTCTCCCGCGGCCAGCTTTCGAGCCTCTACGCGCTGTTGGGCCTGGCTTCCAGATGCCCGGTCACCATATTCGACGAGGTCCACCTCGGAATGGACGCCGTCGCCCGGGAAGTCTTTTACACGAGCCTTCTCGCGGACTACACGAAGCATCCGCGCACCCTCGTTCTGTCCTCGCACCTGATCGAGGAGATCGAAAGCCTCCTCGACTCGGTCATTTTCATGGACAACGGGAGGATCGTCGAAAGCGGAGACGCCGACGACGTCCGATCCAGGTACTCCGACGGAGGCGAACTGGCCCATCTGACCGACGTCCTCCTGAAAATGACCTTCTCTTCCAACACCGCAGCCGCATACAGAATCTTGCAGAAGGGACGCGACCATGAATGACAAGGCAAACGTGCAGGCCATGACCGGCAACGCGAACACGACGACCATGGCCAACGACGAAAACCTCGCAGCCGACAGGGCGAAGGCCGCCGTCAATCGCTTAATTTTGAGACGCCAGGGACGAATGATGTCGATAGCGATCGGGGTCGGTTTGTTCTTGGGCACCCTCGCTGCGACAGCCGTCTTCCTTCTCGAAAAGTACGACTACCTGATTTTTAGAAACGGCGGCAGGCACCAGATCGTCATCGACGGAAGGCGAATCGACCTCGGCATCTCTCCCGAAAACCTCGACAGAATCCGCAGCTTCGCCGCGGAGATTGAAAATATTTCATACGCGGTCATCGTTACCGCCGTGCTGCTCGCCACATTGATGGTGGGCGCGGTGGTCCAGGGGGCGTATGCCGCCGTCAGGACGCGGACCTACCTCAGCTCGGGATTCCCGCGCCGCTCTATCCTCCTCGCCCATGCAAAGGCATTTGGCCTCGGAACCGCCGCGTCGGGTGCGCTTGCCGTGGCGGGAGCGGCGGTCCACGGGCTGATCGCCGGCGACTTCTCCGGCAATATAAAAGTGACGGGAGCGCGCGCCGGCCGCGCGGTCGGAACCTACGAGGCCAACCTCTGGTTCCTTGTCCTCGCGGCAACGGTCGCCATAGCCGGCGCGTATGCAGCCGCCTATGGGATTTTCATGGCCTTCGTCCGCTTCCCCGGGTATGTCGTGGGAATAGCCCTCTTCGTCGTCTCAGCGGCAGGGGGCGCGTTGAACTGGACCTTCAAGGCGGTGGGTTCGGACGGTTCGCTCATATATGTGGCGCCCTTCAAACACATCGGAGCGAGCGGCTTCCCGCTTTACAGCGTGCTTTCGGACCTCGCCTCCATCGTCTTCTACGCGGCCGTCGCATGGCTGTGCATGCGACGAATCCAGGTTCGCCGCTGACCGCGAGCGCACCGACTGGCCGGGCCGCAGCACCGAGAGGCGCTGCGGCCCCCTTTTTCGAGAAACGGCCGCCTAGACGCACGGCCTCCCGGCAGACGGCGAGCACGCCGACCGTCGCCGGGCAACAACGCATCTGCTGCGTTCTTTTTGCACGGCATGCAATCGAGAAAGGCTCAAGGTTCCTCAAGGCTCCCCGCAAACGCACAACCGCTTTCAGCAACGTTAAAATACTTTTAATTATAACTGAAATAGAAGTGCAGAATTTAGATTTTGCTATTTACTACCCCTCACAAAATTTTGAAATTCATCACCTTAATACGTCATTTAGGACTAACGACCCTCACTTTTTGTAAAAATACGACGCAAAGTAAAGGTATGGCACGGCGGGTAGCTCGAGGACCTCGAGGAGTGCGCGGGGAAATACGATCGCGCCTTATGGAGGTTGCCCGTGAGCAGTTCTCCACCCGCGAGTTCAATTCTGTCACCGTGCGCGGCATCGCCGAGGAGGCGGGTGTCGACCCCAGCCTCGTCTCATATTATTTTGGCGGGAAATCGGGTCTTTTGCGCGCAGCGATGTCGCTGCCGGCCGACCCCGTGGCGGCCGCCCTCAAAGAGATGACGCCCCTTGAAGGCGCGGGATCGAGAGTTTTCAGGGTCATTTTCACCCTCTGGGAGGAGACGAACGCCAATCACGCCGCTCGGGTCCTCATCCATCAGCTCCTCAGCTCGGAGGAGACGATGTACGTTTTCAGGACGTGGATCGACGAAACCGTTGTGACCCCGGTGTCCAAGATGCTCGGCGGACCCGACAGGCGCCTGCGGGCCGCCTCCGGCGTCGGACTCATCATTGGCGCCCTCCTCAATCGATACGTCGCCGGCATAGAGCCGGTGGCCTCGGCGTCGATCGAGGATTCTGCCGCTTTCTACAGCGTCTGTCTCCAGTACCTTTTCACACCCGAGATTTTCCCCCCAGATTTCCCGTCGATCGAATCCTCCGTCCCTCCGATGCCGGCCTCCTTCGAGAAGCAGACGCTTTCGCCTTCCGCCTCGCCTGCTTCGCTCTCTTCCCAGAGCCCGCTGCATCCGCACGAGCCGACGCCGCAAGGTCTTGGCCAATCTCCGCAGCAGTCGACGCCGAACGCGCACGAGCCGGAGCCCCGGCAGTTCGCCCAAACGTTCCAGGAGCGGATACCGCGAGAGGACCTCATGCTCCCCGAAGACCCTTCTTTTCCCCAGGATCCGAGGAGCTGGCCATTCTAGGCCGCCCTTGAGGGCCGCCCTGACTCAGCGTCTCGCCTCGGCGTCGGATCTTTTGCATCGGATCCGTCTGGCAGACTTGTATCATGCAGAACTTCTACTCGATCTACTCCCACGGTTTCGCCCGGACAGCGGCCTGCACGCTTCCCGTCGCCATGGGCGATCCGCGCGAAAACGCCCGGCGGACGGCCGAGCTGGCTCGCGAATGCTCCGAAAAGGGCGTGGCCGTCGCAGTCTTCCCGGAGCTCGGGCTGACCGGATACTCAATCGAGGACCTTCTGCTCCAAGACGTGCTGCTTGACGCCACCCTCGAAGCGCTCGAAGACCTTCGGGCGGCCTCCGTCGCAATCGCCTCCGTGATCGTCGTCGGCGCGCCCCTCGTCCACCGCGGCCGCGTATTCAACTGCGCAGCCGTCATCCATCGCGGCCACGTCCTAGGGGTCGTTCCGAAGTCCTACCTTCCCGACTACCGCGAGTTTTACGAGAAGCGGCATTTCGCATCCGGCGAGGAGTGCGCCGGCGAGAGGATCGCTCTGCCGGGGGTCACCGTCATCGACACGACGCTCGCCGCGGACGAGGTGGGAGGCGACTTCGCGGCGTCGGACAGCCTCGCCTTGTACGGCGTCCCTCCCGAAACCGTGCCCTTCGGACCCGACCTTCTTTTCGAGGCGGAGGACGTGCGAGGGCTGACGTTCCACGTCGAGGTCTGCGAGGACATGTGGGTTCCCGTCCCGCCGTCGGCGCGGGCCGCACTGGCGGGCGCTTCACTCTTGTTGAACCTGTCCGGCTCGCCCATTACGGTGGGGCGGGCCTCCGATCGCGAGCTGCTCATCCAATCGGCGTCTTCTCGTTGCAACGCCGCCTACGTTTACGCCGCCAACGGCGAGGGCGAAAGCTCGACCGACCTTGCCTGGGACGGTCAAACGGCGATTTACGAGCTCGGAAGAAAGCTTGCCTCGGGGCCGCATTTCGCGACGGGGCCGCACGCTACGATCGCCGACGTCGACCTCGACCTCCTTCGCCAGGAGAGGCAGCGTCAGGGAAGCTTCGACGACAACAGGCGCGCACTGGGAATCGGACGGCGCGACGACCCTTGGCGCGACGAGGCGAAGCGCTATCGGGACGCCTTCCGGACGGTGCATTTCACCCTTTCCCCGACCGCCGACGACATCGGCTTCATGCGCCCCGTCCATCGGTTCCCCTTCGTCCCCGAGGACAGCGCGAGGCTCCACCAGGACTGCTACGAGGCCTACAACATCCAAGTCTCCGCTCTGTGCCAGCGGCTCCGGGCGATCGGCCGGCCAAAGATCGTCATCGGAGTCTCCGGCGGCCTCGACTCGACCCACGCGCTCATCGTCGCGGCCAAGGCGATGGACAAGCTGGGCAGGCCGCGGGAGGACATCCTGGCCTACACCCTTCCCGGATTCGCTACCTCTGAAAAGACGAAGGCCAACGCCCGCGCCCTGGGCAAAAGCCTGGGCGTGACTTTCTCGGAAATCGACATTCGCCCCGCCGCCCTGCAAATGCTCAAAGACATGGGCCACCCCTTCGGGCGGGGCGAGGAAGTCTACGACGTCGCCTTCGAGAACGTCCAGGCGGGCTTGCGAACCGACTATCTCTTCCGTCTGGCGAACGCGAACGGCGGCATCGTCCTGGGAACGGGCGACTTGTCCGAGCTCGCGCTCGGATGGTGCACGTTCGGCGTCGGCGACCACATGAGCCATTACAACGTCAACGCCGGCGTCCCCAAAACCCTCGTACAGCACCTCGTCCGCTGGGTGACATCGTCCCGGCAGTTCGACGATTCCGTCGCTGCCACGCTGCGCTCCATTCTCGACACGGAGATTTCGCCCGAACTCGTCCCCGCCAAAGACGGAGAGCAGATCCAGTCGACGCAGGCCGTCATCGGCCCTTACGAGCTCCAAGATTTCACCCTCTTCTACGTTCTGCGCCGGGGGCTAGCCCCCTCGAAGATCGCTTTCTACGCCTGGCACTCGTGGCGCGACGCCGACGAGGGAGCGTGGCCGGAGGGCATAGCCGAGGCCGATCGTCGCAGCTATGGAATCGGGGAGATAAAAGAGTGGATGGAAGTCTTCTACAAGCGATTCTTCTCGAACCAGTTCAAGCGTTCGACGCTGCCGAACGGCCCGAAGGTCAGCGCGGGAGGGACGCTCTCTCCCCGCGGCGACTGGCGCATGCCCTCCGACGCCGCGGCACGGGCCTGGCTGGCTGAAATGGCGGCGATCCCAGACGGCGAGAGGCCAGCGCATCCGTGACTGCGCGCAGGAGGAGGGGCGGGCAGTCGCCGGAGAGGGGGCTTCCTCCCCTTGCCCGAATGGGATGCGCAACTCTCCCGCATCGAATATCGATATCGGGGCCGCCTTGACGTAAAGTCTCAGTCAGACGTTTATCGCGCAAAAACATTGAAAGAGAAACAATCGAAAGGAAGGCACATGCCCGTCAAGCTTGTGGCCGAGGCAGAACCTGGCCTGCTGGAGGCAGTCAATGGGCTGATCCCGCAGCTGTCCTCGTCCGCTCCCCCGCTGAACGACGAGCAGCTCGACGAATTCCTCTCCCAACCGGCGACCTATCTGTTCGTCTATGAAGGCGTGCCGACAGGTGCCGAGGACGATTCGCTTCGGATCCTGGGGATGCTCACCCTCGCCACATTCGTCATTCCCACGGGCAAGCGCGCGTGGATCGAAGACGTCGTCGTCGATTCCGCCGCCCGCGGACAGGGGGCGGGACGGGCCCTCGTCGAGGCTGCCATTGCTCACGCCAAACAAATCGGCGCGAAATCCGTCGATCTCACCTCGCGTCCGTCTCGCGAAGCCGCAAACCGCCTCTATGTGAGGTCCGGATTCACGGCAAGGCAGACGAATGTCTACCGCTACGGCGGCTAAAAGCATCAAAAGAAGACAATGGAGTGAAGATGCGTTCACATAAGAACATAGCGGTGGGCTTGGTATGCTTGTCCATCGCCTCGTGCGCGGCCAGCAGTCAGACGCATGCGGCTTCTGCGACGACGCGCCCGACAGAAAAGGCCATTTCAATTGCCAAAGTGCATCCGGTTTCGTTCAACGGCCCAGATACAGTCGAGGGGTTGGATGTCGGAACGGAAAAGAGCGCTGCGTCGCCTCACAGCTCGCTCGTTCGCGTGGCGAATCCGGACGTCTTGGCGTCAAAGGTCAATCTTTGGGCTGTGGAGGAGCAAAGGAAGCTGTCTCGTCCGTCGGCCAGGGAATATCTGACGATGTCGCCCGGGGTTTGCGGCGCCAGCGGAACGATCGTCTGCTTCGCCGTTGATTCGACGCAGCACGTCCGGGGCAAGAAGGCCGTTTCGACCCAGATTTGGTACCTCGACATGAGCGACAAGTCCGTCAGGCAGTCGCAGGATTTGCTCACCCAATCGGGAAAGAACAAGGTTGTGCACGCTCTCGACTCCCTTTCGCCCGACACGTCGGTGAGCATGTCGATAAAGCGCGTTTTGAAGCCGAATTCCGACTCTCCGACGGCGACGCCGACCTCGGATTCCACGCCGGCCGCGACGCAGTCGGCATCGGCCTCTTCGACGTCGGCGCCGGCCCCGTCGGCCTCTTCCGATTCTCAAAACGGCATGGGCTCCGCGGGCGTCTTCTTCCAAAGCGACGGGTCCCTTGTGCTTAGAGCCCCCAACGACGAAAAGAACGGCTTCGATTCCTATCGAGTGGCAAGCCGCGACGTGGAAAAGCTTCTGACCGAGGAGGGAAAGAAGCTCCGCTCGGGAATAATGGAGAAGGCCAATCCCGTCCCCATTCCAAAGCCCGAAAGCAAGCCGATTCCAAAGCCCGACGTCGATTGCAGGGTTGCCTCCTGCGTGGCGCTGACCTTCGACGACGGCCCCGGCGACCAGACCGACAGACTGCTCGCGGCGCTGAGGGAAAAGGGCGTGCGCGCGACCTTCTTCACCATAGGCAAGAACGTGAAGGCCCGCCCGGACCTCGTCAAGAAGGAAGCCGCCGAGGGCCATTCCGTCGGCAATCACTCATGGGACCACCCCCAGCTGACGAAGCTCACGCCCGAAGAGCTCCGCAAGCAGCTCAAGAACACCTCCAACTCGATCGTCGAAGCCGGGGCGCCGGCGCCCGTGCTTATGAGGCCCCCGTACGGTTCGTCGAACGCGGACGTCCTCAAGGCAATCGGCGAGAACGGCATGGCTGAGACAAGGTGGGACGTGGACACCGAGGACTGGAAGAACAAGAATGCGGCGGTCACGACGCAGCGCGCACTCGCAGGAGCCAGGCCCGGTTCGGTCATTCTCATGCACGACATCCACGCCAGCTCGGTCGATGCCGTCCCCGGGCTGATCGACCAGCTCAAGGCAAAGGGGTACACCCTGGTGACGGTTCCTCAGCTGATGGGAGACGACATGACTCCCTACATCGGGCACAGGATCTTCAGCCAGCGCAACGTCAAGTAGACCGACGTCTGCGAAAAGCCGACCGCCGAAGCGAGTAGAAAGCCACTGCTTCGGCGGTCGGCTTTTCGCCGTTTGAGGGTGGAAGCGGGATTTTCGACGCCGGTCTTAGGCAGTCGCAGGCCTCGGACGTCATGCCGTTACGACCAACTCCGCCCGTTGGAACTCCTTGAGGTCGAGGTATCCGTTGGCGGCCATCGCGTGGCGCAGCGCCCCCATGAAATTGGTGAAACCGGAGGCCTGATGGGACGGGCCGTCAAGGATGTCGCGGAGGCTCCCGACCGTGGCGACCTCGACCCGCCCGCCTCTGGGGAGCGTGCCATGCCACGCCTCGGGGCCCCAATGCCATCCGCGGCCCGGAGCTTCCACCGCCCTGGCCAAGGCGGTGCCGAGCATGACGGCGTCGGCCCCGCAGGCTATCGCCTTCACGAGGTCGCCGGAGGTCGAAACCGACCCGTCGGCGATGACGTGGACGTAACGCCCGCCCGATTCGTCGAGGTAATCCCTGCGCGCCGCGGCGATGTCGGCGATGGCGGTGGCCATGGGGGCGGCTATCCCCACCGTTCGGCGGGTCGCGGAGGCGGCTCCTCCCCCGTATCCGGCGAGCACGCCCGCCGCGCCGGTGCGCATGAGATGGAGCGCGCCGGTGTAGGTCACGGCGCCGCCGACCAGGACGGGAACCTCCAGTTCATAGATGAAACGCTTGAGATTGAGCGGCTCTCGGGAAGCGGAGACGTGCTCGGCGGAAACCGTCGTGCCGCGGATGACGAAAAGGTCCACTCCCGCATCGACGACCGTCTTCCACAGATCCTGCGTGCGTCCGGGCGAAAGCGCCCCGGCGACGGGGACCCCCGCAGAGCGGATTTCGGCTAGCCGGGAAAAGATGAGGTCTCGTTTGATGGGCGCCGAATAGAGGCGCTGAAACAAGGATGTGGCCTCTTCGGGATCGGCCTGGGCGATTCGGGCGAACTCCTCCGTCGGATCCTCGTAACGCGTCCACAAGCCCTCCAGGTCGAGGACCCCCACGCCGCCGAGCCTTCCGATCTCGATTGCCGTGGCTGGGGAGGAAACCGAATCCATGGGCGCCGAAAGAACCGGAACGTCCAGGTGATAGGCGTCGAACTGCCAGGAGGTCGAGACCTCGTCGGCATCGCGAGTGCGTCTTCTTGGGACGACGGCGACGTCGTCCAGCGTGTAGGCGCGACGCGCCCTCTTTCCCCGTCCTATCTCGATCTCGCTCACATCTCAAGCCTACCGCGCCGCCTGTGCGAGTCAGCCGTCCGGTCAGGTCGCGTGTTATCCGGCGGGGCGCCGACCCGCGGAGCGGCAGGCCGACCGTCGGCGAAGCTGCGGGCCCGCCGCCGACCAGGAGCCGCGCCGATCTGCCGCAGTGCGCCGCAGCGATTGCCCGCAAAACGGCATGCCCGCCGCTGGCGAGCCTACGCGTAAAGGCGGAAAAGCGTCGGTCCCCGCCGATACCATGAAGCCATGGACGAAGAGAACGCAATGTGGACCTCCTCGCCGGTGATCGGCTTCGACACGGAGACGACGGGAATAGATCCGAAGCGGGACCGCCTCGTGACTTGCTCACTCGTCGCCGTGACGGAGGAGGGGGTGTCGAAACGCTACTGGCTCGCCGATCCCGGCGTCGAGATACCCGAACGGGCAAGCGCGGTGCACGGGATCACGACGGAGCGGGCGCGCGCCGAAGGCAGGCCCTCGAAGGAGGTTCTCGAAGAAGTCGCGGCCCTCTTGGCCGAGCACATGGGACGCGGGCATCCGGCGGTCGCCTTCAACGCGACCTACGATTTCACCCTCCTAGAGAGCGAATTGGACAGACACGGGCTGCCGACCTTGGCCGAGAGGCTGGGCGGCGAAGTCTTCCCCGTCGTCGACCCGTACCTGCTCGACCGCTCGGCCGACCGATATCGCAAGGGCAAAAGGCGGCTTGAGGACCTCTGCCGCCATTACGGCGTCCATGCCGAGGACGATTTCCACAATGCCGAAGCCGACGTTCTGGCCACGCTGCGTCTGCTGGCCGCGATAGTCCGCAAATTCCCGGAACTCGCGCGCGCCGAATTGGAGGCCATACAGGAAAGGGAATGCGAAACGCACGCCGATTTCATGGCCTTTCTCGCGCGCAAGGCCGCTGAAAGGGGGCGTGAATTCACGGACTCCTTCGATTGGCCGGTCGCCGAGCCTCGCGGCTGACCGAGCAGGGCTGTCAGCGGCCGGAGTAGTTCGGCGCCTCGACGGTCATCTGCACGTCGTGCGGATGCGACTCGCGCAGGCCCGCGGACGTGATCCGCACAAAGCGGCCGTTTTCCTTGAGCTCGGGAATCGTTCTGGAGCCCGTGTAGAACATCGTCTGATGCAGGCCGCCCAAAAGCGTGCCGAGAACGGAGGGAAGGGTTCCTCGGAAGGGCACCTGCCCCTCGATCCCCTCCGGGATGATTTTGTCGTCGGACGAGACGTCGCTTTGGAAATAACGGTCTTTCGAATAGGAGCGCTTGCCACGCGAGGACATTGCGCCGAGCGAGCCCATTCCCCGATAGTGCTTGAACTGCTTGCCGTTGACGAAGACGATCTCGCCGGGCGTCTCTTCGCACCCCGCCAGGAGGGAGCCGAGCATCACGACGTCGGCGCCGGCCACGATGGCCTTGCCGATGTCGCCCGAATATTGGAGGCCCCCGTCGGCGATGAGCGGAATGCCGGCAGGGCCGCAGGCTTTGGAAGACTCGTAGACCGCCGTCACCTGAGGGACGCCGACGCCGGCCACAACGCGCGTGGTGCAAATCGACCCCGGCCCCACGCCGACCTTCACGGCGTCCACGCCGGCGTCGATGAGAGCCTGTGCGCCTTCCCGCGTCGCGACGTTTCCGCCGACGATCTCGACGTCGTCGAAAGCCGAATCCGATCGGAGGCGCCGAATCATGTCGAGGGCCAGCTTCGCCTCCCCGTTCGCCGAGTCGATGACGAGCACGTCGACTCCCTCCTCGGCGAGGGCGCCTGCGCGCTCCCAGGAGTCGGAGAGGTAGCCGACCCCGGCCCCGACGAGCAGGCGGCCGCCCGCGTCCTTTGAAGCATTCGGATACTGCTGCGTTTTGACGAAGTCTTTGACCGTGATGAGGCCGGTCAACCTGCCCTCGCCGTCTATGAGCGGAAGCTTTTCGATCTTGTGCTGGGCCAAAAGGCGCGCCGCCTCCTCCTGGGAAACGTCCTTTCCGGCGGTCACGAGAGGCATCGGGGTCATCGTCTCGCGAACGGTGCGCACGGCGAACTCGCTTTCGGGGATGAAGCGCAGATCGCGGTTGGTGATGATTCCCAGGAGCTTGTCGTCCCCGTCGACGACGGGCAAGCCCGATATGCGGTACTTCGCGCACAGCGCGTCCAGCTCGGCGATCGTCGCCTCGGGGCCGATCGTCGCCGGATCGTGGACCATGCCGGATTCGGAGCGCTTGACCTGGCGAACCTGCTCGGCCTGAGCGACGACGGAAAGGTTGCGGTGGATGATTCCGATTCCGCCCTGGCGGGCCATCGCGATGGCCATCCGGGACTCGGTCACGGTGTCCATCGCGGCCGAAACAAGAGGCGTTTTGAGCGAGAGCTTGCGGGTCAGGCGGCTCGCAGTGTCCACCTCGGAGGGGATGACGTCGGTTTCACGTGGGAGCAAAAGGACGTCGTCATACGTCAAACCAACGAATTCAAAGGGATCGCGAGTGCTCATGGCGCAATTTTACGGTGTGAAAGGATGCGACGCCGCGCGTATTCGTGTGAGCGTGTCGACTGCTTCGCGTGAGCGTGCCGGCCTCCGCTGGACGGCGGCGTGCCTCCGCCGTCAAACGCCGCGCCCCGCGCCCACTGCGCGTACTTGGGTGGCTTTGACCGTGGCGACCGCTTCGTCGCCGGGCGCAAGCGCCAGCTCGGCGAGCGCCGCCGGGGTGATCCTCGCGTTGAAGGGCGTCCCGTTTGGAAAGCGAAGTCGGACGGTGACGAGCCCTCCCGCAGTGCTCACCCTTTCGACCGTCGCCGGCAAAGACGACCGCGCCGAGCCGACGACCTTCCCGGAAGAGAGGGCGACCGCCTCCGGCGCGAACATGAACGTCACCGGCTGCCCTGCGGCGATCCCGGACGCTTCTGCGGCCGTGAGCTCTTGCCCGCCGCCGACGTCGATCGACGGAAGCCCGTCCCCGTCGATCCTCAAGACTCCCGCGACGGCGTTGAGCCCGGCGAGGCTCGCTCCAAAAGCGCTGACCGGACGGGCGAGAACCTCGGCCGGCGAGCCGTCCTCGACGACCCTTCCGCGTTCCAACACTATCATGCGCGTGCCCAGCTCAACGGCCTCGGCCACGTCGTGGGTCACGAGAACGGTTGTCGTCCCGTCCGATTTCAGCCGATCGACGAGGATCGCCCCCACTCGCGAACTCGCTTCGACGTCGAGGGCGGCCGTGGGCTCGTCGAGGATGAGCAGGCGGGGCGAGAAGACAAGCGCCCGGGCGAGCGCGACGCGGGCCGCCTGGCCTCCCGAAAGTTGGCCGCCACGGCGCGCGGCGAGCCGCTCGCAGCCGACCTTCCTCAGTTGCTCTCGTGCAAGCCGCCGCGCCTGGGCGCGCGGGAATCCGCGGCACACGAGAGGGAAGGCGACATTCGCCAACACTGTCATGTGTTCGAATATCCGGGGATTCTGGCTGACCATCGCCACGTCGCGCCCCTGCGGCGGAATGAAGGCTCCGGCGGCGTCCGCGGTGAGGTCTCCAATTTGCACCGTGCCGGAGTCTAGCGCGAGGGAACCGGAGAGGACCTCGGCGAGCGTCGACTTTCCCGCCCCGTTGTGGCCCATGACCGCGAGGACCTCGCCCGCTCCGACGTCGATGGAAACATCCCATCCGCGTTCGACGACCCTCCCCTCCACTCGAAGGGGAACGGCCGTCTTCTCGACGGACTGCAAGGATTGCGGAGCGTCGACGGCGTCGGGGTCGCCTCCGTCGTCGGGACTTTCCTCCTCGCGCACGCGCCTCCTGCCTCTGGCGGGCATCTCGGTGGCGGCGACGACGAGGGCCGCGACGCCCACGAGGACGATGCCGAGGACCAGATCCGTCTTGTCCGCCGACTCGCGCGCCAGATAGACCTGGATCGGAAGCGTGCGCGTGATTCCCTGGAGCGATCCGGCGAAAGTCAACGTGGCGCCGAACTCCCCGAGGCACCGCGCCAACGCGAGCGCCGCGCCGCGCGCCACGCCCGGAACGACCATGGGAAGGGTGACGCTCGCAAGCACGCGCGTGGGCCGGGCGCCCAGGCTCGCGGCCGTCTCCTCCAAGCCACGCGGGCGCGACCTGAGCGCCGCTTCGACAGTGACGACCAGAAATGGAAGGGAGACGAACACTTGGGCCAGGACGACCGCCGCCGTCGTGAAGGCGACGGTCACGCCGAAAGCCTCCAGCTGCGAGCCGAGCACGCCTCTTCGGCCGAAAGCGGCGACCAAGGCGATGCCTGCGACAACCGGCGGAAGGGCGAGCGGGAGCGCGACGAGCACTCGCAGAACGCCGACGCCCCGCCAGTCTCTCGAAAGAGCCACGGCCAAGGGAACGCCCAAGACCAGGTCGATCGCCAGGGCTACGGCGCACGTCTTCAGGCTCAACGAGAGGGCGTCCGCCGCCTCGTCGCTTGAAAGCACCGCGGGGAACTGGTCCCACGGCACCCTCGATCCCATGAAAACGAGAGGGAGAACGAGATACGCGGCGCTGGCCGACGCAAAGAGAACGAGCCACCAAGGCAAGGGTGAGACGTTCACGCGCCTCGCACGCCGCCTCGGGGTGCGAGAACGCCTAACGCCCACCGGCCCCGGCCTCGTTGAAGCCGTGCTTCTTGAGCGTCGCCTGCCCCTCCCGCGACGTCACATACTCGGCAAAAGCCTTGGCCTTGGACGAGTTCTTAGAAGCCTTGACCACTCCGACCGGGTAGTCGTTGACAATCTTGTCGGCGCCGGGAATCTCGATCGTTTCGACCTCTTTGCCGCCGGCGACGGCGTCCGTGCGATAGACGATGCCTGCGTCGGCCTCGCCCGATATCACCTTGCTGCGAACGTCCGTCACCTTCTGCTCTTCCGAAACGGGGTTGAGCTTCACGCCGAGCTTCTTGACGAGCTCGGCGGTCGCGGTTCCGCACGGCACCGTCTTGCCGCCTGCGGACGCCTTGGGAGTGCAGATGACAAGCTTGGCCTTGTCCAGGGACGAATTGAGGCGTGTGACCTTCGCGGGATTCCCTTTGGGTGTGATGAGGACGAGGGTGTTCGAAGCGAAAATCTTCGTGTCTGCGACCTTGCCGCCGGACTTGAGCGCGTCCATCGTCGTCGTGTTGGCCGTGGCGACGACGTCGGCCGGGGCGCCGGAATTGATTTGTTCGACGAGTTCCTGAGAGCCGGCGAAGTTGAAGACGAGGTCGACGTCGGGATGCGCCGATTCGAACTTCTTCTCCATCTCCCCGAAGGACTCCTTGAGGGAGGCCGCCGCGAACACGTTGACCTTGGCCGCCTTTCCCGATGCGCCGCCGGACGGGGAACCAGTCGAGTTCGAAGCGGCGTCGTCGCTGCATGCGGACAAGAAGAGCAGTGCCGCGCCAAAGACCGCCGCGATGCGTCGATGCATGTTGTTCTCCGTTCCAATCGGTGTGTCTCGGACGCCTTTCAATCCGACTGCGAATCTATTGCGTAGACTACACAATATTTTATTTGGTTTTTCCCATTCAAAATAAAAAAGCGCTTGAAAGCTGAGAAAAGCGGCCAAACTAATCGGCGACGCAGCCGAACTGGCAGGCGAGGCGAGCGGCCTTCGCGCGCGAAGGCCCGTTTCGCGAAGCCCTATGATGGCCGCAGACCCGCAGTCGCCAAACAGCCGCCGAGCCGAGGAGGTTTCATGTCCCCCGAGTGGAGTCCCGACAGCGTCCGTTCGACCGTCGTCGTCGTGAACGACCGCGTCCTTTCGGGCGAGAAAGAGGACAAAGCCGGGCCTGGCTGCGTCCGACGCCTCGCGGGCCTCGGCATGCCCGAGCCTCGGCTGCGCGTCGTCGCGGAAAGCCGGTCCGACATCGAAAAGGAGATAGCGGAGGCCTTGCGACGCGGCGACCGCCTCGTCCTCATCCTCGGGGGATCCGGTTTTCGCGAGGGGAACGACGCGCCGGAGGCGGCGCGCGCCTTCATCGACGTCGAGATCCCCGGAATCGCCGAGCAGATTCGCGCCCACGGGCTGGCCAAGACCCCTCTCGCCTCGCTGTCCCGCGAAGTGGTCGGAGTCAGCGCCCGCAACCGCACGGGCGCCCTCATCGTCGTCTCTCCCGGGTCCTCCGGCGGAGCGCAAGACACCCTCGACGTCGTCGAACCTCTCGTGCCCCACATTCTGGCCCAGCTCGACGAAGCCTGACGCTCAGAGCGCCCGAGCCTCGGAGCGCGACGCGAGAGGCGGACCGGGCACGGCGAATGCGGCGGGCCTTCCGGCAAAGCGAAGGCGACGAGACAAGGAGACGGGACGTCAGCCCAAGGCGGCTGGGCGGAGCCGGCGGGAGGCAGGCTAAGGCATCGCCGGACCCCGGACCGGAGGCTAAACCGGCACCGGACCCACAGGCCTATGGCCCGAGCGGCGCAACGCCCGAGTCGGCCGAGCCGAGGGCTTTTGACCACCACGACACGTCCTCCGGCGTGTCGACGTCGCGGCATTCGTCGGCCGAGGACGGAACTTCGGCGAGGTCCAAGCCGGCCAGCGTCCGACGCACGCCCTTGTTCCGAGGACCTCCGTCCTCCTCAATCGCGGCCCGCAAGGCTTCGATTCGATAGATCGCCTGAAGGCACTGGCGAAAGGGCGGCTCCCCGCCGACGACGACGGCGCCGTCGCGGCCGCGGGCGGCTGCAACCAGCCTCGGCGCCAGGGTCCCCGCCTGCGGCGTGTCGACGGCGAAAACGAAAACCATGTCTTGTGCCGCGGCCGATGGCTCCCCCGCGGACCCGTCCGCAAGCGCGGCCGACCCCGGCGCGCCCCGCGGCGAGTCGGCCGGAGCCGCCGTCGCACGAGTCGAGGCCGCCGACGCGCCGAGCGCCTTGAGCCCCGCGTCGATCCCGGCGAGCGGACCCCCCGCTGGAGGATCTTCCAAAGTTCTGAGCACTCCGGGCGGAACATCGACCGAGTCGGGCGCCACCGCGGCGATCCGTCCGGAGACGAACGGGCGGACGCCGGCCACGACGCGATCGAGCAGGCGGCGGCCCCCGATCGAGACGTCGGCCTTGGACGCGCCGCCGAGGCGCCTTCCCTCGCCACCGGCGAGGACGATGCAATGCGTGGGGGGCATGCGACGATCATGCCCTCTCGACGTCGGCTTGGCAATCGACCCTCGATTTACGTAAGACTTTTCGCGCGTATTTCCGATCCGAGGCTCGAGACGGCGGGTCGCAGCTCCGCAAAACGGTGAGTTTTCAACGAAACATCCGAGAAGCAAATACGCAGGGGCCCGACGCTTCGAAGGTCGCGCCGCCACCTCGGGTCAGCGGACTTGGTACGCTTTACCCATATTCATCGGATTTTCCCATCTTTAAAATCTTCCATAACGGACGACCGCGAGGAGCACTATGAAATCTGTTGTTCTCACCGACTGGAATCCAGAGGATTCACAGTCCTGGGACTCGAAGATCGCCTGGCGAACCCTCGCGATCACCACCTACTCGATGATCATGGCGTTTTGCGTGTGGTTCCTCGTCAGCGCCATCGCCCCGAAGCTCAACGACATCGGCTTCCATCTGTCGAAGGGACAGCTCTACTGGCTGACGTCGATGCCGGGGCTCTCCTGCGGGCTCATCCGCCTCGCATACATGTTCCTCCCTCCCCTGGTGGGCACACGCAAGCTCGTTGGCTACAGCTCGCTGCTCTACGCAATTCCGATGCTCGGCTGGTTCATGGCGGTGCAGAATCCGAACACGAGCTACGGGGTGCTTCTTGCCCTGGCTTTCGCCTGCGGAATCGGCGGCGGCTCGTTCTCGGGATACATGCCCTCCACAGGCTATTTCTTCCCCAAGCGCCTGCAGGGAACGGCCCTCGGCATCCAGGCAGGCATCGGCAATCTGGGAATGTCGGTCATCCAGCTCGTCGGCCCTCTGCTCATGGGCTTCAGCCTATTCGGGATGACGTGGGTGGCCCCGCAGTCGGGTTCAAGCGGCTCCATCTACGTGCACAACGCGGCCATCTTCTTCGTCCCCTGGACGATCGTGGCGGCGATCCTCGCCTTCACGCTGCTCAAAGACGTTCCGGTCAAGGCGAACATCCGCCAGCAGCTCGACATCTTCTCCAACTCCAACACGTGGGTCATGACCGCCATGTACGTCATGACTTTCGGAATCTTCTCCGGGTTCGCCGCGCAGTTCGCGCTCATCATCAACCAGCATTACGGCAAGGACAGCGCCTTCGTCGGCATGGAGGGCCTACCCGCGGGCGCAAGCTACGCCTTCCTCGGCCCCCTCATCGGATCCCTCGTGAGATTCGCCTGGGGCCCCCTGTGCGACAAGTTCGGCGGCGCAATCTGGACCTTCGTCTCGGCGGTGGGCATGGCCGTCACCCTCGGCTGGGCGGCGCTCTTCCTCGAACCGAAGGACCTCGGCCAATTCCCCATTTTCCTCACGGCAATGCTCCTCATGTTCTTCTTCTCCGGCATTGGCAACGCTGGAACCTTCAAGCAGATGCCGATGATTATGCCCAAACGCCAGGCGGGCGGGGCGATCGGCTTCACCGCGGCGGTGGCCAGCCTCGGCCCCTTCATCGTCGGCGTCGCGCTCTCGTCCATGTCCGCAAGCCTGTGGTTCTGGCTGTGCGCCGCGTACTGCGTCGCATGCGCCGCACTCTGCTGGATCCGCTACGCCCGCCCGGGCGCGCCTTTCCCCGGCTGATCGGAGATTTCCATGACATCCAAAGAGACACTTGGCTCCCCCCTCCTGAAAATGGGCTCGTGGCTCAGGCGAGGCAAAGCGAGCGGCGACGCCCGCCAGCTCTTCCTCGAGGGCGGACGCCAGGCGGATTCCTTCTACCGGCAGCGATGGAGCTACGACAAGGTGGTTCGTTCGACGCACGGCGTCAACTGCACGGGGTCGTGCTCGTGGAAGATCTACGTCAAGGACGGGATCGTCACGTGGGAGTCCCAGCAGACCGACTACCCGACCACCGGCCCCGACATGCCCGAGTACGAGCCGCGCGGGTGCCCCCGCGGCGCCGCATTCTCCTGGTACGAGTACTCTCCCACGCGCATCAAGTATCCCTACGTCCGCGGGGTGCTGTTGGACATGTACCGCGAGGCCAAGGACCGCCTGGGCGACCCCGTTTTGGCGTGGGGCGACGTCGTCGGCGACGCCGTCAAGGCCAAATCCTACAAATCCGCCCGCGGAACAGGTGGAATGGTGCGCACGACGTGGGAAGAGGCGATGGAGATCGTCGCAGCCTCGTACGTCCACACGATCAAAGAATTCGGCCCGGACCGCGTCGCCGGCTTCTCGGTCATCCCCGCGATGTCGATGATCTCCTACGGGGCGGGCTCGCGATTCCACGAGCTCATCGGCGCAACCATGCTCTCCTTCTACGACTGGTACGCCGATCTTCCCCCGGCGAGCCCGCAGATGTTCGGCGACCAGACGGACGTCCCCGAATCAGGCGACTGGTTCAACTCGCAGTACCTCATCATGTGGGGGTCGAACGTTCCGCTCACGCGCACGCCCGACGCCCACTTCATGGCCGAGGCCCGCTACCACGGGCAAAAAGTAGTGGTGGTCTCCCCTGATTTCGCCGACAACACGAAGTTCGCCGACGACTGGCTGAGAGTCCACCCCGGAACCGACGCCGCGTTGGCCATCGCCATGGGGCACGTCATTCTCAAGGAGTTCTTCCTGGCTCGGCGCGAGCAGTACTTCATCGACTACATGAAGCGCTACTCCGACAGCCCGTTCCTCATCCAGCTCGACAACGCGATCGACGCGAGCCCCTCGCACATGGAGACCTATGTTCCGGGCAAGTTCTACACCGCGAACCTTGCGCCCGCCGGAACCGCCGAGCGCACGGAGCACAGCGACTTCCGCCCGCTCGTCATGGAGGCCGACGGCGCCCTCAAAGATCCGGGCGGCACGCTGGCCGACCATTTCGGCGAGGAAGGCGCGGGGCACTGGAACCTGAAGCTCGACGGCGTCGAGCCCGTGATGTCGGTCATGGACACCGACGCCTGGGAGCCCGCCCTCGTCGCGTTGCCGCGATTCGACCTCCCGGCCGAAGAGGGCCAGGATTCGATCGGGGCCGGCGTCGTGTACCGCGGAGTTCCCGCCCGCAGAGTCGAAGGCCGCCTGGTCACGACCGTCTTCGACCTTCTGCTCGCGCAGTACGGCGTGGGGCGCGAGGGGCTGCCGGGCCAGTGGCCTTTCGGCTACGGCGACTCGACCGCCCCCGGCACGCCTGCCTGGCAAGAGGAGCTCACGGGCGTGCCCGCCGGCGCAGCCATCAAGATCGGCCGGGAATTCGCCGCCAACGCCCTCGAATCCGGCGGGCGCTCGATGATCCTCATGGGCGCGGGAACGAATCACTACTTCCATTCCGACGCGATCTACCGCACCTTCCTCGCGTTGACGACGATGTGCGGAACCCAGGGCGTCAACGGCGGCGGGTGGGCGCACTACGTCGGCCAGGAGAAGGTCCGCCCCATCACCGGCTGGGCGAACTACGCCTTCGCCCTGGACTGGCAGCGCCCCGCGCGGCAGATGATCTCCACCGGGTGGTACTACATTTCCACCAGCCAGTGGCGTTACGACGGCGCGCAGGTCAAGCTCATGGCGAGCCCCACCGCCGCCGGCGCGCTCAACGACAAAACCACGGCCGACTGCCTGGTCGAGTCCGCCCAGCGCGGCTGGATGCCGAGCTATCCGACGTTCAACAAGTCCCCGCTCGCTTTGGGACGCGAAGCGAAAGAGGCCGGGCTGGCCCCCGGAGAATACATTTCGCGCGAGCTGCGCGAAGGCAGGCTTCGCTTCGCCGTGGAGGACCCCGACGCCGCCGAGAACGTGCCGCGCATCCTCGCCAATTGGCGCACCAACCTGCTGGGTTCGTCCGCCAAGGGAACTGAGTTCTTCCTTCGCCACCTCATCGGCGCCAACAACGACGTCAATGCCGTGGAACTCGAAGGAGATCGACGCCCGGCCTCGATGACGTGGAGGGAGCCCGTCAACGGCAAACTCGACCTCATGTGGACGGCCGACTTCCGCAACACGTCGACCACATTGCACTCCGACGTCGTCCTTCCCGCCGCGACCTGGTACGAAAAGCACGACCTGTCGTCGACGGACATGCACCCGTTCATGCATTCGTTCAACGCGGCGGTCGACCCGCCGTGGGAGGCCCGCACCGATTTCGAGACCTTCCAGACCCTCGCCTATCTCGTCTCCGAGATGGCTTCCAGGCATCTGGGAACGCAGATCGACGCGCTGGCGGCTCCGCTCAGCCACGACACCCCCGACGAATTCGCCAATCCCGCCGGGGCGGTCCCGCGCGACAACCCGTGGGTCCCCGGCGTGACGATGCCGAAGATCGTCGGCATAGAACGCGATTACACGCAGATTGGTCATAAGTTCGACACCCTGGGCCCGCTCGTCGAAAAGGCGGGCATGCCGATCAAGGGGCTCCTGCTCACTCCAGACGAAGAGGTCGACTACCTCGGCAGACTCAACGGAACGGCTCCGCGAGACTACGGGCCGGGGGCCGGACGCCCGCTCGTCGACGCCGACGTCAAGGCCGCCGACGCCGTTTTGCGCCTGTCGGGCACGACCAACGGACGGCTGGCCTACCAGGGATTCAAGCGCCTGGAGGCACGAACGGGAACCGAGATGGCGGACTTGGCTCTCGGCGACGAGGAACGCAGAATCAGCTTCGACGACACCCGGATCCAGCCGCGAAGCGTCATCACCTCGCCCGAGTGGTCGGGCTCCGAGCACGGCGGGTGCAGGTACAGCGCCTTCGTCCAAAACGTCGAACGGAACAAGCCCTGGCACACACTGACCGGGCGCCCGCAGTTCTACATCGACCACGATTGGATGCAAGAGCTCGGGGAGACGCTGCCGATCTTCCGGCCTCCTTTGGACCTCCACCATCTGTACGGGGACGTCAAAATCGGCGCCACGGGGATTTCGCCTGAGGGGACGGCCGAAGTCGCAGTGCGCTACCTCACCCCCCACAACAAGTGGGCGATCCACTCCCAATATTTCGACAATCCTCACATGTTGACGTTGGGGCGCGGAGGCCAAGCCATCTGGATGAGCCCCCAGGACGCGGAGAAGATCGGCGTCAAGGACAACGAATGGGTCGAGGCTTACAACCGAAACGGCATCGTTTCGGCCAGGGCCGTCGTCTCCCACCGCATGCCCGAGGGCACCGTGTTCATGCACCACGCCCAGGAGCGGACGATGAACACTCCGCTCAACGAACGCTCGGGCAGACGAGGCGGAACCCACAATTCGCTGACGCGAATCCTGCTCAAGCCGACCCATCTCATCGGCGGGTACGCCCAGCTCTCCTTCGCGTTCAATTATTACGGGCCCACGGGCAATCAGCGCGACGAGGTCACAATGATCCGCCGCCGCAGCCAGGAGGTGCAGTTCTGATGAAGGTCATGGCGCAGATCGCAATGGTCATGAACCTCGACAAGTGCATCGGGTGCCACACCTGCTCGGTGACCTGCAAGCAGGCGTGGACGAACCGCGAGGGCACGGAGTATATGTGGTTCAACAACGTCGAGACGCGGCCCGGCGTCGGCTATCCGCGCACCTGGCAGGACCAGGAAACTTGGAAGGGCGGCTGGCGCAGGACGAAGTCGGGCAGGCTCCAGCTGCGCCAAGGCGGGCGTCTGGCCAGCCTTGCGAAGATCTTTTCGAATCCGACGTTGCCCGGCATGGACGACTACTACGAGCCGTGGACGTACGAGTACGACAAGCTGCTCTCCGCCCCCGCCGGTTCGGCGAACATCCCCGTGGCCCGCGCCAAATCGCGCATCACGGGCCAGAAAATCGACACCGTCGAGTGGGGCCCGAACTGGGACGACGATCTGGGCGGCTCCATGGAAACGCTGGACTCGGATCCGACGCTCAAACAGATGAACCTCTCGGTCGCCAAGAACATCGAAGACTCCTTCATGTTCTACCTGCCGCGCATCTGCGAGCACTGCCTCAACCCGGCATGCGTCTCGGCCTGCCCCTCGGGCGCGATGTACAAGAGGACCGAGGACGGCATCGTCCTGGTCGACCAAGACGCCTGCCGCGGGTGGCGCATGTGCGTTTCGGCCTGTCCCTACAAGAAGGTCTACTTCAATCACAACTCCGGCAAAGCCGAAAAGTGCACGCTGTGCTATCCGCGCCTGGAGGCGGGCCAGCCGACGGTCTGCTCGGAGACCTGCGTGGGCCGCCTGCGCTACCTCGGCGTCGTCCTCTACGACGCCGATCGCGTGACGTGGGCCGCCGCGCAGAAAGACGAACGCAACCTTTTCCCGGCGCAGAAGGAGATCCTGCTCGACCCCCGCGATCCCGAGGTGGTCGCGCAGGCGCACATGAACGGCGTGCCGCATTCGTGGATCACCGCCGCCCAGGAATCGCCCGTCTGGGACCTCATTTCCACCTACGGCGTGGCGCTTCCCCTCCATCCGGAGTTCCGCACGCTTCCGATGGTCTGGTACGTTCCGCCGCTCAGCCCCGTCGTCGACGCCGTCACGGCCTCGGGCAACGACGGCGAAGACCACAGGGTGCTGCTGTCGGCGATCTCGCAAATGCGCATTCCCATGGAGTATCTGGCCGGGCTCTTCACCGCGGGCGACACCGCCCCCGTCGAGCTCTCGCTCAGGCGCCTGGCGGCCATGCGCTCCTACATGCGCGACGTGTTCATGGGCCGCGAAGGCAACGAGAGCATCGCCGCATCGGTGGGAATGGACGGGGCGACCATCCAAAAGATGTACAGGCTTCTGGCCATCGCCAAGTACGACGAAAGGTACGTCATACCCACGGCCAGCCCTGAGCTTCCCCGCGGGATTTCGGAGCTCGAAGGCTGCCCGGTCTCCTACGACGTCGAAGCGTTCCACGGGGTCGGCCCGGGCATGAACCCCACCCGTTCGGACGGGCGGCGAATGCTCCCCCTCGAGGTTCTCCGATGAGCACATTCGTGGGAATCCCCAGGATTCCGAGCAAACGCCGCATACGGGTCGACGCCGGCCAGGCCCGAATCATACGCATGGCGTGCTCGCTGCTGCTCGACTACCCCGACGAAGCCCTCGAAAGCGAGATCGCCGCGGTCAGGGCGGAGCTGCACGCTCTGCCGGACGAGGTGGCCGAAGAGCTGGAGGCCTTCTGCACGCAGGCCTTGCAGACGGGGCTGCGGGACCTTCAAGTCCTCTACGTCGAGACCTTCGATCAGCGCAGACGCTGCGCGCTCTCCCTGACCTACTATTCGCAGGGCGACACGCGCGGACGCGGCCAGGCGATCCTCGCTTTCAAGGAGATTATGGCCCGCGCGGGCTTCGTGCCCGTCCGCAAGGAGCTTCCCGACCACCTTCCCGTGGTTTTGGAGTTCTGCGCCCTCGACGAATCCGGCGTCGGCGAGGACCTGCTCGGGGCAAACCAAGAAGGAATCGAGGTGCTTCGCACGGCTCTGCGCAGCGCCCGCTCCCCCTACGCGCATCTGCTCAACGCACTCGTCCTTACGCTTCCGGAGCCCAGCCCGGAGGCGATCGAAGGCTATCGAAAGCTCATCAGCCAGGGGCCGCCCACCGAACTCGTGGGCATAGGCGATCTGACCGCCGCCCCTTTCCCGACGTCGCAGGAAAGGCGGCAACCATGACTGTTCTCGACGCCCTTCTATGGGTCGCGCTTCCATACGTGTCGTTCGTCTTGCTCGTGGCGGGCCTCGTCTGGCGCTACCGCAGCGACCAGTACGGGTGGACGAGCCGCTCTTCGGAATGGAACGAGAAGGCCATCTTGCGATGGTCCTCCCCCCTTTTCCACATCGGCGTCCTGTGCGTGGCCGCAGGCCACATCGTCGGCCTGGCCGTGCCTGCCTCGTGGACCGAGGCTTTCGGCGTCTCCCAGCACATGTACCACCTCGGCGCCACCGTCCTCGGCTCCGTCGCGGCCCTCATGACGATCGTGGGGCTGGCGGGCCTGATCTACCGGCGTTTCGTCGTCAAATCGGTTCGGCTGGCCACGACCCGCAACGACATCGTCACCTACGTCCTTCTGACGATTCCCATCGTTTTGGGGACGGTCGCCACGGTCAGCTCGCAGATCTTCGGCGGGCACGAGGGATACGACTACCGCGAGACGATCAGCCCGTGGTTCCGCTCGATCTTCACGTTCAGCCCGAAGCCCGAACTCATGCTCGACGTCCCCATGGCCTTCAAGCTCCACGTCGTGGCGGGCCTTCTGCTCTTTTGCGTCTGGCCTTTCACGCGGCTGGTCCACGTGGTGTCCGCGCCCGTCGGGTACCTGACCCGGCCCCAGGTGGTTTATCGTTCGCGCGACCGCGCCAAGCCCGTCTCCCGGCCGCGCGGTTGGTGAATTCGCACGCAGGCCCGAGCCGGCGAAGCCCGAGGCGCGGCCGGCTCGGCTGCGAGCAGGCGGCCGGCCGGCGACGGCGCGCGTAGAATGCCGGTCAAAGGGCGAAACGCAATCTGCAAAGGAGTGTCCGTGAGCGCCGAGCGCCATCGATTCGGCGATCTGCTGTCCGCGATCGCCCGGTTGACCCCTGCGCAGCACTCGCTTTTGACCGCCGTCTCACGCCACAACGTCCCGGTGACAGTCACCCAGCTGGCCAAGGAAAGCGGCCTGCACTCCTCATCCGTTCGCGAGACCATCGAAGCCCTCTACAATTCGGGGCTGGTCACCCGCGAACAGCTGCCGATTTCGGGGCGCGGCAGGCCGGCTCTCGGATACCTCACGCTCGCCCCCGCGAACGCCGCCTTCGCCGGCCAGCTCCTCGAACAAAGCGTTTCGGCCATGCTCGCCTGGCTCCGCGCCAACGCCTCCAATCCGACCGAAGCGGCCTACGACATCGGCGCAAGGTGGGGAGAGCAGGCCGTGTCCGACAGAGAGTCGGCCACGCTCCTGGACGGCCCGAAAGCCTCCGGTCGCTCAGACTTCCCCGTCGCGAGCCACGCCGACTGCATTCGCCGCTTTCTCACGAACATGGGTTTTGCGGCAACCTCGCATCCGACTTCCCCGTCGTGCCTCATCCTCAACGCCTGCCCGTACACCGACCCCGCCTTTCCGGACCCGCTCGCCCTCGAATTGCGCCGCGGCGCCGTCGAGCGGATCGTCCAGGCCGCCTGCGGCGCGGACGTCGACGTCGAATTCGCCGCCGACCCGGACAACCCGGTCGTCGCGAAGGTGACGCTGTGCGAAGGGAAGGGCCGGCAGGCGGAGGGCAGCGGGCGGCTGACCGTGCGCTTCTACGGAGGCGCCGCCGAGGCGGTCCAGACCGACAGCATGACGTTCCCGCGCTCCTCGGCGCCCGCGACCCTTCGTGCGCTCATAGACGAGCTTGCCGCCGAGTTCCCCGATTTCGCACGGGTTGCCGACATTTCCTCGTTTCTCGTCGACGAACGCGAGTCGGGAGCGGACACGCCTCTTCGCGACGGCGCCGTCGTCGAGGTGCTGCCGCCGTTCGCGGGAGGGTGAGATGCTCGACGTCGTTCACACCGGTCTGACGGCCCAGCGGCTGGACGCCGCCGCAATTTGCAAGGATGCGCACGACCCGCGTTGCGGCGCCGTGGCGATGTTCCAGGGAACCGTCCGCGACCATTCGAGCGGTGCGACCGTGGCCGCGCTCGAGTACACGGCGCACCCCTCGGCCGCGCGCATCCTGCGGTCGATCGCGGAAGGCCTGACCCTGCGCCAGGGCGTTCACCGCGTCGAGGCCTGGCATCGAACGGGGCTGCTGGACGTCGGCGACGTCGTCATGGTGGTCGCGGTGGCCGCCGAGCACCGGTCCCAGGCCTTTGCCGCGGCCGAGGCTCTGGTGGACGAAGTCAAGGCTCGCCTGCCGGTGTGGAAAAAGCAGATCATGGCCGACGGCAGCCACCGCTGGTCCGGATTGGAGTCCGCATGAGATTTGACGTTTCAGAGCATCGCGCATTCCTCGAGGGGCTCGTCGAGCCATTGGAACCGCTCGAATGCGCCATCGACGCCCTGCCCTACGGGACCGGCCGCGAGGGTGTGCCGCCGCTCGCTGACGCCCGGCCCGGCGCCGTCTGGCCGGGCCGTTCGGCTCCGCCTGTCGCTGCGGGCTCGGCGGGGCTCGTGTTGGCGCGGGAAGTGGTCGCCCGTCTGAGCGTGCCCCCGTTCACAAACTCCGCGATGGACGGTTTCGCCGTCCGCCACGCCGACGTCGCCCGCGTTCCGGCCACGCTGCCCGTCTGCGGGGACGTGGCAGCCGGGGATACGCGCAAACGCACGCTCAAGCCGGGGACGGCGGTTCGCATCATGACGGGAGCGGCGATGCCCGACGGCGCGGACACCGTCGTCAAGGTGGAAGACACGGATCATGCGCCCGGCGTGAGCGAGGCGCCTCCGACGGTGACGATTCGAGCGGCCCAGGCTCCGGCAGCCAATGTGCGCTTCAAGGGCGAAGACCTCGATGCGGGCGCGCCCGTCCTTCCCGCGGGCGTCGTGCTCTCCCCCGCCGCGGTCTCGGCTGCGGCCTCGGCGGGCTGCGGGACGCTCTTCGTCCGGCCCCGTCCGCGCATCGGAATTCTCACGTCGGGAAGCGAACTCGTCGCCCCGGGCGAGGAACTCGCCGAGGGCCGCATCCCGGACTCGAACGGAGCCCTTCTGGCCGGGCTCGCGGCGCAGGCGGGAGGCGACGTCGTCGCCAGATGGCGCAGCGCTGACGACCCCGAGGCCCTGCTCGCGATTCTGGCGTCCGCGCCGGAGATCGATCTGCTCGTCACTGCGGGGGGCATATCCGCGGGGGCGTACGAGACGGTGCGGCAGGCCCTTTCGGGCCCCACAATGCGCTTCCACCACGTCGCCCAGCAGCCCGGGGGGCCTCAGGGCGCAGGGACCGCCCTCGTCGGCGGAAGGCCTGTGCCCGCTGCGTGCCTGCCGGGCAACCCGGTGTCGGTCTACGTCAGCTTCCATGTGTACGTCGCCGGCATGATCCGGGTGCTCGCGGGGCGCTCCAGAACCGTCGAGCCGACGGTCCGGCAGGCGGTTGCGGGCGGCGAATGGGCCTCGCCTCGCGGGAAAGTCCAGTTCATCCCCCTGCGTTTGGACGGCGGGCGCGCGTTCCCCATTCACGAACTCGGTTCGCGCTCGCACCTCGTCGCCTCGCTTCCCTCGGCGGACGGGCTCGGCGTCGTGCCGGCCGACGTCGAACGCGTGATGCCCGGCGACACGCTGGGATTCATTCCAACAGAAGGGAGCGCCAATGACTGACAGCGAAGGGGCCTCTCGCGGCGGCCTCGCCCATCTGCGCTCAGACGGCGCCGCGCACATGGTGGACGTGACGGCGAAAGAGCCGACGGTTCGCGAGGCGACGGCCGTGGCCCGCGTCGAGTGCTCCGACGCCGTCATGGCGCGGCTGAGCGAGGGCTCCGTGCCGAAGGGAGACGTGTTTGCGGTGGCGAGAGTCGCCGGGATCCAAGCCGCCAAGAAAACGCCCGCGCTGCTTCCCCTCGCCCACGTCGTAGGCCTCCACGGGTGCGAAGTGGACGTGGAACTGGCCGACGGCGGCGTGGCAATTCGCGCGACGGCGCGAACCGCCGACAGGACGGGCGTCGAGATGGAGGCGCTAACCGCCGTGACGGTCGCAGCACTCGCCGTCGTCGACATGGTCAAGGGAATCGACCGCTCGGCCGTGGTGGCGGAAGCGAAGATCGTCGCCAAATCCGGCGGGCGGTCGGGAAGCTGGGTCCGGCCGGAAGGCTGAGTCCTTCCGGGGAGTCGGGCCCGCTGAGGCAAGGCCGGGGAAGCCAAGTCTGCGGGCGGCCTCCGGCGACCAAACACGCCCCCGGACGCGACAAGCCCCTGCGACCGGGACAAAGCGCCTTTTCTGACGCGACAAGCCTCTCTGCGGACGCGACGAAGGGGCGGCGCCCCAGACAGAGCGCCGCCCCTTCGATTCGATTGCGCGTCGACCCGAGGCCGACCGCCTCTCGATTACTTCTCGACGACCGCGAGCACGTCGCGCGAGGACAGAATGATGTACTCGTCCGCTCCGTACTTGATCTCGGTCCCGCCGTACTTGGAGTAGATGACGACGTCACCCACCTTGACGTCGACGGGCACGCGATTGCCCTGATCGTCGACGCGGCCCGGCCCAACGGCCAAGACCTTGCCCTCTTGCGGCTTTTCCTTCGCCGTGTCCGGAAGGACGAGGCCGGAAGCCGTCGTGGTTTCTGCTTCGAGCTGCTGGATCACGATGCGATCCTCAAGCGGCTTGATGGAGACCGACACTGCGGATCCCCCTTCTATATACTCGTGCTTTGGTTGAGAAAGCCTGGACGCGGGACCCGCCGTCGCGGGGGCCGGGCCCGAACCGGGCACGCGCAGCTCTCGCTGCGCCTGATAAAAGATTAGCACTCGCATGCGATGAGTGCCAGCTTTTCGCCGTAGGCGCAGCGCCCCGTGCGAGACTTGATTCGTGGACGCTTTTCCCTCCCCGCCCCGAGACGCCGATTCTCCCCTTTCCGACGCCGATTCTCCCCGAAACGCGAGAGCATCCCGCAATCTCGCCGTCGCCCGCTGGCTCCTCGGCGACGCAGGACGGGCCGTTCTCGCCGCGCTTCCCCCGTACCGTTCAGACGACGTCTTCGCCCTCACTGCACGGCTGAGGCGCGAGGGGCTGGACGCCGACCAAGCGGCGTCCGCGCTCACGCTGTCTCGCCTGCGAGCGCGGGCCGCGGCCAAGTTCGGCGAGCGCGCGGGCGCGATGTTCTTCACCGCAGACGGATACGAGCAGGCGACCAGGCTGAGCGTCGGAGCCTTGCACGCGGCGCGTTTCGTCGAGGCGGGAGCGAGGCGGGTCATCGACTTCGGCTGCGGCATCGGAGCCGACTCGCTCGCGTTCACGCTCGCGGGACTCGACGTTGCGGCGATCGAATCGGACCCCGTGGCGGCCCTGTATGCGGCCGCGAATGCGCCGAAGGCGAAAGTGACGTGCGCTAACGGCCTCGCGACCGAGCTCCCCGACGCCGACGCGATATGGCTCGACCCAGCCAGGAGGGCCGAGGACGGCCGCAGGATCGCCTCCCCCGAACGCTGGATTCCGCCGTTCTCGCGCGCCCTGAGCCTTGCGAGGGGTTTCCCGCTGGCGGGAATCAAAGTTGCGCCCGGGATCGCCTATCACGCCTTGCCGCCGAGGGCGTTCGTCGAGTGGATCAGCGAGCGCGGCCAACTGCTCGAGGCCGTCGTCTGGCTCGGAATGGGAACGGGGCGTGCGGCGACGATCGACGGCGAGCGGCTCGACTCCGGCGCGAAGACCGCCGACGAGCCGGCGGTCTTCGTCGCCCCGCGCCCCCTTGGCCACCTGCTGTTCGAGCCCGACCCCGCAATCGTCCGATCGGGCGGCATCGCGCGTCTGTGCGAGAAACACGGCCTCGCCCCGGTCTCAGAGGGCATCGCCTACCTCACGGGCGAGGCGGTCCCGCCGCATTGCGCGGCTTTCGAGGTCTTGGACGTCGTCGCTCCGGAGGCCAAGCGGATCAAGCGGTCCCTGGCCGCGCACGGGATCGGGCGGACGGAGGTCAAGAAACGCGGAACGGAGGTCGACGTCGCGGCGATGGCGAAGAAGCTCTCGGGCCGCGGCGGCGACGCCGGCGTCGTCCTCTTCTCCCCCGTCCTTGGCCGCCATCGGGCGATCGTCGCGCGGCGGACGGCCGTCACATTTTGATGCGGCCCAGGTCCATTCCCGTATCGACGGCAATGTCCAGGGAGGAAGGCTCGACGCCGTTTCTGACGAGCTCCCACCCGAGCGAGGCGATCATCGCCCCGTTGTCGGTGCAGTATCGGATGGGAGGGATCCTGACGGTCACGCCGGCTTTGGCGGCGCGCTCGGCGGCGAGTTCGCGCAGCCTCGAATTTGCGGAGAAACCGCCGCCGATCACGAGGGTGTCGCAATCGAAGACCTCGCAGGCCGTAAGGGCCTTGGCTGTCAGAACGTCGCAGACCGCTTCGGAGAAGCTAGCGGCGACGTCTTCCCTGTTCAGCTCCTCGCCTCGTTCGGCCAAGCCTTCGACGTAGCGGGCGACTGCGGTTTTCAAGCCCGAGAAGGAGAAATCGTAGGGGTGGCGCGCCTTGTCCTTGCCCTGCGAGAGCCCTCTCGGGAAGCGGATGGCGCAGCGGTCTCCCAGTCGCGCCAACCGGTCGATGTGCGGGCCGCCGGGGTACGGCAGGCCGAGCAGTCGCCCGACCTTGTCGAAGGCCTCGCCCGCGGCGTCGTCGAGCGTTCCGCCGAGTTCTTCGACGTCGGTCGCTATGTTGCCTGCCCGAAGGATCGACGAGTGCCCGCCGGAGACCACGAGGCCGATGAAATGCTCGGGGAACGGGCCGTCGACGAGCTCGTCGACGCACAGATGGCCGATGATGTGGTTGACGCCGTAGAGGGGCTTGCCCGCCGCGAGCGCCAGGGCCTTGGCGGCGGAAACGCCGACCGTCAGCGATCCGATCAGGCCCGGGCCCGCGGTGACGGCGATCGCGTCGACGTCGCCCAGCGCGACTCCTGCGCGTTCGAGCGCCTCGTCCAGTGTGGGAACGAAGGTCTGAAGGTGCGCGCGCGAGGCGATCTCGGGAATGATGCCGCCGTAACGCGCATATTCGTCCATCGACGTCGCGGTGACGTCGGCGAGGAGCTCCCCGTCGCGGACGACGGCGACTCCCGTCTCGTCGCAAGAAGTCTCAATGCCCAGAACCGTAATGCTCACGTCCCAGAATTCTAGCCGACGGAACGGCGCGGGTTAATCCTTCGCGGCTCCGCGCTTGCGGCGGACGGCAAGAGGGGCGCCTAGCTAATGGGAGATTCGCTCTGACCGTCCGAAGCGTCGGCTTCGCCGGTCCCGGCTTCGACGCCGCTGGATTCAGAGCGCCCTGCTTCGCTGTCGCCCAATCGGCCTTCTCCTGCGTCACAGCCGTATGCCCTGAGCCGCTGACGGGCCTGGGAGACGAGTTGCTCCGTCGTCGCCGAGTCTCCGAAGTTCGAACGGGCCAGATCTTCGTACTTTTGAACGGCTTCGCAATGCGCCTGGCGAACGACGTCGAGGATGAGCTGCGAAAGCGCCTCCGGCGTCAGAGAAAAGGCTTTGGCCGTCACTTTCACGTCGAGCGGCACGCCTCCCCCGTCGACTTCGACGCTCACTTCGCCGCCCTCGCTGCGCACAAACGCCTTCAAATCCTGCGCCTGCGCCGCGAAGACCTCGGCTCGCTGCACGTTTCTCTGCGCCTCGGCGAGCTGCTCGTCCAACCGAGCTTGAATGCCTTCTAAGCTGCTGGAAAACTCGGGAAGTTCCATAACACATTCCTTTCTGACGGAAAGCGCGGCCGACGGCCGCTCACGTGAAGGGGACGACGCCGCAGCACCGTTTCCGCATCGTCGATCGCATGTGGCTGGGCGAACGAACCGTCCAAGGCGCGAAGCGAAACGAAGCGGCATGCGACGCCCTCATGCAGCATCCTAGTGCCTGAAAGCCAGGCGGTCCTCACTGCGGCCGCACCCGCGGGCCCGATCGTCGGCTCCGGCTTGGCAGCCCCGCCCATGCCGCCCCCGCCGCCACGGTTTGGACCCGAGCTTCCGCCCCGTCCGGCACGGCGACGAACCTCAAACGGCCCCGGCGATCTTGACGCGAACATCCCCCTCCCGGCGCAGACCTGAACGTCCCCCTCCTCCCGGCGCCGGCCTGAACATCCCCCTCCCGACGCCGGCCTGAACATCCCCCTCCCGACGCCGGCCTGAACGTCCCCCCTCCCGGCGCAGGCCTGAACGTCCCCCTCCCGGCGTCGGCTCGGCGGACAAATCGGAGACATCGGCCCAGCCGCGTTTTCCCCCGGAACGACGCGCTTATCCCCAAAAGATGGCTACGTTGGAGTCCCCTCCCCCGAATTTCGGCTCTCATTTGCCCGCCAGATTGGGTACTGTGTAAACAAGTTCCTACCGACGAACCCACGCCGTTTATGAAACCCGGGCCACCATCCCTCACACGTCCCGCATCGCATCGGCGTCACAGCAAATCGAAACGAAGAACCGGCGACAAAGGAACGGAGAACGAATGTGAACGTGCCTTTCCTTCACATCTTCATCCTGCATGACTCCCAAGGATCGCATCCGCTGATCGACCTGCGGTCAGACTGGCGCGATTCCGCATCCGGTCGCCACGCGAGGCGGACGCTGCCCCGGCAGTGCGCCGCAGTCACGTTTACGAAGCCCCACAATTCGCACCACTGAAAGGAACCCATCATGACCAGCGACGACAACTCGCCGGCCCGACGTCGCAGACGAGGGCAGACGACTTCCTCCATGCAGCCTCGCTTCCCTTCAAACAGGGAAAACCACGACGCTTCGAGGTCTGGAGACCGCGTCTCCGAATCTGAAGTCCGCGTCCCGTCCCCCTCGGAAGGCCCCGGCCCCTCCGAGGCAGAGGTCTTCAAAGCCTTTGCGAGCTGGAAGCTGCGCGAAAACCCAGACGCGTGGGTGGGCACGGTGGACGACTGGAACATCAACCCCTACGAAGACGCGTTCGTCATCTCCCCGAGCGGGCGTCGCAGGTCGAACCGGCTTCACCTCATCAAGGGCGAGAAGGGCATTGGATTCGCCCCGTCCATGATGAGCGTGGAAACCGCCTACCGCGAGCTCGTCTCCGGCACGGATTCGCACCGGCACTGCGAGAGCTGACCGAGCGCTTCTTGACTTCGAGCGCGCTTGAACTCGTAAGCTCCCTTCCATGGAAAGGATGCGCATAGGTCAAGTCGTTCAAGAAACGGGACTTTCGGCGTCGACCCTCAGGTACTACGAACGCGAGGGCCTCGTTTCGGTTGCGCGCGACGGGGCCGGAAGGCGCCTTTATGACGCCCAGGACGTCTCCTGGATACGGTTCCTCCAGCGTCTTCGCGCCGCGAGCATGCCGATAGGGCTTATGCGTCGGTATGCGCAGCTGCGCAAAGCGGGGCCCTCGACGCTCCGCGAACGTCTGGAGCTTCTTTGCGATTACGAAGCCGACGTCCGTTCGCGCATAGCCGAGCTTTCCACGCACGCGGACGCCTTGGACGCCAAGATCGCGCTTTATCGACAATGGATCGACGACGCCGAAGGCTCCGGGCAGACGCATATCCCCGATATCCATGGAAAGGAAAACGATGGACGAGAAGACCGACAAGAACCTGACCGCAGGCGATGAGCGCTTCGCCGCAGGCATGAGAATGCTCAACCGGGTCGACGGCGACGCCGGCGCGCGCGTGCTCGACTCACTGCGCGACGTCTGCCCCGAACTCGGGTACCACATCGTCGCCTGGGGATTCGGCGACATCTACTCGCGCGAGGGGCTTCGCCCGAGAGACCGGCAGCTCGTCACGCTCGGCATGCTCACGGCCCTTGGGGGCTGCGAGCCGCAGCTCGAGGTGCACGTCGGCGCCGCGCTCAACGTGGGCCTTTCGCCGAAGGAAATCGTCGAAGCCATCCTTCACGCATCCGCCTACTGCGGATTTCCCCGGTCTCTGAACGCCATGTTTGCGGCCAAACGCGTCTTTTCGGAGCGAGGGCTCCTGCCGCTTGCCGACTGATTTGCACCTCGTCGTCGCCCGTTCTCCGCTCTGGGCATAGCTTCTGAACCAGTCTCTGACAAACAGCGGCGACTTCATTAGTGTAATGAATAAAGTCTTTCGACCAGACTCGAAAAGGCTTTCTATACATCTCGCACATGCCGTCCGCCCAAAAAGGAGGCGACATGTCGCGCCAAAGGAGACACACCAAAGGAGACAGAAGATGACCGACTATGTCGCCCTCGTCGTTTTCCCAGAGAGATCTACGGCGTATGAGGCCTTCAACAAGATAAGCCGCACGGCGCAAACGGGGGCCTTGTCGATTTCGGCGGGCGCCGTCGTCGAGAGAAATGCCAACGGAACGGTCGAAGTCGCCGAGCACATCGACGGCTTCAAGGGTTCCGGCGCCGCCGGGGGCGGGTTGCTCGGCATGGTCGTCGGAGTGCTCGGAGGACCGTTGGGCATGCTTTTCGGGCTCGGAGTGGGCGCGCTGGCGGGTTCTCTGGTCGACGCCGACAGGATCGACGTCGGAACCGAGGCGATCGCCGAATTCGGCCGGACTATCGCTCCGGGCTCCAATGCCATTCTGCTCGAAACGAGCGAGGGCACGACGGACGCGCTGGATCGGGTAGTCCGCGATTTGGGCGGAACGATCATCCGCCGCGAATCGTCCGAGGTGCTCGACGAGCTCGTCGCTCAGCAGGCCGCGGCCGAAGCTGCGGCGAAAGCGGCTCGCGAAAAAATACGCGACGAAAAGAAGTCCGCCCGCAAGGAGCAGCGCGAGGAGCGAATCGCCAAGCTCAAGGCGCGCTTCCAGCGCGACTGAGCGCGAGCTGGGCGGCGCGCAGCGCCGACCTCTCGTAGCGCAGTGCAAAATGAAAAGGGCGGGGCTCTCTTAGGGCCCCGCCCTTTTTCATCGCGGCCGGAAGAATCAGGCCGCTTGCGCGTCTACCTCTGGCGGGCCTTGTGCCCGTAGGACTTGATGAGGTCGCGGTTGAGCAAGGAAATCAGCTCTAGGGGGATCTCCTTGGGGCACACGCTGGCGCATGCGCCGACGTTCGTGCAGCCGCCGAATCCCTCGTCGTCCTGCTGGGCCAGCATGTTGACCACCCTGTCGCGGCGCTCGGGCTGTCCTTGCGGGAGGAGGCCCAAGTGAACGACCTTCGCCGAGGTGAAGAGCATGGCCGAGCCGTTGGGGCAGGCCGCCACGCAGGCGCCGCAACCGATGCAGGCGGCGGCCTCGAAGGAGCGGTCGGCGTTGCCCTTCGGGACGAGCTGCGAATGCGCCTCGGGGGCGGCTCCGGTGTTGACCGAGATGTAGCCTCCGGCCTGGACGATGCGATCGAAGGCCGAGCGGTCCACGACAAGGTCCTTGATGACGGGGAAGCCCTTCGAACGCCACGGCTCGAGGGTGATCGTGTCGCCGTCCTTAAACGTGCGCATGTGCAGCTGGCACGTCGTGGTCCGCTTGGGCCCGTGCGGGTCGCCGTTGATGACGATGCCGCACTGGCCGCAGATTCCCTCGCGGCAGTCCGAGTCGAAGGCGAGAGGCTCCTTGCCTTCGTCGAAGAGCTCCTCGTTGAGGACGTCAAGCATCTCGAGGAACGAGGCGTGCTCGTCCACGTTGTCAAGCGTGTGCGTCTCGAAGTGGCCCGAATCGGACGGGCCGTTCTGACGCCAGTACTCCAGGTTGATTCTCACTTGTAACTCCGCTGCTTCATGTGGACGAATTCGTAGTCGAGGTCTTCCTTGTGGAGGATCGGCGGGTTGCCGTCGCCGGCGAACTCCCAAGCAGCGACATAGGCGTACTTGTCGTCGTGGCGAAGGGCCTCTCCTTCCGGAGTCTGCGATTCGACCCGGAAATGGCCTCCACAAGATTCCTCGCGGTGGAGAGCGTCGATGCACATGAGCTCGCCGAGCTCGAGGAAATCGGCGACTCGTCCTGCCTTCTCCAGAGAGACGTTCAGCTCCTCGGGCGTGCCGGGAACCTTGACGTTCTTCCAGAAGTCTTCACGCAGGGCTCGAATTTCGTGAATGGCTTGGCGCAACCCGTCGGCTTCGCGAGCCATTCCGCACCTCTCCCACATGATCGATCCTAGCTTCTTGTGGTAGTAATCGACCGAATGCTCGCCGTTGAGCCCCATGAGCGTGGCGATGCGAAGCCTGACTGACTCGCACGCCTCGACCACGGCGGGATCGTCGGGAGCAAGCGGCTCAAAGGGGCCAGAAGCTAGGTAGTCGTTCATCGTGTCGGGAAGAACGAAGTAGCCGTCCGCCAGGCCCTGCATGAGTGCGGAAGCGCCCAAGCGGTTGGCGCCGTGGTCGGAGAAGTTGGCTTCGCCCGCCACGTATAGGCCGTGCACCGAAGACTCCAGATCGTAGTCGACCCACAGTCCGCCCATCGTGTAGTGGACGGCCGGGTAGATGCGCATGGGCACCTCGTACGGGTCGTCGTCGGTGATCTGCTTGTACATGTCGAAAAGGTTGCCGTACTTGGCGGAGACCGCGGCCTTCCCCATGCGGTTGATCGCATCGGAGAAGTCGAGGTACACGCCCCTGGCTACTCCGTCGATCTTCGGGCCCACCCCGCGGCCCTCGTCGCACATGTTCTTCGCCTGCCGAGAGGCGATGTCGCGGGGAACGAGGTTGCCGAAGGAAGGGTAGATGCGTTCGAGGTAATAGTCTCGGTCCTCTTCGGGGATCTGCCGAGGGTCCTTTTCGCAGTCCTCGGCCCGCTTGGGCACCCAGATGCGCCCGTCGTTTCGCAAGGACTCGGACATGAGCGTGAGCTTGGACTGGTAGTCCCCGTGCTGCGGAATGCAGGTCGGATGGATCTGCGTGTAGCACGGGTTGGCGAAGTAGGCGCCCTTGCGGTAGGCGCGCCAGATAGCCGACCCGTTGCATCCCATCGCGTTCGTGGAGAGGAAGAAGACGTTTCCGTATCCGCCGGTGGCGAGGACGACGGCGTCGGCGACGTGCGACTCAATCTCGCCGGTGACCATGTCGCGGGCGACGATGCCCCGCGCACGGCCGTCCTTGACGATGAGCTCCATCATTTCGTGGCGGGAGAAGCTCTCGACCGTTCCCGCGGCCACCTGCCGTTGGAGGGCCTGATAGGCGCCGATGAGGAGCTGCTGGCCCGTCTGGCCTCGGGCGTAGAAGGTTCGCGAGACCTGGACGCCGCCGAAGGAGCGGTTGTCGAGATATCCGCCGTATTCGCGGGCGAAGGGGACTCCCTGGGCAACGCACTGGTCGATGATGTTGTTGGCGACCTCCGCCAGGCGGTAGACGTTCGCTTCGCGCGCCCGGAAGTCTCCGCCCTTGATCGTGTCGTAGAAGAGGCGGTAGACCGAGTCGTTGTCGTTCTTGTAGTTCTTCGCCGCGTTGATTCCGCCCTGAGCAGCGATCGAGTGCGCGCGGCGAGCTGAATCCTGGTAGAAGAAGGCCTTGACGTTGTAGCCCATTTCGCCGAGCGACGCCGCAGCGGCTCCTCCGGCGAGCCCGGTTCCGACCACGATGATCGAAAGCTTGCGGCGGTTGGCCGGATTGACGAGCTTGGCGTCGAATTTGCGCTTCTCCCACTTGCCTTCGAGCGGGCCGGCGGGTGCCTTGGTGTCGGCGATCGCCGACCCTTCGGTGTAAAGAATCTGAGTCATGTCTGTCCCTGCTGGATGAGTGCGAGCACGGTGGCGCAGGTCGGCGCCCGTCGGATCTTGCGTGTGAAGAGTCTCAGCCATGTTCGCCCCTCACTCGATGAATCCGAAGGCTATGGCGAAAGGCGGAGCGAGGAAGCCGATGAACAAAGCCAGGCCGCACAGGGCGGAAAGCCCTTTGAGGAACGCCTCAGCCCCTCGCCGCCCCGCTCCCAGGGTCGTCAGCGCCGAGTAGAGGCCATGCCACACGTGGAAGCTGACGAAAGTGACCGCGACGGTGTAGATGACGAGCGCACACACGGAGGCCCAGCTGTCCAAGTTGAAGGAGGCGACCATGCGCTCATACGGCGAGAGCCGATGGTAGTCGCCCCCGATCTGAATCTTCAACGCCGTGAAATGGAGGATGTGGAAGACGATGAACAGGAGGATCGTCACTCCGCCGACCTTCATCGTCTTCGACGGCCACGATTCCTTCTTCTTCGTCCCCGACTTCACCTTGTACCGGGTTCCGCGCGCTCTGTAGTTGCGAACGACGAGGTGGGCGGCGGCGCCCACGTGGCCGAGCAGAACGAGAATCAGGCAGATGCGGAAGATCCAGATGAACCAGCCGTGCGGGAGGATCGGGTAGAGCATGTCGTGCTTGAGCCACTCGGCGTAGTGGTTGTAAGCCTCGGGCCCGAAGAACATCTTGAGGTTTCCATACATGTGGAACAGGACGAAGATGACGAAGATCAGCCCGGTGAACGCCATGACGACTTTGAGTCCCACGGACGTCATCATGCCGCGCTTCTGTTTCAGTGATTTATCCACACTTCGACTTTACCCAGTCAGGTCGAGAATACCGACGTCAGAATAAATAAAGGAACACATTGTTGTGTAATTAATCGGCGACTTTTCGGCAAAACTGCGAAGCATATGCGCCTTACGTCCCAGGATTCGAGGCAGGCGTCTCGATCCTCTCGGGCGGCGCCCCTCCGGCAGGCCCTCAGGAGGCCTCGCCCATGCTCAGGCGCATGACGAGGGCGTCGTCGTCGCTGTAATACCCTTTGCGCAGGCCGACGGCGGCGAACCCTCTGCCGGAATATAGCTTTTGGGCGATTGGGTCGCGCGAGCGAACCTCGAGGAAGACGTCCTCGGCTCCCCCGTTCCGCGCGCGTGCGAGCAGTTCGTCCAAGAGGGCGCCGCCGAGGCCGCGGCCGCGTTCCTTCCGGGCGACGGCGACGGTGAGCACTTCGGCCTCGGGCCCGAGGCCGACTCCTCCGGCCGCGACGATCTCGGGAACGGCCGCGATCCCTCCCTCGCGAACGATCGCAATGTAGACGCTGCGGCGGCTTGCGAGCTCCTGGACCCATTGCTCGAAGGGCCAGGCGTCGCGTCCGAAGGCCCGCACGTCGAAATCCGCCAAAGCGCGGGCCCAGCCGGGCGCGGGCGAAGCGAAGGAAAGGCCGGGAGGCAGGCTCATGCTCCGTGGACGTCGGGGCGGCGCAGGTACTGCGGCTCGGTGTCGAGGCGGACGTCCTCGCCGGCCTCCTTGCGCGCGAGGAGCGCAAGGGCGCGCCGAGCCAGGTACTCGGGGCGGCATTCCACGGCCACGGCGCCGTCGAGCTCGGGGCAAAGGTCTGGATTGGGTGTGACGATCGCCGTCTCGGGCTCGGCGTGCAGGTCCGCGCGGGCCGCGATTTCGGGGCCGGAGACGACGGCGACGTCGTCGGGGCCGAGCGGGTGTGCCCGAAGGACGAAAAACTCGCGCCTCCTGGCGTCGATGACGGCGAGGATGTCGTCCAGTCCTCGCATCGCGCCGCCGAGTGCCAGCGCCTCCAGAGAAGAGACTCCGTAGAGCGGGACGCCCCAGGCGCGCGAGAGGGCGCGGGCAGTCACGAGCCCGGCGCGCAGGCCGGTGAAGGCGGCCGGGCCGGTTCCTGCGACGATCATGTCCGGGCGGTGCCCTCCGGTCGCCCTCTCGACCATCGGGGCCAGGCTCTCCGCGTGGCGGCGCGCGTCCGCGGAGCGCTCACACGCGATCTCCTCAAGCGTCGTCCCTGCCTCGACTACGCCGACGATCGACCGATCCGAGGTGTCGACAGTCAGTATTCTCAACGTTCTCCTCCGTCCCTTCCTTCGCCCCGGCTGGGCGGCATCTCGTAGACCCTCACGATCTCGCCGGTGTCAAACCGGATGGTCCTCGAACCGTCGTTCGATTGCCCCGAACGGCTGGAAGTCGCGGCGCGCAAGCCCTCCCGCGAGGGGCGCTGGCCTCCGCTCCGGTCGGCGCCGCGCCCTTCGCCGACGGGCTCCGAAGCGCCCACCCGCCGCTTGACGAGAGCGCGGCGAATCCACACCGCCGCACCGAGATCCCCGAAAAGCAGGATCAAGCCGGCGACGACGATCTTCAGCACCGTCGAATCCCCTTGACGCCGAGCGGCTTTCTTCGCCGCGCTGGACGAATGCCCGGATGCCGCGTCGCGAAGGGAGTCGCGCACCGAGGCGAACTCCCTGAGCGTCAGCTGGCCGGCGACCACCTTCCGGGCGCGCGGGTCGAGCGGTCGGACGTGGCCGTCTTGCGTCAGAAGAAACCAGCCTTGAGTGAGCGGATCGACGACGACGGTCGTGTTGGGAGTCCTGTTGGCAAGCTCTTTTCCGAAGGCCTCTTCGGCCGTGAATATCGGGGTTCCGACCTTGCCGTCGGTCACCTTGACGGCGATTGTGCCGAGCACTTTGTCCCCCGATTTGACGGGCGCCGCCCAATACTCGGAGCCAGTCACGCGCAGATCGTCTTTGTCGCCCGCGAAAACGGAGGCATGCGTCGGCTCACCGACCTTGACGTCATACCGTGAGCCAAATGTGTCGCCGGCTTTGCTCCGGGCGGCGTCTTCGGCGGAGCGGCTGAACCAGCTCGTCGCGGTTGAAGAATCCGAGTCCGTCGCGAAAGCCGGAGCGCCGAAGGCCGTTGCGGGGGCCGTGGCAATGGCCGCTGCGGCGATCGCCGCCTGTAGAGTCCTCTTCACCGACCGGCCTCGAGCCCTCGGAGAATTTCGCGGGATCTCTCGCCCGTGGCTTCGAAAGTCAGCTTTCGGGGGCAATCGGCTCCGATCTCCTCGCCGCCCGTCGGCCGGGCGACCTTGATCGTCAGGCGGTCGGGCGTGAGCACCTCGACTTTCCCTTCGCCCCATTCGACGACGGTCGCCGACGCGTCGAGGGAGGCATCCAGGTCGAGGGCGTCGACTTCGTCGAGCGATTCGAGCCTGTACGCATCGACGTGAACCAAATCGGGCCCGTCGCCAAGCGACCTGTGGACGTTGGCGATGACGAAGGTCGGCGAGGCGACTCGCCCCGTCACCCCCATGCCCTCGGCTATCCCGCGGGTCATCGTCGTCTTGCCCGCGCCCAGCGGGCCGTCGAGCATGACGAGGTCGCCCGCAGCCAGAAGCGAGCCGAGACGAACGCCGAAGGCGTGCATGGCATCGGCGTCGTCGATAATCAGTTCTTCCATAGCGTCACCCATGATAGCGTCGCGGAACCCTCGCCCCAAGGCGGGTGACAATCTCATACCCGATCGTTCCGCAGGCCTGCGCCCATTCGTCCGCGCTCGGCAGGTCTCCCGCCCCGAATAGGAAGGCCGTATCGCCCGCCGTGGCCGCCTCGGGAACCTCGACGACGGATTGGTCCATGCACACCCGCCCGCGTATGCGAGTGCGGACCCCGCCGACGCTGACGGGGGCGACGCCGGATGCGGCGCGCGGGATCCCGTCGCCGTAGCCCAGGGGCACGACCCCCAAGCGCGTCGGCGCCTCTGTTTTCTCGGTGTGTCCATATGAGATCGGCGTCTGCGCGGGGACGCCGCGTTCGAGGATGAGGCTCGCAGAAAGCTCCATCGCGGGCGTCAGGCCGAGCTCGCGCGCCGTCGCCACCTCCGGATTGGGGGAAAGCCCGTACAGGACGATGCCCGGCCTGACCATGTCGTATCTCGCCGCCGGATGCCACAAAGCGCCTCCGGACGCGGCGAGATGAAGGATCTCCGGCTCGATTCCCTCTGAGCGTGCGGCGGCCCTGGCCTGCTCGAAACGCTCGATCTGCCTCTCGGTGGTCCCAGATTCGGGCTCGTCGGCCCGGGCGAGGTGGCTCCACAGCCCGACGACTGCCAGCAGCCCGTCGGCCTGAAGCGCCCTGAGCCTGCGGGAGGCCTCGGCGACGTCGGCGAGGTTGAATCCGCCGCGGGCCATGCCCGTGTCGACCTTGAGGTGGACCTTGGCAGTCGTGCCCGTTTCCCTCGCTGCCCGGGCAATCTCGTCGATCGCCCAGAAGGCGCCGGCGGACAATTCGACGTCTGCTCGCAGCGCCTGGGCGAGGGGCGCCCCGGGTGCGAAGATCCAGGTGAGTATGCGAGGCCCGGGGCCGACCTCTTCTCTGAGCGCAAGGGCCTCGCCAAGCTGGGCCGCACCGAGATAGTCCGCCGCGGGCGCGAGGGCGCGGGCGACCTCGGCGCGCCCGTGCCCGTACGCGTCAGCCTTGACGACGGCGAGAACGGCCGCTTCCCCCGCCGCCTCGCGGACGGAAGAAAGGTTTGACCGGATGGCCGAAAGGTCGATTCGGGCCTCGGCAGGGTAATAAGAGATCACGATTCCTCCCGCGCTGCGCGTGCGCATTCGTCAATTTTCTGCATGGGACGCCGGCCTCCGCTCACGCGTGCCCTCCTCGCCGGGCTTCCCCGGCACATCGCCTGCACCCCGCCGGCCTCCGCTCACGCGGGCCCTCCGCATGTGGAAGGCTGAAGCGGAGGCGCCCGGCGCGCCAAAGGTCCAGGCGGAGGCGCCCGGCGCGTGGAAGCCGGATCCTTCTTCTGAGCCGCCGTCGCCGGCAAGGGCGGCCCGAACAACCGCCGGGACGTTTCGAACGATGTCGCTCGCCCGCATCGGCCCGTTTTCACTTGCAAGCCCGTGGACGCACGCGGCTGCGGCCGCGGCTCGCGCGGGCTCGAGGCCGGCGGCCAAGAGGGCGCCGAGCAAGCCCGCGTAAACGTCGCCCGCGCCCGCAACGGCCCGCCAGGCGGGGCCTGACTGCGCGTACACGGGGCTTCCCGGCGAAACGACGACGTCGACGGGGCCCTTGAGCACGACGGTTGCGCCCGTGAACTCGCTCGCCAGCTTGGCGGCCGCAGCCGGGCACGCGGCGATGCCCTCGCGGGAGCCCTCGATTCCCAGGCGGGAGAAAAGCGCCGACAGCTCCCCGGCGTGCGGAGTGAGGACCGTCGCGGGCGTCATGCCACGCTCGGCCCAGGCGAGGGCGCCCGCGTCAAGGACGGCGGGCGCCGTCCATCCCCCGCTTCGGAGTCCGTCGACGATAGGCTCAGCGCGAGCAAGGGCTTCCCTGTCGAGCCCGGGCCCTATGACCCAGGCGTCGACGCGCCCCTCCCCCAGAACCGCTTCGGGACAGGACGAAACGACAGCCGAACCGAGCGTTCCCGCGTAGCGGACCATGCCGGGCCCCGCAGCCAGGGCCGCGTCGACGCACAGGAACCCCGCCCCCGGGTAGCTTGCCGAGCCTGCCGCGACGCCGACCACTCCCCTCGTGTACTTGTGCGAGGAGGGCCCGGGAACGGGCCACAGGAGCGGAAGGTCGGCACGCTCGATCGAGACGAGGTCGGGGCTGGGAAAGCCGGCGTCGATGTCGGCGACGTCGAGCACAGCGCAGCCTGCGGCGCGGGCGGCGGCTGACAGGCCGAGCCCGATGTCCGCCGTTTCGACGCGCCCCGCATACCTGCGCGCAGGGTCGAGAAGAAGACCCGGCTTGGGCGCGCCCATCGTCACGGTGAGGTCGGCGCGCAAGATCGGGCCGGGCGCTGCGCCGTCGTCCGTTCCAATTCCGGAGGGCACATCGACGGCGACGACGAGCGGCCCGGCTCCGGCCGACCGTTCCGCCGCCGGCAGCAGCGCGGAGCCTTCCCGCGAGCCCTCGAGGCGTTCGACGAGCGACGCAAAAGGCCCGCGCAGCCCGCCGCGGGCTCCGATGCCCAGAATTCCGTCGATCCAGACGTCGGCGCGGGCCGCTTCCCGGACGACGGCGTCGATGTCGGCGACGTCAAGCACAGCGCAGCCTGCGGCGCGGGCGGCGGCAAGGCCCGCCCCATGCGCGTCCTCGGCGACGACCGCAGCGACGCCCATGCCTCGCCGGGCGAGGAACGCAGCGGCGAAAAGGGCGTCTCCCCCGTTGTTCCCGCGTCCGACGAGGGCGAGGGCCCTCCTGCCGTAGGATCCGCCGAGAAGCCGCAAGACCGCCAGTGCAAGAGCGCCCGAAGCCCGCTCCATGAGGGGAACGCCCGCGGCCAAGAGCGGCGCTTCGGCCTCGCGGACCTTCCGGGCGCCGAATGCCCGGATCATTCGACCGTCACGGACTTCGCCAGGTTGCGCGGCTTGTCGACATCGTATCCCTTGACCGAGGCCAGCTCGCAGGCGAAAATCTGCAGCGGCACGACCGTCACGAGCGGCATCATGAGCGTGGGCGTCGACCGAGGCACCCAGAAGACGCGGGTCGCGTAGCTTGCGGCCTCCTCGTCGCCTTCCTCCGCGATGACGATGACGCGGGCGCCGCGGGCCTTGACCTCCTGAAGGTTGGAGATGACCTTGGAGTGAAGGAGGGGCCGCCGCGGCGTCGGCACGATGACGAAAACCGGCAGCCCCTCTTCGATGAGCGCGATGGGGCCGTGCTTGAGCTCGCCGGCTGCGAATCCCTCGGCGTGGATGTAGGCAAGCTCTTTCAGCTTGAGCGCGCCCTCGAGGGCGACGGGGAAGCCCACGTGGCGGCCGAGGAAAAGAACCGAGGTGACGTCGGCCATCGAACGGGCGAGCGTGCGGACCTGCTCTTCTTCGGCCAGCACCTCCTCGATGCGGCTGGGCATCTTGCCCAGCTCGTCCAGATAGGTGGCGACTTCGTCGACGTATTTGTTCCCGCGGAGCTCGGACAGGTAGAGGCCCAAAAGGTAGCAGGCCGTGATCTGGGCGATGAACGCCTTCGTCGAGGCGACGGCCACCTCCGGTCCCGCGTGAGTGTAGAGAACCGCGTCGGATTCGCGCGCGATCGTCGATCCATGGGTGTTGACGATGGCGAGCACCTTCGAGCCCTGCTCGCGGGCGTGGCGAATGGCCATGAGGGTGTCCATCGTCTCGCCCGACTGCGAAATCGCCACAACAAGCGTCTTTTCGTTGACGACGGGGTCCCGATAGCGGAATTCGTGCGCCAGCTCGACCTCGACCGGCACGCGGCACCAGTGCTCGATCGCGTATTTTGCGACGTGTCCGGCGTATGCGGCTGTTCCGCAGGCGACGACGATGATCTTGTCCACCGAACGCAGAACCGACTCGTCGATGCGAAGCTCGTCGAGGTGGAGGCGCCCGTCGAGGCTCGTGCGCCCGCGCAGCGTCTCGGCCACGGCCTTGGGCTGCTCGTGGATCTCCTTGTCCATGAACGTCTCGTACCCGTCCTTCACGGCGGCGGAGAGGTCCCAATTGACCTCGAAGCGCTTGCCCTCGGCGGGCCTGCCCTCGAAATCGACCACCGTGACCTCGTCGGCGGTGATGCTGACCGCCGTGTCCTGGCCGAGTTCGAGCGCGTCCGACGTCGAGCCGACGAACGCCGCCACGTCCGATCCCAGGAAGTTCTCGCCCTCGCCCAGGCCGACGACAAGCGGCGAGTTCCTGCGCGCTGCGACGACCTCGGAGTCGCCGGCCATCCCCACGAGGGTGAAGGAACCCTGCAGACGCGAGGCCAAGCGGCACATTGCCGCAAGAAGGTTGCCGTCCTTCGCGTATTCGAGGGCGAGGTGGTGGGCGGCTATCTCCGTGTCGGTCTCCGACCGGCGAAAGATTCCCCGACGGTCGAGCTCGAGCGCCAGTTCGGGGTAGTTTTCGATGATTCCGTTGTGGACGACGGCGACCGCGCCGTCGAAGCTGACATGAGGATGCGCATTTTCATCCGTGGGGCCGCCGTGGGTTGCCCATCTGGTGTGTCCGATGGCGGCTGTGCCCGGGGGCAGCGGGCTGTGAGCAAGCGCCGCCCGGAGGTTGTCGAGCCGACCGGCCCTTTTGACCGCGCTCATCCCCTCTGGTCCGGCGACGGCGACGCCGGCGCTGTCGTACCCCCGGTACTCCAAACGGGCGAGGCCCTCGAGAACGACGTCCAGCGGGCGGGAGCCCGCGGGACCATGACCGACGTATCCAACGATTCCGCACATGGCAGTAATCTAACCACACTCGGGCGCGTGTTTTAAGCCTGGTGCCCTACGTTTTTCCAAAGACGAATATTTGCCGCCTCCCGGGCCGCCCGGGCCCATCCCGTGCCGCCCGCCCCCTCGTGCAAGTCGCCCGCCCATTCGCTTGCCGCCCTCCGGGACGTCGTCGGCGGCCCCAAAGCGGCTCAACCCAACCAAGCACCCTCGCGCGAGCCTCCCATTCGGCATACCTCGCTTCGCGCTTCAGAAGGTACGACGTGTGCGCGGAGGCAGCGAAAAACGCCGTTACAATTGAATCCATGATCGCCCCCGCGCACATCGGGCCGAGCGCCACACCGCCCGCCTCCCACGTGATCGACTTCTCCTACGAAGAGTGGGCCAGGCTAGCGCAATCGACTCCCCTTCCGCTGACGCAGTCGGACATCCGCCGCCTTTCCGCCCTGGGCGACCCCATCGACCTCGATCAGGCCGACGCCATCTACCGCCCGCTGTCGGCCCTGCTGCAGATGTACACGGCCGAGGTCGGCGCGCTCCACAGAAAGACGTCGCATTTCCTCGGTCTGCGCGAGGAGCGCACGCCTTTCGTCATCGGAATCGCGGGATCGGTGGCGGTCGGGAAATCGACGACGGCGCGCCTGCTGCGCGAGCTGCTGCGGCGCTGGCCGGCAACCCCGCGCGTCGAATTGGTGACGACCGACGGATTCCTCTACCCCAATGCGGTGTTGGAAGAACGCGGCCTCATGGAGCGCAAGGGATTCCCCGAGTCATACAACCGCCAGGCCCTCGTCGATTTCCTCAAAGCCGTGAAGGCAGGGCGGAGCGCCGTGCGCGCCCCCGTGTACGACCACATCATCTACGACATCGTCCCCGGCGCCTCGATCGAGGTCAACCGGCCGGACATCCTCATCATCGAGGGCCTCAACGTGCTCCAACCGGCCAAAACCGACGGAAGCGGGCGCGACCTGCAAGCCGTTTCGGATTTCTTCGACGTCTCAATCTACGTCGACGCCGAAGCCACGCACATCGAACAGTGGTATATCGAGAGGCTTTTCAAGCTCCGCGAGGTGGCCTTCAATCAGCCCGAGTCTTACTTTCAGCAATTCGCGACGATGAGCGAGGAAGAGCTGCGCGAACGCGGCGAATACATCTGGCGCACAATCAATCTGCCGAACCTCCTGGAGAACATCGCGCCGACGCGCTCGCGAGCCCACATCGTCTTGCGCAAGGGCGCGAACCATCTGATTGAAAACGTCATCATCAGAAAATTGTGACCGGCGCGGTCCGCTTCGACCGGAGCGGTTTGCTTGACCGGCGCGGCCTATTTCATTTCGGCGCTTTCCGCTTCGTCTTTTTCATCTCGGGCGTCGCTGGCTTCGTCTCGGGCGTCGCCGCTTTGGGCGTCGCTGCTTTGGACGTCACGGGCTTTCGTGCCGTCGCCTTTTGACCCGTCGTCCTGCACGTCGTCCGGCGCTCGGGCCGCATCGCCGAAGACTTCTTCGGGAGTCGAGGGCCCCGACGTCGTCCTCTCGATGACGATGTTGATGACGGCGCCCAAGGCGATTCCGCCGCTCACGCCCACGAGCATGGACAGAATGGGATGGCCGTTGAAGACATGCCCGGAGACGATGCCGATCAGCGCAGAGTAGGTAGACCAAATCGGCCCGGACAGCAGCGTCAGGGGGATGAACTTGTGGCGGGGGTATCCGGTTGCTCCGGCGATGAGATTGACCGCGACCCTGCCGATCGGGATGAAGCGGGCCGCGATGATGTAGAGGGGGCCCCGCCTCGCAAGGCCCTTCTGGGCGAAGCGAACGGCGACTTGCCCCTTCCCTTCGCGCAAAAAGCGAATGCGCTCCACGTTGTATCTGTGTCCGATGCCGAACGCGAGCTGATCGCCGAAGATCGCTCCGAGCGCTCCGGTGAGGATGAGCAGGTAAACGTTGGGTCCGTTGCTCTGAACGATGAGTGCCCCCAGCGCAATGATCAGGGTTTCCGACGGGAGAATCGGGAGGAAGCCGTCGATCACGCAAAAGACGAACAGAAAGAACAGGGTCCACAGTGAGGGCCCAAAATCCAAGACCCAGCTCTCGATGGAGTGAAACAGATCCACGTTGTCCTTTCCGCCGGTGAAATCGCTGCGATACGCTGGACAACCTTAACACCCGGCAATGAAGGGGCAAGAGAGCAATTCTCCCCAAAGAAGCGCCCCAGCCGCTGCTGACCGCCGGTAAACCGTCCCGAACGTCACGGGTTTCACATCTCGTAAGCGACTTGGCGTGAACACGGTCGATGCGCAGCCGCGCCGGCACCCCTGCTGGAAAACTGTACGCACCCTGCTGAAAAACTGTAGCTGTCTAAGTGAATTCCGGTTGACGGTCGGATCGAGCAGAGTGGGAGCTTGAAAGACTATCCTGATCTTGTCCGGCCGTTATAGGCGATTGCCGTTTCTCGAGGACACAGGGAGACTCAACATGACCAGCACCCCAAGGAAGAAGTCCCGTATTCTTGCGTTGGTGAGAACTACAATCGTGCTTGCCCTCGCTGCATGTCACATCGAAGCGACTGCGGAAATACGATCTACAGGTGAAACGAAGACAGTCATCATCTTCGAAGACAGTGACGACATGATGAGACGAATTCATAGAGATTGCACTAATCTTGTGAACTATCTCCCAAAGGGCGGAAAGTTTGTGAAGGATGCGAAGATAGAAGACATTACGCGACCAGAAGGTCATCTAAAATGTCGATCGACCTCGTATGCTCGTTTGGACAAAGAGAGTGAATTTATAGAAAATAAAGATGTTTATATATTCAATCTGTTGCCTTCGAAAGCTGGAAAACAACCAACGGGTCTACTTAAAACCACAACAGTGATTTCAATGCCAGGAAAGATTCTAAAGTCGAGCGCAGGAAGGGTAGAAGGCAATAAAGTCGTACTTGAAGGGCTCGATTTTCTTGGCACAGGTCTTTCCGTTACGTCAGAAAAGAAGAGCGGCGTTACGGGCGGTACCTTATCGCCCACTGCAAAGGCTGCCTCTTCAGAAAAGGAAACGAGCTCGGCGTCAGCTGCGGAAAGCGGCGGAGTTCCCCCTTGGGCTTGGGCGCTTATTGGAGTCGGCTCACTAGCCACGATAGCTGGCGTCACTGCTGCAGCAGTCAGACGGAGGCGCCAATTGCCTTCTGCACCTTGAACCGTTGCGGCGCTGACAATGATTCTTACTGCATGCCGCATCGACGGGACCATCGATCTGCGCGCGGATGGCAGCGTCAAAATAGTATTCGTCTTTGAGGACGAATAGGGAAATCGATGGTAATAAAATGGTTTTGAATACTGGAGAGACGGCGTTTCCGTCATATCGATGAAAAACCACTCCAAAACTCTTCATCTTCCAGTGTTTCAGGAAGAAAAACAAGGGCCGAAGCTTCCAAGAGCGACATTGATGGATACCGGAGATGGGGATAGGGTGTCATTGACGCAGCCAGCGCTGCCATGAGTGTTGCTATCGTTACTGGTACGGCGGAAGAAATGCCACTTTCAGAGCCACTAACAGCTTCCTGAACTGACGCGCGGGCCGGAGTCTCGTTGACTCATCCAAATCAAGCTGTCTAGGCACTTCGACAGAAGCCGCGGTGGAAACAGGCACACCGTACGCTCTGAGCAGCGCTGCAGCAGAATTCCGATTTGCTCCGCCCCTGCTTACGCTCACCTCGCGGTCACGACAAACAAAATGAAGTAACATAAAGCAGCACCAATACAGTTCGCGCACTTGGGAAACAGCAAGAAGCGCCCGCTCTTCGTGCTCGAAACCGTAGCCGTTAAGTGGATACCGCTTGGCGCTCGGATCGAGCAGAGTGGAAGCTTGAAAGACTATCCTGATCTTGTCCGGACGTTTTAGGCGATTGCCGTTTCGCGAGAGAGCGCAGGGAGACTCAACATGACCACCCCTTCAAAGAAAAAGTCAAATGTTCTCTATGCTTTCTTGGCTCTATCAGCTTTCATTCTCATGGGATGCCGCACGGAGGCGACCATAGAGGTGCATGCTAACGGCAAGACCAAAGAAGTCCTCATTTTCGAAGACGACAACGGGCAGATGGCCTCAGTTGGCAGAACGTGCGAGAATCTAAAAAAAATCCTCCCCGGAGTCATGAGGTTTGCGCAAGACGCTAAAATAGAAGACATCACCACTTCCGGAGGCCCCCTCACATGTAAGCTCACATCAGACAAGCCTTTGGAGATGCGAGATAAACTAGTTGACAACGGTGACCATTACACCTTTACGGTACCTAAATCGCCGATGGAAGCTACAGAAACATACGAAGGAATAAGGATAAAGTTAACGATTCAAATGCCCTCTAAAGTAACTAAAACAAACATAGGAAAAATTGAGGGCAATAAAGTAATTATCAATAACTTTGACTATCTCTCTACAGGCATTTCTATCACTTCCGAGAAAAAGGGAAGTGCATCGCCCTTTCCCGCGCCTACTGCCACCTCTGGTAAGAAATCGAATACTGCGACTTCGAAAGACGACAATGACGGATTCCCCGTGTGGGGATGGGGCGCCATTGGAGCAGCCGTCGCTGCAGCGAGCGCTGTTATCGCTTTACTTGCGAGGCGCAAGAAACGTCACCCACATAGTAATTAGCAACCCGAAGATCAAAGCACCGAATAACTTACTCATTGGTCTTTAAAGCCGGCAACTTAAGAGCTTCAACAGATGCCGTTTCGAGTTAAACCCACTAGTCCGTGGTGGCTCCCCGCGAAGGAGGCTATGAGTGCTGTTCTCGCTGTGACGATTGGACGCGGGAAGAAGGGGGCTAATCTTCAAGAACCCATAAACCAGAATGTGAAAGACCCTCTTTCACCCGCAACGGCAATCAGTAGGCGCACCCAGATGTTGCGTGTCTGGACGCAATTGCCTTCCTCCGCTGCCGAGCAACTAGCTTCGAATCCGAAGCGAGTCTCGGTGTCTGCCTCAGCGCTTTCTGCGCAATTCTAATGGCGGGAACGAATCAACCTAGGAGTTGATCATCGTATGCACACGATGTTTCCGGAACCCTGTAAAGCTGAAGCGAGCGCGCCGATTCCACGCAACGGTCAACTCCGACAAATAGCAATGCAGCGATTATCCTTATCTTGTCGGGCCTTTAGGCATTTGCAACTTTCCGAGAAGTACGGGGAGATCTGTCATGGCCACTTATAAAAGAAGGCAATCTCGGTTTCTTGCGTTGGCGGTAGCCGCAGTCGCGTTTGTCCTCACTGCATGCCGTATAGACGCGACTGTTGAAGTTCACACCGACGGAAGCGTGAAGACCGCTATGGTTTTTGAAGACACTGACGATACATTGACAAGCCTGAATAGGAAATGTGATAACCTCAAGAATCGCGCAGCCCTGGTAGGCAGATTCGCAGAGGCGACGATGGAGGATATCACTCCGCCCGGAGGACATCTGACGTGTAAAGCTGAATTAAACAAACCGTTATATGACGATGTTAGAGTCGAAACCGGGCGGAATACGTACTCGCTTATTTTCCCTCCATCAACGCTAGAAGTCGCGGAAGGCGACTACATAAAGCTCACAATTACGGTTATTATGCCAGGCAAAGTCATAAAAACCAATATGGGAACGATAAATGGAAACAAAGTAACTGTCAAAGGATTTAGCTATATAAAAGAAGGCATTTCAATTACATCAGAAAAGGGAGATTCCGCGACTTCCCCCAACGTATCGCCTAGTTTTTCAGCCAAGGAAACAAGCTTGGCACCATCAACACAGAAAAATGGGCTCCCCTTATGGGTTTGGTTAGTTATTGGCGTTGGCTCTGCGGTTGCGATAGTTGGCATCGCTGCAGTCGCAGCTAGCAAACGACGCCGATTCCCGAAAAGAAACGTGTAATTGTCCGTCTGCGAGCGACTCGATCCTCCTCGCTCCGATCCCAGCGACAAAGATGAAATCACTACATTTCACGGGCGGGGGTCGACGAGGAACTCTGTTTCCTCGTCGACCCCCGCCCGCGTTGCCATTCCTTTCCGAACCGGGCTCTAGTCGCTTTCTTTACGGCACCCCGCCTCGAGGAAGGTAATCCTCTTGTCGGTTTCGTAGGGAGAAACCGACTTAGGTTTGACCGGCTTTTCCCGTCTCCGCTTCCTCTCCTTGTCTTTTGCGCGGTTTGCCTCCCCGCGCCCAGTCAAGCCAGATAGAACACGCGAAGAAGACGACGAGCGACTTTCGGCGGATGATCGCTCAATGGACCGACCGGGACTGAGACGGGAGGCCCCGCTCCGCGTTGCGGAAGAGCTTGCTCTACGGCCTGCCATTGCAGTTCGGTTGGCCGCACCGGCCCCGCGAGAAGCGCTTGACCCTGTTGCCCTAGTCGAGGACTGGGCAGCTCGATCCGAGGTGCCGCCGGCGGTGGTACGAGTGCCGTAGGATCCTGCTTTTCCCGCCGAGGCCAGCGACGAAGTCGGGGTTCGAGCCGCAGTTGTTGTGCCCCGGAGGATGCCCGATCCTCGAGAAGACGAGGCTGGGCTCGACGCCCGAACCGCCGTCGTCGCCCCACGCACAATGCCGGTAGAACGGGCCGAAGAAGCCGAGACGGGTCTTGCTATACCGGTTGCCCCGCCGCGAGCCGGCATAGTGCGGGTGCCGGCTTCAGAGGACGTCGCCCGAACCGCGGTTGTCGCCCCACGCAGGATACCCGACGAACTCGGCATGGTCGCTCGCACTGTGACCCCCGACCGTGTGGGCAAGGCTGCCGAGGAGGGGGTCGCCGCCGCACGCGCGGCGCGCACAGCCTGATAGGCCTTATACCCAGCCACAGCCGTTCCTCCGCCGATAGCGGCGGCCGTGGCCAAAGGACTGAACACCGCTGGCGGTGCCGTCGTTGGATTCAAGGTACGCGAACCTCCCGGCGCAAACGCACCGACTTGTCCAGGAGCATAATGCGACCCCTGCAAGGACACTCCGCTCGAGGCGCCGCCTCCGGGGTCATAACCGCCGCCGACGGAGCCCCCAGAGCTGCCAGCCACGACATTTTCCGGAGTGTGCCATTCGGTAGCCGACCGCGTCGGCCCTTGATAAGCAGCGGAGGCACCGCCGGGAGAACCGGTTTGCTCGCTACCACCCCCAATCCTGCGTCCGGCTTTAGGTGAGTCAGGATACGTACCATCATGCCCTGACGAGGGCACGGATTCAGGCTGGTCGGGAATGGAGCCGATCAACGCGTGCGCCTCAGCACCGAGAACATGCAGGACCTTCTTTGCCTGCCGATCGATCTCAGCGCGCGCAGCATCGACTTCCGTTTGAGCTTTTGCATGAATCATTGAGCCGATAGGGTCAGTCTTCCCCGCGCCGCCCAGCAGTTCAATTGCATTATCAATGCCCTTTAGCTTTGACTGGATCTCTTGGCTGCCGGTCTGAGCCTTTCTTCCGCTCTCGACGGCCTTGCCTTGGATCTCCGCGAGTTTATCGACCTTCTGGGCGCGGCTTTCGAGGGAGCTCGCAAGGCCGTCCAGGCGGGCAGAAGCCGCCTGCGCGGTTTCGCCTTCCAGGCCCAAGTCGGCCGCCACGCGCCGATTGATCTCGGCGACCCGGCGCATCCGGGCAGAGACGTCCCTGAGGTCGTCGTTGGCCTGCTCGATAGGGTCGGTCTTCCAGACTTCGATGATCTTCAGGCGATCAGCATTAGGGGTTGCCATCACTTACCGCCTCCCGAGCCCGTCGCGCTTTGCGAGGATCCGGAGTTCCCAGCCCCCGATTGAGACGGCCCCAAGCCAGCGCCGGACAATCCGGTCTCAAGCGCTTGAGAAATCGTCGACTGCCCTCCCGCAGATTGGGAAGTCGACTGGCCTCCCGTGGATAGGGGAAACGAGCGAAGCCCCCGCCACAAAGCCTGCGCGATCGCCCCCATGCCTTGAGGCGGGGTGTACGTGAACTGGCGATCGAGTCTGTCGAGCGCGGCTGCGAACTCCGCACGCTCGGCGTCGTCCCGATAAGTGAAGCTGTCCAAGGAGGACCGCAAATCCTCAATCGTCGCCTTCTGCAGCTCCGAAAGCTGCTTCATTTCCTTGTCCACCGCGAACAGCGAGGTGTGCACCGGCGCCCTGAACTGCTGGAGCTCGTTGAGCCCCGACCAGCGGTCGTCGTCAGAGGGCGTGCACGCCCCGGTGTTCTGCAGATCCTGGCAGCTATTGCCCACAGCCGAGCTCAGAGAGGCCTTCGCCCCTTCGTACTCGGCGCCGGCTTGTTCCAGTTCAGCGATTTGACGTCTGAACTGATCCTTGTCCATTCTAAATATGGCCACGCGATCATCCTCCCTTGGCATTAGATATGTAAGAACTGCGTTTGACGCATATACAGTAGCAAAAACAGGATATCCCGTTCCGCCACAGTTACAGACTACCCCAAACACCCCCGTTTCGCGCGGCACACACACGGCGTTACGTGTTAGAATGACGAAGAAGTAAGTAGCCGCCTGAAGAATTTCTTTCAAACTCATCCACTCGACACTATCCTCAGCCGGCCCAAACAATCCACATGTTCGCGCCTCAACGAGGCAAACGTCCCAAACATATCAATTCGCGTACATCGCGTGTTGGCCGAGCGCAGACTCATTCGCCATAAATTGCAGGTTACGCGATTCACCATACACAATGAATCTGCACCAAAGAGGCTAAACTTACGCCCTAACTGATAAAGGGCATCATGGGAACGAGTTACATGCCCGAAGCCGGTGTGGCATCGACCGCTGGCGGCACGGATCCGACGCCAGGAATCCATGCCGATTTCGATTAGCAGCGGATGCGCCGCCCCGAGTCCCGAGACCGGCAGAAACCAATTGCCGGAGAAGCAGCGCTTGGCTCGGCCCTGCCGGAGGGGCCGAGCGCTTGGCTTGGCCCCTCCGAGCAAGCGTGAACAGGCGTGCCCTTCGGCAAATCCTCTTTAGATCGAGGCGCCGTGGAGCAGCGCCCATAAACAAGAATCCCGCGGAAAGGACTCCTTAGAGGCTGAGCCTCGACTTCACGACCTCTGCGAGGTTTGCCGCGACGGCGTCGGCCTCCTCCTGGGTTGCGGCTTCAACCATGACTCTCACGAGCGGTTCGGTGCCGGAGGGGCGGAGCAGCACCCGTCCCGTCTCGCCCAGCGCGCGCTCCGCCGAACTCACGGCCGCCGCGACTTCTTCGTCCGTTTCTGTGCGGCTCTTGTCGACGTCGGCCACATTGACGAGCGTCTGCGGGAGGCGCTGGACCACCCCCGCGAGGTCGGCAAGCGGCCGCCCGGTTCTCGCAACCTCGGCGGCCACGAGCAGCGCGGTGAGGGTGCCGTCTCCGGTGGTGGCGTGGTTGAGATTGATGACGTGGCCGGACTGCTCGCCGCCGAGCACATACCCGCCCGCGCGCATGGCCTCGAGGACGTAGCGGTCGCCGACGGCCGTTTGAACCGTTGCGATCCCCTCCTTGCGCATGGCGAGGATGAGGCCGAGGTTGGACATCACCGTCACAACGAGCGTGTCCCCCGCAAGTTCGCCGCGGTCCCTCATCGCAATGGCAAGCAAGCCCATGATCTGATCCCCGTCGACCATCGCGCCCGAGGCGTCCACGGCGAGGCAGCGGTCGGCGTCGCCGTCGAAGGCGAAACCGAAATCCGCCCTGGACGCCACGACGGCTGACTGGAGCTGTTCGGGGTGGGTAGACCCGCATTTGTCGTTGATGTTGTGCCCGTCGGGCGAGGCGTTGATGACGACGACGTCGGCGCCCGCCCTGCGCAGAGCCTCGGGGGCGACGGCGCTGGTGGCCCCGTTCGCGCAGTCGACGACGATTCGCAGGCCGGTCAATTCGACGTCGATCGACCCGACGAGGTGCTCGATGTAAACCGAGTCTGCCATTTCGACGGCGGATTCGATCCTGCCCACGCCTTCGCCGACGGGCCTGTCCCATTCGGCGCCGAGGAGGGCTTCGACCTCGTCCTCGATGGAGTCTTCGAGCTTGAACCCGCCGCGCGCAAAGAACTTGATGCCGTTGTCGGGCATAGGGTTGTGGGAGGCGGAGATCATCACGCCGAGGTCGATGTTCTGGGAGGCTGTGAGATAGGCCAGCCCGGGGGTGGGCAGCACATCGACTTGTTCGACGTCGACGCCGGCGCCGGCCAGGCCTGCTGCGACGGCCTGCGCGAGCATGGCCCCCGACAAGCGCGTGTCTCGGGCGACAACCGCCCGGGGGCGCCCCTCTCCGCCTTGTGCGAGAGCCCGAGCGGCGGCTTCGCCTAATTCGAGTGCCAGTTGTGCCGTAATCTGGCGATTGGCGAGCCCTCGCACGCCGTCAGTTCCAAAAAGTCGGGCCATGATTCCTCTCCGGTTCGAGAAAAGATCGCTGTTGTGACGATCCCAAGTATGGCACTGCTGCGCCCGCCAGCCGAACTCCTCCACAATGTGAGCCGGCGGAACGCTTCAAAGCGCCCTGAATCACAAAACACACAAATACCGTTGTTCCGGGTTCGACACGGAAGTCGGCGTCGCGAAGGACGCCCCGCGCGAATTGGCGCCGGGCAGGCGTCTCGCGTGCATTTGCAGAGGCCAACACCAGCCGGCGTTGAGGCGGGTGCCTTGGAAATCGCTGTGTGAAGCAGACGCCCTGGAAAACATCAATGTGACGCAGACGCCTTAAAAACGTTGGCGGCATGGCATCGTGGGCCCGTCGGTTTTTCCGACGGGCCCACGAAACGCCTGATTGCCTTTGGGGCCGACGGCTTGCGCGCCGCCACGCCTCCGAAGGCTTCCGCCGCTCGACGTCGCGAACGCCTCAGCAGCGGAAATAGATCAACGCTTGGAGAACTGCGAGGCCTTGCGCGCCTTCTTCAGGCCGGCCTTCTTGCGCTCGACGGCTCGAGCGTCGCGGGTGAGGAAACCGGCCTTCTTGAGAGCGGGGCGGTTGGCCTCACGGTCGATCTCGTTGAGGGCGCGGGCAATGCCGAGGCGCAGGGCGCCGGCCTGGCCCGAAACGCCGCCTCCGTTGATTCGGGCAACGACGTCAAACCTTCCCTCGAGGTCGAGGAGGGCGAACGGCGAGCGAACGAGCTGCTGATGGAGCTTGTTCGGGAAATAATCGTCAAGCTTGCGCCCGTTGATCTTCCATTCGCCGCTTCCCGGAATGAGCCTGACGCGGGCAACGGCCTCCTTGCGACGGCCGAGCGCCTGGCCCGGGGCTGTCAGGGATGCGCCCTGACCGATGCGGGGAGCTTCGCTCTCCGTGGTGTACGAGCCGCTGAAATCCTCGCTCAGCGCCTCGGCTTCAACTGTCGTTTCAGACATTCAATACGTCCTGTTCCTGAAAGCTCACTGAGCAGTCTTCTTGAGCTCGAAGGCCTCGGGCTTCTGGCCCGCATGTGGATGCTCCGTTCCAGCATAAACCTTGAGCTTGGCAAGTTGCTTGCGTCCGAGGCGGTTCTTCGGGAGCATCCCGCGGACCGCCTTGACGACAGCGCGCTCAGGGTGCTTGGCAAGCAGCTCCGTGTAGGAGGTCGCCCTCAACCCCCCCGGGTACCCGGAGTGGTGGTAGGCGAATTTCTGCTCGAGCTTCGAACCGGTCAGAGCGACCTTGTCAGCGTTGATGACGATGACGTAATCGCCTCCGTCGAAATGCGGGGCGTAGGTTGGCTTGTGCTTCCCACGGAGCAGGGTGGCAACGTGCGTTGCCAGTCGGCCTAGGACGACGTCGGCGGCATCGACGAGATACCACTTGGGCTCGACGTCGCCGGGCTTCGGTGAATACGTGCGCACGGGCGTAGCCTTCGTTTCTCATACTGGGACCGCACAGAAGCATGCGGAACCCTCGGTCTTGCAAAAACTTTGTTGGACGCTGGCCGACGAGTGGGAAGGCATCGCGCGCAGCATGCACAACAACTAAAAAGTGTACGTCCCCCACGCTTGCCGGTCAAAGAAGCAGAATGTGAGCTCGCACGCGTCGGCGAGACGAAGGAACAGCGGGTGCATAACCGGCGGAAGCTGCTATCGTCGATGTGTGATGGAAACCAGTTTTGGCGGGCCGGAAAAGAGCCCCGGGCTTCTGCTGTGGCGCACGATGCTGGTGTGGCGCCGGGAAGTGAACGCAGCATTGGCCTCCCTCAATCTCACGCATTCCCAATTCGTTCTGCTCACATGCACGTGGTGGCTCGAAACCCACGGGGACGGCCCCGCCACCCAAGTTGCGATTTCCGACCTTTCGGGGCTCGACGTCAGAACCACGAGCCAGGGGCTCCGAAACCTCGAATTGGACGGCTTCGTCAGGCGCGCTTCCGCTCCCGGAGACAAGCGCGCCCTCATCGTCGCGACCACCGAGAAGGGGCGCGAGGCCGGCCAAGCCGCAATAGCGAAAGTCGAAGAGGTCGATGAGCGCTTCTTTCTCCGCCGACGCCGCCTGCGCTCAGCGCTCCTCATGGAGGCCAAACAGCCTCGCGACGTCCTCGCGCCAACAGAGAGACCGGGGCAGTCGGGGACTTCCGGCCAAGCTTAGGCCTCCAGGCAATCAGAGAGCGCCGGCCAAGCCGGGCCTCCGCACAATCAGGGAAACTCCGTCTGAGCCGTTGCCGCGCGATCGGAGCTCCGAGCAACTTGAAAACGTCCGCCGGCTCGGGCCGATCACTTCTTGAGGGAGTCGTTGACTTGGAAGCCCTCGGAGGGGACAAAGCAGAACTGAGCAGATCCCCCGCCGCCCTGTCTGCTTCCGGGGGCGACGTCGAGCAGGGTGAACGTTCCGACCCCGTTGTGGGTGACCGACTGCCCCACTTCGACGTGTTTGTTGATCCCCGATGCCCTGTCGCCCCCGATCAGGCCCAGCTGCCCTTTGCCGTTTTCCACGCGAATGCCCGTTGCCACATAGCTGGGGCCATTGGGCGCCCCCGGGTAAAAGGGCGAACGTTCGCGAAGAGTCACTTCGTATCCGCCGTCTGTGCGCATTTCCTTCTCTTCTTTCTATGTTGTTGCAGTACGTGAAGCCGCTGGAGCAAGCGAGGCGACCGGCGCTGAGGCGGCTGCGTCGGCAGCGGCCGAGTGCGCGGCCGAATGAGTCATTTTGGACGCGACGCCAGTTGAGGACGCCTTGCCGACACATCCCACGAGCGCGGAGGGAGGAAGGGCGATGTCGTGCGACATCGCCGTTTTCGCACATCTCACTTCACACTTCCTATGGCTGCCGCACTGTAGTATTTGTCAAATTCGGGCCAGCTCATGCTGAATGTTCCGTCGACCGTTCGCCCGTCTCCCGCATAGTTGTGCCCGTGCGGATTCGCAAGCGTCACGCCTTCCTCGTTGGCGCCGACTACCATGTATGCGTGGGAATCATATAGAACGATGCTGTCTTCGCTGCCGTCCGGGAGGTTCACGTTCGCATATGCCTTGCCCTCCGGGAAATTGTTCTCAGGGGCGTCCGTCGTCTCAACGACGACAGGCCGCGAACTGTCATTCGCTGCATCGATGATCGCCTGTCGCTCAGTCGGCGAATAACCGTCTATCCCTTCCACCCTCGTCGAAGGGCGGTCCGTGAGATCTTGGGAGGCTTCGTTTATCGACCCATATGCAAAACCCCTGCTAGTGTGCGAACTCAGCACGCCCCCGGGATGCTGTTGTCCATAGGCCGATTCGAGAACGGATGCATAGTTGGGCTTTCCGTCGGGCCCCGTCACACCAGCTCCGTAGACGTCGTCGACGAAGACCTTTCTAGAAGCCTGCTCCGTTGGATGAGCAGGATCGTCGTACACCGTCACCATGAAACCGTCGGGCTTTCCGTCCGGACCGTAGTGCAGCTTGATTGAATCCTGAATGATCTTGCGGCCCTCGGGGCTGTCGACCACAGCCATGATGTTCGCCACATAGTAGCAATCGGCTATGCCATGCTGGTTAATGTCCCGGTACCCCATCTTTCCCGAAGAAATTTGGGCGTTGATCGCCTCCATCTGCTCGGCAGAGAGACCCACCCGTTTTCCAGTCAAATCTCCAATGGTTACGGCCTTCTCGACATGAAGAGCTTCACGCAAGCGGGCCGCGCACTCTTGAGCGGCCGCATTTTTCTGGCGAACGTACGATTCGTATGCCTCCTTATGCGCTCGGGCTTTTCCTTCGAACGCATTGAAAGTGGCTGCCTTTTGCGCGGGGGCAAGAGACGTGTAAGCATCGTCCATGGCGTCGTTGAACTTTCTCAGCTCGCTGACTTTTTCCTTGCACTCCGCGAGAACCTTGCTATAGGCCAAAAGATGCCCGGAAGACTCCTTGGCGCCGTCGACGAGCGCGGCGAGGTCCTTGGATTCAATGTCCATCCCCCGGTCGTAACTGTCGCGAGACTCTCCTGCCCACCCGGGAGCAAGCGCGCCTGCGGCAAGACAAGCCTTCCGGATTTCCTCTATTTTTGCAGCGAAATCAGTCCACCCTTGCGCCAATGCGCGCACTTTTTCAGGATCGCCCGTCAACTCACCCACTGCGCAGCGGAAGATCCCCATGATCAGTCCTCTCGATCCGCTCTGCCGAACATCTCCTGCACCGAACCCAGGAGCTGTTGCTTGGCTTCATAGTCGGTGGATTCGAATTCGTCCGCAGTGCCGCGCACAGCGGCGGAGGCGGCCGCAAACCATTCTGAGACCTCAGAAGATCGTATCTTCGCGAAGTCGGATGCATCCCGTCCGGCATCCACAAGGTCTGAGTTCCCAAGAGCCTCTATTGATCCTTCCCTCGGGTGCTTGCTGTTCCAAAGCTCCGTAGCAAGGGATGCTAGGCGCTGGGCCAGGGAGTCCATTTCTGTCGAATCAAGCGATGCTGTGTATGCCATTATTCCTCCTGTTCCGTCTTTTCCAACCTGACACATTATCTGGAATTCATCAATTTTCTAGACGATGTCAAGGCATTTCTTAGACTCTATCGAACGTGCCATCGGGCGACAAGGTCAGGCGAGAGGGAGATTTCCCCAACTAGCGCCCGCGACTGGCTTCTTCGGGGCGCGCCCCGCGCACCCATTCGCGCACCGCGGTGGCGCTCACCGCGAGCACCACGAAAACAGACACTCCCGTGAGTATGACGTCGGCGAGCTTCGAGAAATCGAGAAGAAGGAGATGAGAGAAAGCCGTGATGGAAGATATCGTCATGAGGCCGACCCATGCCCACCGCTGCCTGGCTGCGGTCAAAAGCCACAGCGCGAATTCGACGGCCGGCATGACCAGCTTCGAAGCGGTGACCTGAGAGTCCACCGCCACCTGAATGCCGGCAAAAATGAACCCCCACAGCGCGAGCGCCCCCGTGAAAAGAAGCGGCAGCGGCGGAATGTGGTGGCGGGCGACGCTTTTGTCCGGGCGCGGCATTTGCGGGGCGGGACCGCGTTCGGAGGCGCCGCGCATGTCGAGAACCGGAAGGTCGCCGTCGGTGTTGATCGCGTCGCCGCCGCCGTTTCGAGAGTGGTAGGCCGCGGAGAACTTGTCGATGACGGCGACGTCGATCTTCGGGTCGGCGTACCTCAGGGCGTCGATGATGAAATCGCGCTCGGCGTCGGTGTCGGCGTCGACCTTGTGCGTAATCTGCCCGGTGAAAAGCGAAAAGCCGACCGATCTGTCGTAGGTTCCCGCCGCGAGGAAGTCCACGCGCTGCCCGCCGGGAAGATGCCATCCCTCGGGCGTCGGCCAGAATCTGACATGGTGGCGCCTCGACGCGTTGCCGTCGACCTCCTTCTGGTAGGCGAAGGCCTGCTTGCGTCCAAAAAGGTAGAGGTTCGACACGGGCGCGGAGGGGTACGGCCTCTTGATCACCGAGGAGACGACGATTCCCCACGACGAGCGCACGGTGACTTCGTCGGCGAGCGCCCATCCGGCAGCCTGCATGCCGGCGTGGATGTCGTCGGACGTTCCGTCGATCGCTAGGTTGACGGGATCGCCCAGCACGCCGTCGCCCGTTCGGGTGCGTCCGATGAAATAGTCGGGAACGTACAAAAGGGTGAGGATCTGATGGATGCGCGGAACGGCCAGATAGGCGCTAGTCGCCCAGAAGGCGACGAGGTTGAGGACCCACAGGGAATCGCCTGGCTTGGCGTGCACGGCCATTTCGGTTGCCAGCCATCCGACGAAAACCAGCGCGATGACTACGTACAAAGCCGCCACTGCGTCCCATATCGGGGTGCGTTTGCGGCCGCTGACCTTGCGCGGCCTCGTCCTGTATTCGGGCGGCTCTGCCGGAATCGGATAGCGGGCGTCGGCGACGTCGGCTCGCCCCGACTCCGTCGCCCCTGCCTTGTCCCCGCTCAACTCAGTCCCTTCCCCGAGGCGGCGTCTCCAGCGCCGCCGGCGTCTCCTTCGGGTTCGCGGTCTTCGACCGTCTCTCGCATAGCCCGGGTCAGCCGGGCCCTGGCTGCGAGCTGCGAATCCTCTGGATATTCAACCGACTCCAAAGTGAGCGGATGCGGCGGGGCGACGGCGACTTCCCCGTTGCGCGAGCGCTCTTCCAGGCGTCGGGCGGGCCATTCTTCGTCGCGCCGGCCGGCGCCCACCTTGAGCAGCGACCCCACGAGCGTGCGAACCATCGAGTGGCAGAAGGCGTCGGCCCGCGCGGTCACCTCGACGAGGCCGCCCTTGCGTTCGACCTTCAGCTCGAGGAGCTCGCGGATCGTCGTCGCCCCTTCCCGGGGCTTGCAATAGGAAATGAAATCGTGTTCCCCCATCAGCTTGCGCGCAGCGGCGTCCATCGCCTCGACGTCGAGCGGCTCGCGAAGCCACAGAACGTCGCGGCGCCGCAGCGGATCGAAACGGGCGGGGTCGTCGCACACCCTGTAAGAATAGGTCCGGGAAAGCGCGGAAAACCTTGCGTCGAAGCCTGCGGGCGCGAAATCCACGCCGGTCACCGCGACGTCCGAGCTTCCCTTCGACCCCGGCGACTCTCGCGCCAGCAGGGCGGAAAGCCGGCGCATGATCGCCTGGCACGGGTCGCCTGCGCGCCGCGCCGCGCGTGCCAGCTCGTTTTCACTCACGTCGACGTGGGCGACCTGACCGCGCGCGTGGACGCCGGCGTCGGTCCGCCCGGCGACGGTCAGGGCGTGCGAGCCGCCGGTTATGAGGTTGAGAGCTTCCGTCACCGTCCCTTCGACGGTTCGCAGACCCGGCTGGACCGCCCAACCATGAAAGTCAGTGCCGTCGTAGGACATGCGAAGGCGGAGCCGATGCGCTACCGTCGAATCCATGACGCCAGTGTCCCACACCTCGCATTCACATGCGCTGCCCGAGCCTTCCCGCGAGTCGAATCCGCTGACTTTGGCCGTGGACTGCGGAGGCGGCGGGATCAAGACCTCCCTCCTTGACCTCAACGGCTTCCAGGCGGCCCCTCCTCAGCGCACGGCAGTGCGGTATCCTTTCTCGCCCGAGGATCTGCTCGAAATCATAGAAAGCCATGCGTCGCAGGTTGAGCGATTCGAACGGATCACCCTCGGCATGCCGGGTATGATCCGGCGCGGCGTCGTCGTCTACACTCCCCACTACATTCGCAAGGCAGGCCCCCACACGAAGCTCGACCCCGAACTTGAGACGGCGTGGAACGGCCTGGACATGGAGTCAGCGCTGCACGCGCGTTTCGCCGTTCCTGCGCTCGTCCTCAACGACGCCGAGGTCGCCGCTGCCGGCGTCGTTTCGGGCGAAGGGGCGGAGCTCGTCATGACCCTCGGCACGGGGCTCGGCTGCGCTTTCGTCGACGGCGGGCGCCTCGCCCCCCACCTGGAGATTTCCCACGCACAGATGCGGTGGGGATTGACGTACGACGACGTCGTCGGCGAGGCCGAACGGATACGGCTCGGCGATTCGGCATGGTCGCGTCGCGTGCTGCGGGCGATCGACACGCTGTGGCCGGTTTTCCGGTGGGACCGCCTCTACATCGGGGGCGGCAACTCGCCGCGGATCTCCCCCGCCGCACGCTCGCGCCTGGGAGAAAACGTCCTGTTCATCCCGAACGCCGCGGGAATGAACGGAGGCGTGCGAGCCTGGGCTCTGGCCAAGCCGCGCACGTAGGCCGCTCCACGGCCGGCAACCGAATCAGGCTAGCAGCAGCCCGTCGTCACGCCGTCCTCGGCGGCTTCGCTGCGCGCCCGCCAGAACTCGCGGGCAGGCATCGGCTCGCAGTCGGGGTGCTCGCGCCGATGCCGTGCGACGTACTTTTCGTACGCCGACTCCCCCGTCAAATCGCGCCAGAATGAGCGGAAGGCGGCGAGCCCGCGGCGAAGCCCCGCAAACGGGCGGCGCACGCCCTTTGCCGTCTCACCCATTTTTCACTTCCTCATTTCCGTCCCTGCTTCGGTCCTCGTTTCCTTCCTTCTTCATGCCGGGAATGAGATTCGGATCGCCGACGATCGCGTACTCTTTGACCAGTTTCTTGTCGAGCGGCGTGGCGATCATCGCCGTCGGGGCGAAGAAATTCGACTCGACGTAGGGATCCTCCGACGTCGTCGTGTCGCCCGTTCGAATCGTCTTGGCCACGCGCAACGCAGCGCAGACCACGACGAAGGCGACGGCGGCGAGGAAGACGATCGAAAGGGTCCCTTGAATGAAGGTGTTGCGGATGACGGCTTTTGTCTCCGAGATCTTCCCCGGATCCGCCATCCCCGGGAGGGCCTTGCGCGCATCGCGCCATTGCTGCCAATAGCCGACCTTTGGATCGGTGGAGAATATCTTCTCCCACGAAGCCGTGAAGGTCACGGCAGTGTCGAAGGCGAAGGGTATGAGCGGTATCCACACGTACTTCGTGTACCCCTTTCGCACAACCATCACGGTCACCAGCAGCAGGGCCACAGCGGCTATCAATTGATTCGCAATGCCGAAAAGCGGGAACAGGGTCTGGATTCCGCCTCGCGGGTCCGTCACGCCCATGAGCAGCAAGGAGCCCCAGGCCGCGACGACGACGGCCGTGGCGCCCCACGCTCCCGCCCGCCACGACGGGTCTTTGAACTTTGGGAACAGATTTCCGAGGGCGTCGGACACCTGGAATCGGGCGACTCGGGTGACGGCGTCGACGGCGGAAAGGATGAACAGAGCCTCGAACATGATGGCGAAGTGGTACCAGAAGCCCATCATTCCCGATCCCCCGCCGATCTGGTGGAGAATATGGGCCATGCCGACCGAAAGCGTGGGCGCCCCGCCGGTTCGGGAGACGATCGACGGCTCGCCGACGTCTTTGGCGACCTGCTTGAGGGCTTCGGCTCCGGTGTACGTCTTTTCGTTTCCCTTGCTGTCGGTCGACTCCCACCGCGGAACGACCTTGTTGCCGTGGACGTCGGTCACCCCGAGGTTGCCCACCGCTTTCGATGTGATTTCTTCCCGGTCCTTCGTCGTTTGGGTGATGTTAGTTCCGGCGAGTTTGTCGACGGTTGCCTCCGAGGTGTTCATCCCGAAATAGATGCCCTGGTTGAGGGAGGCAGCGGCGGCCAGCGCCATGATGGCGACGAAGGATTCCATAAGCATTCCTCCGTAGCCGATCATCCGGGTTTGGGATTCCTTTTGAACCATTTTTGGAGTGGTTCCCGAGGACACCATGGCGTGCATTCCCGACAGGGCGCCGCAGGCGATGGTGATGAAAAGGAACGGGAAGAGGGTCCCGGCGAACACCGGGCCGTCGGTGTTGCCTGCGAATTCGGTGACCGCGGGCATTTCGACGAGAGGCCGGACCACGACGATGCCGGCCGCCAGAATGACGATCGTTCCGACCTTCATGAACGTCGACAAGTAGTCGCGGGGCGTCAGAAGCAGCCACACCGGAAGGATGGCGGCGAAAAAGCCGTAGATGATCATCGCCCACACCAGCGTGGTCGGCGAGAGATGAAGGTATTCCCTTCCGAAGTCCGTGTTCGCGACCCATCTTCCGGCGAAGATCGCGACGACGAGGAGGGCGCAGCCCGCGATCGAGACCTGCGTGATCTTTCCCGGTTGGATGTAACGGAGCCACAGCCCCATTCCAAGGGCGATCGGAATCGTGCAGCCGACGGAAAAGACGCCCCACGGGGATTCGGCGAGGGCGTTGACGCAAACCATCGCAAGGACGGCGAGGACGATCATGAGCATGACGAGGACGACGACCATGGCCACCGTTCCGCCGACTCGTCCGATTTCGTCGCGCGCCATTTGGCCGAGGGAACGCCCGCCTCGCCGCATGGAGAAGAAGAGCACGAGCATGTCCTGGATCGCCCCGGCGATGCACACGCCGAAGATAATCCACAGCGTTCCCGGGAGGTATCCCATCTGGGCGGCCAGGACCGGGCCGACGAGCGGGCCGGCGCCGGCGATGGCGGCGAAATGGTGGCCGTAGAGCACCACTCTGTGGGTGGGGTCGAAATCCTTGCCGTTGTTGACTCGTTCCGCGGGGGTTGCGTTGGAGTCGTCGGGCCGCATGACCTTGCGCTGGACGTAGAGCGCGTAGAAGCGGTAGGCGATGGCGTATGTGCACACCGCGGTTATGACGAACCATATTGTGTTGACCTCTTCGCCGCGCACGAGGGCGAGCATCGTCCACCCAAGCGTGCCCATCGTGGTGATCGAGATCCACAGCGCGATTTTCGGGAGCGTCCACGAGTTGTCGGATTTGACGCCCACAGGAACGCCGTCTTTGTTTCGAATGACGAGTTTCTCTTCTTCGGCCGTGTAGGCCGGCAGGTCTGCGGTGACCGTGTTGTCCATGAGGAAATCCCTTCTCATTCCACGCCGAACTTGAGGGACGTCGCCGGCGTCGCGGTGGCGTCATTGCAAGCCTAGCTGCCTCCACCGCCATAGCCAAGCATTCTTCGAATTTTGCTCGGGGCTGCCGTGGAACTCTGTTCGGGATAGCGGGGAAACTTCGTCCGAAGTCGCTGTGAAGCCTCGTCTGTTCGCACGAAGAACAACGTCCGAAGCGACTGTGAAGCCTCGTCTGAGGTTGTCGTAAAAAGCGAAGCGGGGTGCATATGCACCCCGCTCCGGATTGAGGATTTCGCGCGATGGGCTCGCGTGAGGATCACTTGGCCTCGTCAGCCTCGGCGTCCTTCTTGGCCTCGGCAGCGTCCTTCTTGGCCGCAGTTTCCTTGACCGCCTCGTCTGCCTCCTTGGATTCGACGGCGTCGGCCGCGGTTTCGGCGGTCTCCTCTGCGTCGGTGCTTTCCTTGGCTTCTTTCGCGAGCTTTTGGGCTTCTGCCGCCTTCTTGGAGGCTTTCTCAGCTTCGCGAACCGCTGACTGCTTGGGCGAGACCTTTTCCGTCACGAGTTCGATGCGCGCGAGCGCCGCGTTGTCGCCCTTGCGGTTGCCGAGCTTGATGATGCGGGTGAATCCGCCGTTTCGTTCGGCGAACTTCGGCCCGAGCTCCTCGAACAGGATGTAGGCGAGCTCGCGGTCTTGGAGGACGCGAAGGGCGAGACGGCGGTTGTAGGTGTCGCCGCGCTTGGCCTTCGAGATCAGTCGCTCGATGTGGGGCTGAACGGTCTTGGCGCGAGTCTGGGTGGTTGTGACCGCACCGTGGCGGATGAGGTCCTTGCACAGGTTCGCGATGATGTGGCGCTGGTGGGCGGGCGAGCCGCCCAGACGCGGGCCCTTAGTGGGCTTGGGCATAGTAGTGTCTCCTATGAAAAATCGGGCTTCAGCCCTGCGAGTCGTCGCTGAACTGCATCGTGTAGCTCTCCTCGCCGAAGCTGGAGACGAAACCAGCGGGCGAATCTTTCAGGCGCAGGTCGAGCTTGAGAAGCTCGTCCTTGACGTCCTCGATCGACTTCGCGCCGAAGTTGCGGATGTCGAGGAGGTCGGCCTCAGAGCGTTGAATGAGTTCACCAATGGTGCGGATGCCTTCACGCTGCAGGCAGTTCTGCGAGCGGGCGGGAAGGTTGAGAATCGTGATGGGCCGCTGCAGGTCCGAGGACTGGGTTTCGACGACGGGCGGCGGGCCCAGCTCGATTCCTTCGACCTCGTTGTTGAGCTCGACGCACAGCCCGAACAGCTCGACGAGCGTCTTGCCGGCGGAGGCGAGCGCGTCCCGCGGCGTCGTCGAAGGCTTCACTTCTACGTCGACGACGAGCTTATCGAAGTCTGTGCGCTGGGCGACTCGGGTCGCCTCGACTTTGTAGGACACCTTGAGAACGGGCGAATAGATCGAATCGATCGGAATGCGGCCGATTTCGTCCTCTTCTCCCTTGTTCTGCGCGGCGGAGACGTAGCCTCGACCGCGCTCGACGGTGAGGTCGATCTCGATCTTGCCTTTATCGTTCAGCGTGGCGATGTGGAGGTCGGGGTTGTGGATCTCGACGCCGGCGGGCGGCGTGATGTCAGCGGCCGTGACCTCTCCCGGACCCTGCTTGTGCAGGTACATGAGGACCGGCTCGTCGTTTTCCGAGGAGACGACGAGTTCCTTGAGATTGAGGATGATGTCTGCAACGTCTTCTTTGACCCCCGCGATCGTGGAGAACTCGTGGAGAACTCCGTCGATGCGAACCGATGTGACGGCCGCGCCGGGAATTGACGAAAGCAGGGTGCGGCGCATGGAATTGCCAAGCGTGTAGCCAAAACCCGGCTCGAGGGGTTCGAGGATGAACCGCGAGCGGTACTCCGAGACCTGCTCTTCGGTGAGAACAGGGCGCTGTGCGATAAGCACGATTCTTTCCTTTCATGGACGCCCGCTATTTGACGTCCAGTCGCCCGCAGGCCATCCGTCCGGCCTGCGGAGTGCGGATATCCGCTGTGCCCGCCGAGGCGGGCCGTGCGTCACACGCGGCGACGCTTCGGGGGGCGGCAGCCGTTGTAGGCTTGCGGCGTCACGTCGGAAATCGATGTGACCTCGAGGCCCGACGCGGTGAGGGAACGGATCGCCGTCTCACGGCCGGAGCCGGGTCCCTTGACGAAGACGTCGACCTTCTTCATTCCGTGTTCCATGGCGGCGCGGGCGGCGTTCTCCGCGGCGAGCTGCGCGGCGTAGGGCGTCGATTTGCGCGAGCCTTTGAAACCGACCTGGCCCGAGGAGCACGAGGCGATGACGGCGCCGTTCGGGTCTGTGATCGAGACGATCGTGTTGTTGAACGTGGACTTGATGTGGGCCTGACCTGCGACGACGTTGCGGCGCTCCTTGCGACGCGGACGGCGGGAGCCGGAAGAGGCCTGGCGGGTCTTGGGGGGCATGATCTACTCCTACTGCTTACTTCTTCTTGCCGGCGACGGTGCGCTTGGGACCCTTGCGGGTGCGCGCGTTCGTCTTCGTGCGCTGGCCGTGGACGGGCAGGCCGCGGCGGTGCCTCAGGCCTTGGTAGCAGCCGATTTCGATCTTGCGGCGAATGTCAGCCTGAACCTCGCGGCGCAGGTCGCCTTCGACCTTGTAGTTCTCGTCGATGTGCTTCTTGAGCGCGACGAGCTGGTCCTCGGTGAGGTCGCGGACGCGAACGTCCGGGCTGATGCCGGTGGCCGCGAGCGTTTCCGCCGAGCGGGTGCGGCCGATGCCGTAGATATAGGTGAGCGCGATCTCAACCCGCTTTTCGCGAGGAAGATCGACGCCGGATAGACGTGCCAATTTCTTAGCTCCTTGGTAGTCCGAAGGTGTGGAACACTGCCTCTCCCCCGCTGAACAGCGGAGCCCCGGCCTTCGGTCCGGGGGTTGCCTTGCGGCGGGCAGTGCGGTTGACGCGGGAAGACCCGCTGCGCCGGGTCACCCTTGGCGCTGCTTGTGCCGCGGGTTCTCGCAGATCACCATGACGCGGCCGTGGCGACGGATCACCTTGCACTTGTCACAGATCTTTTTGACGCTGGGCTTGACCTTCATTGCTGTACTTCCTTGCCGTCAGAACACTGGCGGCGATAGAAAATCGGGGCTCACTTATAGCGGTACACGATGCGCCCGCGGGACAGGTCGTAGGGAGTCAATTCGACTACCACGCGGTCCTCCGGGAGAATCTTGATGTAATGCTGGCGCATCTTGCCGGAGATGTGAGCGAGCACAACGTGCCCGTTCTCCAGCTCGACGCGGAACATCGCGTTCGGGAGGGCCTCGACGACCGCCCCCTCAACCTCGATGACTCCATCCTTCTTCGCCATAACCCTCGCTAACACTCCGATCGGCCCCGCACCGGGTTGCGCGGTTCCGAGGCAGACCTGCTTTTGGGCAGGACGTACCAACGATCAATACTACACGGACCTCCTGCTTGACGGTAGCGGCGATCCGGTGCAGTAGATCACCGACGGCTCAGCGCCTTTCCCGAACGACTCGCCCATCACGCTGCGCGGTCGTGACGCTCAAAAGCTTCGCACATTTCCGAAACGGCCCCTCGAACAGCTTTCCCCTCGTCCGCCCAAAGAATCCCCATCTCCACTCGGGGCGCCCTGTCCCCATTCCAAGCGCCCTGTTCCTATTCCAAGCGTCCCGCTCCCGCTCTGAGCCTCTCCCCTTCCCCGAACGCCCTGTTCCCATTCCGAACACCCTTTCCCTGTTGCCCTGCCCCGAGCGGCCTCTCCTCTATCCCGAGCGGTCCATTCCGGCTCCAGCCCCCATATCCCAAGGAGCCCGTTCCATCCCGAGAACCCTTCCCATTGCATGTCCGGAGCGCTCATTCCGCCGCCTGTCCGGAACGCCCTTTCCCGTCTGAGAATGTTCTTTATAACAAAAGAGGCGAAAGTCGATTTCGCTCTTCCATCGACGGCGGAATGCCGGTAAGCTCTCAGACGTAAACATCTACGAATCGGGCGACGCGGAAGAGCCATGCGTCTCTAGGCGCTAAGCGTCGAGCTGCGTGCCGCCCGCAGAAATGCTTGGCGTCAGGCGGCGGAGTCCATGCCGCCGGACGTCGAAACGCATACCGTCAAACCCTGAGAAACACATATCGTCAAACTTTACAACGAAAAGGACACTCCAATGGGCGAGCTCAAGTTCGATCGCGACAAGGCAGGAATCAAGGCCATCGCCGGATGGGACGACGCGGACTACTACAACGGCGTCGGCAAAGGCATCGACGCTTGCATCGGCGACGTCGTAAAGATAGCCGTGAGCCTGCCAACCGACACAGTTAACGCCGGATGGAAGACCGACAACAACGGGACGAGCGCACTGAGGAAGACGCTCGACTGGACGATAAAGCTGTTCGCCGGCGCCGCCCGGGAGATCGCCGACGGGTGCGCAACCCTGGGCTCGGGAATCAAGTCGGGAATCGAGAACTTCGACTCCCAGGAGGACAACTCGGCGACGCGCTTCGACATGCTGCAATCCTCTCTGCCCAAGAAGTGACGGCTTTCGCAATGCATGCACATAGACATTTCATGACGCACACGCCCGCATGCCCGCCGGCTGAAGATGAATCGGACAAAGACCGAACGGGCCAGACAACGTCGAAGCCCGCCCGACCCCGCCGCGGGAACGCGACCGCACGGGCGCGCCTTTTCCACGCAGTCGCGGGGCTGCTGTCCGCATTGCTTCTGCTGGTCGGCGGCTGCGCCTCACTTAACGTCGATTCGAAGGATCTTGTTCTTGCCGTCGAGTTCGACAACGACGATTGGGGCAAACCGGACGATTTCACACATGGAAACAGCGAACAATACGGAGGACCACATATCCTTCTTAAAATGAAACTCAAAGGGTCCGAAACTGGATCGATTCTATCGATACGTTCAAGGAAAATGTCGCAGAGCGAAAAGACCTTGCGAAAACAGCTAACTAGGGAAACGGAGTACCCGGGGCGCACAAGTTAGAAGTTAGACCGTTTAAGCATCCAAGAAAGATAGGAGGCCGAGATGCGTACGGTTACTCCTATTTTGAAAACGATTCCAAAAGATGGGCACAGGTATGGTACGTCGACTGTCCAGCTGGCTACTTTTGTGAAGTATATGTTGAAAGCCCAGTAGAAGCAGAAAGACTTGATCCGCAGATCGCCAAAGTTTTGGATGACATCCGGTGGAGGCGAAAGCATATCACCGACCCGACTATCTACTAGATTTTCCTTCTATTAGATTTTCCTTGCTCGCCTTTTCGGAACGACTCTCTATGAGTCTCTTCAATCGCGTGCTTTGTGGACGTTGCTGGAGTGATGTCAGCCTGCCGCTCTTTGGTCCAGTGAGAATGCTTGGCGAATCGGAAGGCTTCTTGCTGAGTAGCGCGGCATTTATGGGGCCGTTTGCCTCGTCGATAATGTCCTTCCTCGGGAAGTCGGCCAGCCCCAGACGAGACAAGGACGTTCCAGACAGGTCATCGACGTCTTGACCGTCTTTCTTAGTCGTGAGGCGGACCCATTGGTTAGAGTTTCAGGGTAAGGGCTTCGTCAAAGCTTGGTTTGTGTAGAAGGAGAATCGGGAAACGGCGAATGGTAGATGCGCGCGGGTCTCGTCAGGGCAGCCGATCTCGTCGGAGCGGCTGACGGGTCAGACCACTCTAGCCAGAAAGGGTCGGCCGACTGCGGTCGGGGCGGCCGCCGGCCACAGGTTGGGTTCCGGTTGTAGTTCGTCGAATGCGGCGGAGGCAAGGAAGACCAAAGCTGCCATATCTACCTGGAATTTCCGCAAAGCGCACAAACCTCGACTCGCAACTAGTGAAGACATTCAACCACATCACATGGACGACCTTTATCGTCTACAAAGACGACGAACCTTTAACTCAATCCACAGGTATTGACTTTGTGGCAAACGGGCCACAACCTTTCAGGTCGACCTCACTTTCGCGAATTGAAAACGGACCAGACTTTGCGTTTTGAACTGCCCGCCTTTTCCAGTCGGCACCCGTTCCCTGGATGGTCTCGCATATACGCGTGCTTCATGCCGTCATTTCCAGCGATGCCGTTTCCCTCTATGGTCCAATGGCGCTTTTAGTAGTAACGTTCAGATTCCCTCATGTCGTCGGTCACCTCCTGCGGCGCGCCTCCCGTTTCGGTCAGGCCGCGCTCGTTTTCGGACAGCTGGTTCATCACGTCTTTCATACTTGTGGGCGTGAGGAGGTTCGCCGCATGCTCAAGATTGTTGGCATTGCGATTCCCCCAGGAGTAACGGGCGACTTTCTCAGGCGGACCGTTAGTTTCCCCGTCGCCGAGAAACTTTTCTGTCATCGCCTCAACTGTGCCAGTCTTGCTATCGACGGCCTCAGCGCGGTACCTGCTGCCGATCCTTCGCGTTTCGATTCTGGAAAGTCGGAATCGACCCGTTCTCACAACAGGGGCTTTGGTATAAAGTATTGAAGTAAGGCTTTGCGGCAACTTGCATCGGCAGATCTGTCATAAGTCGCTTCGGCCTGCGATAAGGAATTCCAGCGGCGAACGACGCCAACAATCAGACAGGCGGGGAGCAGATGGTTAGGGCTCACAGCAGAAGAATCCGGCCGAGATCGCCCATGGCGGCGAATCACAGGGTGCAGGCGAAGCTTGTTGCAGCGACACTTGCGTGCCTTCTCGCCCTGGCGGGATGCTCCGGAGAGCCGAAAGAAGTGGGTTCGCCGGTCCCTTTTCCAAAAGCCACGTTCAATGTTTCCGGTTGGGGCGAGCCTGATGACAAGAACGGGAACAGCGAGCAGGACGCATGGCCGCACATCCTTCTGAAAATGAAGCTCAAAGGCTCCAATGCCGGCGCGATACTCGCCATTCGAAAGACTTACCTGCCATATGGGGCGAAGAACTGGAGGGAGGAGAACATGAAGCGGTACGGCAACCCCGAAGGAAGCTCGACTAAAAGGGGCATCACCCCTTTCGTCAAACCAAGAAAGATCGGCGGCCGCACCGCATACGGCTACTCCTACTACCACGCCTTCTTCGAACGCTGGAGCCAAGCATGGCTGGTCGACTGCATGAAAGGCTGGATCTGCGAAATCTACATCGAAAGCCCACGAAACGCGCCAAACCTCGACCCGACGCTCGTAGACATAGCCCTCGACAATATAAAATGGGCGAAAGGAATCGCATACGGCTAAACAGAGTCCCTGAACATACCCTTGAAGGCCTTGTCGATTTGGTCCTGCATATTCGTAACGCCAGGGACCTTCTTCCTTCCTTCATCGCTCCAATAAGAATGTTCGTTGAATCTAAACGCCTCGTTCTCCTGAGGATCCGTTTGATGCTTAGCAACATAGTTCTCATCAACGAAGTTCTCCTCTTTGGGAAGTCGATGGTAGAGCTCCTCCAAGGTCACAAGGTGCGTCTTCGGTTCTCCCAGATACTTATTCTGCCGTTGAGCCTCCACTTTTATCGCGTCCACCGGACTGTACTTGCCGTCGGGAGCCGACTCGGTCAGTCCGTTTGCGATGGTTTCGACGGCGTTGTCGCGGTCGCTGACGGCTTCGGCGCGGTTATCGAGGGAGAGCCACTTGTTGAAGGCCGCGTCTTGAGTCGCCTGAAGGGCTTGACTGCCGCCGGGAACCTTGCCCGCCGGAATAGCGCTCGTGAGGTGGTTGATCAAACCTCGAACATTCGAATGGCTTTTGTCCTTAACCTCCCCGACATTGACGTCCGCGTTGTACTCAGCCAACTCCAAATGAGACAACAACGCCCCATAACGCCCAACCACATGCTGACCATACTTGCTGTCCACCCGCCACGCCTCGACTTTCCAAAACCGGAACTGCGCAGCCAGTCGAGACTCGGAGTGTTAAAATAAAGGCCTCAAAGTAAGAAGCAATAATGATCGTCTTGACCGTTGCTTTAACTAAGGAAGAGCCAGTTTCAATGGAAGAAAACACGAACACCCCGAGAAACAAAAGACGAACAAGGTGCACCACAAGGCTTTCACCGTCTTTCCACAAGACTTTAGCCGTTAAGCCTCCCGTTAGATCTCTGCTGCGGGTCGCCTCAGCACTGCTTGTATGGCTCGTTAGCACATCTGGATGTGCTAACGAGCCCGTACAAGTCGGTTCACCGAGGATTGTCCCGGATGCAGAGATAGTGAACGCCGAGTGGGGAGAACCCGACTACAGCAATGGATACAGTGAAATGGCAGGTGGACGGCACCTTCTCATCAAGATGAAGCTAAAAGGACCTTACAAAGGGTCAATGCTAAGCATCACCACAACGTCCCTTTCCGACAACGCCCAGAAGTGGAGAGACGAGAACTTAAAACGACTCGAAAATCCGCATGTAAGCGCAAATTGGAAACACATAGTTGCATTCAAGTCTCCAAGAGGGGTTGGAAATCGTAGCGCGTATGGTTACTCATATTACGAAAGCGATTTTAGAAGATGGGCTCAGGCATGGTTTGTCAACTGTTTGGATGGTTACGTTTGTGAAGTTCACTTAGAAAGCCCCATCGACTCCGGGAGTTTCGAATCGAAGCTTTCGAATATTCTGAATGAGATTAAATGGAAGAAAAGAACTGTATACGGTTAAACCTATAACATCATTTTGAATCTCGAAGGGTCCCGTCATAAGCATCTTTTATCACTTTCTCGACGTTTGTGACATTAGAAATATGTTTCTGCGCAGATTCAGTCCAATATGAATGCTTGGCAAATTGATAAGCTTCTTGCTCATTAGGAGTGGTGTCCTTCTTTGGAGTATTTGTTTCGTCGATAAAGCCCTCTTCTTTCGGTAGTTGGTCGCGGAGCTCGTTGTTTGTCCTGATCCGCATTTGAGGCGCACCATACGTATTGTTCTGTCGCTCTGCTTCGTTTTCGATCATGTCCACCGGACTGTATTGTCCATTGGGCGTAGGCTGGGTGAGTTTGTTTGCGATGGTTTCGACGGCGTTGTCGCGGTCGCTGACGGCTTCGGCGCGGTTGTCGAGGGAGAGCCACTTGTTGAAGGCCGCGTCTTGAGTCGCCTGAAGGGCTTGACTGCCGCCGGGAACCTTGCCCGCCGGAATAGCGCTCGTGAGGTGGTTGATCAAACCTCGAACATTCGAATGGCTTTTGTCCTTAACCTCCCCGACATTGACGTCCGCGTTGTACTCAGCCAACTCCAAATGAGACAACAACGCCCCATAACGCCCAACCACATGCTGACCATACTTGCTGTCCACCCGCCACGCCTCGACTCCATCGCGGTACATGCCCTGGGTCGCCTTGTTCGCCAACTCCAGCAACGCCGGCGGACGCCCATGCAACCCGGCGGTGTTAGTGTCACGCACACCATTCTCAAAAGCCAAATCAGTAAACAAACCTCTCTTGGCCAGTGTCATATCGTCAACCAATGAAGCCGGAAGAACAAGTCGGTAGCGTTTGTCTTTGACGTCGTAAACGGCACCATCCCCCGATTCCACGCCTGAAGGGGTCGTCAGTTCCCGGGCGAGGTCGTCGGTGTATTCTTTGAGGATCTGCCCTGTCCACGAGCGCAGGCCGTAGTGGGCGGCCCCAAAGCGCGGTTCGCCTTGGGCACCCAGACTCTGACCAGGGTCTGTGCCGTTGATCCCACCCGAGCGCAAGCCCTCAGTATATCCTTGGACGTAGCCGCGGATGGCGGTGAAGGTGCGTGGATCGTGGACGGCATCTTTGCCGGAGGTCGCCTCGTCCACAACGTGTCCGAGCTGTTCGCCGTGGTCGACATAGGCAGAGGCCCCGTGCGACAGGGCATACCGGGACCCGACAAGATAGCGGGCCACGTTCGGATCCTTGTTCCCGGGCACGTCGACCTCGCTGGCGAGGAACTCCCGACTGACTTTGGGGTCCCCGTCCATCCCATACATCATATTCGCCACGGGATCACGCGAGCCCAGCCCCTCGAGAGTGGAGAGGTTTCCATGTTTGTCTGACACCTGAAATGCACTGTCTTTGTAGCACGCTCGGTAGTCGGCTCCTTGTTCGCGGTCCCATTTGAGCAGGTCGTGCATGACGGAATCTTTGCCGTTGACAAACTCGTTGGAAAACGTCAGCTCAGGGTGGGCCTTGGCACCCAGGCCGAACATCTGCCCCAAATGGACATAGCCCCGCGTGTCCCTGTTGAAGTGAAACATCTCAGCCCCTCCCTTGGCACCCTCTCGTCCGGCGGCTTTGATAGATTCGAGGTAGTCCTTTCGCCACTGGCCCATCGACTCGTCACCCGACTTCACCTTCATGGACACCCCGCCGTTCTCCGACAGACTCTTCCACGTCTCCCAGGTGTCTTTCGCTTCCCCATCCAAACCCCGAGGCACCGAACCGGTCGCAACCATCGCCGACGCACCCAGCCCCCCGTAGAGCCGATGAAGATCCCCTGCTCTATCGCCAAGCTGATCAATCCGCGCCAAAGAAGGTCCGGACACAATCACCCCTCTTAGGACCTTTTGATCGATCTTCCGTCCCAGGTCGGCCATTCGCCGGGGGTTGATCTTCGCAGCAACGGCCGCGCAGAAGTAGGGGTCGGTCCCGAGACGGTCGAGGTAGCCCTTCTTCTTCATCTCCTCCAACGCCCTCTTCGTCGGAATCCCGTCCTCGTCGACGTCGGAGACGAGCCTGGAAAAGTCAGCGGCGTCGGCCTCGGCGTTGGCCGCCATCGTCTGGGCTCCCAGAATTCCTCCTCCTCCGAAAAGGGCCACGCCCAGATCGTTGCGGTCCGGACGCCGCCCGGCCCCGGCTCCTACCTTCCCGGCGGAGGGGGCAAGGTCGCCGAGAATCGATTCGATCTTCTTCGACAACGTCTCGGCCTCCGAGTCCAACTCCTCGATGCGCCGGTTGTACCGGCCCGCCAGCTCGAACTGCTTGTCCTCCAGTCTCTTCCTCTCGGCATCGGTGGCCCCTTCGCCCAAAACGTCGATGACTTTGAAAGCCCGCGTATCCCCGTCCCACTCCTCCTGCATCCCTTTGACGTCCGTAATGGTCTGCCTGTAAAGAAACTTGTAGGAGTCAATGGCCTGGACCACCGCGTGAATCATCCCGCTGACCCGCCGGACCACGCCAGTCAGCTTTTCAACCTCCCGCTTCCATGCTTCGACCATCTCCCCGGTCATCGAATCCGGGTTGACGCTGCCGGCCATGATCTGCGATCGATGCAACGCCTCATTGACATGCGACAGCTGCACCAGCGCGCTGTCAAAATCAACGTACTCCGGCAACGGAAGCGCCAGATCGCCTGAAACCATTGCATACGACATGACAAATCCCTCCATGATGCGGACTCGCCGCGCCGGCCAGCGCACCGAGCCTTACTAGTACTTGCGTGAATTGAATACTGTCCGTGAAGCAGCGCCGCGCCCGGCCAAACCGATCTGGGCTCGGCAACACGCACAGCACCACTATGCCAACAAGAACGCAGCCGCTTCCGACGACCCAACAAGACAGCAGCCCTGTCAAGTCGGCTGAACACGACTGTCACCGTAAGTTTGACGAGACGGCAGCCCCTTCAAACCTGATGGAACGCCAGCTCCCGCGAGCTGGACGATATGATCAACCTGCCGCCCCGGCAAAACGAAGGTCCTTCCTAGCCGGTTTGACGACGTGACGACTGCTTCATCTACCGGTTCAGCAGTTCCGCCGTTCACTCTACAACGTAAAATGCTCCGACGCAAGGCCTTCGAAAAGCTGAGGCAAAGATGCTTAGACTCGCCTTTGCTCAGATCCATTATGATCACTGAACATGGTCCGCTATACGTTTGGTTTTGCTTACACTACCGCAAAACTGCAATGTGTCCCACTTTTTAACACAGTGGAGAACGTTGACATTACGCCTTTCTACTTTACTAATCGTTAGTACAAACAGGACTGAAACGCAAGACGACGTCGCCCGAAAGGGAAGGACCCGTTTAAAGAGGGGATGCATACAGCGGTGGCGGAAGGCCTCTGGGTAGAAGACACACCTAGGCGGATGCTGCCAAGAAGGAAAGGCCCCTGCTTCCCCTCTTCGGACCAAACAACGCAATCGGCGTCCATGAGCCGTTAAGATAGAAACTTACGACGGCCCTGCAAGCCATCGGACTCTCGGAACAGAGGAGACTCGACATGACCGTCCACGCGAAAAAGACTTCCTTAATCAAAGCCATTTTGATGGCCTTTACGGCCTTCGTTCTCTCCGCATGCCGCGTTGAAGGAACACTCGAATTCAAAGCCGATGGCAGCACAAAATTGGTGATAGAAATTGAAGATACAACCGATTCAATGAAGAAAATTAATCAAACATGTAAGGGATTTGAGTTGTCTACGAAAGCTAAAGCCGGATTCATTAAAAATCCAAAATTTGAGGATTTAACCTCTCAACGCGGACATATTACATGTAGAGTGTCGACAAACGAACCTTTTGATAGTGATAAAATAAAGTTCACAACCGATGGCGACAAGTATATTTTTGTCATGCCGAAAATTACTAATGGCTTTGATTCGAACGATACTAAGACAAATATAGTTATTAGTATGCCAGAAAAGGTTGTTAAAACAACTAAAGGTAAGATTGAGGGCAAAAAAGTCGTGCTTGACAGTCTTGATTTCTTTAATGAAGGTATTACGGTTACGGCGGAAAAGGAAGGGGCGTCAAAGGCTTCGACGTCAGATGGTGGCCCATCCAGACCGTCGAACGGGAAAACTGGAGCAAAGTCGTCGCGGTGCGACAGCGCAGGAGGTTTCCCTGCGTGGGGATGGGGGCTTGCCGGCGGCGGGATCCTAGCCGTCATTGCAGGAGCCTGGCTCGTTCTCGGGCGCAAACGACGCACAGTCCAGGCCCCGACCACCAGCCCCAACCAGGCACCTGTCGTTCCTTCAACTCTGGCACAACAAGCACAGCCCTACGCCCCCGGTCAGCAGGCCACAAACCCAACCCACTACCCGCGCAACAACACCCAGGCCGCGCCCCCATCAGGCTACGGCTACAACGCGCCCCCGCCCCCTCCTCAAGCGCCGACCCCCGACCACACACAAGACGACCCCGACACAAGATACCGCCCCCGGTAAGAATGGGATCAACAAGTCATTCCAAATAGACGATCGGGGAGGGCGGTTCTCAGATTTCACGCAACCAAAGCGGCGTAGGCCCGCTCACGATAAGCTAGGTTTAGTACGGCAATTCCGCAAGCCATCCGATTCTCGGGACAGAGGAGACTCGACATGACCGTCCACGCAAAAAAGACTTCCCTCATCAAGACCATTTTGATAGCCGTTACGGCTTTCGTCCTAACCGGATGCCGCACCAACATCACCATCGAGATGCACGCCGACGGCAGCGTACGAACGGAGATTATAACCGAAGACGACCGCGACACAATGAGAGAAATCAACCAAACCTGCGCTGGCCTACACAAAGGCATCAAACCCTTGGCGAAATTTATCGCATACGGAAAGATGGAAGACATAACGCCTCCGGGCGGGCACCTTAAATGCAGGCTCACATCCACCGAGCAGATAGCCGACGAAATGAAGCTCATCGACGAGGGAACAACCTATAAAATACATGTAACGCCTTCAAACATAAAAAAGTACCCAGAAGGCGCATTTACTGCCACATCAACAATCATAATGCCAGGAAAAGTACTGAAAACTACAGTAGGGAAGATCGATGGAAACAAGGTTGTTATAGAGGGCCTGGACTATTCAGTTCAAGGATTCACAATCGTTTCCGAGAAAAGCGGCGGGACGTCGCAACCGTCGCCGTCAGCTTCTCGCACATCGAACCCTACAACAGACGATGGAACCGGAGCAAAACCGCCCTCACGCAATGACAGCGGAGACGGTTTCCCTGCGTGGGGATGGGGGCTTGCCGGCGGCGGGACCCTAGCCGTCATTGCAGGAGCCTGGCTCATTCTCGGACGCAAACGACGCACAGTCCAGGCCCCGACCACCGGTCCCAGCCAGGCACCTGTCGTTCCTTCGACTTTGGCACAACAGGCACGGCCCTACGCCCCCAGTCAGCAGGCCACAAGCCCAGCCCCCTATCCTCACAACGCCCAGGCCGCGCCCCCGTCAGGCTACGGCTACAACGCGCCCCCGCCCCCTCCTCAAGCGCCGACCCCCGACCACACACAAGACGACCCCGACACAAGATACCGCCCCCGGTGACACGTTGTGTCGCGTTGCCTCTTGCTAATAAAAGGCTAAGTGCCGGAACATGGAATTAGCAGGGCCCTCTGGATTCAGACTGTTCTCGGCGCACAACGCAAAGGTGTGGGGTGAGACCGGATTCGGTCTCACCCCACACCTTTTGGATTAGACCGAGGCTAACCTTGATGCTTGCCTTGGCCCTCCTGAGGCTCCTCACGTCGGCCGGCCTCAAGGAAGGTCACAGTGTTGTCAGTCTCGTAAGGGGTAACCTGCGTTTCTTCAATCGAGCGGCGGTCTTCCCGACGCTTGTCCTTGCGATCCTTTCCGCGCCCGCCTGTCAATCCCGATATGGCGCGCGACGTGGAGGCGGACCTGCTTCCTGCGGAGGCCCCTGGCCGTGTCATCCCCGGACGGGCCGATCCGCTGCGCGAGGACGCGCTCGCCGTCGACGAAGCCGTGCGCCCCAGAGAGGAAGCACGCCCAGCAGTCGAAGAGGAACGCCCTGCGGACGAAGCGGCTCCCCCGCGGGCTCCGTTCACACCCTTGGCTGAAGAGGCGCCTCCGGCGGAGCGTCCGGCCATGGATGCTGCACCACGCCCCGAAGCTCCAGTCCCGCGGGCGGTTGCCGACCCTGCCCCGCGAGCTGCCGTTGCACCGCCTCGAGCGCTGCCGGCAGTCCCCTGACTCCTCGCGGACGAGGTCGCACGAGCCGCCGTCGTCGCGCCCTTCATGATCCCCGACCCGCGACCGGATGACGTCGAAGCGGCCGAACGAGCGGCCGTCGTCGCGCCACCTTTCATGATGCTCGACCCACGGGCGGAGGAAGCGGACACGGGACGCGCAATGCCGCTGGCGCCGCCTCGGACGCTGCCGGCCCTTCCCTGACTCGTCGCGGAAGTCGTCGCGCGGGCCGCCGTCGTCGCTCCCTTGACGATACTCGTCGAGGACGTCGTCGGAGTGCGCATAGTGGCCCCCGACCTCATTGAGGAGGCACGCGAAGTCGGCATCGATTGGGCCGCTCGGGCGGCGCGGGCAGCCTGATAGGCCTTGTATCCAGCCACCGCTGCGCCTCCCCCGCCGATGGCGGCAGCCGAGGCCAGTGGATTGTGCACCGCCGGAGAATGGAGGCCCGATGGATGGGCTCCCCCTCCAGAAATCAAAGATCCTGACGAGGAGGGCGTGTAATGCGAACTTTGCAGAGACCAGCTGTCTGATCGCTGACCGGGAGAAACGGGGTGGACGGAAGAATGCCCAGTCGAACCGGCGTGGCTTCCGGCCGAGCCGACAGAAGCGTCGCCCCCCGACGTGTGCCATGCCGTCGCCGACCTTGAGGGGCCGGTCTGCTGATAGCCGCCGGAAGAACCGTCGCCGGAGGCCCCTCGCCGCACGCGCTCGGAACCGTCGTCCGAGCCTCCTATGCCCGGCGTACGCTTTTTCAGCCCTTCGTGGAAGCCCATCTCAGCCGATCCGTACGACTTCGTTTGCTTGTGAATGAACGGGAGCCCCGAAATCGCCGCCTCGGTGCGCGATTGCAGTTCGCTGAGAACCTTCTTAGCTCGCTTCTCGACCTCAGCGTGGGCAGCTTCAAGCTGTTCCTTCGCCTGGGCTTGGACAGCAGCTCCGCCGACCCCGGCTACACCTCCGAGCTTATCCAGGTTCTTGTAAACCGAATATCCCTCGTTGAACTGGCCCAGATCTTCCTGGATTTCAGCGCTACGCTCTTTCGCCTGGACGCCGCCTTTCATGGCCTCCTCGCGAACCTCGATCAGCTTGCCGATCCCATCGGAATGGTCCTTCAGATCGCGGGCAACGCTGCTGAGGTCGGTTTGGACCGAGTCGGCGGTCGTCCCCTCCAAGCCAAGGTCAGAGGCAACCCTCTCGTTGATTCCCGCGACCTCTTCGAGTTTGCCCCTGACGCTGTGCAAATGGCTGTTCGCCTGCTCAATCGACGTCGTATCCCACGACTCGATGCCGTGGAGCCTGTCAGCATTGGGAGTCGCCATTATTTATCATCCTTCGTCGCAGATGCCGCTTTCGCCATTGCCGCCACACTTCCTTTAAAGGCGAGGGCAATAGCTTGCATTCCCTGGGGAGCAATGTACTCGAACTTCGAGTCCAGGGCGTCTAGCTGGTCCATGTAGCTTTGACGCTCTTGGTCATCGATGTACTGGAACGACTTGAGAGACTCCCGCAGATTCGCGATGATCGCGTGCTGCCTCTCCGAGGTGGACTTCAGTTCATCGTCGATGGCGACGAACGACGCGTGCAGGGGCGTCTTGAAATGGTCCAGCTCGTCGACGCCTGACCAGTGTTCGCCGCCGCCGGGACCCGCTTCTATCTGAACGCCCGACCTGAAGCTCTTTTGAGCCTCTTGGAACTTGTCGCCGCCCTCCGAGAGACTTGCTAGTTGTTGATTGAATTTGTCTGAGTCGAGTTTGAATATTGCCACTTGATCATCCCTCCCGAATCTTGTGCGTGTACGAGATCTAATGGTGGCTACACCAGGGACCCCTGATGTTTCTAGGATTATAGAATACCCCTCAATCGTCGAATCCGCATCCATCTTCGTCACATTCGCGTGTCATCGCAGGTTGAAAACCTACCGACGATTAGAGAATCATGACAAAACCGACAGTTCAAAGCGAACCAGCCGTGATGTCCGCCGATCGGCTCGGGGCTGACTCCCCTATCCTATGAGATGATCCCGCTCGCCGCTCGGGGACTGTTCCCCAAACGGCGAAATGACGCCGATTTCACGCAAAGTTCTATCCTGCGGTCCGATCAGTCAAGAGGAGCGGGCACGATTCCGAAAGGCTTCAGGCCGGCCTCGCCGCCGTCGGGCGCGGTCAGAACCCAGACGCCTCCCGAATGAAGGGCCACCTCGTGCTCCCAGTGGCAAGCATCGGAACCGTCCGCAGTGACGACGGTCCATTCGTCGTCAAGCACTCGATTGGCTTGGTCCCCCGCCGTCAGCATCGGCTCGATGCAGAGCACCATCCCGGGCTTGAGCCGGGGCCCGCGCTCGCGAGAGCGGAAGTTCGGGACATCCGGCGGCATGTGCATGGCCGAACCGATTCCGTGGCCGACGTAATCGAGGACGATGCCCGGCGGGTCGGGAAAGCTCACAACGAAATCGTCGATGGCCCGCCCGACGTCGCCCACACGGCCGCCCGTTGCCATGGCTGCGATGCCGTGCCACATGGAGGCCTCGACAATTTCGCACAGGCGCGTGCGCGCCGGAGCGTCCTTGCCGGGAACCACAATCGAAAAGGCCGCGTCGCCGTGCCAGCCGTCCAGGACGGCGCCGCAGTCGAACGACACCAAATCCCCCGCCTCGAGCACCCTCTCCCCCGGGATTCCGTGGACGATCTCCTCGTTGACCGAGACGCAGATCTGGGCCGGATAGCCGTAGTAGCCGTAGAAGTTCGATCGCGCTCCGTGGGCCTCCAGGATCTCGCGGGCGAGCTCGTCCATCCGACGCGTCGTCACCCCGGCGCGAACCTCCTCGCGCAACGCCGAATGGATCGCGGCCACGACCAAGCCCGCCTTGCGCATGCTGCGGATTTGGCCGTCCGTCTTGAACTCCAAGGAGCGAGACGAGCGGGACATCAGGCGCGCGAGCCGAGGAAGGAGGCGACGGCGCGCCCTATGCGCTCGGCAACCTCGTCGACGTCGCCGATGCCGTCGACGCTCACGAGGATCTTCCGCGCCCGGTACTCTGCGATGAGGGGCTCGGTCGTCTGATGGTAGAGGGCGATCCGATGACGGATGACATCCTCGGTGTCGTCCTTGCGGCCTTCGTCGGCGGCCCGCCCAAGGAGACGTTGCACAACGACGTCGTCGTCGGCAGTGATCTCCAAAACGAAATCGAGGGCCGTCCCCAAGCCTCCGAGTATGTCGTCGAGGGCGTGGACCTGATGGAGGTTGCGCGGATAGCCGTCGAGGAGGAACCCGCGGGCCACGTCCTCCTCGCTCAGCCTGGCCGCGACCATGCGATCGGTGACGTCGTCGGGCACGAGCTCGCCGCGCGAGGTGTACGAGTCCGCCAAGCGACCCAGTTCGTCGCCCGCGCGGGTGTGGGCCCTGAAAATCGCGCCCGTTGAGACGGCGGGGACCCCGAAGCGCTCCGTGAGGGCGCGCGCCTGTGTTCCCTTGCCCGAGCCCGGAGGGCCGACGAGGACGAAGCGTAAGGACATTGGGACACTCCCCCTTGCGTTGCTTTAGTTGCGTTCGTTGCTATCCCTTGCGAACTGTCGCTTTCCATTGGCCGCGCCCCGGCGAGCGTCAGCGGAGAAATCCCTCGTAATGACGCTGCTGAAGCTGGGCGTTGATGTCCTTGACCGTCTGCAAGCCGACGCCAACGAGGATCATGATGGACGTTCCGCCGAACGTCCCCTGGAATATGCCCATCTCGGAGAACATGACGGATGGGATGAGGGCGACGACCGTCAGATAGATGGCGCCTACCCAGGTGACGCGTTTCGAAACGTAGCTGAGGTACTCCGCGGTGGGTCGGCCGGCGCGCACGCCCGGAATGAAGCCGCCGTAGCGCTTCATGTTGTCGGCGACCTCCTCCGTGTCGAAGGTGATTGACGTGTAGAAGAAGGTGAACCCGAAGATGAGCAGGGCGTATAGGCCGTAGTACCAGACGCCTTGCCTGGTCAGATTGGACTGTATGAACTGGACCCAGCCGGAGCTCTGGTTGCCGAAGGAGGCGATCATCTGCGGAAGCATGAGCAGCGAGGACGCGAAGATGACCGGGATGACGTTGGCCATGTTGATCTTGATGGGCAGGTACGTCGTGGAGCCGCCGATCATGCGCCGTCCGACGACGCGCTTGGCGTACTGCACCGGGATGCGCCGCTGGCATTGTTCGACGAAGACGACCACCACCGTGATGGCTAGGAAGACCGCGAGGACGACGATCGCGCCCTTCCACCCCGCGTTGGAGCGAATGACGTTGAGGAGCATTCCGGGGAAGTTGGCGCAGATGCCGGTGAAGATGAGGATCGACATGCCGTTGCCGACGCCGCGCTCCGTGATGAGCTCGGCAAGCCACATGATGAGTCCGGTCCCCGCTGTCATGGCAAGGATGGCCATGGTGATCTTGACGGGGTTCGCCCCCGGGATGGGCTGATGCCTGCAGCCCTGGAAGAGCGTCGTGTTGGCCAGAGAGACGTACACCGCCGACTGGAGGACCCCCAGGCCGATCGTCAGATAGCGGGTGTACTCGGTGAGTTTGGCCGTTCCCGACTGTCCCTCTTTGTGAAGCTGCTCGAACCTCGGGATGACGACGCGCAGAAGCTGGATGATGATCGACGCCGTGATGTAGGGCATGATGCCGAGCGCGAAGACAGACAGCTGGAGCATTGCCCCGCCCGAAAACATGTTGAGGAGATTGAGGAAACCGCCCTCGCCCTTTTGAGCGGCGCACTGGCGCACGTTGTGTATCGAAACGAACGGCGCAGGAACGAAAGTGCCCAATCTGTAGATCACCATGATGGCGACAGTGAAGAGCAGCTTGCGGCGAAGGTCTGGGGTGCGGAACGCGGCCGCGAACGCCTTGAGCAAAATTCCTCCAGATTGCGGTAAGACCGCGGGTGTGTTGCGGACTGTGCCCGCGTCGATGAGTTCGGGAGAGACCCGACCACGGGGATGGCAGTTGGCGGCCCCGCACCGCTCTCATTACTATACCCGGCGGCAGACGATCGCGACTACATCCGAAGCGCAACCCGCCGCGAGGAATGCAACACGGGAATGCCCCCGCTAGGCGCGGGGGCATTCCCGTTTGTTCAGCGAGCGGCGATGCTTCCGCCGGCCGCTTCGATCTTTTCCTTTGCAGATCCCGACCAGGCGTCGACTCGGACGTCGAGCTTGACGGCCAAGTCGCCGGTCCCCAGGACCTTGACGAGGTGCTTGTCGCGAACCGCGCCCTTGGCGACGAGGTCTTCGACGGTCACCTTGCCGCCCTCGGGGAAAAGCTCGCTCAGCGCGCCGACGTTGACCACTTGGTACTCGACGCGGAACGGATTCTTGAATCCGCGCAGCTTCGGAAGCCGCATGTGGATCGGCATTTGGCCGCCCTCAAAACGAGCGGGAACCTGGTAGCGGGCCTTCGTGCCCTTGGTTCCGCGACCCGCGGTCTTGCCCTTCGAGCCCTCGCCGCGTCCCACGCGGGTCTTGGCCTTGTTCGATCCGGGAGCGGGGCGAAGGTGGTGGATCTTCAGGACGCCCTCAGGGGCGGCTGCTTTCTTCGATGCCTTCTTCGTGGACATCAGTCGACCTCCTCCACTTTGACGAGATGGGCAACGGTGCGGATGGCGCCGAGAACCTCGGGGCGGTCCTCGCGAACCACGGACTGGCCGATGCGGCGCAGACCGAGCGTGCGAAGGGTGTCCTTCTGGTTCTGCCTGCCGCCGATGGCGGACTTGACCTGTGTGATTTTCAGCTGTGCCATCACGCACCAACTCCTGCGGCGGCGGCCTCGTTCTCAGCCTTGACGGCCTCGGCCTCCTTCTCTGATCGCGCCTTGGCCTCGGCTTCGGCGCGGGCTCGCAACATCGACTCCGGGGCGACGCGCTCCAAGGGAAGGCCTCGGCGCGCCGCGACGGACTCGGGCTGTTCGAGATCCTTGAGGGCCGCGACCGCCGCGTGGACGATGTTGATCGCGTTGGACGAGCCGAGCGACTTGCTCAGAACGTCGTGAATGCCTGCGCACTCCATGAGCGCGCGAACCGGGCCGCCCGCGATGACGCCCGTTCCGGGGGAAGCCGGGCGCAGAAGCACGATGCCTGCGGCGTCCTCGCCCTGGACCAGGTGCGGAATGGTCGAGCCGATTCGGGGAACCTTGAAGAAGTTCTTCTTGGCTTCCTCCGTGCCCTTGGCGATGGCCGAGGGCACTTCCTTCGCTTTCCCGTAGCCCACGCCGACTGTGCCGTTCCCGTCACCGACGATGACGAGAGCCGTGAAGGACATCCGGCGTCCGCCCTTGACTGTCTTGGCCACGCGGTTGATCGTCACGACGCGCTCGATGTACGCGTTCTTCTCTTCGGACCGGCGATCCCGGCGCTCGCCGCGACGCTCGCCGCGGCGCCCGCGGCGCTCACCGTTGTTGTTCTCGTCGGGGTTAGCTCCCCGACCACGCTGCTGTGCAGCCATCAGTACACCTCTTTCGCCAGTCTCACAGGGTCAGCCCGGCGGCGCGGGCGCCTTCGGCCACAGCGGCGACGCGGCCGTGGTACTTGTTGCCTCCGCGGTCAAAGACCACGGAGCTGATTCCGGCTTCCAGGGCGCGCTTGGCGACGAGTTCGCCGACCTTGCGCGCTTTGTCCGCCTTCGTGCCGTCGTCGCTGCGAAGCTCGGCTTCGTAAGTCGATGCCGCGGCCAGAGTGCGGCCGACGGAGTCGTCGACGACCTGCGCAAGCATGTGGCGATTCGACCGGCTGACCACGAGACGCGGACGCGAGGGCGTGCCCACAACCTTCTTGCGGACGCGGAAGTGGCGGCGCTTGCGAGCGAGGAACTTCCCCTTGCCTTTGACGGTGACAGCCATCACTTACCAGCCTTTCCGGCCTTGCGGCGCACGTTCTCGTCGGCGTAGCGCACGCCCTTGCCCTTGTAAGGCTCGGGCTTGCGCAGCTTGCGAATGTTGGCCGCGACCTCGCCGACCTGCTGCTTGTTGATTCCGTTCACGGAAAACTTCGTCGGAGACTCGACCGCGAAGGTGATTCCCTCGGGCGCCGAAACGACGATCGTGTGCGAGTAGCCCAGCGAGAACTCGAGGTTCGATCCCTTGGCCACCACGCGGTACCCGGTTCCGACGATCTCCATGGCCTTCGAGTACCCCTGCGTCACTCCGACAACCATGTTGTCGATGAGCGTGCGGGTCAGGCCGTGGAGCGAGCGCGACTTGCGCTCGTCGTCGGGCCTCGTGACCGAAATGAGGCCGTCGTCGAAGGAGACCGCGATGGGCTCGGCGACCGTGTGCTCGAGCGTGCCCTTCGGCCCCTTGACCGTGACATGGCGGCCGTCGATTGTCACCTCGACGCCGGAAGGGACCTGGACGGGCTGTTTGCCAATGCGCGACATTTTTCCTCCCGTCACCAGACGTAGGCGAGGACTTCCCCGCCGACGCCCTTGTCCTTGGCCTCGCGGTCCGTCAGCAGGCCGGAGGACGTCGAAAGAATCGCGACGCCGAGGCCACCGAGAACCTTGGGCAGATTGGTGGACTTCGCGTAAACGCGCAGGCCAGGCTTCGAAATGCGCCGAAGGCCGGCGAGCGCGCGCTCACGGTTCGATCCGTACTTCAGATTGAGGGTGAGCGTCTTGCCCACCTTCGCTTCCTCGACGCCGAATCCGGCGATGTAGCCTTCGCGCTCGAGGATCTCGGCGATATGCGCCTTGAGCTTCGAGTAAGGCATCGACACCGACTCGTGAAACGCCGAGTTGGCGTTGCGCAGACGCGTCAGCATGTCTGCGATTGGGTCAGTCATTGACATTGGGCGTGTGCCCTTCCCCGTCGCGGTTTCCCTTCCGGACCTGCGACGTAGTGCTTACCAGCTGGACTTCTTGATACCCGGGAGTTCGCCGCGCAGGGCGAGCTCGCGAAGGCAAACCCGGCACAGGCCGAATTTGCGGTACACGGCCTTCGGGCGGCCGCATCGGTTGCATCGGGTGTAGGCGCGAACGCCGAACTTCGGCTTCCGGGCTTGCTTTTGCTTGAGCGCAGTCTTCGCCATGCGTCAGGCCTCCTTAAAGGGAAAACCGAGAAGGCGCAGAAGGGAGCGGCCTTCGTCGTTGGTCTTGGCCGTCGTGACGACGGTGATGTCCATGCCGCGAACCCGGTCGATCTTGTCCATGTCGATCTCGTGGAACACGGTCTGTTCGGTCAGGCCGAAGGTGTAGTTGCCGTGGCCGTCAAACTGCTTGGGAGAAAGCCCCCGGAAGTCGCGAATGCGCGGAAGGGCGGTCGAGAGCAGGCGGTCGAGGAACTCCCACATGCGATCGCCGCGCAGGGTCACGAAACAGCCGATCGCCTGGCCTTCGCGCAGCTTGAACTGGGCGATGGACTTCTTGGCCTTGGTAATCTGCGGCTTTTGACCGGTGATGATCGCCATGTCGGCGACGGCCCCCTCGAGGACCTTGGAATCGCGCGCCGCCTCGCCGACGCCCATGTTCACCACGATCTTTTCGAGCTTGGGAACCTGGTGCGGGTTGGAGTACTTGAACTCCGTGGTCAGGGACGGAACGATGTCTTTGAGATACTTCGCCTTCAGGCGCGGTGCGTCGCTCACAGCTCAATCTCCTTACCGCCGCGGCGGCCGATGCGCTCGCGCATGATCTTTGTGCGTCCGTCGCGCTCGACTTCGACCTCGCGGTGGCCGACGCGAATGGGCTTCTTGTCGGGGCCGACGAGGGCGACCTTGGAAATGTGGATGGGGGCCTCGACGGTTTCGATGCCGCCTGCGGACCCTCCCCGCTGGTTCTGACTCGCCTTGACGTGCTTCTTGACGCGGTTGATTCCCTCGACGATGACGCGGTCCCCGAGGACCGACAGGACGACGCCCTGCTTGCCCCGGTCGCCCGGCTCGATCGGATCCAGGCCGAGCTCGGCCCGGCGCGCATTGCGCTCTTCGATCTTCTTCGAGTTCGAGGTGCGCCCGGCGATCACCTGGACGAGATCGCCTTTCTTGATCTTGGCCATCAGATCACCTCCGGTGCCAACGAAACGATTCGCATGAACTTCTTTTCGCGCAGCTCGCGGCCGACGGGGCCGAAGATGCGCGTGCCGCGAGGCTCGCCGTCGTTCTTGAGCAGCACGGCCGCGTTCTCATCGAAGCGGATGTACGAGCCGTCCTGACGGCGGGTCTCTTTCCTCGCGCGGACGACGACGGCCTTGACGACGTCGCCCTTCTTGACGTTTCCGCCAGGGATCGCATCCTTGACGGTGGCGACGATCGTGTCGCCAATTCCCGCGTAGCGCCGGCCTGAGCCGCCGAGCACGCGGATGCAGAGGATTTCCTTCGCACCGGTGTTGTCGGCGACGCCGAGCCGCGTCTCCTGCTGGATCATGTGTTATTTCTCCTGTCGTCGCGCCGGTTCTCGCTGTGCGAGCCTTGCCGAACGGATGGGGTTTGGGTGGCCTCGGGGGTCACTTGGCCTTCTCGATGATCTCGACCACGCGGAAGTGCTTGGTCGCGCTCAACGGCCTCGTCTCCATGATGCGAACGAGATCGCCCACGTGCACCTCGTTGTTTTCGTCGTGCGCCTTGACGCGCCTGGTGTGGGTGATGACCTTGCCGTAGAGCGGGTGCTTACGGCGGTCTTCGACCTCGACAATGACGGTTTTGTCCATCTTGTCGCTCACGACGTAGCCCCGCTGCACCTTGCGGTGGGCGCGGACCGGAGCTTCGCCCTTGTTCTGCTCGCTCACTTCTTACCTCACTTCTCAGCCGCTGGCGCGGTGCGGGTTCCGAGCTCGCGCTCACGCTTGACCGTGTAGATGCGAGCGATGTCGCGACGGACTTCCTTGAGCCGACCGCTGTCTTCAAGGCGGTGGGTCACCGCTGAGAAGCGCAGATTGAACAGCTCTTCCTTCGCTTCCTTAAGCTTTTCGAGGAGCTCGGCATCAGTCAGGGCATCGAGCTCTTCGGTTGTGATTCCCTTGGCCATCACTCCCCCTCCTCACGGGTGACAAAACGGGTCTTCATGGGCAGCTTGTGCATCGCGCGAAGCATGGCCTCGCGGGCAAGCTCTTCGGAGACGCCGTCCATTTCGAACATGATGCGGCCGGGTTTGACGTTGGCCACCCACGTTTCTACAGGGCCCTTGCCCGAACCCATTCGCAAGCCGAGTGCCTTCTTGGTCAAGGGACGGTCCGGGAAGATGTTGATCCAGATCTTGCCGCCGCGCTTGACGTGACGGGTCATGGCGATACGAGCCGCCTCGATCTGCCTGTTGGTCACGTAGGCGGGTTCGAGCGCCTGGATTCCGTAGGAGCCGAAGGCCAGCCTCGTGCCGCCCTTCGACAGGCCGCTGCGGGTGGGACGGTGCTGCTTGCGCCACTTGGTGCGACGAGGAATCAGCATGATCAGGCCTCCGATCCTGTGGTCGTCGGCTCCGCTGCGGGGGCGGCGGCCGCCTGCTGCTGGCGGTTTCCGCGGCCCTGGCGTTCGCGGCGGGGACCGCCGCGGCGGTCCCCGCGGCCGCGGCCGCGAGGCGATTCGGCGAGCGAGCGGTAGTACTCCGCGTCTGTGACGTCGCCGCGATAGATCCACACTTTCACGCCGATGCGGCCGAAGGTGGTGCGGGCCTCGTAGAAGCCGTAGTCGATGTTGGCGCGAAGCGTGTGCAGGGGCACGCGGCCTTCGCGGTAAAATTCCGAGCGCGACATCTCGGCGCCGCCGAGGCGGCCCGAGCACTGGACGCGAATGCCCTTGGCGCCCGCGCGCTCGGCGGACTGGATGCCCTTGCGCATCGCGCGGCGGAAAGAGACTCGCGAGGCAAGCTGTTCGGCGATTCCCTGTGCGACGAGCTGCGCGTCGGCCTCCGGGTTCTTCACCTCGAGGATGTTGAGCTGAATGGCCTTGCCCGTCAGCTTCTCGAGGTCGGCGCGGAGGCGGTCCGCCTCGGCGCCGCGGCGTCCGATGACGATTCCGGGGCGCGCGGTGTGAATGTCCACGACGACGCGTTCGGCGCGGCGCTCAATGTTGACGCGCGAAATGCCGGCGCGGTCGAGGGTCTTCTCGATCATCCGCCGGATCTGGATGTCTTCGCGAACGAAGTCTGCGTAGCGCTGGCCCGGCTTGTTCGAGTCAGCGAACCACTTCGAGCGGTGGTCGGTGGTTATTCCGAGTCGGAACCCGGTCGGGTTGACCTTCTGGCCCACTAGCGGGTCCTCCCCTTCTTCCGAGCGGCGACTTCGTCGCCGACAACGACGGTAATATGGCTGGTCCTTTTGAGGATACGGTTGGCGCGCCCCTGTGCACGAGGCTGGATGCGCTTCATCGTGGGACCCTCGTCGGCGTAGATCGCCTGGATGTAGAGGTCCTCGGCGTCGAAACGCTCGCCGGCCTGATCGGCCAGGTATTGAGCGTTGGCGATCGCCGACTCGACTAACTTTCGGACGGGTTCGGCCGCCCCCTGAGGTGCGAATCGCAGCACGTCGACGGCGTCCAGAGCGCGCTTGCCGCGGATGACGTTCACGACGCGGCGGGCCTTCTGGGGCGTGACGCGCACGAAACGTGCCTGCGCCTTGGCTTCCATGTTTCTGCCTTACTTTCTCTGCTCGTTGGCGGCGCCTCAGCGACGTCGGCCTTTACGGTCGTCCTTTTCGTGCCCGCGGAAGGTGCGGGTCGGGGCGAACTCGCCGAGCTTGTGGCCGACCATCGACTCGGTGACGAACACCGGGACGTGCTTGCGGCCGTCGTGCACGGCAAAGGTGTGACCCAGGAAGTCGGGGGTGATGACCGACCGACGGGACCAGGTCTTGATGACGTTCTTCGTGCCCTTCTCGTTCTGCTCGTCGACCTTCTTCTGAAGGTGATCGTCGACGAAGGGGCCTTTCTTCAGACTGCGCGGCATTCAGCTCATCCTCTCTTAGCGCTTGTTGCCGGTCTTGCGACGGCGCACAATGAGCTTGTCGCTAGCCTTCTTTGGACGCCGGGTGCGGCCCTCGGGCTTGCCCCACGGACTGACTGGGTGGCGGCCGCCGGAGGTCTTGCCTTCGCCGCCGCCGTGCGGGTGGTCAACGGGGTTCATGACGACGCCGCGGACGGTCGGGCGGACGCCCTTCCAGCGTTTGCGGCCAGCCTTGCCCCAGTTGATGTTGGACTGCTCGGCGTTTCCGACTTCGCCGACGGATGCGCGGCAGCGAGAATCGACGTTGCGGATTTCGCCGGAAGGCATGCGCAGCTGCGCGTACTTGCCTTCGCGGGCGACCAGCTGAACCGACGTCCCCGCCGAACGGCCGATCTTGGCGCCGCCGAGGGGGCGGAGTTCCACGCAGTACACCGTGGTGCCGACGGGGATGTTCCGCAGCGGAAGGTTGTTGCCGGGCTTGATGTCCGCATTCGGGCCGTTCTCGACGAAGTCGCCCTGACGCAGATTCTTCGGCGCGACGATGTAGCGCTTCTCGCCATCGACGTAGTGCAGAAGGGCGATGCGGGCCGTGCGGTTCGGGTCGTATTCGATGTGCGCGACCTTCGCGGGCACGCCGTCCTTGTCCCATCTCCTGAAGTCGATGATGCGGTATTGGCGCTTGTGGCCGCCGCCCTTGTGCCTGGTCGTGATGCGGCCGGTGTTGTTGCGGCCGCCGGTCTTGTGCAGCGGGCGCAGCAACGACTTCTCCGGCGTCGACCGAGTGATCTCGGCGAAATCGGCGACGCTCGCACCGCGACGGCCGGGGGTCGTCGGCTTGTACTTACGAATTCCCATGAATTTCGATCCTCAATCTTTCCGGTCAGCCGACCACGTCGCCGTAAATGTCGATCGAGCCCTCGCGCAGCGAGATGATCGCGCGCTTGGTGTTCTTGCGGCGGCCGACGCCGTTGCGGGTGCGGCGGGCCTTCCCCTGACGATTCTGGGTGTTCACAGAGGCGACCTTCACGTCAAAGATGGCCTCGACGGCCTGCTTGATCTCGGTCTTGGACGCACGGGGATCGACGAAGAAGACGTACTTGCCTTCGTCCTCGAGCCGAGCCGACTTCTCCGACGCGACGGGCGCGAGGATGACGTCGTGCGGACGCTTGTTCCAGAAGCTTGCCTCGGTCACTTCTCCTCCTTGCCGTTCTTCGAGACGTACTCGGTGAGAGCCGACTCGGTGAAGACGACGTCGTCTGCCACGAGGACGTCGTAACTGTTGAGCTGATCGACGAAGATCACCGACGCCTCGGGGGCGTTGCGCAGCGAAAGCCTCGTCAGATCGTCGCCGCGGGAAACCGCCACGAGCGCCGCACGGTCGTCGATCACCTTGCGCAGCAGGCCGAGGGCGGCCTTGGTGGAGGGCTTTTCGCCCTCGAGGAAGGCCTCGACCACGTGAATGCGTCCGTTGCGCGCGCGGTCCGAAAGGGACTGGCACAGCGCCGCGGCGATCATCTTCTTGGGGGTGCGCTGCGAGTAGTCGCGGGGCTTGGGTCCGTGGACGGTGCCGCCTCCCGTGAACTGCGGAGCGCGAATCGATCCCTGGCGCGCGCGGCCGGTGCCCTTCTGCTTGAACGGCTTCTTGCCTCCGCCGGAGACTTCGCCTCGGGTCTTCGTCGAATGCGTGCCTTGGCGGGCCGCTGCCAGCTGGGCGTTGACGACCTGGTGAATGAGGGGGATGTTGACTTCGACGTCGAAAAGCTCGGCGGGAAGCTCGAAGCTGCCCGTGACCTTGCCGGTGACGTCGTAGACGTCTGCATTGAGGGACTGCGTCATGTTCAGGCTCCCTTCACGGCGGTGCGGACCACGACGGTTCCGCCCTTGTTTCCGGGGACGGCGCCGGCCAGAAGGATGATGCCCTTCTCGACGTCGACGGCGTGGACGGGAAGATTGAGGACTGTCACGCGGTCCTTGCCCATCCGGCCGGCCATGCGGAGGCCGCGGAAGACGCGCGACGGCGTGGCGCAAGCGCCGATTGAGCCGGGCTTGCGGTGATTGCGGTGGGCGCCGTGCGAGGCGGAAACGCCGGAGAACCCGTGGCGCTTCATGACTCCCGCGAAGCCCTTGCCCTTGGACGTGCCGATGACATCGACCTTCTGCCCGGCCTCGAACAGGTCGGCGGTGAGCTCCTGGCCGAGTTCGTACTCGGAGGCGTCGGAGGTGCGAATTTCAGCGAGCTTGCGACGGGGGGCGACTCCGGCCTTGTCGAAGTGGCCCTGAAGCGGCTTTGTCACGTTCTTGGTCTTCAGCTCGCCGGAGGCCAGCTGAACGGCCGAATAGCCGTCGGTTTCGGGGGTGCGGATCTGGGTCACGACATTCGTGCCGACGCGCACAACGGTGATGGGAACGACGCGGCCTGCCTCGTCCCACAGCTGGGTCATTCCCAGCTTGGTGCCGAGCAACGCCTTGACCGGCGCGTCGACAGCGGTTTGCTTGGAATTCATGATGCGTTACCTCAGAGCTTGATTTCCACGTTCACATCCGCCGGAAGGTCGAGACGGCGAAGCGTGTCGATGGTCTTCAGGGTCGGATCGACGATGTCGATGAGCCGCTTGTGGGTGCGCATCTCGAAGTGCTCGCGGCTGTCCTTATACTTGTGGGGCGAACGAATGACGCAGAAGACGTTCTTCTCGGTCGGAAGCGGCACGGGGCCAACAACCGTCGCGCCTGTGCGCGTCACTTCGTCGACAAGCTTTTTCGCCGCGTTGTCAATGACCTCGTGGTCGTATGACTTCAGGCGGATGCGGATCTTCTGTCCTGCCATGCCGTCGTAACCTCTTTCTACCTCGGTGACCGCCGGTCCCCGCACCCGGGCGTGTCGCGTACGGTCACCGCGATGACGAAGCCCTATGCAGATTACGACGAACCCTTATCACACGTCGGGGGCCAATTCCCGACGAAGTTCATGGCCCGGTCAGCCCGGGCAACTTGTTCAGTATGCCAGCATTTCAGCGGCTGCCGCAAGCCGACCATTTCAATAGTGGCCTACGCGACAGAGGAGCACTTTTAATGCGACGTCGTGCCTCATGCCTCGCCACGCCCGCTCTTGCCTGCCTTTTGCGCAGGGGCCGTACGGCCACCCGTTCGGGCAGCCGAAATACCCGGGCCATCTCGGTACGCCTCTAGGGTTTGCGAGCGACGAAGCCAACGGCGTTGATGTTCTCCTTGTGGGCGCGGAACACGCCCCGCATGGCTTTGATTCGCTCTCTCGCGGCCTTGTTCCTGACGACGTTGAAAAAGAATCGCAGCGCCCCGAAGAATCCCTCGTCGGCCACGAGGCGCTTGGCCTCCAGGAGCATCATCGGATTGGCGTCGGTGTACTCGACCTGGAAACCTGCGTCTTCGAGCAGCCGCTTCCACCCGGCGGCTGTCAGAGGCCTGGCGCCGACCTTTATCGTCCGCGACAGCGCGCGCGAAACGTCATGTACGACGTCTTCGGGGACGTCGTCCGGGCAGAACCCCAGCTCGTGGATGGCGTATCGGCCTTTGGGGGCGAGAATCCGGAACGCCTCGCGCATGATGGCGAGCTTGTCTTCGTCCGACTGCATCGTGAGCATCGCCTCGCCGACGACGAGGTCGGCCGAGCCGTCGGGCAGTCCCGTGTTTTTGGCGTCCGCCTGCTGCAATCGCGCTTGCCCGTGTTTCGAGATGGTCTCAAGCAGCTGCTGCGTGCCCTCCTTGTTCGGGTCGACGCCGACGTACTCCTTCGGTTCCGCAGCCAGGAGGATTTCAGCCGTCTTTCCCACGCCGGGGCCGAATTCGACGATCCTGTCCCCCTTCGCCGGCCGTGCCGCCTTGATGACTCTGCGTGTCAGCTCAATGCCGCCGGGGCGAAGCACGCGCTTGCCCATTTTCGCCAGTAGCCAGTGGCCTTGGAGCCTCTTTTCCTCCGGGCCGGAGCGGCTTCCGCGGGCGCCGTCAGCGTCGGGACGGCCTGTGCGGGCCCCGTCGCTCACTTTTTCGCCTCTTCCGCGGGCCGATCCAGGATCTCTTTCGCGGCGTAGGCGGTGTTCTCGACGTCGACGAGCGTGAGAGCCATGTAGCAGGGGTCAAGTGCCTCGAGTGCATGCCTGTCCCCCGGCGCCAAGTAGACGACGTCGCCTCCGGTCAAATCGTGCGTCACGTCGCCGACCCGGAAACGCATCTTGCCGCTCAGCAGCTGGACGACGACGGCCCGGGGAGAGGCGTGCTCCGTGAGCACCTGGCCGGCGTCAAAACTAAAGACGACGTGGCGCAAGACGGCGTTGTTGACGACGACTCGCGAGGTGGTGGCCGCCTCCAGGATGGGCAGTTTGTCGAAGATACCCGTGAGAAAGGCTGATTCGGCGACGGGCGTTGTAGGCATCGTTGCTCCAATTGAGTTACGCAAGTTCAGTGTTACGTAAACCATCATACTGCTTCCGAGGGGAGGCTCCATGCCTTCATACCGTGAACATCGCCACGGCCTGCGGAAACGTTGAAGCAACGCCTCGGCGAAGGAAGACGAAAGGCGACGGCAAGTCAAACTCAGTCGGGTCAGGGGGCCAAGCATTCTTGAACAGAGGCCAAACGCGATTCGAGCAACAAGTCGGACTCAGCGGGGAGCGCGGAACCCGGGCCGCACGGGCAAATGCCAAACGTCGTTTGAACGCAAGGTCAAATGAAGTGCAGACAATGAAGTGCGGACAATGAAGTGCAGACATGAAATTGAATACGCCCAGGCGAGGGACGAGGAAGATTCAAACAGAGGGAGAATACAGTTCAGTTACAGATCTAAATCTCAAGACATTCAGGTTATAAACTAATTTTTTCCGAAGTCGATTCAATGGCTTTGAGAAGTCCGAGTTAGCAAGTCCAACGTGGGTCAAGGTTCGCGTTCGAGAGTCGTCGGCGGCATTGGCTGCGACGGGCATGGACGAAGGTTCCTTTCAGCAGCCGGACATCGCACTCCCGAGCCGGACAGAAGCGCATGAGGAAGGCCCGCTGCTTTAAGCAGCGGGCCTTCCTGTCAGATCAAACGACCAACGCGACCTCGGCGAGTCGTCGCCGATGGCCCGGCGAGCGTATGACGCTTGCGGCCTCGGCGATCGAGCGTCGCCTGACGATCTCAGCGATCGAAGGTCACTTGATGATCTTGGTGACTCGTCCGGAGCCGACCGTGCGGCCACCCTCGCGGATGGCGAAGCCGAGGCCCTCTTCCATGGCGATCGGCTGGATGAGCTCGACCGTCATCTCGGTGTTGTCGCCGGGCATGACCATCTCGGTGCCCTCGGGCAGCGTGATGACGCCGGTGACGTCCGTGGTGCGGAAGTAGAACTGCGGACGGTAGTTCGAGAAGAACGGGTTGTGACGGCCGCCCTCTTCCTTCTTCAGAACGTAGACCTGAGCCTCGAAGTTAGTGTGCGGGGTGATCGTGCCGGGCTTGGCGACGACCTGGCCGCGCTCGACTTCCTCGCGCTTGGTGCCGCGAAGGAGCAGGCCGCAGTTCTCGCCGGCGTCGGCATGGTCCATCTGCTTGTGGAACATCTCGATGCCGGTGACGGTGGTCTTCTGGGTCGGGCGGATGCCGAGGATCTCGACCTCCTCGTTGACGTTGAGCAGACCGCGCTCGACGCGTCCGGTGACCACGGTTCCACGGCCGGTGATCGTGAAGACGTCCTCAATCGGCATGAGGAACGGCTTGTCGAGATCGCGAACCGGATCCGGGAAGTAGTTGTCGACTTCGCTCATGAGCTCCTCGATGGAGCTGACCCATTCGGCGTCGCCGTCGAGGGCCTTGAGGGCGGAGACGCGGACGACGGGAATGTTGTCGCCGTCGTACTCCTGCGAGGAGAGGAGCTCGCGGACCTCCATCTCGACGAGCTCGAGGATTTCCTCGTCGTCGACCATGTCGGCCTTGTTGAGGGCGACGATGAGGTTGGGAACGCCGACCTGGCGGGCGAGCAGAACGTGCTCGCGGGTCTGCGCCATCGGGCCGTCGGTCGCGGCCACGACGAGGATGGCGCCGTCCATCTGGGCCGCGCCGGTGATCATGTTCTTGATGTAGTCGGCGTGGCCGGGCGCGTCGACGTGGGCGTAGTGACGCTTGTCCGTCTGGTACTCCACGTGGGCGACGTTGATGGTGATGCCGCGCTGGCGCTCCTCGGGAGCGTTGTCGACTTCGTCGAACGGAGTGAACTCGTTCAGCTCCGGGTACTTGTCAGCCAGAACCTTGGTGATGGCAGCGGTCAGCGTCGTCTTACCGTGGTCGACGTGACCGATCGTGCCGATGTTCATGTGCGGCTTGGACTTGTCGTACTTGGCCTTTGCCACTTGGGCCCTCCTGGGACTCTTGTTTGACTTTCAGCTTGTGAGTGAGATGCAGGAAGCATCAGACCCGGCTTAAGTTGATTTCTTACGGTTTCTGATTGTACAGGACCGCTGGGACGTCACTCGCCCCGGGTCTTCTTGATGATCTCGTCAGCGACGTTCTTGGGAACCTCGGCATAAGAGTCCATCTGCATCGTGTAGACCGCCCGCCCCTGGGTCTTGGAGCGGAGATCACCGACGTATCCGAACATCTCACTGAGCGGGACCAGGGCGCGAACGATCTTGACGCCGGTCGCGTCCTCCATGGACTTGATCATGCCACGGCGGGCGTTGAGGTCGCCGATGACATCGCCCATGTACTCCTCGGGAGTGCGGACCTCAACATCCATGACCGGTTCGAGGAGCACGGGGTTGGCGCGCTTCGCGCCCTCCTTGAGCACCATGTTGCCGGCGATCTTGAAGGCCATTTCCGACGAGTCGACTTCGTGGTAGGCGCCGTCTTCCAGCGTCGCCTTGACCCCCACCATGGGGTAGCCGGCGAGAACGCCGGACTGCATGGCCTCTTGAATGCCCGCGTCGACCGACGGGATGTATTCGCGGGGCACGCGTCCGCCGGTGACGGCGTTGACAAACTCGTAGGTCGCTCCGTCCTCGGCGTCGACGAGGGGCTCGAACGTCACAAGAACGCGCGCGAACTGGCCGGAGCCGCCCGTCTGCTTCTTGTGCGTGTACTCGATCTTGTCGACCTTCTTGCGGATGGTTTCGCGGTAGGCGACCATCGGGGCGCCGACGTTCGCGTCGACTTTGAATTCGCGCTTCATCCGATCCACGAGGATGTCGAGGTGAAGCTCGCCCATTCCGCCGATGACGGTCTGGCCGGTCTCCTCGTCCTGGCGGACGGTGAAGGTGGGATCCTCTTCAGCCAGCTTCTGGATGGCCGTCGAGAGCCTCTCCTGGTCGTTCTTCGACCTCGGTTCGATCGCCACGTGGATGACGGGATCCGGGAAGGTCATGGACTCCAGGATGATGGGCTTGTCGATGGCGCACAGGGTGTCGCCCGTCGTCGTCTCCTTGAGGCCGACGAAGGCGTAGATGTGCCCGGCGTGCGCGACCTCCACGGGGTTCTCACGGTTGGAATGCATCTGGAACATCTTTCCGATGCGCTCCTTCTTGCCCTTCGTGGCGTTGTACACCTGGACGCCCTGCTCCACTTTGCCGGAGTAGACGCGAATATAGGTCAGTTTGCCGTAGAAGGGATGGACCGCGATCTTGAAGGCGAGGGCCGAGAAAGGCTCCTTCTCGCTCGCCTTGCGGGAATCGACCTCGTCCTCGTGTCCGGGGCGGAAGCCCGGAACGTCGGGGATGTCGAGGGGCGAGGGCAGGTAGTCCACAACGCCGTCGAGCATGGGCTGGACGCCCTTGTTCTTATAGGCGGAGCCGCAGAAGACCGGGTAGATCTCGCCGGCGATCGTGCGGATGCGCAGGCCCTTCTTGATTTCGTCGAGGGTGAGCTCGCCGCCTTCGAGGTACTTTTCCATGAGTTCCTCGTTGGCCTCGGCCGCGGCCTCGACCGCTTCGAGGTGGTACTCCTCCGCCTTGTCCAGAAGGTCGGCCGGGATGTCCTCTTCGACGACGAGGATGCCCTTGGTGGGCTGGCCCTTTTCGTCGGTGTCGGGGAAGCGGACGGCCTTCATCTTGAGGACGTCGACGACGCCGTCGAACTCGTTCTCGACGCCGATCGGGAAGGTCACGACGATCGGGGTGGCCTGGAGGCGATCCTTGATCGTTTGGACCGAGAAATCGAAATTCGCGCCCAGCTTGTCCATCTTGTTGATGAAGCAGATGCGCGGGACGTTGTACTTGTCGGCCTGGCGCCAGACGGTCTCCGACTGGGGCTCGACGCCCTCCTTGCCGTCGAAGACGGCGACGGCGCCGTCGAGCACGCGCAGGGAGCGCTCGACCTCGACTGTGAAATCGACGTGTCCGGGCGTGTCGATGACGTTGATCTGGGTGCCCTTCCAGAAGGCGGTGACGGCCGCGGACGTGATGGTGATGCCGCGCTCCTTCTCCTGCTCCATCCAGTCGGTGGTCGAGGCGCCGTCGTGCGTCTCGCCGATCTTGTAATTGATGCCCGTGTAGTAAAGGATTCGCTCAGTGACGGTGGTTTTGCCCGCGTCAATGTGCGCCATGATTCCAATGTTGCGGACCTTCCTAAGGTCCGTCAGCACATCTTGTGCCACGTTTTGGCTCTCTTCTGTGTTGAGGGATGTACGCTTCGCGCCGTTCCCGGTGCGTCGTTACCAGCGGTAGTGAGCGAAGGCCCTGTTGGACTCCGCCATTCGGTGAGTGTCTTCGCGGCGCTTGACCGCGGCGCCCAGGCCGTTGGAAGCGTCGAGAATCTCGTTGAGGAGGCGCTCGGTCATGGTCTTCTCGCGGCGCTGCCGGGCGTAGTCGACAAGCCAGCGGAGCGCGAGGGTGGTGGCGCGGCCGGACTTGACCTCGACGGGCACCTGGTAGGTGGCGCCGCCGACGCGGCGGGAGCGGACCTCGAGCGAGGGACGGATGTTGTCCATCGCGCGCTTGAGGACGGCCAGAGGCTCCTGGCCCGACTTCTCGCCGACGGCCTCGAGGGCGCCGTACACGATGTGCTGGGCCGTCGACTTCTTGCCATCGAGGAGAACCCGGTTGACCAGCTGAGTGACGAGCGTCGAGCCGTAAACGGGGTCGTTGACCAGGGGGCGCTTGCGGGCGGGACCCTTACGAGGCATTACTTCTTCTCCTTCTTCGCACCGTAGCGGCTGCGGGCCTGCTGGCGGTTCTTGACTCCCTGGGTGTCGAGTGCGCCGCGGACGATCTTGTAGCGCACGCCCGGAAGGTCGCGGACTCGGCCGCCGCGGACGAGGACGATGGAGTGCTCCTGGAGGTTGTGCCCCTCGCCGGGAATGTAGGCCGTGACCTCGATGCCGGAGGACAGACGGACACGGGCCACCTTGCGCAGAGCCGAATTCGGCTTCTTCGGCGTCGTGGTGAAAACGCGGGTGCAGACGCCTCGGCGCTGGGGGCTACCCTTGAGCGCCGGGGTCTTCGACTTCCCGACCTTGCTGCTTCGGCCCTTGCGGACCAGCTGCTGAATTGTGGGCACTATGTTTCTCCTGAAAAAGTTCGTTTGATCGTAAGGTTTCGACGGTGACGTCGAGCGCATTCCCAAAGCTGGGACGCATGTCAGCTGACCCACGTATGGTGGGCAACCTAAACAAGATTAGCGGCAAGCAAGTGACAACGTCAAAGGAAATCGTTTGCCAACTCTGTGATTCCCGCGACGACGACGTCGATTTTGCGATCCGTGCGGTCGGCCCTCAGAGCCGTGCGGTCGGCCCTCAGAATCGACGCGCAGGCGGCTGCGCTCCCCGTGCGTCCGCGGCGTCCAAGCGCCGCGTCGGCCGAAAGTCCGCGAGCGACGTTTCGAAGCTTCGCCGCCGAGCCCGAGAACGCGGTGCGGGGCGGGAAGCCTTCGCCTCCCGCCCCGTGCGCCTCCTACGATCAGAAGGCGGTGTACCCGCTGCTCAGATCGAAATCGGGGAAATCATTGTATCCGAATCCGTCGTCGAAGGCCTCGAGGTCGCGACGGCTGAATCCGTTGTTCTTTTCGAATTCGACGCGCGCCTCGGGCGTGGGCTCGACCCTGGTGGAGCGCAGCTGCTCCAAGCCGGTTCCGGCCGGGATGAGCTTGCCCAGAATGACGTTCTCCTTGAGGCCCGACAGGGGGTCGCTCTTGGAGTTGAGGGCCGCTTCGGTGAGCACCTTGGTCGTCTCCTGGAAGGAGGCGGCCGAGAGCCACGAATCGGTGGCCAGCGAGGCCTTCGTGATGCCCATGAGCTCGGGGCGTCCGGAGGCCGGCTTGCCGCCCTCGGACATGGCCGCGCGGTTCTCGTCCTCGAAGATCGAGACGTCCACGAGCTCGCCGGGAAGAAGCTTCGTGGTTCCGGCTTCGAGAATGGTCACGCGGCGAAGCATCTGGCGGACGATGACCTCGATGTGCTTGTCGTGGATCTCCACGCCCTGCGAGCGGTAGACGCTCTGCACCTCGCTCACGATGTGCTCCTGGGCCGCGCGCCGACCCGAGATGCGCAGCACCTTCTTGGGGTCGACCGAGCCCTCGACGAGCTGCTGGCCGACGCTCGCGTGGCCTTCCTCGGGGACGAGGAGCTTGGCGCGCTTGGACACCTGGTAGACGAGGTCGTCGTCGCCGTCGTCGCGCACAATGATGAGGCGGCGGGTGCGCTCTCCGTCCTCGACCTTCAAATGCCCGGCGGACTCGGCGATCGGCGCCTCGCCCTTCGGCGTGCGGGCCTCAAAGAGCTCCTGGACTCGGGGAAGGCCCTGAGTGATGTCGTCCGCGGACGCCGAACCTCCGGTGTGGAACGTGCGCATCGTCAGCTGCGTTCCGGGCTCGCCGATGGATTGGGCCGCGACGATTCCCACTGCCTCGCCGATGTCGACGAGCTTTCCGGTGGCCATCGAACGCCCGTAGCACATGGCGCACGTGCCGATGCGCGATTCGCAGGTCAGGACCGAACGGACCGAGACGTCCGTGACGCCGGCCGCGATGAGCTTTTCGATCGCGACGTCGCCCAGATCGGTGCCCGCCGGGACGATGACGTTGCCCTCGGCGTCCGAGATGTCGCGGGCCAAGGTCCGCGCGTACACCGTCGTGTCGAGCTGCTCGTCGGGAACGAGGACCCCTTCGGAATCCGCGTGGGCGATGGCCTTCGACAGGCCGCGCCTCGTGCCGCAGTCGCGCTCGCGGACGATGACGTCCTGCGAGACGTCGACGAGGCGCCTCGTGAGGTACCCCGAATCCGCGGTTCGGAGCGCGGTGTCGGCCAGGCCCTTGCGCGCGCCGTGCGTGGCGATGAAGTATTCGAGGACCGACAGACCCTCGCGATAGTTCGACTTGATCGGACGCGGGATAATCGATCCCTTCGGATCGGCCACGAGCCCTCGCATGCCGGCGATCTGACGGACCTGCTCCCAGTTTCCGCGGGCGCCCGAGGAAACCATTCTGTTGACCGCGTTCATCTCGTCGAAGTTCGAGCGCATCTCCTTCGCGATCTGATCGGTGACGGCCGACCAGAGATCGACGAGGTCGCGGCGCCTGTCCTCATCCTCAATGCGTCCCGTAAGGAACTGGTGCTCGATTCGCGAGGCGGCCTTCTCGGCCTCGTCGAGGATTTCGGCCTTGGTTCCGGGAACGACGACGTCGGACACGGCGATCGTCGCGCCCGAGCGGCCGGCCCAGTAGAAGCCGGCGGCCTTGAGCGCGTCCAGCGAGGCGCCGACGGCCACCTTTTCGTAGCGTTCGGCCAGGGCGTTGACAATGCGTCCGAGGACCTTCTTGTCCACGGCCTCGTTGACATACGGGAAATCGACCGGGAGCGTCTCGTTGAAGGTCGCCCGGCCCAGGCTCGTCTCCAGAACGATCGGGTCGCCGGCCTGCCACCCCTCGGGGGCGCTCCAGTCGGTCGGCGGAACGACGTCGCCCTCGAAGCGGATCTTGCACTTCGCGTTGAGGTGCAGCTCCCCCAGATCGTAGGCCATCCGGGCTTCGGCCATTGAGGAGAAGGAACGGCCCTCCCCCGCCAAGCCTTCGCGGATCGACGAGAGGTGGAACAGCCCGATGATCATGTCCTGGGAGGGCATCGTCACGGGCCGTCCGTCGGACGGTTTGAGGATGTTGTTCGAGGAGAGCATGAGGATGCGGGCCTCAGCCTGAGCCTCCACGGACAGCGGCAGATGGACGGCCATCTGGTCCCCGTCGAAGTCCGCGTTGAAGGCCGTGCAGACGAGCGGATGCAGCCGGATGGCCTTGCCCTCGATGAGCTGCGGCTCAAAGGCCTGGATGCCGAGGCGGTGAAGGGTCGGCGCGCGGTTGAGCAGCACCGGGTGCTCCTTGATGACCTCTTCGAGCACGTCCCAGACCTCGGGGCGCTGCCGGTCGATGAGGCGCTTGGCCGCCTTGACGTTCTTGGCGATGTCGAGGTCGACGAGCCGCTTTTGGACGAACGGCTTGAACAGCTCCAAAGCCATGATCGTGGGCAGGCCGCACTGATGCAGCTTGAGGTCCGGGCCGACGACGATGACCGAACGGCCCGAGTAGTCGACTCGCTTGCCCAGCAGGTTCTGGCGGAAACGGCCCTGCTTGCCCTTGAGCATGTCGGAAAGCGACTTGAGTGGGCGGTTGCCGGCACCCTGGACGGGGCGGCCGCGGCGGCCGTTGTCGAACAGCGCGTCGACGGCCTCTTGGAGCATCCGCTTCTCGTTGTTGACCATGATCTCGGGCGCGCCCAGGTCGAGCATGCGCTTGAGGCGGTTGTTGCGGTTGATCACGCGCCGGTAGAGGTCGTTGAGGTCCGAGGTCGCGAAGCGTCCGCCGTCGAGCTGGACCATCGGGCGCAGATCCGGGGGGATGACCGGCAGGGCGTCGAGGACCATGGCCGTGGGCTTCGTGCCCGAGTGCAGGAAGGCGTTGACCACCTTGATGCGCTTGAGCGCGCGGGCCTTGCGCTGGGCCGTGCCGCTCTCGATGGCCTCAACGAGCAGGTCGCGCTCGCCTTCCAGGTCGAAGGTTTCGAGCCTGCGCTTGATGGCCTCGGCCCCGCGGAAAGCCTCAAAATAGTCGGAGTAACGCGACTCCATCTCGCGGTAGAGGTCCTCGTCGCCTTCGAGGTCGCCCACCTTGAGCTTGGAGAAACGCTCCCACACCGTGTCGAGGCGGAGGACGTCGGCCTCCGCGCGCTTGCGGATGCGGGTGAGGTCGGCTTCGGCGGCTCGCTTGATGCGAGACTTCGCCTCGGTTTTCTGGCCCTCGTGCTCGGCCTCCAAAAGGTCGGTTTCGAGCTTCCTCTGGCGGTTTTCGAGGTCGACGGCGAGGGCCTTCTCGATCGCCGTGCGCTCAAGTTCGTACTCGGACTGCAGCGAGGGAAGGTCCTGGCGGCGAGCCTCCTCATCCACCGAGGTCACCATGTACGCGGCGAAGTAGATGACCTTTTCGAGGTCCTTGGGGGCGATGTCGAGCAGGTACCCCAAACGCGAGGGAACGCCCTTGAAATACCAAATGTGGGTGACGGGGGCTGCGAGTTCGATGTGCCCCATGCGCTCGCGACGCACCTTGGAGCGCGTGACTTCCACGCCGCAGCGTTCGCACACGATCCCCTTGAATCGCGGGCGCTTGTACTTGCCGCAGGCGCACTCCCAATCGCGCGTGGGGCCGAAGATCCGCTCGCAGAAGAGCCCGTCTCGTTCGGGCTTGAGTGTGCGGTAGTTGATGGTCTCGGGCTTCTTCACCTCGCCGTGCGACCAGGTGCGGACGTCGTCCGAGGTTGCGAGTGAGATGTGGAGCTGGTCGAAACGATTGACGTCGAGCAAAATTCCTACTTCCTAATGAAGCACCAGTGTGTGGCGGCGGGCTGACGGAAGGGGCCGGGCCGGCGCTTGGCCCGGCCTCCCCTTAGAAGTCAGCGCCAGACGTAAGGTCCTCCAGGCCGGTCGGCATAGCGACGGGCTCGAGGGGTTGGAATTGGTCCTCCTCCGTGTCTTGGAGGTTGATGGCCTGCCCCGCGGCGTCGAGGGCCTCGACGTTCAGGCACAGAGAGCGCATCTCCTGGATGAGAACCTTGAAGGACTCGGGAATGCCGGCTTCCGGCACGTTGTCGCCCTTGACGATCGCCTCGTAGACCTTGACGCGGCCAACGGTGTCGTCGGACTTGATCGTCAGCATCTCCTGCAGGGTGTGCGAGGCGCCGTAGGCTTCGAGGGCCCACACCTCCATTTCGCCGAAGCGCTGTCCGCCGAACTGGGCCTTGCCGCCGAGCGGCTGTTGGGTGACCATCGAGTACGGACCGGTCGAACGGGCGTGGATCTTGTCGTCCACGAGGTGGTGCAGCTTGAGCATGTACATGTAGCCGACCGAGATTGGCTCGGGGAAGGGCTCGCCCGAGCGTCCGTCGAACAGCCTCGCCTTGCCTTCCGCGTTGACGAGGACCTCGCCGTCGCGGTTGGGCAGGGTCGAACCGAGGAGGCCCGCAAGCTCGTCGCCTCGGACGCCGTCGAACACCGGCGTCGCAACGTGCTGGCCCGGCTTGCCCTTGACCGTCGCCTCGGGAAGACGCTCCGCCCATGCTTCACCGGCCTCGCGCGCGGCGCTGGCGTCCCACCCCTGGCTGGCGATCCATCCCAGGTGCAGCTCGTAGACCTGGCCGAGGTTCATGCGGCCGGGAACGCCCAGCGGGTTGAGGATGATGTCGACGGGCGTGCCGTCTTCCATGAAAGGCATGTCTTCGACGGGGAGAATTCGCGAGATGACACCCTTGTTTCCGTGGCGTCCCGCCATCTTGTCGCCGATCGTGATCTTGCGGCGCTGGGCGATGTAGACGCGAACCGTCTCGTTGACGTCGGAGGCCAGCTCGTCGTTGTTGTCTTTCGTGAACTGGCGAACGCCGATGACGATTCCCGACTCTCCGTGCGGGACCCGCAGCGAGGTGTCGCGAACCTCTTTGGCCTTCTCGCCGAAGATCGCGCGAAGCAGGCGCTCCTCACTGGTCAGCTCGGTTTCGCCCTTCGGCGTGATCTTTCCGACGAGGATGTCCCCCGCCTGCACCTCGGCGCCGATCCGGATGACGCCGTGCTCGTCCAGGTGAGAAAGCATCTCGTCTGAGACGTTGGGGATGTCTCGGGTGATCTCCTCGGGCCCCAGCTTCGTGTCGCGCGCATCGACCTCGTGCTCCTCAATGTGAATCGAAGTGAGCAGATCGTCCTTGACGCAACGCTCGGAGAGAATGATCGCGTCCTCGTAGTTGAAGCCGTTCCACGTCATGAACGCGACGAGGAGGTTCTGGCCGAGGGCGAGCTCTCCGCCTTCGGTCGCCGGCCCGTCCGCGATGAGCGTCCCGGCCTCCAGCCTGTCCCCGGGGCCGACCACAACCTGCTGGTTGGTGCAGTTTCCGGGGTTGGAGCGGTCGAACTTGGTCAGCTTGTACGTCACATGGCGCCCGTTGTCCTGCTCGACGACGACGGAGTCGGCGTCGACCTCCAAAACGACCCCGGGATCTTTGGCCACGGTGACGTCGCCGGCGTCGACCGCGGATCGCATCTCCATGCCCGTGCCCACGTACGGGGCGGAGGGGCGGATGAGCGGAACGGCCTGGCGCTGCATGTTGGCGCCCATGAGGGCTCGGTTGGCGTCGTCGTGCTCGAGGAACGGGATCATGGCGGTTCCCACCGAGCACATTTGCCGCGCCGAAACGTCCATGAAGTCGATCTCGTCGACTGGGACGAGGGCGGGCTCGCCGCCCGGCATCCGGCACAACACTTCCTCGTCGACGAAGCGGTTGTTCTCGTCGAGCGGCACCTCGGCCTGTGCGATGACGGCCCTGTCCTCGTCGTCCGCTTGGAGGTAGACGATCTCGTCCGTGACGACGCCGTTGTTCACCACCCGGTAGGGCGTCTCGATGAAGCCGAAGGGGTTGATGCGCGCGAACGAGGCAAGGGATCCGATGAGGCCGATGTTCGGGCCTTCGGGAGTCTCGATCGGGCACATGCGGCCGTAGTGGGACGAGTGGACGTCGCGCACTTCCATGCCGGCGCGGTCGCGGGAGAGGCCGCCGGGGCCAAGAGCCGAGAGGCGACGCTTGTGGGTCAGGCCCGCGAGGGGGTTGTTCTGATCCATGAACTGCGAAAGCTGCGACGTTCCGAAGAACTCTTTGATGGCTGCAACGATCGGCCGGATGTTGATGAGCGAGGACGGCGTGATGGCTTCCGCCTCCTGCGTCGTCATGCGCTCGCGAACCATGCGGTCCAAACGCGAAAGCCCGGTGCGAACCTGATTCTGGATGAGCTCGCCGACGGCGCGAATGCGACGGTTGCCGAAGTGGTCGATGTCGTCGGTCTCGATCTCCACTTCGGCGCCGCCCTCGCCGCACACGACCTTCTCATGCCCGGCGTGAAGCGCTAAAAGATAGCGCAGCACGGCCGTGATGTCAGAGATGCCAAGCTGGCGTGACTCGTTGGCCGGGTCGAGGCCGAGCTTCTTGTTGAGCTTGAAGCGGCCGACCTTGGCAGTGTCGTAGCGCTTCGTGTTGAAGTAGAAATTGTTGAGAAGCGCGCGCCCGGCCTCGGCCGTCGGCGGCTCGCCCGGGCGAAGCTTGCGGTACAGGTCCGTCAAGGCCTCTTCTTGGGTGTGCACGGTGTCCTTCTCGAGCGTCTCGATGAGCGCCGGGAAATCGCCGAAGATTTCACGGATCTCTGACTCGCTCATGCCGAGGGCCTTGAGGAAGACCGTCACCGACTGCTTGCGCTTGCGGTCCACGCGCACTCCGACGGCGTCGCGCTTGTCGATCTCGAATTCGAGCCAGGCTCCGCGCGAGGGAATGATCTTGACGTTGAACACGTCTTTGTCGGAAGTTTTGTCGGCGAGCCGCTCGTAGTACACGCCCGGCGAGCGCACAAGCTGAGAGACGACGACGCGCTCGGTGCCGTTGATGATGAACGTTCCACGCTCGGTCATGAGCGGGAAGTCGCCGATGAACGTGGTCTGGCTTTTGATCTCGCCGGTCTCGTAGTTTTGGAATTCGGCTGTCACGTACAGCGGAGCGGCGTACGTCAGATCGCGCTCGCGGCATTCGGCGATGGAGTATTTGGGATCCTCCAGGTGCGGGGAGGAAAGCACGAGACCCATGGTTTGGGCTGCGTTTTCAATGGGGGAAATCTCTTCGAAGATCTCCTCGAGGCCGGATTGGGAACCGGGGTTCCGCGAGGTCCACTGCTCGGAGCCGACGAGCCAACCGAAGCTGTCGGTCTGCAGGCCCAGGAGGTTCGGGGGTTGAAGAGGCTCGTGAATCTTGGCAAAGGAAACGCGGTCAACGACCGGCTTTCCATTGCGTGCGGAGAGCGAATAGGTGCGCGAAGCAGCCAAAGGGGTTCCTTCCCTGACGTTGGTAAGGCGGTCGCATCCGGGTATTTCCAATAGTTTCCAAGCTTTGAGGGCCTTCTGGACACACTGGTAGTTACACGAAGCAAATACCTACAATACACCAACTGTCAGGTGCGCGCCACAGCGCGCCCTGTGGAAGGCGTCACTGAACAACTGCGTTCGGAAAAACTGTCCCACACCCGAGCGCGATGTGCAAGTGCAACGCGGTCCGGGGCGGCGATCGGACTCGCGGAGATCGGTCTCGCACCTCGTTCGTCCAAGAATCGGAGCGCTGTTTGCCGGACACCGCTCGCATCCTCCGCTTTGCGAGGCCGGTCAAGGGGCCGTTTGCAGGTCGACGTCGACGCGGCAGGCGAGGGGAAACACCGTCGGGTCCCTGGACAAGACGCCGTTCACAAGCCGGTGGGCGCGGCTCGCCCGCCAACCGGGGCAGCCCACAAACGCTCACAGCCAACCACACGGCTCACAAACCAACCGGCGCAGCCCACAAGCCAACCGGCGCAGCCCACAAGCCGACCACACTGCTCGCTTGAAAATGCCGTCATCGACGACAGTTGACGATAAACGCATGGCGTTTAAGGTGACTTTCAGTGGCGATTTGCAACATTCTAACAATATAACGCTATAAAGAATTTCTACACACGTCACAAACTTCGATTTTCGGTTTCTAAATGTAACAAGAAACCTTATGTAACAAAATACTTTTCACGTCGGGCAGTTATATTACTCTTTATCAACTTGCAGTGACAGTTGAGAACTCGAAACGGCGATTCAATAGCCTCTTGCTTCCGAAGAGCCGTCACATGACCGGTCCATCCCCCACCTCGACGAGCAGGCCCCTACCTGAATTTGCGGCAAGAGCTGCTAACAAAAGTGATTCTAAACGAGATAAAACCGAGGCCGGCCAACACGCTCCGAGGAAAAGCGACCGACAACGAAGCGGCCTAGGGCTCAAGTAACCTTGAGCCCTAGGCCGCTTTCAGGCCCGAGCCGCTTGGATGGCTCCAAGCATTCAAACCGCTTGAAACCGCTGCCGCTCGCGCCTTTGCCTTGGCTTGCGCCACATTGACGTTGCGCAACTCGCGCCGACGCATTCACGCTGAAGCGCACGTGCCTCCGGCACCGCCGCGTTGGCTCTAAGCCGTTCGCACCACTGACATTGGCGCGGCGGGCGTCGGCTCGACGCGGCCCGCTCCCCTTGAAGCGGCAAGCGTGCCTGGCGCCGTTTTAATCCGCTCGCGTCACTTGACGGTGACGGACGCGCCGGCGCCCTCGAGCTGCTCCTTGGCCTTGTTCGCGGCCTCCTTATCGACGCCCTCGAGGACGGCCTTGGGAGCCGAATCGACGAGGTCCTTGGCCTCCTTGAGGCCGAGGGAGGTGAGGGCGCGAACTTCCTTGATGACCGCGACCTTCTTGTCGCCGGCAGCCTCAAGAACGACGTCGAACGAGTCCTTCTCCTCTTCGACGGCGGCGGCCTCTCCACCGGCGGCCGGGGCCGCGGCGACGGCGGCAACGGGAGCCGCGGCGGTGACGTCGAACTCCTCTTCGAACGCCTTGACGAAGTCGTTGAGCTCAACGAGGGTGAGCTCCTTGAATGCAGCGATGAGCTCTTCGATGGTGAGCTTAGCCATGATGGCCTTCCTTCCTGATGCCTGCTACGCGAGCAGATGTATCTGTTGATTGCGCGGCGCCCGATCAGGCAGCCGCTTCTTCCTTCGCGCGCAGCGCGTCGATGGTGCGCACCGTCTTTGACACGGGCGCCTGGAAAACGTATGCCGCCTGGAACAGAGCAGCCTTGAGCACGCCTGCGGCCTTGCTGAGGAGCACCTCGCGAGACTCGAGATCAGCAAGCTTCTTGACGTCGTCCTCCGAGAGCAGGTTGCCCTCAAGGACTCCGCCCTTGACGAGGAGTGCCGGATTGTCCTTGGCGAAATCGCGAATGGCCTTGGCGGTGTCGGCAATTTCGCCGGTGACGAAGGCGAATGCGGTGGGTCCGGTCAGAAGGTCGTCGAGGCCTTCGATCCCGGCTTCCTTGGCCGCAATTTTTGCCAGCGTGTTCTTGGCGACCTTGAACTGAGCGTTGGCGCCGATCGCGCGACGCAGCGTCTTGAGCTGCATCACGGTCAGGCCGCGGTATTCAGTGAGCAGCACGGCGTCCGAGCTCTCGAACTTCTTCTTGAGCTCGGCAATGGCTGCTGACTTGTCGGTCCGTGCCATAGGGCCTCCCTTCGGTCGTCTGCCGCAAGTATCCGAACACGCAAAAGCCCCGCGCAGGCGCACGGGGCTGTAAGGTCCTCGTTCTCTCACCTGCGCCGGCCTCTTGCGAGTTTCGTCCCGTTTGGCGACGGGCAACCTGCGGTCTTTGGCGTCGCTTAGTTTATTGGAAACATCCCCGATGCGCAAACCGTATAGGCCTCGGCCGCGCGGCCGCTTGCGTTGTCCGCAGTCATGCCGCTGCGCCCTGCCGTTCTGTCCTCGGCCGATCGTCGCACCTAGGCTCCTCTCGGCAGACTGCCGTGCCTTCGGCGGATCGCCACGCCTACCCGGCCTCAGCCGATCGCCCTCTCGACCTTGTTGATGAGCATGTCGAGCGCAACGAGGTTGTGCCCTCCGTTGGGAACGATGATGTCCGCATTGCGCTTCGACGGCTCCACATAGAGCTCGTGCATCGGCTTGACCGTCGTCAGGTACTGACGCTCCACGGATTCGAGCGTCCGCCCACGTTCGACGACGTCGCGCTTGATGCGCCGGAGGATTCTCACGTCGGCGTCGGTGTCGACGAAGACTTTGATGTCGAGCAGCTCGCATATTTCGGGCGCGGCGTATATGAGGATTCCCTCGACCACGATAATCGGCGCGGGCTCGATCCGCCTGGTTCTATCCGACCGATTGTAGCTGGAGTAGTCGTAAACCGGACACTCAACGGGCCGCCCCGCGGCGAGTCGGCGAAGATGCTCGACCATCAGATCGTTGTCGAATGCGTCCGGGTGATCGTAGTTGAGCAGGCACCGTTCCTCATAGGCAAGGTCGTCGTGGGCCTTGTAGTAACTGTCGTGGAAGACGACGGAGGACTTGCCGGGAAACCGCTCCACAAGCTTCCTCGTCAGGGTGGTTTTTCCGCTTCCCGTGCCTCCGGCAACGCCCACTGTCAGCGAGGCCATCACGCGTCCTTCCATCCATGTGCTCCCGATGTGCGTCGCAACTACGGTACGCGTCAGAACCGCCGCACCCCAATCCGCGCCGACGCCGCGCACCGTTCCTCTCTCCCCGCCGCAGATCGGCCCTCCGCCCGTCGTCGAACCGGCCTCTCCCCCGTCGTCGGCTCAGACCTACGGGACCTAGGCCATCGCGACCCCGACGGACATGAAGACGCACCCAGCCACAGCGAAAACGAAGAGCCACTTCGCTCGCTTTCCGTTGCACAGCACGGCTGCGAGCGCGCAGTGCAGGGCGACCGTGCTCATGGCGTACCTCCCCGACACGACGTCGAAGTAACCGCTCGTCGTCATGATTTCGCGGACCTGCACGACCAGAGCCGTCACGAACGGCGATATAGCCGTACTCAAAATGAGGCCGCGCCTGTCCACTGCCTTCCACATGCAGACAACCGAAACGATCAGAAGGACGATGTAGAAAATGTAGAGAATGCCTGCCCATGCGAACGTGGCGCCGGATTTCAGGCCGGGCTGCATATAGAAGTCGGTGCGCGGATCGGTCAGCCCGTAGGCGTCGATAAGGGTGGGAACCACGTAGTGCAGCGCGCTGTCTTTCAACTTGATCGTCGACAGCCCGTCAATCGCCGGAACGTATCCGGGGGGCGTGCGCACCGCCTGGAACTGGTTCCAAAACAGGTAGGGAACAGCCGCGGCTCCCACTGTCGCGCCGAAGATTCTGCTCAAGTCCTGTCTGTCGTCGGCCAGCAGGCCGAAGACTTTCGGCATGAAGCATGCGAACAGCACGACGCCGGCGACGGCCAGCATAGCCCCCAGCGACACCACACGGAATGAGGAGACGATGAAGGCCAGGAAGGCGGGGACCCCCCAGCCGAGCTTGTAGCGGGCGAATATTCGCGCGCCAACCCAGACGGCTGCGTCGCCCGCGAGAAGTGTGATCGCATCGTTGTGGACTATTGCGGACGACGCCGCAACGGCCGGCGTCGTCAAAGCCAGAAGCGCCCCGGAGAACGCGGCGAGGCGATTGACTCTCCACGCCCTGATGGCGAGAAAGAGGCCGGCGACGCCGAGGGCGACGAACCCCGCAGACACCAGCCTGGCTCCGGTCACGAAATCGACGCCCGTGAGCTCGGAGATCGTCTGGCCGCCGAGCCCCGCCGCGAAGAAATAGGTAGGCGGATGGAATGCGTTGTAGTTCTCGCCCTTGAACGGCCACGACGTCGCGGGCGTGCCCTTGTAGATCGATCCGCATTCAGGCGGCGTGACGTCGCGGATTCCGCCTTCCATTCCACGGCAGGACCAGTCCTCCAGACTTTGCGCAGCCAAAGGCTCCCCCTGAATCGGAATATGCCCAACCGCCACCTTGCGGGCATAATCAATGTATGTCCACTCGTCATACCGACTGATCTGCGTGCCCTCGCTGACCGCTACGAGACTCCACCCGAGCGATATACAGATGAGCAAGAAGGCCAAGACCCCGTCCCGTCTGAAAAACGAAATCGCCCCACGCACAGCACGACGAGCAACGCCCTTCCCAGTCTCGCGGATCACGAGTCAAGGGTAGACGATGAAACGCCTGCACACATCATCTTTTATCGAATCCCACAAAAAACCACCAACGAGAAGCCGTGGAGAGAGGCGCCGTAGAGAAAGGCAGTTGCGGAAGGGACGCGACGAAGGGCCTCCATAAACCCGACCGGCATGGGCAAGGCGAAAAATTCAGAGCGACAAAAGCGGCAGCCGCATGCCCTATCTCAAGGAACTTCCGGCGTACAGAGACCGTCTAACGCAACGAAGTTGCTGAAGCGCCCCGGCGCAGGGCGTGCCGGGATGCTTCAGCAGGCTCAGGCAGGCCGAAACTAGTTCGATTCCGCACCTCGCCTGAAATCCGTCTCGTTCCCGTCGCCTAAGGCCGTGCCCTTTTCCCCTGTCATGAAAGCGGCATTCTCTCCTCCGGCAGCGGCCTTTTGCCCCGTGCCGTTAGACGTCTCGCGGGTTCCTGCGCCGTTGCGAGACCTTCGCGGCTTGGGCACCGACAGGAACACGACGGCGAAGAAGATCGAGGCAACGACAATGACAATCCCACGCTCATGACGCGCTTTATTGCATTGCCTCTGAATATTCCGTCTGATCTCGTCATTGACCTCCATCCTGTACGAAAGACCACCGTCTAAGTACTTCTGAATCTCTTCGGTGCTCTCGACGTCGAAAAGGTCTTCTGTCAGAGGATACAATTCTTTGTTGAAGTCCGATCCGACGGCGTGGCACGAGGAGTACACGTTGCCGCCAACTCCGCCCTGGATCGGAGGAGGCGTGAAAAAGAGATGACGAACCGTAAAGAACGCCACAAGTGCCACGAGCACTCTGATCCCGATGTAAATGCCCTTATACAATTTGGTTTCCTTTCACAGGCTGATGTCGCTTGTCGGAACCCCGGACAACCCAGGGATCACCCGGGTTTCGTTTTATGTCCTCAACCGTCTGTTCAAGTTGCGCCCTCGCTTGAGCGTCCTGTTCAGTGATCGCTGCAATAGCCAATTGGAAGTTCTTCGCTTCATTCTCGAGGTCGTCAGCAAGGTTCTTTATCAGTTCGGACAGACGAAACTGGAACTGGTCGAACGCACGTGACGGTCCAACGTCGCCGATTCCAACTTTTTCATCCCTTCCCACACACGAATACATGGAGACCGCAGGAATTTTCTTCACTGTATTCCGTAGATTGCCGCATACTGCATGCATGGCTCGGGCTATGTTCTCCGCAGTCACGTTATTGACATTCAGCTCGTGGGGCCGCCCCCGGTCAATATCCACGTTGGTCGAGTCCATCGGGTCCATCTGGATATCGTATGCGCTTCTGTTTTTGACCATGGTTCCTAAGTTATCGTACAAGACCCGCTCCACGCCCTTTTCACTTTTCTCGGTACTTCGATCGATTCTTTTGAATGCTGCTTCAAACTCTTTGACCGCCGAATCATACGTACTCGTCGTTTTCGGCTGAATCTTTTCGTCGATCAAACTATCGATTCCTTTAACCGTGATTCCCGCGCCTTCGAGAACCTTCTTGGTCGCCCCGTATTCCGGAGAAACGAATAACATCAATCCGTCAATTGCAGTAGAAACAACCTTCAAAGGAACGTTCATCCGAGCTAGACGCTGGGAAGAAACCGTATCAAACATTTTAATACCCTCCGTAATAGCCTTGACGACCACGCGCCTCGTTTCCTCGAACATCGTCTTCTCAGAATTCAATGTGCCGCCCCATAAAAGGAACTCGCCACAGAGGCTGTCGATAACTCCCTGAAGTTTTGATGTGAAAGAGGCGACTTTACCGACAACTTCGCCGTTCATGGTGCCAATCCATGTTCCAATTTGACGAATCGAAGCATCAACGCTCGCACCGCCGTATAGTTTGGCGTTGATGGTCCGCGTCGGACTCGAAATCTCACGCGAAGCATCCAACCACTTGTCAATCTCCTTCTCAATGCGAGCAGGACTGGGCAACTTGAGCCATGGTTTGAGGATGCCGCGTAGACGCTTACGGACCTTCTCAAATTCCGCGCTGCAATCGTCTTCGCCCAAAGGCGGAGGAGCAGAATCGGACAGAATCTCGCCACCGCCGTCTCCTGACATGTAAGGGCGCTTTATCTGAAGCAGTCGACCGCCTTGCCCCGTATCTGTGGAAAAGGCTATCAAGTAGCTTTGATCCGTCATACTCACCCGGTTTGCCCCATCGCCGTACTTCGATACCACGTAGGCGTCAATTGCGACCCTTTGAAGATACTCCACAAGGTCAGTGAGATCTGACCCATATTCGTAGTCGTCGTCAGGATCGTATTTGATGAATGTCATGACCGCTCCTCTGTGAAAAGAAAACTTGCATTCTTGCGTGATTTGGTTGTTCAAGACGAACAACTCTGTGGTCAGTTGGATTCAAAATATCATCGACGACACGGAGCTTCAAGACCAACCCGGAACTAGAGAAACTGTTCAGACTGTCTGCAAAAAAGAGCAGCCGAAATGGACCTCTCAAGAACAAACGATCTATGTTCCCTAAAAACTGAGTTCCCAAGGAACAGGCGAAGCGGGTTCCTGAGTGCCTTGCTTGGCGTCGCCACGGCTACACAGACTGTTGACAGACGGCTTAGCGGAGCACGACGATTGAAAGGATGCATGCAGCGAATCGAGAAGGATAAAACATGAACGACGTCGATATCCCAGGAAGCGGAACCTTGGCGACACTGCCGGCCTTGGAGAACCTGGAACTGCTGGCGCCCCCGACGGCGGCCGCCCTTCAGGCGATCGCGGCGACCCACCCAAATCTGGCGGCAAAGGTTCGCGTGACCGAGATCGACCCAGAGCTCGCCGACACCGAAACGATGACAGAGGCGTTCGGCATGGACCTCGCCCTGTCGTCGAACTGCATCCTCGTCGCCGGGAAACGAGCGGGCGAAGAGAGAATCGCTGCGTGCGTCGTCCGCGCCACGACCAACGCCGACGTCAACCACACCGTGAAAAGAACCCTCGACGTGCGCAAAGCTTCCTTCTGGCCACAGGAGCGGGCGGTGGAAGCTTCGGGGATGGAGTACGGAGGAATCACCCCGGTGGGAGTGCCGGCGTCGTGGCGCCTGCTCATCGACTCGCGCTGCGCCGAAGGCTGGTCATGCATCGGCTCGGGGCTGCGCCGTTCGAAGCTCTTTGTCCCCGATGGATTCCTCGCCGCACTCCCGGGGGCGGAAGTCATTGAGGGTCTTGCCGTCGAGTAGCCCGAGGATCCAGCCAAGCAGACCGGCTCGACGATTCAACAGACTCGCCGTCGGCCCCCGTTCGTTTCTCTGCGCCACGGGAATTTTCAGCGTTCCGAACGCTTGGGCCTCCTAGGAGAACGTAGGCGCCGTCCTCTCACACAACCATAAAATAAGCGAAAACCCCGCCAATTACGCTGGTTGGCGGGGTTTTCTCTCGCTTACGCGATGGAGTCAGGACGGATCTTCCGACGTGAGATTGCGGGTCTTGCTCGTGTCGAGCGGAATGCCCGGCCCCATCGTGGTCGCGACCGTGCCTTTGAGCAGGTAGCGGCCCTTCGACGTCGAAGGCTTGAGGCGAAGGACCTCCTCCTGGGCCGCCGCGTAGTTCTCGACGAGCTGCTCGGGGGTGAAAGACGCCTTGCCGACGACGAAGGAAAGGTTGCCGTTCTTGTCCACGCGGAACTCGATGCGGCCGCCCTTGATGTCCGAAACGGCCTTGGCGACGTCCATCGTCACCGTGCCCGTCTTCGGGTTGGGCATGAGGCCGCGGGGGCCGAGAACGCGACCGAGGCGGCCGACCTTGCCCATGAGGTCAGGGGTCGCCACTGCGGCGTCGAAATCGGTGTAGCCTCCTGCGACCTTCTCGATCAGCTCGTCGCCGCCGACTTCGTCGGCTCCGGCGTCGATAGCCTCCTGCGCACGCGGACCGACGGCGAAGACGAGGACCCTGGCGGTCTTGCCGGTGCCGTGCGGAAGGTTGACGGTTCCACGGACCATCTGGTCGGCCTTGCGGGGGTCGACTCCAAGGCGGAACGCGACCTCGACGGTCGCGTCGAACTTCGTGGTAGACGTCTCCTTCGCGAGGCGCATTGCCTCGAGGGGGCTGTAAAGGACGCCGTCAGCGATCTTCTGAGCGGCGTTGCGGTAGTTCTTAGAGCGCTTTGCCATTGACTGTTCTCCTTAATGAGCAGTTTGTGGTCATGGGGCCCGCGCAGGCCCTTCCACGATCCGTTCACGGCGCTTGCACGCGCCGGGAAGCGATCAGATCTCGTCGCTGGTGACTCCCATGGAACGAGCGGTTCCCGCGATGATGCGGGCGGCGTTGTCGAGGTCGTTGGCGTTGAGGTCCGGTTCCTTCGTCTTGGCGATTTCGCGGAGCTGCTCGGCCGTCAAATGCCCGACCTTGTTGTTGTGAGGCGTAGACGAGCCCTTGGCCACGCCAGCGGCCTTCTTGATGAGCTCGGCGGCCGGAGGCGTCTTCGTCACAAAGGTGAACGAGCGGTCCTCGTAAACGGTGATCTCGACGGGGATCACGTTGCCGCGCTGGGATTCCGTCGCGGCGTTGTAGGCCTTGCAGAACTCCATGATGTTGACGCCGTGCTGGCCCAGAGCCGGGCCGATCGGCGGAGCAGGCGTCGCCGCCCCAGCCTGAATCTGGAGCTTGATGTAACCTGCAACCTTCTTCTTGGGAGGCATATAGGGTCCTTTCTTGTCAATCGCCGCAATGGCAGAGGCGGCGACCACCTGTCAACGTTACGCGCGAATCACGCCAGGCTCAATTCTGCCTGGCGTGATCTTGAACGAATTTCAGTCGTCCTTGCGCACCTGGTTGAACGAAAGCTCGACGGGGGTTTCCTGGCCGACGAGGGTCATGAGCACCGTGAGCCGCTGGTTGGCTGCGTCGACTTCGGAAACGGTGGCCGGCATTCCCGCCCACGGCTCCGAGGTCAAAGTGACGGCGTCGCCGACCGCGTACGGAGAAAGGGTGGCCGGCGTCGGACTTGCGGCCTTTCCGGCGGCGACAGCCTCGGCCGCAGCCTCCGCCTCGATCACCGGGGTGAGCATCGAGACGACCTCGTTCTCGGAAAGCGCGACCGGTGTGCGGCCGTTGCCGACGAATCCGGTCACTCCGTTGGTCGATTGCACCACTCGCCACGAATCGTCCGTCAGATCCATGCGAATGAGCACATAGCCCGGCATGCGCACGCGAGAGACGAGCTTGCGCTGGCCCCGGCGGATCTCGAAGACCTCCTCCATGGGGACCTCGATCTGGAAGATGTAATCCTCCATGTTCATCGAGTGCATGCGCACCTCGAGGTCCTGCTTGACGCGCTTCTCGTAACCCGAATAGGTGTGAAGGACGTACCAACGTCCGTCGAGGCCCTTGAGCTTGTCGCGCACCTCGTCCTCGGTCACGAGGTTCGCGCGGGCCTCCTCCACGGCCTTCGCCGCTTCTTCCTCCTCCGAGAGCAGAGGATCGCCGGAAGGCTCGGGGGCAGGCTCCCCCGTCTGATCGTGTGCCGGTCCGACGTCGCCGGAGGGATCCGAACGCCCCTCGCCGGAATCGAACCGAAGCTCTTCGACGCCGGCTTCCGACGCATCGGCAACGGGCTCAAAGATATCGTCAGCCACGCTTTACTGCTTTCTACTCGTTTGTCCGAACGGCCAAGACTACCCGAAAACCCAGAGGCTACCCGAAGACCCAGAAGGTCAGGCGGCCGAATCCAAGGTCGAGAAGGCCGACGACGATCATGATGATTGCCACAAAGGCGAGAACCGTCGAGAACATCTGCCCGAGCTCTTCGCGGGTGGGCCGCTGAACCTTCTTCAGCTCGGCGAAGATCTGGCGAATGAACAGGGCGATCCGCGCGAAGACGTTGCGCCTCTTCTTCTCATCGGAGGCCTTGCCTTTGGCTCCTTTGGCCTTCGATGCGCTTGCTGCAGTCACGTGGCGTCCTTCACTCGTCGTGCAATGGAATAAAGGCGGCCCATGGACCCATGAGCCGCCTTGCAGGGTAGGAGGGATTCGAACCCCCAACCGCCGGTTTTGGAGACCGATGCGCTACCATTGCGCCACTACCCTTCGGCTGTTCGCTCCTGACATTATGCCTTATATTAATGGCGTAGTGCCACCAATCTGGAGACAACTCACAAAATTGTACACGTTTGCCCGCTCCGCGTCATCCGTCTGCCCGAATCGCAACGGCCGAACCGCCGGGCCATAGCGTCAAGCGCCCTCCCGCGGTCCGATCGGACCCTATTTTAGCCCGCCGCGCAGGTGCAGGGCAGGGTTGTCTCCCCGCACGTCGCGCCCTCGCGGGCCGACGACGCCGCGCCTTCGATCTCACAGCGCTGAAACGCGGACCGACGCGCGCGGCGGGGACGAAACGTGCAACCATGGACGCATGAGCAATGACAGAACCCGCCGAGTATCGGCCCGCCTCGCCGCCATCCAAGAGTCCGCGACTCTCGCAGTGGACGCCAAAGCCAAGGCCCTCAAGGCGGCAGGGCGCCCCGTCATCGGATTCGGGGCCGGAGAGCCTAACTTCCCGACGCCCGAGTTCATCGTCGAAGCCGCCGTCGAAGCCGCCCGCGACCCTAAGAACCACAAGTACACGCCGGCCAAAGGCCTCCCCGAGCTGCGCGAGGCCATCGCGGCGAAGACGCTCCGCGACTCCGGCAACGCCGTCGACCCGAACGACGTCATCGTGACGAACGGAGGCAAACAGGCCGTCTTCCAGGCTTTCGCCGCCCTTATCGACGACGGCGACGAGGTGCTCCTTCCCGCGCCGTACTGGACGACCTACCCCGAGGCGATCCGCTTGGCCGGCGGCGTTCCCGTCGAAGTCTTCGCCGGGGCCGACGCCGAATACAAGGCAAGCGTCGAACAGCTCGAAGCCGCGCGGACGGATAAGACCAAGGCCCTGCTTCTGTGCTCGCCGTCCAATCCGACCGGATCCGTCTATTCCCCCGAGGAGGTCCGGGCAATCGGGCAATGGGCCCTCGAATCCGGAATCTGGGTGATCTCCGACGAGATCTACGAGCATCTCGTCTACGACGGCACGCCCATGAGCTACATCTTGAGCGAGGTTCCCGAGCTCGCCGACCGCGCCATCGTCCTCAACGGCGTCGCGAAGACCTACGCCATGACTGGTTGGCGGGTCGGCTGGATGTACGGCCCGTCCGACGTGATCAAGGCTGCAGCGAACTTCCAGTCCCACGCCACCTCCAACGTCGCAAACGTCTCGCAGCGGGCTGCGCTGGCGGCGCTCACGGGGCCGCAGGACGTGGTGGCCCAGATGCGCGAGGCGTTCGACCGTCGGCGTCGAAAGATGGTCGAGATGCTCGGCGCAATCGACGGTTTCGCCGTCCCCGAGCCGAAGGGCGCCTTCTACGTCTACCCCAACGTCGAGGCGGTGCTCGGCCGCGACGTCAACGGAAAGTCCGCCGCGACCTCGGCCGAGCTGGCGGCGCTCATCCTCGAAGAGGCCGAAGTCGCCGTGGTTCCCGGCGAGGCCTTCGGCCCCAGCGGCTTCCTGCGATTCTCCTACGCCCTCTCCGACGAGGACCTCGTCGAGGGCCTGGGACGGGTGCAAAAGCTCCTCGGCTGACGCCGGAAGCCACAGCCGACATCCTTCGCGGAGCCTTCGCTGACATCCCGCCGGCATCTCGCAGGAACTTCGACTGACGCCCCTGCTCGCTCTGCGCGACTTCAGCGATGGCGGTAGGCCCGCTCAAGCCACGCCTCGGCCGTCGAAAGGCGGCCGAGGGCGTCGTCGATCCACTCGGCGCCGTCGACCCGCTTCGCCCCGGCGACAAGAGAAAGCACCACCCCGGCCGTGCGCGCGCACAGCGCCACAGGATCTACGGCGTGCTCGCAGGCGTCCCTCCAGATCGGAAGGTCGTCCTGAACGTACGGGTAGGAGTCCGGGGCCAGATGCGGAAGAACACTCATGTGGCCGAGCAGGCAAGCCCAATCGTCGACTCGGTGGCCGGGCCCCAGCGAATCGACGTCGATGATTCCCGTGACCCTCGACGAATCGTGGGATACGAAGATGTTCGCCTCGTAGAAGTCTCCGTGTACCGGAACCAAAGGCCCGGGGTCCGAACTGGCGAGAAGCTCATGGATCCCGTGCGCCACAGCCTCGCAACGGGCGCGTTCCTCGGGCAAAGCGGTTCCGGCGGCGTGCGCGTAATGCGTGGAACGGTCCGCCCAGGCGGGCCGATGGCTGAGCGAGAGGGCCTCGCGCGGCAAAGCGTTCAGCAAGGCCGTGAGGGAGCCGAGCAGAGGAGCCGCGTTTCTTCCCATGCCGCGAGAAATTGCGGTCGAGAGCGGAATTCCGTTGGCGGCGCCGATCACCAGGAGCCCTCGAACGTCGTGGATGAGGACCGGCGGCGCCGGAATCCCCGCGCGGGAGAGCATGATATGGCGTTTCGCCAACGATTCGACCTGCGGGGGGCGCGCGACTTTCGCGTAGCTGACGGAGTTCGCCGCCCGCACCCGGACGACGGCGCGGCGAGTGGGGCGATAGCTCATGAGCTCCACGGATACGGGCATGCCCAAAAGGGCGCTCATATGCTCGGGCGAGCAGGCCAAGAACAGCGCAGGAAGCTCAGGATCGGCGGGGTAGCGCCAAACGGAGAACGTGGAGTCCCCTTTTGACACGTACACGAGCCCCGGGGTGTTGGGGTGGGACAGGCGCGCCGTCGAGGCGCACAGATACTCCTCCACGCGCATGTGGGCGCCGTTGGGGAGTATCCGATCGAGCGTCACCGAATAGCCGGCAGTCACTCCTGCGCCGGGACGATGATGGATCGAATGGACTTCCCACCCCCGTATGACAGCAGGCTGCCCCATGTTCATGAGAGCGCTGCGCAGAATCTCACCGGCGCCGCTGCCGATGAGCAATGCAAGGTCCGCCTTTTCACGGTCCTTCCCGGGAATGCTCATATATAAGTTCTACCGTACAGCGTGGGCCAGCGTGCACGTTAAACACAACATGTTGATATTCGAACAGATTTCTGCTTCGAATCCAAAGTGGTCGACATATCGGTCAGGCGGGCCTCCCCCGCCGGCTCGCAAACCGCCTCGGCGCCCGCTCCGGCCTGGCTGAGTTTTGTCGATTTCTGGCTTGATTGCAACGATCCCTCTCTTTATAGCGCCGGCGGGCCGGTTCCCTGCCGACCACGCGTCCGCCCGCGTCGATCTCTCGACCCAGATGCCGATCACGTGCCCAACAAAGTGAGAACAGCGGAAACCCGCCGATGGACTTCGCTGTTGGCGTGCAAACCGAGCTTGGCAAAAATTCTCTGGATGTGCTTTTCGACAGCCCCTTCGGAGACGACGAGGCGCTTGGCGATCGCCGAGTTCGTGTGGCCCTCCGACATGAGCTCCAACACCTCGCGTTCGCGCGGTGTGAGGCTGGCGACGGGATCGTTCCGGCGTCCGCGTCCCATCATCTGTGCGACGACTTCGGGATCGAGGACCATGCCGCCGTTGCCGACCCGATCGACGGCGTCGAGGAAGGAGTCAAGGTCGCTCACGCGATCCTTGAGCAGGTATCCGATCGAGCCGGAGCCCGACGAGAGAAGCTCGGTGGCGTAGCTGAGGACTATGTACTGGCTGAGCAGGAGAATGGGGGCCTCGGGCCACTCCTCGCGGATGCGGACCGCCGCGCGCAGGCCCTCGTCGGTGTGCGAGGGCGGCATTCGGATGTCGCTTACCGTCACGTCCGGCCGCAGGGCAAGGCACCGGGACACAAGCTCGTTCCCGGTGCCGACTCCGCCGATGACTTCGTGTCCGCCGTCGTTCAGGATGAGGGTCAGCCCCTCCCTGAGCAGCACAGAATCGTCGGCTATCAGGATGCGCATGGAATCTCCGCTTCGATTGTGGTCGGTCCGCCTGCAGGCGAGTCAATCTCAAGGGTACCGTCAACCGAACGCAAACGTTCTTCCAACCCCACAAGCCCATGCCCCTTCGACACATCAGCCCCGCCCACACCATCGTCAACAACCGACAAACGCAACACCCCGCCCGACACATCAATCGTCACCACAACAGACGACGCACCCGCATGCTTATTCACATTCACCAAACTCTCCGCCACCACATAATAAGCCGCAGACGCCACATGATCCGGAACAGCCGGAATCCCCGCATGAACCGACACAGGAACCACCGACCGAGCAGCCGCCTCCTGAACAGCGGCCACCAACCCCCGATCCACCAACACCGGAGGCGCAATCCCCCGCGAAAGCTGACGCAACTCCGCCAACGTGTCCCGCGTCTGAACCATCGCCTCATCCAAAATCGCCTGCGCCCTGACCGGATCACTGCCCGCCTGACGCCTAGCCCGAGCCAAATCCATATTCAACCGCACCAACCTCTGCTGCGGCCCATCATGCAAATCCCGCTCCAACCTCCGCAACGCCGCACTCTCCGCCCGACGACCCGCCTCACGCGACCGCGTCAACCGCTCAATATCCGCCCGATCCCGAGCACGCCGCAACAACAACACATCAGCGAAAAGAAGCTGGAGCGTTGCAAGGCCCTTCATAACCGGCGGCGCGGAGACCAGCATGACAAGGCCGACGACAAAGGAAAGGAGGACGTCGAAAAGGAATGGGTGCGGGATGTCGAGAAGCTCTCCCAGTCCGTTGTTCCAGCTCTCGTTAATGTTCTCTAGGATCGTAAGCGATATGGGCGCGGTCAAACCAGCCAGAATTGCGGCCACCCATGTGAGCGCCACGCACCAATTGAGGATCGTGATCGGGAACGAGCCGACAACCCACAGCACGTCGAGCCACGACTGCGGATCGCGCAACGGATACAGAAGCCTGCGGAACCAGTCCATGTCTCCCGGCGTCGGATAGAGGAGGCCGTCGTACGCGCTCTCTCTTTTGAAAAGGCGCAGGATGGGGGGAGAGGTCTTGTCGCCCGCAAACGCGCGGTTTATCCAGCGTTGGAGGACGGCGCCGGCTCTGGCGACCATGATTCCCGAGTAAAGGATGGGAAAGCCCACGAAGATGACGGTCAGCGACGCCCCCACGGCGCACAGGACGACGACGAGGATGAAAAGGATGAGATGGAGGGGAAAGGCCAGAAGCATGTAACTCGCGTAGGCCGTCGTCCACCTGAAACGCATAGAAAGACTCTGACGCCGGCCATTGCCTCGGCCTTGCCCATCGCCTCGTTCCACAGTTTCAGCGGCTCTTTCCAAGTGTGAACGGATGTCGCTTGTAGTCATACCTCTACTTTCCCCTGCCGGACGTCGTGCGAACTATCCTGCGGCCCGGCCAACCCTTGTAGGGCCAGCTGGACAGTTTTCCCGCAGCTTCCGAACGGAGCCGTCACGCGCATGGGGTCATCCGTTTTCGCGAGTTTTCTTCGCCGGCGCGCACAAGAATCACACGCATGGAATCTCCGCTTCGATTGTGGTCGGTCCGCCTGCAGGCGAGTCAATCTCAAGGGTACCGTCAACCGAACGCAAACGTTCTTCCAACCCCACAAGCCCATGCCCCTTCGACACATCAGCCCCGCCCACACCATCGTCAACAACCGACAAACGCAACACCCCGCCCGACACATCAATCGTCACCACAACAGACGACGCACCCGCATGCTTATTCACATTCACCAAACTCTCCGCCACCACATAATAAGCCGCAGACGCCACATGATCCGGAACAGCCGGAATCCCCGCATGAACCGACACAGGAACCACCGACCGAGCAGCCGCCTCCTGAACAGCGGCCACCAACCCCCGATCCACCAACACCGGAGGCGCAATCCCCCGCGAAAGCTGACGCAACTCCGCCAACGTGTCCCGCGTCTGAACCATCGCCTCATCCAAAATCGCCTGCGCCCTGACCGGATCACTGCCCGCCTGACGCCTAGCCCGAGCCAAATCCATATTCAACCGCACCAACCTCTGCTGCGGCCCATCATGCAAATCCCGCTCCAACCTCCGCAACGCCGCACTCTCCGCCCGACGACCCGCCTCACGCGACCGCGTCAACCGCTCAATATCCGCCCGATCCCGAGCACGCCGCAACAACAACACATCAGCGACGTAGAACTGGACATTGCCTGCGGCGTTCACCAGATAGGGGCCAAATACCAAAGAAAGCAACCCCATACAGAAGCCGAAGCCAGCATCGAAGAGGTACGGGTGGGGAATATTCAACGCTTCCCCGATGCCTCTGTAGCCGTGATTGACATTACTTACTCCAATAATCCAAAGCGTAAGCGGCTGTGCGAGACTGACGGACGTCATGAGGACCCAGATAAACGCAATGCACCAGTTCGCGATTGCAATGGGAAACGACACGAATACCCATAGCACGTCAAGCCATGACTGCGGATCGCGCAACGGATATAAGAATCTGATTACTTTCCCATCGCTTTTCGGCACCGCGTAGATAAATTCTGGACGCTCCGCGCCGATGGTCTTCTCATTGAGACGACGCTGGGCCGTGGCTCCGAGCCTGGCAACCATGATTCCCAGGAGTATGACCACCACGCCCCCGATCAGCGTCAATCCTCCCCCCAGGGGGATCAAGACCGCCACAGCGATGAAAAATCCCAAATGAATGGGAGCAGCCGACAACATATATGCCGAGTAGGCCACGGCTCGCCCCAAACGCTTCCTGAATGTTCTCCGCTGCCCCGCGACTCGGTATCCATTCGCTTCGGTTGCCTTCACGGCTTTATCGTACGTGGCGCCGCTCGTATTCGAAGGCGGGACCATTTCAACAGTGCTCATATTTTCAACTTTTCCATTCCCGAGGCAGTCCGCATATCTTGCATTCTGGACAATCGGGGTGAGGATAACCCGACAGCGCGAGAATGCCTGTTCCCGCGAACGATCGGGGCGCCTGAACGCGAGGAGGCGCCGCATCGACTTGCCGGGGCAGCCCGCAGACGATCAGGGTGTCGATCCGGCATCGGAGCATTCAACGTATGGGAAAATGTTGGCGTGCGCGATCTCAACCTCCTCCCCAAGGCGCATCTTCACCTGCACTTCACAGGGTCGATGCGCGTGCACACCCTCGAGCGAATGGCCGAGGCTCAGGGCATACGCCTGCCCGAGGGGCTGACGGACAACATCGCAATCGAGGTTCCGGCAGACCAGCGCGGGTGGTTCCGATTCCAGCGCGCCTACGACGCGGCACGGAAGACGGTCCGCAGCGAGGAGGCCATGCGCACGATCGTCCGAGAGGCCGCCGAGGACGACGCCGCAGAGGGCTCGCGCCGCCTCGAGATCCAGATCGATCCGACGTCGTACGCGCCCTTCGTCGGCGGAATCACCCCGGCGCTCGAGATCGTCCTGGACGAGGCCGCGACCGCCAGCCGCGCGACAGGCGTGGACGTGGCCGTAATCGTCGCCGCCTCGCGCATCCGCCATCCTTTGGAAGCCCGCACCCTGGCCCGCCTGGCGGCCAAGTACGCCGGGGAAGGGGCGGGGGACGTCGTCGGCTTCGGCCTGTCCAACGACGAAAGGCGGGGCGTCACGTCCGAATGGGAGTCGGCGTTCCGCATCGCGCGAAAGGCGGGGCTGAGGTCGGTGCCCCACGGCGGAGAGCTTCTTGGCCCCGAGCACCTTCGCGAAGTCCTCGACTTCCTCAAACCCACGCGTCTGGGCCACGGCGTGCGTGCAGCGGAGAGCCCCGACGTCCTCAGGCGGGTCATCGACGAGGGCGTCGCCTTCGAGGTGTGCCCTGCCTCGAACGTCTCCCTGGGCGTCTATTCGGAGGCTTCGGGGGTGCCCGTTCGCACGCTTATGGACGCCGGCGCGACGATCGCTTTGGGCGCCGACGACCCGCTTCTTTTCCTTTCGCGCCTGACCGCCCAGTACGAGACGCTTCGCGAGCAAGGCTTCGACGACGCCGAACTCGCCGCCCTTGCCTCCTCGTCGGTGGAGGCAAGCTTCGCCGACGAAGCGTCCAAGCGCACGTGGAAAGCCGAGATCCAGGATTGGCTGGCCGCAGATCCTTCGAACGATGACGACGCGGAGGCACACGGCGCCTGAAACGAAGCGGCGCGCCCCCACGGAAGAAACGAAACGCCAGGAGGTCGCGTGGCCGAAGGTCAGTCCAAGCCACCGATAATCGTCGGTTCGGCCTCCAGGACCACGCCGTAGGCCTCACGCACGCCGTCGCGAATGGTTCGCGCCAGCTCCCGCATCTGGGCGCCCGTCGCTCCCCCGCGGTTCGTCAGGGCGAGTGCATGCTTGGACGAGAGCGCCGCGGGCCCCGGCATTCCGTACCCGGCCGGAAATCCCGCGTGGTCGATGAGCCAGGCTGCGGAGGTTTTCACCTGCCCCTCGACTCGCGGGGCGGCTGCGCCGAGGACGGTGCGGCTGCCGTCGCGCAGCCCGTGCTTCGGGGCGTCGTCGGGCAGCCTGGCAGCCTGGGCTTCGCTCAAGACGGGGTTGGTGAAGAACGAGCCGGCCGAGTAGGTGTCTCGATCGGCGTCGTCCAAAACCATGCCTTTGGACCGGCGAAGCTCCACAACCGCGTCGCGCACGGCGACCGAAGGCACGCGCTCGCCCGGCTGCACGCCGAGCAGCTGGGCAAGCTGGGAGTATTGAACGGGCGCGGAAAGCGAGGCGATCCTCAACTGGAAATCGACGTCGAGCACGATGTGACGCGGGCTGGGGCCCCACCCCCCCTTCAGGCTCTTCTTGACGACGGACGTCCGGTAGCCGAATTCCATCTGGGAAAAAGACAGGTAGTCGACCCTGCCGGTCGCGCGGTCGTAAACGCGGACTCCGGCGATCGATCCGCCTGCTTCCTGCCCGTAGGCTCCGATGTTTTGGACCGGGGCCGCTCCGACCGTTCCGGGGATTCCGGAGAGAGCCTCGACTCCCATCCACTCGTTGGCGATCGTGTGGACGACGAAATCGTCCCATGGGGTTCCCGCGCTCACCCGAAGGTTGGCCCCTTCGCACCCTCCCTCTTGCCTGAGGACGATGCTCTGGCGCACGTCGCGCACGACGACGCCGGGAAAACGGCCGTCGGCGGCCAAGACGTTCGAGCCGCCGCCGAGGACCATGACGGGGACTCCTTCGGCGTCTGCCTCGCGGACCGTCTCGACGATCTCCTCCTCGCTCGACGCCTCGACGAGCCGATCGAAGGGGCCTCCCACGGCGAAGGTCGTCAACTCGGCGAAGGAACCGGCTCCGATTCGAGCCCGGGTGGCGGGCAGGGGTGCCGAAGGGACGGGAGGCACTGCTGAATGCTCTGGAACGCTGCAACTCACGGGCTGAGCATACCAAGAGACGAAGGCGCGCCGATGCGGCAGGCACAGCCAAACGGCGGGCACACCAAGCGGCACGGGGTTCGCCTCCCGAGGCGCCCACGGGGTTCGCTTCCTGAGACGCCGGGTTTTCCTGGAGCGCCGGGGGCTCCCTTGCGCGTGTCGCCGACGGGGTAGGCGCACGAAGGGTTTTCCTGGAGCGTCGGGCCCCCTTTTTTGGCACAGCGCCTTCTGGGCGTCGGCGCAACCTTGTAAGCCGACGCTCTTGACAGGGCCCCTGGTGGAATTGAATTCGCGAGAGGACGGCATGGCGGAACAGCGCAAGAGGGACGTGGAGCCCAAGGCTACGGGCGCACGACGGCGAAGCCCGCCTGTGCGCACAGCAAAAGCCCGCGGACAAAGCCGCGGGCCTCAATCTGCGAGGGCAGAGCGATCAGCGAGTCTCGCGATGAGACGTCGACTTGTTGCACCTCGGGCAGTACTTCTTCAGTTGAAGGCGATCCGGCGTATTGCGACGGTTCTTCTTCGTGATGTAGTTACGCTCCTTGCAGTCCTCGCAGGCAAGGGTGATCTTGGGGCGAACATCCTGAGACTTGCTAGCCACTTTCTAACTCCTCTTGTTTTGTCAACAAAGCGAGGGCCGCTTCGCGACCGTAGCGGGGGCGGGGCTTGAACCCGCGACCTCACGATTATGAGTCGTGCGCTCTGACCAGCTGAGCTACCCCGCCGCAGCGGTCGCGGCCTGGGCCGCGACCAGAGCCCCGAAAGGGAATCGAACCCTTGACCTTCTCCTTACCATGGAGACGCTCTGCCGACTGAGCTATCGGGGCAGCGCGGACAAGCTTATCAACAAACAATCCGGGCAGTGGCCCGGAGTTCGGTGACGCCAATCACGCTCATGCGGTTGACCGCGTGGCGGGTGAGGGATTCGAACCCCCGAAGCTCGCGCGTCTGATTTACAGTCAGATCCCTTTGGCCGCTCAGGAAACCCGCCTTACAATGCTCGGTTTCCCGGACATCGCCAGACGAGATTACCAGGGTGATCCCAGTACATGTCAAATTTTCCGTAGAATGGGAGACGCGAGTCACGAGGCGGGGGCTCCCATTCTCAGAAACGGGAACCGCCGCGCCAAATCAACGAAACATCCCCGCCGCCGCGGGCGAAAGGAGCATCCATGGCAGATTCGTCCTTCGACGTCGTCTCCGAGTACGACCGCCAGGAAGTCGACAACGCGGTCAACCAAACCGCCAAGGAGATCTCGCAACGCTACGACTTCAAAGGAGTGGGCGCATCGATCGCGCTCTCCGGCGAGACGATCACTATCGCCGCCAACTCCCCCGAGCGGGTTCTTGCCGTCTACGACGTCCTCCAAACCAAGTTCGTGCGCCGCGGGGTTTCGCTCAAGTCGCTCGACGTCGGCGACGGCGAGCCAAAGCAATCGGGCAAGGAGTACAGGCTCGTCGGGACCCTCAAGCGGGGTCTGAGCCAGGAGAACGCGAAGAAGCTCTCGAAGCTCGTGCGCGACGAGGGGCCCAAGGGCGTCAAAGTGCAGATTCAGGGCGAAGAGCTGCGCGTCTCATCGAAGTCTCGCGATGCCCTTCAGGAGACGATCTCTCTACTCAAGGGCGCGGACGTCGACTGCGCCCTCCAGTTCCAAAACTATCGCTGACGACTTCCAGGCCCGTCGAGGGCGGGCCGACCCGTCGCCGACAAGCTCCAGAACTGGAGCGGACACAGCAAGATGAGGCGAAGGAACTCGCGACGAGGGTGCGGCGGGCCGCGCGACCCCACGGGCCGGCGCGGACGTCAGTACAGCTTCCCGTCGTGCTCCTCGCCCCGCGAAACGGCCGTCATGGTTTCGCGTTCGACGACCTTGATCCGCTTGCGCCCCTCGGCCTCGCCAAGCTCCTTCTCGAAGGCTTCGAGCAGCTCCCAGCCGTGCCAGGTCGTGTACCGCACGCCGCGCTCGTTCAGCAAGGCGACGATTCCTTCCCCGCCGTCGGGGGTTCCCGTTGCGGAAAGCCTGCCGGCGTTCGCGTCTTCAACGAGGTTGGCGATCGTCTCCTGCGCGTCCGACTTGGTCGATCCGATGAGGCCGACGGGGCCGCGCTTGACCCATCCTGTGGCGTAGAGCCCGTCCACGGGCTTCCCATCCTCGACCACGCGCCCTCCGACGTTGGGGATCACGCGTTTCTCCTCGTCGAATGGCGCCCCTTCGATCGGGCTGGAGGCGTAGCCGACCGCGCGATAGACGGCCTGCACCGGATAATCGATGTACTCGCCGGTCCCCTCGACCGACCCGTCGCCCCGAAGCCGGGTGCGCTCCATGCGGATCGCCTCGACCTTGCCGTCGCCGAGAATCGCGACAGGCTGCTGGAGCATGTGGATGTGTATGCGGCGCGAGGCGGTGAGGTCCTCGGGCTCTTGGAACACCCAATTGGTGAGCTGGTCCACGACCTGCTTCGTCATCTTCTTGCTCTCGACGGCCTCCTGCGAAGCGTCGTCGTACTCGAAGTCCTCGGGGTAGACGACGATGTCGACGTCGGGGACGCGGCCGAGCTCGCGCAGCTCCATCGGGGTGAACTTGACCTGCGCGGGTCCGCGACGGCCGAAGACGTGGACGTCGCGCACCGGGTTGTCCTTGAGCCGGGCAACGACGTTGCCCGGGATTTCGGTCGGCATGAGGTCTTCGACGTGCTTCGCGAGAATCCGCGAGACGTCCAGGGCGACGTTTCCGACGCCGAGGACGGCGACGTCGGTCGCTTCAAGCGGCCAGTCGCGGGGGAAATCGGGATGGCCGTCGTACCAGGCGACGAAGTCGGCGGCGCCGTAGCAGCCGGGAAGGTCGACGCCGGGAATGTCGAGCGGGGCGTCGGCGAGCGCACCCGTGGCGACAATGATCGCGTCGTAATGCTCGTGCATTTCGGCCAAGGTCACATCCGAGCCGACATCGACGTTGCCGAGCAGCCGGATGTCCCCCCTCTGAAGAACGTTGTACAGGGCGTCGATGATCGCTTTGATGCGGGGGTGGTCGGGGGCGACTCCGTATCGAACCAGCCCGTAGGGCGCGGGCAGCCGTTCGAACAGGTCGATGGAAACGTCAAGATCGGACTTCGACAGGATGTCCGAGGCGTATATGCCTGCGGGGCCGGCGCCGATCACAGCGACGTTGTAGTGACGTTTGTCCACGTATGTCCTTCCTCGAGAGAGCCGAGGGAAAGCTTATCCCGGAAGGAGCCTCGACGTTGCACTGCGTGGCGCGGCCCACGAAGCTGCGGCGGGGGCGGCGCGCTTTTCGGCGCCGCCCCCGCGTCGGTCAGACGGTTCGAGTGTCCAAGCGAATCACGCCGTACGTCCACCCGTGGCGGTGGTAGACGGCGCACGGCTGCTTCGTCTCCTCGTCGATGAAGAGATAGAAGGGATGGCCCACGAGCTCCATCTCGTACAGGGCCTGGTCGACCGACATGGGTTGCGCCTCGTACAGCTTTTGGCGGACGACGACGGGCGAATCGCCCAACTGGTTCTCGACCTCCTCGCCGGGGACGGTCGGGACCTTGGCCGCCTCCGGGGCCGCCTGCTCCTTGGCCTTGGGAATGTTGACGTCCTTCGGCGTCAGCGTCAGCGGTGCGCTCACGTGGGCGTCGGAACGTCGGTGTTCCTTGCGGCGATCACGCGCGCGCCTCAGCCGCTCGAGAAGCTTTCCCGACGCCAAGTCGAGGGCCCCGTACCGATCGGACGCGGCGGCCTCGGCGCGTATGACGGGGCCCTTGTCGATGACGGTTATCTCTATTCGCTCGGAGACTTCCGCCTGGGAGGGATTGGGCTCGTGGGTTATCTCGACGTCGACCCGTTGCGCCCTCGGCGCGAACTGTTCGATCTTCGAGAGCTTCTCGTTGACGTGGGTGCGGAAACGGTCGGAAACTTCGGCGTTTCGACCTTTGACGATAATCTCCACAATGCTCTCCTTGGGGGTGTGATTTTAATGGAACTGGCGCTGCATCTCACGCAATCTCAGAGAAGATCACCCCCTTTTCCGGAGACGGCCGCCGCCCCAACGGGGCGTTCGCGTCGATGCACTCATTGTAATCGACCGCACGCCTCCGAGCGAGGTTTAAATCACATTTGCCCTTCGATTTCTCGGGTCGGCCGCCGCTGCGAGGACGGCTGCGAAGACCACCCTTGCACCGGCCTTTTCCAGCGCACGCGCGCATCCGGCCAGTGTTGCGCCCGAGGTGAGGACGTCGTCGGCCACCACGCAATTTAGCTCCGTGCGAAACTCGTGGCGCGCCCGAATGAAGGACGTTTTCCGGCGTCGCCCCCGGAGTCCCGAGCCTCGCGCGCTCCCCGTTCTCAACGCGTCGACGACGTTCGCACGCACGCCCGCCTCGGTCAGCCCCTTCGCCACGGCTCGGGCGATGTGCCCCGCGACGAACCTGCCGTCGTGCCTCCTGCGAAAGCGCGAAGGGGCCGGAACCACGAGAATCCTCCCGTCGACCCGCGGCGTGCCTGCCGGTTTGGCGTCTCGCGCCTGCAGAGCGCCTGCCAGCTCCAGGGCGCGGGCCTCGACGATGCGGGAGACGGCGTCGGTGAGTTCGCGGTCGACGACGTTCTTCCATGCGATGATCGCGCGCCGCCGCCTCCCTTGGTACTCGCCGAGGGAGAAGACGGGAAAGGCCGGCTCAAAGTCGCCGGGCACGGCCAGCCCCTCACGGCTCAATCTCGGGTGAAGCAGGTAGGGGGCGCGCCAGGACGCGTCCGTCCACGACCCCGCCAGATCCGATGCGCAGGCGGCGCACAGCGACGTGTCCCACGCCCCGCAGCCGGCGCAGGACCGAGGGAAGACCAGGTCCATAAGCTCGTCGAACACAGCTCGATCTTCGCCCCTGCAGGGCGCGCTGGGCGGTGTGTCCACATGTCCACAGGCGACGGGCCGCGGGGCCTCGTCGGCTGCCCCCAGCCGCGCAAGGCGGCGCCCGGCGGAACGTGACGGACGCCGACGGCGCTGCGCAAGGGCCGCGAGCCTCCGGCCGCGGCAAGCCCGATCAGCCGGGAAGCGCCACGGCGGTGACGGAACTGGCTATCGCCCGCCAGGATCCGCCCTCTCGCGAATAGGCGACGTTCTTGTCGGTCAAGACGATGATCGACCCCTCGTCGCGGCCGGCGGTGATGGCGACGGCGCCGGTGTAGGGGGCCATGAGCCGTTCGGAAGGGCCGCCGATCTTCACGGAGTACAGGGCGCGGTCGGACCCGGCCGAGGCCCGCCCGAGCACGGCTATCTTGGTGGGGCCGATCCAGGCGACGTCCGTTACGTCGACCATGCTCTGGCCTATGGTCATGGGGTCGCCGAGCTGCATGGGCTCGTCGTCGGAATCGGCGTTGCGGTGGATCGCGGCGACTTGGATCGTGGGAGTTCCCGCCAGCTCGCTGACCACGACGATCCGCGAGCCGTCTCGCGAGACCGCGATGTCGCGAACCTTCGCCCCTCTGAGCCAAGAGACGCCGACGGTCTTCTCCCGCCCGGCCGACGGGTTGGCCACGATGAGGGATCCTCCGTTCTCGCGCTCGCCCGACCAGATCCAACCGGAAGAGTCATACGAGGGGGAGAGAAGATTGCGCCCCTCCTTGACGTTCCACCACGTCTCCTTCTCGGCGTCAAAGGCGAACAGCTGCGTCGCGTTGTTTGCGGTCGCCGCGAAAGCGGACTGCCCCGCCTGATAGCTGGCCGCGATCGAGTCGAGGTGGCGATTGCCTCCTCCCCTCCCCTTGTTTTGGATCTCCCCCGCTTTGAGCACCGTCGCCGGCGCCCCGTTCGACACGACGGAGACGGGGTAGGATCCGAAGGGGTAGGAGGGAAGGGATTTGACGGCGTCGACGCCCGGAGGCGACCCCTCCACGGTGAGCTTGACGGATCTCACGTCGTTCGAGGTCCCCAGGGTGTGCCTGATCTGAGCGATCATCAGTGCCTGCTGCGAGGAGGAGGCGGACAGCGCCTGGCTTGACAAATCGACGGACGCCTCGCCGTTGGCGACGTCGACTGTCTTCGTCAACTGCGTCCCTGCGGGTATGGCTGTGTGGACGCCGTCGGCCAGCCACTGCGACGGCCCGGAAATGAGGCCGTTGATGGCGTTGGTGGCGAAGGACTTCTTCGGGTAGTAGCGCAGGTCCGCCACGAGGGAGCTCGAGTCCGAGGAAAGGAAGTAGAGCGGAATCTCAGCGAATTTCTGGGAGAAGATGTTCTCTGAGAGGAAGATGCCGTCGTCGAGCGAGACTATTCGCCACTGGCCGTTCGCGTTCTTGGCCAGGGAGAATTCCGACGTCGATACGGCGTCGTTGGCCGCCTCCGTGAAGATGCCCTGCGAAGAGACCGATCCGTGCGCGCCGACCGTCGCGCGGACGGCCCCGCTGTCGAGGGTGTTGAGTGCGATGTTCTGAGAATTGGGGTAAACCCTGACCTGCGCGAGCGGCTTCCAGTTCGACGCGGCGTCCGCGTGGAGGTACTCTCGCGCCACGGAAAAATCGTCGTCCAATCCCGCCTGGCTGGCCAAAAGAAAGCCGTTGACGATCTGTTCGGGCGTGGCCCCCTCCGCCGGAGGCTGGGCCGAAAGGCCGATGGGCGGCTCGCTGTTGGTCGACGGCGAAACCCTGTCGACGGGGCCCGATCGGGGAATTTCTGCGCATCCGGCGAGCGCCAGCAGCACCGCGGCCACCAGTGCCGCCAGGCGCATTCTATTCATGGTTCTCCCCTTCCGTCGCCTCTCCGGCGCGGCCGTCGATGTTCTTCTTTTCCTCCGCCTCCCCGGCGTCGGCGGCTTCCGGCGTCGGCCCCGCGACGACGACGGCGCCGCCCCAGACCTCCTCGGCCGCCGCGACCCGCAGCGTGAGAGGGTTCGTGTACTGTTCGCCGACCTCGCGCGGGACGCTGAGGAGGAAGGTCGATCCCACGCCGATCTCGCCCGCGCACACGAGGCGGCCGCCGTGAAGCATGGCGTCCTCGCGCGCGATGGTCAGACCGAGGCCTGTGCCGCCGGATTTGCGCACCCTGGCGGTGTCGGCTCGCCAGAATCGATCGAAGACGTGGGTCGCCTGCTCTTCGGACAAGCCTATCCCCCTGTCGGAGACTTCGACGGCGACGGCGCTCTCGCCGCCGACCACCAAGACCCGCACGGGCTTTCCCTCGGCGTGTTCGAGGGCGTTGACGACGAGGTTGCGGACGATCCGCTCGATCCTCCGCGGCTCGACCTTGGCATGCGTGTCGCCGCGCGACTCGACGATGACCTCCACCCCGTTGGACTCGGCGAGAGGCTTCTGGGCATTGACGACGGCGTCGGCGATCTCCCGCAAATCCGCCTTGGTGCTCGCCAGCGTCATCGCTCCGGCGTCGTAGCGGGAAATCTCGAGAAGGTCGGAGAGCATGACGTCGAGGTTGATGAGCTGGTCGTGCTGCAATTCGGCGCTGCGGCGCAAAACCGATGGGAGGTCGGTGCGCCTGTCGTAAATGAGCTGGCCCGCCATTCGGATCGTGGTGACCGGGGAGCGGAGCTCGTGCGAAACCGCCGAGACGAACTCCTGCTGCACCTTGGACATCCGCTCGAGTTGGGTGAACTGGTCCGAAAGCGAGGAGGCCATCTGGTTGAAGGAGCGGGCGAGCTGGGCGAGCTCGTCGCGGCCCTTGACCTCCATGCGTGCGTCGAAGCCGCCCTGCGCCAGAATGCTCGCATTGCGCGAGGCCTCATGGACAGGCCGCAAGACGAGGCGCACGATGAGAGCGGCGCTGACGGCCACGAAAAGGAGGAACACGCTGGCGCCGACGGTAAGGATGCTCGTGACGATGCCCGTCGTGTACTCCTCGGACTCCAAAGAGTATGCGACGTAGAACTGGTAGTATCCCGCGCCGGGGAGGTTGAGGCGCGAGCCGACGATGATTCCCGGAACCTTGTTTCCCGCGGAGGTCTGCACCTCGATCGACTGCCAGTGCACGGCGTCGTCGTCGGCCACCGCTTTCTTCATATCGGCGGTGATGCGCGTGCGGATTCGCGAGGAGGACTCCGTGGCGGGCTCGGCGATCTCGAACGACGTCGCCTCGGGCTGCTTGGGCGAGCGCACCAGGGCCGCTCCGACGATGGCTCCGTCGGGATTGTTCTGGGAGGAGACGAGCTCGTTCGCGATTTGCTGGAGCTGGCCCGCAGCGGGCGCGTTGGCCGTTTCGATCTGGGCCTTGGCCCGCGAACTTGCGGAAGAGTACTGGTCGAGGTGGGTGGAGACGGCCCGATCGAAAAGCTGGCGATTGACCTGGTGGAGCACGATCGTCCCGACGAGGCCGACGAGGAGGATGCCGATGACGCAGATGCTCGCCACCACCCTGGCAGTCAGGGAGGATCGAAGCCATTCGCGCAGTGCGCGCACGCGAACGCGGAGGGCTCCCGCGAGCCCTCCCCTGACGCTGGCGCGCAAAGCGCGGGACGTGCTCACCCTCAGATGCTCACTCTTGGACCGCACCGGCCCGGTAGCCGACGCCGCGGACGGTGAGGACGACCTCAGGATGGTCGGGGTCGTGCTCGACCTTCGAGCGCAGGCGCTGTATGTGGACGTTGACGACGCGGGGGTCGTGGGACGACTGCCGGTATCCCCACACCTGTTCGAGGAGCTCTTCGCGCGAGAACACCTGCCACGGCTTGCGCGCCAGGACGGACAAAAGCTCGAACTCGAGCGGCGTCAGATGGAGGACCTTGCCTGCCCGCTGCACCTGATGGGCCTTGAGGTCGATCGTCAGATCGGAGACGCGCAGAACTTCGTGCTCGGGCTCTTGACGGCGAAGACGGGCCTTGACCCTCGCCAGGAGCACGGAATTCTCAAATGGCTTGGTGACGTAGTCGTCTGCACCGGCCTCCAGGCCCGCGATGACGTCGACGGAATCCGTTCGGGCGCTCATCATGATGATGGGCACGTCCGACTCTTCCCTGATGAGACGGCAGACCGAAACGCCGTCCAGCCCCGGAAGCATGACGTCGAGCAAAACGAGGTCCGGCCGATCTGCTCGGAAAAGGGGAAGCGCATTGTTGCCCGTCGCGCACACGCTCACCTCGAAGCCTTCCGATTCGAGCAGAAGCGCGAGCATCTCCGCAATGCTCGGATCGTCGTCAACAACAAGGATACGTGTGCTCATATGCCTATAGTCTCATGTTTATGGGTGATTTTTGCAGATGCCCACGCTAGTTGGAGACCGTGGGTCTCAAAAGGCGGGTGCGTCAGGCTGGGGCGCGTCGATGCAATCCGAAGCCGCCGGCAGGCGTCAGTCGATTTGACGCGCTTCGTGCTCTAAAAGAACCGGAATCCCGTCGCGCACGGGATAAGCGAGCCTTGGATCCGCCCCCTCTGCGGCAACGAGCTCTACGCCATGGGGACCGTCGGAAAGCTCCAGTTCGGCTCCGCTCACGGGGCAGCGCAGCGCATCGAGCACCCATTCCGGGAGCCCCGGCTGCTCCGCCGGGCCAGGCGACGCTTCACGTCTATTTCGCAGGGTCATTCCTTGTCTTCCTCGTCGTCGGATTCCTGTTCTTCGGTCCACGGATCGGACGCGTCGGCGCCCTCCTCCGGGCTCGGAACGAGGCTGAGCCGCACCTTCGCCCGGGGAGGGGCGGCAATGTCTGCCGGTCGGCGAACCTCGCGGCGCGCGGGCTCGGGCGCCGGCGGTTCGCGCAAGGAAGCCTCCCGAATCGCGTCGGCCAAAGCCATGAGGTCGTTGGTCGAAGGGGGCGCCGGAGCGAATTCCGTTTGGAGCCTGACCATCTGCCATCCGTGCGGAACGGTGACGGATTTGACGTGCGCGGCGCACAGATCGAACGCCCCCGGCTCGGCCGCCGGAGACAGCGGCCCGATAACCGCGGTGGCGTCTTCGTACCCGTACGTCATCGTCGCTACGGCGGGCTCGTGGCAGGACTGACGGGAACATTGACGGACGTGGCTCACAGCCACCAACGGTACCATCACCGGCGCGAACGACGCGCGGGACGCTAGGCTTGAACACATGCCGCGTTCTTACATCCCTTCTCGCGCCCACGCCCGTCGCCGCGACCGCCACGGGCGCGGGCTGCGCGGCCCCGTCATCCCCTTTTCAGTCCCGGCTTGGCGCACGCGCGCCGACGAGTTCGACGACGTCGTCGCCGCGGACTTGGCGCAATACCGGCGAATACTCGGCGACGAGATGGCCCATATCGACTACGGCGTGCTTGACGTGCCCGAGAGCGATCCGGCGCCGTGGGAGCGGGGAATCCCGCTGGCCAGATACCTGCCCTTTGAACGAGGTGCGCAGATCACGGGACGGATTGTCTTCTACCGCATGCCCATCCTCCAAGCGGCGAAACGCACACTCGATCCGCGTGTGTTCATCCACGACATCGTGACCGAGCAGTTGGCGAGCGCCCTGGGCAGGCCCGCCGAGGAGATCGACTACCTAAGGTGAGGCGCCGCCTCATCCCAGGGCGATTCTTCGGCTTTCCTCCGCGAGTCCCGAGGAGGCGAGCGGCACCCAGTCGATGCCGACGCCCTCGTTGACCTCCGCGGACGTTGCGACAGCGGCCGAGACGGGCGCATTCGACTCGTAGCGGACCGCCACGGACCCCTCCGGCAGTTCGAGCACCCCCTGGGCGTCCGGGCCTATGCTCGCGCGCACGGGCGCCATCTCGCGCCCCGACTCCGATATCGGCGTGGCGACGACGTTGGCGCGCTGGGCGCCCGCCACCGCCGCAATCCTCGCCTTGGCCGCGCCGTAGACGGCGGATCCGGACGTCGCGGCGGGCCGAGCCGCGGCCCATGCGTCGTCGGTCGGAGCGCCCTCGGCTTTCCTGGAGGTCGATCGGGCGCCGACCGCGACGGGCGCCGACGCCTCGACGGAGACAGAGGTTTGGCCAGCGGGAAGTCCCTCCAGCGAAAGGTCGAGAACCGCCCCCGGTGCGACCTTCACGCCATCCCCGCCGGGGAGGGGCTTCTTTCCGGCGTCGGAGAAGGTCGATATGTCCACGGAAACGGTCGAGTTGCCCGGATTGACGATTCTCAGGCTCGCCGCGCCGGCGGCGTCGTCGATCCTGATCCCAGGGATCGTCAGGCTGCGCCCCGCCTGGGAAGGCGTGACGAAGCTGACTCCCGCGGGAGTGTAGCCGTCGAGCGCCGTCGCCTGCATGGAGACGGCCACCCCGCCCGACTGGGCGGTGACGTGGAAGGCGATGCGGTCCTGGTCGGAGAGCGAGCCGTCAAGCAGAACCCGCTTCGTCTCCCCAGCGGGCACGACGACGGCGCTGTTGGCGCCGAGCTCGGCCTTGCCGATTCCGGCGTGCGCGGCGACGGAAACCGTGACCGGCTTGGCGCCGGGATTGGCGAGGATGAGCTGATTGGAGACCCCGACCTTGGCCGACGAGCCGACAATCCACTGGTCGAGGGACGGCCTTTGGCAGGGGTTCATGGCGATGCCGCGCAGATCGCCCGCGGCCGCGCTGTGAAAGGTGCCCGCCGCAAGCTCCGCCGAGCCCGTGGCGACGGAGTCGGTCGAGACCGTGCCCGTCAGGGGCGACTCGCTGGAAGAGAAGGCCAGTTTTCCGACGGCGGGGACCTTGCGCCCGCCGTCGATGCGCGTGCGCGGGGCGGCGCGACCCTCGGTCGAGGCGGCTGCGATCCACGAGTGGACCTTGATGGACTCGTTGACCTCGCCCACGTTGACGCCTTCGGCGACGGTCCGCTGGAGCTTGCCGCCGCAGGCGAAACTCAAAGGCGCGGGCGGCGCGGCGACGGCAGAGGCCGGATGTCTCTGCGGGGTCTGGACGGAGCGCGCCTGCGAGACGGCCAAGGCCCCTCCGGCGCACGCGACGGCGAGGGCCGAGACCCCGCCGACGATCCGATGCTTCATCACTCGCCTGCCCTCCTTTTCTTCAGCGGCAGGGCTGTGACCGCCGCCGCGACCGCCACAATCGCCTGGCACGCGGCCACCAGCAAGCCGAGGCCCGTGTCGAAATCGACCTCCAGGCGCCCGCCGCCGCTGGGAAGCCTCCAAGCCTGACGCCATCCGTCCCTGACGGGCTCAAGCCCCTTTCCGTCGAGGCTCGCCCGCCACCCCGAATCCGCGCGTTCGGCCAAAGCGACCCGCCCGCCCTCGTCGGAGGACGGGATGCGCGCATCCGCTGAGACGTCGCCGGAGGGCAGATCCCGCCATTTTTCGCCCTTGCCCGCGGTGAGCCTTGACGTCGCGTGGTCTTCTTGGCGGATCCGCCAGAAGGAGCCGGCTTCGGCCGTCGTCACGTACTCGAGCCCATCGACGGAGTCGAGTTCGGAGACGAGTGCCCGATTGGCCGGGCTGTCGTCCGTTTTGACGAGCACCACCGAGACGGCGTGCTCGGCGACGGTCCGCGTGAAGTCCTCGGAGTCTCCGGCAAGCGAGGCGATCGCACGCGTGAGGGAGAGATCGGCTGCGTCGCCCTTGGGCATGAGCGAGGCGACCATCGACGTCTCGTGAAGCTCGGCGCCGTTGCCTCGCCACAGGCGCGCCTGGATGCCCCCCTCGACGGTCGAGAGAACCAACACCCTGTTGCGTTTCGGACCCTTTTGGTCTGAGACGGCGATCGTGGGTGCCGCGTTGGACTTCACCTCGGCGAGGGCGAGCTTGGCGACGTCGTTGGGCGTCCTTTTGAGCGTGGCAAGGCCCCACGCTCCGACAAAGGCCAGCGTCGCCGCACAGGCCGCCGCCGTCGCGGCGGACAGCCCGATCTGGACGAAGGAGAAGGAACGCTCTTTGAGGTCCGTTCGAAGCCCGTCGCCCGCGCTGACGAGGGAGACGAGAAGGCCGAGGAAGGCCAGCGAGAGGCCGATTCCCGCCCATCCGCGCGCGGACAGATAGCCGTTGCCGTCGACGATCGAGCCCGTTGGGACGGCCAAGCACGCCGCGGCCCACGCCCAGCCCGTCCCGAGCAGGGCGAAGCCGGCCCGAATGGAGCTCGAATTGCGCTTGCGCACGAGGGCCAGCAGCGCAAGGGCGAGAAGAATCCCCGGCGCCAAGAGCGAAACAGCCTCCAGCACGGTCCCCGGCGCCTGCACGGTCGACGTCGGGGAGAAGCTGAGAAGCCCGATCTTGGAAGGCGCAGCCGAGACGGGCTGCCCCGGCGTCGAGGCGAAAAGCCTCCATGGCGCGTCGGAGTTCAGCGCAGCGCGCAGGGTCAGGGCGAGGGCCGCGAGGGCGGGAATCGGAAGCCACAGCCAGTGCCGGCGTCCCTTTGACCGTGTGAAGAAGCCGACGACGGCGAGGACGATCGCCGGAGCGAGGGTCGCGGGCGCCGCTGCGGACATGTAGGCCAGGAGAATGGCGGCCGAGCCGAGAGCCGGAACCGAGCCGGTGCGCCACGCTACGACGGCCGCCCTGAGCGCGAGAGGGGCGAGCACATGCCACACGACGGCGGCCGCGTGGCCCGAGGAGACGGCGGCCAGCAGCGGCGGGGCGAACGCCCAGCCGAGCGCGCCGAGCGCGCGAACCTGCGGGGAGTTGGTCAGAACCCTGAATCCGAGGAAGCCGGTGAGGGCCGAGAGTGCGACGCCGGAGACGACGATCGCGCTGGCGAACGAGCCCAGGGTGGAGCCGGTGAGCCCGATGAAAGGCGCCAGAAGGATCCACAGGGCGTCGACCGGGGCGGCGAGGCCGTCGCCGGAGGGAAGCCAGGCGTGGGCGGCTGAATGGGCGAGGTCCCCAAAGGTCCACGAATCGCGAAGGAGCCCGCCTCCGGTCAGCTCGGATCCGAGGATGTCGATGGTCGCCAGCAGGCCGACGGCCGCGGCGACCACTACGGCGAACACTCCCCATCTGCGGTTGGAGGCCCGCCATGCGCGCCGCTCTTGGAGAACGATGGGGTCCGGGCGGTTGGCCAGGGTTTCGGCCTCGATGCGGGCCCACCGTCGCGCGCGGCGTCCGACGCGGACGTCCCGCCCGCTGGCCTCCAACCCGGCTATGACGGAGGCGGGGACCTTGCGCACGCGCCTGAGCTTGGCCCTGGCCGCGAGCGCCTTCGGCAGCATCCCGATCATCGCGCCGACGGCGGACATCTCCTGCGCGGCCAAAGCCGGCTCCTTCGTCAGGAGCCGGGCAAGCGCCCGCATCGGGCCTCCGAGAACATAACCGAGAACGGCGAAGGGCAGCCAGAGGGCGCGGGCCGCCACGAGCGAGTTGTACAGTTGGGCGGCCCGCCGCTTTCCGTACGACTGCTTGCCCTTGCCGAAGCTCATCCTCTCGTGCTGGATCGAGGCGCCGGGGCTGATGGCGACCCTCCACCCGGCGGCCCTGAGCCGTCGAGAGAACTCGAGTCCGTCGCCGAAGGGGCCGAGGGCGGTGTCGAGCCATCCGACCTCCTCGGCCGCGGCGAGCCGCACGAGCATCCCGGCGGTTCCGATTCCCAGAACGTCGCTTCGGATGTCGTATTGGCCTTGGTCGCGCTCTCCGACGTCGATCTCCGGGACCCTGCGCCCGCTGCGCGTGGCCCGTATGCCGACCTCGACGAGCCGCTCCGGATCGTCCCAGCCGACCTGTTTGGGGCCGACCGCTCCCAGCTTGGTCGAGCGCTCCCCCACCGCAGTCAGCTCGGACAGGCAGTCGTAGGTCGGGGCCGAGTCCTCGTGCAAGATCCACACCCACGGCTCGACGACCGTGACCTCCCGGAGCGCCCGAGCGACGACGGTCGCCAGATTCGGGCACGGTCCGACGAAGACCGTGACGGTCGGCACCGAGCCGCACGTCGACTCGACGGCGGCCCGAACGGTCGGGTCTTCTTGGGCGGCGACGGCCACGACGAGCCGCGTGGGCCGCTGCTTTCCGGCGGCTACAGCAGTCAGCACCCGCTCCGCGCGGGTGCTGAAACTGCGCACTGCGAGAATCGCGAGGACGTCCTCGCGCACCGCCCAGGAATCAGGCGCCACGGGCCCGGCGGCGTTCGCGAGAGATTCTTCTGCGGTCGTTGTCGGACATCCCGCCCCAGATTCCGTGGCGGATGTCGTTGGAGATGGCGTATTCGAGACACTCTGCCTGCACCGGGCACGAAGCGCAGACGCTCGTCGCCGGAGCCGTCGACCCGCCTTTCTCCGGGAAGAAAATGTCGGGATCCGTCTCGGCGCACAGGGCGAAGTCTTGCCAGCGGAGCTCTTCCGCAGAGGCCTTGTCGTAACCGAGGTCGAAGATGTCCGTCATAAGGAGCTGAGCCTCTTCGACATATGAGTCCGCGCCGGTGTGTGCATTCGGAGCAGAAAGAGATTTAAGCACGCTGTCCTCCTCAGGGCTTACTACACGTAAATTACACATGTGTGATCCACCGGCCGTCAAGGCCTTCCGATCCACCCCAAGGTTGATTTACGGGCATCTGTACCCATCCTCGAGAAGTGTGCAAACATGAGTGCATGGCTCTGTCAATCTCTCTTTCCCAGGCCGCGATGGACGCTGCACGCGCCGCTGGCCCTTACTTGAATGCTTCCTTCAAACGGCGTCACACCGTGGATTTCAAGGCCGACTTCCACGACATCGTCACCGAGGCGGACACCGAGTCTCAGCGTATCGTCCTAGCCTGTGTTTTCGCTGCGTATCCGGACTCCCTGGCCGTTTCAGAAGAGGCGGAAGGCCTTCTGGACAAATCAGGGGCAATCCGCCCATTGACGGACGAGGATATTGTGTGGTACATCGACCCGATCGACGGCACGTCGAACTTCGCCGCCGGCTTCGACCACTGGTGCGTCTCGATCGCCGCTGCTCGCGGCGGCGATCTTCTGGCGGGCGCCGTCTATCAGCCCACGCGGGACCTCATGTTCCACGCCGACGAGACCGGCGCCTACCGCAACGGCGAAAGAATATCGGTTTCGACGGCTTCTTTCGCCGAGGGCATCGTCGGAACCGAGTTTCCCTCGCCCAGAATCGACGACGTCGACGCCGCCCTCCGCGGCTTCGGCCGCCTTCTGGGCTCGGCGCGCTCCCTCAGGCGCACCGGATCGACGGCGCTCATGCTCACCGAGGCCGCCGCGGGAAGCTTCCTGGCGACCTTCAACGTGGGAACCAAGCCGTGGGACGTCGCGGCCGGGGCGCTCCTCGTCGAGCGCGCAGGCGGCCGCTTCATCGGATGGGGCGACGAAGCGGACGGATCAGCCGACGCCACGGCCGGCGGATCCGGCAACGGCCCCAGCGGGGGCGGCGCCGACGCACAGCCCGTGTACCGCCGCAACGCTTGGACTGCCCCCAACTTCGTAGCCGCGGGCACGCCCGAGGCGGCCCGCGCCTGCTTGGCCGCGGCAGGGCATCCCGACCCCGACGCGGCGGTCGCAGCCGCGTGGGGCGAGCCGCCGGAGGATCGATGATGGACGCCCTGCATCTGTACCGGGCTTTGGAGCGACGGGGGACTTCGCCGGCGTTGACGTGGTACTCCGCCGAAGGCCGCGTCGAGCTGTCGGGGCGCGTGGCCGCCAATCACCTCGCGAAGATCGCGGGCTACCTGCTCGAGGACGTCTGGATCGAGCCGGGCGCCGTGGTGCTCCTCGACTGCCGGGCGGGATTCAAGCAGGCGCTGTGGGGCCTGGGGGCACTGCTCGCCGGGGCTCACGTGGCAGTCGGGCAGACGCCGAGCGGAGGCCTGGCGGCGGTCGTCACCGACGCGCCGGAGCGTTGGGCCGGCTCAACCGCCAACGGCGTCGAGGTGCTCGCCGTGGACCCGGCGCCCCTGGCAATGCAATGGACCGGAGAAAGTCTGCCGCTCGGAGTCCGCGACGCCGCCGCCGAGGTCTTGGGCGCATCCGACGTGCTCATGGACGAGGCAGCCCACGAGGCGTCGAATTGGCAGCTGTGGGGCGGCGACGTCTCCGATCTGGATTTGGACCGCGGTTCCGTTTCAGACCCCGACTCAGACCCGAGTCCGGGCTCCGGCCCAAGTCCGGGATCCGCTCCAACTGGTCCCGGTTCGGGCGCGAGTTCCGACCGCGATTCCAGCTTGGGGTCGCCCGCCCTCGGCGCGACCAGAGCTCGGGCGAGGCTCCTCGTTGCGCCGTCGCCTTCTCAGGCGCTGGAGGCAGCGGCGGGGACCCTGGCCTCGGCCCGCCTCGTCGTCGTCGACGACCCGGGGGAGGCCGAGCGCATTCGAATCGCGGAAAACCTCGATGAGGTGCGACACTAGAAGACATGCGTGGAATCATTCTGGCCGGCGGGTCCGGCACACGACTCAATCCCATCACCCTCGGCACGTCCAAGCAGCTGGTGCCCGTCTATGACAAGCCGATGATCTACTATCCGATGTCCACCCTCATGCTCGCGGGCATCAAGGACATCCTGGTCATCACCACGCCCGAGGACGCCCCCGGCTTCCACCGGCTCCTCGGCGACGGCTCCCGCTACGGCGTCAACCTCGAATTCGCCGTGCAGCACGAGCCCAACGGCCTGGCGCAGGCCTTCGTCATCGGCGCCGGCTTTGTCGGCGACGCTCCCGCCGGGCTTGTCCTCGGCGACAACATCTTCTACGGTCCGGGAATGGGAACGCGCCTGCGCCGCCACGTCGATCCCGACGGCGGAGCCGTCTTCGCCTATCACGTCTCGGATCCGCGGTCCTACGGCGTCGTTGAGTTCGACGAAAACTTCACCGCCGTCTCCATCGAGGAAAAGCCCGCCGAGCCGAAGTCCAATTTCGCGGTTCCAGGCCTGTACTTCTACGACAACGACGTCGTCCGCATCGCCAAGGAGCTCAAGCCTTCCGCCCGCGGCGAGTACGAAATCACCGACGTCAACCGCGTCTACCTCGAGGCAGGCAAGCTGCAGGTCGAAGTCCTCCCCCGCGGAACCGCCTGGCTCGACACCGGCACCTTCGACTCCCTCGCCGACGCCACCGGCTTCGTGCGCACCGTCGAAGCGCGTCAGGGCCTGAAGATCGGCGCGCCGGAAGAGGTCGCCTGGAGGATGGGATTCCTGACCGACGACGAATTGCGCCAGCGCGCCGAGCCGCTCGTCAAGTCGGGCTACGGAGCGTATCTGTTGGGCCTGCTCGACGGATAGGCGGGCGCCCCGTAGGGCGACAGCCTCCGAGCAGAGGCCTCCGCGTCCTCACGGCCGTGGCCGTCACCGCCGACCGTCTTCCTCCTCGCGGCGCGGAAAAACCCAGTGCTTCATGATGAAGTAGTTCCACAGCGTCGTGATCCCAGTGGAGAATATTTTCCCTTGCACGTAGGCGTCCCACCACGAGTCGAAACGGTCGACGACGACTGCCGTGAAGACCATATTCGCCGCCAAAAGGATGCCGTAACGCACCATCGCCCCCCGCGTCGAGGCATTCGACCTGAAGGTGTAGCGCATCTGCGTGAAGAAGGCGAAAACAGTCGAGACGGCGAAAGCCACGGCGGCCGAAAACCACGCGGGGCATCCAAGCGTGGATATGAGGACGGAGAGCACCGTCAGATCCAGCGCGAAGGCCGTTCCTCCGAAGAAGAGGTATTTTCCGGCAGTGAGCAGCGTTCCCAACGCGCCCGCGCGAGGGGATTGCTCGCCCCCCATCAGGAGCTTCCCGCAGACGTGCCTCTTGGCCGGGCCTGCTCGTCCGCCGAGGGAGCAGCCTCCTGAAGCGAAGCCCCGGCCGCGAACGAGCCCTTCCGCCAGACTGGCCCCTCCTGCCGGGCCGAACCGGCCTCGCCGCCCAGGCCGCGCGCTCGACTGATCAAGCCGCTCATATCGCCGCCGACAGGCGCTGCCCCGACGCCCGCAGGGGCGCTCGCGTCGCCGCCCCGAAATCCACGGTCGCCGCCGCGGCCCGCGAGGTCGCCGCCGTCCGAGCCTTCGCCGTTCGCAGCGCCGTCCGAACCTTCGCCTGCTGGGCCGTCCGCGCTGCCGGCCCAGCCTTCGGCCCCGCCGTCGATGCTCGTCAATTCGCCGTCGAAGGGACGCGTGACGAAAAGCCACCACAAGATTCCGATTCCCACGAGCATCATCGCCAAGGCGTAGTAATGGTCGGTGGAGAGCTTCGAGAAGTCCCACGGAACTTTGATGCCGAGAGAGTATCTCCACGAGACCCTGAAAGCCCAGCCGAACATCGCCACGGAGGCGACGGCGAAGAAAATCGCGTTCGCAGGAGTCCCCCAGCAGCGGGCGATCGGAAGCACGGCCAAAGCCACGAGGGCGACGACGAAGGGCAAGTTGTACCGGCCTTGCCACATCATTCCAGCGGTCCGCAGAACGGCGTACTGAAGGGCGATCGTGGAGAGCGGAACGAAGAGGATCCCGAGCGTCACGGCCAGCCTCTCGCGCCACCTGGCCAAGGCCAGCGTGACGACGACGAAGACGATGCAGACGACGATCGAGGTCACGTGCAGCCATCCCGGGACGGGGTTGTCGCTCCAGCCGAAGTAACCGAAGGCCCCGTCCCAGATCGGCTGCACGAAGCGCTGCTGGAGCTTGCCGATCATCTCGAAGAGGTCCGCGTCTTTCTCCGCCCATCCGAAAACGCTGTCGCTGGGCCGGGCCACGTGGTTCCACACGAGGGCGCCGACGCACCCGGCGGCGGAGAGCCCGAGGCAGATCCACATCGCCCGACGCCGCATGAGGCTCCTCCAGGCTTCGAGGCGTATGAGCAAGCCGATCATCCCGACGATCCCCAAGGCCCACAAAGCGGCCGTCGGCCGGCTCATGGCGATGAGCGCCACGATGACGCCCGCGCCGATGAGGGAACGGTCGGAGGGCTTGTGGCCGACTGCCACGGGAATGAGGAAGCCCGCCAAGGCGAAGCACATGGCGATCTCCGGCCCCTGAGGGTTGATCGCGGCAAAGAAGGCCAGGCAGGTGGGCGTCAGCCCCACGGTGCAGGCGAGGGCGTAGCGCGTGCCGCATTTTCGGGCGAGCGCGGCGATGCCGAGGGCCGTAAAGCCGGTGCATATGAGCGCGGAGAGGAAGCGCATGGCGTACCACGAGGGAGCGCCTTCCAGGAACAGAGTCGGCCACCCGACCGCCATGTAGTACAGGGGCGGATAGTTGGCCGCCGTCGTGGACGCGATGCCCGTCTTGCCGTCGCTCGTCGGAACGGGTTTGGCGCATTTCTCGGGCGCTTCGGGGAAGAAGACGAAGCAGGCGGTGTTCTCCTCGACGTTCTTGAACTCCCGTGGGACCTCGACGTCGTGCCTGTTGTACTTGAAGCCGAAGCGATGGACGTCGGGATGCCCCTCGACGATGAACTGCCCGCGGACCACCGCGGCGGCCTGTATGGCGTGCGCGGGCTCGTCAGCCTGACCCTTGATCGGGATGATGAACGACCAGGCGACTGTCATGAGGAACAGCGCCGCCCACACGAGACAGAAATGGCGCACCGAGTCTCTCTCGAAGGCCGACGCCGCTTTGGCGAAGACCTTGGAAAATGACTTGGCCAAGAGGGAGGCTGCCGCTTTGGCGAAGAAAAACAGCGCTTTGGCCAAGAAGGACAGTGCTTTGGCCAAGGCCGACCCAACTTTGGCCGCGGCGGAGGGCTCTTTGCCCAAAGAAGACGAATCTTCGGCGAAGGCAGGCGCCCCCTTGCCTGCGGCGAAGGAGCTTTCTGCCAAGGCAGACGGCGCCTTTTCGGGAACTGTTTCTTTCATTGCGGCCCTGCCTGCCCTTCCATGCGAGATTCGAGCCTGTCCAGGTCATGCCGAAGTATCGCGACCTGCTCGGTGAGAGTCCTTCGGTCCTCTTCCAATCTGGTGACCACCATGGCCAGATGTATGGAAAGGACGACGAGGAGCAAAATGACGGCGAAGAACACCATATTCGACGTGACTTCGAAGCCGGCCATCCTCGCGACGGCGTGGACCCACGCGGGATGGATCGCCCCTCCGAGCGCCATGACGTCGAGGGCGAGCCACATCCACACGTATTTCTCTTTGATTTTGCGGTGGCGGAGCAGGTGGATGAGCACCGCCCCGATGTACACGACGATGACGAGGGTGAAAATGCGATAAGTGGTCATCTCACCGCCTTTTTGACCGGACTGACTAGGGCGACGGCGAGGGCCAGCGAGGCCCGAAGCAGGTAGACCGTCGATTTCCCGGGGGAATGGGAGGGTTCGCCGGCCACGCGCTTGCGCATTTCGACGCCGACTTGTTCAACGACCATGCCGCTGCGAATGCCGACGACGAGCGCTTCGATGGTGTCGCCCAGGTACTCGGCAGGGTACGACGTCGAAAATAACGCGAGGGCCCGGGCCGAATAGGCTTTGAAGCCCGACGTGACGTCGGTGAGCTTGGTGTGGGCGATGCCGCTGAGGACGGAGGCCAGAATCTTCATCGCCCAGCGGCGCGGCCCGCGGCTGCGGTACTGCCCCACCCCGGCGAAACGCGAACCGATGACGATGTCGGCGCCCGCCTCGATCCTTTCGACGAGGGCCGGAATGTCGGCGGGATTGTGCTGCCCGTCGGCGTCGACCTGCACGGCGGACCGATAGCCGTTGTCCACCGCGTAGACGAAACCCGCGCGCATGGCGCCGCCCACCCCGAGATTGATCTTCAGATCGAGCACGTCCGCCCCCGCTTTCCGCGCGGCGGCGGCCGTGCCGTCGCGGGACCCGTCGCTCACGACAAGGACGTCGGCCCGGGGAACGCATTCGCGGACGGAGTGCACGACGCCGCCGACCGATTCTTCCTCGTTCCACGCGGGAATGATGACGAGCAGGTCGTGTGGCGCTGAATCTTCACGGGCGTGTTCGAGGCACACGCGGCCGCCCTTTCTCGAAATCGTTGGCTATGGCGATGGGGCGCGCGGCGATTATTCCGCGCGGCACGGTTGAGTATACCCGACGCCTCCTCGCCTTCCGCCCTACCGGGGACGGATTCCCGGCCCCGCAAAATGCGAAGAAAAATGAAGGGGCGAGCCCGTCAGCCGAGAACGACGTCCTTGGCGGCGAGCCATCTCTCCTTCCAATCGCCGATCGGCTCGACCCCGATGCGTTCGAGGGCGTCATGCCCGAGCACGGAGTAGTGCGGGCGCGGAGCGGGGCGCTTGAAAGCCGCGGCGGTCGTCTCCTTGACCATGTCGGGGTCCTTGCCGATGGAGGCGACGATCTCGCGCGTGAAGCCGTGCCAATTCGTTTTGCCCGAGGACGTGCCGTGATAGATGCCCGTCGGCGCCTCGGCGTCGACGAGCCTCACGATCAGATCCGCCAAGTCCACCGTCCACGTCGGCTGGCCCACCTCGTCGGTGACCACCGAAAGCGTTTCGTGGGTCTGAGAAAGGTCGCGCATCGTTTTGGGGAAGCACTTGCCGCCCGCACCGTACAGCCAGGCGGTGCGGACGATGAGGTAATCGTCCGTGTTGCATCGAACCGCCCACTCGCCGGCGGCCTTCGTGCGCCCGTAGGCGCCCTTCGGTTCGAGCAGGCCGTCTTCGCGGTAGGGCGAGGTCGCGTCGCCGCTGAAGACGTAGTCGGTGGAGATGTGGACGAACCTCGCGCCGATCTCGCGGCACCGGCGGGCGAGGATTTCGGGGCCCGTCGCGTTGACGGTGAAGGCGGCGGCCTCTTTCTCCTCCGCGGCGTCGACGGCGGTGAACGCCGCGACGTTGACGACCACGTCGACGTCTTTGACGATCTCGCGCACGCTCGCGGGGTCGGTGATGTCGATCCCGTCGATGTCGACGGCGATGAGATCGTGGCCGTCCTTGACGACGCGCGCGGTCAAATCCTGCCCGAGCATGCCCTTGGCGCCTGCTATCAACCAGCGCATGAGAATTCCTTCCTCAAAGATGATCTGCCGCAGCAATTGTAGCCCCAGAACTGCAGCCCCGGCCGCCGTCGGCGAACCCCGCCCGCGCCGAGGCGTCCGTCGCGACTAAGCCGTCGCCCCGTTGACTCCCGCCTGTCACGGCCGGCGCCGTCGCCCCGGACGCGCCGGCCTCGCCCTCCGCAGCCTTGCAGCGGCCTTGGCTTCCGCGACGACGCCGGCCCCGCATTAGAATGGACGCGTCTCATTCAAGACGGCCCACGGAGCCGCCGAACCTCGGCCCGCGGCCGCAAACACGGAAGGACCGCAATGCAGATCCGAGAGCTGAAGATTCCGGGCGCCTGGGAGATCACGCCGAAGCAGTTCCCCGACGACCGCGGGGTTTTCCTCGAAACGTACAAGTCGAGCGCGTTCGAGAAAGCCGTGGGCCACAGACTCGACCTGCGCCAGGCCAACGTCTCGGTGTCGAAGGCAGGGACCGTGCGCGGCATCCACTTCGCCGACGTCCCCCCGTCGCAGGCCAAGTACGTCGTGTGCCTACGCGGGGCAGTCCTCGACTTCGCCATCGACATCCGGGTCGGCTCGCCGACCTTCGGCCAGTGGGATTCGGTTCTTCTGGACGACGTCGATCGCAGGGCCATCTATCTCTCGGAAGGCTTGGGCCACGCATTCATCGCCCTCGAAGACGACTCGACCGTCATGTACATGTGCTCGGCCGAGTACGCGCCCGGGCGCGAGCACGGCGTCTCCCCCGTCTGCCCCGAGGTTGCGCTCGATTTCCCGAAGACGGGGCGCGACGGCTCCCCGCTGGAGCTCCTGCTGTCCGAGAAGGACACGGCCGCCCCGAATCTGGCCGAGGCGCGCGAGTCCGGGCTTCTGCCCACGTGGGACGCCGTGCGGGCATACCTCGCGACGCTGTGATCGCCGCCGTCGTCGTCACATACCACCCCGGCGACCTCTCCGCCCTTCTGGCGGAGCTCGCCGGCCAATGCGACAGCGTGATCGCGGTGGACAACGGTTCGGATCCGGCCGAAGTCGAAGCTTTGCGGAAAGCCTGCGACCAGGCCGGCGCCACGCTCCTCGAACTGGGGGAAAACCTGGGAATCGCCGCAGCGCAGAACCGCGGCATCGAGCTGGCGCAGAGCCGGGCTGTCGAGTCGCCGGAATCGAATTTCGTGCTGCTGAGCGACCAGGATTCGATGCCTGCTCCCGACATGGTCGCTCGGCTCCTCGAGGCGATTGAAGAGGACCCGGCGATCGCGGCCGTCGGCCCGCTCCCCTCCGAGGAGCACGAGGGCGCCGACGAGCTCGTCTACGTCGACCGCGGGTGGGCGCCCAAGCGCGCCAGCCGCTCGGAGCTTGGCCTGTCGCGCCTGGACGTCGCCTTCCTCATCGCCTCGGGTTGCCTCATTCGGCTCTCGGCCCTGGCGTCCGTGGGGAAAATGCGAGAGGACCTTTTCATCGACCACGTCGACCTCGAATGGGGCGTGCGCGCGAGGAAGGCGGGCTGGCGCCTTGTGGCGGTCCCAGCGGCCAAACTGACGCATTCGCTCGGCGACGACGTCGTCCGGCTCCCGGGCCGCGACCAGCCCGTCCACGTTCACAGCCCGATCCGCAACTATTACATTCTGCGCAACACGATTGCGCTCGTGCGTACAAGCCTTCTCCCCGGAAAGTGGCGGGTCCGCTATTGCTATTGGGCGGCCAAGTACGCGGCGTTCAACGCCTTCGCGGCGGGCGACGGCAAGACGCGCAGGAAGATGCTGCGCAAGGCCGCCGCCGACGGATTCAAGGGCAGGCTCGGACCGTTCGAGGAGTGAAGCGGCCGAGGGGCGCTCGTCCGCGACGCTGTGCGTCGCCGGCTCGAGAATCGCCTCTCGGCCGCGGGCCTTAACTCCACACGGCGTTGCGCACAGCGAGCAGATAGGTTCGTCCGAAGCGCGTCGTCGGCTCGAGGATCGCGCTCTCGGCCCACTCGTTCCAGGCGTTGACGAACAGCAGGCGGTCCTTCGCCTCGCGCGGCGCGACGACGCGCACGAGCCCAGCGATCCAACGGTGGAAAGTGTAGGGATTCGAGCCGTACCACGCGTCGGCCTTCCACTGGCGGCGGGCGGTGTTGTCGAAGCCGACCATGGCCCCGGGGTACTCGTCGTCGGCCAGGCTCGGCGCCGCGTGCAGGGACGCCTTGACCGTGGCCCGATAGCTCATGAAATTGCCGCGCCAACGGCTGTCCAGGCCGACCTCCGTCGCCGGCCCCGCAACCCACGGCAGGTTGTGCGGAGGGAACTGGAGCGTGCCGTCCAATCCCGCCTCGCGAAAGCCTTGGCCGAGGCCGTCGAACTCCTCGGCGACGGCCACGGCGAGCACCTTGAGCTCGCCGACCCCGGCGGCGCGGGCGCGCTCCCTCCAGGTCGCGACGACCTCGGGGAAATTGTCCATCTGCGCCGGGCGGTAAACGGCGATGAGCGCCTTGCCGTCGACCCGCAGATACCTCGGGTCGAGGAGGAACTCCATGACGTCGTCGATGAAATCCTCCGCCGGCACCTGCGAATAGTCCTGGCCGATGAGGATGTCTTGCGAGCGCCCGTCCCAGCGCCTCGTCCAGTTTTCATTGGCCCACATGATGCAGAACGGGAAGTCAAGGCCGGAGGCCTTGAGCTTCTCGATGGGCCTATTGAGGATCCTCTTTCCGGAGAACCAGTAGTAGTAATACATGAACGCGCCGATGCCGTTGGCCGCGGCGAGGTCGGCCTGGTCCATGCGCACCCGATCAAGCTCGAGGTCGTAATATCCCAGATCAGTCGGCTGCTTGGGCTGGTAGTGGCCGCGCCAGGCGGGAATCGCCGCGGCCACGTTCGACCATTCGGTGAAGCCCCGCCCCCACCAGCGGTTGTTCTCCTCCGACTCGTGAAACTGCGGCAGGTAAAAGGGCATGACGTTCGCTGCAGCCGTGCGCGAGGCGCCCGGCTCGAACCTGCGCCAGCCGCGCGCGTCGTACCCCGGCTCGGAGGCCAGCTTCGCCAGCCGAGGCGCCTCGACTGTCCGCAGGCCGGCCTCGTCGGTCACGATTCCGACGATCCGCTCGATCGCGTGGGCGGTGGTGGCGTCAACCTGTCCCTTTTCCTCGTCGAAGTCGGCCGAGGTCAAGTTGAAGGCCCTCAGGCCCTGGAGGACGAAGGCGCGGGTCCAGTACATCGACCCCGAAGCGAACTCCAATTCGTCCGGATCGATCGTCATCTCGATGCGGAGCATGAGCTGCTCGACGATCCTCTGGTCCCCGCCCCAGAACTCCTTGCCGACGATCGAGTCGGCCGCCGTGACGAGCCCCAGCGTCGGGTCGGCGGCGAAGGCGTTGAGGATCTCCTCGACCTTCTCGCGCGATCCGACGAGGTCGGAGAGGAACTGGTCCTTCCACGCCGCGCCGCTGCCGTCGAGGTCGGCGTGCTCCTCGCGCCACGGGCTCTTCTTCGTGTGCAGCTTGAGGATGAGGTCGTAGGGATCGAGGATTCCCGAGTTGACGAGCTGGACGGTCGGGAAGATGTCCCGGCCGTGGTTTTCGACCTCGACGACGACGCTGTGGCGCATGCGCTCGAGGTCTTTGGGAACGGCCACGTCTGCCCCCGAGGCGTTCGTGACGAACAGGTCGAAATCGGTCGGGAGATTGCGAAGGCGATCGAAGAGCTCGGGCATGAGGTCGGCGTAGAAACAGTGAATGACAACGGCGATCCGGCTCGGGTCGGCGATGTCGAACTGCGGGTCGATCCTCCACTTGTCGGGGAAGCCGGAGTCCTGCCGCCCGCCTTGGCGCATGACGTATTCGCTGAAGTCGGCCGGGTGCTGGGACCTGTAGCCCTTGACGCTTCCCGAGACGAGGAAGTTGGCGGCCGCATTGCGGGCTCGCGCGGCCTGGTACTGGGCCCTGCGCACAAGGCCGGATCTGCTGAAACGAGGCATGGGGGAAACTCCTAACTCACCACTGGGCGATATCGGTGTTGTAGCGCCGGGCGACGTAGGCGGCGGCCTCGGCGCCTTCCGACAGGGTCGAAGGATGCGTCATGATCGTGCGCTTGAGGAAGGGGACGTCGTACTCCATGAGCTTGCGCCAGCCGTCGACCGTCGGATTTCCGTACGGGACTCCGAGGTCCGGGCCGGTCACCCACTCGTCGGAGGAGTAGGCCTCGGAAAAGCACACCTTTGAGGCGCCGAGCTCGTAGGAGAGCACGACGTCGTCCTTGTCCGGCTCTACGCGGACGTCGTTGAAAAAATCGACCCACGGCCTGTCGGCCAGGATCCCCCCGCGGAAGGCCAGGAAGAACGATTGAATGTGGCGGGCGAATTGGTAGGACGCGGTCAGCCCGCGGATGTCGGGGCCCGGTTCGGCGGCCCATTCCAAAAGATGGTCGATCGGGGCGAAGGGGCCGAGCAGCGAGTCGTTGGTCAACAAGACGACGGGCGCTTCGCGGACGCCCGGGATGCAGCCCAAAGCCGTGGCCCACGAGCCGAAGTCGTAGCCGAGGTTGGGGCGGCGCATCACGACCGTCGCCTCGGGGATCCCGTGGGGAAATCGGAGGGGCTCGGCCGAGTCGCATGTCGATATGACGACGGTCGCATAGCCGTTTCCTTCGAGCGCTTCCAGATACTTCGAAAGGGACATCGGCTGATCGGGCCCCATCGAGAACTGGGCGACGAGCGCTACCCTCCCCCGGGCGGCGACGCCTGCCGGCTCTCCCCGTTCAATGCGGACTTTCCCCCGCGATACCTCGGAGACGAGCGGGCCCCGCTTCTTCAGGCCCCTCACCGGCCCAGGCCCTTGCGGATGGCCGTCTTGACGAGTCTGACGGGGGCGGTCATCTTCCACGACGTCGAATGCCGGATTGCGTCCAGCTGTTCCCACGCGCCGCCGAGCTTGCGGTTTGCCGTGCGAAGTTCCTTTTCGAGTTGGTCGTTGCGCTTGCCGAGCTTTTGGACGTCGCTCTGGGACGCCCGCAGGGCCGCGCGCAGCCGCCGCAGTTCTTCCTCGCTGCTTGATTCGTTCATCTCATCGCCTCTCTTGTGACGAAGGCACCCCGGAGACTCGGCTCCAGGCGCCGGCTGGAAGTGTTATCAATCCAGGCTCTTCGGCGACCCGGTTACCTCTGACGATCAATTCGGTTCTGCGATCCGAATAGTCGAACATCTCGCCGTCGCGCACGAAGCACGTTGTGATCCAGAATCTTCCAGGTTGGATGAGCACGGGGTCCATTGTGTAGTCGATGAAGGTCTCCTCGCCCCTGCGAAGCGAGTAGAGCCGCCCGCTATGGCGCGAGTTGGGCCCTGCGATGGTCTGGCCTTGGTCGGTCACGAAAGCCAAGCCTAGTTCGACGTCGTGCAGGTCCTTCTTCGCCCGCACGTGCACGCGGACCGTGCCGGCCTCGCCGGACGTGAGGAACGGCGCCTCGTTTCCCTCGGCGTCGAGGAGCTCGACGCCGACCATCCGGCAGTCGCCGTTGCCCTGGTTGAGCTTGAAGGACTCGTCCTCGGGGAATTCCTCTTCTTCCTGGCGCTCCGCCGCGCGCTTGGCGAACTCCTTGGCGTTGACGGCTTCGAGGTAGGCGGAGACGGCCTCGTCGGCGTCGGCGATCATCTTGACGTGGCCGTGGTCGAGCCACACGACCTCGTCGCACATTTCCTGGGCGAGCGAGAGCGAGTGGGTGACGAGGGCCACCGTGGTCCCGGCGTCGCGCAGTTCGCGCATGTAGTCGAAGCATTTGCGCTGGAACTCTTCGTCGCCCACGGCGATGATCTCGTCGACGATGAGGATCTTGGGGCGGATGGCCACGGCCACCGCGAAGCCCAGGCGCACCGTCATTCCAGACGAGTAGACCTTGACCGGCTGGTCGATGAAGTCGCCGATGTCGGCGAAGTCGATGATCCAGTCGAGGGTTTCTTCGATCTGCTTCTTCGTGCGGCCGAGGATCGCGCCGTTGAGGAAGATGTTTTCGCGGCCTGTCAGCTCGGCGTGGAATCCCGCTCCGAGCTCGAGCAGGGCGTCGACCTTGTCGGAGACGGAGACGGAGCCCGACGTCGGCCTGTACACGCCGGCCAAGATCTTGAGCATGGTCGACTTGCCCGAGCCGTTGTGGCCGATGAGGCCGAAGGTCGTTCCCTTGCGGATTTTGAAGGAGACGTCGTCAAGGGCGTGGAACATGCGCTTGCCTTGGCGGGAGCGGCCGCGGACGAAGCGCTCCTTGAAGGTGTCGCGGCGGTCCGCCTGCATTTCGAAGGACTTCGAGACGTTCTCGACGACGATCGCGTACTCGTCGGGCGCTCCCTGCGCGCCGGCGTCGGTGCGGACTTCCATCTCAGATCCTCTCTCCCAAGTCGGCCCCCCACTTGCGGTAGACGAGCTTCGCCGCGAGGAACGCGATCCCGGCCCACGCCGCGCACGCGACCCATGACTTCCAGTGCCCCGGAGCGCAGTAGAAGGCGACGCTTCGGAAGAGCTCGATGAACTCGGCCATCGGCATGTGCCCGATGATCTTCTGCAGGGGAATTCCCCACTTCTCCGCGGGAACCAAGGTCACGCTGTAGATGATCGGCGTCGCGAAGAACATGAGTTGGAGGATCACTCCGACGAGCTGGGCCAAGTCTCTGACGTGGATGTTCCAGATGGCGAGGACGACCGCGACGGATTGGACGAATACGACGAGCAGGCAGAACAAGAAGGGTATGAGGATCCACGTCCACCCGAATATCCCCAGAAAGGCGAACACGGTCAGGAGCAGCCCCACCTCTATGAGGGACTGGACGCCGACGGCCAGGCCCGCGCCGAGGACGGGCGCATACGCTGGGAAGTAGACCTTCTGCAACAGCGACCCCGAACCGAGAAGCCCCGAGATTCCGCCGTTGACGGAGCTGAGGAAGTACCCCCACAAAGTCAGGCCGGCGAACAGCCACACGGCGACGAATTGGATTCCTTCATACCTGCTCGCGCCTCCGGGGATCTTCATCTTGAACAGGCCGCCGAAGATGAGCGTGTAGATCCCCAGGGTTGCGAGCGGCACGACGAGCGACCACACCCACCCCAAGAGGGTTCCGTTGAACTTGGCTTTGAGATCCCGCTGACCGAACGCGTTGATCAGCGTCCACTGTTGCGACAAGGGCAGGGGCGCCCTCACGTCTGTTCTGTTTTCCATACCCTCACTCGCTCGCGTAAGCGCCGAAGTGCCACTCTTGCTTCGCCTAGTGTAATAGGAAGCTTAGCCGAACGCTCGCCCCGGGAGGCCATTCGCACAGTCGCCTTCGCCGCACTCGCGGCGCTCGAATCCCCTCGGCGCACGCGCCGCACGGGAAGAAAGCCTCCTAAAGACGAGCAGAGAGTCGGCGAAGGAAGGCATGGTTCCGTGCTGGCCGACGACGTCGGAACGCCCCCGCGCCGCGCTCGAAGGCGCGGCGGGCTGCCGCCAATCCGCGCCGTCGCCGGCGTCTGCGGCCTTCACGGGCTCGCCGGCGGCGCCCCCGGCTCGTCGTGTCCGCCGCCGGGTTTTCGAGGCCTCCTCCGGCCGGCCGCGAGAGCGAGCCCTCCGGCGACGAGGTCGGCGACTGTCACAAGAACCCTCGACGTGATGACCACAACAACGAGCGAACCGACGTCGACGGCGCCCGCGAGCACCGCCCCCAGCGCGACTTCCCTCACACCGACCCCGGCGGGGACGAAAAAGACGAGGAACCCCGCCGTCCACCCGAGCGCGTAGCCGCCTATCGAGCGTGCCAGCCCCGCCGCGCCGGCCTCCATTCCCAGCGCGGTGAGAAGGATGTAGACCTGCAGGCCGATCGCGAGCCACGCAAGGAGGGAGACGAACGCCGACCGCAAAATGGAGCGCCCGGCTACCGGCCGCTCGAGGGGCTCTCTGCGCGCCAGACGCAAAGCCGCGTTCAGGCACCTGTTGAGGATCGAGGGCCAAAGAACCGCAACTCCCAAGGGCACGGCCGCCAGCAGCCACCAGTAGCGGCTGCGCAGGTCCTCGGCCGCCAGCAGGCAGGGCAACGCGAGCATCGCCCCGACGACGATCGAGATCGCGACCGCCACCGCGAGGGAGGAAACCGAACGGCGGCGTGAAATCGAGTACCCGCGGGCCGACTCTCCGACGGCGACGAAGTTCCACACCCCGCCGGGAAGGTACTTCGCGATCTGCGACACGAAAAAGATCCGCGAGGCCGCCGAAAGGCGGATGCCGATCACGGCTTGCCACGCCATCATCGTGAGGGCGACGTACACGAAGGACGCCGCCGCAGCGGCCGACAAGGCGGGAAGCGACATCTGGCCGAGGGCGATGCGCACCTGCGGCCATTTGGCGGCTATCGCCCACACGGCGACGGCAACGGCCGCGGCAAGCGCGACGCGGCGCATATGCGCGGCGAGCTTCGAAAACCGCCGCGAATCGCCTTCGGATCGCGCGTTCATTCGCGCTCCCCCGGGGAAGACAGGCCGCCGTTCCCCCGCGCCGGCCTTTGGCTCCGCATCCGTTTCAGCCCCGGGATCCCGCGTTTCCTTTCGGCCGAGACCCGTTTCGGATCAAGGCGTTCCCGCTTGTTCCGCAGCCGCCTTCGGCCCATGCCCAGGATTGCGCAGGCGAGCGAGTCCGTCACGCGCACGGCGCGGAAGCCTTCCCGAATCTCGGCCGCCTCCAATTCATTCAAAGCGGGCTCGGCTTCATTCAAAGCGGGCTCGGCTTGATCGGCGAGAGCTCGGACATTCTCTGAATGCCCGGCGCTGTCAACTGAGAGCCCGGCGCCGTCGGCTGAGTGCCCGGCGTCGTCCCCTCCAAACTGACCCCGGGAGACCTCGCCCTCGGGGCGCCTCCGGGCGCGTGAACGTTCTCGATCCCGGGGCCGCTCCTGCGCCAAGGCTTGGAGGGCGTCCGCCAAGGCCGGGGCGTCGCCCGGCTCGACGAACCGTGCGCCTCCGCCCAGAATCCTGCGCTGAGGCGGGGTGTCGGACGTGACGACGACGCAGCCCGCGGCGATTCCCTGGTACACCTTGTTCGGCACCACGCGGCGCGCCTTGCCGGACGTTCCGAAGATTCCAAGGCAGACGTCGTGCCCGGCGACGACGTCGGGCAGATCCTCCGAATCGACCCAGTCGATCCACGAAACCCGAACGCTTTCCCCCGAAGGAAGGGCCTCGCGCACGGCCTTGGCGTCCTGCCCGTCCCCTATGAGGGTGACGTCGATCCGAACGCCGCGGTCCTCGAGGATCGCCAATGCGCGCGCAATTGTCGGAGCGCCTTGCAGGGGCGTGAAAAGGCCGAAGAAAACCACCGAAAGCGGGCCGTCGTCCTCCCCGTTGCCCGCCTTTCGGGCCTCGCTCTCAGGCGTTCGCGCGTTCTCCGCGGGCGCCGGCGCCTCGCCCTCGGCTCGGCGGGCCTCATCCCGGACCCGCCGAGCCCGGTCCCCGGCGTCGAACCATCGTTTGGGGGCGCCGACGGGGACGACTGCTTCTTTCCCCCTAGCGCGCGCAGGCAGGAGGGCGCGGTGGTCGTCGGTGTCGAGCACGACGACGTCGGCCGCCGCGAGCGCCGCCCTGTCGATCCCTTCCAGCAGGCGGTAGGCGAGCCTGCCGACGACGCCGCCCCCGGAGAGCCCCCTGTCCTTGGCCGTGTCCGAGGCGAAGATCAAATGGTCGAGCACGATCGGCGTGCGCGGAAAGAGCACGCGGGCGAGGACGACGTCGAAATGCCCGAGGTATCCGACGAGAACGGCGTCGGGCCTGTTTTTTCCGCGGTAGGCCGAGGTGCGGCGGATCATCCGCGCCCATTTTCCAGCGATTGCGGCGGCGAACCGCAGAGCGCTTGCCGGGCTCGTCAGCGACTTCACCCTCTGCGCCGTTCCGACTCCCAAAGGCTCATCGACCTCCCGAACGGCGAACCCCCGTTCGCGCAGGCCTTCGAGCAGCACGCCGACGCGCGGGTGCAATCGAACGTCGTAAGTTCCGAATCCAAGGATTCTCAACGTTTCTCCTTCACAAGCCGAATCGCGTGCGAGCCGCGAGCAAACCGAGTGCAACCCGCATGCGCGACGCCGCTCCAACGCAAGCGCGCCTAAATCGGCCCGTCGGGCGCGTGCCGCGCGTTGCCGCCGGGTTCGAGCTGTACGGCGCCGCCGGGTGCAGGCCGCGTCTCACCGCGACGTGCGGCGTCGCGTCCATCGCCATGCGCGCCCCCTTCGTCCCCGTCTTCATCGCCGTGCGCGGCCCCTTCCCCGCCGGAAGCGGCGTCGTCGTGCGCGCAGGCGGCGTCGCAGGCGGCGTCCTCGCGCGAGCCGCAGCCCAGCATGACTCCCTCCCGGGAGGCCTCGCCGTACTGCAGTGCCTTCATCCGCTCGAGCGTGTCTTCTATCAGCACCCGGTTCGTGCGCTGGAGGTCGGCGACCACCAGCAGGCCGGCGCTCAGCAGGCTCGTGACGATCATGGCCGTTCCGAATATAAGCGATTGAACATGCCCCCCGCTCTCGCCTTGGAACCAAAAGACGAGGAAGCGCAGGAACGGCACAAGCCCGACGATCCCGGTCACCACGGCCAGGAATCCAAGCGGAATATGGGGTTTGTACATGAGGAAGGACCTGACGATCGCCTTCCCCGATTTGTACATGTGTTGGAAGATGTTCGAGAACAGGCGGGACTCGCGGGTCTTTGGATTCGTGCGAATCTTCACCGATTCGATTCGCATGCGGAGGTTGCCCGCCTGAACGATGGTCTCCATGCAATAGGAAAACCCCGTGACGACGTTGAGCCGCAGCAAAGACCGTCGCGAATAGGCCCTGAATCCCGAGGCGGCATCCGGCAGCCGCGTCCCGGCGGCGAGGTTGACCATGCCCGATCCGAGGGATTGCATGCGCTTCTTGAACCGCGAAAAATGCGCGATGTCCTTGGTTTGGCGGTCCGCGATGACGATGTCGGCGCGCCCCTGAACAATCGGCGCGAGAAGATCGGGGATCCGCTCCTGCGGGTATTGGTTGTCGCCGTCGGTGTTGACGACGACGTCGGCGCCGTGGGCCAACGCATAGTCGACGCCGTCGCGGAAAGACCTCGCGAGGCCCTGGTTTCTGGTGTGCCGGACGATGTGCGCGACGCCGCAGGCGCGGGCCGCTCGAACGGTGCCGTCCGTCGATCCGTCGTCGATGACGAGGATCTCCAGCTCGTCGACGCCCTCGATCGCGCGGGGAATCGACTCGAGAACCATGGGAAGCGTCGCTTCTTCGTTGAAACAGGGTATTTGGACGAAGACCTTCACGGTTGCCTCCCACGCATGTCTTTCAGATCAGCCTCCTCGCATCGCTTTCACGACTGCCCCTTGCGCCGGCCGGCGGAGCGGCGACGCGCCGGTTGGATCGCCTGAATCGGACCGTCTATTCGTCTGAGTCCGACGTCCTAATCGCCCTAGTCGCCCGGACGAACAGACTGACGCCGCTTGAGCGATTGTCGTCACAGCCTTTCAAGGGTACCATCCAGTAGTCTGATTGACATGAAAATTTCGGTCATCGGGTGTGGCTACCTCGGCGCAGTGCATGCCGTCGCCATGGCCAGCCTCGGCCACAACGTTGTGGGCATTGACAGCAACCTCGCCAAAATTTCGTCGCTCTCGTCCGGGCAGCCGACAATTCTAGAGCCCGGATTCGAGGGCCTGCTCAGGGAGGGCCTGGATTCTGGCCGGCTGGCATTCTCCGCCGACCCCGAGGCGGCTGGCGGCGCCAGGGTCCATTTCATCGGAGTCGGGACCCCGCAGAAACCGGATTCGCACGCGGCCGACCTCGCCTTCCTCGACGACGCCGTCGATTCGCTCCTCCCCCGTCTTCACGAGGGCGACGTCGTGGTCGGAAAGTCCACGGTGCCCGTGGGGACCGCGGCGGCGCTCGAGCCTCGCATCCGGCGCGCGGGGGCCTGCCTCGTCTGGAACCCCGAGTTTTTGCGGGAGGGATCGGCGGTCAGGGACACCCTCGAGCCGGACCGGCTGGTCTACGGCCTGTCCTGCGAGGAGGCGGATGCGCGCGCGGGCTGCGACGCGCTCGACGAGTGCTATGCCGCGCTCATCGCCGCGGGCGTCCCCCGCCTGACGATGGACTTCGCCACCGCCGAGCTCGTCAAGGTCGCGGCCAACTCCTTCCTCGCAACGAAGATCTCCTTCATCAACGCGATGTCCCAAGCCTGCGACGCCACCGGCGCGGACGTCGCCTTGCTCGCCCGCGCCCTGGGATTCGACGAACGCATCGGGCATCGGTTCCTGCGGGCGGGGATAGGGTTTGGCGGCGGCTGCCTGCCAAAGGACATCCGCGCGCTGCGGGCCCGGGCGGAGGAGCTCGACCTGCACGAGGCTTTCGGATTTCTCGCCGAGGTCGAGCGCATCAACGACGGCCAGCGGGCTCGAACCGTCGAAGTGCTCGAGGGCCTCACAGGCGGTCTCGAAGGCCGCAGGGTCGCCGTTCTGGGAGCGACGTTCAAACCCGACACGGACGACATCCGCTCCTCGCCCGCGCTGAAAATGGCGTCTGCCCTCGTCGAACGGGGGGCGCGCGTGACGATCGCGGACCCGGCGGCTTCGGCGGAGGCAGTCGCAGCCGAGGTCGAAGGCGCAGCGTTCTTCGCCGACGTCGAGGCCGCCGTCGCCAGCGCCGAGGCAGTGCTTTTGTGCACGGAATGGGAGCAATACGTGCGGCTCGACCCCGCGCGAATCGGAGAGCTCGTAAGCGAGCGCGTCGTCGTGGACGGGCGCAACGCCCTCGACCCCGACGCATGGAAGCGCGCCGGGTGGACCTATCGAGGCGTCGGCAGGCGTTGAGCCAAGCGTTCCCGCAGCCGAACAGAAGGCGGCGTCCAGACAAAAAGGCGGCGTCCAGACAAAACAGATAGACTTGCCCAACGATCGATCTTTCTTGCCCATTGACAGAAGAGAGGAAACGCATGCGCGTTCTCATCACGGGAGGCGCCGGCTTCATCGGCGCGAACTTCGTTCATTCCACGGTCGAGTCGATGCCGGACGCCGACGTCGTCGTCCTCGACAAACTGACCTATGCGGGGAACCAGAAGTCCATCGAGGGGCTGGACCGCGTCGAGCTGGTCGTGGGCGACATCGCGGACCCCGACACCGTGGATCCGCTGGTCAAGGACGCCGACGTCGTCGTCAATTTCGCCGCCGAGTCGCACAACGACAACTCGCTGAACGACCCAAGCCCGTTCATCCGCACGAACATCGAGGGCACCTTCCGGCTTCTGGAGGCCGTTCGCCGCCACGGAACGCGTTTCCATCACATTTCCACCGACGAGGTCTACGGCGATCTTGAGATCGGCGAGTCTCGCCGGTTCATGCCCGGCGACCCGTACGCGCCGTCGAGCCCCTACTCCTCCTCAAAGGGCGCCTCGGACCTTCTGGTGCGCGCATGGGTGCGTTCTTTCGGCGTCCCCGCAACGATTTCGAACTGCTCGAACAACTACGGCCCCTACCAGCACGTCGAGAAGTTCATCCCGCGCACGATCACGAACATGATCGACGGAATCCGCCCGCGCGTCTACGGAACGGGCGAACAGGTGCGCGACTGGATCCACGTGCGCGACCACAACACCGCGGTGTGGGAGATCATTGACAAGGGCCGCATCGGCGAGACCTACCTGATCGGGGCCGACGGCGAGAAGAACAACCTCGAAGTGGTTCAGATGATCCTTGCGGAGTTCGGCCGCGAGCCCGACGATTTCGACCACGTCAACGATCGCCCCGGCCACGATCAGCGCTACGCGATCGACAACTCCAAACTCGTTGAGGAGACCGGCTGGAGCCCGAGCTTCGCCGACTTCGCGGCGGGGCTGCACGACACCGTCGAGTGGTACAAGGCCAACGAGGACTGGTGGCGTCCGCAGAAGGACGACGTCGAGGCCAAGTACGCCAAGACCGGGCAGTGAGCGCAACCGGGCAGTGATTCGGGCGGCACAACGCCGACCGGAACCGAGCCCCCGGTTCGGGGCGGCTGCGACTAGCCGGGCCGGCAAAAGCAAAGCGGCTGCGACCGGTGCAGGGTCGGTCGCAGCCGCAAGATTGGCGCAGCCAGATCAGCCTCGGCGAACGCCGAAGGTGTCGACCCGATTTCCGTCCCAGTCGCCGACGAACGCCCTGTCGCCGACCCGTCCGTAATCGACGACGCGGTCGGCATCGCCGTTGTGGAGGCTCTTGGAAACGTAGAAGGTCTTGCCGCGGCGCACCGCGAGCGCGTCCTTGGCCGATCCGCCGAAGTGGCCGACGAAGACTTCGTCGTCGGCCCTGCCGTAGGGAACCACCCTGTCCGCCAGGCCCGAAGACATCGTGTTGCGAATGTGATATTCGTTGCCTCGACGCACGGCGAAGGTGTCGCGGCCGTCGCCGTCCCAGTCGCCGACGAGCACGACGTCGCCCGGCTTGCCGTAGGCGATCGCGTAGTCGGCGGTTGTCGCGCCGACCCTGTTCGAAACGTGGAAGACGTTGCCTCGGCGTATTGCGAGCGAGTCCTTGCCGTCGCCGTCCCAGTCGCCCACGTAGTACTCGTCGCCGGGAATCCCGTAGGCGGCGGTGAACTTCGGGGCCGCCGTGGGAGCGCTGACGTTGTTGACGGCGAACGTGTTGCCCCTGCGCAGGGAAACCGTGTCCTTTCCGTCGCCGTCCCAGTCGCCCACAATCTCGGTGTCAGAACTCAACCCGTAGGTGAAGGTGTGGGTGGCGTTGCCGCTCCACGCGTTGTTGAGGTAGTAGGTAGGGGACGACGCCGGCTGAGGCTGGGGCGCCGCGGCTGCTCCGCCCATGATCCTCTGGTACTTGGCCGCCGTCGCCGCGCGGATTTGATCGAGGTACCCGTAGATCGCGCCGGGGCAGGATGTGGACTTGACGTCCTTGTGCCCGACGATGCGGGGAAGGGCGCTTCCCGCGGGAAGCGCGGCGCCGGTGCCCCTCGGAACCGTCATCGTGCTTCGGCTGCTCGGATTGACGCCGCCGAGAACGAAGCGCGCGGCGATGACGTCGGAGAAGGTTTCGCGGATGAGCGGTGTGACGCTCGCCGCCGAACTGTAGGTGCCCAGAACCGAAACCCCGAAGGTGCCCTGGTTGCGGGGGGCGGCGTGCGCGCCGGTCACCACTTTGCCGTGCGGGGCGGCGAGGGTGCCAGAGCGGCCCTCCCAACGCCCGCCGTACTTGTCGATGAGGACGTTGTATCCGATGTCGCCCCATCCGCGGGTGATCGAGTGGTAGCTGTAAATTCCCCGAATAGTCGCCGGCACTTGCGCTTGGCTGTAGTTGTTCGACCCCGCCGTGTGATGGATGATCGCGCCCTCAAAGTTCTCGTAAGAACGCGGCCACGACATCTTCCTCTCGTCGGCTCCCCATGCCGAGCGCGGGTGGATGCGCGCAAGGTTGTCGGCGGCGGCGATCTGCGGGGTCGTCAGCTGCCGCGCCGCAGGAGCGTCGGCCTTCGCCGCGGCGCCGGCCCGTCCCTGCGGGGAGGCCTGGCCTTGCGGAGAGGCTGCGGCAGCCGGGCCGCCAAATTGCGACGTCGAAGCTACGCCCGTCGCTTTGCCCGAGAGGATCGACCGCTCCTCGTCCGGGTTGGCGACCGGGGCGGTCAGGCTCTTGGCCGCGGGCTGTTGAGCCGCGGCGACCTTGTGGACGTCTGCGACCTTTTTGGTCGGCCCCTCGCCGTTGACGAGGTTGACGGCGAGCCCGGCGGGAAGGCTGCCGCTTCCCTTGATGCGAATCTGAACGCCCGTCGACCCGCCGGAAACGTTGGCTTCCGTTCCAGGGCGCCCGTCCTCGCCCTCTTCGACCGAAAGGACGTACCAATCCGACCATCCCTTGGCGTCTAGAGTGCGCATTTCGACGGTGGCGCCGCTCGGCAAGGACTGGCCCTTGTTCCATGTCAGGCCGGCGACGGCGAATTCGTCGACGGAGAGCGGTTCGGAGACGAAAAGGTAGCCGCTGGGAGGCCTTGTCGAATCTGCCTTCTGAACCGATTCGGCCTGCGGCGCCTCTTGAGCGGGCTCGGGCTGCGGTTGTTCCGCCTGTTGCACGGAAGGCTGCTGCGCCGTCGGCGTGCTTTCCGTCGCGCCCTTGACGTTGCCCGTTTGCGTCGAGCCTTCGGACTGCCCGGGTCCTTCAGATTTCGGGGAATCGATCGGTTGTGCGAAGCCGTCGGACTGCCCAAGCCCGTTGGCCGAAGCGCCGAGGCCGTTCGCCCGGCCTGCCCCAGTCGAAGCCAGGCGCGCGCCGCCCGATGTCCGGGCGGCAAAGCCGCTTCCGGCTGCGGATGCGGGCGCACCGGCCTGCGTTCCGAGCTCCGCATCTGCTTGCGTTTCGAATTCTGCGCCGGCCTGAGCTTCGGATTCATTGCCCGCTCCAGTGCCCGCGGCGGTGGCGTCGGCGGCTTCCGAAGCCGTCAGGGCGGCGTCCTTGCCAGTTTGAGTCAAGGAGCCTGAACCGTCTGTGATGGCAAGGGTCTGGGTTTTCTCCGAGTCGCTCTGCGGGGTCATCGGAATGTTGCCGTCGGCTGCCCCTGCCAGTCCGGAAACGGACGACGCGCGGTTGACCACAGCCGCTTTGACGGAAGCCGATGCATTTCGCGCCTCGGCAACCGGATTTCCTGAGGCGAACACGGGAGTGCCCACGAAGATGAGCGACGCGGCCAACGAGAGGCCAGCGAAGCGTCGAATTGTCATACTTGTTCCTCCAATTTTTCTCCCTCCAAAAGAGAAATGGTAATCCACTGTACATCACCGGTTTAACAGAATGCACATTTGTCACATTCGCAACATTTCGGCCCAAACGGACACCATGTGAGGTATAAGCACACGCGAACCGAGGCGGATTTGCCACACCTGCACAGCCCGCATTTCGCCGGGTTTACAGGCATCCCAAAGGTCCCCACAGGCCCCGACGACGCTCACAAACCTCACAGGTCCCAACACACACTGCTGCACGTCCGGATGCAACGGCGACACCTGCCAATCACCTCGGCGCGCCAAGACGGCAGGGACCGAATCGCGGAGCTTATGACGCAACTGGGCGCCCATTCCGATCCCCACCCTAAAACTGGGCGCTTATCCCGAGGCCCAGACCTAAAACTGAGCGCCTGTCAGGGCATTCAGCCCCACACAAGGCACTTCCTGGCGTTTCGCTCCAGAAAACCGGCGTTCAGCCCCAAGAGGGCGCACAAAACCCAATTTCGACGCCCGGCATAACTCACGCTAGCCTTCCGCAAGGCTCGTATTTCCCTTTTCCCCGGCCTCGCCGCGACGATTTCTTCTCACCTTTGACTTCTTCTCGCCTCGTCGGGACAAGCGGACGAGCAATTCCTCGCGCGCTTTCAGCCCGGCTCGCAGCGCCCAGCGCAGCGGAGCCTGACAAGGCTTGGAGTATACGCCGTCGAGGTATCGGGCGGCCGAGCGATGGTGCGCGCGGATCATGTTCTCGGGCTTGCTCCGCCAGCTTGCGCCCTGATCGTGCACCACTTCGGCGTCGGGGACGAAAACGCTCTGCCACCCCGCGGAAGCCAGCTGTTCTCCCAACGTCGTGTCCTCGAAAAACATGAAGTACGACTCGTCAAACCCGCCGACGGCGTCGAATGCCTCGCGTCGAAGCAGCAGGCACGAGCCGGAGAGCCAGTCGACGACATGGGCCCGCGTGGTGTCGGCGTTCTCGCGGTAGGCTCGCGAGAACGGGTTGTTCGGCCAAACTCCGACCAAAAGCGCATGCCCGACGCCGGAAACGAGCCGCGGGAACTTGCGGGCGGAGGGATAGACGGTTCCCGCGCGATCGCGCACAAGCGGCCCGAAGGCCCCCCCGCGAGGCCACGCGGCCGCGGCCGCGATCAGTTTGTCGATGGCGCCGGGCAGAAAGACGACGTCGGGGTTGACGACGACGATCCACTCGGAGTCCCGCGAGTCAAGCGGACCCTCGCCGGAAGGCGCACCGGGAAAGCCGGATGCATTCGCGGCGCCAGAATCGACGTCCGCGCCGGTCGGGCCCTGGACGTCATTCGATTCCCGCGCGTTGAATGGCCGCCCGTCAAGCGACCCCGTTGTCCGGCCGGGCGCAGCCGCGGCCGCGCTCCGTTCGCGCAGCGCCTTCACGCCCCGGTTTACAGCCGTTCCATAGCCGAGGTTCCGGCCTGGCCTGAGGACGGCGGCGCCGTAGATCCGGCCCACGGCGTCGACCGTTTCAGCGTCGGTCCCGTTGTCGACGATGACGACGTCGACGGCCCTGCGCGTTGCCTCGCCGACGGACTCCGCCCACAACGCGAGCTCCTCCCCCGGATTGAAGGCGACGGTGACAATCCTCAGGCGTTCGTTGTTCACTGAATAAGACTAACCTCCCGCAGCGCCTCGCGTTTCCAGCGTCCGGTTCCCATCCGTTCCGAGGCGGAAGAAAATCACCTCGTCTTCCAGGCGGAGCGCGGCGCCTCAGGCCTCGAAGCACCGCTGTCTTCAACCTCTTCCCATTCTGGGCAACGCGCGTTTCCATTCCGGGCGATGCACGTTCCCATTCCGGGCAACGCGCGCTCTTTAGGCGCTTCCGTCCCCAAACTCCACGCGCTCCGCGCGACTGAGTTCACGGCTGCGTGCCACCGGCCGGCCTCTGCGCGCCGGGGAAACTGAACGGATGCCGCCCCTCTTCGCCCTCGACCGTGTCAAGCCCCCAACCACTGTGAAGACCGCTACATTTCGCGGAAGACGCTTACGTCGGCAGTCGTCGGCCAGACCTGCACATTTGGGTCGGATGTTCCGCGGGTGTTCTCGGACTTTGCCCCATTACCTCGCCGTCCGCACTTATCGACATCGACGTCGGCCCCCGTCGCACAAGTCCCCATTGACAAGCGTTCCCCGCGCTCCCACAGGAACGGCACGTACTATTGGCAAGGTGAGAAGAAAACAACGCGATGCCGCCCATATGGCGGCCGGCCGTCGGCCACGGCACATTTTCAGGATCGCGGCGCTGTGCCTTTCCGCGCTCCTGCTGACAGGTGCTTCGGCCGTTGTTTTCCTGTACCTCGGCCTCAATGCGCGGCAGCATCCCCAGGAGTCCGATCCGAGCAAGCCCAGCAAAAAGAACAGCTCAATGAACGTCCTCATCATCGGATCGGACTATCGCAACGGGGAGTCGGACGTCGATGGCGCAGGCTCGACGGGAGAGGTCGCAGGAATGCGATCGGACACGACGATGCTCATGCACATTTCCGCCGATCGCAAGCGCGTCGAAGTCGTATCGATTCCCCGGGACACCCTCGTAGACATTCCCGAATGCAACGTGAGAGACAAAGACGAAAAGGTCCTCTACACCACCGAGCCGCAGGAGAATACGCGCTTCAACTCAGCATTTGCCAAGGGCGGGGCCAAACTCAATGCTGGATCGGCCGCCAACTGCACGATGAGAACGGTTGAAAAGCTCACCGGGTACAAAGTGCACATCGACAACTACATGGTCATCAATTTCGCGGCGTTTAAGAGCATCGTCACCCAGCTCGGAGGCGTTCCGGCCTATTTCGAGGACGACGTCGACGACAAGGAGGCCGGCCTCAAGGTCAAGGCGGGATGCCGTCTCCTCAACGGCGACCAGGCGCTGGCGTTGGCCAGGGCGCGCAAAACTTTCGGCGACGGCTCGGATCTAGGCCGCGTGAACAGGCAGCAGGAGCTCGTCAAGACGATCATCAGCGAGGCAATGGATCTTGACCTTTTCTCCGACAGCGTCAAGCTTTACAGAATCGCCAAAGGCACCATGAAAAACATCGACACAAACGAGGGATTCGGCGACGTCGAGAATCTTGTCAGCCTTGCTTCGTCTCTTCAGGATGTCGCCCCAAACGACGTCAAGTTTCTCACGATGCCCTTCAAGCACAAGGGCGCCTACGTGGTCCAGCGCGACGAGGCGAGCAAGCTGTGGAAGAACATCGCCGACGACAAGCCAGTGAAGATGACCGTTGACCCGGCTGAGGGCACCGTCACCGACGCCGACTCCCCTTCCCAAGCTCCGGCGAGCGCGGGGGGAAGTGCGGAGAATGCGGCCAAAGAAAGCCCGGCTTCGCCCGAGGCTTCACAGTCTGCCAAGCCTTCGCCCTCGAGCAAGAAGACCCCGGTTTGCACTAGGAACAACGCCAAGTAAGCGGGTGCCCTATGACACAGTCTCCGTCCTTCGAGCCTGCCGAAAAGGCCGTGCGCCCAGACTCCTCGGGCGCCAAAGAAGTGGTCGGCGGCCGCTCCGGCGGCACGGGCAGCACGTCTGAGCAGCTTCAAGAGTGGGCTGCGATCGACGGCCGCCCGCCGCAGCGTCAGCGCTCTCTGCTCGAAAAAGAACTCGGAATCGACCCGAACGAGCAGCGCGGTTCCTCGGAACAGTCCACTTCCGCGGCGCAGCGCGGTTCTCGTTCGCGGTCGGGATCTGCCCAGCAACTTGGCTCCGCCCCGCGGCGCAGCTCCCTTCAACAGCCCGGTTCAGCTCAGCAGGTCGGGTCTGCGACGTCGGCTTCCGAGGCCTCTCAGGGCGCACGCCGCTCCGGGTCCACTAGCATCGCCAGGCCCGGAGGAAGCGCGCGGCGCCTCGACGACGATTCCGCCGCGGGCGCTCCTGGCCCATCCCAGCCTTCTTCTTACCCTCCCGCCTCGCGGGGCGCGCCGTCGGCGTCGTCACAGCGACCCTCGGGCGGCGCCGCGTCCAATCTGTCGGGCTCTCAGAATTCACAGAGATCGGACGCGCTCGGTCGGCCCCTTCCGGCTCCGACCGAGCCTTTCCGAGCTGCCCAGCCTCAGGGCCCCGCCGAGCCGCCGCGCGGCCCCACACAGCCGCCGCAAGGCCCGACGGAACCGGGAGGCGGGCTCTATCCGCCGTCGAAGCCTCGCCGAAGGCACCCCTGGCGCCGCCGCATAGGCATCGCCCTCGTCGTCCTTCTGGTGCTTCTCATCGCCTGGCCCGCGTATCTCATCCATTACGGAAACTCGAAGCTCCACGACGTCGACGCGCTTTCCGACAAGGCAGACACCCCCGGCACGACGTACCTTGTGGTCGGCTCCGACAAGCGCGAGAAGGGCGCGATCGACGATCCGACCGCCGGGCAGCGTTCGGACACGATCATGCTCCTGCACGTGCCCGAGTCCGGCAAACCGGCTCTCGTCTCCCTTCCCCGCGACGCCTACGTGACAATCCCGGGCAACAACGCGGGCAAGCTCAACGCGGCCTATTCGATCGGCGGGCCCAAGCTGCTCGTGCGCACCGTCGAGGAATTGAGCGGCCTGAAGGTGGACCACTACATCGAGGTTTCCATGGGCGGGGTCCAATCCCTCGTCGAGGCCGTCGGCGGAGTCAACCTCTGCTACGACGCCGACGTCAACGACCACGACTCGGGCTTGGTGTGGACGAAGGGCTGCCATGACGCCGACGGCCCCACGGCCCTCGCCTTTTCGCGCATGCGCAAATCCGACCCTCTCGGGGACATCGGCCGAGCGCTCCGCCAGCGCCAGGTCGTCTCGAAGGTCGTCTCCAAGGCGGCCTCGCCCTCCACGCTCATCAATCCGATGCGCCAGCGTTCCCTCGTCGGCACGGTGGCCGAACATCTGACCGTCGACCCCGACACCGGCATGGTCGCTCTGGGCCGGGCGGGATTGAGCATTCGCAAGGTCATGGGCCCCGACGGGCTCATGGGCGCACCGCCCATTTCGAGCATGAACTACCGGGTGGGCCAGCAATCGGCCGTGCGCCTCGATCCCGCCAAGATTGACGGATTCTTCGAGAAACTCCGCAACGGGACTCTGACGTCGAGCGATTTCTTTTCCCCGACCTAAGCCACGAGTTTCCGTAGCGGCGGGCGGGGTCGGCTGCAACAGTGCGGACGACTCTCCGCGACGGCGGGCGTCCATTGCGACAGCGCGCTTCACCGCCGTAAGGACATTCGCCGGCCGTTCAGCCCGATGCGCGGGCGGTTCAGCCCCCGAGCTTTCCGCGCAGCGCGGCCCCTTTGGCCTTGGCCGTCTCCCTGAGCCCGTCCTGGAATGCCGCCATTCGATCGCGAACGTCCCGGTCCGTCGGGGCGCTGCCGATGATGCGCGCGGCGAGAAGCCCGGCATTCCGCGCCCCGGCGATCGACACCGTCGCCACCGGCACGCCAGCCGGCATTTGGACGATCGACAAGAGCGAGTCCATTCCGTCGAGATGCCGCAGCGGCACCGGGACGCCGATGACGGGCAACGGCGTCAAGGCGGCGAGCATTCCCGGAAGATGGGCCGCGCCTCCCGCGCCCGCGATGATCGCGCGAAGCCCCCTCTCGCTTGCCTTGCGCCCATATTCGACCATGTCTTCGGGCATCCGGTGAGCCGAGACGACGTCGACCTCGTAGGCGATGCCGAACTCGTCAAGCGCCGCGGCGGCGTCTTCCATGACTTTCCAGTCCGAATCCGATCCCATGACGATTCCAACGATTGCGTTCATGCCTCGATTTTCTCACGCGGGGCGCGGGTCCGCTTTCCCGCAAAGGACGCGCAGCCGCTTCCTCGCGAGAAGCTTCACGGCCGCCTCTGCGAAGGGGACGCGGCGCCGTTGCGTTTCCCGCGCGGCTGCGCTTTGCGCATGCGCGGCCGCAGCTCCCGCCCGGGAAGGGCTAGCCCCGCGCTGTTGGGCTTCCCGCAGGCGCGCCGCGCCCCGCCAGCGCCTCGACCGTCTCGCGCGCCTGGGCTCTCGCCGCGTCGAGATCGTCGCCGCACACGGTGACGTGGCCCAGCTTGCGGCCCGGCCTCACCTCCTTGCCGTACACGTGAATCTTCGCCGAAGGGTGCAAGGCCATCGCCTCGGGGTAGGCGTCGCGGGGGTCCTCGAGCTCCGAACCGAGCAGGTTGACCATCACAGCCCACGGCGCCAGCAGGTCCGTGGACCCGAGCGGAAGGTCAAGCACGGCTCGAAGGTGCTGCTCGAATTGGCTCGTCACCGCGCCTTCGATCGTCCAATGGCCGGAGTTGTGCGGACGCATCGCCAGCTCGTTGACCAGAATGCGCCCGGCGTCGTCGACGAACATTTCGACGGCTAGCATCCCCACCACGCCAAGCTCCTCGGCGATGGCCTTCGCGACGTCGGCGGCGCGCCCGGCGACGTCGGAAGAAACCCGCGCGGGCGCAATGGTCTCGGCGCACACTCCCCCGCGTTGGATCGTTTCGACGGCGCACCAGCTTGCGATCTCGCCGCCTGGGCGGCGGGCAACGAGCTGGGAGATCTCGCACGTGAAGGGGACGAGTTCCTCGATGAGCAGTCCCTCGCCTCCTGCCGCATCCAGCCACTGGCCCACGGGCGCCGACGTCTCGCATCGGCCGCCGGGCGCCAACCTGATTTCGGCGACGCCCTTTCCGTCGTACCCGTCGCGCGGCGTCTTGACGACGGCCCGCCCGCCGAGCTCTCGCAGCGCGGAGGCGATCTCTTCGTCGTTCCTCGCGGCGAACCAGCGCGGGCACTCGATTCCCGCGTCGGTCAGCCTTCGCCGCATGAGCAGCTTGTCCTGCGCGAAGGCGAGCGCCGACGCTCCCGGACGCACGGGGGCGACGCCGGCCGCCGCGGCAAGGATCTCGTCCGGCACATGCTCATGTTCCACGGTCACTGCGTCGACGCCGCGCGCGAGGGCCAGGACGGCGTCGGCGTCGTCGGCCGCCCCCACGACGGAAAGCGGGACGACCTGGCCAGTGGCGCCGTCGGGCGCTTCGACCAGAGCGCGCAGCTCGATTCCCAGAGCGATGGCCGCTTCTTGCATCATGCGGGCAAGTTGGCCTCCGCCGACGACGCCGACCCGCGGCGCACCCGCCGCGGCCCCTGTCCCGACGACTTTGCTATCGGACACGTACCCTCCCGTGTTTTTCACATTTCAGCTTATGTCTTTTTCCCATTATCCCCGGTTACACTTACGTGGTGCTGTCGAATCTCATACGCAAACTTCTGCGGGGCCAGACTTTCCGAGAGTGGTTTGTCGAGTTCTTACAGTTTTGCACCGTGGGCTTGGGCGCCTACATCGTCGACGTCGGCCTTTTCAATCTTTTGGCCTATTCGCTTCCAATCGACCTTCCCGGCGACAAATCGCTCACCGCCAAGATCGTCTCCGTGACCGTTTCCGTGATCTTCGCCTGGATCGCCAACAGGCTGTGGACTTTCAAGAAGAGGCGCAACGAGAACAAGGGCCGGGAATTTGCCATGTTCGCGCTGGTGAACCTCGGCGGCCTGCTCATCGCCCTCGGCTGCCTGGGCTTTTCCCGCTACGTCCTGCATTTGACCACCCAGTTTGCGGACAACGTCTCCGGCAACATCGTCGGCCTCGTGCTCGGCACGGCCTTCCGATACGTCATGTACCGCTATTTCGTCTTTTCCCCGGCCTCCCGCTGCGAGAAGGTCGCCTCTTGCGGCGAGAAAACGGCCGACGCTTAAAGATACAAGTCCGACGTCGGGGCAAACGCGCGTGCCAAATTGGACACCGGCAGATCCCGATGGCCGCTTCATCGTCACCCTGACTTGACCCCTCCGCCGTCTGCTCTTTCTGCGTCTACCCGCAAGAGCTTGATCAACCGCCGCGTCCGCGACCGTCTCGGGACGCCAATCGATTGTCGTAAAATGCCCTTCCGCTTTGGCAGAGGCGGATAAAATCGTCTATCGCCGCCGCCTGCGCGCACCCACCGAGACGATCGCCCCCGCCGGGAGGATCTCCTGCGGGTTGATCGACTTCGGGACGGCGTTGAGGGTCAGCCGGAAGATCGGCGGCGCCGCCTGCGCCAGCTCGAGCCTGCCGCCCGCGCCCTCGGCGAGGCTGCGCGCCAGCGGAAGGCCGATTCCCGTTGACCCGCCGGTCGAGACGCCCTTGTTGAAGATCGCGTCGACGAGGTCCTTGCGAATGCCCTCGCCTTCGTCGGAGATGTCGATCACCACTCCCTTGCCGACCTTCCGCGCAGCGACCTTCGTCGTCCCCCCGCCGTATTTGAGGGAGTTCTCGATGAGGGTCGCCACGATCTGCGCGAGGGCGCCGGGCGTTGCGAGCACCGCCACTCCGGCGTCGTCCTCGAATACGAGGCGCCTGTCGGCCTTGGCGAACGAGCGCTCCCACTCGTCGGCCTGCTGTTCGAAGAGCCTGGAAAGGGAGACAGCCTCGGTGCTGGCCTCCACGGCGCGCGACGAACGCAGCAGATCGGCGACGACGCCGGTGAGCCGCTCCACCTGTTCCAGGCACGAGGCGGCCTCCTGACGGACCTCCTCTTGCTCGGAAATATACTCGATCTCCTCGAGCCGCATCGACAGAGCGGTGAGCGGCGTGCGCAGCTGATGCGAGGCGTCCGCGGCGAACTGCCTTTCAGCCGCGATGCGCCCGGCCATGCGGTCGGCGGTTCTCACGAGTTCCTCGTAGACGAGGTCGATCTCCTCTATCCCCGATTTCTTCATGCGCGGGCTCGCCTGGCCGGCGCCGATCTGCTCCGCGGCCGCGGCGAGGTAGATGAGCGGCGCGGATATCCTCCGCGACTGGCGACGGGCCAGGGCAACGGCCACGACGAAGGACACCGCGACGGCGGCCCCGCCAAGGGAGATGAACAAACCGATCCTGCGCCACACAGCGCTTCGCTCTATGCCCACCGTCACCTGCGCCCCCGAGGTTCCCGTGGCCGTATGCTCGATGGCGTCCTCGTCGGTTTGCGCGCCGACTTCCGCCTTCTCCCCCCAGATCGCGACGCGAACGAACATGGGGTACGTCGCGCCATCGACGGTCGCGCGCATGACGTCGAGGGGCAAGACGTCGAAGTTGCCCTGCTGCCCTCTGCCCTTCAACCCCTCGCGCTGATCCGAGACGTTCTTGTCGACGACGTTGGCGATCTGCGTCGCCCGACGATGGACGTCCTCGTCCGCGCTGCGGAGAATGTACAGCGAGCCCAGGGCCATCCCCGGCAGGCCGAGCAGGAGGACGGCGACCGTCACGGCGACCGTCGTCATCGTGAGGGCCCGCCTGCGCATCGCTCACTCCCTTTCGAGACGGAATCCCACTCCGCGCACCGTCGAAATGTAGCGCGGATCCGAGACGGAATCCCCGAGCTTCCGGCGCAGCCACGAGACGTGCATGTCGAGCTTCTTCGAGGCGTCGTCCTCCGGCGCATCCCACACGTCCCGCATGATGTCGGCGCGGGAAACCGCCTGCCCGGCGTTGCGCGCGAGGACCACGAGCAGGTCGTACTCCTTGCCGGAGACCCCGAGTTCCGTCGTTCCGCGGACGACCCTGTGGGCGGGAACGTCGATGGTCAAATCCTGGACGCGGATGACGTCGCTCTCGCTGGCTTCGCTTCGGCGCAGCACCGCACGCACCCGCGCGAGAAGCTCGGCGAGGCGGAAAGGCTTGGTGACGTAATCGTCGGCTCCGGCGTCGAGGCCGACGACCATGTCGACCTCTTCCGAACGGGCCGTGAGGATGAGAATGGGAAATATCCAGCCCTGGGAGCGGGCATGGCGTGCGACGTCAAGGCCGTCCATGTCAGGGAGGCCGAGGTCCAGGATGGCGACGTCCACGCCGCCGCTCATCGCCTCAATGGCGCCCCGGCCGGTCTCCGCCAGGTGCACGTCGTATCCCTCCCGCCCGAGGGCGCGCAGGAGTGGTCCGGAGATCGCGGTGTCGTCCTCTACAAGAAGCATCTTCGTCATGAGCTGATTCTAATGCAATTCCGTTAAAATTTGCCTCCCTGCCTTAGAAAACCTTTACTTTTAAAACACCGAGTCGCAGGCCGTCGCTTTCCGAGGCCTTAACGGCGCTCCGAGTTCATAAAGAACATATGCGCAAAAAGCCGTTCCTTCGCTCGCGTACGGGCATCCCGCCGCCTGAGCGGCGGCTCGAATCGCGGCAGTTTCCTCAGCCTTGCAGGCGCCTGGCGCCCGCCCGGGCGAAGGCAGGCCCCAGTCTGCGTATTTCGCGGCGAGATCAGACTTCTGGCGCCCACCCAGGCGAAGGCAGGCCCGTCACGACGAGGGCATCCTCCGCACCTCGACCGCTTCGATCTTTCCGAAACCTTGAAGATTCGGACTTCCGGCAGGGACGAGCGTGTAGCGGCCGGGCACGAGCGAACGCAAGGTTTCCGCGGTTTCGCTGTCAGTCAGGATCGTCCCGGATTCGGCGACGTCGACCAAGCGGGAAGCGAGATTGACTTTGGGTCCGAAAATGTCGCCGAAGCGCGAAACGACGCCTCCCCACACGATGGAAGCCCGCACCGGGAGCATGCCGGGCACCTTCCGCAGCTCGTCCACGACGTTCGTCACCACCCGCGCGCCCGTGTCGAGGTCGTCGGCGATGTAAAGGAAGGCGTCTCCGATGCTCTTGACCACTCGAGCGCCGTGGGCGTGGATGGCCATGCGGCATGTGAAGTCGAACTCCTCGACGAGCTCAATGAACTCGGCCGACCCCAGCTCGTTCGATCGATTCGTGAAGGCCACCATGTCGATGAACCCGAAGGCCCTGCGCAGCGTGACGTCGGAGGCCTCGGTCAGCTCCATCTGGGAGACCTCCGTCTCGCTGCGTCGGAGGAGGGCGACCATGTGGCGCCTCCACGAGTATTCCATCTGCCGACGCAGATAGTCCTCGTAGTCGATGATATTGTCGAGGACCCAGAACCTCGCCGAGATCCCGTCGAGTCCAAGTTCCCTGCGGGCATAATCGACGAGCACCTCGTGCTGCCAAAGAACGAGGCGGTCGGACATGTGGGATTGGGCGCGATTGAGCGATTCCAGGGTTTCGCGGGTCAGCAGGCCCGAGCGAAGCGCCTTCGCGTGAAGTCGCATGGCATCGACGTCGCCGTCGGTGAATATCCGTTTCTCACGGCTCTCCGAGACCGTGGGAAAGCCCATGGCCAGCCAGAAGCGGAGCGCCGTTTCGACGTCGAGCCCCGCGAGCTCGGCCGCCTGCGGGAGGGAATATCGCTCCTCTCCGTCGAGCAATCCATGCGCGTGCCGTTCGACGGTGTTGAGCGGCACGCTTTCCTCGACCGGCCGACTCTCATCGCCCTGTCGACTCTCGTCGATCTGTCGGCTTTCGGCGCCCTGCCGACTCTCGTCGATCTGTCCGCTTTCGGCGCCGGAAAGCCTCTTCTCGTTGCGGTCCACGACCTCGCCCACGGACCCGTTGTCCGCTTCCAGTCCTTTTACGTCGTGCAATTGTGTCACGTACCTCCCTCGTTTTGTGCCTTCAATCACACACTATACGGCATCGGAGAGGCCTACGTCACGTACTGCGGGCGAGCGTCGCTCGTCCAATGGCGACACGGACGAGATCAGAACCGGCGAAAAGCCCGTGGAGGCGCAGGAAGCCGACGCCTGCGCCTCAGGAGTCCGCGGCAACCGGCTTGACCCCGACTGCCGCGGCGGCCGCGCCTCGGCCCGCAGCCTCTCAGCTCAAAAGCTCCAAGAATTGCGCTCATCGACAGGCAGAACCAGCCGCGTTCCCCGCCTCGAAGAGACGCCGGCTCAACGACGCTTCTTTGCGGCCGTCTCAACGACGTTCGATTTGCGGCAGGCCCCGCCACGCCTCGAAGAGGCGTCGAGGATTGCGCCAGCGGAAAATGCTCCTATGGCCTCAAGGGCCCGAATCGATAAACTTGGTCCATGACAAACACTCGCACCCCCAGCGCCATCGACGCACTCGCGAACGAGTACTTTCACGCAGACCTCGCTTTGTCTCCCGAAGCGGCCACCGTCGTGGGCACAGACGACGCCGACCACGGAGCCCTTTCGGACTATTCTCCCGCCGGTGTGGACGAGCAGCGCAGCTTGATATCCAGCACCCTCGCCAAGCTAAACGCCCTCCCGATCGCCGACGACGTCGATCGGATCACCGTGGCGGCGATGAACGAGCGCCTCGGGCTGGAGCTCGAGCTCATCGACTCCGGCGAGAGGTGCGGCGAGATCAACGTCATAGCCTCGCCCATCCAGGGCGTTCGCGACATCTTCGACCTCATGCCCACCGAAACCGAGGCCGACTGGGACAACGTCAACCGCCGCCTCGGCGTCGTCGCCGAGGCCCTCGAAGGCTACAAGGAATCCTTGCGGCAGCGAATCGCCTCCGGGCCCGCGATCCCGGCGCGCCAGATCGAGAGGTGCGCGGAGCAGTGCGAGGGCGCCGCCGGCTCGGTCTCCCCCTTTCTCCATCTGGTGAACAAGCGGCCCGAAGTCGCCGCGAACGCCGACTCGGCGCGCGTGGCCTACGGTCAACTCGCCGAATTTCTGCGGCAGACGGCGTTGCCGACGGCGGTGGAGGAAGACGCCGTGGGCCGCGAGCGCTACAGCCTCTTCTCGCGCCACTTCCTCGGCGCGGACATCGACCTCGACGAGACCTACGAATGGGGAAAGGCCGAGCTCGCGGGGATCGTCGCGGAACAGGAAAGGACGGCGCGCGAGCTGTACGGGCCCGGCGTCGGCGTGCGCGAGGCGATGGAGAGGCTAGATTCGGATCCCAAGCGCAAGCTGTCCGGCGTCGAAGCCCTGCGAAGTTGGATGCAGGAGACGGCGGACGCCTCGATAGACGCGATGTCCCAGCATTTCGACATTCCGGAGCCGCTGCGCACGATCGAGTGCTGCCTGGCGCCGTCGGGAACCGGAATCATCTACTACACTCCCCCGACGGGCGATTTCTCGCGTCCGGGCCGCATGTGGTGGTCCGTGCCTTCCGGTGTCACGGAGTTCGCGACCTGGCAGGAAAAGACCACGGTCTACCATGAGGGCGTTCCGGGCCACCATTTGCAAATCGGGCTCACAACGTACATGCGCGACTCGCTCAACGACTGGCGACGGAACGGATGCTGGGTGTCGGGCCACGGCGAGGGCTGGGCCCTCTACGCCGAGCGGCTCATGGCCGAGCTCGGGTACATGGACGAGCTGGGCGACCGCATGGGCGTGCTCGACTCGATGCGGCTGCGCACCTCGCGCGTGGTGGTGGATCTCGGCGTCCACCTGCGCAAAGACGCCGGCCCGTGGGGCGAGGGCGCGTGGGACGCCGATTCGGCGTGGCGCTTCCTGCGCGAGAACGTCGCCAGCGACGACGCCTTCCTGCGATTCGAGCTCAACCGCTACCTGGGATGGCCGGGGCAGGCGCCGTCGTACAAGATCGGCCAGCGCATCTGGACGCAGCTTCGCGAGGAAGCCCGGGCGAAGGAGGGCGCGAACTTCGACCTCAAGGCGTGGCACAACAGGGCCTTGTCGATCGGCTCGGTGGGCCTGGACGTTCTGCGCGAGGCCTTGGCGTGAGTGGGTCCTCGCGGGGACGTGCGGGAGGGCGTGACTCAGCGGTCAAGGCCGGGCACGTCCTAGCAGGCGAGGCCGGGCGCAACCGTCCCGTCAGTTTTTCCCGCGGCACAGGCGGCGCCCATTCGCCGCAGAAGGCGCGGACGCGCGGCGGCAGGCTCGGCTTGACGGGCAACGGACGGCTCCGGCTGGCTCTGGCCAGTAAATCACCTGCACGGCTGGCCACCTTGCGGGCCGCGGGTTTCGATCCGCTCGTCCAGGTCTCCGACGTCGACGAAGAAGCCCTCCTCGAATCGGTTCGCGGCGGGCCGGCGCAAAAGGTCCTCGCCCTCGCGACGGCGAAGGCCCGTGCGGTGGCGTATGACGCGCGCGAGGCGGCGGGGGCCGACATCGTGGTCGGCTGCGATTCGATGTTCGAGTTCGACGGCGAGACGGTCGGCAAGCCCGGCAGCCCCGAAGCGGCGCGGGAGCGTATCGCACGCATGTCCGGGCGCAGCGGAGTCCTTCACACGGGCCACCAGATGGTTCATCTAGAGAGCGGGGCGTCGCTGGGGGCGGTTTCCCACGCCGTCGTCCATTTCGCGCCGATGTCCGACGCCGAAGTCGAGGCATACGTCGCCACCGAGGAGCCGCTGCACGTGGCGGGCGCCTTCACCGTGGACGGGCTGGGCGGGCCGTTTGTCGAGAGGGTCGACGGCGACTATCACGGCGTGGTCGGCATCTCGCTGCCGCTGCTGCGCGCCATGCTGGCGAACTGGGGCGTCTCGATCACCCGGCTGTGGCAGCCGCCGGTCAATTTGACGGGCGATGCTGATGACGAAGCCGACGTCACATCCGCCCCGGCGGGCACAGCGGATGCCTCTGCATCCGACGGCTCTGCTGCCGGCAAGCCACACAGCGGCAGACGCCGAAAGGGCGCGGACGGCTTCATTTTGTGTCCCTGCGGGTCCGAACACTGGGGCTTGGCGGGCGCCGCGGGGATCCTCGCCTTCCGCGAGCGCGAATCGATCGAGGTGCTCGTGCAGCTGCGCGCCGAATGGTCGCATTCGGGCGGAACATGGTCGAACCCGGGCGGGGCGATTGGCTGGTCGGAGACGCCGCTGGAGGGCGCGCTGCGCGAATTCGAGGAGGAGACGGCGATCGGCGCCGGCAGCCTCGACGTGGTCGGCAGCATCGTGCGCGATCACGGCGACTGGCGCTACACGACGTTCGCGGCCCGCTGCGAGACGGCCGAGCCTGTGCCCAACGACGAATCCCTCGCGCTCGAATGGGCGCCCCTCGACGGTTTGCTGGAGGGCCGCCTCGACCGGCCGGTACACCCCGCTTTCGCCGAAGATCTGCCGCGCCTGGCCGAGGTCATCCGCGGCGCTGCAAGCTGACCAACCCGTCTTTCACGGCCATCGGCCTTTTCACGTTCGCCAACCGGCCGTCAGCAGCCGACCGCCTTTTCCACAGGGCCGACCGGCTCCCAGCGAACGCCCATCGTTCTCTTGGTAGGCTTGGGCGCATGAGTGCAAAGAACGCGTGGGGCCGAGGCCTGGCAACTGTTTCCGACGGACGTATTCTCGACGTGTGGTATCCGGAGCTCGGATTCGGCGAGCCCGCCGAGAGCGCCGACCTTGAGCTGGCCGAGACCGAAGACCAGATTCGCGCGGTCCAGACGCGGGCCGTCACGACGTCGATCGACGTCGACGCCGCCCCCGAGAACGTCGCCGACGCCTACCTGCGCCTGCACTTGCTGTCCCATCGGCTCGTGCGCCCGAACGAGATCAACCTGGAGGGAATCTTCGGCGTGCTCGAAAATGTGGCGTGGACGAATCTGGGGCCCGTGGCCGTGGACAAGCTGACCGAGGTGCAGCTGCGCGCCCGCGCGGTCTGTGCAAACCTGCAGGTGCTCGGCGTCGACAAGTTCCCGCGGATGGTCGACTACGTCGTGCCTTCGGGCGTACGCATCGCCGACGGCAACAACGTGCGCCTGGGGGCGCATCTGGCCGAGGGAACCACCGTCATGCACGCCGGTTTCGTCAATTTCAACGCGGGAACCCTGGGCAACGCGATGGTCGAGGGTCGGATTTCGCAGGGAGTGGTGATCGGCGTCGGTTCGGACATCGGCGGCGGCGCCTCCACGATGGGCACGCTTTCCGGCGGCGGCAAGGAAAGGGTGCGCGTGGGCGAGCGCTCGCTCGTGGGCGCGAACGCGGGAATCGGCATCGCGCTCGGCGACGACTGCATCGTCGAGGCCGGTCTGTACGTCACGGCCGGAACGAAGGTCACAGTCCTGCCCGCCAAGGGCGAAAGCGGCGAACCGCGCGTGGTCTCGGCCCGCGAGCTTTCCGGGGCGAACAACATCCTGTTCCGCCGCAACTCGCTCACCGGCGCCGTCGAGGCGGTCCCCCGCGCGGGCACGGGAATCGAGCTGAACTCGGCGCTCCACGCCAACTGACAGGTCCACGAGTCAAGGCGGTCTGTCATTGGCTCGTGGCCCCTCACTGACAGGTCCCGCGCATAAGCGACAGCTTCTGCGCCTTAAGCGACAGGTCCCAAACCCTAAGCCTTTTCGTCAGAGGCCTGCCCGCCACGGCGGACCTCTTTAGCGGCTTTGAGGTATTCCTCAGGATCCACGTCGTAATCGCTAAACGCCTGTGCATCGGCGATGATGTCGCTCAGTGCCTCGTCGGCTACCCGTCGCTGCCGTTTCTGGTACTCCAGCACGTCCATCAGGCAGAGCTGGCGATGCCGCCGTTTCCGAAAGAAGCGGATCTCACCGTCATCAAGGATGCGTATGAGCGTTGGCCGCGAGACCCCAAGCAGATCCGCGGCCTGTTGCGTTGAAAGCATCGTGTGCTGCGGAACGACGCTGACCGCCATCCCCTGACACATCACCTCGACTACATGCTTGAGAATGTCGACCGCCTCAGCAGAAAGCTCGACGGCTTCCTTTCCCAACACCAGTCGAGCCCTTTCACTTCTTTCAGCCACGGCAGTGTCGGCGAGACGCTGAAGCTTCTGACTGAACTCTGGATCGACGTTCTGATTGAGCTCTTCGGGAAGAAATGTTCTGCTTTCAAGGGCTTCGTGCATCACTCATCCTCCTGGACGTGCCGGCAAAAACAGTTAGACTTTTCGTTTTGTTCGTTTCAATCGTACTGTTCGTTTTGCCTCTGCTCCAAGATTGATAAAACTGATCCTTGTTCTTCATCGAGACAGACTCAATTCTTCATCGGAGATCCGACGAAGACTGAGCAAATATCTCGACAAGCCCTTTGCGGCAGCTTCCCTGTTGTCGCCAATCCTGCCGCAGCTAACCCCGTCGCAGCGCCTCGGGCAGGCGCGACAGGCGGCGGACAGCTTCATCGATGGCGGAGTCGGTCGCCGTGATGGAGATTCGCACGCGGTTGCGCCCGGCCTCGCCGTAGAAGTCGCCCGGAGCGACGACGATGCCCAACTCAGCGCACGCCCGAACGATGTCCCAGCCTGTCGGCGCCTCTACCACGCTGCCGCCATCGTGATTAGAACCAGCCACACCGCCGGCAGCATCGGCGCCGGAATCGCCAACCACGGTGCCGCCAGCCGCGCCGCCCGGCCGTTTTGCCGCGGCCCAAATGTAAAGCCCCGCCACGGACAGCGGGTCGTTGACCAGGCCCGCGGCGTCAAGCACTGCCAGGAGCTTCTCGCGCCTGCGCGCGTAGACTGCCCGCTGCTCGGCCACATGCGCGTCGTCGCCCAGCGCCCACGTCATCGCGGCCTGCACCGGTCCGGGCATGAGGAATCCCGCGTGCTTGCGGATCTCGGTGATCGGCCCGATCATCGCCGGGTCGCCCGCGAGGAAAGCCGCCCGGTAACCGGCCATATTCGACTGCTTGGAAAGCGAGTACAGGCACAGGAGGCCTGCGACGTCGCCGTCGCACACCCGCTCGTCCAGAATCGACGGCGCCTCGGGAACGTCCCACGCGAGCTCGGCGTAGCACTCGTCGCTGGCGACCACGACGCCGCGCTCCCGCGCCCACGCGAGGATCGCCCGCAGGCGCTCCACGCCGAGCACGTGCCCGTCCGGGTTCCCCGGCGAGTTGAGCCAAAGCATGCTCATCGCAGGCCACGTCGAAGGGTCGGCGTCTGTGTCTACGGGCACGGGCTTGGCGCCCGCGAGACGCGCGCCGACGTCGTAGGTCGGATAGGAGGCGCGGGGAAAGCCGACCGCGTCCGCCGACCCCAATCCGAGGAGCGAGGGCAGCAAGGCCACCATTTCCTTCGACCCGATCGTGGGAAGCACGCCTGTCTCGGCGCGCACGCCGCGGCGGCGCTCAAGCCACCCGCGGACGGCCGCGCACAGCTCGGCCGTTCCGACCGTCAGCGGATAGCCGTGGGCGTCGGATGCGGCGTCCAAGGCCGCCTGCGCGCCGGAGGGGACCGAGTCCACCGGCGTGCCGATCGTCAGGTCCACAACGCCGTCCGGATGCGCGGCTGCGCGCTCGCGCACCGGCACGAGCGAGTCCCAGGGGAAGTCAGGAAGCTGAGCGCCGAAAAGTCCCATCACTCCCCCTGCGGAGGAAGCCCGGCGACGTAAGGATGGTCGCTGCCCGTGGGCCCCAGGCGCTGGGCGCCGCCAGGCGAACCGATGTCGTCGAAGAACTCGGCATTGACCGACTCGAACACCGACCATTCCTCGGGAAGGTCGTCCTCATAGTAGATCGCTTCGACGGGGCAGACGGGCTCGCACGCGCCGCAGTCGACGCACTCGTCGGGGTGGATGTAAAGCGTCCGTTCGCCCTCGTAGATGCAGTCGACCGGGCATTCGTCGACGCATGCGCGGTCCATGACGTCGACGCACGGAAGCGCGATGATGTACGTCATTTTCTTCCTTCTTTCGTAGTGACTACAAGCCTAGTCCTTGTGGGACCTTAGGGCTATAGCGTCACTTGCACACCACTCGATTGGTCGGCGAATAGGTCCACTTGTAGCTCGAGTTTTCGTGGACCTTTCCGTCTCGCGAGACCTTCCGCGAGACGGTCACCGTGAAGCCCGGCCCCCCGGCCCCGGAGGGCTCGCAGTCGCGAGCCGGGTTGACCTTCGTCGTCGGCGCGACTTGGGCGTAAGGCTTCGACGTCGTCGTCTCGACGTCCCAGTACTTCGTCGACCAGAGCTTCGAATACACCTTTCCGTCGGCGACCCAGGTGTCGATGACCGCGCCGTACGGGGTGTTGTTCTTGAATCTCATGTCGTACTTGCCCTCCCACAGGGTCGACTCCATGCCCATGGGGTAGCGCGAGAAGTACTTCGAGTGCGGTTTGTGCTCGACATCGACGAATCCCGCCCGATACCCCAGGTTGAAGGTGTTTGTGGACAGCTGGGAAAGGCCTCCGCCCAAGGCGGTCGAGTTGAAGCCGTTCGCGACCACGCCCGAAGAGACAAAGCCGTGCGCGGCGTCGATGGGCCCGAGCGCCTTGAGCAGCGAGAACTCCTCGTCGGGTTTGACCAGGGTGTTCGCCACCTTTTGCGTGCCGACCTTGAGGTTCGTGGTGCGAACCGCATCGTTGGTCAAGGGGGTCTCGATCGAGGAGACGGCCTCCTTGACGCCCATCTTCTCCGCGTCCTCCGTGGTGAACTTCGCGGGGACGGACTTCGTGGCGATCTCGACCTTCCGGTCTCCCGTCGTCGCGGCTTCCGCAGCGGATTCCGCGAGTTTGCCTTCGTCGAAGCCCACGCCGTCTTCGGACGGAATGATCTTCGGGGTCGTGTGGTCGACTATCTCGATCTTGGCGTCCTTGCCCTCCTTCAAGAGGGTGGGCGCGCCCTTGCGGACGACGTCGCTCAGCTTCTCCGAATCCAGCTTGAGTTTGAGCTCGCCGTTGGAGGCCACGAACTTCGCAACTGAGACCAGCTGCTTCGGGGTCACCGTTACCGTGGCCGATCCGACTTTCACCGTGAGATTGCCGGAAACAAGGGGCTTGGCAAGGTCTTTCAACGCCCTTTGCGCCTCGGAGTCCTTGATGTCCGGCTCCTTTTCATTGACGGGCAAAGGGATCGTCTTGCCGTCGAGCATCTTTTCGGCGATCGTCTTGGACGCCTCCTCGCGATTGAGATCGACCCCCTTCTTCGCTTTCGTCGCCTTCGGGGTCACTCCGTCGAACTCTATCGATGCGTTCGTCGGCGTGTTCACCGAGGCATCCACAAGGGAATCGACTGTCTTTCGCAGTTTTGCCTGGTCTACGTCGACGGTCGGGGAGACTTCGGAGCCTCCCGTCATGCTGTCCCACAGGCGCAGGGGGTTGAGAGAGAATCCCGAGAGGGAATCGACCGTGGACTTCGCGTCGAATTTCGCGCCGATCGAAGAGGGGTCGATAGTTTGCTCCTTGCCCCCGATCGAGACTTTCACGGGCTGGGACAGCCGGCCCGAAAGCTCGGATTTGAGTTTCGCCTGGGCGGCTTCGCGGGACATTCCGCCAACCTTCACGCCGGCGACGGTTGTGCTGGCGGGGATTTTGTTCGAAAAGTAGAATGCGGCCCCCACGTAGACGACGCCGAAGACAAGGGCGGCCGCGGCGACCCAAAGCCATACGCGACGCCTTTTGGCGGGCTCGCCGTCGGAAACCTCGCCTTTGCCAAGCTTTTCAGCGGTCCTTTCAGCCGACGTTTCGAGGGAAGACAGACCGCCGTCGACGCTCGGCGACGACGCTTCGGGCTCGGAGCCTCGAATGGACGCCGCGGCAGCGGACACGGTCGGTCTGCTCGTAGGAGTCTCCGCCGGCGCGGAAGCATCCGCCTGCGGGGAAGCATCGGCTGACGTGGAAGCATCCGCTTGCGGGGAAGCCTCCTGCGCCGGAGGCTCGGCCTGCGCCGGAGCCTGAGCTTGCACGGGAGGCTGAGTGAGGTCCCGCCGGCTCTCGGACGGTGAGAAGTCTGCAGCAGGTGTCGGTTCGGCGACGTCAGGCTTGGGACCGGCGACGCCGGGCTCGAGGTCGGCATCGACCTCGGGCTGCGCAACGCCCTGCACGGGTTCTGCCAACGCAGCCTCACGCTGCGCAACGCCCTGCGCAGATTCGACGACGGCAGCCTCATCAGGCTCCGCAACGCTCCGCCCGGGCTCCGCGACGGCGGCTTCCGAATCGGCAAGGCCGTGCCGGGATTCCGCGACGCTGTCGGCGGGCCCCACAGCGCCGAGGCTCGACGCCGAGTCCCGCGCCGTTTCCTTTCCTGCAGCGGTTTCAGCTGCGCTCGCACGGGATGCAAACTCACCCGCAGCGGGCTCGGATTCGGCCGCTCCAGTATACGGCGGCGAAACGGCCGATGGGGTCGATTGAACGGCGGGGCGCGCAGTCGTCGCAGCCGCGTCGTCGACGGTATCCCAATAGGATCCGGGAGCCCCCGCCGCCGGCGAATCGGCCTCGTGAATCCGGGAATGCTCGATCTCGGCAGCCTGAGAAGTCTCAGCAGCCTGAGTATCTACGCGCACGGCGGCCTGCGGGGCTGTCTCCGGCGTCCCATCGTCGGTTTCTCCTGCGGGTGGCTGCCGATGCTGCCATGCCTCGGCGCCGGGCCCGTAAACAACGGGCTGCGCGGCGATCGAACGCTTGACGGCGGGGATCGTGGCGGTGTCGTCGTCTGAGAGATCGGAGACGGAAGACGTCTCGCCCTCTCCCGAGGCAACCGCACCGGCATCGGTTTCCTTGTCGGCATCGAAACCGGGGCCCACGTCGGACACCTTGCCGATGTGGGGATCTTCGCCGACATTGGACTCTTCGCCGGCACTGGGCTCTTCGCCGACGTGGGAATCAAGGCCGGACGGCGCTTCGGGCTTGGGGGATTCCACAGCTGGCCGCGATTCACCGGACGCTTCCTGCCGAGCGCCTTCTTTTCCGACTCGCGCGGCCAACCCGTCGGTCAGAGACGCGTTCGCCGACTGATTGGCAACGCCGCCAGCGGCGGGCGCCGCAGAGAAACCAGCCGCGGGAACGGAGCCTTGGGCGTGGTCCTGCCCGGCTGCGGAGGAGGCTGACTTTGCCTTCTCAGACGGACCCGCGGAAGAAGAAAACGGTTGCGCCGAAGAAAAGGGCGGTTGCGCCGAAGCCGCGCCGCCGGTCTCGGGCGCCGAAGCCGCCGACGCGGCAGATCGGGCCGACACACGATCGGAAACCGCGTTCTGGCGGACGTCCTCTGGCCTCGCCGCGTCTGCGGCCCGTGAAGCGGCGCCTTTCGCCGCCGCCGCATCGTCCTTGCCCGCCGGAGCAACGTCCCCGCCAGCCTTTGAAGCATGGTCTCCGGCCTTCGGTGAGTCTCCGGCCTTCAAGGCATTCCCGGCCTTCGGGGCTGGAACGTGAGACTCGCCAGCCTTCGCCGAAGTCGAAGCCGCCTTCGAAGCGACGTCCGTCGCGTCTGCGACCCTCGCGGACGCGGATTCAGCCTTCCCAGCTTTCTCGGCCTGGGGAGCATGAGCGCCTGCCTGGACAGGCGTTGCCGCAGGAGCGGCTGCGGCAACTTCCGCCGCGTCAAACGCCTTCTGAGCGGGCGCGACCGGTTCTTCACGCTCGACGGCGCGATTTTCCCTCGAGCCGGCGTCGTTCCCGTCCGCCGCAGCGGCAGAGGCCGCGGAAGCCGACAGATCCGGCTCAACCGGCCGCTTGCCGCCAGAATCAGGTTTGGCGGCATCCTCCCCCTCAGCCGCAAACGGGGATTTGGCAGCGGCCGCGGGTTGGGAGGACTCCGGTTTGTTGGCGGCTGTCGGCTTAGCCTCAACCTCAGACTTGGCTGTCGGCTTAGCCTCAACCTCAGACTCGGCGGCAGCGAGGGCTTTGACAGCAGCCGTGGCCTTGGCCGCACCCTCAGATGTGGACGCAGCCTCGGCCTTGGCGGCGCCGTCGTCGCCCCCGCCCGGCCTCTTGGCCGCCTCGCGCGACGCGGCGTCGGCCTTGGCAACGCCCTTGCCCAAAGTCGTCGACGCCGAAAGGGCCGCTCCCCGCGCTTTCGAAGATCCTCTTGCGGCGGCCTTCGAGCCCTTGCCTCCCTTGGACGCCTTCTTCTTCGACCCTTTGGCCCCCTTCGGCCTCACCACGGGAATCGTGGCGGTTATGTCGGGATCGTACGCGGAATCGGCGGCCTCGCCCGAAGCGCCTTGCGAATCGGCGATTCGCTCGACGTCCTTCCTCTGTTCTCCGTCCGAGTTCCCGCCGCCAGGCGCAGCGGACCTATCGGTGGCATCAATGTTCTCATTCTCTTGAGTCACGATGGATCCTTTCCTTTGTCGCCGCGGCGGGCAAGGGCCCAGCCTGCGGGAACGATTGCGGAGACCGGGGCGAGAAAGAGCCAGAGCTGGGACACCCACCGGTCCGTGGAAACGAACGAGTCATTGCTCGGCGGATACATGAGAAGCCATACGGCTGCGCCGGCCACGCCGACGGACGCCGCGAACCACGCCGTGACCCACCCGCATTCGACCATGAACCACGCTCCAGCGGCAACCATTGCCGACGCCAAGGCCAACCCCGCGATCGGCATGTCCACGGGCCCCGCGTGGACGATGGTGGCCAAGATCCCCACCAGCACGCCGGCGAGCAAACCGAGCGCGATCTGCACTGCTTTACGCATAGTCACTTGCCTCTTTTCGCTCGCGCGGCCGCCCTGTAACGCTCCTGCGCGCCAAGAATCACTTTCCGGATTCGCACTGCCTCCGGCGTGACCTCGATGCATTCGTCGTCGGCGGCGAACTCGATGGACTCTTCCAAGGTCAGCTTGCGCGGGGCCTGAAGCGTCTCGAACACCTCCGCGGTGGCCGATCGCATATTCGTCATTTCCTTCGCCCGCACGACGTTGACGTCCATATCCTCGTCACGCGGGTTCTCCCCCACAACCTGGCCTTCGTAAACCTCCTGGCCCGGTTCGACGAAGAACGTTCCGCGGTCCTCCAGCTTTTGAAGAGCGTATGCCGTGACCTGGCCCTGGCGGTCAGAAACGAGGGAACCCGTGGCGCGAGACTCTATCGGCCCGGCCCAAGGCGCGTACCCGTCGCCGATCGAGGAGGCGATTCCGGTGCCCCTCGTCTGCGTGAGGAACTGGGAACGGAAGCCGATCATGCCGCGGGCCGGAACGACGAACTCCATCCGCACCCAGCCGGAGCCGTGGTTCGACATCGTCTCCATCCGTCCTTTGCGCGCCGCCATGATCTGCGTGACCGCGCCGAGATACTCTTCGGGAACGTCAATCGTCGTCCGCTCCATGGGCTCGTGTACTTTGCCGTCGACCGTCTTCGTGACGACCTGCGGCTTGCCCACGGTCAACTCGAACCCTTCGCGCCGCATCTGCTCGACGAGGATCGCCAACGCAAGCTCTCCGCGGTCCTGGACCTCCCACTGGTCGGGGCGGTCGGTGGGCAGCACCCTGATCGAGACGTTTCCCACGAGCTCCGCCTCGAGCCGGTCTCTGACCTGACGCGCGGTGAGTTTGTGCCCTTTCACCTTGCCCGCCAAAGGCGAGTCGTTGATGCCCACCGTCATTGAGATCGCCGGGTCGTCGACGTGTATGGGCGGCAGCGGGCGAGGATCGTCCAAGTCCACCAAGCAGTCGCCGATCGTGATGTCCTCGACTCCCGCAATCGCCACGATGTCGCCGGCTCGCGCGCTCTGCGTCGGTTCGCGGTTCAGCCCCTTGGTTGCAAGCAGCTCTGATATGTGCACCCGCGAAAGCGCGCCGTCTTTTCCCGAAAGGCCGACCCAGGCGCCCTTCGTCAGCTCTCCCGAATAGATCCGGGTCAGCGCGAGGCGCCCGAGGAAGGGCGAAGCGTCGAGGTTCGTCACCTGGGCGACGAGCCCGGCGTCGGCGTCGTACTCGGGGGCGGGTATGTAGTGGAGCATCGCTTCGAAAAGCGGCTCCAGATTGCGGTTGGCGGGCAGCTCGCCGTCTTCGGGGCGGAGCGTGTCGGCATATCCCGCCTTCGCGGCGCAAAAGATCACGGGGATCTCCAAGAGCCGGTCGAGAATGGCGTCGTCGGGGTCGTCGAGGTCCGAGTAGAGGGAGAACAGCAGGTCCTGGGTCTCGTTGACCACCTCGTCGATCCTGGCGTCCGGGCGGTCTACCTTGTTGACCACGGTGATGACCGGCAGCTTCGCCTCAAGGGCTTTGCGCAAGACGAAACGGGTTTGGGGCAGCGGGCCCTCGGAGGCGTCGACGAGCAGGACGACGCCGTCGACCATCGACAGCCCGCGCTCGACCTCCCCGCCGAAGTCGGCGTGGCCGGGAGTGTCGATGACGTTGATCGTCACGCCCTCGGGCGCGTTGAACTTGGCCGCGGAGGGCCCGGTGTAGCGTATCGCCGTGTTCTTCGCGAGGATCGTGATGCCTTTTTCACGCTCCAGATCGCCCGAATCCATGACCCGCTCCCCCGTTTTCTCAACGGTGGCGCGCTCGCCGAAAGCTCCCGACTGCCACAGCATGGCGTCGACGAGCGTTGTCTTGCCGTGGTCGACGTGCGCAACGATGGCGACGTTCCGCAGGTCATAACGCTTGCTCAATGATTCCTTGTCCTCGCTTGACGCGCTCACGCCGGATGCCTGCTCCGACGCGTTCGGTTGCGCGGGCGCACGGTGCGCCATCGAATATCCTACGCGCGCAGGTTGGAAATAGCCCGGTGCGCAAGAATGTGTGATAGACCAAGCGCGCGGGTGTGAGAGAATCTGCCCATGCCCACGATCCGCTTCCGTCTGCGCAATCCCCGGCAGGCCGTCAAAGGCGGTCTGTTCGCCGCCTTCGCCGCCTTCATCGAGGCGGCCAGCGTGATGGATTCGGCCCGGGCCTCGCTGGTCCCGCCGACTCTCATCGCCGCCGGCATCCTCGCCCTGGCTTACGTCTTCTATCTGCGACCTTACGTGACGCTCGACGACGCCGGCATCACCTTGGGGAACTGGATCCGAACCGTGCGCATCCCCTGGCGGGAGTACAAGGGCCTCTCGTCGAAGCTCGGCTTGAAGGTCCTCAGCGAGAAGGGCGACGACGCCGTTGCCTCCTATCCGAGGTCGGACAACCGGCGCGATCGCATTGCTCGGCGCTCGGAAGAGGCCTATCGCCGCCCCGAGCCGGCCCTCAGGCCCAAGGCAGATCTGCAATGGGCGACTCCCTTGCAGGCGAGGCTGGCCATCGACTCCGCCAACCGAGAAGCGGCGAAGGGCGAGGCCGAAGCCTTTGCATCGGGAGGAGGCGAGCAGTACTCGCGCCGCTTCTGCCCGGCCTCGTGCTTCGCCTTGGCGGCGGGCCTTGTGGCGATTGCCGAAGGCGTGAGGCAAGCCGTCTCGGGCTAGCCTCACGCCCTGGAACCCTCAGAGTTTGAGCTCCGCGACCTCGTCGCCGATCGAGCGGAGAAGCTCGTGTCGCTCCTCGCGCCGCCGGCGCTGCTCTCCTGGCTCCGGGACCGGCGCAGCAGCCAGCAGCCTCTTCGTGTACTCCTCGCGCGGATTGTGCAGCACGGACGTGCGCAACCCCTGCTCGACGATCTTTCCGTCTTGAAGCACCACCACTCGGTGGGCGAGCATGTCCACCACGGCGAGGTCGTGCGAGACGAACAGGCAGGCGAAGCCGAAGTCCCGCTGAAGGTCCGAAAGCATCGTCAGCACCTGCGCCTGCACGGAGACGTCGAGGGCCGACGTCGGCTCGTCCGCGATGAGAAGGCTGGGCCGAAGCACCAGGGCCCGCGCGATGCACACGCGCTGGCGCTGGCCGCCGGAAAGCTCGTGCGGGAAGCGGTTGTAAGTCGAGCGCGGAAGGCTGACGGCGTCGAGCAGCTCATACACCCTCTGCCGCTGGAACTTCTGGTTTCCCTCCCGGTGAACCACCAGGGGCTCGGCGATGCAGTCGCCGATCGGGAATCGCGGGTCGAGGGAGGCGGCGGGGTCCTGGAAGACCACGCCCATCATCTTCCTGCTGCGCCTGGCCTCGTCCTTGGACATTGCCAGAAGGTCCTTGCCGAAGACCTCGACGCTTCCGGAGGCCGCCGGAACAAGGCCGAGCACGCATTTGCCGATCGTCGATTTGCCGGAGCCCGACTCCCCGACGAGCCCGACGATCTCCCCGTGCGCGACGTCGAAGGTCACGCCGTCGACCGCGCGGAAGGGCTCCTTGCCGTGCCGCTCGTACTCGATGGCCAAGTCGTTCGCGCTGAGAACCGTATCGCTCAGGTCGATGGACTCGTCGCGGGACTCGTCGAATCCGAACTGGGCCCGGCCGCGCCCCAGGTGGGGAACCGCGCGCAGCAGCCTCTGCGTGTACGGATGCTCGGGGTGGTTGAGCACGGCGTCGACCGTTCCCGATTCGACGATGTTTCCCTTGAACATCACGTGGACGGTGTCGGCCATGTCGGCGACGACGCCCATTGAGTGCGTGATGAGCAGGATGCCGGTGTTGAGCTTGTCCTTGAGCGAACGCAGAAGGTCGAGGATGTCGGCCTGGACGGTGACGTCGAGGGCCGTGGTCGGCTCGTCGGCGATGATTGCCTTGGGGTTGCACGAGATCGCCATGGCGATGCACACGCGCTGGCGCTGGCCGCCGGAAAGCTCGTGTGGATACTGCTTGACCCGAGCCTCGGCGTCGTTCAAGCCGACCATCTTGAGCAGCTCGACGGCTCGCGCCGTGGCCGCCGTTCCGTAGGCGACGCCGTGTTGCTCGAGCGCCTCGGTTATCTGCCGCCCGATCGTGAGGACGGGGTTGAGGGCCGTCATGGGCTCCTGGAAGACCATGGCGACGTCCCTGCCTCGCAGGTTGCGCAGGCCGCGCGAGCCCATTCCTCGAACGCTCTTGCCAGCCACAGTGACTTCGCCGTCGATGGACGCGTTCCCGGGCAGGAGGCCCAGCGCGGTCGTCGACGTGACGGACTTGCCGGACCCCGATTCGCCCACAAGGGCCACGACCTGTCCGGGGACGACGTCGATGCTCACGCCGCGCACCGCATGGACTCGCCCGAACTCCGTTTTGAACTGGACGTCGAGGTCCTGGAAGGCCAAAACGGGCTCCGAGGAGATCTTCTGGACCTCGATCACCTTGCCCTTGTCGAGGCCTTCGTCAAGCTTGGGGCCGTCCCCTTTGCGGGGCTTGCGGCCGGGGCGTTCTTTCTTGTCCGACATCAAGATGCCTTTCCTCTCTGGCGGGGATCGAACGCGTCGCGCAAGCCGTCGCCGATGAAGTTGACGCTCAGTGCGAAGATGAGGATCGCCGCCGCAGGAGCGAAGAAGAGCCAAGGACGAGTGGCGAACGAGCTCTGGTACTGGCTGATGAGCAGGCCGAGCGACGTGTCGGGCGACTTCACCCCGTATCCGAGGAAGGAAAGCGAGGTCTCCAGGAGCACCGCGGAGGCGATGAGCAGGGTCGCCGAGACGATGATCGTGCCCAGGCAGTTGGGGAGGATGTGGCGGATGATGATCCTCCGGTTGGAAGCGCCGAGTGCGCGGGCGGCCGAGACGAACTCGCGCTCCCTGAGGGAGAGGACCTCGCCTCTGACCAGGCGCGCCAATCCGGTCCAATACAGAATGCCCAGCATGAAGGCGAGGAAGACGATTCCGAACTCCCCCGTCATCCGGCCGACGACGGCGGCCAGCACGAGAAGCGGGATGACGATGAAAAGATCCGTCATCCGCATGAGGGCGGCCTCGACCCAGCCGCGGTAGTAGCCCGCGATCGCGCCGACCACTGTGCCGATGAAGGTTCCGACCAGCCCGACGACGAAGGCGATGATGATCGAGTTCTGCGTTCCCCTCATGGTCAGGGCAAAGTAGTCCTTGCCGACGGAGTCCTGACCGAAGGGGTGCTCGCCGAGATGGAGGAAACCGAGGGTCGGGCGCCCGCCGTTGATGGTCGGGTAGGTGTCTGTGTAGTTGTACTTCCACCACCCCGGGAGAGGTCCGTAGCCGATGGATGTGAAAGCGAGGAGGGCGACAAAGGCGAAGACGATGAGGGAAATCATCGCCGCTCTGTGGTGGAAGAAGCGACGGCGGACGAGCTGACCTTGCGAATAGGACTTGTCGGTCGTCTGGTCGAGGACCTCGTCCTCCACCTCCACGGCTGCGAAGTCGGCGTCTTCGTCAATGTGCACAACTGAGTGCTTGCTGTCTGTCATGTTTCCCTCCGAAGGGGCGTCACTGGATGTCATCGCAGTCTCACCGCCTGATTCTCGGGTCGATGTACGCGTATAGGATGTCGGCGACCATGTTCATGACGATGGCGGCGGTTCCCGTCACCGTGAAGAAGGCCATGACCGGCATCGGATCGACGGCGTCGAGCCCCGAACGGAACAGGGCGCCCATCCCTTGCCAGCCGAAGATGGATTCCGTGATGACCGCCCCTCCGATGAGGTTGGCGAAATCCGTGGCGACGATGGTGGTGATCGGAATCATGGCGTTGCGGAAAGCGTGGCGGGTGATGACCGTGCGCTCGGGCAGTCCCTTGGATCTGGCGGTGCGAATATAATCCTGCCCCAAAACCTCGAGCATCGACGAGCGCGTGTACCTCGTGTAGCTCGCGAAGGATATGAGGGTCAGGGAGATTGTGGGCAAAAGCAGATGCGTGACGGTGTCGATGACGTTGAGCCAGAATATCTCCCCGCCCTCGAAGTTCGGCGTTCCCGCACCGACAGTCGGGACGGGGCGGTCGCCCACCACTTTGGTGTAGTCCGCCCAATATTCGGCCATGTAGTTCGCAAAAACGGCGAGGAAAGTGGCGCATGCCGTCCATACATTGGCCCACACGACGGAGCGCTTGGCGTATCCGCCGAAGGCGAGCCCGACGACGACCCCGGCGAGTATCGCCGCCAAAAGGAGACCGAAGAGCAGACCCCACGTGGGCTGCCATAGGCCTCCGCTGGCGGCCAGGAAGATCACCAAACTGATGGCCGAGGACCCGAGCGCTGAGGCCAGGGCCCTTCTGTTGGACAGGCCGCAGAAGAGGGACACAAAGAGCACGGCCGAGGCGATGGAGACCACGGCAATGAATCCCCATCCCAGCTGCGGGTTGAGGAACCACTTCGTGTTCGAGACGACGACGAGCGCGACGAGGGCGAAAAGGAAGGCGCCCGCGCCCGCGTACGCCCTCCGCCGGACGTTCCCGCCGACGAGCGACTGTGCGAAAAGGGCGAAAATCGCCGCAAACAGCACGGTCGTCGCGAAGGATATGGTCGGGTCCTCCAGCCAGTCGTTGAACTTGATGGCGCCGTATTCCTTCAGGAGGACGGCGAAGACGAAGGACGGAAGCGAGAAGAAGGCGAAGGATATGAAGGTGACAACGTAATCGAATCCGGAATACTGCCGTATCGCCGTCATGACGCCGAAGAAAACGCCGAGGACGATGGCGAAGATCGTCGAGAGGAAGACGAGGCGAAGGCTCGATCCCATGGCGTCGACGAGAAGGTCGTTTACGTGCTGGCCTCTGAAATTGGTTCCGAAGTCACAGGCGCCCACGAAGCACTTGCTCGCCCCGCCGAGCCAGGCGAAGTAGCGCGTGTACCAGGGGTCGTTCAGGTGCATGACGGCTATGCGCCGGTCGATGAGGTTCTGGCGGTTGGGGCTCGTGCTTTCCCTGAGGTCGCCCAAGGGATCGCCCGCATTGATCGTCAGAATGAAAAGGATGACGGAGGCCGCCAGCATGACAAGGGCGGATATACCCAAGCGCTTGATTATGAACTTAAACACTAGGCGAATCTTCTTTCCAACGGTTCGCGAACATTGCTTCGTGGACTGACCTGGCCGAAGCAACATTGTGGAAGTGTACCAGTTTCACCTTCAGAGTCATTTGCCGAAGGCGAAAGAAGGGCCCCGCGGTGGCGCACGGCATCCGCGCCCGCAACAGCGGGGCCCTCCAGGTCAGCCGGTCACTTGGTCGACTTCCACTTCCACTTTTCGGCGTTCCACAGCACCTGCTTCTGGGTGATGTTTCGCTTGACGTTCTCCAAACCGTTCGAGTAACCGACGATGCCCGGCTGGACGTACAGCGGCAGGCCGAACAGATCGTCCCACAGCTGCTTTTCGATCACTTTCTTGGACTCGAGCCACACGCTCTTGTCCAAAGTTCCGGCGATCTTCTTCCATTCGGCGTCGACGGTCTTGTTGGAGTACTCGCTCTTGTTCTGCTGTCCTCCGGTTTGATAGATGTTCTGGCCCGAAACGACCTGTCCGGAGCCGTTCCAGCCGAAGAGCGCCATATCCCACTGGCCCGTGTAGTATTCGCCGCCCTCGTCCATGAACTTCGCGGACGAGTTGTCCTTAATGGTGATCCCGGCTTTCTTGCAGGAGGCGGTGATGAGGGCGACCGTCTCGGCGCGGCGAGGATTGCCGTTGCGGTATCCGATCCGAACCGTCGGATTCTTGATCCCCGAGGCGGCCACGTGTTCCTTCGCCTTTTCGATGTTCACCTTGTCGTACTCGCCGTTGTATGAGGCCTTGACGACGCTTTCATAGTCCTTGTCGGTCGGGAAGTACTCGCGGGCGTTGAGGACTTGGGCCTTCGCGTCGAGGGGCTTGATGAGCTTCTGAACTATCTCCGAGCGCGGCACGCAGTACGCCATGGCCTTGCGGAGGTGGATTCCGCCCTTGTTCTCCGCGAACACCGAATTCGAGCCGAAGTTGTAGTCGAGGTGCTCCCAGACCATGGTCGGCCCCTGCAGAAGCGTCACATTGGGCGTCTTCTTGATGCGGTCGATCGAGTCCTGGGTGGCCTGAGGCTCGATGACGTTCAGATCTCCGTTGGCCAGGGCCTGAAGCTGGGCGTCGTCTTCCACCTGCTTGATGACGAGCTCTTTGGTTCCAGCCTTCTCGCCCCACCAATCGGGGTTTCGCTCAAGCGTGACGTACTGCTTGGCCTTCCAACCGCCCTGCTTGAGCGCGAAGGGGCCGAAGGACGGGATTTCCTCGGCGGGAGGAAGCTTGCCCGGGGCAGTGTCGTTCCACTTGTTCCAGGCCTCGGCGGCCTTCTTCGCGACCGCGAAATCCTTGTTCTTGAGCGCCTTGAACAGATCCTGCTTGCTCATGCCGATCTTCTTGGCGACCACGTGCGAAGGAAGGGGCCCGCCCACATTGAGCTCCCAGTCGGGGTACACGGTGTCGTACTTGACCGTGAACTTCTTTTCGCCCTCGTTGCACTGAGGGCCTTGCGAGACGGGGTGAGCGTATCCCTCGGGGCTGGAAACGTGGTTGAAGAGGGGCTGAGCCTCTCCGCTCTTTTCGTCGACGGCGCCTGCGGCCTTTTGGCCTTCGAGGATCCAGTCGGGGTTCTGGCTCACCCAATCGAGGTAGAAGTCCTCGCAGGTGATCGGCGTCTTCCCCTGGTAGACCGCCTTCTCGTTGACCGTGTACTCGACGGTGAGCGGGTCGTCCGAGAGTTTCTTATAGTCGCCGAGATCGGTTCCGTGCTTCCACACCCCCTGGGGGTCGTAGTAACCGAAGCCGGTTTGCACGCGGTCGGTGACCGCCGCGGTCGTGGTCGAGTATGCCTCAACCGTAGAACCGTTGTAGCCGCCCCATTCCTGCTTGCCGGGAGAGTAGCTGATCGAATCTTTCGAGCCGGCTTTGAGCTCTTGCTTGCCGCCGGAGCCGCACGCCCCCAAGGCGAGCGCGGCCGCCGCAAAGGCCGCGACCATCGAGTAGGCCTTCTTCATAGAAGTTCCCCTCCTTATTTCGTTTTCTCATGCGGGGGATACCTCAGTGCGCATGGACCCCCGAGAACCAGGTCAACGAACCAACCATACGTTCGTAGGAAGGATCATATACCCAAAGCGGAAGGTCATTACGCTTGTCCCACATTCTGGACTAAAACCATGGACAGTCTTTACTCCAGCAACAGGGTTGGCTCGACCCCCTTTTAACTTATATGCCCGGCATCTTTGACGCGAAGAAGAGATCCGACCCGCCAAGAAGATTGCCGATGTATAGCAATGAATGATAACGCATACTCTTGCAATCCGCGACGGCGCAGGCCGATTCGGGGCTTCGCGAGCGCTCGACGGGCGCTTGCCGGGCTCCTTGAAGGTCTCGCCCGGGCCGGCCGGTCGGGGACGCGGGCCCGGCTCGCCCCTCCGCCTTTCCTTCGCAGACCCGGCTTTCTCCCCGATTCGACAGTCTGGCCCGCCCCCTTGCCAATTCGAGAAGATGGGTCCAAAGGCCTAAAATCGAGATGTGAACATCCTTTGCCTCTTAGACAGAGGCCCCCTGAGTTACGCCGAAGTCGACGGGGTGCAGCGCGAGATCCACGCCGCTGTGGCGCGAGGCGAGGAGCCAGACACCCTCATCGTGTGGCAGGCGAAGGACGTCTACACGGCGGGTCGGCGCACCCGCCCCGAGGACGTTCCCGATCCGTCGGTGCCCGTCGTCAAGGTCGATCGCGGCGGCTCGGTGACCTACCACGGGCCGGGCCAGGTGATCGTCTATCCGATCGTCCGCGTGCGCCTTCCGAAGGACGTGGTCGCCTTCGTCCGCGCCGTCGAAGCGGCCGTGATCGAAGCGCTTTCGACCTTCGGCGTCCGCGGCGAACGGATCGCGGGGCGCTCGGGCGTGTGGGTCGGCGGCGAGAAGATCTGCGCCGTCGGGCTGAAGTTCGCCTCCGACACGACTATGCACGGCCTCGCCCTCAACGTGACGACCGACGTTTCGAAGTTCTTCCGGGTCAATCCGTGCGGAATCACGGATGCCGGAGTAACGTCTATGGAGCGGCAGGGCGTGGACGCCTCGCTCGAGGAGGCGGCGGCGGCGTTGACGTCGGCCCTCGGCAAGCACCTCGCGAGCTTCCAACAGGAAAGGTAAACGATGACGATCGCCCCCGAAGGACGCAAGCTCCTGCGTGTCGAGGCCCGCAACGCCCAGACTCCGATCGAGAAGAAGCCCGACTGGATCCGAACCACCGCCGTCGTCGGCGAGGACTACGCGGACATGAAGAGCCTGGTCTCGACGTCCTCGCTGCACACGGTGTGCCAGGAGGCGCAGTGCCCGAACATCTACGAGTGCTGGCAGGACAGGGAGGCCACCTTCCTCGTCGGCGGCTCGGAGTGCACGCGGCGCTGCGACTTCTGCCAGATCGCCACCGGCAAGCCCAAGGGCCTCGACCGCGACGAGCCGCGGCGCGTAGCCGAATCCGTGCGTCATCTGGGCCTGCGCTACGCCACGGTCACCGGGGTGGCCCGCGACGACCTGCCCGACGGCGCCTCCTGGATCTACGCCGAGACGTGCCGCCAGATCCACGAGCTGTGCCCGGGCACGGGCGTCGAGCTGCTCGTCGACGACTTCCAGGGCGACGTCGGGGCGCTGCGTCAGGTCTTCGACTCCCGCCCGGAGGTTTTCGCGCACAACCTCGAAACGGTGCCGCGGATCTTCAAGAGAATCAGGCCCGCGTTCCGGTACGAACGGTCCCTGGACATCATCGCGATGGCGTCCGAGGAAGGCCTCGTCACCAAGTCGAATCTCATTCTCGGCATGGGCGAGACCCGCGAGGAGATCGAGGAGGCCATGGCGGCTCTGCGCGAGAACTCGTGCGACCTTCTGACAGTCACCCAGTACCTGAGGCCTTCCCCGCTCCACCATCCGATCGACAGGTGGGTCAAGCCCAAGGAGTTCATCGAGCTGCGCGATCTGGGAAGGAAGATGGGCTTCGCCGGCGTCATGGCCGGCCCTCTCGTGCGTTCCTCGTACCGCGCCGGGCGCCTCTACGGGATGGCGATGACGGCGAAGGGCCTCGAGCTGCCGCCGGGCATGGAGCACCTGGGCGAGCCGATGGAAGCCCGGCAAGAGGCGAGCTGGCTACTGTCCAAAGGAAGGGGCTGCTGAAACCAGGCGGTCCTTGACGGCGGCCCTGTCGACCTTGCCCTCGGCGTCGAGCGGGACCCTTTCGATGCGGGCCAAGCCGCGCGGAAGCTTGTACCTCGCGAGAACCTGAGCGGCAAAGGCCTGCAGCTCCGCGAGGGTCGGCACCGCTGCGGCGTCGCACACGATGGCGGCGGCGACGATTTCGCCCCACACCTCGTCCGGTATGCCGACCACGACGACGTCGTCGATCTTCGGATGGGCGCGCAGCACCTCCTCGACCTCTGCGGGATTGACGCCCTCGCCTCCCGTGCCAATGCGGTCGGAGAGGCGACCGACGATCGTCACCTCGTTGCCTCCGACGGCGACGTCGCCGGTGCGAAGCCACCCGCCCTCGACGAACGCCGACCGCGTCTGGTCGGCATTGTGCCAGTAGCTGGGGCTGATGGACGGCCCTCGTACGAGGAGCTCCCCCACCGTCGAGTCGGTCTGCGTCGCCGGATCGACGATCCTCGCCTCAACGTGCGCGTACGGCCTGCCGACGGCCCCGGGCGCCCCGCTGCCGTACGGTTGGAACGTCCCCGTCCCGGCGGTCTCCGTCATGCCCCAGACGACCGCCGGCTTGAGCCCGACGCCCTTGAGCCTGTCCAAGAGAGTGAGAGGAACCGGGGCCCCGCCGACGACTGGGAGCCGCAGGCTCGACAAATCGTGAGAGCCGCGTTCTGCTTCCGTGACGATCGCCCAGAACATCGTCGGAACTCCGAAGAAGATCGTGGCCTGCCGCTGTTCGACCAGCCGGAGCGCCTCGGAGGCGTCGAAAGAGCGCATGAGGACGACGGCGCCGCCCGAGACGAACAGATCGAGGGTGCCCCCGTTGAATCCGCCGATGTGGGCGAGCGACGCGCCCACCACGATGACGTCCTCGACGCCGTACCCGAAGGCCTCCCGGAAGTTCCTGGCGGCCCACCAAAGGTTTCGGTGCGTGAGCTCGACCGCCCGGAGGCTTCCCGAGGCGCTCCCCGAGGTGTAGAAAATGGCGGCCGTTCCGGTCGGATACTCGACCGTGTTGAAGGACGCGCTCCCCGAGCCGCGGCAATCCGAGACCAGCGTGCCGTCGAGTGAGGCGAGTGCCGGCGTCAGGGCAAAGTAGCCGTTGGCGATTCCCGCGCCGTAGGAGCCGTCGGCCGGGTCGTCGTCGATCACGAAGCTCATGAAGGTTCCCGTCGAGGCAAAGCTTCCCCTCGCCGCAACCGTCGCGTCTGCGAAAATCGCCCGGGGCGAGCAGAAATCGACGATCTCCTGGACCTCGTTCTGCGCCAGCCTGAAGGAGACGGGGACGAAGACTGCGCCCAACCTGGCGCACGCGATGTAGACGAACAGGTGGTAGGGAGAGTTGTGCGCGACGAAGAGCACCCTGTCGCCCTTGCTCACACCGGACCGCGCGAGCAGCTGGGCGAGCTGGCGCGTCAGATGGGCGGCCTGCGCGACGGTCCACCGCCGGTCGCCGTAGACAACCGACAGGGCGGAAGGCCTGGCCCAAGCGGAGCGGTCGAGGGCAAACGCCGCGTTGTAGGAGGAATCATGCAATCGTCCAGTACCCCCGCAAGATCTGCGCCAGCGCCCAGTCGTCGGCGATCGAAGAGAGTTCGCGAACCGAATGCATGGACAGGAGCGGAACTCCGACGTCCACGGTGTCGATTCCCAGACGGGTCGCCGTCAGCGGGCCGATCGTCGTGCCGCAGGGAACCGAGTTGTTCGAAACGAATGTCTGCACGGGCTGGTCGGCGTCCGCAGCAGCCCGCAGCCACAGGGCGCAGCCGGTCGAATCGGACGCGTAGCGCTGGTTCGCGTTCACCTTGACCATGGGCCCGCCGCCGGCAGTGGGATACTGCGTTGGGTCGTGGTAACCCGGATAGTTCGGGTTGATCGAGTGCCCGGCGTCGGCGCTCATGCACGTCGTGCGTGCAAGCATCCGGTAGTACTCGTCCTCGCTCGCGCCCAGAGCCAGGGCCGTGCGGCGCAGAACCCATTCGAGAAGCGGGCCTGCCGCGCCCGTGGCCGTGGAGGAGCCGACTTCTTCGTGGTCGAAAGCCGCATACACCGCGATGCAGCGGCTCTGGGCGGCCAGTTCCGCCTCGGCCGCCAGGAGCGCCGTCAGGCCGGCGTGGACGGACACGAGGTTGTCCTGCCGCCCGCCGGCCAAAAACTCGCCCGAAATGATCTCCGGCCGCTGGACGTCGAATGCGTACGCGTCGACGGCTGCAATCCGTTCGGCGGGAATTCCGGCGCTCTGCGCAATAGTCGCGGCGATCGACCGTTCGCCCGTGCCGCACACCGGTTGGAGATGCCTCTGCCTGTCGAGCGTCAAACGCTCGTCGACGGAACGGTCGAGGTGCGGAGCCAGCTGCGGGATCGTCATGACCGGCCCGGTTGTGAACAGCGTCTCCTCGCCGTCAACGGCGGTCACTCGGCCGGCGACGCCGAGGTCGCGATTGAGCCACGAGTTGGCGAGAAGGCCGCCGTAGGTCTCGACGTTGACGGACGCAAAGCCGAATGCGCCGGAGTCCGCAACCGGTTTCACCTTGAACGACGGCGAATCGGTGTGCGCCCCGACGATGCGGAATCCGCTGCGCGGGCCTGCGCCTTGGGGAACAAACCACGCGACGACTGCGCCCGAACGGACGATGTAGTGTCCGCCGGGCGCGGCGCTCCATTCGTCTTCCGCGCGTTGGCGCACGTATCCGGCGGCGTCAAGGCGCGACGCCGCCTCCGTCGCAGCGTGAAAAGCGGTCGGGGAAGCGACGATGAAGTCGCGAAGATCAAGTGCGTGAGCGGTCGCCGAGTCCTCGTCAAAGTGCTTCTGCATGATTCAACAGTCTAGTGCGCAATGAGGGCTGACGCCGCACCGATTCCCAACGTACTGTTTTCCGGGTGTTCCCTTTGCGCTCGGCCAGGCCGTTCCCTGCGGCTTGCCCCTTGCCGTCGGCGGTTCGCCGACCTCTCCCCCGCCGTCGGCCCGTGACCGGCCGGTCGCAAGCGCGGGCACGGTCAGCTGGAAGCCCGCGCCCCGTCGGCGGACGGGTCCTCCCCGCGCTGCCATTTTGCGACGTCGAGAAGGACGTCGCGCAGCACTTTCGCGTGATTGTGCACCGCGTCTTTCCCGGCATAGACAAGCGTCACATGCTCGGGAGCGTGGGAGAGGAAAGCGGAAACGGCGTCGCCCTCCTCGAGCTCGCGGCGATAAGCCGAGCGGAACTCGTCCCACCGTCCTGCGGTGTCCTCGTGAAACCACTTTCTCAGGTCCGTCGAGGGGGTCAGGTCCTTCGCCCACTCGTCCACGGCGGCTTTGGCCTTCGACACTCCTCGCGGCCACAGCTTGTCGACGAGCACGCGGAAGCCGTCGGAGGGGTCTGGCTCTTCGTACACTCTCTTGAGCGAGACTTCCCTGAGGCGGACGGCGCCGCCCTCGAGCGACGATCGTCCCTCGCCGACCGGTTCATGCCGTTGCGTCGATTGAGATTCCATAGTTCAAATCGCCTCCTTGTCAGCGTTTGACCTTGCCGGGGCGCCACATGCACACGACGGCCCACGGCTTTCCCTGCTCGGCTGCACCCATGGGGATGAAGCCTTTTCTCTCGTATAGGGCCTGCGATCCCGGAGTCGAGGATTCCAGGTAGGCGGGGTGGTCCCCGGCTTCCGCAATTCCGTGGTCAAGGAGCGCGCCTCCCACGCCTCTGCCCTGCGCTTCGCCGACGACGCCGAGGAACCCCAGATACCAGTGCGGAAAACGAGGCGCGAGTTTGTCGGATTTCCGCTCAAGGCGACGGACGCGCAAGGTCGATCGGCCGTAAGCCGCGAGCAGCCGGGCATTCATGCGCGCCGTCGCGATCCATCCCGGCTCGCGCCCAGGAGCCTGCCACATCGCCGCCCCGACGGCCGTTCCGGCGCCGTCCCTGGCTATGTCTATGCGCCCGTACGGAAGGAAACACTCCTCGACCAGCACCCGAAAAGCGCGCGGGACGACCTTTTCATACCGTTGTCGCGGCCCAATCGCCGCCAACGTGAAGGGGTCCGCGCGGAAGGCCCTCGTCAAGACTTCGACGACTTCGACGACTTCGCCCGGGCGCGCCGTCGATATTTTCAACGGATCCACTTCAGCTCCGCCCTCCTTCGGAACCCGGCTGTCTGCCGGCATCCGGCTGTTTGCCGGCTTCTTCGCCCGCGCTGTATGTCTCGGCGGCGGCGCGGGCGACGCCTCGCACGCGCCACCATCCCAGGCCCAGCACGCCGAACCAGAGCGGGGTCACGGCCAGGGCCGTCAAAGTGTCGCGGTCGCGCGTGAGGGCGACGAGGATGAAAACAAAGAACGCGAGCACAACCCACGGCATGACGGTTGAGCCGGGCATCTTGTACTCCGACGTCGCGTGCGCCTTCGGGTCGCGTCGCCGATAGACGACGTGGCAGACGAGGATGATCGACCAAACGAACAAGAAGAGCACCGACGCCAGGGCGACGACGATCTTGAAGGCGCTCTGGAGCCCGCTCGAAAGAGTGAGGAAATGCGCAGAGCAAATGACGCACACCGTGACGACGAGCCCGCGCCACGGAACCCCGACGCGCGTGAGCTCGCGGAAGCCCCCGGGCGCCATTCGTTTGTGCGCCAGCCCGAAGAGCATCCGCGACGTCGAATAGATCCCCGAGTTGCACGAGGACGAGGCGCTGGAAAGTATGACGGCGTTCATGATCCCGGCGGCCCCCGCGAGGCCGGCGAGGCCGAAAAGGCTGACGAAGGGAGAAATCTTCGGATTGATCTCGTTCCATGGCGTCACGCACATGATCGCCGCGAGCGCGACGACGTAGAAAAGGAGGATCCTCACGGGAATCGCATTGATGGCGCGCGGCAGGGTGAGGCGGGGGTTGGCGGTCTCGGCCGCCGTCGTGCCGACGAGCTCGATTCCCACGAAGGCGAAGACGGCCAGCTGGAAGCCGTTGACGAATCCCGCGAACTTCGTGGGGAATATTCCGCCGTGGCTCCACAGGTGGGAGACGGAGGCCGTCGTCCCGTCTGGCGAAGTGAAACCGACGATCACCATGAACGAAGCGACCCCTACAAGCGCGATGATCGCCACCAGCTTGACGATCGCGAACCAAAATTCGATCTCGCCGAACAGCTTGACGGAGGCGAGGTTCATGACGAGGAGGGCGAGCATGACCGCGGTGGTCAGGACCATCGCGAGCCACCGCCAGTCTTCGCCGAGCCAGTATTCCCAGTACCCGGTGATGGCCACGACGTCGGCCATCCCGATGACGACCCAGCTGAACCAGTATGTCCACCCCACGAAGAAGCCCGCCCACGGCCCGAGGATGTCCGCTGCGAAGTCCTGGAAAGAGCGGTATTCGAGCTTGTGCAGCAGCAGCTCCCCCATGGCGCGCATCACGAAGTACAGCATGAAGCCGATGACCGCGTACACAAAGAGGATCGAGGGGCCGGCCTTTGAAATCGTCTCGCCCGAACCCAGGAAAAGGCCCGTGCCGATGGCGCCGCCCAGGGCGATGAGCTGGATGTGGCGGTTGGACAGGCTGCGCTGGAGGTTCCGTTCTTCCGCGGCCTCGATGACGTCTTCTCTTCCCGTCGCCTCGGTCATAGATTCCTCCTCTTGAGTGCCGCGCAGGTCCCTGCATCGGCGTCTTGCCTTGTCGCTGCGGATTTGCTCCTCGAGCCGCGTCCGCCGTCAATCGTCGATCGACGCTGCACTGCAGGCGCAACCGACGGGCGTCTTTTCAGCGTTGTTTCGGCGTGCCAGAGCCGTCTTCCTCCGCCGACGAACCGGGGTCGCCGCCTGACGAACCGAGACTGCGGCCCCGACGCGCCTAAGCGTTGTCGGAAAACTCGCGCGTCGAACTCACGCGTCTTAGAGAGTACAGCATTTCGGAGGCGCCGCCGCGCCGAAGCGGCCTGCTTGGCGCCGTCCGACCCGCAAATGTCAAACGGACGCGGCTCTTCTGAGAACTTTTGCCTGCGCGTGAAATAATTCTGCCAAGGGCAATCGTCGCCTCCTTAGAGCGCCGAAAAACCTTAGGATCTCATTGTATGCAGGGCCACGCTGGCCAAATGCATGCGGCCGCCGAGCGCGCCGCGCAAGGTCGAGCCCGCTGCTCAGGCGAAGTCAAGCGGCGTCGCACAGGCGACTGGAAACAAACGGCTGGAAAAGCGGCTGCCTCGGCAGGAAGCTTCCCGCCCGCCGAAGCCGTCCACGAACCGGCGCGGACAGCGGCTTTCGTCAACAGCCATAGGCTTTCGTCAACAGCCATAAACTTCGAAAGGAAACCCCATGCGAGGAGCAGTCATGCACGGCCCAGGCGACGTCAGGATCGAGGACCTCGACGTCCTTTCCGTCGTCGAACCGACCGACGCCGTCATCGAAGTCGCCGCCGCCTGCATCTGCGGATCGGATCTGTGGCCGTACCGCGGCCTCGAGCCGTCGGACGGCCGGCCGATGGGCCACGAATACGTGGGCACAGTCACCGAGGTCGGCGACGCCGTTAAAAACGTGAAGGTCGGCGACTTCATCGTCGGATCTTTCTGCCTCTCCGACAACACGTGTGAGATATGCCGCTCCGGGTACCAGTCGCGTTGCGTCAACGGCGGCTTCGTCCAGGGCGCCCAGGCTCAGTACGCGCGAATCCCGCTGGCCGACGGAACGCTGGTCGTCGTTCCGGGAGGACGGCCGAGGGACGAGGCGACCCTCGCCTCTCTCTTGGCCGCATCCGACGTTCTTGGAACCGGTTGGTTCGGCGCCGTCGCCGCCGATGCGGGCCCGGGCAAAACGATCGCTGTCGTGGGCGACGGCGCCGTCGGGCTCATGGCCGTTCTGGCCGCAAAGCAGCTCGGCGCCGAGAGGATCGTCGCCATGTCGCGCCACGAGGACCGCGCCGCACTTGCGCGGGAGTTCGGCGCCACGGACGTCGTCGCCGAACGCGGCGACGCGGGAGTGGCTGCCGTGAAGGAGCTCACGGGAGGCTTGGGCGCCCACGGCGTGGTCGAGGCCGTCGGCACCCAGGAATCGATGATGCAGGCCATCGGGGCGTGCCGTCCGGGCGGGCATGTCGGATACGTCGGCGTCTCCCACGACGTCTCGCTTCCCGGCCAAGAGCTGTTCTTCGCCGAGGTCAACCTGCTCGGCGGCCCCGCCCCCGTGCGCCGGTTCCTGCCCGACCTCGTCGAGAGGATCCTCAAAGGCAAGATCGATCCGGGCAAGGTCTTCAACCTTGTCCTTCCTTTGGACGACGCCGCGGAGGGCTACAAAGCGATGGACGAAAGGCGCGCCGTCAAGGTGCTTCTTCGGCCTTGACGACCGCCCTGAGTCGAAACGCCCGGAGTCGCAAAGTCGCGGGAATCCTTCGCAAACGAATGGGGAGCCCGCTTTTTGCGGGCTCCCCATTCGTTTTGGCGCTTCTTTCCGCCGAAGCTGCGGGCTCAGGCTTTGGCGTTGCGAGCGGGTTCGGCGTCAAGAGGCACTTCGGGATCGGGCATGCGCGTAATTCTGTTGCGCAAGTCTCGCCTCACAATCTCGATGGCCCACATCCACACGACGTGGCCGAGAGCCTCGGAAAAGTGCTCTTCGAAAGGCTGGTCCCATGGCGCGGGGACGGTGCCCATAGCCGGCATCAGGACGACGTGAAACAGAACCCACAAAGTCAAGCCGCACGCAGCCCCCTGCCACAGCTTTGCCTTCGGATATTTCTCTGCGATCAGGCAGTAGGCGAGCGCGAAGAATATGGCGAAGGAAAAGTGGATGGCGAAAGAGTATATGGGAAGCTCGTTGCCGTTGAAGGTCACCGTCGTGTGGCTCGCCTCGGGCGACATCCCCAACTGCTCCAGAAGCTCCTGCGGAGGATTGGTGGCGTTGCGCTCGGGCGTTCGCGGCGGGAAGGGAACCTCCCATCCGAATTTGACGATGGCGGAAAACACGCCGCCGACGAGGCCGGCGACGGCGGCCGCCTTGTAGTTGCGTCGGGACTTCGGTGTGGTGGTCAGCAGGCTTTTCAAACCCATGAGCGTCCTCCTGTCGATGATCGCGATAGGCACACCATAAACGGCAATTCCCTTGTATAGCAGCCTCACACGCGTCAAAGCCCAAGCTGGCCGCGCCCGTCAGAAGGCGCACGCCTGCCCCGGCCGGCCCACGACCCCGGCGGAAGGCGTCAGTTCGCCGTGTCCCATACAGTTACGGGACGCCCGTCGATGTCTGTGAAGGATCCCGCCGCGATCATGATGATGTCGACGAGCGTCCAGATTCCCAGGCCGCCGAGCGTGAAGATCATCGCGACCCCGCTTCCGATCTTTCCGACGTAGAAACGGTGGACGCCGATTACGCCGAAGAACCAGGCGAGAAGCAGGGCAACAAGACGGCTCTTGTCTGAGGCGTTCGGGTCGCGGCCGGGACGGTAGTAATACCCCTGGCCATAGGCGGCGTTGCCCGGATTCGGGTACCCGCCGGGGCCAGCATTAGGGTAACCCCCGGGGTATCCGCCCGGATTCGGGTAGCCCCCGGGATTCGGGGCCCCGTTGACTCCGAGATAAGGGGCGCCGGCGCCTCCCGCCGAGCCGGCGGACGGCGGCTGGTTCGGAAAGTTTTGATAAGACATGAACTCACCTGATTGAGATAGAAAAGTGCAAGCTGTAGAACCGCGTAGGTTTCCCTCAGTCTATAACGTCATGCAGCGGACACAAGCAATCAGATCTGCCCAATTCGGCGCCCCCGGCAGGCGGGCCTTCCGACGGCGCGCGAGCAACGGCGCCGGTTTCCTTGGATTTCACTGCCCGACGCCGGCAGACGTGCGCGCCGAGCAGAGTCCCCTTTTTTGGCATTTCACACGGTGGAGCGCTCCCCAACGGAGCCCGTCGCCGTCGTTCGACGCCGCTTTCCCGGCCTCGCGCCGACGGCTTCTCGGCGGCCCGAGCTCAACAATCCGCCGTCGCCCCAGAGCCGAAGGCCGGAAAAGAAAACGGAAGCCGGAGGGCGCCGGAAGCCGAAAACGAAACTCGGACGGCCGCCGCGAGCCGGTAAGCTCGTACCAGCCCATCGAGAAGGAGAACCATGGCAACCGGACTCGCCGCCCTCTTGGACGACATCGCGGCCCTCGTCAAACTCACCGCCTCCAGTTTGGACGACGTCGCAGCGGGAGTCGCCAAAGCGGGATCGAAGGCGATAGCGGTCGTCGTCGACGACACGGCGGTCACGCCGCAGTACGTCGAGGGCATCGATCCCAAGCGCGAGATCCCCATCATCGGGAGAATCGCGAAAGGATCGCTCGTCAACAAGGGCATCATCTTGGTCGGGGCTCTCCTCTTGTCGGCTTTCGCGCCGTGGGCTTTGACTCCTTTGCTGATGGTCGGCGGCTCCTATCTGTGTTTCGAGGGGGCGCACAAGATCTGGGGCAAGCTCACGGGGCACGGCGAAACGCAGGCGGCAGTCACGGAAGGCGGCCAGGCGGAAGACGCGATCGTCAAAAACGCAGTGCGCACCGATTTCATCCTCTCAACCGAGATCATGGTCATCGCTCTCGCCGAAGTCACCGAACAGAACATCGCCTACCGGGCCGCGATCCTCGCTGTCGTCGCGGTCTTGATCACCGCTTTGGTCTACGGGATTGTGGCCTGCCTGGTAAAGATCGACGACCTCGGGCTGCACATGGCCTCCAAAGAGAGCTCCGCCACACGAAAGATGGGGCGGAGCCTCGTCAAGGCCATGCCCAAGGCCCTTTCGGCGATCACCGTGGTCGGAGTCGCGGCGATGCTGTGGGTCGGCGGTCACCTGCTCGTCAGCGGCAGCGACAAGCTCGGCTGGTCCGCGCCGCACGACGTCGTCCACAGCCTTTCCTCGGCAGTGCCTCGCGGATTTCTCTCGTGGATCGTCGAAACGTCCTGCTCGCTGGCGGTCGGATTCGTCTTCGGCAGCCTCATAGTGGCCTTCCAGGCCGCCGTCGGCCGCGTCCGCGGAGGCTCGGGCCACTGATCTGTCCGGGGAGCGGGCCCACGCGGAAGCCTTCGGACCGTGCCGAATCCTCGAATGCATTTTCCCTGGGAGGGCGAGCGCGTCGAGGCCGCCTCGTAACAGCGACGCCAGAGCGCTTCCCGGCGGAGCAGCTTTAAATGTTCCTTCGCGGATTCCGCGGTTTGCAGCCGCTCGCCGGCGGAGCCCGTTTCACTCCCACCCCGAGTCCTAGGGCCACAAGGGAAAGATCCTACTGCGGGGCGAGCTCAAAAGCCTGACAACTGATAAGATTGACACCGTATTAAATAACGCAACGGAGCTCACGCAGCGGATCACGCACCCGATCACGCAGTCAATGCAGCTCCATTGCATCGCGCACCAAAAGGAGCCTATTACATGGCCAAACATGTCGTTCCAACCGGCGCCGTGCATTCGTTCGGCATCGACGAGCTGTTCTTTTCCGTGACTGACTCGAAGGGCGTCATTGAATCGTCGAACGAGGTGTTCGTTCGGCTTTCTCACTACTCCCACGACGAGCTGATGGCCTCTCCCCACAACATTATCCGCCACCCGGAGATGCCCGGCGCGGCTTTCAAACTTCTCTGGGACACCGTCCGCAAGGGAGAGCCTTTCGCCGCATACGTGAGGAATCTGGCCGCGAACGGGTCCGAGTACGACGTTTTCGCCACAATCACTCCCCTGCCGGGCAATCGCTACCTCTCGGTTCGCACCCGCCCGGTGTGCGAGGACCTTTTCACGACGACGAACGGTCTCTACAGCGACGTCCACGCGTTCGAGGCCGGGCTGAAGGAAAATGGGGCAAGCCGCAGGGAGGCCGCGGCGTCCGGGGTCCAAAAGGCTGCGGAGATGCTCAAGGGCCTGGGGTTTGCGAGCTACGAGGATTTCCAGAACGCAGTGCTGCCGGCCGAGGTCGCGGGGCGCGAGGCGCTCTCGGCGGGATTCCCGCGCAGACCGAATGCCCAAGGCGTTCTCCGCGACGCGCTGGAGACCATTGAGGGCGTCTACAACGAACTCGCCGTTTGGGTCGACGAGCAGAAGGACCTCGCCGACCTGTCGACCGAACTGCGTCGAGTGGCCGACGAAATCGAAGGCCGCCTGTCCAACGCCACAGTCAAGCCCGAGACGATCGAGACGATTTCCGCCCACGGCCCGGCGATGCAGCCCCTCATCGAACCGCTTCAGGTGTGGACGTCGATGCAGAGCATCGTCGCCTCGACTCTCACCCGTTTGGTCGAGTCTCTGCGCGAGCTGGAAAAGACGAGCGCGCGCACGCGCTTCCGAGTGGCGCTCGCCCGGCTGCACACGACGATGCTGGCGACGTTCATCGCCGAGCTCATCGACAGCGGCGACAGTTCGCGCGAGTCGGTCGAAGCCATCTGGATGCTGACCAAGGCTCTGCGCCAAGGGCTCTACGAGATGGAAGAGCAGACCGCGGCATTCCGCCGGCTGGCGAGCAATACCGTGTGGAACATTGATCAGGCCATCTCAATGCTCGGCATTCCCAGCCAGGTTCTCTCGATGTGGAAGACGACGGCCGAAACGATGACCCTTCCTGACGACGTCGCGGCGCTCGTGCCCGGCATCTCTGAGGGAGTCGTCGACTACACCGGAAAGATTCTCAACGACTCGGCGAGCCTTGCCGCTCGCTGCAACGCTTTGGGTGAGCAGCACGATTCAACTCGCATGAAGGCGTTGGTGGACCGCGCCGAAGATATGGCAGCGCGCCTCGCGCAAGGCTGACTCGTGCACCGGGGTGGGGCCGACATTCAGTCGGCCCCACCCCTTTACTTTCGCCATATGCCCTGCCGCGGCCAAAACGACGGCCTGCACAGGAGCCCGGCGGACGGTTCAAGAATCCCCGAAAGAGAATCGCGCCCCTTCAGATCGGCTCCTCAGCGCGGTTCTCTGCCCGCTTTCCAATTCGTTTTTCTAGGCCGTTTCCCAATCCGCTCTCCGATTCGGGAACTGCATGTTTTCGATGCAAGTTCCCCGCGCGGTGTGTTTTCCATGCGGGACGTTCCCTGCGCGAGAGGCCTTCCATGTATGTCGGCATTGTCAACGGGCAACCAATGAGGACGTTCCCTGCGCGAGAGGCCTTCCAAGCAGGCGCCATTGTTCTCTATGCGGGGACGATGTGCGGCGTGAATTCTTCGATGACCGCCCGGAGATAGCCTTCGCGGGTGTCCGTCTTCAGATCGATCTTCGACGTCACACGCTCGAACCACATTCCGTAGGCACTGGAGATGAAGTTGGACACGATCGCTCCATTCATTGTTGACATTTGGCTTTTCCATGCGGAAAACGCCCTGACCTCAACGAGGTTACCCGCCCAAATGATCAATGGGTATGATCATTTAGAACGTAAACGATCGTCTCTGAGGGCCGGCCGGAAACCGAACCGCCCGGATAATAGACGCAAGCGGGCAGCGCCGAAGAGGCACTGCCGAATCCCAAAGCGGGGCACGCGGCCATTCCCCGACGGCAAGCGACTAAAGCCATGAAAATCAAGGAAACGAGGAAAAGAAGTGAAGCCTCGACAGCTGGCCTCGGAGCGCCATAGGGCAATCATGCGGGCGCTGAACGGGACGGAGGCCGTGAGCGTCACAGCGCTCGCGCGCCTGACCGGCGTCTCGGCCGTGACAATCCGCCGCGACCTGACGGAGTTGGCGCACGAGGGCCTCGTCACCCGCGTCCACGGCGGCGCGCTGCGTTCCCCCAAACGAGGAACGGCCCATCCTTTTCCCCTTCGAAAAACCCAAGATCTGGAGGCGAAGCACCTTTTGGCCAAGGCCACCGCCCGCCTGATCGACGACGGCGAGAGCGTGATCCTCGACAACGGAACGACCTGCGACCTCGTTGCGGAGAATCTGGCGGGGCGCGACATCACGGTTCTCGCGTTGAGCTTGCGGGCCGCCGTGACGTTGGCGGAAGCGCCGGGGGTGCGCGTCGTCGTCCCCGGCGGCGCGGTCGAAACGGCTTCGCTCGCCATGCTCGCGAGCCCCGTCATCGACGTCGTGAGGGATTTCCGCGCCGACGTCGCCGTTCTCGGAGCTTGCGCGGCGTCCGTCGCCAACGGCCTCACATGCATCAACCCGTCGGACGCGACGCTCAAACGAAATATCCTGCAATCGGCTGCGCGAGCCATACTTCCCGCCACGCCCAGAAAACTCACGCGCTCTTCGGTCCATAGATTCGGCACGCTCGAAGATCTTGCGGATCTTCTCACGACGTCGGACATCCCAGAAGAATCCCTGGTCGACCTTCGCTCGAGTGGAGTGCCGATCACGATCTGCGATTAGCATGATCCGAAATGCCGGGCTCCGAACCTCAGACAACCGAGCTCGGAGCCTAGGACAGCCGGCTCTAAACCCCGGGCAACCGGCTCTCACCCCCGGACAACCGAGCTCGGAGCGTCAAAGACCGGGCGAAAGAAGCTCCGAAGCGGCCGGGCGCGAAAAGACCCAAACGACCGCAGGGCCCCGAAAACGAGGGCACAGGACTCGCGGCTGCCGGAGCCCTGTGCCCTCGCCAAAACGGTTAGACCTGGAAAACGGCAAGCCCGCGTTCGGTGGTTCCGCCTAACCCGCGTTGCTCATGCGTTTCGGCATGAACGGCGGGCACGCGGGACGCGTGCCCGCCGTTGCAGATTCGAGGCTCATTCGGCGGCGCTGGGATGCGTCATGTCCGCCGGAACGACCCACTTGTCGAATTGCTCGTTCGTGAGGAATCCGAGCTCGATGGCCGATTCGCGCAGCGACAGGCCCTTCTTGTGCGCGTTCTTGGCGATCTTCGAGGCTTTGTCGTAGCCGATGTGACGGTTGAGGGCGGTGACCTGCATGAGGTTCTTGTCCAGATTCTCCTTGATCTTCTCGCGGTTGGGCTCGATTCCGTACGCGCAATGCGAATCGAAGCTGACGCAGGCGTCGCCGATGAGCTGAATCGACTCGAGAATGGCCCACGCCATGACCGGTTTGAACACGTTGAGCTGGAAGTTGCCCTGCGATCCGGCGAAGCCCACCGTGGCGTCATTGCCGAACACCTTGGTTGCAACCATCGTCATCGCTTCGCACTGCGTCGGGTTGACCTTCCCCGGCATGATCGAGGAGCCGGGCTCATTCTCCGGGATAAGCAGCTCGCCGATGCCGTTGCGCGGGCCGGAAGCATACCAGCGCACATCGTTGGCGATCTTCATGAGCGCGTCGGCCAGAACGCGCAGCGAGCCCGAGACCTGCACAAGGGCGTCGTGGGCGCCGAGGGCCGCGAAAAGGTTGGAGGCCTGCGTGAATTCGATTCCCGTTTCCTCGCTGATCTTCTCGGCCGTCGATTCGCCGAACTTGGGATGGGCGTTGAGCCCCGTGCCGACGGCGGTCCCTCCGATCGCCAGCTCGCGGGCGCGGGAGTCCGAGTACCGGATGCAGTCCAAGGCGAAGTCGATCTGAGCGACCCATCCGGAGAACACCTGGCCGAGGCGAATCGGGGTGGCGTCCTGCAAATGGGTGCGGCCGACCATGACGACGTCGTCGTACTCCTTTGCCTTTGCATCAAGGGTGTCGCGAAGGCGACGGACCTTGGGGTACATGGCCGCCAGCTCGCACACCACCGCGATGTGCATGGCGGTGGGGAACGTGTCGTTCGAGGATTGGCCGCGATTTACATGGTCGTTGGGGTGGACGGGCGCTTTCGACCCCATCTCGCCTCCCGCGATCTCGATGGCGCGGTTCGAGATGACCTCGTTGGAGTTCATATTCGACTGCGTTCCGGACCCCGTTTGGAAGACGACAAGGGGAAACTCGGCGTCGAGCTTTCCGGCGATGACTTCGTCGGCCGCCCGAGCGATGAGGTCGGCGATGTCCGCCGGCAATTCGCCGAGTTCTTTGTTCGCGAGCGCCGCGGATTTCTTCAAGACGCCCAGCGCGTGGATCATGGGCCTGCCCCATACGAAGGTTTCTCTGCCGATGTCGAAGTTGTGGAGGCTGCGTTCGGTTTGCGCCCCCCAGTAATGGTCGGCGGGGACCTCGATGGCTCCCATGGAATCGGTTTCCGTGCGCGTCGTCGCTGTGTTATCTGCCATGCCACTAGGGTAACGGCGGAGCAGCACGGCCGTCAGGTCGCACGTCCCACCGGGCGTGCCCGCGCGATATCGAGTCCGTTTGACTCGCTGGCGGCCCGTTCGACGCATTCTCGGCTCAAAATTGAACAAATCCCATAGAATTAGACGATATTGAAGCCTCTGAGGCCTTTGGGAGCAAGCTCGCTCCAACGTGAGAATCTCAGACCACCGGACGACTCCGCTGCCCATACGCACCGCTATAATGAGAGGGCGGCCATGGCCGCGGGGCTGCTCGCACAGCCCGTTGCACGCATCTAAATCTCGCCTTCGGGGCCGTCCTCGGGCGAGAAACACCGTATCCGGCCGGACTGGGCACGCCGTTTCCGGATCGCACACCTGGGAGGTCCGTCGTGATTGAGCTGCGCCCCGTAATTGAGGCAGACCTCTATTTCCTTTGGCATTGGATACACGAGGTGTCCAATCCGGAGTGGGCCCTTTGGGACGCCCCTCATTTCAAGAGGCCCGGAAGGAAGAGCATCCAGGATTTCATGGCCGAGGACGCCGAGTGGTTTCGCGACACCGACCGACGCATGATCTTCGTCGATGGCAGGCCCGCTGGGATCGTCACGAGGTACGAGGAGCTTCCCGCGGGAAGCCGCTGGTGGGAGGTCGGCATCATCCTCTACGACCCGGATCGGTGGGGCCGGGGAATCGGCCGCCAAGCCTTGGAATTGTGGGTCTCGATGATCTTCGAGAAGACGGACGCCCACCTCGTGACTCTGACGACCTGGAGCGGGAACGAGCGGATGGTGCGCGCCGCTTCCAGGGCGGGGTTCTCCGAGTGCGCGAGGATTCCCGAGGCGCGCGAATGGAACGGAAAGCGCTGGGACTCGATTCGAATGGTGTTTCTGCGCAAAGCTTGGGAAAGGCAGCTCCGCCCCGCTCCGGCGAGGCTTTCGCGGGGCAGGGTCGCCTCTCACAGGGCGATCGGACGCTGACCGAGATGAGTTCTAAGCCAGTGCCGGCATTCTCTCAGTGGACACACAGTTTTGAGATATAATTTCTCTTCATGGCTTTCTTCGCTCTCACCTCGGCAAGCCTGCTGTGGACCGTCATCGCACTCACCGTTGTGTGCTTTGTTTGGACCGTTTTCGGCGTTCCTAGAAAGCGCTGGAGCGGCGCACGCGCCTACGCCCAGCAGGCCCTCGGCGTCGCCCTGAGCGCGCTCCTGTTCTTTTCGAGCGCTTTCTTGGCTTTCAACCGTTTTTCGATCTGGTACTCCGATTGGAGCGACCTCCTCGGCTACGCTTCAGACCGCGGAACGACGACGCAGTACGGCGGCGGAGCGGCTCTTGCCACGCCGCAGGCCAAGGCGACGACAACGCCTTCCAATGGCGCTTCGAATTCCCGCAAGTTCACCGAACTTCAACGCAAGCCCTTGACCAATTCCGCGCTGTCGGGCGTTTCCGCGAAAGCTCCGAACGGCCAGTGGATCACCGCGAAGATCCCCGGGCAGGGGTCCGACGCCGATGCGTGGGCTCGAGTGTGGTTGCCTCCCAGCTACATGGACAATCCGAACAAGGCCTACACGGTGATCATGGCCTTCCCCGGGGTTCCCGGCTCGCCCAAAGGATACGAAAGTCCGCTGCATACCGACGCCGACCTCGCCGCGGCGATCAAATCAGGCAAGATCCGCGATTCGATCATCGTCTCCCCGAACGTCTTCCCGCACGACGCCGACACCGAATGCATGGACGTACAGGGCAAGGGGATCGAAACCTGGGTCACGAAGAACGTCGTGCCGTGGGTGAAGACGAACCTTCGGACCGAAGAGGGACCTGACGCCTGGGCGACCTACGGCTACTCCGCGGGGGCGTGGTGCGCCAACATGTTCGCCGTGCGGCATCCGGATCTTTTCAGAACGTCGATTTCGATGTCAGGTTACTACTCGCCTCTTTTCCCATCGGGCGAGAGCAACCAGGAAGGCTACGTCTTGGCGGACGAAGTGGCGCGCAACCGCCCGCCCGTGAGGATCTGGAATCTCTCGGGCGCGGGGGACGGGAAGTTCCGAAAGTCCTTCGACGCCTTCGCCCCGAAGGTGGCGTCGCCGACGTCGCTCACATCGGTCGAGGTGAAGGGGAGCTCGCACAAGTGGGATGCGTGGACCTCCGCTCAGCCGAAGGCGCTCGAATGGCTCGGAGCCAACGCTCCCGCCTTCAGCCCTCAATCCGGCTCGACCAGCCCTCAATCCGGTTCCACGACGAAGGCCCCGCCAGTCAACGCATCTACTCCGACGCCCGCGCCATCGACCAAAACCCGCGCACCGGCGTTTGGACCGGAGGCAGCGAAACCGCAGTTGGAGCCGCGGATTCGCGAACCCAGGGTTGAGAACGGACCCCGCTAGAGGCTCGCTGGGCCGAAGTCTCACCCGCGGCCCAATCACGCCCTCTCGGCAGGGTCGCCGTCCGAAGGATTCCAAGCGGCGGGAACCCCGGCCGGATCGCTCAACCGCAGGGCGTTCGGCGGCGTCGTATACGTCCGGCCCGGGTAACGCCCGAATTGTTCCTCGTCGGTCAACGGCTTGACGGTTCTAAGGCGCTCCGCGGCCCAAGCTGGGGGCGGCCAACCGTCGCGGCGATCGGATCCGGCTGGCAGCGGAGAGTGACAGAGGGCGCTGCGCAAGGGAGGCTTGACCATGAGACGGCCGGGCCTGCTGCGGTCTCGAAGGGCGTGCGCACGCCATGTGAGAATCGGATGGGTCGTGAACCATGCAACGAGATGGAGCCAAAAGCCCCGCTCGGTCGCCGCCCTGTCGGCCATGTCGTTGAAGTTCACCTGTGCGCCGAGGTACTTTCCCGCGCTCAGAACCCCGATCATTCCGGGTGCGCCCGCGGGCGCGCCCTCGTACCCGTAGTTGTCTGCCGTGTATTCCTGGGCGCGAGAAAGGGCGGTGCCGAGGAACGGGATCAGGCTGCCCACCGACATGGCCAGGAGCCGAAAGTAACTCACGTGCCCCGCAGCGAGATGGCCGACCTCGTGATTGATGACGAATCGCAGGGCCTCCGGGTCGCGCGCGGCGCCTCCGATCTCGAAAAGATCAGAATAGACGGCGACGAAACGTCGATGACCGTGCCCGGAGGCGTAGGCGTTGATCCTCCCGTTGCCGAGGAGGACATAGGCGTCGGGCACTTTTCGCAGCCCCGTCCGCTCGGCCGCTTCGACGACCATCCGATATCCCTCGGGGAATTGCGTCGGACTCATGCGCACGCCCCGCGAGCGCAGATTGGCATAGACAAAGGCTCTGACTCCCCAGATTCCCACGGCGACGCAGATCATCACAAACAGGACGACGCCGAAGATGTCCGCCGACGTTCTAAAGCGCCCGCAGCCCTTGGGAAGAAATCTGAAGTAGCCTTGCGACAGCAAAACCTCGAACCCGCCCTCGCACACGGCGTCCGGGGCGGTGAGCAGCCACCAGTAGAAGGCAATGGCCCCGAGGGTTGCAAGGGCGGCCGCGGCCAGAAGACGCAGCTCCCAAGGATGGCGCAACGCTGGGCGTCCGAAGAGTCCGTAAACCGTGGGGCCGTTCCAAATCGACGGCTGTGAGGTGTTCATGCGCTTTACATTACCAACGGAGAATCTCGGCTCAAACGAAGATAGGCCGCCGCCGCTTCGTTTCGCAGAGGGTCGCCCGACGATTCTAGAGGCCCGGGCCCCGCTTTGGGGAGCACGAATTCCGGTCCGAGCAGCACGGCCCTCCGATTAGAAGGGACCGGCTCCCGGGCAGACATGTTGGGGCCCGGGCGTCACGCTCGCCCGGGCCCCAAGGTGCGCTGCGGGTGTCACGCATCACCCTGAGCGCAATGGCGGCATCGAGACCTAGTCAATCGACTGCCACCGGCAAGGACGAAAATAACTCTCGGCTTCCCGCACCGAGGTGCGATCGGCCAAGGACTCGGGCATAAAGCTCCGAATCGATTACCTGGTCTATTCAGCTATCTTCGTCGCTAAGATCTTTTATCGCGGTGCTAGAACCACGAGCGCCATACTCGCCTGTACTCGGTCCCGCACATGATTCTCCAGCTCCTAGTCCATGGCATGGTGCAGAAGAACTCAGGTTGCGAAGCGCCGCCTTTTGCGAGCAGTTCGCTCTGAGCGGCCCCGACGTGTGCATTCGTTGCCGCGTAGGATTCGCCTCCGAACGGCAGAAGCGATGCCGTGAAGGCGATTGACGCCGCAGCGGCGATGCCCAAAGTCTTCATCCGTATTACCTCCTATACGTGATGTCTATAAGCTTACTCAGCCGGAGAGCCTTCGGCTTCCCCCAAAAGTAGGAAAAAACGAAAAGCTTGTCAAAACCCGACTTTTGCCCGTCTTTTCAATGCCGGACAAGCCCCAGCTCGTAGGCGCGGACAACCACCTTGAGCCTGCTGTTGACCTCGAGCTTGGCCATAATCGAGGAGATGTGCGTTTTGACCGTCGATTCTTGAACGTACAGCTGCGCGGCTATCTCCGAGTTCGAATGCGCCTGGCACAAGAGCCTGAGAACGTCCATCTCCCGCTTGGAGAACTGGACGTTGACCCCGGAGTCGGGAGGCAAGGGCACCAGGTAGTTCTTAACCAAGCGCGACGTCGGACCGGGAGAGACGACTGTGCCGCCGGAGGAGACTTCTCTGATGCTCTTGACGATGTCTTCCGGAGACGTGTTCTTCAAAAGGTAGGCGCCGGCTCCGGCCTGAAGGCCGGAGAGCATCGCTTCGTCGTCGTCGAAAGTGGTGAGCAGAAGGATCTTCGTGTCGGGATAAAGGGCCTTGACCTGTTCGCTCGCGGTGATGCCGTCCATGAGGGGCATCCGGATATCCGTCACGAGGATGTCGGGATCGAGCCTGCCGACCAGCCGAACGGCCTCCATGCCGTTCTCCCCCATGCCCACGATCTGTATGTCCTCGGCGGTTTCCAGAAAGGTCGCGATGTTTTTGCGAACCTCCTCGTCGTCGTCGACGACGACCACTCTGATGGCTTTCTTGCGATCCGCGCCAGGCCCGCCTTTGCGGGCGCCTCGCGCCAATCGTTCGGATTCTTTCATGTTCGTCTCTCCTGGCTTTCAGCCGTGCAGGGGGATGGATACGCGAACGATCCACCGGTCGGAAACTTGTGAGACTCGAATCACCCCGCCAAGAGCCTCTACGCGCTCTTGTTGGCCGGCCAATCCGAAATGTTTGACTTTCACGTCCGAACGGTCGGTGGGAAAGCCGCTTAGCGCGTCCAGCCCGTCGCCGGGCGAAGGCACAATGTTGATGAATATGGCGTCGACGGCGTAAGCGCCGACTTCCACCATGATCGTCACGGGCCCACGACGATCGGCGTGCTTGACGATGTTCGAGCACGCTTCCGTGACTATGCGCGAAAAGGTCGCCGCCACGACCTCGGGAAGCCTTGAGACGTCTCCGTCCACGGCAGCCTGGACCTTCAAACCGGCTGCCTTCACCTTCCCTATCTGTTCGTCGATCGCCTCCGCTGGGGGCTTGTCGCGAATCGTGAAGCGGGTGGCCACGTCCGCCTCAAACGCCGGGTCAAGACTGTCCGTGGCACGCAAAAGCTCGAGCATATGCCTCAGATCCGCCGTTGCGGCGCGCCCGGTCCGCGCGATGAACTCGAGGTCCTCCGCAAGCTGGGGGTCCACTCCCTTGCGAAGTTTGGCCGCCTCGGCCCTCATGACGACCATCGTGGCCGAATAGACGGCGGTGTCGTGAAGCTCCCGCGCGATGGCTCGGCGCTGGGCGGCCAGCTCGGCCCGCCGCCTCTCTTCGAGTTTGACGTTCGCCATGCGCTGGCGCAGCAGTAGCTCGCCGATGAGCACGAAGATCATCTCGAAGGCCAACCACACGAGGGTCCCTTTGACGAGTTCCTCTTGATCCGCTGCGCTCGTCGCGTTCACGGCGACGACGGACGCCAGGTACCAGGGCGTGGCGACAAAGATGACCGCGCGCCGCCCAGACCAGATGACCATCGAGGTGACAAGGAACATAGACATCGACGACAGCGAGATCGTGATGTCCGGCGTCAGCCAGACCATGGCGAACGCGACGGCTTCGACGCAAGCCCCGGCAACCGGATACCTGCCGGACAAGGCTACTGCGAAGCACGCCGTGACCGCGACGGCGGCATTGGGCCAGGATTCCAAGGTCCGAGGGGCCAGAAAGAGGGTGAGAACAAGCAGGGTCGCCCCGAGGGAGAGACCCACAAAAGCGCGAAGCCGATCGCGCGAACGTTGAGCGCGTTCGGCGACGTCGTCGGCCGCCCCAGCTGCGCCGTCGCTCGCGACTCGCACAGCTGAACCGGAGTGGGAGCGTTTCGGTGAGATACGCTCGACCACTTCTGCGGCCCGTTCCATATGCACTCCTCCACAGCGCTACTACCGTGCACGTCGCGCTTGCCCCGACGCGACGTGTTCTACGGAATAACCAGTTTACCGGCATAGTAACCGTTTGAATACCCCGCAAACCTCCGAACACCTGTGTGTATACACGGTATTCCAAAAGTTCTACAGACGACGTTGCAGCCACAGTGGTACATTAGTAGGGCTCGACGCACCCGAGTACATGCAGGAACAATCCAAACACCAAACGGAAACACATATGGATTCCAACATTGATCAAAATCCAACTTCGAGAAATCTACTGACAAAAATCGATCCTCGGGACGCCCTTCGCACACTCTTCGTCACACTTTGCGCAGTCCTGCTGGCCCTAGGCGTGACCCAACCTACGAAAGACTTCCCCGCGGCCGCCGTCGCGGGCCTTATCGCAGGCTGTTTTCCGATTGCAGTCGAAGCCTGGGGCGATATCCGACACGCCAGGATGAGCATGGAGCTGTCGATGCTCATTGCGATCGTCGCCGCGGCGGCCATCGGCGAGTGGCTCACGGCCTTGGTCGTCACCGCTTTCGTTCTGGCCGCCGAAATTCTCGAAGACCTGTCCGTCGAGCGGGGGCACGACGCTTTGACCGATCTTATGGCCTTCCTCCCGCAGACTGTGCGCATACGCGAGGGCGAGAGCGCCGTTTCCGTCCCCCTGGCCGACGTCGAGCCCGGGAACGTCGTCATCGTCAGCCCCGGCGGGCGCATTCCCGTGGACGGCGTCGTGACGGCCGGCGAATCCTCCGTCGACCAATCGCGCATTACGGGCGAGCCGCTCCCGGCGGACGTGGGAAGCGGGGACGCCGTTTTCGCCGGATCGATCAATCTGGTCGGCGCGCTGGAGGTTTGCGCCGAGCGCGTGGGAGGGGAATCCTCGTATGGCAAAATCGTCGAAGCGATCAGGCAGGCGCAGTCTTCGCGGGCCCCGGTCGTCAGGCTCGCCGACCGATTCGCCGCCTACCTCGTCTACATCGCGCTCGCCGCTGCGGCAGCGACCTATGTTGCGACCTCGAACTGGACGACGACCATCTCCGTTGTCGTCGTGGCGGGGGCGTGCGGAATCGCCGCCGGAACTCCCCTCGCCGTTCTCGCCGCGATCGCGAGGGCGGCACACAGCGGGGCGTTCGTCAAAGACGGCGCACACCTCGAGGCGCTCTCCGAAGTCGAAACCGCGGTCTTCGACAAGACGGGAACACTGACGTCGGGAGCCCCCGTCGTTCAACGCATCGACGTCGTCCCCGGAATCGACGAAGAGGAACTCCTGTTTCTGCTGGCGACGGCGGAATCCTATTCGGAGCACCCGCTGGCCAAGGCCGTGGTCGAGCATCTCCGCGAGCGCGGGACGGCCGCAGGGGCGCCCGACTCCTTCGAGTATCGCCCGGGCATGGGGGTCGTCGCACGAGTCGGAGGGCGCACCGTCGTCGCCGGCAACTCGTCGCTTGTGGCGGACGCCCCCGATTCCGGCGACGTTGAGGGCTCCCCCATTCACGTGAGCGTGGACGGCGCGTACCGCGCAACCGCAATCTTGGCCGACGCCGTTCGGCCCGGCGCGGCAGCCGCGGTCGCCGAGCTGAAGGGCATGGGGCTGCAGGTCGCCATGGTGACCGGGGACGGGGCGGGCGCCGCGCGCGCAGTCGGCGCTCGGCTCGGCATCGACGACTGCCGAGCCGAGCTTCTTCCCGAGCAGAAAACGGCCTTCATCGATTCGTTGAGGGCCGCGGGGCGCAAGGTGGCGATGGTCGGCGACGGCGTCAACGACGCGCCGTCGCTCGCCCGGGCCGACGTCGGCATCGCCATGGGCAGCGGGACCGACGTCGCCCGAGACAGCGCGGACGTCGTGCTCGTTGCCTCCGATCCGGCGGACCTTGCCTCGACCGTGCGCGTCGCCCGGCGTGCGCGGGCGATCGTGACGTTCAACTTCGTCGGCACCGTCGCGGTCGATCTCGTCGGAATGGCGCTGGCTGCGGCGGGGATCCTCACGCCGGTGCTCGCAGCGATCGTCCACGTGGGAAGCGAGACGGCTTTCATCCTGAACTCCGCACGGCTCATTCCCGGGAAAACGGTGCGAAGGCACACGCGCCGCGGGAAACGATCGGGCGGCGCCGAGGCTTAGAAGGTCTCGAGCGGCCCTCGCGCCGAGGGATTCAAGCGAGGCGAGGTTCGAAGGCGTGCGCCGCCGACAAGGCTCGCCTCGGCGCCGAACCCCGGAGGGGCCGGCGCCGAGACAGGCGCTACGCCGGAGTGACCTCGCGGATGCGTCTGTGCGAGGATGCGCCGGCGAACTGGGAGGCAGGGATCCGGTCGGCGACGTCCTCGCCGATGAGCCCGAAAAGGTCCTTGGGATCCTCCGGATCGGCTATGAGGTCGATCTCCTCGTAGAATCCCGTGTCTTCAACGGCCTTCTCCAGGTAGCACAGCGCGGTGAAGTCCTCGATGGCAAAGCCGACCGAGTCGAAGATCGTCACTTGGTCGGCGCCGGTGCGGCCCTCCTTGAGGCCGGCGACGACCTGCCAGATCTCGGTGACCGGGTAATCCTCGGGCTTGGCCTGGATCTCGCCCTCGATGCGCGTCTGCTCGGGGTATTCCACAAACACCAGCCCGAGGTCGAGGATGCGGTGGTCCAGCTCCGTCTTGCCGGGGCAATCGCCTCCGATCCCGTTGATGTGCACGCCGGGCCGCACGTCTTCGAGGGAAAGGACAGTGGCGTTGCGCTTGTCCGCTGTGCACGTCGTGATGACGTCGGCGTCGGCCACCGCCTCGGCGGCCGAGTCGGCGATGTGCACGTCGATGCCGAGAGGAGCGAGGTTGCGGGCGAGTTTCTCGCTCGCTGCGCGATCGACGTCAAACACGGTGACTTTGCCCAGGCCGCGGACGATCTTCACCGCGAGCGTCTGAAACTCGGACTGCGAACCGGCGCCGATGAGCCCGAGGTTGCAGGGCCCCTCGGGAGCGAGGTGTTTGGTGGCCAGGCCGGACATCGCGGCGGTGCGCAGCGCCGTGAGGATCGTCATCTCGGACTGGAAGCGGGGGTAGCCGTTGTGGACGTCGGCCAGCACGCCGAAAGCCGTGACGGTCTGATACCCGCGGGCGGGATTGGAGGGATGCCCGTTGACGAACTTGAATCCGTAGGTTGCGCCGTCGGCGGTCGGCATGAGCTCAATGACGCCGTCCCTTGAATGGGAGGCGACGCGCGGCCTCAGCTCGAACTCCGGCCACCGGCGGAAATCCGCTTCGAGCGCATCGATCATTCCGGCAATCGCCGCTTCAGGCCCGACGGATGCCAGCCACCGACGGATGTTGTTGACGCTTACGAACCGCATACGTTCCCCCTTTTCTGTAAAGTGTCCAGTTCCGCTAACTGTATGAGAAGGCGATATGGCGCGGCAACAACGTAAATGCGCATTTTTGGGGCGTTTGCGCGACACATCGACCACAGCGGTTTAGCATTCTGCTATGGCCAACTTGGATTCCCTCGATCGCGCGCTCCTTTCCGCCCTTCGCGTGGACGGGCGCGCCCCCGTCGCCGAGCTGGCGCGCGACCTCGGCGTCACTCGCACGACGATCACCCGCCGCATCGACGCTCTGACCGACGCGGGCGTCATACTCGGCTTCACAGTTCGAGTGGCCGAGCGCGCCGACGCGGCCATCCGGGCCATCTCCCACCTCGCGATCGAGGGCCCATACGTCGAGGAGACGATTAGGATGCTGCGAGGGCTTCCCGAGGTGACGGCGTTGCACGCGACGAACGGCGAATGGGATCTCATCGCCGAGATCACGGTGACAAAGCTCGCCGACATCGACGTCGTCCTCTCCGCCATTCGCAACTCCCCGGGCGTTCACCGCTCCGAGACGAGCATCCTCCTCAGATCGGTGCTCATGTGACGGATCGTCGCCCGTTCCTTTTGCGGCCCAGACGCGGCGCCCTTCCCCGCTCCGACGCCTGAACCGCGATGGGAACGCCTTATACGTTCGTACGCCAAACGTCGATCGTCGCTTCCGCGGGACGCATCTTTCCCTGCATCGAAGACTTTCGGGCATGGCGGGCGTGGTCGCCCTGGAGGCAACTCGACCCCGGCGTCCAGGAAGAATACAGTGCCCTGAGCTTCGGCGTCGGCGCGCACTACAGGTGGTCGGGAAACAGGGAAGCCGGAGCGAGGTCGATGGCTCTGACTCATTCGGACCCTCCCCGACAGCATTCGGACCCTCCCCGAAAAATCGAGATCGACCTAGTGTTCGTCAAGCCTTTCCCCAATCGCAGCCGCATCGAGTTCATTCTCGACGAAAAACGCGGCCAGACCTCCGGCGAATGGCGGCCTCACGGCGAATTCACCGGCGCGATGCGATTCTTCCGCCTGTTCTTCAACATGGACATAGCCGTGGGCAGGGACCTTGCGCGGGGCCTCGAACGCTTGCGGCAGGCAGTCAAATCGGACCAAGAGGCCAGTCGCGCCGGAAGGACCGAACGAACGCGACGAACGGTTGAAGTTCATCGACGGCGGCGAAGCCTTATTGAGCTCGACGGCATGGACCGGGACCCTCAGGACAGGTCGGAGAACTCCGCCGGCACGCTCTCGACGGCTTGCGCGATCGGCGTCGACCCGTCCCCGAAGGGGATGACCTTGCCGATGCTCGCAGGCTCCGCCAGCACGGCCGCCGTCACCGCGGCGACGTTCCCGCGGGAGGTGTAGAGGGAGTCGCCTTGGCCATTCTGGCGTCGCACGTCGATCTTGCCGCTCGGCTCCTCCAGCGTGAGGGTCTCCGGGCCCACGATGGTCCACTCCAGGTCGGTCTCGACCAGATGCCGGTCGGCCGCGAGTTTGGCGAGCGCATAGTTTCGCAGGGGGTGGTTCGCAGGCAGCGGATCGTCGCCGTGGGATCCGACCCACGAGACCATGACGTAACGGCGCACACCGGCCCGCGAGGCCGCGTCCATCGAGCGAATCGCGGCGGCCCGGTCGATCGCGTCGGTGCGCCCTGGGCCTCCCTTGCCGCCCGCGCCTGCCGTCCACACGATCGCGTCTGCGCCCGCGAAGGCGCCGGCCAGATCCTCGGTTGAGGCCTCCTCAACCGAAAGCACCTTGGGGACGGCGCCCGCCGCGGCAACGTCGGCCGACTGGGCCGGGTCGCGAATGAGGGCGACGACGTCGTCTCCGCGCGCGGCGAGAATCGGGGCGAGCAACAAGGCGACCTTGCCGTGCCCTCCGACGATGACGATTCGAGGCATGCTGTGATCCTTTCCTTTGACGGGCCGCTGATCGACGGCGCGTCGGCTGCATGGGCTCCGGCTCGCCTGCGGCGCAGCGGGCATGAGCGCGCGTGCGGCAGCCCGGGCCGACGCAGTCAAGCATGCGCCTGGCCGGCCTACGCCTTCAGCCGTGTTCGTTCAGCGCGGACGCCCCACCCATCGGGGAACGCTCTTCGCGTATTCCTCGTACTCCTTTGGAAAAGCGCGTCGCAAAGCCGCTTCTTCCGCGGGAACCTGCAGCAGGCCAACGAGCAGCGCGAAACAGGCGGCGGGCAGCCAAGCCCACGGGCCGCGCAAAACGGCGTGGGCGGCGAGGATCGCCGCCATTGCCACGTACATGGGATTGCGCGTGAGACGGTACACGCCGTCGCGCACGAGGGCGCGGGGGCGTTCGACGTCGACCGGGTTGGCCGAAACTCCCGCCCGGTAGAAGCGCATCGACGAGCCAAACAGAAGCGCCAGCCCCGCGAGCGCAATCGGCAGCGACAAGCCCCACTGCCACCACCGCGGACCGCCGGGAGACGCCGGCGCCAAAGCCTGCGCGACCAAGCCGCCGGACATGAGGAACATCGGGGGAATTCTGAGCATTGCAGCGCCGCCCTTTCGATGGCAGCGTCGGCTATCCCAGCAGGGGCGCCAGCGCGTCCAGCAGCGAGACGAAATCCTCGTCGCCCGTCTCGGACTCGAACTCGCCGATTTCCAAACCCACCACTTCGCCCTCGGCGAGCGCCTCGGCGACCTCCCGCAGTTCGGCGAGCGTCACGCCTCCCGGAACCCGATACTCCGTCGGCACGGCGCCCGGCTCCAGCACGTCGCAGTCGATGTGGACGTAGACCGGGCGGCCTTTCACCGCGGAGGCGACTCGCCGCGCAAGGTCGGGGCCCGGCAGCACTTCAGTCAGCCCGCTCGAATCGATCGTCCCGCGTTCGGACGGATCGACGTCGCGCACGCCCACAAGAATCGCCTTGTCCGCTGCGAGGCCGGACCCCAGTCCGGAGTCCCACAGGCCGAGCGGCCCGGAAAGCGCGAGCCCTCCCAAGTAGTCGCTCGTCGTGCTCTCGGGCGTGTTGACGTCGGCGTGGGCGTCAAACCAGACGACGACGGCGTCGGGCCTGTGGGCGGCGACGACCGGAAGGGTCGCGAGCGCCACCGCGCAGCGTCCCATGACGCTGACGGGCCGCGCTCCCTGCCCGAAGACGCTTTCGTAGCGGCGGCTCATGGCGAGCAGGTCGGCTCGCGCCAGCTTCAGCTCAACGTCCCACGGCTGAGCCGCGGCGGGACGGCGGGAGCCTACCGCGTAGGCGAAGGTTCCCAGGCGCACGCTCAGCGCGCCGGCCAGCAAATGGGAGGCTATCATCGCTCGGTCGTTGCGGTCCCCGGCTCGGCCCGCGTAATGCGTCAGCGCAATGCTGTGCGTGCCCATGGCTGCTCCTCTTGACGAAGATAACTCTCTTACAAGCCTACTGACGTCGCCCCCGTTGGAAAAGGCCCAAGGCCCCTGCGCCTCTAACCTTTCTCATCCGGGCACGGAACGTCGGGGATCCTTTCTCCCCCGAGCATTCTTCGGAGCATGCCCGGCCCCGAGCGGATGGAGGCGTTGTGGTCTTTGCCGCGAACGCACACGCGGCTTGCGCGTTTCATTCCGATGCCGCGATATGTGCGCAGCGCCGCGGCAGATTCGCCGACGGCGTCGAACGAGCCATCCGATCCCCCTTTGCCGGGAGAGTCCTGGGAGCCGACAAGCCACACCATTGCGAACTTGCTTTTCAACCCCACGCCAGGCTGGGGCGAGAAATCGCTCTCGGGATCGAAGCTGCCTCCGCCGACCATCAGCGCGCCGCCCCCGGTGAACAGATCGCTGTTTTCCGCCATGAGGAAGTTGGTTATCTCCTCGGCGCCTCCCGAGAATCCGGCGAGCCAGACATTGTCCCTGCCGACGCCGTGCCGTTTGTAGACGTCGAGGATGAAGGCCCGAAGCCAGGCGGTCGAGTCTTCGTCGCGCCACCAGGTTTTCGTCGATTTGTCGGGAGTGACCGGCGCAACCAGCAGAAGGTCGCGCTCGCGCGCCGCTTGCTTGAAGGCCTCGAGGACGTACGCGCTGTCCTCGCGCGCAAACTCGGGATAGCCGTCTCCGTGAAGGTAGAAGAGTACGCCCTTCGGTCTCTTTCCATCCAGATGGCCGGCGTAGACGGCGTACTGGCTCGTCGTCCCTCGGAAGGTGAACGTCCGCTGCGGCAATGCCGTTTTGACGGCGAGCCGCCCGACGGCGGGCGAAGCGGCCGCGTCCGGGGCGACGGACGGAGACCGACGAGCGGGCGAGGCGGAAGAAGGGGACGCGGAGGGGAAACACCCGCTCAGGCCCACGGCGAAGGCGGCTGTTGCGAAGAGAAGGCGCCGCATGGTCGTTGCTCCCGGTGGTCTCGCTCATGTGCATGACACGTCGCAAACTACCAGCCGCGAGCAGGACCGCGACAGGTGAGAAGTCACCAAGTTCGCGCTCGTCCTTTGACCGGCTCATCGCTCCGCAAATGAGCCGGCCAAAGGCGGCGACAGTCGGTTCGTATTTCAAGACGTGCGGGATCGGCACGCCGAACCGGCCGACCACCGGAATCCCATGCCGCAAGGCCGCCCGCGCGGCGCCGAGGGCGCCGGATCAATCCGCATGCAGCTCGATCCCTTCGCCGTCCATCTTCTCGTTTAGCGCGGCCAAGCGCTTTTCGGGGTCGAGCAGCGGATCGAGGATATGCTTGGCCAGCCTCTCCGCCGACTCTTCGACGTCGGCGGGCGTCGCTTGCACCGCCCCGTTGAAGATGAAGGCGGGCAGAAACTTCAGATGGACGAGGTTCGCCGTCTGCTGCAGCGGCTTCATGAGCTCGCTCATCGAGAAGTTGTTGTACCCGCCGGCGCGATACGACTCCGCCGGGCCTCCCGTCGAGATGGCCGAGACCCACTCGCGCCCTTCGAGCGCCCTTCCTTTCGGCCCGTAGGCCCAGTTGTAGGTGAGCACCTGGTCGAGCCACTGCTTCATCAGCGGCGGGGTCGAGTACCAGTAGAAGGGATGCTGGAACACGATCCGGTCGTGCGCAAGCAGGGCCTCCTGCTCCGCGGCGACGTCGATCTTGCCGTCGGGATACAACTCGTAGATCCTGCGGACGGTGACCTCGGGCTCGCCCTCGAGGCGCTCGACCCACGCCTCGTTGACGGTGGAAGCCGAGAGATTGGGGTGGAAGACGTTGACCAGAACTTTCACTTGTTTCTCCTCAATGCTGCGGCGGACGGCGGGCGAAGCGCCGTCCGACCGTTCGCGCGCTGAACGGTTTCGACGCGGCGGCGCGCCCGTTTTGCGCGTCGCAGCTGCGCCGCCTCCTCACTCTACCCCACGTGGAAATAGCGCTTGACCAAGTCTTCGACCCGCACCCGCTTCTCCGCAATGTCCACGCGAAGGGTCTCGTCTCCCAGGCCGATGAGCTTCTGTGCCCAAGCGTCGACGAGCCCCGCGGGGAAAACGCCGCGCTCCTCGTAAGCCGAGCGTTGGGCGAGCAGACGCCGGGCGGCCTCGGCGCACGACGTCGGAAGCTGCTCGAGCTCGACCATCTGCGACGCGTCCCCGCTGACGCGTCTGGAATTCGCGTAGTCGAGCATGGCCGGGTCGGTCAGGCCGATTCGGGCGGCGACCGTCACGCCGGCAAGCAGCAGGTGGACGTTCGCCGAGCCGTCGGGCGAGCGAAGCTCCACGGTCTGCGAGTCGTTCGGAAGCGCGCCCGCCGGCCCCTCCTGGGGGTTGGCGTCGCGGAACATGCGGTCGTCGAGGTTCTGCCATCCCAGCGGCACTCGCACGAGCACCGACCGATTGCGGTCGCCCCAGCAGATCGCCGTGGGGGCTTCTTGACGGGGGACGAGGCGCAGGAACGAGGTCGGCACCGTGTTGCCAAAGGCCGTGAGCGACGCCGCATGGAGGAGGTAGCCGCCGATGACCCTTCGGGCGGCGTCGGTGAGCCCCGCGCCCTCCGAAAACTGGTTGACGCCGTCCTTCATGAGCCGCGTGTGGAAGTGCATCCCGGAGCCGGCCTGCCCCACGGCGATCTTAGGCGAAAAGGAAACTTCGATTCCGTGCGAATGGGCCACTTCGCGCACCACCCACTTGGCCAGCGCCATCTGGTCGGCGGCGCGCACGACGTCGACGGGCAAGAACTCGATTTCCTGCTGAACCGCTTGAACGCCGTCGGCGACGAAGTTGCCGACCTCCGCGTGGACGTACTTCACCGAGCATCCCATCTGCGCGAGGTGATAGAGCGCCTCAGTGCGCACCTCCTCCCATTTCGAGAAGGGCGAGGCCTCGTGGTACCCGCGCTGCGGCTCGACCGGGAACAGGCTCTCCTCCGCAGAGAACAGGTAGTACTCGAGCTCACCGAGGGCCTCGAGCCGGCAGCCCGTCGCGTCCTCCAGAGCGTCCTGCGCCTTGCGCAGAACCTGCTGAGGCGCGCTGGCCAGCGGATTTCCATTGACGTCGTAGAACCCGCACATGATGTCGAGGCTCGGTATCGGATTGAAGGGGTTGAGGAACGCGGTGCGCAGCTGCGGCACGACGTAAAGGTCCGAGCTGACGGCATCGACGAAATCGAAGAGCGAGGAGCCGTCCACGCGCTCCCCCATCGTCAGCACCCTCTCGAGGTGGGCGGCGGACTGAATCGCAAAGTTGAGGGTTTTGAGCCTGCCGTCGCCGCCGACGTAACGGAGGTTGAGCATCGGTATGTCGCGCTCGCGGACGAATCGAAGGATGTCGGCCCGCGTGAACTTCTCCGCGGGTTTCCCGAGGTCTTGGACGAGCGGGTTTGGAATCAAAGCCAGAGGATCGGCCTCGAGCATGTGTTTCTCCTAGCGGCGGGGCGACGTCGAACAGACGCGGTTTACAGCGAATTGGCGGGATAAACGAGATTATCGCAGATGCTCCGAAACCGGCCAATCGACGGTCGTTTTGGCCGGCGCGCAATCCAGGGAAGAGCGGACGCGGCCCCGGCGAATGCATCAGCGCGGGTCCGGGCTTGCTGGAACGCACTCTGCCGGCCGCCGCCCACAGCAACGCCGTCCTCATGCCTGCTTCCTTTTCACGGGCCTTTTCGCTTTTCACGGGCGTTGTCGGGATGTCTTCGCCTCACGCACTTCGGCCGACAGGCACTCCGCAAGAACTCGGCAGCCCCTCCGCGAGAACGCGGTCGAGCTCTTGGCGCATGCGGCCCTCCTCGTCGCTGCCGTTCGTTTGAAACGACAAAACCTTGACCCCGCACAGGCGGAGTATGGACTCCTTGATCCCATCGCGTCTAAGCTGCAAGGGTTTGTCTTCGTGGAAAGCGGTTCCGTCGACCTCGATGGCCAGCAGGGCGCGGCGCGTCACGGCGTGGTAGACGACGAAGTCGACGGCCGACGTCGAACGGACGAACTTCCGCTGGCGCTCGCTCAAAAGCGTTAAGTCAGGAACGAGGTCGCGAAGCCGCACCTGAAAGACCACGTCCAACCAGCCTTCGTACTTGGACTCGCCGAGCAGGTCCTTGAGCAGGGTGAATATGATGTTCTCTGACTTGTATTTGCTTTTGCCCCGCAGGCCGGAGGCGAACTTCGCCAACCGCTCGGAATGCTTGCGGTACAGAAGGTCGAAAACGGACACGATGCGGCTTTCAACCACCTGATCCGGACACTGATAGCGAATGTAGTCGGCAAGGGCGGAGATGTTGACGCTCCCCCTCATTTCACCGTCGTCGGTCACGAGGACGAACCGCTCTTTGGCCCGAGAGACCGCGACATTGACGAGACGGGGGTCGTCCGCGAAGCTGAGAGCCCTGCGTCCGTCGCGAGACTCGTCGAGAACCGTGCTGAAGACCATCGTGCGAGCGCCCCTGCCTTGAAACTTGTGAACGGTTTCTGAGAGCCACCCGCCGCCGGCCTCGCCATCCGCCCGCCCGCCAAAGGCGCCCTCGAGCGCCTGATCGAGGCGGTCGGCGTGGAGCCGGAAGGGCGCCGCGAAGCCGACTTCGAGGTCGCTTCCCCGCCGCACATTGAGATCGGCGGGAGAAATGCCGCATTCGGCGAGAGTCTCCCGCATGACGACGTCGATCTCCCGCTGGTTGTACCTGCCCTTGACCGCGCCCCGGGCGATGTGGCGATGATGGTTGCCCGGCGCCGTCTTGAACATGGCCAGGGGCGGCCCGGCGGCTTCGCCCGGCCCGTCCGCCAGGGGAATGAGCTGGCCGCCGTAGAACATTCCATTGCAAAATCCGATGATCTCCGGCGCGCACCTGAAGTGCTCGCGCAGCATTGTCTGCGGCAGGCTCTCGCCGTAGAGTTCCTTGACGGATTCCAGGATCGAGAAATTTCCGACGTCGTACGCCGGGGCCGGTGGCGCGGGAAGGGCCTTGGCCCACTTCTTGTCGAGCACTGGCGCGAGCTGTTTGAGATCGCCGACCACAACAACGTTGCGGGCGCGGCTGAGCGCCAGCGCAGCGCTGAGAACGTCCGTCAGCGTCGCTTCGTCGACGATCAGCCAGTCGAGCAGGGTTCCCTCCGCGAGGTTGCTGCGAATCGAATGGCAGGTGGTCAGCACAACCGGGTATTCGCGCAGGAGATCCTTCGTTTGCCTGCGAAGGCCTTCATCGTCGAAGCTCTTTCTTGCCGCGCCGCGATACCGGCGGCGCAACGCGTCGTCGAGAGCCTGGCGAGACAGCGCCTTGTGCCGCTTTCGAACGGATTCCTCGTCGGCCCGGGCAAGGGTTTCCTCGAGGCTCCTCTTGCGCTCCTCCAACTCCTCGAGGCTCCGGGTGTAGAAGGCCCTTTGCAAGCGAAGGACGACGTCGGCGTCCCTCGGGTCGAGGTTTTTGAGCGATCCGTACTCGAAATGCCTGCGGATGCGGCCGACGATGCCCGAAAGGCCGCCCGGCAGCTCCGCCCGGACGGCCATCTCCGCGAGGTACTTGACGATCTTGTCGGAGGATTTGCGCAGCAGAGGCAACCCGTCGAGGTCGGCGAAGCGCTCGCCGCGCATGCGACGCTCAAAATGCGAAAACTCCAGTGTGCATTCCTCGATTGACCGCCGCACCTCGGCGAGCTCGCGGCTGGCCCTCCATATGCCGACGAGCCTGCTTTCCGCTTCGGCGATCTCGGAATCGACGTTCTGCCCGCCGCCGTTCGGCTCGGCGGCACTCGGCTCGGCGCCCTCCGGGACGTCGTCTCGGCCGGCGGCCTTCGAGCCGTCGATTTGAAGGCCGCCCGCCTGACGAGCGCCGTCCGAAGCCTCAGAGTCCACGCGGGTCTCTCCCCCGCCGCTGCGCACCGTCCGCCCTGCCTTCCAGTTCGCCAGCGCGCGCATTCTCGACTCTTGCCCCCGAAGAAACTCCGCGACCATTCGTTTGTTTCCGAGCCGGGCGGCCGCGAATCCGAGCCCCGCCTCGTCGAGTTTGTCTCGAACGTTGTCGACTGCGGCGTTGCTGAAGGAGACGATCCCCGCCGTCAGTTTCGAGTGCTGAAGGAGATTGGCGACGATGTTGAGAATCGTTTCGGTTTTCCCGGTTCCCGGCGGCCCGTCGATCACGCTGATCCTGTTCCTGAGGGCCTTGGCGACGGCGTCGCGCTGGTCCTCGTTTCCGTTGAAAGGCAAAATGACGGGCTGATCAGGATACTGCGTTTCCCCGTTCACCCCGTTGAGATAGGCGGCGAGGGCGCTGTCGGGGTCGATGAAGTCCAGCCTCTCGTGCCCCTTTCTCGTCCAGTTCTCAGGGCCAAGAAGCTTGACGACGTCCTTCCAATAGCGGCGAACTTCGGCCGCGCGGCCGTCCGCGGCCGCGGAGGAGACGATTTCCACCGCATCGGCGGGGTATGTGTACGCGCGGTCGTGCGAGACGATTCGGACCCATGAGTACTCCCGGTCCCAGACGTCCGTGAAAAGCGCGGCCGTCAGGCTCCCTCCCCAGCCGCGTCCGCGCACCCGCAGCTGCTCCTCCGGTTCAATCCTTATCTCGTGCGAATATTCGAGAAGCCGGGCATTCGGGTGGTTATACGGGTAGGGCGTTCTGCAGTTCGCATACTCGATCTGCACCTTTCGGTCCAAAAGGCTGCAACGTCTGACTTCCTTTGTTTTGTCCACGATTTCGCCCCCGTTGATCGGCGGGGCCAAGATGAGATATCGATCTGGATCGACCATTGCCACACCTCGTCTGTTGTGTTGCATACCACTTTTTACTTTAACGTAAGCATCAGGCGAATGCCAGACCCAATCCCTGGGAATTTACGGAAGGCGTGGTCGAAGTTTCCCCAGACATGGGTGTCAGTACCCGTGTCGTTTTGCTTGAGAATCGCCTTGGAGGCGGCAGGAAGCGGGTATCGTCAATCAAGCACGCGGAGAGAATCAGTCGTCTGAAGCCGATCGGCCCGGAAGAACCGGCTGTCCGCAACAAGTCACGCAATCGTACTAACATGCAGAATCGAGGGACACCATGGCAGTGCTCGCAGCAGGACGACGGCATTCAGTAGCTTGCACGGCGGAGGGAAGGGCCGTGGCCGCAGGATATCGCCGCGGAGGCGAATGCGCCGTGGACGAGTGGACGGACATCGTCGCCGTAGCGGCCGGAAACGTCCACACCGCAACCAACACAGGCCGCTCGCACACCATCGGCCTTCGGGCCGACGGCTCCGTCGCGGCAACGGGATGGAACGAGCACGGCCAGTGCGACGTCGATATCTGGAGCGACGTCGTCGCGATCTCCGCCGGATGGCGCAGGACCCTCGCAGTGCGCGGGGACGGGGCGGTTCTGGCGCTGGGCAGCAACGAAGAAGGCCAGTGCGACGTCGAAGGCTGGAGCGACGTATCCGCGACCGCCTGCGGCGACTGGCACTCCTTGGGGCTCAGGCGCGACGGCGCAGTCCTCGCCGCGGGGAACAACCGCTACGGCCAGTGCGACGTCGAAGGCTGGAGCGACGTCGTCGCGGTCGGCGCGGGCTGCCTCCACACGGTCGGGCTGCGCGAAGACGGCACGGTTGTGGCGGCCGGATGGAACCGCCTGGGCCAGTGCGACGTCGAGGATTGGTCGAGGGTCACGGCCGTGGCCGCGGGAAGCCGCCATACGGTCGCGCTTTTGACGGACGGCACCGTGCGGGCGATCGGCGACAACAGAGACAAGCAGTGCAACGTCCAGTCCTGGCGGAGAATCGTCGCGATTGCAGCGGGCTCGGGCCACACGCTCGGGCTCCGGGACGACGGCCGGGTGCTCGCGGCAGGCCGCAACGAGTACGGCCAGTGCGACGTCGGCTCTTGGCGGGCAATCCGCATGCCCTAGGAACAGGCGATACGCATGCCCTAGGAAGACGCGCCCGTCCGCTTCAACCCGCAATGTCCCCGCCCGTTTCAACCCGCGCAGCATACGGCGGGCGATCTTCACACCCAGAGGAAGAGGCGTCCTCCCGTATTATTGCCCTATGGCGCAACTTCCTCAGCCGGCTCACAGCATGGGACGCCCGCTGCCTTCGCGCAGGCGCGTGTCGCTCCAGCCCGAGGAACCGCCGGCGCCTCAGTGGCGGGCCAGCGACATGCGCGCGTTTTTTGACGTCGTCTTCTCTCTTTGCGGAAGGCATTCTGACCGTCCGGGAATAATCGCGGCGGACGGGCGCGGCGGCTCGGGAAAGACGTCCCTTGCGTCGAAGCTCGCCGCGGCGGCCCCCGGCTCCGAAGTGCTGCACATCGACGACCTCGACTGGAACGAGCCTCTTTTCCGCTGGGACCACCTGCTTGTGGCGGCGCTCAGCGAGCTCCGCAGCAGCGGTTCGCTCGATTTCACCCCTCCCGCATGGCCTCGACACGGGCGCAAGGGTTCCATCGCCGTTGCCGCAGGCGCGCCGTTCGTCGTCGTGGAAGGGACGGGCGCGGGAATGCGCGCGGTCGCCGATCTCATCGACGTCTGCATATGGGTTCAGACCGACGACGACGCGGCCGAGGAGCGCGGCATTCGGCGCGACACGGAGGAGGGAACCAATGGCGACGCCGAAGAGTCGGTCCGATTCTGGCATTGGTGGATGGCCGGCGAACGCGCGTTCTTCGCAGCCGACCGCCCCTGGGAGCGCGCGCATCTCATCGTCTCAGGCGAGCGGCTGCCCGGGCTGGCCGACAACGAGATCGCGTGGGCCGAGGGTCCAATCTGACCGATTGGGCGACGGGCCCGACGTCGCTGACTGGGCAACCGGCCGGATGCGATCGACTGGGCGACCGGCCTACCTCGTAAGTCCTAGTCAATCAGGCCGCTTCGCGAGCGCTTCTCCGCTTGCCCTCGCCGCGGGCGGAGAAAAACGCCGAGGGCCGCGGCAAACGCCGCGGCGCCCGCGCCGAGCAGAACGTGGAACGCCGTCTGGGCGCCCGCCGTCGTCCCGGCAACCACGTCTCCAGAGCTGCCTGCCTGCGCCGAATTGACGATCGCGGCCGCCACGGCCGTGCCGACAGCGCCGCCGAGCTGCTGGACGGTGTTGAAGGCGGCGTTGCCGTCTGCTTGGAGATCCTCGGGCAGCGAACGCAAGCCGTGCGTCATCGAATTCGACAGGGACAGCCCCTGGCAGATCGGGAAGAAAGCGTAGATGAAGGCCAAACGAACGGCCGAGCCTTCCGCCCCGAACGCTGCAAAGCACGCCAAAGTCGCCACGCCGACTGCGGCGCCTGCAAGGATCGGCCGCTTCGCCCCGAACCTGTCGAGGAGCCTTCCTCCGAACGGGGTGAGGATCGCTCCGATGATGCATCCGGGCAACAGCAGGCACCCGGCGGCGAAAGAGCCCACCGATTTGGCGACCTGCGCGAAATACGGGATGAGATAGCCCAAGGCCAGCACCGCGGCTTGGATCAACACCGCATATGCAAGGCTCAGTGAATACGTGCGATCGGTGAAAATCCGCACCCTCAGCAGCGGTGTATCGGAACGTCGCGAGATCCATGTGAATCCCGCAAGCAAAGCGAAGGCAAGCGCGAGCAGCCCGAGCGTCTTCGGACTTGTCCAAGCGCTTTCGGAGGCCGCGTTGACTGCGACGACCAGCGCCGTGAAACCCGCCGCGACGAGCAGGAACTGAACCGGGCTGAAACCGACCTTCTCGACGTCGCGCGCCTGACGCACAGTCAACGCTCCGAGAACAAGGGAAAGGCCAAGAAAGGGCAACAACACGAGGAAAATCGAACGCCAGCCGAAAGCCTCCACGAGGAATCCCCCGAACGAGGGCCCTACCGCGGGGGCTATGGCGATGATGAGCGTCGCGAAGCCCATCATGACGCCGAGTTTTCCGACGGGCGCCTGCTGCAGCACGATGTTGAACATGAGCGGCAAGGCGATCCCGGCGCCGATTCCCTGCAGAATTCGCCCGACGACGAGAAGGATGAAGTGCGGCGCCGCCGCACACACCGCCGTCCCGGCGATGAAGACGGCCATGGCCGCCAGAAACAGCGTCTTGTTGCGGAACCTGCGAGTGAGGAACGATGAGATCGGCATGATCGCGGAGAGGACCAGCAGATAGGCGGTCGTCACCCACTGAACGACGGCCGTCGTCACGCCGAACTCCTTCATAAGCGCCGGAAACGCGATGTTCAGGGCGGTTTCGACGACGACTCCGGCAAAGCACGTGATGCCGACCGCTGCCACGGAGACGACGAGCCGAGCGTCCAAGCGCCTTTCAAAATTCGACATGCTCCCGCTTTCGTCGCGTCTGCCGCGCAAACCGTGCGGCAGACGCGGTCTTAAGCCGCAACCAGTCTAAACCCGCTCTGAGCACTCGACTTGCACGGCTCCCGCATTCGTTTTGCTTTCAATCGAAAATTGCAGACGGAATTTCGAACCCGGCTTGACCGGAATCGACTCTCTTGATCGTCTGAGCGTGGACGAGGACGCGCACTTCAAGATCGCATCGACAATCTCACCCTTCAGATCCCTGAATTCTGATGCGGCTCCTCGACACGAATGCTTGAGGATTCAGACCTCTCCCCGTCGGAAGCTTCGAATCAAAGTCCCGCATGTTTGAAGGCGAAGAACCCCATCCCCTCGAGACCAAGGGACCAAGTCGACACCTGCAGGTTCGGTTAGCCTTTCCTAAGTGACGATTGACTGCCGGGCCCACGCGTCTCCGCCCGATCGGAGAACCTGGAATGACCACCACAGCCGCGCCCTTGCGACGTAGGCGCCGCCCTCGCGAAAGGACCGCCATGAACATGAACGACGTGCAACAAACCCTTTTCTTTCCGCTGATGGGTCGGGCCGACGCCGCTCGCCGCTGGCCCGACTTGTTCCCCGACCCCTGGGCGGAGCACGCAATGGGCATCCGAGAGGCAGAAGGAAGCGCCGCCCAGCAGCTCGGCACCTTCCCGGCCGCCGTCTACGGGCTGCGCCACCTGCTCACAATCCGCGAGATCAACGCGTATCTCAAGGACCACCCGGGCGCCGCGGTCGTGAACATAGGCTGCGGGCTTGACCGGATCGTCCACGAGATCGCCGACGCGGACTCCCTCGTCTACAACGTCGACTTCCCAGAGGTGATCGAGACTCGCGAGCGCTGGGTCGAACCTCACGCACGCGAGGTTGCCCTCCCCTATTCGGCGACCGACCATCGGTGGATGGACCACGTCGACGCCTGCAAGGGGCTCGTCGCGATAGCGGCCGGGGTCTTCTACTACTTCGAGGTCGACGAGGTCAAAGCGCTCGTGCGGGAAATGGGCACCCGCTTCCCCGGCAGCAGGTTGTGCTACGACGCCGAATCCCCGTGGGTGACGGCGGGCAGCGAGAAGAACATCCGCCGCAACGGCACCCCCGACGCCCGCATGCCCTTCCGCGTCAAAGACCCCTTCAGCGCACGGACCTGGAGCGACCGAATAGACGACGTGCGCGTCGAGTTCGACTTCTCCTCCTACCTTCCTGCGCCTAAGCGGGCGAAGCTGCCCAGAGGCATTCGCTTCGCTTTCAGGTTCTTCCGCGTGTTCAAGGGAATGTACGAGGTGGTCATCACCTTCAAGTGACACCGCCGGCGGTCGACGCGGGCGAACCTGACCGGCCGGCGCCGGCGGGCAAGCGGGAGAACCCGACCGGCCGGTCCCACACTCCGCCAAAGGAAAAGGCCGCGCGGTCGGCAAACGGCAAAACCAATTGACGGGCGCTTCTAAAAGCTCGACGAGGAGCCGGAGCTGCTGCCGGAACCGCCGCTTGAGCTGCCGCTGAAGCTGCTGCCTGAACTGCTGTCCGACGAATCGTCGTCGAAAACGGCCTTTACGATGCGCACCACGACTGTCAAGATTGCCCCCAAAATCAACGCGAACGTCAATGGGGTTTTGCCGACGTTCGAAGGCCTCGGCGGTGGAAAGTCGAAGGCGGGTCGAATTGTCGTGTACGGATTGTAGCTGCCCGAGACGCCGTTGACCTTCCAGGAGCCGCTGTAGGACTCTTCATTGCTCGGAGACGACTCCTGTTCATAGCTTTCGCGGAATAGATCGCCTTCCTCTCTTTCGAGGATTCGATTGCCGCGCCTGGACAAGCCAATCCTGAACGCTGCACGAATAAGCCTCTCGGCTCTGTCGTGGATTTCGTCCGACATCTTGTCCAGTTCTTCGAGCGCGTCGGAGGGCCCGGTCTCGCCCGTTTCAAGCTCTAAAACCAGAGCTTCGAGTCGCGCCAGCCGAACAGAAACCCATGCGTCCAGCTCCTGGGCATCCTCGAAGAAAGGAGCTCGCACAGAGTGCGGTTCAGAGTAGGAGAGCCTTCCGATGGATTCTCGCAACCGGAGGATCCGCTCCGCATCCTCCATCACGCGCCCGACTTCGTTCGTCCAAATGTCTTTCCAACCGGGAGACATGGTCAGCAATTCGGCCGCCTTGACAACGGCTCTACCCTGTGAATCCAAGGCGAATGCACGCTTTCGAATCGCTTTCGCCGACGTCGCCGCACACTTCCTAAACCAGTCCGGGCCGGAGAAACCGCCTACGAAATCCTCCGCGATGCGTGGGAACCTCGCGTACTCCTTGCAAAATGCCCGATAACGGGCAATCGCTTCGGCGCCGTAGAAGCTGTCCTCTGGAATCAAATCGGCGCACCGTCCAATGGAATCGTAGTCGCGCGCGACGCGCGAGTAATAGTCACGCGCGGCCCGAACGTTCTTAAAAGCCTTCAAGCCAGACCGGAAGTACAGAAACAGCCACACTGCGCCGCCGATGCTCACTGCACCCGCCAGGGCGAACATCCCTATAGTTTCCCAAGCGCCAGAGTTCGCGGCGTCGGCGTACTCCTTCGCCATGGACAAGACGCCGCCCCGCCAATCTGACCTTCGGAACTGGTCTTTCGCCGCGTTCTGAATGTCCTTCTGATCGTCCATGGAAAGCTGGACATCCTCGCCAAAGTAACAGCCTACCTTCCTCCCTTCAGGGGAAACCGCGAGAATCACGAGGCCGTCCCGAAACCTCTCGGGATACGGCACCGGGTTTTCAAGCAGAGCAGTCGGATCGGGCTGTCGATGGGCGTAGTCGAGCACGGCGCCGTCGAGCGAACCGGACAACGGCCCAGGCAGGGTGAGCACGACGATGTCGACCCGCTTGTCGAGCGTCAGACCCTCGATTTCTTTCACCAGCGGTTTGCCGAGGAGAACTCCCGCCTCATCGCGAACCTCCACGGAGGGATGGAAACTGCCGCCGGCGGCAAACCAATATACGCAGAAACCTGGGAACACAAGAACGAGAGCGAGGCCCGCCGTCACTTTGACGGCAAATAGAAGAAGCGATAAGAACCTGTCCACAAACAACGCGAAAAAACGTCGCATTTATTTCTCTTTCGTTTCACAGAAACTTCTCACAAAGACGAGTGTAAGCCAGCGATCGAAGGCGAAGAAGCCAAATCCGCGCTTCGGCGAAAGCTGGGGAGAATCGCCCGGGACACAGACGCACAGACCTGCAATTCACTCCGTCAAACCGGACCAGAACTTAGAAAAGACGCTCTAAAGTGCGCAGAAGTTCAAACCGGCAAAAACTGCGCAGCCCGCCCGTTCCGCCGTCACACATCTGCGAGGATCTCGCCGTGGACGACGGCGAACCACCCGTCGTCGCTCGCGCCCCACTGCCGCCACCCCTCAGCCATCGCCTGGAGGTCAGCTGCCGTAGCCAGACCCAGCTCGCAGGCCCTGGGGCCAAACGAGCTGAAGCAACGTTCTGCCCACGTCGCCGACCACCACGAGCGATCGCGCTCGGCGGCGAAACACCAGCTCGAAGCCGAGGCCGTCACATGAGCCAATCCCGCCCGGCGCGCCCAAGAAAGAAGCCTGCTCCCGGCGTCGGGCTCGCCTCCGTTGGCCCGCGCGGTCGCCATGTACGCGGAAAGCCACAGGTCCATGCCTTCCGGCTGCGGGAACCAGCTCATGGCGGAGTATACGGCGTCGCGCACCGCAACCGTCCCGCCAGGGCGGACGACTCGGCGCATTTCCTTGAGCGCCGCCACGGGATCGTCCACGTGCTGAAGCACCTGGTGGGCGTGGACCACGTCGAACGCGCCGTCTTCGAAGGGCAGCGCGAGCGCGTCGCCGACGGCCAGCTCAACCCCGCCCAGCAAGCCTCGGGCCGCCAGGGTCGCCCGGGCGGCTTCAATCGCCGAGGGCGAGGCGTCAAGCGCAACGACCCGCCCGGGCGCCACAAACTCGGCCAGATCGGCGGTGATGGAAGCCGGCCCGCATCCGACGTCGAGCAGATCCATGCCCGGATGCAGGCGAGGAAGGAGGTAGGCTGCCGAATCCAGCGCGCCGCGGCGCGCGTGCCCTTCGAGCACAGCCGGGCCGTGCCCGTGGGTGTACCGATGCTCCGATGCCCCGATCGGGCGGTCTGAAGGGCCCCGGCCTGCTAAATCGTCCGACGGACCCCGGCCTGCCGGACGGCCCGACGGAGCTCGGTCTGCCGGACGGTCCGAAGGAAGGCGATCCGAAGGACCAGAAGCGCTGCCGGCGTTTCGTCTGCCGTCGCGACCGGGGGCGTCTGCCGGGGCACCGCCCCCAAGAGAATCTGCGTGCATGCCACAAGTATCTTCTCGGGAAGGCGTCGAATGCTCAGACGTCCAAGACTCGGACCAAGATAAGACTCGGACCAAGATGATGCTCCAGAAGAGGCAAACCCGATCGCAAAGTCCACTCGCTCACGCCGGAAGGGCGCCGCGAATTGCGTCGTTGGCTGACGTCCCCTCGAAGAGGAGAAGGCCAAAGATCCGTTCATCGCACGCGTCTTTTTCGCGGGCTCCCTCAGCCGCGCCGAGATCGAACGCATCCTCGACGAACGCGAGCGGCAGGCGGAAGAAAAACTGCAATCGCTCAAAGCCCTCGGGCGGCCCGTGGACGACTTGCCGTCGGCCCTCCGGGACGCGACGCTGCGCAAAAGAGTCCTCGACGCCGAGGCGGAGCTGACGTGGATTCAAGAGACCCGCGGCATCCTAGAGCGCCACTCGCCGCAATGGCCGCCGAAGGATCCGTCATCCCTTCCAACGCCCGCAGAAGGCCCTTAGGGCGACGGCGCCCTTCTGCCGAATGAGGGAACCCTTGCCGTCGAACCAAACCCAACAAAAGGCACTACGACAAAAAAGAATGAACACGTCAGAGAAAAATATGTCGGACAAACCAACGAATCCGGCAAACGCCAAAAACGCGAAAAGCCTTGAGAACGGCAAGAAACCGACAAATCCCGAAAACTTCAGGGACATGGACGGACTCAACTCCGCAACGATCCTGAAGACCTTCGACGCGGCGACAATTCTGGCGACGTATCCTCTGGAGCACGAGCCCGCGCGAAGGCGAGACCATCCGTAACAGGAACATACCCAAACATCGGACTAGAGCACGGCCCGCGCGCAGGCGAGACCATCGTCATGCTGCACGGCGGAAACATAGCGGGGTGGACATGGGACCTTCAGGTGCAGGCAATGCCCGAGCGCCGCATCCTCACCCCGACTTTCCCGGATACGGAAGAAGGACGAACGAAGCCTGGCCGGGAATAGCCGGGGCCGCCGCCGACATCGCAGAGCTGATCCGCACACACGCCATTGACGGCAAGGCACACGTGGTCGGCCTCTCGCTCGGAGGCTTTGTGTCCGTGGAACTGCTCAGGCACTATCCCCAGCTCGTGCGCTCATGCGCGATCAGCGGCTCCGCCGTTTCCGGCTATGCGCGGTGGGAGCGCGCTCTGATCTGCGCCCAAGCGCCGTTGCGGACCGCGCGTTGGCACTGGGCGGCCCAAGCCCGCGCATTCGGAATCGGCGAGGAAGAGAAGGAACTGTTCGTTCTCACCACAAGCAGTCCGAGCCGCGAGACGAATATGCGCCTGGTCAGAGAAGCCGGCTTTGGGACCATACCCAAAAGGCCCACGAAAACGTTCGCCTATGACGGACCCTTCTTGGCGGTGTGCGCGGAGCACGACTCGGCCTCGATACGCCGAGCCTTCGGCCCGCCGCTAGCGTGCTTTCCCCAGCTGCGCACGTGGACGGCCCCCGGAGTGCACCACGCATGGAACACGGGGAGAATCCGAAACTGTTCACTCAAATGCTCGCCACACACATAGACAAGGGCGAATGGCCCGAGTTGAACAGGCAACGGACCTGAAAGACGACGCCCGCGAGAGCTAGAACCTCTGAACGGCGGCGCTTGGCCCGCTCTCAAACCAGGTTCAAGGCAAACCGGGTTCAAGGCAAACCGGGCTTAAGAAAAGGCCAACGACGCCGTCGGAACTGGCCGCCCGCAAACGGCCAGCCGGCCAGGATTCGACCGCCAAAAGCGTCTCTGGCCCGTCAGTCGGAAACGATCGGCGCAGTCCGCCGCGCCCAAGCCCTGTCTCTCGTTGCGGACACGATGGCAATCAGGCGCGCACCCGGGAATAATTCTATTTATGGTACAGAAGAACAAACATGGCGCTTGGGCCTCAAAAGAGACTAAAACCATTGAGGAGCAGAAAAAGGGCGTTCAGCGGTCTTTTATCGCTCGAATGGGAGGCATTTCCGCAGTTTTAGCCTTCATCTTCAACATTCTGATAGTTCCGGCACTGATTATTACGCTTCCGATCGTCGCGATGTGGCCTTCTCACGGAGGGCACCATCCTACCGTAGAGGTTCGCGACGAAGCGGGCGTCCTTCAGGCCGATTCCTTGATCAAGGAGATCCAAAAACTGACTTTTCGCAAGAAAGTCCATGTTGCAGTCCTCACGGTGTCAGGCACGTACATTGACAACCTCAACGACGAGGTGCTCAAGTACGCCCAAGACCACAGCGACACGGACGTTCCGTGGATCTCCCCCTCAGTCCCCGATTATTGGAACAACGGTCTGGTGATCCTCGCCGTCGCCCCCGACGGGCGGAAAGTCGGCTGCTATTTCGGCGAGGACGTCAAAGTCCCCTTGGAATCTCAGGCGGACATACAAAATGCCGCAAAAGAACAGTATCGCAACGCCGATTGGCAGGGAGGCACGGTGTCCATGGCGAAGGAGGCCGCCGACGTCATCGGCGGCACCAGCTCCGGAAACAGGACTCTTTCGCAAGTCGTTCGGGGAATATTCGTCGTTCTGGGCGTCGCATGGCTCTGCTATGGCCTCTGGCGCGGATACGCCGCCCGGCGTCGAGCGCGCGAGGCCCTGGGGCATTACTCGCAGGTCACGCACGACTACGCCACAACCGAACACTATGCGAGCGCAATCCCCGAAGACGAACCCCACGGCGCCCAAGTGATGGAGCGCTACCGGTGGTTCCGCAACGAGTATGAGAAAACCGCGCGAGATTGGAAAGCGTTCGAAGGGGTGTGCGGCGCCAAATGGTTTGCCATGAAGACGCTCAGGCAGGCGAAGAGCCTGAAAGAACAGTCTGCCGCACTGGATTCCCTCGACAACGTCATTGCCAACACCGCCACGTTTCTCAGTATGTCGTCCGGCTGGGAGCAAGTTTGGGCCAACGAGCAAGGCCCCGTCTTGGAAGATTTGGGTTCGCTCGATGCGCTCTGCGCGAAGATCGACCACGCCGACGTGGCACTGACGACCGAGGAAACGAAGGGATGGGTCCGCACCCAGCATCAGAAGCTGAGCAAGATCTCCTACGAGCTCGAGACCGGGCAGACCAAGCCGTCGGCGGCTCTGGACGAACTGGATCGGATTGCCGAACAGACCAAGGTCCGAGCCACGCGACTCGCGCGCCAAGCCATCGACGCAGACACTTCCAGCTATGCCGCCCAACGCCGCCAACGCTTCAACGATTCGCTGTCTTCCACCAGGAGGGCGGGCTATAGCGGCAGCTGGTTCTACGGCGGCAGGCGCGGGAGTTACAGGCCGCATTCGACCATTCGCCTCAACCCCAGCTCGCCGGCGCTCTTCGCCGTCGATTCGAGCGAAGGCTCGTTCGGCGGAAGCGGCTCCTCCAGCTCTTTCGACTCGATCTCCGACTTGGTGGTGGGCTATTCGTCCGCCTCGTCGTACGTCCCCGCTTCCTCAGGCAGCAGCTCGTCCAGCGGAAGCAGCTTTTCAAGCGACGGTTATTCCGGCAGCAGTTTCTCAGGCGCCGGCTCCTCTTCGAGCTTCTAATCCGTGTTTTGGCGCAAGAGCCTGCACCGTGGGCGGGGTCTTGAGCCAGCCGCGCCCAGCGCCTTGCTCCCCCAAAGAATCGCGCTGGAAATGAGGAGTCGAGACGTTTGCCAGTCAGCCCGGCAGGCCCAGAAGGCGGCGCGTGTAGACCGCTTGGCCGGAGTGCTGGGCGGCGTCGTCGACGATCGAAACCAGCCGTGCGGCAAGCGTCACGGGAGGGTCCCAGGAATCGTCGATGACTTTGGCGAAATCGCCCTCCTTCAAACCTCGAAGGTAGTCGTTCGCCCAGGCGTAGGCGTCGTCGAGATAGGAGGTGAGCACCGATATGTCGCTCACTACAACTTTGGCCGCCAGTTCGGGAGTGTGGTGCCAATCTTCGGTGTCGTCGGGAAGGTCGAGGGCGAAACGCTCCTTGTGGCCCGCGGTTAGCCACACCGGCTGAACGCCGGCGATAAGCGCGATCTGAAAGTCGATCTCCCTGGCTGTGTGCCAGGCGAGCCAACTCAATGAGTCCACGCGGGGCGCCGTTTTCGGAGTGGGCTGCGTATTGGCCTGCTCCACCGCGACGCCAGAGAGGGCGCGGTCGAAGCGCTGCCGTGAACGCGACAAACTGTCAATGAGCAAATCTGAAAGGTTCATAGTCTAGACGCTACCATTGAGCCCGCTGCAACGGTTTTGATTCACTGCAACAGGGGTCGATCGTCGGTTCTCAAGTATCTGCTGGCGCGTTTGACGGCTTCAACCCAACTGCCGACCCGTTTGGTCACAAGCACGATGTTGGGCAATGGCACGGTCTGCTTTCGCACCCAAGAAGAGTACCCCTCGATGCTAGGCTCTTCTCCCCGCGATTTCTCCTGTTTAATATACAGCGCTACGAGTTTGAGGATTTCCTCCTTCGTCCACATTCCGATGTTGCGGCGTCCGCTGTAACCGCCCGCCGCTTTGACCAGGCTGTTCCACGACATGCCCGAGATGCTGACCAACGCGTGCGAAGGCGTGTTTCCACGCTCTTCGGCCCAGTCGGTGTAAATGACGTGGGTGATGTACGGCCCGCGGTCAGCAATGCACTGCTTGACCAGCTCGATCGCGAATCGCCTGCTTGCGCCGCTTCCTCTGGCCTTGCGAACATAGTTCTCCCACTTTCGAGGCGTCATGACGTCCTTCGCCCATTCCTCCTCGTCTGGGCGTATACGCCCCGCAAGCAGTCGATTGGCTGTATCCGCGAGTTCTGCCCAGTGGAGGCCCAACCGCCCTTTTACGGTTATCAATGCAGGCATGCCGTCGATATCTCGCGAATATCGAGCGTAGTCGCCGCCCGAATGGGTGCGATCGTCCAGTGACATGTACTCCACGACGGCGGCCCAGCAGTCTTCGTCGCTGAAAGTCCTCCCTCCGTTCCTCCGCGTAACCTTTCTTTCCTTTACAGGCGGCAAGCCCGCGAGTGAGCCTTCCTCCCGCCTTTCCGGTTTCGGTGACGCTTCTGACGGCTCCCCTTTTGCTGCGTGCCGCTGATCGGCTTCAGGGGCGACGCCTCCCTCGGAGTTCGCCGTGCGCAGCGCAAGGTCCCACAGTTCGTCGCGCTTCGCCGCTCTTGCGTCGGAATCGTCCCTGGCACGGCGGACGGCCAGTGACATCGCAATCGGGTCGCGGGCGACCGAGCCTCGCCCCTGCGCATAGCTCGAAGTCTCATCGCCTTTGCGCGATGGCTTCCTGCCTTTGCGCCGCTTTTTAGCGCTTTCCTGCGCCGCCTCCTTGCCCGCCGTCGCGTCGCTTTCGCGCGGCGCCTCATCGTTTTTGCGCGCCGTATCGCCGCCTTCGCCCGCTGTATCGCCCTTCAGGCCCGAGTCTTCTTTCCTTCTCACAGTCTCGTCTGTCTCGTCCGAGCCCTCGTTCCCCGGGGCTGCAGCCTCGGTTTGGCTGTCGTTTCCCTCGTCTAAATCGCCCTTGTCTTGGGTCATTTTCACAATTCGCCACGCTTCCTTCACTTTGCGAATCGTGACCAAAGGGTAGAGACCGGATAAACGGTAGCGAACGGTCTCGCGGGCAACGCCCTCTTTTTGGGCGACCTCGGCCATGCTGCTGCCGCGGGCAACGGCTTCCGCGCTTTTCCACTTTTCCTCGGGCACGAAACCTTCGGAACACGCGCGCGAGATGGCGCGCACATATCCTTTGGCGTTGGCGAGAGAACTCGAGCTGTCTTTGCTGTACAAGAGAAGGAGTCCCAAGATCGCCAGACTGCTGGACAGATCCTCCTTGTAGTCGGGAAGGAACCGCAGGAGGTTCGTGTTCCCTTGGCAGTAAAGCTTGAGCGTGGCCTGCGCGCGGGAAATCGACTCGAGGCTCGCGAAGGGCTCCAGCTCTCGGATCATGTCGTTTACCAAATTGACGTTCTGCTTCAGACCGAGCAGCACCTGCTCAATCCCATTTCCCCGCATGAGGAGGCGCTCGCAGACGAGGAATTCTTCCCTGCCTAACGACAACGACTCGATCAACTTTGCCGCCACTTCCTTCAAGTGGAGGTATGCGTCATCCGCAGTAGTCAGATCCATGCTGGCGAAATACCACTTTCATAGGCTTCCCGTCCACCTTAGCGTAGGCCGTGCGCACACCGCTTCAGCGACGGACTATTCTTTGATTGGGTATTTTCATTCTAGGATGCCCTTACCCGTTTGACCAGAGCAAAACGTGGCCGAAAGCCGCGCAATGGCGTCGGGACGAGCGGAAATCCTTCGCTCGAGGCAGTTATTGCGCGACGGCAATGCCATACGGGGAACAAGACCCATGTGCCCCAGCCGGGCGGCACTGGTTCGCCTGTCGCCGATAAACTCATCAGAATTTCCCCATGACGATAAACTTATCCTCATGAGAGCTCGACTCGCCTTTCAGTCCCGGTTCCGACGACATTCCCATGGCACGGATCCGGTCAAAAGAGTCGCCTCCGCGCTCCTCGAGCTGTCCTCCAAAGCGGGGCTCGCGTCAGCTCGGGAAAAAGGGATCGGCGAGCTTCCCCACCGAGTCGAGGCCGTGGCAGTCTCCGGCATGTCGCTTTCCACACACACTTTAGAAGGACCCGAGCCCTGTCGCCTGTTGCCGACGTCGCCGGGCCCAAAGCGGGACAGCCTTCAGGGCCGGAGAGCCCGCAGCGGAAAGGTCACCGAACCACCCGGGAGGGTCATTGTGGGGCCGTCGGCGGTGACGACGGCCGTGAATTCGGCCGGAGGCGTTCGCTTCGTGTCAACCTCGTCGACTAAAGCCGCCAGCGAAGTCTGCGCCGCCTGAATCTGCCTCTGCCCAAGTTTGACTTCGAATGCGGCCCACCGTCCGTCGTCGAGCTCGACGACAATGTCCGCCTCCCTGCCGGACTTGTCTCGGAAATGGAAGACGCGCCCTCCGAGGGGTTCGGCGAAGACCCTCAGGTGCTGCACCGCCTGCGACTCGAACCACTGGCCCGCGGTCCCCAGGTCTTCCATCAATCGCGCCGAAGAGGTCGCAGTCGCTGCAGCGGCGAGGGCAGGATCGACGAAGTGCAGCTTCGGGGACGTTCGCACCGCGTAACGAGACCTCAAGTGCGGAGCCCATGCCGGCTGTTCCTCGACAATGAACAGCCGTTTGAGAGCGTTCATATAGGCAACAGCGGTTTCTGCGGACAACGACTGCCCTGAAACGTCCTTCGCAATGGTGGCGAACGAGGCCTCAGTCGACACGTGCCGGGCCAGAGACCGAATGAAGGCTCGCATCCGCAAGGGATCTCTCCGCGGCTCTCCGTCCAGGCGGCCGACGTCGATGTTGATGATGTCGTCGACGTAGTCTCGAAGGTGGCGCTGCGCTTGGCGAACCGTCAGATTGCGGTCTCCTGGCCAGCCCCCGTGCACCAGCGCGTCCAACGCCTCGCGCACGCTCGTACCCGAATCCAGTGTCGGCTTAGGGCCATGACCGTCGAACAGTCCCGCAAGCGACACACTGCCGTCACCCAAGCCGCGCTCGAACAAGGTCATCGGACGCAGGCGGATCCGCGACAGCCGATGCGCGCCTGAATGACGGGCAGCGTCCTCCGCGGGAACCGCCGAGCCAGTGAGGATGAACTGCCCGGGGGCCCCGCGCGAGTCGATCTCACGACGCACAAGGTTCCACAGCGACGGTTCGACCTGCCATTCGTCGATGAGGCGCGGCGCCTCACCCGCCAGAACCAGGGATGGATCAACGTCCAAGGCGGCACGCAGCTGGGGCAGCCCGGAATCGAGCCCCACCTCCGAGGACGCATGCCGGCGTCCGGTCATCGTCTTGCCGCACGCCCGAACACCCTCGAGAAGAACACCGCCCGAATAGCCGAGAGACTCTTCAACCATCCGGTCTGCGACTCTTGGCAGATAGTTCTTTTGAGCCGCCATTATCCAGCGCTCCTCCCAAAAGACTTCAGCTCTAATCCGACATCTAGCGTCATTCTAACCGGTCGTTTAGCGTCATTCCAACCAGCCATTTGACGTCATTCCAACCGGTCATTTGGCGTCACTTTAACCAGTCGTTTGGCGTCATTCTAACCGGCCGTTTGGAGCCGCTTCGCAGCGCACCATGCGTTTGAGCAAAGAGGATGAGCGTCTTCTCATGCTTTTTGCGGAGGAAGACGGGATCAGCCGTCAGGAGGCGACGATCCGGGCAATTCATGGGGTGGCCGCACGCCGCGGGCATGAACGGCGAGTCAAGGAAGCTTCCGTCCGTATCCGCAACCGGTATGCCAACGTCCTGGAACGCCTTGGGCTCTGAACGGACGCCGATGGTCGAGTGCCTGACGCTCGAGGACGCCCTGTCCCTTATCGAGGACCTCACTGTGGGGCACTCCGGGACCTCGGCTTGCTTGACTCGGCGTTGCACCGGCCTGAGACCCCTTTGGGGACGTGACACGTACACCATCATTAATAAAGGCCGCGGCGCGATCAATTCCCGCTTCCCACACACAGCCGGTATTCCTCGGCGCCGTCGAGCATTGGCTTGGCCGCTTCGGGCACGTACACGCTCAGGCCGCCGTCGCCCACGGATAGTTCTACGACGCCGTCGTCGCCGACGACGACCGGTTCGTGCCCGCCCACCACGCTGACCCATTTCTTTCCTGCGTGGCGCGTGCCGACGTAAAGGCGCTTGGCGCCGGCCAGACGGTCCGAGAGCACCGCCGCCAGTCCGGAGCCGGGGCGGGCGTCGTCGCCTTCGCGCGCGAAACCGACGACGTCGGGCGCATCGAAGGCGTCATGCTGGGGGCCGTGCGCGAGTGCGCGCCGCATGGTCATGAGCAGGGGCAGCTCGGCGACGGCCGGCAGATCGCCGGTCTCGGGCGTGCCGAAGAGATCGCCCCAAAAGACGCAGGGGGTTCCGGCCTCTCGCAGCAAGATGACGGCGTAGGCCGACGGTTTGAACCACGACTGGACGGTGGAGGCCAATGACTGCCCCGGCTGGGTGTCGTGGTTTTCGACGAATGTGACGGCGCGGGCGGGGTCGGCGTCGACGAGGGTGCCTTCGAAGAGTCGGGAGAGATCGACGTCGCCGTTGGACTTCGAAGCCGCGTGCAGGTGGAAGTGCAACGGCACGTCGAACAGGCTCGTGGACGGGACCGCTTCAAGGTACTCCTTCAGCTCGCCGACGTCGTGGGACCAGTACTCGCCGACGGCGGGAAGGGCGCGTCCGGTGGCTTTGCGAAGTTCGGGCAGCCAGTCGGCGAAGAAGTCCGCGCCGATGTGCTTGACGGCGTCGAGCCGCAGGCCGTCGATGTCGGCGGTCTCGACGTACCAGCGTCCCCATCTGTCGAGTTCGGCCCGCACCTTCGGGTCGGCAACGTCGACGTCGCAGCCCATGAGGTAGTCGTAGTTGCCGAACTCGTCGTCGACGTTCTCGTTCCACTGCTTTCCCTCGAAGAGCCACACCCCCGAAATTCCGCGGGTTTCATCCCAGTCGGAGCCGTTGAAACACGTCCAATCCCAGGTGAAGTCGGAATAGGCGCCCCCGCGGCCGGGAAATTTGTAGCGCGTCCACGCCTGGATTTCCTCGACCTCGCCGATGGGCCGACGGCGGTCCCCCGGGTCGACGGGCGTGGCGCGCACGGTCTCGACGGCTTCGCCGCCCATGCGGTGGTTGAGAACGACGTCGGCCACCACGGAGACGCCCGCGGCGTGCAGCGCCGCAACGGCCGCAAGGTATTCATCCTTGGTGCCGTACTTGGTGGGCACGGCGCCTTTCTGATCGAACTCCCCCAAGTCGTACATGTCGTAGACGCCGTATCCGACGTCCTTCACCCCTGCATGCCCCTTGTAGGCGGGCGGGAGCCATATGGAACTGACGCCGCAGGCGGCCAGAAACTCGGCGTTGCGGGCCAGAAGCCGCCAGTGGCTCGAATCCGGAGCCATGTCCCAGGCGAAAGCCTGAAGCAGAAGGGGGTTGACGACGTCGGACGCCATCTCGTTGTTTGCGCGATCGTTGTTGCCCATGTCTTCGGTCCTTTCACAGCTCGTCGATCGAGCCTCACGTAGACATTACCCGCCGATCCTTTCGAAGAATCCTTACAGACAGCTGAAGGAAGCCCGGTGCGGCGGCAGCCGACCAGTCCCGGGGCGCACGAGACGGCGCCCCAACAATGCAAGACGCTTCGCAAAAGGCGGCGGGTTCAACGCTCCGGGACGCCTTCTCCGGAAGCCTTTGCCAGCCCGAAAGACGTTTTGGTTTACGCATTCGAAGGGCGTCTTCCGCCCCGTGGAGGAGCCTTGCGTCGTTGACGCATGGCGAAGAGGTCTTATAGCGTCACCGTATGGCGGGAAAACAAGAAAAAGAGCTCCACGAACGGCAGCCATCATGGCCTGCGTGGCTGAGCTGGGCTCTTCCTATAGCGGGCACGATCATACTTGCCTTCGCGGCACTGACCGGCGGAACCGCAGTCCTCCTCTGGAAATTCGAAAGTGAATGCCCCAAGGCAACTGTTGACTGCGTATACGTGGTGCGGCGTCCAGGCCTCCTGTTCCTGGGGATCTTCGCGCTTGTCAGCGTTGCAATCACCCTGCGGAAGATGGTACGTGCAATGCGCAAGCGCGATGTGCGGGAGATGCGAACCGTCCTCGTCCTCCTCTCAGTCACTCTCGCCCTTGCCCTGTCTATATTGGGCGTGCCGTTCCTCGACGCCCTTTTCGACGATCCTTACTTCCCGCCGCCCGGCGGTTGACGCATTCCGGCGGTTGACGCGCCCTGCAGGCACATCAAATCAACTGGCGGTTGATGCATCCCGGCGAGACTTTCTGTATTCCGGCGAGACTTTCTGCCGATCCCGACGAGAGCAGGACGTTCATCGGCGATTCGGGTGATCCTGATGATCTTCGCGACCCTGGCGACCCCGGCGATCTTCGCGACCTTGGTGACCCCGGTGATCCGATCCCTCGAATGTCACTTCGTCAACGGAAAGAAGATTCACGCGGACCGCCGGCAGGGAGATCGGCGCGAAGACTTCGAAAGGGCCTCGGATCTCGGACCCAGAGAGTTCTCCCGCAGTTCGGAGGAGCACTGCGCCGTTGACGCATGGTGAAGAGGTCTTATAGCGTCGCCGCATGACGGAAAAACAAGAAAAAGAGCTCCGCGAACGGCAGCCATCATGGACTGCGCGGCGGATCCGCGCCCTTTCCGTAGCGGGCGTCTTCATACTTGTCGGCGCGGCGGTATCCGGCGGAGTCGCCATTTCCACGTGGCAGTACAAAGACCTTTGCCCCGAGGGCGGAGAGTGCAAAACTCTTGTGTGGCGCCCGGGCCTTCTGTTCCTGGGAATCTACGCCCTCGCGTGCGCCGCAATAACCCTGTGGAAGATGATCCGCGCAATGCGCAAGCGCGAAGTGCGCCAGCTGCGAACCGCCCTCGCCCTCCTCGCAGTCACTTTCTCCCTGATTATGGCCGTCTGGTGCACGTTGCTCATCGACAATTCTTCGTACAAACGGCACGAGTACCGGCCTTCCAGCGACGATCCTTGCGAAGTCTATGACTGCAACCCGTCTAGCTCCACTCCGCCGACGGAGGGAAGCTCGAAATGAGGTCCTCGCAGGGAAAGCGGCAAGCAGCATCATTGTCGAAACCGAATTATGGATGCACAATGTACGTACGCGAAAGGAGTTTCTATGCCGACAAACGCCAAAACACGTCGCATCAACCTCCGCGCCAGCGAACGGCAAGAGGCGGCGATACGCCATGCGGCTGAGTTAAGCGATTCGACGGTTCCAGAGTTCATTTTGAGAAGCGCTGTCGAGCACGCCGAACGAGTGCTCGCGGACCTCCGTCGGTTCACGCTCTCCGACGAGGAGTACTCGCTCTTCCTGGAAGCACTTGACTCGCCGGTCGAAACCGCCAAGTTACGGCAACTATTTGAACGTGAAAGCCCCATTGGCTCCGAAATCACGTTGCGCGACGATTCATGAACGCAACGCTGCTAGCACCGCGCCGCCTGCAGAAAGAGGATTCGCGGAAGGGCTTCAAATTGGGCGCTGACGAGCTCGACACGTGGTTTCAGAAGTTTGCATGGGAAAATCAACGGAACAACAATGCAGTGACCTACGTCGCATGCACCGATAAGCGTGTTGTGGGCTATTATGCACTAGCCGCGGGCGGCGTGAGCAAGGCAAGCGTCGACGAGCATTTCGCTATGCGTCGCCCGAGTGACATTCCATGCATATTGCTCGCCAGGCTCGCAGTCGATGAACGTGCAACCGGGCAAGGAATCGGGATGGCAATGCTACAGGACGCTCTTCGAAGAACACTGGCAGCAGGCGAGTCCCTCGGCGCAGCATGCGTTCTCATTCATTGCCGCGACGCCGCGGCCAACTCCTTCTATATGCACCATGTGGACGCGCTCGCCTCGCCAGCCGACCCGCTCCAGCTCGTGGTTCCCATGAAGCGCATCGAGGCGCTGCTGGTTGAGCAGGGACAGGATGGCGGATAGGAGCCGGGCGTCAATTCGTTTCCACCTTGCCTCGCCTTTTCAACGAAGCCGCGAAACCACGCCCCACATGCTCACACGCCTCTGCTACCGTCCCCGCCGCACGCGCCTGCAGTTTCCCTTTTGCCCCACACCAGCTTCGGAAACCGCAATTTCCCGTCAAAATCAGCACGCTCCCCGCTCAAACTCCGTAAATAACCTACTCTTACGGTTGCAAATTCCCCGCTTCAATACCTGCAAACTCCTCACTTCGACGTCTGCAGATTCCTCACTTGAGTTCCTGCGGATTCCCCAACAGAGCCACCGCGCGCCCCAAACTTGCATATAGACTGACGCCATGGACACCAGCAAAGTCACCGGAATCAGCTATTTGCCACGCGCCGTGGACCCGCTCATGATTCGCGTGCTTGACTCAGCTGGTGCAGCCATTCTGGAAGGCCCTCGCGGCTGCGGCAAAACCATGACAGGCCTTGCACACGCGTCGTCCTACACACTGCTAGACACACCGGAGGCCCAAACTGCGGCCGAGATCGATCCGCGTCTGCTGCTGGCCGGAGCCTCCCCTCGCCTTCTCGACGAATGGCAATTGATCCCCCAGATCTGGAATCTGGCACGCAGAGAGGTCGATTTTTCCTCCGAACCCGGACGCTTCATCCTCACGGGTTCGGCCGTTCCTGCCGCCGACCCAATCCGGCACACTGGCGCAACACGCTTCATCCGAGTCCGTCAACGCACCATGACCTGGGCAGAAAAGGAGAACAGCCTCGACAACGGCGGAGTGTCGCTAAGCGCGCTGTTCGAAGGCGAGTCACCGCAACCCTCAATGTCCGCAGCCCCGCTTGAGCACATTGTCCAGAGCGTCTTGCGCCCCGGATTCCCCGGTCTGCTGAACTCTCCGTCGGATATCGCAGCACGGAGCATGGAGAGCTACATCAAGGACATCGCAACCACCGACATCAACAGGCTCGCGAATCTGCGCTCGGAACCCGCAGTCGTCGAACAGCTCATTGCCTCGCTGGCCCGTTCTTCCGCGAGCGAGGTTTCCCAGGCGACGCTGCGCAAGGACATTTCGCGGACTCTCCCCGCGCCTTCCGAGGGCACAACTGCCAAGCTCCTTGAGCTGCTAGAGCGAGTCTTCCTGCTAGAGAAGATCCAGCCATGGGCCATTTCCCTACGGTCCAAGGCTCGTCTGCGCCGTTCGCCCAAATATCACCTGGCGGACCCCGCGCTGGCCGCCGCAGCTTTGCAAGCCGACGCCAACCGTCTGAGCACGGACCTGGAAACGCTCGGTTTCCTCTTTGAATCCGCAGTTGTCCACGACCTGCTCGTCTACGCGGAGGCCTTAGGCGGACACGTACATCACTATCGCGACTCCAACGGGCGTGAGATCGATGCGGTTCTGACGATGCCCAACGGAAGCTGGGCAGCCATCGAGGTGAGGCTCGGCGGCGGGCAAGCACAGCGCGGAGCTGAGAGCCTCGCCTGCGCCGTCGATCAGATCGACGCCGCACCGCCGGCCTTCAAAGCGGTGATCACAGGAACCGGCTTCACTGCGACCCTGCCCGACGGCACAATCACCTTCCCGCTGCACGCGCTCCGGCCTTGAACGCAGCCGCGTCCGACCGGACTCTCCGCGCCGCCGCATGTTGCGTGCCATCACGGTCCGCACGATGCCGCACACGGCGTGCCGTCACGTCCCGCGTTCCATCTTGTCCCGCGCGCCATCGCCTTCCGCCTATGTGTCATCGCATTCTACGCGTCGTCACACGCCGATCAGGGCAAGCGGCACAACGCCGATGCCGTCGGGACGACGATAGGCGGCGGTGCCTGTATTGACGATGATCGAGTCGATCAATCGCTGGCCCATTCGCTTGCGCAACCATTGAAGATGCTTGGTGTCGCCGTCGTCGACGGCACCGGCAGCCTTGACCTCGATCGCTAGGACGGCGCCGTCTTCACGAGTGACGACCAGATCGACCTCGTGGTCGCCGTCGCGTGGGCGGAGGTGCCCGACGTCGGCTTCAGCAGCTTGCGCCGCGACGCGGATGCACAATGTCGCCAGCGACTCGAACATGCTTCCGAGCACGGTCCTCCCTTCGGGCGCGACAGAACCGCCTCCAGTTCCCAGGAGCTTCGCTTCGTTCAGGCCGAGAAGACGAGTGGCGAGCGCAGGATCAGCGAGGTGATGTTTCGGAGAACGAGCGAGTCGCGTGAACTGGCTGCCGCCGAGCTCCCAAACGGGCACCGGATCGAGAAGCCATAAAGATTCCATCACTCGCCGGTACCCGTCCGCCGTAGAACGAGCCGGTTTGTCGCCCTGCCCCGGGGTGGCAGCGTCAAGAATCTGTGAGTACCCAGCCGTGCTGGAGGTGGCTGCCGCGTAAGCCCGCAGCCATGCCATCAGCGCATCCGGTCTGCGAACAGCGAGCCCTTGCTCGGGCACGTCACGGCCAACCACATTGCGCGAAGGTAAGAGTCAAGCTGAAAACGCCGAGCACGGCCACTGAGAGAACGGAGAGCGGGAAAGCCGGACGCTAGAATCTCCTCGACATACCTCGACAGCCCCACATCGGCTTGCCCGTGAAGCTGCTCGCGACCACCCTCTAAAAGGTGCGTCAGGCTCACGGCCGGCTCCCCGCCCCCTCTTTCCTCAAGAGTCATAGGGCGCATGCGAAGCCTGCCGATTCGGCCTGCGCCCGAGTGAGCGGTTGCACCGGCCCGGGGCGTCACACTTCCCGCCAAAAGGAACTGGCTTCCTGAAGGATTCCGATCGACTGCATGGCGGACGACGTCCCACACCTCTGGCACATTCTGCCACTCATCAATAAGCAGGGGACGCGGACGAGATAGGAGCAGCTCAGGATCGGCCTCAAGCGGCACACGCTCCGCCGTCCTGTCCAGATTCATGATGCCCGCAGCCCGTTGAGCGGCCGTCGTCGTCTTGCCGACGGCTTTGAGGCCGTCAAGCACTGTTGCAGCGACGTGAGGAAACAGGTCGTCCAGTTCCAGATCAACGGTCCGGCACATATAAACCATGAGTCAATCATGCAGATCGCCGAGTTTGAATCAGGCAAATAGCGGGATTTGAATCAGGAAGATCGCAGGATTTAAATTAGGAAGTTACACAGGATTTGGATCGCAAACGGCGAAATAGGCAGATAGTTATTCTACGGGCGTGTCACGGCAAGGTCCTAGCCAAAAACCCACAGACTTTCGTAGCGCATTGGTGTTCTACAGTCAGAGTATAGTAAGAGGCACGGATCGGCGTCAGAAAGCATCTCAAGATTATCTATGAATTGAACTGACCCGAGTCGCACAGACAAGATAACGACTTCCCTCCACACCATAGAATAATTGAGCGAACCCGGCCTTGAAACATCTAAAGTACACTCTGACATGAAGCGACACTTTAGTACTTGGACGATCAAATACGTTTATCAGCTTCGTCCATCATCATTATGTAGTGTCCAGCATGAGGCCCATTCCCTTCTTTGCCTCCCAAAAAAATTCGACGAAAAGCATCAAGCCATCGCTTATTCGAGGTAGAATGTTGCATGTAATCGTCACTATCAATCAAAGTATGCGATCCGCTATGAGCCCAAGCAATCAAAGCGTTATGAAGAACCATTTCTTCTTGCGACAATCCGGAGCCTATCTCGTAGAGACTTCCTTCGCCTCCCAGAGTAGAGAAGTAGCTTTCAAGAATTCTTCTCAGCACATTGGGAAGCCATGGCATACTGTCCTCAGGGTGCGATTTTGCCAACGCCACTTCGTCCCACAATTCTTGATAAGCAGTCCGAATCGGATTACTTTCGCCACAGTCTTCAACCCTATTGGGTTTAGGGGCGTATTTCCTAATTCGATAAAATTTGACCTCTGAAGATACTTTGCCACGATGTCTGTAACAGACTTCGTTATGAAATCGCGTATTGTGAGTTAGCATCAATAGCTGATTCACGCGGTGTTGCCCATCTTGCATCTGATCAACAAGCTTGCGCACCAGGGCAGAAACCACAAACATAGTATCGCCATCCAAGCTGGAGATAGGATCATCAATTACTGCAACTAGTTTTTCGGTTTCTCCATTTTGCACCACCGCTGACAAAGAGTGATAGAAGTATAGAAACGTAATGAACGTACGTTCGCCCTCGCTCAAGGTACTAACATCCGCAAGAGTTCCATCATTTCTTATTATACGATATCCATCTTTTCTGGTTTTAGAAGGAGCGAGACGAAAGCTATAAAACTGAACTAGCTGGAGAAGACTATTAATATCTTCAATAGCTCGCGCGCTAGAGATAGCTTTCCGGCGCGCATCAGATAGTTGCCTTTTGACGCTTCTTAAGTTGTCCTCTTGCTTCAACACAGAAGTTTCCAAGTTCAAGCAAGCCTTTTCAAGAGGATCACTACCGGTTTTGAAAAGTTCTAGAAGATCTTTCAAAGTTTGGCACGTAAACACACACCAAGAATCAGCAATAATGCGCTCCTTTTCTTTGTCACGATTATTTATGATGTCATTATATTGACAGATTCTCTGGTTGATTTGCTTTACATAATTAACTATTTCTTTATAATGATTACTTAAAGGAATGCTTTTAATTTCAACCGAGGGCTCTCGCATCTTTCGTTTAATAGACTCTAGTAGATTTCCAAGTGCATATTCAAACGTTCGGAAGACAGCAGCAGGGTCATTAGCGCCAGAATAAGATTGGAGCCGATCTATACATTTTGATTTGTATTCTTCAAATTCTTGTTTTACTTTAAATAACTTTTTGTAGGCAAGATCGACTTTTTGGAGCATTTTCTCGTATTCATCGTCGTATAAGTCTAAAAGTGTTTCAATTAGCTCTTTAGAGACCTTTTGTTGGCAGAATGGACATAAACATTCTCCTTCATCACTATTGTTCAAATAATCGAGACCTTGTCTAACCCAATCTGAGCTGCCAAGTTGTTCAATCAACTTAGACAAAGGCGAGCTAGTTCTACTAGCAATCGGAGCCATAAGAATCTCCTTCAAACCATTCTCATCACAATTTAGAATAGGAGGTGTGGGAATTGTGGCCTGTGTCTCAGCATCGTTGTCGAACACCGTCTTCGCTCTTTCTGAAAGGACTGCAAAATTGAGAGCTGAACTGTCACTGCAACCATCAAAATGCTTAAAAACTTTCTCCATTACAATCCTTTTACTACTCTTCATTCCCGGCATACGGTTTCTAAGAATTTCGGGAATCCCCTTACTTTTTTCCCAAATATCGTTAGACAATTTCTCTTTTTTCCCTTCCAGTTCCTCTTTTTTCTCCCGCAAAGTGTCTTTAAGGGATTTTAGCTTATTTTCTATTTTCTTTTCTTCACTTTCAAGCCTGAGAATTTCATTTTCATTCTCTTGACTATCTTTTCCCAACAGAAACACTCCAGCCTCCTCGCCGTCAGCATTAGTAAAAGCTGAACGAATTGAACTACGATTATAAACTTTAATGGTCTGTGCGACTCCATCACTCCACACAATCTCTGGATCATTTAAGCTACAATTCGCAAGGTATTCACTAATTGTAGTTTTTCCCGAACCATTTGGGCCAAAAACATAGTTAACGGCTTTCATATCTAATAGGGCTGCATCATCGTCAAAGCAGGGTTTGCTTCCAAGATCAACTTTATTGATCATCCGGTTCTCCTAATCGAAATCGTTTAACCAAAGTTTACACCCTGATCAGCTTTCTACCTGCATCGGCTGCCAAAGTCGACTACAGAATTCGACTGCAAAGTGAGGGACAAAAGCGATGTATGGTTCCAAAGACCCTATAGAAGTGCTCCATCCATGCTCGCTTCCGCTTTGGCCTGTGCTTTACCATCATTGATCATCAAACCTTGTGATTCTAATTCATCACGGTGCTGAGACTTGACCCCCTGGCCTATTGCTTTCGTTTTGTTACTAGGTAAGTACGGAACAGAGAGCACCGATAACTACAGCAGTACATCCTGTCTGCTTGTCGATAGACGAACTATCTGTGGGGCTTGACCCTTTTGGGCGGAGGGACCACACGCCGAACAACGCCTGATCGGTCAGCCCCCTGTCCACCCAGCCGAATTGCAACATCCATAGTCAAGCCGCACCCTGCCCAAGCACGGTCGTTGTTTGTCCCACCAAGTCCCTGCCGATGCGCCACGAGTGTTCGTGGCGGGCTTTTTGCACCTCCGGATAGCTCGCTCTTCGCATATCGCATCCTTCCCCTTGGCCAAGAGGCTTTCCGCGCTTAGGTCACACGTTGAACCGGAACTCGACGACGTCGCCGTCGGCCATGACGTAGTCCTTGCCCTCCATGCGGACGCGGCCGTGGGCGCGGGCCTCGGCGAGGCTGCCATACTCGACCAGGTCGTCGTAGCTGACGATCTCGGCCTTGATGAAGCCGCGCTCAAAGTCGGTGTGGATGACGCCGGCGGCCTGAGGCGCGGTCCAGCCCTTGTGGATCGTCCAGGCGCGCGACTCCTTCTCCCCCGCCGTCAGATAGGTCTGCAGGCCGAGGGTGTCGAAGCCGACCCGCGCCAGCTTGTCGAGCCCGGACTCGTCCTGCCCCGAGGCCTCGAGCATTTCGCGTGCCTCCTCGGGTTCCAGCTCCACGAGCTCGGCCTCGAACTTCGCGTCGAGGAAGATCGCCTCGGCCGGCGCCACGAAATCGCGCAGCTCGGCCTGCATGGCCTCGTCGCCCAGGCCGGCGTCGTCGGTGTTGAAGACGTAGATGAACTTCTTCGTGGTCATCAAGCCGAAACCGCGAAGAATGGCAGGGTCGAGGTCCGTGCCGTGCGCCGAAAGCACCTTTCCCTGCTCGAGCAGCTCGAGGGCAGCCTTGGCCGTCTCCAGGACCTCCTTGGGCGTCTTCTTGCCGGTGACTTCCTTGGTCAGGCGCGGGATCTGCTTCTCGAGCGTCTGCACGTCGGCCAAAACGAGTTCCGTAGTGACTGTCTCGATGTCGTCCTTCGGGTCGACGCGGCCTTCGACGTGGACGACGTCGGGGTCGGCGAACGCGCGCGTGACCAGGCAAATCGCGTCGGCCTCGCGGATATTGGCCAGGAACTGGTTGCCCAGGCCCTCGCCTTGAGAGGCGCCGCGCACGATCCCCGCGATGTCGACGAAGCTGACCGTGGCGGGCACAACCTTCGCCGAGTGGAACAGCTCGGCCAGCTTGTCCAGCCGCGCGTCCGGCAGCGGCACGACGCCGACGTTCGGCTCGATCGTGGCGAACGGGTAGTTTGCAGCCAGAGCCGTGGCGCGGGTGAGAGCGTTGAACAGGGTCGACTTGCCGACGTTGGGCAGCCCGGCGATTCCGATAGTCAATGACACGGATCGATTCTACCGGCACGCGAAGCCGCACGCGCGGGCAAGCGGCACGAACGGCGATTACCCCGCCTGGGTACCCGCCGCCTCGCCTACATGTCCGCGATGGCCTCCGGAGACTCGGGCAAGATTTGGCCGCCGTCCACGACGATCGCCTGGCCCGTGATGTAGCGGGCGCCGTCGGAGGCGAGAAAGGCCACCGCCTCGCCGACGTCCCGCGGCTCGCCAAGGCATCCAAGCGGAACCGCGGCGGCCATCCGCCGCATGTACTCCTCGCCCAGCGCGACCAGGCCCGGCGTGACGACGTTGCCCGGCATGACCGCGTTGATCGTGATGCCGTCCTTCGCCAGCTCCATCGCCGCCGAGCGAACGAAGCCCATCTGCGCGGCCTTCGTCGCCCCGTAGTGCGACCAGCCCGGGTATCCCGTGACGTTGCCTGTGATCGACGAGGTCACCACCACGCGTCCGCGCCCGGATTCTCTCAGCGCCGCCGCAGCCGCCTGGACCATGTGGATCGTGCCAGTGACGTTGACATCGAAGATAGCAGAAATGTCCTCGTCGGCCATGTCCGCAATGCGAACCTGCGGGTACACTCCCGCATTGGAGGCGAGCACGGACAGCCCGCCGAGGTCGCTCGCCGCGCGGGCCACCGCCTCATCGCACGCTTGACGATCCCGCACGTCCAGCGGATATGCGGGAAAACCGGCCGCACGGGCCTCCTCGCATTCGGCGTCGGTCAAGCCGGTGACGGCGACCGCCGCGCCGCGTTCGCGCAAAACCTCGGCGATCCCGCGTCCGATTCCGCTCGTTCCGCCCGTCACCAAGGCCGTGCGCCCTTCGAGCAAGCGGCCGCCCGACAACCGCCCGTCCATTGATTCGCTCATCTCGTCTCCCTTCGTCGCGCTTCGAGGATTGCCGCCTCACGAAGCTTGCCCCCTTAAAACTTGGTGCCCTTTGGAGCTTGCCACCTGCGAAGCTTGCCGCCCTTGAAGCTCGCTTTCCTTCGAAGGCAGTCGCCTTTCGAAGATTGTCTCGCTTCCAGGCTACTTCTTATCCCGACTGGGGCGCGGGAAGGATCCGGGAGTGCGGGGCGAACGATTCAGTCAATCGTCGAGGTTCGCCTGTCGGCCCTCAATGCGCGTCAGCGCCCTGCTCAATGCATGTCGCGGAAGTCTATTAGGCGCGAAAAGGCTCTGACAAAGACGCGATCCGACGGGAACGCGATGAGTCTGCGAGAAATCACATTCGGACGGCTTCGCAAGATAGCTTTGCCCATCTGTGCAAAATAGCTTTATGAGACACTCGGAGATTGCCATCCCTTTCCCAAGCGGAGTTTACGTACCCCTCCTCCTGAATCGTTGATTTTTCCTTGCTTTTGAGCTTCTAAGCCAGTTGGTTCGCCCAGCTGGCCGCGAAACGTGCGCACACGGCAGCAGCAGCGATTAGAAAGAACTTTGCGCCGCACATCGCCACATTTTTCCCGAACGGCACGCCACCCGCAGGCCGGCGGGCAACCTCCGTCGGCAACATCGCCCAACCTCCGACGTCGGACGCCGTTACGTTTCCTACATCTTTCAATCGATCTTGAGCGCCTACAATTCCTTGAAAACAAAGAGGAAAGTCGAGCATATGGGTAGTAAAACACCCCCTGCACGGTTGCGTCGCGATAACATTCTTATAACAATGGTTTCAAAATAGCACGTGATTGAGTTGCAACCAAACTCATTCGAACTGCACCACCACGCAATGAGGGAGAACAATGAAACGAATCCACATCACGCTGCCGCGTCAGGTAACGGTTTCAGTCACTGCGGGTCTTCTTTGCATCAGCGCCCTCGCCGGGTGCCGAACGTCGGCGGACGAGCCGGGGGCATCGGCTTCGGGATCCACTGCGGCGTCGGAGGCGACGAGCACCCAAGCTCCGCAGGCGGACGGAGCGGGCGGCAAGAACGCGACGTCGGCGCCTGCCGATTCAAAGGATGCCGGAGGGAGCTCGCAGGCGACCGGAGGCGGCAACGGCGCGACGTCGGGCGGCTCCGCCGACAACGTCAATCAGGCGAACGCCGACCTCCCGGCGCCTTCAACCGGGAACAAGCGGATCGGCAATTATGACGTCCCCAAGACGAACGTCGCCTGGGTGGCAACCGACGGCAAGGACTCCAACGACGGAACCGAGTCCAAGCCGTTCGCCACCTTCCAGAAGGCGCTCAGCACGGTGAAGGACGGCGGAACCGTCGTCGCGAAGGCCGGCACTTACCGGCCGGACCCGATCGACGTCACCAAGAAGAACATCACGATCCAGTCGGCGCCGGGGGCGACCGTTTGGCTCAAGGGAAGCGAGGTCGTCGACAAAGCCAAGTGGAAGAAGCAGGGCTCGGCTTGGGCGGCCACGGGCAACTTCCACAACTTCTGCACCGTCTGCACGGTCAACCAGGACCCCAAGCAGGAAGGCATGGCGGCCTACCCCGAGCAGGCTTTCATCAACGGCAAGGCGCTCCGCCAGGTCGCTTCCAAGGCCGAGGTGAAGGAGGGCACCTTCTACGTCGAGGACAAGACTCCTACGACCCTCAAGGACCCCAAGAACAACAGCAAGGGCTTCAACGTCGGCAAGCAGGACGCCATCACCTACTACGTCGGTTCGGATCCCACAAACGCAACCACCGAGGTTTCGAAGAACGCCAGGGCCATCACAGTCAGCGCCGAGGGCTTCAACCTCAAGGGAATCAACGTCGCCCAGTACTCGCCGGTCCAGTCGTGGAAGCTCCAGAATGACCCCGTGTTCAAGGACAAGGCGGGCGCAGTCGCGGTCTTCATCGCCGGATCGAAGTCAACCGTCGTCGATTCGACCTTCACGCAGGTCTCGTCCGGCGGCGCATTGGGCTTCAGCGACTCGCACGGTTCGCGCGCGGCCAACAACCGCTTCGTCGACAACGGCGGCGGAGCCGCAGGCGCCAACCGTTCGGACGACATCGTCTACGAAGGCAACTACTTCTCCAACAACAACACGGCGAAGTTCCGCATCCATGATTGCTTCGCCTACTGCACGATCGCGGACATCAAGGTGACGCACACCAACAGAACCGTTTTCCGAGGCAACGTCGTGGATTACTCGGCGGCTCCGCGAGAGGCTTCCAAGGCGTCCGAACGAACGACGACCTTCCCGGCTTTCTGGTGCGACGAAGGATGCATCGATGCCAAAACGGTCAACAACTTCTTCACGAACGTGGGAACAGCCGTCTTCTACGAGGTTTCCAGCGGAGGGGTGATCGCCTCGAACGTCGTCGAAGGGTCGAACACCGGCATCTCAGTTGGGGGAACTGACAAGGTGAAGGTGTACAACAACACGGTATCGCGCACCTACCGTCCAATCTACATCTACGAGGACGCGCGGTATGACGGTTGCAACTCCCGCGAGAAGAACAGCGAAAAGTGCGTGTTCCCCGAAGAATGGTCGACAAAGCACCGTCTGAGCTGGAACACCACCGGCGTTGAGGTCTACAACAACATCCTCTCGTCCCGGGCTTCCAACGGCCCCAAGGACGCCACGAACGTTCCGCTGGCCATGCCTGTCTACCTTGACGGCGCCAAGAACACGAACGGCAAGGAAATCTTCTCGAATCAGATGTTTGCCGGCTTCGACTACAACGTCTATTACAGGAGCAACCAGTCCAACGAGCCGATCGTCATGAACTGGGACCTTCCGTCAAAGGATCCCCATGAGGGACCCATGGACGTCAAGTTCGCGAAGGCCGCCGACATCTCCAAGGATTCCAACGCGGGCAAGGCCGTCAAGGGGATCGAAACCCACGCTCTCGACACCTTCGGCTCCCGGGCGCAGAATCCCTACTTCGTCAAGGAGGCCGACTCTAACAGCGCCTACAACCAGAGCAACTACAGCCTCAAGGAAGGAAGCAAGGCCCGCGGCAGCGGCAAACCCCTTCCCGAGGACGTCGCCAAGGCCATCGATCCGTCGGGCAAGACGGTTGCCGCCGGAAAGGCCGTGGACCGCGGCGCTCTGGTCAACGTCAAGATGAACGCGGCAAAGAAGTGACGACGCGTGGCCGGCAGATTGACGCGTCGCTGCGGATCGAAACGCGAGGCGATTCGACGAACGGCCAATTCGAACGGCTGCTCGTTTGCCGCCGAAAGCACATCGACGCCGAGTGAACGAATCTGACGAAACCCGCGGGCGCCGCACACTGTGAAGGTGTGCGGCGCCCGCTTTTTGACGCCTTCCTGCTCCGCGCCTTCGGCCGGAGCCTTCGCCGGCGCATTCTTCGGGCCGTGGACCGACGCTCTTTCCCCGCACTTGCGTTGCCCGCCGGTTTCTTTGTCCGACGGACCGCCTATCGGCTCGTTTCGAGCGCTTTCGCTACGGCGACGTCGGGTGCGTCGCCGTAGTCGAGGCGATTCATGTAGACGTGCGCGACCGCGCCGAGAGCCAAAGGCAAGAGAATGCCGAAGCGCAGGCCCCACCCGTCTGCGATCACGCCGATGAGCGGACTCGTCGCCAAGTTTCCCGCCCGCATGAGCCAGCCGACGAAGGTCAGCGCGCTTCCCTCGCGGAAGCCTGGCGCGGCGTCGGCCGCTGCGTAAACGGCGGGGACGATCGTGGCACTGCCGAAGCCCGCCAAAGCGAAGGCGGCGAGCGAGACCGCCGCGACGGGCGCAGCGGCAGCAGCCGCAAATCCGATGGCCGACAGGAGAAAACCGGCCCGGGCCACCGGGACCCGACCCCAGCGGTCGACCATCGGATCGCCCAGAATTCTCCCGACGAACTGCGCAGCGACCATGATGACGTAGGCGATTCCGGCGTCGGCGGCCTTCCACCCCACGGGGCCGGCGAAGAAGTTGGCGCTCCAGTCGTTGCCGACGATCTCGATCTGAATTCCGGCAATTCCTATGAGGGCGAGGGGAACCAAGGTCAGAAAACGAGCGCCGAGAAAACCGCCATGGGCGTGCTCCGCCCGGGCCCGCTGGGGGTCGGCGTCGTCGGGAAGCTCGGATAGACGGACGGCCGCAACGGCGACGCACAAAAGCGCGAGAGAGGCGCCTAGCGTGTGAATCCACAGGGGCACGCCCAAAGCCGCCAATCCCGTGCCGAGAAGGCCGCCTACGATGCACCCCGCGCTCCACAGAGCGTGGAGCGAATTGATGACGGTTCTCCCGTACGCCGCTTGAATCCGCATGGCATGGCGATTTTGTGCCATATCGACGATGGCGTCCGAGGCTCCCGCAATGAACAGGCAAGTCCCGAAAAACACGGGGCTTTTCAGTTCCACGGACACGCCGGCAAGGCCGATGGCCGCGACGAGCGCAACCGTCCACCACAGCGACGACGACAACGCCCCCATCTTGCGGATGAAGTAAGCAGGGAGGTTCGCCGAGCACATCGACCCCACGGCCGAAACGATTGCCAACACGCCAAACTCGGCGTTGGTCAAGCCCAAGGCGCTCTTCACCTCGGGAAACCGCGGCAGTATTCCCGCAAAGATCGCACCGTTGGTGAAGAAGAACAGGGAGATTCCGGCTCGCGCGCGTCTCTTGGCGGCGGATTGGCCTCGTTCAGCCAATCGACGCTTGCGGCCCGGTTTGGATGTCCGGCTCGTTTTCGTCGTCGGGTTCGCTTCCGACGCTCGACTTGGTTCGGACATCGGGTTCCGGTCCGGCGTCGGTCCTTGCCCCGGCGCCCGACGATCGCGGCTGCGTTCCTTCACGCGCCGATTGTATCGAGGGCATGCGTCGCGCAAGCGCCGTTCGTCTAGCCGGGCGGCAGGCTGCCTCTGGGCTGAGCGCGGCCGTGCCGCCGAGCGGTTCTCGGACGACGGCGAGCGGGCGTCTGCCCGGAGGCGGAGACGATCGGCCGAAAAGCGTCGGAGACTCGTGCGATGATCGATTCATGCAGATTCCAGCATTGCTCCTCGTGCTTCTCCTTCTTGCCGTTTTCGGTTCTGGATTCGGCCTCGGCCACTACGTTTCGCTGGACCGAAGGCGCAGTCAAAACGATGAGGACTCCTCGCATCACAGGGCGGAGCTCGGGCTGGCCCAGGCGGACGCCACGCGATGGCAGGCGGCGGCCGCCGAAGCGACCGGCCGAGCGGACGTGCTCGAACGCGAAAACGTCGAGCTCTCCCAGCGAGCCAGAAACGAGCAGGCTCTCCTGAGGATGATCGAACCGCTGTCCGCAAGGCTCAAAGACATGACCGAGAGGGTCGCATCCATGCAGGCCAATCAGGCTGCGCAGGATGCGGCTGTGCGCGAGCAGCTTTCGGCGACGGCCTCGGCTCACCGGGAACTCGCCCGGGAGACGACGTCGCTGCGTGCCGCCTTGACGTCCGTCTCCTCGCGGGGAACCTGGGGCGAGGTGGAACTGCGGCGCATCGTCGAGTCCGCGGGGATGCTCAAGCACACCGACTTCTCCGAGCAACAGAACGTTGCGACGACGAACGGGGCCGGCGCGTCCGCAGCGCGCCCCGACATGACGGTGCATCTTCCGGGAGGCGCGCACATCGCCGTCGACGCGAAAGTTCCCCTCACGGCGCTGCTCAAGGCACAGGAGATCGAAGGAACCGACCAGTTTTCCGAGGCTCGGCGTTCGGAGCTCGTCGCCGAGCACGCGCGGGCGGTTCGGGCTCACGTCAAAGAGCTCGCCAAACGCGACTATCCTGCCGAGTTTCCGGGCTCCCCCCGGATCACCGTCATGTTCCTCCCAACGGAGTCGCTTTTGTCGCAAGCCTTGGCCGACGATCCGACCATTCTAGAAGACGCTCTCAAATCCGGAGTCGCCCCGGCCACTCCAAGCTCCCTCCTCGCGCTCCTGCGGTCCGTGGCGGCAGTTTGGTCCTCGGCCCGGGTGACCGAGGAGGCCCAGGAGATCCTCGCCCTCGGCCGCACCCTCGTCAAAAGGATCGGGACGGTGGCCAACCACGTCGACAAACTCGGGGGCTCGCTGCGTTCGGCCGTCAGCAACTACAACAAGACGATCGCTTCGCTCGACAGCAGGCTGATCCAGACGGCAAACCGATTCGAATCGATCGAGACGAGCATCGAAACGCCGCAGACGCTCGACGGCGAATCCGCGCACGTCCGCTCGTTCACCGCTACGGGAATCATCGACGAACTTGAAGATTAGGCAGCGGGCCTGGTCAGAGGTACTTGCTCGCCTCTCGAACGGCGAGGGCTGCCATGTCCCGCCTGTGTTCCGCGATGAATGCGCGGACCCACTCGGGATCCGTTTTCGAGTAGTCCCGCAGCGCCCAGCCTATGGCCTTGTCGATGAAAAACTCTCCCGAGCCGAGGTTGGCCTCGATGATAGACGAAAGCAGTTCGACGTCGGTGCTTTCTTTGCGTTGAAGCTGATGGTCGATCGCCAAACGTCGCACCCACATGCTCTCGTCGCGCGCCCACTTCAGGATCAGCTCGCGGCCCTCGCACGAATGTGCCTCGGAGGACCGTGCAACGACGCTTCCCACCGTCGCGTTGAGCGAATCGACCGTGTCCCACCACGGCTTCGTCACGGCCAGGCCGCGGATCCTCGGCAGGTCCGCGACGGTCAGAAGACGGTTCACCTTCCTCAGGTAGTCGGCGGCGACGTACTGGAACTCGCGCTCCTCGGCCCGCCAACAGACATCGACGAAGTCCCAGTCGAGAAGGCGCTCCTTCTTTGCGGCGTTCAAGAACGGCCTCGAAATCTTGCGGCGGGCCGGGGTTTGCACGCCGAGGTAGCGAAACTGGTCGCGCATATAGGCCGCCATCTGCGCGGCGCGTTCGCCGTCGGCGGCAGCCCTCAAATCCGCGAACAAGCGGCGGGCGAGCTCTGCCGTCTCCGGCGTCGGGCTCGCGGAACGTTCGCCTTTCACTGCGAAACGCCCGTCCTCTCCGTGCGCTCACGCGCTCTTCCGGCGCGCTCACGCACCTTGTGGGGGCGGTCCGGCTGGACGCCCGTCGCTTTGAGATCGGCGCGAAGATTCTTCGGCAGGGAGAAGCGGATGTCTTCGGAGGCAGTCTGCACCGGGTCCACCTGAGTGAAGCCGATCTCGGCCAAGCGCTCGACGACGTCGCGCACAAGAATCTCGGGGACGGAGGCGCCGGACGTCAGTCCGACGGTCTTCACCCCCTCCAGCCATTCGTCTCGCACTTCCTCGGCGCGATCCACGCGATACGCCTTGCCGGCGCCCGCTTCGAGGGCCACCTCGACCAGTCGCACGGAGTTCGAGGAATTCGCGGATCCGACGACGATGACCGCGTCGCATTCGGGCGCCATCGCCTTGACCGCGCCTTGGCGGTTCTGCGTCGCGTAGCAGATGTCGTCCGAGGGCGGATCGACGAGGTTCGGGAACCTCTCGCGCAGGCGCCTGACCGTTTTGAGCGTCTCATCGACCGAAAGGGTGGTCTGGGAGATCCACACGACCTTCTCGGGGTCCCGCACCTCGATGCCGTCGACCTCTTCCGGCCCGTTGACGACCTGAATATGTTCGGGGGCCTCGCCCTGGGTGCCCTCGACCTCCTCGTGGCCCGTGTGGCCGATGAGCAGAATGTCGTAGTCGTCCTTGGCGAAACGGACGGCCTGCTTGTGGACCTTCGTCACCAGAGGGCACGTCGCGTCGATCGTCTGAAGGCTGCGCGCGGCGGCCTCGGCGTGAACCGCCGGCGAGACCCCATGCGCCGAAAAGACGACCCGTGCGCCTTCGGGAACCTCCTCCGTCTCGGAGACGAAAATCGCCCCCCTGCGCGAAAGGGTCTCCACGACGTACTTGTTGTGGACGATCTCCTTGCGGACGTACACGGGAGCTCCATAGAGCTCGAGGGCCTTCTCGACCGCGTCGACCGCGCGATCGACGCCCGCGCAGTACCCTCGCGGCGTGGCGATGAGGATCCGGCGCCCGTCCTTTCCGGGAACAGAGGGGATCCGGTCGGGGAAAGCCGAGGCTCCCGCAAGGGAAACCGCCTTCTCCCCTGGAGTGGCCGACGCTTGTTGATCATTCACGTGTCTAGGGTAGTGCGCCGCGGATATCGAGCGCGAGATGAGCGGAATGGGAACTAGGGCACAGCAAAAAATGGGAACTAGGGCACAGCCCTGCGCTTCGCGCCTGTGAAAAAATTTCGCTATGGCGCAAAAAATTCCGGTGCCGGAGGAGCTTCCCCAGCTTGCCGCCCAGACCACCCCCGATCGGCCGTGGCCGCTGCGCGTGCTGTCGATGAAGATTCGGGAGTACGTCGCCGCCATGTCACGCCTGTGGGTCGAGGGAGAGGTCATCACGCTTCAGCGCCGCCCCGGGGCAAAAGTCCAGTTCTTCACCTTGCGCGACCTCGAAGCCAACGTTTCTATCACGGTCAAGATCATGGCCTACCTTCTTCCCGCGACGATTGAGCCCGGCAGCCGGGCGGTGGTGTGCGCCAAACCGGACTTTTACGAGGTCAACGGCAGCCTTTCGCTGTGGGCGGACGAGGTTCGCCCCGTAGGGTTGGGCGACATTCTGGCCAGAATCGAACAGCTGAAATCCCGGCTCGCCGCCGAAGGGCTGTTCTCAGCCGAGCGCAAAACGAAGGTTCCTTTCCTTCCCGGGAAGATCGGGCTCATATGCGGGCGCAACACCAAAGCGCGCGAGGACGTCCTCGTCAACGTCCTCGGCCGCTGGCCTGCGGCGCGGTTCGATGTGCGCGAGGTCAGGGTGCAAGGAGAAGGCGCCGTCGAAGCGATGATCGAGGCGCTGGAGTCACTTGAGGAAGCACCCGGCGTCGACGTCGTTGTCTTCGCACGCGGCGGGGGAAGCGTTGAGGATCTCCTTCCCTTCTCCGACGAGAGACTCGTGCGCGCGGTCGCAAAGGCAAAGAAACCGGTCGTTTCGGCGATCGGGCACGAGGGCGACAGCCCCATCCTCGACCTCGTCGCAGACCTGCGGGCATCGACGCCCACCGACGCGGCAAAACGCATCGTCCCCGACGTCGCCGAAGAGCTGGCGACGATCGCCGAGGCGGCCCGTCGCGGCCGATCCGCCGTGCAAGCGGGCCTTGACCGGGCGCAAAGCGAGCTCGACTCCATTCGCGCGCGGCCCGCTTTGGCCTTTCCCGAAACGATCGTCGACATGCGCGAAGAGGATTTGCTCTCCCTTACCCGATGGATGCGGACGCACGTCGATCGCGCGATCGCAGACGCGGCGGGCGAACTCGCCGCAACCGTCGCAAACCTGCGGGCTCTCTCCCCCCGGGCCACTCTCGACCGCGGGTATTCAATCCTGCTCTCTGAAGGGTCCGTCGTTTCAAACGCCGCGGCCGCCCGCAAAGGCCAAGAGGTTGAAGCGATCCTCGCGCGGGGCCGTCTCGTCCTCGCCGTCGCGGCCGTCGCCGAACAGGACGGGGCCGTCGCCGAAGAGGGCCTCGCAGTCAACCAAGACAATCTCACCGCAGCTGCTCCACAAGGAGGAAAGCATGCCCAAGAAGAACGCCCTTGACGGAGAGGGCGCCGACGCCGAGTCCCAACGCGAAGAGGGCGGGCCCCGCGAAGGGGGCGGACCGCAGCGCGAAGCAGGCGTCCGCGGCGAAAGCCATGGCCGCAACGACGGGCCCCTCGAGGGCATCGACGCCATCAGCTATGAGGAGGCCAGGTCTCGGCTCGTCGAAATAGTCGTCCGCCTCGAACAGGGGTCTATCCCCCTCGAGGAGTCGCTCCGACTGTGGGAAATCGGCGAGCAGCTTGCGCGGCGCTGCCAAGACTGGCTCGACGGCGCCCGCGAGCGCCTGGCCGCCGCGCGCGGCGCGCCAGAGGCCGAGCAGCCCGGGGGCGATTCGACGGCTGGTCAGGACAAATCGAGGACAGGCCAAGGAGAGTCGGCGGACGGCCAAGGCGAATCCGGGGGCGGCCGACCGGCGCGAAGAGCGTCAAACGTCGAAGGATCCGAACGCGGATCAGGCAGGGAGAAACAATGAGCGTGCTCCTCATTGGCGAATCGCTCATCAACAAGATCACGGCGCCGGACGGCTCGACCCGCCTCACGCCCGGCGGCTCGATGCTCAACGTGGCCATCGGCCTGCGGCGCTTGGGCCGCACAACCCGCCTGGTGACCGACTTCGGATTGGACGCCAACGGGCGGATCCTCGCCGACTACGCCGCCTCCAACGGCCTGGAGCTTTGGCTTCGCGCCGACGGCGAGCGGACCAATCCGACGTCGGTCAGCCACGTGAGCCTCGATGCATCGGGAAGCGCAAGCTACTCGTTCGACTTTACCTGGGACATACAGGACAAACCCTTCTCCGGCGCCTGCAAGCTCGACCTTGACCTCCTCGACCCTGAGTCCCTGGCTTTCGGCTCGGCCGCCTGCCACCTCCAGCCGGGCGCCGCAAAGGTGCGCAACTGGGTCGAAGAACTGCGCGAGAACGTCACCGTCTTCTACGATCCGAATGTGCGCCCGGCCCTTCTGGGAGACATTCGCGAGGCGCGCGCCGTCGTCGAGAGCTTCGCCGGGTACGCCGACGTCGTGAAGTCCTCCGACGAGGACATCGCCCTCGTCTACGGACCGAACGCTAGCATCGAAGAGGTCGCCGGCCGATGGCTGGAATTGGGCGTTCTGCTGGCGGTCGTCACATGTGGAAGCGAGGGAGCGCTCATGTATTCAGCCACCGGCGAAACGATTCACATTCCTGCGCGGCAGGTCGACGTCGTCAACTCCTCAGGCGCCGGCGACGCCTTCTTCGCCGCGCTCATCGACGGGCTCACGCGCATCTCTCTCAGCGGCGCCGCCAATCGCGATCGGCTGGCGGCGATTTCGCCGACGAATTTGGAGACTCTCGGCGCATACGCAGCCGCCGCCGCTTCCATATCCGTCTCCCGCCCCGACGTCAATCCGCCCACGCGCGAGGAACTGGCTCTCGCCTACGACGCCTACAGCCTTTCGACATTCGCCGAAGCCTGACAGGGGCTTTTCGCGCAGAGCCCCGCCAAAAACTCGTCGTCGAGCGCGGGGCCGAGCCGGTCTCTGCCGCGAGCCGCTCCCACTCGACGTCGGCCTCGGGATCCCTCGACGTCGGCCTGCCCCGCGGCCGTTCCCCGGCAGCCTCGAGCGCCACACAGATAGGGCAGATTTGCCTTCACGAACCGCCTTGCGCGCTAGATAACGATCTGATAACATCTTGAAACAGTTAGATAACAGCTATGTTGTGGGAGCCGGAACTCGGCACCGGCTCCCACAGCGAAAAATCTCGGTGGGGATCGAGATCATATGAGCGTTGCTAAATAGGCGCGCCGAGGCATCACACACACGCTAAAGCCGTGGGCCGCGAAAGCGGCCCACGGCTTTGCGCTATATGCCCAGTCCACTCAAGCCTCGCCCCCAGGCTCGAGCGTTGCTCCAGGGCTCGGGCCTTGCTTCAGCGCTCCAACGTCGTTCCGGGATTTCGGCCCCTTCGGAGCCATGCCCCAATTCGCCGCAGCCCGGCCAACGCCCGCCTGCGGCCGGGGTTCGGCCCGCGCCGTCGCTAAAAACTCCGCTTCCGGCTCACCTTCCCAAACGCCGCTCGCGCTGCGTGTAATCGCGCAGCGCCCGCAGGAAGTCGACCTTTCGGAAATCGGGCCAATACGCCTCGCAGAAGTACAGCTCGGTGTGAACCGTCTGCCACAGCATGAAACCGCTCATGCGCTGCTCGCCCGACGTGCGAATGACGAGGTCGGGGTCAGGCTGGCCCTTCGTGTAGAGATGGTCCGTGATGTCGTCGACCTTGATCGAGCGGGCCACCTCGGCGAGAGTCTTGCCCGACGTCGCCTGCTCAGCCAGAAGCGAACGCACGGCGTCGGTAATCTCCTGGCGCCCTCCGTAGCCGACGGCGATGTTCACCTGCATCCCCTTCACGTCGGAGGTTTTCGATTCGGCCGCCTCCATGCGGGAGACGAACGGCTCGGGAAGCATCTGCAAGTTGCCGACCGTCTTCAGGCGCCAGGTGTGAGCGGCGGCCAAGCGCTCGACCGCCGCGGCGATGATCTCCAAAAGCGTGTCGATCTCTTCGCGCGCCCGCTTGAGATTGTCCGTCGACAGCAGCCACAGCGTGACCAGTTGGACGCCGACCTCGTCGCACCACGTAAGGAACTCGTTGATCTTGTCGGCCCCGCGCCTGTGGCCAAAAGAGGCGTTGCGCCCCAGCTCTTTCGCCCACCGCCGATTTCCGTCGAGCATGACCCCGATATGACGCGGCAAATCAGCGGACCCCAACCCGCCCATGAGCCTGCGCTCATACAATCTATACAACAATGCCGACGCGGCCACCTTCAACCTCCTATTGACTCGGTGAGACTAGCCTAGGTGACGCCGATCGCACATGCACGCGAAAGCTCAAGCTGCCGCCTAAAATGGCAGAGACGGATAGGAGTGGCATCATGACTTCAGCGGCTGTATCGCGCAGGGAACGGCGCGGTCTTCTCGCTTCCCTGCCCAAGCCGAAGGCGCGGGGATGGATTCACGCAATCACCGCGCCGCTGGCGCTGGCCAACGCGATCGTCTTGATCGCCCTCGCTCCGACGACGGGGATGAAACTGGCGTGCCTGGTATTCGGTGTCTCTTCGGTTGTGCTCTTCGGGCATTCCGCCGTTTACCACCTCGGGAAGTGGTCTGCGAAAATCGAGCTGCTTCTGAAGAGGATGGACCACTCCAACATCTTCCTCCTCATCGCAGGAACCTACACGCCGCTGACGGTTGCAATGCTTGCGCCGCGCACAGCCGCATGCGTGCTGACAATCGTGTGGGCAGGCGCCCTCGGCGGGATCTTCCTCGCCGTTTTCAAACCCGACGCCCCTAGGTGGCTCTCGACGTCGCTCTATCTTCTGCTCGGCTGGATCGCCGTGTGGTTCCTCCCCGAGTATTGGACGGCAGGCGGCCCCGCCGTGGTCTGGCTGATCCTCGCAGGAGGGATCGCCTACTCCGTGGGGGCCGTTTTCTACGGCCTGCGGTGGCCCAATCCGTGGCCTCGCGTGTGGGGTTTCCACGAGTTCTTCCACGCGTGCACGCTGCTGGCTTACACCTGCCAGGCCGTGGCCGTCTGGTTCGTCGTCATGGCGGTGAAGTAAAAGCGACGCGGCGTTCATCGGCTCCACCTGGTAGGGTGAGCATCGGCTTACCCGCTTCCCGCGGGCACAACTTTTCTTTGAGCGGGGATCGTCCGCGCGTCGTCTAAGCAAGGACGGCGTGCGTCTTCGCACATTCAATCGTCGGTCGGTGCGCGTACGCGCACCGACCATCGTTAAGGAGAACACATGGCTGACGAAAGCAAGAGAGCGTGGCTCTCTCCAGAGTCGTACGAGCGCCTTCGGGCCGAGCTTGAAGAGATGACCACCGTCCGCCGCGCCGAGATCGCACGCAAGATTGAAGCGGCGCGCAACGAGGGAGACCTTCGAGAGAACGGCGGCTACCAGGCTGCACGCGAAGAGCAGTCGAAGCTGGAAGGTCGCATCGCCGAGCTCACGCATCTGCTCGAGAATGCAACGGTTTCCGAGCCGCCCGCGGCCACAGAAGTTCAGGCCGGGGTGATCGTCACGGCGAAGATCGCCGGCGAGGAGGAGCGCTTCCTTATAGGCTCCCGCGAGGCCTCCGACCATTTGGACATCGAAATCTACCCTGAGTCCGCCCCGCTTGGAAAGGCCATTCTCGGTCTCAAGGAAGGCGAGTCCACGAAGTTCGCCACGCCGACCGGGCGGAAGATCTCGGTTGAAATCGTCAAAATCGAGCCTTTCGAGGGGTGAAGATGTTCCTTTGGGACTCTTCCGACAAGCAAACGCCGGTGACGCTGGAGACCGCGCTTGCGGGACGCGATGCACCGGTTCTCCCTTCTCCCGCGCCCCATGCCGTCCTTGGAACCGACATTCTGGCCGAGCCCGGGCCGGATCAGGAAGTTCTTTACCTTGCTTCCGGATGCTTCTGGGGCGCGGAGAAGCTCGCGTGGGAGCTCGGCGCCGATGCGACGGCGGTCGGCTACATGGGCGGTTTCACGCCTAATCCGACGTACGAGGAGGTGTGCACGGGCAAGACGGGTCACGCCGAAACCGTGCGCGTTCTCTATACGCCTTCACGGCTGCCGACCGAGCGCCTTCTCCAGGCGTTCTTCGAGTCCCACGATCCGACGAGCCTCAACCGCCAGGGAGGGGATATCGGCGCCCAGTATCGCAGTGCGATCTTTCCGACGACGCCGCAGCAGGAGGAACTTGCCGGGCGAATGATCGAGGCGTATCAAGAAGTTCTTGAAAACAACGGATTCGGGAAGATCGTCACGGAGGTGAGGTCGGCTCTGGAAACCACTCCGTTCTATCCCGCCGAAGACCGCCACCAGCAATACCTGTACAAGAACCCGAATGGCTATCAATGTCACGCCCGCACCGGAATGGCATGCCCTCTTCCAGGCTCGGGGCCTGTCGCCACGGTCGAGTAAACCGGCTCACGCTCCGCGATCTTCTTCAGATTCCGCGTCGCCCGCTTTCACCGCCGTCCCTTGATGGTGGAGGGCCGTTCATCGGTCGGCGTCGTCACGCCCGTACACGAAACCGGAGGCGCCGATCTCCAGGAACTCCTCGGCCACGCACGCGTCGAAAGATTCCGCCGAATCGACAAGCTCCTTCCCACGGCACAACGGCTCGCGCGCCCACAATTGGGAGGCGACGTCTGCCGCGGCGATCGCGTCCTGAACCTTTGCGGGGCGCAGCTTCGGCGGCGTCGGAGAAAACGCCTTCTCGTCCGAACAGCCCGAATCCAAGGGCGCAGCAGCTTCACCGAGCGCGCGCGGTCTTGACGAGCGCAGCTTCGATGAGGCTGGCCGCAGCCGCGTCGAGGTCCGCCATGTCGAGACGAAGGCGTTCTCCATCGCGGCTCTCGTCCCACGGGATGTATTCTCGGGCCTCGACTTCCGCCCATGTGGGCGGGACAATCCCTTCGAGATCCGCGCTGCGCGAGACGACCCGACGACGATGCTCCTCCCGATCCGCGAGAACGCATTCGACCGCGATCAGCTTGGCACCCGTTTGAGCCGCAGCGTCACGCCACATGGCGCGAGTCAGCGGCAGGGGATTGACGAGGTCGACGGCGACGTTCCTGCCGAGCTCCAGGTTCGACCGGGCAAGCCCGGCAACGGCTTCATACCCAAGGCCGCCGACGTCGACGTTGCTGCGAATGAGCGGAGCCTCAACCTCGTCGACGCGCAAGTAGACGCAACTCAATGGGGGAACGACGCGCCGAGCCAGGGTCGTCTTGCCCACGCCCGGCAAACCCGAGAGAACCAAAAGGAGAGGAGGGAGAGGCATGAGGCAAGCCTATCAACGGCCGGCCCGTGCGGAGCAGACGGGGCGATTCAGTTGGGCATCATGCCCGCGCCGCATATTCGTTCCGCGGTTGGCCACGTCTGCGCCCCGCGGCTGGACATCCGCGCCCGCATCGCGTGCCCGGTCCACGGCCGGCCGCCCACGCCTCGGCTAGTCGTCCATTTCCGCGCTGCGATGCCGCCGAGCATTGACCCTCTTGGCGATGTTCTCCACCGGGTTGATGCGGCCGCGGCGCTGGGCGAGATTCGCCGTTCCGGACCGGGCCTCCCGCGTTTGCGTGCGAGGGCGGTTGCGGGGCAAGGAAAGCGTGCGCAAGTCGAGTCTGTGAAGCACCTGCTCAACGGTGCCGACGTCGACCGTGGGATCGTTGCGGGCCTCGAGGATCTCTGCTCGCGCAGCCTCCAAAGCGACGGATTGCGCGCCGATCACCAGGTTTCTGATCTCGGAGGCGGAGCGAATCGCAGTGTCGGTCAGTTCGCTTCCTCCCACATGGTCCCACTGTTGGTCGGATTCGAGGCGGATCTTGATGCGATCGGCCCACTCGCGCAATTCCTCGCGTTGGGAGATCGGGAAGTCCTGGTTCTCGAAGTAGTGCTCGAGGGCGTTGTAGGCCGCGTGCTGCGCGCGATCGGCGAGTTCCGCGGCCTCCTCCTTGAGGCTGCTCTCGTCCTCGGCCAGATCTAGCACCCGAATGAGCCACGGCAAGAGAAGGCCCGCGGGAACCAAGGTGACAAACAGCACGACGGCGCCCACCACAACCGCGAAACTCCTGAACTCGCGATTCGACGGGCCTCCCCACTCCGGCAGCGAAAGCGCAAGCGCCAACGTCGCCAGCCCGCGCATCCCACACCACGTGAGCACCAGGCAGTCGCGCCAGTTTCTCGGCACCCCTCCCCCGCCGCCGACGCGAGCGACCCACCGCAACACCCCCATGGCCAGAAAACGAACGAGGATCACCAGGCCGACGACGACGAAGGCCAAGGGAAGGTAGCCCGCGATGTCATCCCACCCTTCGTCGGAGACGACTTGCCTCAGCTCGGATCCCACTAAGCCGAAAGCGACGCCCGTGACCAAAAGATCGACGACCTCCCAGAAGGAGGAGGTGAGAATGCGGTCGCGTGAAGCCTCGGCGACCTCGCGTCTGTTGATCTCCAGAGCGGTGACGACCACAGCGATGACTCCGGAGGCGTGCACTTTCTCAGCCGCGAGATAAGCAATGAACGGAGCGACCATTGTGACCGCGCCAGTCGCCGCGACGTTGTGGATTCCGCGGTTTGCGATGCTGACGATCCACCCGAGAAGGAAGCCGACAAGGCCCGCGATGGCGACGCCCGCCAAGAAGCGTCCGAATGCCGTGCTCAGGCGGCCGTCGCCTTCGACGGCGCTCACCGCCGTCGTGAACAGGACGATCGCGACGGCGTCGTTGAACAGGCTCTCGGTTTGAAGGGTGCGCATGATGCCGCGGGGAACCTTCGCGGGCTCCGCGACAGCCTCGACGGCGACCGGGTCGGGAGGAGAGACCATGGCGCCCAAGGCGAGCGCGAGCGGGAGCGTTGCGGCAGGAAAGAGCCACATAACCATCCCAGCCACAGCGCAGGCGGTCACCGCTGTGAGGAAGACAGCCAGGATGAGGAGGGTCCGCCAGCGGCGGACGAACACCGACCACGAAGCCCGGCGCGCTACAGCGAAGAGCAAAGGCGGAAGGAAAAGCGGGAGGATGATCTCTGGGTCCATCGTGAAGACGGGAACCGGAGGCACGAACGAGAGGCCTGCGACGAAGAGCAACAATAGCACGGGGTACGGAAGGCGGGTCATCTCCCCGATCCACACCGCGACGATAGTCACGAGAACGAGAGACAGAATCATCACCAGAGTCGGCATCCGCTTCCTTCCTCTAGACGCAGCGAGAGCAAACGCGACGAGTGACGGAACCGTCAACTCAGCTTTCTTTCATTATCCCTGAATCCCTTGTGCAGTTCCTAGGAGCCGCGCCACGTCGCAGCGGACCGGTCTCAGCGCATCGCTCACGATGGCGGCGCAGCGCATTAGGGCGCATTAGACTAGGGGCGTTGCCACAACCGGCAACCCCGTTACGAGAGGAAATCCATGGACGTCACTCTGCCATCGGTCGCCGGCGCTTTCGGGGAGCCGCCCGAACTGACCTTCCCTGACTCCGAGGCCCCGCGGGGCCTCCATGTCAGAGTCCTCGAGGAGGGAAGCGGCCCCACGATCCAGAAGGGCCATCAGATCGAGGTGAATTATCTGGGCCAAATCTGGAATGGCCGCGTCTTCGATTCGTCGTTTCGCCGGGGCGAGACGACGTCGTTCCCGATCGGCGTCGGAATGGTCATCAAAGGCTGGGACCAAACGCTCGTAGGCAAGAACGTCGGCTCGCGCCTTCTCGTCTCAATTCCGCCGGAGAAAGGCTACGGCCCCAGAGGCAACCCCAGGGCGGGAATCCGGGGGACGGACACTTTGATCTTCGTCGTCGACCTCGTTTCAACCCGCTGAGTTTCAATCGACCTCGTTTCAACCCGCCGACTTTCAACCCGCCGACTTTCGGTCAGCCGGGTTTCGGTCGGCTGACCGTCGCCTGTCGAATTGGCCCCTATCTGCTAAACGATCCTTTCGGGGCAGTGCCGATTGCTCGAAACGACGACGCGCCGCAGCGTCAAACCACAGCCGCCTCAGCGCGCAACAACGTCAAACCGCGCAGCGACGTCAGACATGGAGCGGACAGTAAAAGTGGGGCAGGCCTTTGAGCCTGCCCCACTTTGTCGATCGTCTGGCGTCGCTTTCGTCTGCCTGACTAGTTGTCGTTTGCCAGAATCGCCAGAACTCGAAGAACCTCGACGTAAATCCAGATCACCGTGACCGTAATGGAGAAACCGACGGTCCATGCGAACTTCTTGGGCGCCCCGTTCTCCACGGCGTAGCGGACGTCCTCCAAATCCCCGATGAGGAAGTAGGCCGCGACGACGATCAGGATGATGCCGAGGATGAGGCCCAGCGGAACGCCGCCAAGCTTAATCGCCGTGTCCATGCCATAGAACTTGTCGGACAGGACCGTGTTCGCGAGCACAAGGTTAACCAGGCTGTAAATGATCGCTGCGACGAGCACGATCATGACGAACTTCCGGCCCTTCGGCGTGGTTCGCACGGCTCCGCTCAAGAAGAGGCCCGCCGCGACGGCGACGACGATAAGCGTTCCCAGAATCGCCTGAAGCGCAATGCCCGGGTAATACTGATTGAGAACGCCGGTAATGGCGCCGAGGGCGACTCCCTCGAGAGCCGCGTAGCCGATCGCGACGCCAGGATTCACCATGGGACGGAATGCGGCGAAGAACGAGAGGCCCAAAGCGAGAAGCGAGGTCGAAATGGCGACCGCGTTGACCGCTTTGACGGGAATGAAAAAGGCCGACAAGACGGCGGCGATCGTCGTGACGCCAATCAAAAACAGCGTCTTGATCATCGCGTCGTCGTACGTCATCGTATTCGGGCCGGCGGCCGACGTCTGGAATGCACCGCGGGAAGCTCCCGCACCGAACTGCTGCTGCGTGTAGGCCTGGGCGGCCGAAGCCTGGTCGAAGAACTGGCTGTTGGCCTGCTGGTTGTAAACCGGCTGGCCGTACTGGTCGTATTGGATCTGCTGACCGTACTGGGCCTGCTGCCCGTAAGCCGAGCTGCCGCCGAAGTTCGGCGTCGTCGGCTCCCGGAAGTACGGGTTCCGGTTCATCACGGGATTGTGAGCCACTGTTTCCTCCTTTAGGGGCAAGCAAACGCTTGTCACTTTCTCTACTAGTTTACCGGACGTGGAGGATCGAACCAGACACTGTGGCTCCACTCTCAGCGCAATCGCCGGGCAGTTCTGCCCCGATCTCGGCCTCGCACGTCGCGCTCGCACGCGTCTCGCACCGATTGCCTTCACGCCCCGGGGGCCAATCGCCATGAGAGCCTTCTCAGAATCGCCACGAGAGCTCCATCTCTTCCGCACCGTCCTCCCCATATCCCTTTCCTTTCAGAGGCTTCCCGGTCAGGGGCTTCCCGGCAAAGCTCGCAGACGAGAACTCGAAACGGCGAAAGCGAACCTGAATCCGAGGCCGCAATGAAAGAGGCCGGATAGCCCGATCGCGATACGCCAGGTAGCCCCACTGCAAACGCCGACGCCGCCATTATGCTGGTAAACGTCGCAATTCCGCCGGGAAGGCGAACGACCCGGCAATGAAAGGACATCCATGATTCAAGTTGACAATCTAACGAAGAGATACGGCAAGGTGACCGCTGTCGACCATCTCAGCTTTGAGCTCAAGCCCGGACGGGTGACGGGATTCCTCGGCCCCAACGGGTCGGGGAAGTCGACGACGATGCGGTGCATCATGGGGCTTGACCGGCCCACGGGCGGGAAGTGCACGATCAACGGCCAAGAATACGGCAGGCTTTCGTCGCCGTTGACAACCGTGGGGGCGCTTTTAGACGGACACGCATTCCACCCGAGCAGGACGGCCCGCCAGCAGCTCATGGTGGTGGCCGACACGCACGGCTTCCCCAAGGCGCGGGTCGACGAAGTCCTGGAGATGACCGGCATAACCAGCGTCGCAAACAAGCGCCTCAAAGGGTTTTCCCTCGGGATGGGCCAGCGCCTCGGAATCGCGACCGCCCTTCTCGGCGATCCGCAGGTTCTCATCTTCGACGAGCCGGTCAACGGCCTCGATCCCGACGGCGTCCGCTGGGTCCGCGAGCTCATGCGCGCTCTTGCGGGCCAGGGCAGGACGATCCTCGTCTCTTCCCACCTCATGAGCGAGATGTCGCAGACGGCCGACGACCTCGTCGTGATCGGCAAGGGCAAGCTCATCGCGCAAGGGGATGTCAAGCAGTTCACCGAGTCGGCCGCCCACAGGACGATCAACGTCTCGGGGCCCGACATTCGCGCGATCACGGACGCCTTGAGCAAAGCCAGAATATACTTCGACGTCGACGACGGAGACGAGCACAACCCTGCGGGCGTGGTGCGCGTCAACGGCGGCGAGAGAGCTCAGATCGGACACGCCCTGCACATTGCGCACGTGGAGATCCACGAGCTGTCCGAGACCCACTCCTCGCTGGAAGACGTCTTCATGGAGTTGACGGCCGGGCAGGTCGAGTACGGCTCCGGCAGCAACATTTCGGGAGTTCCCGGACAGACACCCGCACAGGCACCTCAGGGAGGACAACGATGAGCACGCCATCAACGACGAATCAAGCCGCGGCGCCGAAACAACCGCAGAGCCGCCCCCTTTCTTCAAAAGTGTACAAGAACACCTTCGTCCGATCGCTTCGCTCAGAGATCCGCAAGATGACGAGCCTGAGGTCGACATGGCTCACGCTGGGCCTTTGGCTGGGGTTCGGCATTCTCATCACGTGGGCCATGGCAGCGACGCTTACCAACGGGCAGAACAACGTCGGGGGAATCAACGTCCACGGCGAGTTCCACCCGATCTTCATCACGGGGTCCGCGCAGCTGTACTATATTTTCGCGATGGTCCTCGGGGCGCTGGCGGTAACCGGCGAGTACGCCTCCAACACCATGCGGACCACCATCGTCTCTCAGACAAGCAGAATGAGGGCCTTCACCTCCAAGATAGCCGCCGTCACGATCGTCATGGGGATCGCAACCGCCGTGATCATCGCCGTGCTGGTCGCCGTGACCCTGCTGGCCGGAGGGCTCTCATGGAACGGAGGCGACGGAAACCTTCGGGCGCTGCTCCTCTTCTGGCTGGCATGCGTCCTCACCGCCCTCATGATCACCGGGGCAGGCTACATACTGCGATCCACGGCCGGCTCGATCGTGACCGGCGTCATGGTTCTCTTCGTTTCTGAGATGCTGCGACTCGTTCCGGTCAAGTTCTTTCGGGAGACCCTTCCGAAGTTTCTCCCATCGGGGGCCACCTCGGGGATGACGGTCTCTGACACGGCAAATCCGACACAAACCATCGACTATCTCAGCCCTGGGACGGCGACGCTCGTGTGGCTCGTCTACGTCTCGGTTTTCGTGATTCTCGGAGCGATCAGATACCAAAAGTCGGACGCGTAAGGGACTTAGAGTCCGCCTCGGCGAGGACCGCGCGCCGGATCTTCGAGCGCTCTGAAAGGCCAGAGACACGCAATGGCTTGTAAGGGCACGGGCCGTTCCGCGGGGTGAAAACCCTTGCGGGACGGCCCGTTTCGCGTTCTTGGGCTTTCAATTCTGACGCTGTTTCCCATCCGCTCGGAGCTTCTTGTCAGAGTTTCCCCGTCCGCTCGGAGCTTCTTGCGCCTCGCAATCCGCGCTCTGTTCTCTCTCTCCCCCCCCGCAATCTGTGCCCCCAGACGGACTCGAACCGACACTGCGCCGATTTTAAGTCGGCTGCCTCTGCCAATTGGGCTATGGGGGCGTCTCCTCGCCATTGTATAGCCTCGACTGCCCGTTTCATCCGCGGGCGTTCTCCTCACAATGTCCCGCGGCCTCACGTCGCCGCGCATTCGTACAGCGCGGTGCGTCAGCGCGTCGCGTCGCGCATTCCCACGGAGTTCCGCGCTCGGCCTGACGGCGTCTTCTCCGGCGGTCCCGGCCGCGCCCCGTCCACAATGGCTTCGGGGCGTCCCCGTCCGATATGGTTCGCGCGCATCCGCGTCCGATATAGTTGGCGAAGTACCCGATCAAAGGAGCGACGTGGCAAAGCGCGTTGGGATCATTTCCAGATACCGTCAAGCCCTGAAAAGCGAAGCGTTTGCGGGAATAGTGCTGATGATCGCGGCTCTGGCCGCCATTGTCTGGTCGAACTCGCCGTGGCGAGGTTCGTACTTCGCGATCTCGGAGAAGCAGGTGGGCCTTGAATCCGTCCATCTTTCCCTGCCGATCGGGCATTGGGCGTCGGACGGGCTCCTCGCGGTCTTCTTCTTCGTCGTCGGGATGGAACTCAAACAGGAGTTCACGATCGGCTCCCTGCGCGATCCGCGGAAAGCCGCGGTTCCGATTCTCGCAGCATTGTGCGGGATGGTCGGCCCGATCGGCGTTTACATTGTGGTCCAGGCCGTCACCGGCTCGGGCGTCTACGGCGGATGGGCCGTGCCCGTCGCCACGGACATCGCCTTCGCGTTGGCCATCCTCGCCATCTTCGGCCGCGGCCTGCCCCCGGCAGCCCGCACATTCCTCATGACTCTGGCGGTCGCGGACGACCTGGGCGGCATCGTCGTCATCGCCCTGTTCTTCTCCACGGAGCTCAACTTGCTGTGGCTAGGGGCATCGATCGCAACGGTCGCCGTTTTCGGCCTTCTCATCAAATACCGCGTCATTCGCTGGTGGATCCTCTGGCCGCTCGGCCTCCTCGCCTGGTACTTCATGCACCTGTCGGGCATCCACTCCACGATCGCGGGGGTCGCATTGGGCATGATGGTCTCGACCAAGCTCGCCAAGGGCGAGAAGGACTACATGACGCATCGGTTCTCCGAGCGGCTTTCCTTCGCGTCGTCGGGCATCGTGCTGCCGATCTTCGCCTTCTTCGCGGCGGGCGTGAACATCGTCGACTCCGGTGGGTTCGGCGGAATGATCACGGATCCGGTTTCCCTCGGCATCTACCTAGGCCTCCCCTTGGGCAAATGCATCGGAATCTTCGGCGGTGTGTGGATCATGACGAAGTTCCTCAAACTCCGGCTCGGCGCGGGAATCGACATGCGTGACATTTTCCCGATCTCGCTCGTCGCGGGCATCGGATTCACGGTTTCCCTGCTCGTCGCAACCCTGTCATTCCCCGCGAACGACCCGCATGAGCCGCATTCGCGGGTGGCCGTCATCATAGGCACCCTGCTCTCGGTGGTTCTCGGGGCCGTCGCTTTGCGACTGCGCCTGCGCTCGGCGATTCGCGGCCCCGGCATTGATCCCCACTCGCACCTGCGCCACGCGCCGAACAGGCGCGAGGACGGTCCGCGACGCGACGGCATTCGCGGCGACCGCCGCGGACGCCGTCCGAAGCCCTAAGGCTGATCAGCCCCTACTGGGCGACGGCTCGCTCCCCCGCCAGCTCGGAGGCTGGGGGTCGCGCGCGGCCCACATCGCCAGGCCGTCGAGGATGTCGTGTTCCGACGTCGTGATGCCTGCAAGCTCGCCTCCGGCTTCGCGAATTCTGGCCGCCGCCCTCGCGACGACCTCGCCCCAGACGAGCGCTCCGGCGGGTATGACGTCCACCCTGCCGGGATGCATGAATCCGAGCGCCTCGCGCTCGGCGCGCGTCGAACTCAGAAACCACTCGCAGGTCGCAAGCGTTTCATCGACGCTCAGAACGGTTCCGTGAATGCGCTCGGGATCATAGGATCGAAGCCCCAAAGCCTTCGCCGTGATCGTGGTGACCGAGCCGGCCAAGCCGATGAGACCCTTGGCGGCTCCGAGGTCGACGTGCTCCTCTGCGGCGTCGAGCGCCAGATTTACATCCCTGCGCGCGGCCTCCACAGCCTGCGAATCGGGCACGTCCGCGCCAAGGTGCCTCTCATGCATCCGCACGCACCCGACGTCCATCGAGTACGCCCCGAGCAGCTCTCCCGTCATCGTCCCCAAGGCGATCTCCGTGGAACCGCCGCCCAAATCGACGGCCAGCAGGGGGCTCTCCGTTCCGGGCGGCATCCCTGAAATCGCGCCGGCAAAGCCGACCCGAGCCTCCTCTTCTCCGCTGAGAATCTGCGGGGACACTCCCAACCGCGAGCGAACCCCCTCCACGAAAGCTAGGCGGTTGCGCGCATCGCGCGCGGCCGACGTCGCCGCGAAGCGAATCGACGTGACGCCGTGGGCGCGGCAAGCTTCCCCGTATTCTTCTGCCGCCGCGAAAGCGCGTTCGAGGGCTTCCTGCGCAAACTCGCCCGTCCGATCGACTCCCTGGCCTAGCCGCACCACCTTCATCTCTCGGACGAGGTCGCGCAAAGAGCCGTCGGGAGCTGCCTCGGCGATGAGCAGACGTATCGAATTCGTTCCGCAATCGATGCCCGCGACGCTCACTCGGCCCGCCCTAGAACACTCTGGCCGCCCTCGCCGCCCGAAGCCGCACTCTGGGCTCCCGAAGCGGCGCTTTGCGAGCCCTCGCCGCAACGGCACACGGCCGGATCCCACGCCACGGCCCTCAAAGCGAGATCGCCGACCGGGCACACGCCCTCCCCGACGCTCATGGAATAGGCCGCCAGAGCATGGAGGCATTTCACGCGGTCGGGCATCCCCCCGGCGCTCACATTGGCGATCTCGGGCACATCCCCAAGGAGGCGCCTGCGCTCGATGTAATCGGCGTGCGCGGCGCGATGTCCTGCGGCAAGGCCGGCGTCCTCAGCCAAGCGCGCGTTGAGCTCCGCCATGCAGCCTTCGGCCTCCAGACGGGACATTCCGTACACAACGCTCGGAAGCGTCAGGTAAAAAAGAGTGGGAAACGGCGTGCCGTCCGGCAAACGAGGCTCGGTGACCGTCACCGCCGGGGCGCCGCACGCGCATCTCGCGCCTATTCCGACGAGGCCCCGCGGGCGTCTGCCGAGCTGGGCTTCGATCGCCTCGATGTCCCCGGGAAGGACGGGCGTCGCATGAGTCGCTATGGCCGCAAGATCCTCGATCACTTGTTTGCGCCGCCTTTCCCTCCGACGACCGGAACGTCGTCGACGTTGTCTGCCTTTCCGCTCTGCCCCGCGATTTTCACAGAGTCCCACATGGTCGTGTACCACGGGGTGGCCGCCCTGCGCTTCCTGTTGACGGAGTCGACCTTCTTCTGCAGCCGTTCCGTCGCCGTGCCCCTCGAGGGATCCGTGACGACGTAGAGCGTCTGCCCGGGCATGACGTATCCGAGGCGCTTTCTGGCTTGGGTCTTGACGTAGTCGTCGTCCTTCCACAGCTTCAACTCGCGCTCGAGCTCGGCGTTGTGCTCTTGGACGGTGGACAGACGCGACTTGGCGTCGCGAAGCTCCTGCTGCTTGTCCAGATATCTGGCAAAGGTGGGCAGGACGACGATGAGGGCGACAACGGCGAACAGAGCGACGGTGAGCATCCTCAAAGAAATCTGATATGTGCCCTTTGAACCGGGTATGACGATCGAGCGCCGCGTCTCGAAGCGTCGCCGGCCCTCCCGCCTATCGGCTCGCCGAACCCCCGGGCGCTGTTGGGGACGTGCATTTCGAGGGTTTGCGCCTTGACGCCCGGAGGGCCTCCCCTTTCGGATTCGGCCGTTCGACGTCGAACGCGAGCTCTCCCCCGAACGCGCGGAGGGCGCAGAACGCTTGCGAGGTCGGCTGTTGTGAGGGCGACGAGACGCGGGCTGGCGGGAATTCATAGGAGCAATTCTACGGGCGGCCTCCGGCAGGTTCCGGCACGAACACGTGTGCCGGCCGCAACGGTTCGTAGGCGAGGCCGTGCCGATCCCTCGCGCTCGCCGCCGCAGCGCCTTTCTGGTTGCCTCTGGCGTCTGGGCCCCACAAATCCCGCATACACGCCGTCACATCCTGTCCTGGCAATGTGTACACATCTGACACCTCGTCGCTCCGAAGGTAGAATCTTCATGTAAGCTATATCACCTACGCACCTCCGGGACCGCACCCCGGACAGTCGCTCAATGACGAACGAGTGCATAGAAAGAGGGAACATGCCCATCACCACGGACGACCTTCAGGAGCTTCGCGACAAACTCGGCGAACGCTTCGTCACGGATCAACGCGCCATCGAGCCGTATGGCAAAGACATGTCCTGGATGCTCCCTGAGGGCGAGCCGCTCGGCGCCGTATTTGCCGACAGGACGGAAGACGTTTCAATCGCTTTGGCATGGGCGAACGCCCACAAGGTCCCCGTTTCGGTCCGCACGGGCGGATCAGGGCTCGCCGGAGGGGCGGTCTCCTATCCGGGCGGCCTCATCATCGCCCTCCACAACATGAACCGCATCCTCGAGATCGACCACGAGAACGGGATCGCCGTCGTCGAGCCCGGAATCATCAACGCCCAGCTCAACAAGGAGCTGGCCAAGGAAGGCTTCTTCTTCGCCCCCGACCCGGCGTCGGCCTCGATGTGCTCGGTGGGCGGCAACATCGCCACCAACGCCGGAGGCCTGCGGGCCGTGTGCCACGGCGTGACGATCAACTGGGTTCGCGCGCTCGAGGTGGTGCTCGCCGACGGCAGAGTGATCCACGTCGGGTCGAAGACCATCAAGAACGTTTCGTCCCTCAACCTCAAAGAGCTTTTCATCGGCTCGGAGGGGACGCTGGGCGTCATCACCCAGGCCGTCATCCGCATCGAGCCGCTCAATCAGTATGACAACTACACGTTCTTCGCCTGCTTCGATTCGGCGGAGGACGCCGGATACGCCACCGTCATGCTTCGCGCGTGCGAGCCTCGCCCGGTCTCCCTCGAACTCATCGACGCCCTCGGGGTCGAACTGGTCAACAAGCGCAATCCCGACCTCCAGATCCCCCAGCCGGGCGCTGCGCTTCTGCTCGGCCAGGCCGAAGGTGAGAACGCGAAAAGGGTAGTCGAGGAGTACGCGCAGGTGTGCCGCGAATACGGGGCGACGGCCGTGCAATTCGAGGAGGGCACGCGGCTCTTCCAGGTGCGCAGAGACGCTTATCCAGCCCTGTCGGCCAATGGCATGCAGGTGATCGGAGACGTCTCCGTGCCGATTTCCCGCCTTGCGGAGGCCATCCACGGAATCGAGGAGATTTCGGTCAAACGTGGCCGGAAAGTCTCGATTCTCGCCCATGCGGGCGACGGCAACATCCACCCGATCGTCGAGTGCGGCGAAGGGACCGAGGAGGCGGCCGAGGCCGAGTCCCTGCTTGACGAGGTCTGCCGCATGGCAATCGGCATGGAGGGCGTGGTCTCCGGCGAGCACGGGATCGGCCACCTCAAGCACGCCGAGATCGACCACTTGCTCAGCCCCGACACGCGCTCGGTGCAGAGGGCGATCAAGCAGGCGCTCGACCCCAACAACATTCTCACCCCCGGCCGCAAGATCTGAAAGCGACAGCGGAGCCTGGAAAACGATCGCAAATCTGATGGAGCAGGGCCAAATTTGAGAAGCGAGGCCGCGGCCTGAAGGCAAGGGAATGCCCCCGGAACTCTCCGGGGGCATTCTTCGCGTCAACTGGCAGACGTCGGCTCGTTGCCGGAGCCGCCGCGTGAGTGGCGGCCTTTCGACTCAAACCCGACGTCGGCCCGCCGAGAGGTCAGCCCTTGTAGCGCGGGAAGGAGCCGCGGCCGGCGAAAACGGCGTTCTCGCCCAGCTGGTCCTCAATGCGCAGGAGCTGGTTGTACTTGTTGATCCGCTCGCCGCGAGCCGGGGCGCCGGTCTTGATCTGGCCGGCGTTGGTGGCCACGGACAGGTCGGCGATCGTCGTGTCCTCGGTCTCGCCGGAACGGTGAGAGGTCATCGTGCGGTAGCCGTTGCGATGGGCCATCTCGACCGCCTCGAGGGTCTCGGAGATCGTTCCGATCTGGTTGACCTTCACGAGGAGGGCGTTAGCCGCGCCCAGGTCAATGCCCTTGGCGAGGCGCTCGGGGTTGGTGACGAAGAAGTCGTCGCCGACGATCTGGACTTTGTCGCCAAGGACGTCGGTCAGGGCCTTCCACGCGTCCCACTCGTCCTCGGAGAGCGGGTCTTCGATGGAGACGAGCGGGTACTCGGCGACGAGCTTCTTGTAGTAGTCCACCATGAAGTCGGTGTCCTTGGCCCCGCCCTCGAAGGTGTACTTGCCGTCGGCGAAGAACTCCGAGGAGGCGACGTCGAGGGCGAGGCCGACCTCGGCGCCGGGCTTGAAGCCGGCCTTCTCAATGGCCTCGCAGATGAGGTCGAGCGCGGCGGCGTTCGACTCGAGGTTAGGGGCGAAGCCGCCCTCGTCGCCGAGGCCGGTGGCGAGGCCGCGCTCCTTGAGCACGGACTTGAGCGAGTGGTAGACCTCAGACCCCCAGCGCAGGGACTCCTTGAACGAGTCGGCGCCGTAGGGGGCGATCATGAACTCCTGGATGTCGACGTTCGAATCCGCGTGGGAGCCGCCGTTGAGGATGTTCATCATGGGGACGGGAAGGACATGGGCGTTCGGGCCGCCGAGGTACTGGTAAAGCGGCAGGCCCGCGGACTTGGCGGCGGCCTTGGCCACGGCGATGGACACGCCGAGGATGGCGTTGGCGCCGAGCTTGGCCTTGTTGGGCGTGCCGTCGAGGGCGATGAGGAAGCTGTCGATTCCGCGCTGGTCCTCGGCGTCGAAGGATTCGGCGATCTCGGGGCGAATGTCCTCGTTGACGGCCGCTACCGCGCCCTCAACTCCCTTGCCCAGGTAGCGGGCGGCGTCGCCGTCGCGGCGCTCGACGGCTTCGAATGCGCCGGTGGACGCGCCGGAGGGCACGCCGGCCCGGGCGCGGGTGCCGTCCTCGAGTTCAACCTCGACCTCGACGGTGGGATTTCCGCGGGAGTCAAGGATCTCGCGGGAGTAAAGATCAACAATGATGGCCACAGCCACTCCTAACTGTAGTGTGCGCGACGGCGATGCGAGCCGTCTCGGCTGGGAATAACCCTTTTTCTATTCTCCCGCAGAACGGGGCGCGGTGGCAGCCGAGGCCAGTTACTCATCTCTCATTTTGATCAGCGACGCCGAGCCGGGATGAGACGAATGGGACCTCGGGACTAAAGCCGCACCCGACGTCGTCGTCATCCGACGAATTCAAGCCGGCATTCGACGAATTCGGCGCGCAAAGCGCGGTCTATCCGCGTCGAAGGGTCAGGTACTCGGGAAGCTCGAGTCCCTTCTGTTTGTCTGCAACCCCGTATCGTTTGCTGTACTCGACCTTCATGTCGGCCAGTATGCCGCTTATCTCCTTTTGGAACGCAGGCTGCCCCGAAGTCAACGCTCGGGCCAAGCAGTACCTCTGGACGTCGGACGGAAGTTCAGACGACGTGTTCAGGCCCTTCTTGCACTGTCGCAGGATCTGGTCTTTCTGAGAGGCGTCGAGCTTCTCGCTCGCCTTGTCGACGGCCGGGCCGACGGCCGTGATCGTGACCCTGAACCCGAGAAGCCGGAACCGGCTGGAAAGGTCGACTCCCGAAGCGGTCAGCGACTTGCCCAGTCCGCTTTCCTTCAGCTGCTGCGCGAGTTCGTCGACGCTCTGCTCCGAAACCGGGCGGCCGTTGACGGTGGCGGCGGTTCCAGGCTTCGTGCATCCGGCGAGAGCCGTGCACGCTAGAGCGACGGCGGCGAACGCCTTTGCGGCCAGCTTGGTCTTCATCGGATCCTTCCCTCGATTCTGGACTATATGTTACCCGGAAGATCCGAAGGTCGCGACGAACACTGAATGAACGAGCATTCCCACCCAGTCGAGAAGGTCGTCGCCCTCAACGACCGAGGATTCGCCCATGCGCTTCGAATCCCCCGGCGCGGGCACGAGCGCCACGCGCACAGCCGGTTTGAGAATCGCGCCCGGATAGAGCCTCTTGAGCCGAGCCTGCCGCGAATCGGGCAGATTGACCGGCGCCAGGCGAATGTTCTTTCCCATCATCGTCACCTCGGCCAGACCGGCTTCCTTGCACATTTCGCGCAACCCGGCGATGCGGAAAAGGCGCTCGGCCTGGGGCGGGATCTTGCCGTAACGGTCGATCATCTCCGCGCGGACGGCCTCGCGTTCGCCCTCCGAACCGGCCTCCGCTATCTTCGTGTAAATCTCCAGGCGCAGCCGCTCCGAGGAGACGTAATCTTCCGGAAGATATGCGTCCACGGGAAGTTCGATTCGGACGTCGACGTCGGCGTCTTCCTCCTCGGAAGCCTTCCCGCGCATTCTCGCCACCGCATCGGCGACCATTCGCACGTACAGGTCGAATCCGACTCCCGCGATGTGGCCGGATTGCTCGCCGCCGAGCATGTTGCCGGCGCCGCGAATCTCCAGATCGCGCATCGCCACCTGGATGCCCGAGCCAAGCTCGGCGTTGGCCGCGATCGTGCGCAGGCGTTCAAGGGCCGTTTCGGTCATCGCCTTGTCCGGGTTGTAGAGGAAATAGGCGTATGCTCGCTCGCGCCCGCGGCCCACGCGCCCGCGCAGCTGGTGAAGCTGGGAGAGCCCGAAGCGCTCGGCGTCCTCGACGATGAGCGTGTTCGCGTTGGAGATGTCCAGCCCGGTCTCGACGATCGTCGTGCAGACGAGGATGTCGATCTCCTTGTCCCAGAAGGCCTGGATGACCAGTTCGAGCTGGTGCTCGCTCATTTTCCCGTGGGCCACGCCGACCCGGGCCTCGGGCACAAGCTCGCCGATCTGCGCAGCGACCCGCGCCATATCGCCCGTGCGGTTGTGGACGTAGAAGATCTGCCCGTCGCGCAGCAGCTCGCGGCGTATCGCAGCCAGCACCTGCTTGTTGTCCTTCGGACCCACGTATGTGAGGACGGGATGGCGCTCCTCGGGCGGAGTGGCGAGCGTGGACATCTCGCGCACGCCCGTCACAGCCATCTCGAGCGTGCGCGGGATGGGCGTCGCGGACATCGAGAGGACGTCGACGTCTGGATAGAGCTGTTTGAGGGTTTCCTTGTGCTCGACCCCGAAACGCTGCTCCTCGTCGACCACCACGAGCCCGAGGTTCTTGAATCGCACGTTTCCGGTGAGAAGACGGTGGGTGCCGATGACGACGTCGACCGTGCCGTCGGCGAGCCCCCTGACGGTCTCGGCGGCCTCGCGTTCGGACTGGAAGCGCGAAAGCTGGGCCAGACGCACGGGGAAGCCCGAGTACCTCTCGCGGAAGGTTTCGTAATGCTGGGAGACGAGCAGCGTGGTGGGCACGAGGACGGCCGCCTGCTTGCCGTCTTGCACCGCCTTGAAAGCCGCGCGCAGGGCGATCTCGGTTTTGCCGTAGCCGACGTCGCCGGATATGAGCCGGTCCATCGGCGTCGGCTTTTCCATGTCCGCCTTGACTTCGTCGATGGTTTGGAGCTGGTCGGGCGTTTCGATGTAGGCGAAGGAATCTTCGAGCTCGCGCTGCCACGGGGTGTCGGGCGAGAACTGGAATCCCTTGGCGGCCTGCCTCGCGGCGTAAAGCCGCACGAGCTCCTGGGCGATCTGCTTGGTCGCCGCCCGCGCGCTGGCCTTGGTTTTGGCCCAGTCGCTTCCTCCCATTTTGTTGAGGGAGGGGGCCTCGCCGCCGGCGTACCGCGAGACCTGATCAAGGGAGTCCGTGGGGACCCAGAGCTGATCGGGCGGGGCGCCGCGGCGCGTGGAGGCGTATTCGAGGACGAGGTACTCGCGCTGGGTCTCGCGGCTCGCCCCGATCGAGCGTTTGGCCATTTTGACGAACCGGCCTACGCCATGGTGCTCGTGGACCACGTAGTCCCCGGGTTTGAGCGCCTGAAGATCGACGGCGTTCTTCCTGCGCGCGGGCATCCTGCGCATGTCGCGCGTCGACGAGCCGCCCCTGCCCGTGATGTCCGCCGCGGCGTAGAGCGCCAGGCGCTGGCCTTTCATCGTGAAGCCCGAGGCGATGGGCGCCGCGGTCACGTGGCACACGCCGGGTTCGAGCTCGGAAAGGTCCTCCGAGAATGTCGCGGGGACCCCAGCCTCCTCGAGCTGTTCGCGCATGCGGCGGCCCAGGCCCGCCCCTTCGACGGCGAGCGCCAAGCGCCACCGCTCCCGGGCCTTCTCGGCGACGTCGGCGATCGCCTCGTCGACTTTCCCCATGAATTTCTTCGGTTCGGCGGCGTCGGCCTGGGAGCGTCCCTGGCCGTCGAAGAAGCCGGCGAGCGTCCACCATCCCATTCCACGCTTGTCCGCCGCCTCGCGCGTCTCGTCGAGATCGGCGAAGGAAGCCCTGTCGACGTCGACGGGCACGGCTCCGCCCGCAGCCGCCGAACTCCAGGCCGCGGAGAGAAACTCCTCCGTGGTCGCAATGAGGGAATCGGCGCGCTGGGAGATTCTTTCCGGCTCGACGAGCACGATCCGAGCTCCCTTCGGGATCGTGGCAACCACCGAAACCATGTCGACGAGCACGGGCGCGAGCGACTCCATCCCCTCGGGCGCGATGCCCTCCGCGATCTTGTCGAGCATGTCGACGGCGCCGGGGAGCTCCGCGACGAGTTCGCGGGCGCGGGCGCGGACGTCGGCGGTCAAAAGGATTTCCCGGCACGGGGGCGCGTACACTTCGTCCCTCGCTTCGAGCGATCGTTGGTCGGCAACGGAGAAGACGCGGATTTCTTCGACGTCGTCGCCGAAAAGCTCAATGCGCGAGGGCCTGGGGTCGGTGGGCGGAAAGATGTCGATGAGGCCTCCGCGAACGGCGAACTGTCCCCGGCCTTCTACCATGTCGACGCGGGAGTATGCCGCGTCGACGAGTGCGCGTTCGAGGGATTCGAGATCGACGACGTCGCCCGTCCTGACCCGCACGGGCTTGAGCTCGCCCAGCCCCTCCGCAATCGGCTGCAAGAGCGCACGAACGGGCATGACGAGCACGCGAAGGGGGGCGAAGTCCTCGGGATGGGCGAGTCGGCGCTGGGCGAGTATTCGGCGCGCCACCGTGTCGGAACGCGGCGACAGCCTCTCGTGCGGGAGCGTTTCCCAGGCGGGAAAGAGCTCCACCGTTTCTTCGGGAAGATAGGCGCGAAGCGCGCCGACCAGTTCGTCGGCCTCGCGGCCAGTCGGCGTGACGGCGACGACGAGGGGCGGCTCTGCGTGGCTTCGAGCGGCGTTCGACCCGTGCGGACCTTCGGGGGCGTGCGCGTCCCCCGGGCCGTGCGCACCTCCCATGAGTGCGAGAACCGGAGGGACAAGGCCGCGGGGCATCGCTAAGTCGCGATTGCCCTTTTGACCGAGAGCGGAGGAAATGGCAGGGTCGGCTGCGACGATTGGCAGGAGGGCGCTGAGCACGGTCACCTCGTGTGAAGCCTGAGCTGGGCGGCCTCGAGGCCGCTGAGAACGACGTCTTCGACGGCGTCGGCCGCCTCCGATATGAGGAGCGGAAGTTCCTTCGTCTGCGAGGAGGCAAAGGGTGAAAGAACGAAATCGGCGGGGTCCTGCCGCCCGGGCGGGCGTCCGATCCCGAATCTCAAGCGAATGTACTCTTTCGTCCCAAGGGCTTGAGTGATTGATTTGAGACCGTTGTGTCCTCCCTCTCCCCCGCCGCGTTTGAGACGGATCGTGCCGAAGGGAAGGTCCAGCTCGTCGTGGACGACGATGAGATTCTGGGGAGCGATCTTGAAATAGCCGAGAAGCGCCGCGACGGGGCCTCCGGATTCGTTCATATACCGGGTCGTCACGGACAGGACGGCTCTGCGAGAAGGCGGGGGCCCCACGTGGCACTCGAGGCCGAGCGCCCCCGTGTTCTTCAGTCGTGAAAGCTTCCCGCGAGCGCGGGATGCGAGCTCGTCGATGACCATGTGCCCCGCGTTGTGGCGCGTGGCTGCGTACCGTGAGCCGGGATTTCCCAGGCCGACCGCTGCGAACACCTTGCCTCCAATGCGTGTGGCGCCTCTCGGGGCGCCACACGCTTGACAATCATTCGGCCGGGGCTTCTTCTGCGTCCGCCGCTTCCTCGGCGGCGGGAGCGTCTTCCTCGGCGGGGGAAGACGGAATCGCGATGACCACGACGATCGACTCGGGGTCGGTCTCGACCTCGACGCCGGCGGGGAAGGTCAAGTCCGCGACAGTGACGTTTTCGCCGTCCTTGCGGCCTTCGACGTCGACGACGATCGCCTCGGGGATCGCGGTGGCCGGGGCCTTGACCAGAACGTGCATGAGTTCGACGGTGTGGATCGTGCCGGGGAAGGACTCTCCGGTGACTTCGACGGGAACTTCGACGTCGACCTTTTCGCCCTGCTTGACGCGCAGAAGATCAAGGTGCTCGATGATGCGCGTCAAAGGGTTGCGCTGGAGCTCCTTGACGAGAACGAGCTGCTCCTTGCCCTCCAGCTCAATCGTGAGAATCGGGTTGGCCTGCCCTTTGGTGGCCAGGAAGATCTCGTGCGAATCAAAGGAAATGTGGACGGGATCGGAGCCGTGCCCATAGACGACGGCGGGCGTGCGGCCGTCGCGGCGAAGCTGGCGGGACGCGCCCTTTCCGAAGGACTTGCGGCGATCGACCTGGATTTTGTCTGACATGTGGCTCTCCTTTCGTGTGGCGCCCGAGAATTTCGAGCGCGTGCGGCCTCGATTCCGACGGCCGTGCACGAAGGCACACCCACCGCGTCGATAACGGAAAGACAAGTCTGCTTTCCCTCGCCGAGGCAACCTACGTATATTACCGCGCCGGGGAAGCGCCTGTCATCCTCAGGAGCCGTCGTCCGCAGAATCTTCGATGTCCCCGTCGAAGGCGGAATCCTCCGAGTCGGTCGCATCGGGGTCAGGGGCGGATGCCAGATCGCCGTCGGCGACCGCGCCATCCGCATCCGAGGAGGCGACGTCGCGCCAATCCTGGCCGTCCGAGTCCCGGCCGCCCAATGCGGCCGCACCTGAGTCGGAGACGCTCTCCGACGCGTCAGGGGCAAGAGGCGGCCAGTCGGGCGCCGAGCCGTCCAAGACGGAAGCCGACTCATCCGCGTCAGGGTCGTCGAAAGCCGCTGCCGACCCGTCTGCGGCCAGCGCGCCGCCCCCAGCCGCCCCGGAGGCGCCGGCGGCGTCCGTGTCGGAGCCGTCAAGGGCCTGCGGACCGGCAGCGGCGAGGGCCGGACCGTAAGGGCTTGAGCCGGAGGCCTCGCCCCGAGACGAGCCCGCCGCGATGGCCTTTGCGCGATTCGTGATGAGAGTGGCGGTGATCAGCCCGATGAAGACGAGAGCCATTCCGCCGACCACGCCCATGTTGGGCCCACCGGACTCTTCCTCAGCCGCGGCCTTGGGAGCCGACGATGGCATGACCGGAGTATTCTTGGCGGTGTTCTTCGGGCGTTCGGTCGGCACCGGGCTGGCGGCTTCGGGGGCGATGGTCATGATTTGTCCCCCTATCTTCACGGTAGAAGTGGCCGAAGGAGCCGCTCCCGGCGGGAGGGGCCTTCCTTGGGCGTCTACCGCAACGCCCTGCTGCGCGCCAGGCTGCCCCTGCTGTTGAGCGCCGCCTCCGGGCTGCTGGCCTCCGCCGTTGTTGCCTCCCTGGCCGTTGCCTTGGTTGCCGCCTTGGCCGTTGCCCTGGTTGCCGTTTTGGCCGTTGCCCTGGTTGCCGCCGCCGTTGCCGCCCGGTTGCCCGCCGCCTCCGCCTTGCCCTTGGGCGGCAACCACAGTGAAATCGGAGTCTCCCCGGCAGGTGATCTGTCGAGACCCGCCGTCCGGATCGGCTGCCGTTGCGTTGAAGCGCAGCCAATGCGCTCCGGGGGCGACATTGGCGGGAAGGACGACGGACCCCGAGACTTTCCCAGAAGAGGGAACTTTCTTATGCAGAATGGACTTTCCCGGAAGACTGCTGTCCCAGTGGGTCGCACCGTCGTCAAGCTGGACGTAGACGGTCGCGCCCGCCGGGAAACCGGTCGCCGTGAAGGAAACCTGCTGACCCGCCTGGACCGTCTTCGTCGTCACGGACGCCTCGGTTCCCGGGGAGTCGTCCGGAAGGGCATGGGCGCCCGCGTCGACCAGCATGGCGAGCATAAAGCCCATGAGGATGGCAAGCGCAGGCTTCAGGCCTCTGCGCGAAGCAATCATGACTACTCCTCGCTTTCACTTGCCTTGACGCCGCGAAGCGATGAGGGACGTTGCGACGACCGTCACGGAAATGGCTGCTCCGCCGAGCATCCATGGCCATATCGGCTGACTGTCGTCCCCCTCGGCTTTCGGAGGGATGCGGGCCGGGCCGTCGGCCTTGGTCGGCGTCGGAGAAGGCGACGGGGACTTCTTGACGTTGCCGACGTCGAGGTCGGTCCATCCGATGAGCGCCCCGGTGGAATCCATCAACGCGAACTTGTAGGAGCCGTCGGGAAGAGTGGATGTGTCGACTCGAATCTTTCCTTCTTTGTCGATCTGCATCCACCCGAGCGGGCTGCCCTGAGGGTAGAGGTAGAGGAAGACCCATTCGCCCGGCTGACGTCCGGCTGGCGCAAGTACCAAGATCTTGCCTTCCATCTGCTTTCCGATGTTTCCGGCGTTCTGGAGCGTCAAGCCCTTGATGTTTGGAACAGGGGGAAGCGGCGAGAAGTCGGGCTTCGGGAAGAACGGCTGGGCCGGCTTCTGCGGCTGCTGACCGGCGATTGCCCTTTGAATGACATACCTTCCGGGTATGATCGACTGACGCGTGCCCGATTGGACCGAACGCCTCACGATCGTGGAGCCGCCCGTCCTGCCCTGCTGTCCGCCGCCGTTCCCTTGATTTCCGCCCGGGGGTTGGTTGCCGCGGTTACTCGGCGGCTGATTCCCGCTGGGCGGCCGGTTCTCGCCGCCGGGAGGCTGATTCCCGCCGGGAGGATTGGTCGGGTTGTCCGGTTTCTTGGGGCCTTCGAACGTCGTCCATCCCAGGAGGGCGCCGAAGTCTTCGCCGGGCTTGCCGGATTGCGCCGTGATCTTCATGGCGCCATTGGGAAGGGACACGTCTTTGGGCAGACCGAGGACCTTGCCGTCCTTGTCCGTCTCAAACCACCTGGCGCCCCAGGGCTGGCGAGGATTTCCGTCCTTGTCGTAGGCATTCAGGAAAACCCAGGTCTTCTTGTCAGTGGCGTTCTGGCCGCCCTTGTGGTTGTCTTTGCCTCCCTCGGCCTTGGCCTTCGGAACAGTGACGACGAGCCGACCGTCTCTGCCGCGCTTAACGGTCATCCCCTGTTTGTTGTCGTTATTAAGATCCTCGTTCGCCTCGACCGGCTCGGGCGTGCCGCTCGGTTGGTATTCTCCGACGTCGAATTCCTCGGACTCGATCTTCCGGTCCGCGTCGCCCGGCTTGATTGTGTTCCCGGTGACGAACGTGAAACGGTGCTTGCCTTCCGGGAGGACGGGATCGCTCCCGCCCTTGCCTCCGCGAACCGCTTTCTCGTCGGTTCCGTCGGGCAGCGGGATCTCGGCCGTCCAGTCGCCGGTCTTGGAGTCCGCGTTTTCCACGATTGCCCAGACCGTCGCGTCGCTGCCGCCCTGCGGCACATTAAGGCGCTTGTATTTTCCGTCGTCGATCTTGACCGCGATCTTCGAGGCACCCTGGCCGTCCTGCGGGTGGCACCACCCTTTGCCGCTGACCTTTACGGTGCCGCCCAGGTGCACCTTGGCGTTCTCCACTTTGACAGTCGGTTCCCCGACCGACGTGCACCTGGTTGGCTCAAGGACCGTCAACTGTTCGGAGGTCATTGACCGTTTGACGTCTTTCGTGTCCGATTGCCCCGAGAGCAGAGAAACGGTGAAGTACTGACCCTCTTTCACGTTCTTGGGAACGTCGATCTCGACTTCGAAGTCGCCATTGGGCTTGATGACCTTGACGTTCGTGTCTTTCTCCGGGTTCTCTTGGGCGACAAGCGCCCAGACGGTTTTGTCTCCCTTGACCGAAGGATGGCCGATGGCCTTGGCCCGCTCGTACTGTTCGTTCTCGCCTTTGTTGATCTTGACGAAGACCGTGGACGGGCCGTTCCCCGCTGAGTTCTTCCAACCGGTCCCTTTGATGTGGAACTTCGCACCCGCGTCCGACTTGATTTCCTTCTCAACCCAAGCTTTGGCACCCGACGAGTCCGCCAGATCAACGTGTGGCCACGCCGGCGGAGTGGCGCTAGAGGGCGTATTGTTCGGCTGGTTCTGGGGCGCGGCTTCCTTGGGTGCAGGCGCCTGAGGAGCCTCCTTAGGCGCGGGCGCCTGTGGATTCGGATTGGGCTTTCCCGCCTCGGCGCCGTACACGAACGCGGCGCTCGATTGCCGCACGACGTCGCCTTGAAAAGCTGAGCCGCTCGAGAACTGGACCGTGTGCTTGCCCTCTTTCAGCTGGCCCAAAGTCTCCGCAGAAATGGTCGCGGTCCAGTTTCCGGACGCATCCGCCTTGACCATCGCCAAGACGCCCTTGTCGGTCTCGACCTTTCCATTGGCAGGATTCTTGACAGCGGATTTCGCTTTGAGGCCCCCGTTGTCAATCTTGACGGCGACGAGCGAGCCTTCCTTCTTCTCCTGATTCATCCAGCCCGTGCCGCTGACCGTCAGTGGTTGGCCGACGGCGACACGATCCGGCGCGCTGTAACCAGCCCCGTCGGGCGTGCTGCCGCTGTTGGCTCCGGCGGGAGCCGCGACGAACACACTTGCGTAGGCCAGCAGCAGAACCGCGAGCAGGCTCAGACCACGCGAAACGGACAGAGCAGCAAAGGTTTCGTTCCTTCTCATAGCGTGTCCTCAGAAATACAGATCGAAAAATTGTGGAGACATTGTGGAGTCTAGTCTCGTCGGCGTCGCATGACGACGTCGTCCACAAGGTGGATGTGAAAGGAAGTCCTCGGCGGGCACCGAAACGAGCCATTTGACTAAATACGTGTGCTTGCCTTCATATCCCTTCCGATTCCGCAAAGTCGAATTCGCGGCGGTGAGGCCTCGGAAACGACGTTGTGAACCGTCGCAACGAAAAGAGCGGCAAGCGTGAGAAGACCTGGAATGCTATCGAAATCCATAGAGTGACGAGTGCTGCGAAAACCTCGGATTACGACAAAAGCTGTGTAGGCGGCCGTATTGAGCCGCCTACACAGCTTTTATCGACAAGCGGTCTTAGGCGCCGAAACGGCGAGCATTGCTGCTGTCCGTTCCCTGCATGTTCGTAACAGATCCGTCAAGCACGAGGCCGAGGGCGTCCGTAGCCTGGACCATGACGTCGCAGTCCTTCATCCAGCTCATAAAGATCGTGTGGAAGGCTTCTGCCGCCTGACCGCCGAGCCTTTCGCGGATGATGCCCTCGATCCGGTTGCCCATCGTCTCGGTCTCCTCGCGCACCTTCTGCGCATGGGACTTGATGTCGGCAACGCCTGCCTGCATGAGGGGGTAGTTGTAGAGAATGGTCATGAGTGTGGTTGTCCTTTCCTAATTTCGCCTAGATAAATATCGTCTTGAGAATCAGCCTAGACAGCGGAACTTCCGCCACCCATGAGCGAGTCCAAGCCGAGGTTCTTGTAGCTCTGAGCCTCGTCGATGTCGGCCTGCTCGGAAGTGGAGCCCGTGCTCTTCGTCTCCTGGCTGTAAACGCCAAGCTTCTGGAAGAGCCTGTTGCTGGCCTCCTCGAGAGCGTTGAAAGCGGCGGTGAAGGCCTGGGCCGCTCCGCCCTGGAACTGAACGTTGCCCCGCAGCTCCGTCGTCTTGCCGTTGATGGCCGACTTGTGCGCGTTGAGGCTGCTCATGTTCTCGTCCAAGATGGAGGAAATCTGAAGATTCGCACCATCTACATCCTTAAACTCCTGTGACATGAAAAGTACCTTCCTCTGTATGTGAAACCATGGACCCTTGACCATGGAACCCTTTGCCGGGCCTGCAGCTAGCCTACAACGAACTTTGTCCACACCACCAGAGCGGGTTTCCTCCCGAGGTGTGTCGTTAAAACTAATAGCGTGTTGTTTAGTTTTTATGCATTCATATATACAATCAGCATCTTTTAACTTTTTAACCAAGATAAGTATGTTTAAGTGCTCTAGATTATATTTAGCTATGCGGACAAGATCATCTTGCGAGCGTTCACAACGGCAAGCAGGGCGCTTCGTCGCGTCTCCCCGTTTCTCCTTCAACAATGGCAGTTTTATGCCGAAATGACACGCGCTTCCCACTCCCCATCCTCGGTTGAGGTCGATTTGGCGACGAACTTACCTTGCAAAGAGGGCGCACACAGGACCGATCGCAAAGAAAAGAAGACATACAAGATAAGGTGTGATTCCTTTCGCGCTTTCGCACCTCACGCAAGCAGATGCCACACCGGCCGAAACGGGGACGACACACAACTGGCAAAGACAAGAAGAACGACATTCGGGCCAAGCCTCCGGACAATCGCCCGCCATCCGTCGAAGGTTCATTTGACGTGGCGCATAAATATCACCTTCATGCCACTGTTGTACGCCAGAATCGTTTGAAACAGGAGTATCCGGGACGAAAACAGGGTTTTGAGCAAATACACCTTAAGCCGACGTTATCCAGAGATACCGATGGTAACCACTTTTAATAGGTTTTGATCTTTTTATTTGGGTTTAAATGTTTATATCAGGTTTATATGTGAAAAGAAGCTGTTTATCGATATGCTCCACAAAGTATCAATGATGGATAGCTCTCCCCGACTGATCTCCGTTTTATCGCCGATTGGCCAAAGAATCCGCGGAATGCGAAGGAAAACTCAGGTTGGTCAAAGATAACTGCGAGTTTCTCGAAAACCAGAGCAAACTTCGGATGCGTATGTCACATCAACCTGCCATTGACGCCAACCGAGAGTCCTCGTCCGGACGGGCGGCGATGTTTCGCGCCAGTTTCCGCCCTAAACTCCGCCGAAATCAGACGGAAGCACAGGAGCGAGCCGAGTCAGTACGCGCCGTCGAAAAGACTCGTGACGGACCCGTCCTCGAAGACTTCGTCGATGGCGCGGGCCAGAACCGGTGCGATCGGAAGCACCGTCATGGCCGGAAAGCGCTTTTCCGGGCCGATGGGGAGCGTGTCCGTGACGACGAGCTCTCGCAGCCCCGATTCGCGCAGACGCTGGGTCGCAGGATCAGAGAGCACCCCGTGGGTGGCGGCGACGATGACGTCTTTGGCCCCCGCTTCCAACACGATGCGCACCGCGCCGCAGATCGTTCCGGCCGTGTCGATGAGATCGTCGACGATCACGGCGGTGCGTCCGGAGACGTCGCCGACCACGCGGTTCGCCGTCGCCTGATTGGGGCGAGTGAGGTCGCGGGTCTTGTGCACGAACGCGAGAGGCACGCCCCCGAGCCGATTGCCCCACTGCTCGGCCACCTTGATCCGGCCGGCGTCGGGAGAGACGACCACGGCGCTGCCGACGTCGATGCGTCCGCGAACGTATTCAACCAGGGTCGGCATCGCCCACAGGTGGTCGACGGGGCCGTCGAAGAAACCCTGCGACTGCGCGGCGTGCAGGTCTACGGACATGATGCGGTCGGCGCCGGCCGTCCTGAATAGGTCGGCCACAAGGCGGGCGGAGATAGGCTCGCGCCCCTTGTGCTTCTTGTCCTGGCGGGCGTACGGATAGTAGGGGGCGACGGCGGTGATTCGCTTGGCCGAGGCCCGCTTGGCGGCGTCGACCATGATGAGCTGCTCCATGAGCCACGTGTTGATGGGGTCGGCGTGGGACTGGAGGGTGAACACATCGGCGCCGCGCACCGACTCCTCAAAACGGACATATATCTCAGAGTTGGCGAAATCGTAGGCGGTGACCGGCAAGAGGTCGATTCCCAGTTCGTCCGCGACTTCCCTCGCCAACGCCGGATGCGCCCGGCCGCTTACGAGAACGAGGCGTTTGTCGTTCGCCATCCGCATTCCGGTCATAGTTTCCCTCGCTATTCGGAAACGCCGGCGGCCCTCGCGCCCCCGGTCAGCACTGTATAGGGCGGAAGCGCGGTTCCCGCCTCCACGGCCGCGTCACGAACCACGACGTGGCGCGCATCGACCCCCTCGCCCACGAGGGCGTTGGTGAACTCGCCCGGGCCCACTAGGGCGCCCTTCGCGATCGACGTCGTCCCGTACAGCCCCGTTCCGGGCAGGATCCGGCAGTCCGGCGCCAAGGCTACGGTCACGTCGATCGAAGTGGTCGCGGGATCGACGATCGCCGCCCCGGAGCGCATCCACGCCTCCAGGGTCCTCCGATTCATCTGCTCCCGCAGAGCCGCCAGCTGGACGAGGTCGTTGCACCCTTCGACGAGCCACGAGTCCTCGACGACGTACGAGCCGACGCCTGCGCCGGATTCGTAGGCCTTCGCCACGACGTCGGTCAGGTACATCTCGCCCTGCGCGTTCTCGGTGTCGAGGCCGCCGATGGCCCCGCGGAGGAAGTCGGCGTCGAAAACATACGTGGACGTATTGATCTCGGCGATTTCACGTTGTTCCTGCGTCGCGTCCTTGTGCTCGACGACGCCGGCGACTGTTCCTTCAGCGTCGCGGACGATCCTGCCGTAGCCTGTGGGGTCGGGCACGACGGCGGTCAGAACCGTGACCGCATTGCCCTCGTGCCGCCCCAGAAGGCGCAACAAGACATCGGCCGAAAGCAGGGGCGTGTCCCCCGCAGTCACGACGACCGGCCCTGAAAGATCCGCCGGAAGGGCGCGCAAGCCGCACCAGAGGGCTCTGCCCGTGCCCTTGATCTCGTCCTGGTCGGCAATCGTGATTCCGGGGTCGCATTCGGCGGCGTGTGCGGCGACGCGGTCGCGTTCGTGGCGCACGACGACGGCGATGTGATCGGGGGCAAGCCCCCGCGCCGCGAAGATCGCGTGGCCGAGGAGCGTGCGGCCGCACATGGGATGGAGGACTTTGGGGATCTCGGACTTCATCCTGGTGCCCTGACCGGCGGCCAGAATGACGACGGCGGCCGGATGCGGTCTGCTCACAGTAGGCCCCTTCCTGTGGTCATGGACCAAGTTTAACCGCTGCCTGAAGGTTTCGCCTATGCCGTCCGCGCAGCGGCTCCGGCTGCGCGCCGCATCCGCTCCGCCCCCAGGATTCGAACCCGGACAAAAGGTTCCAAAGACCTCTGTGCTGCCATTACACCAGGGCGGATCACCCGGACGATTGTATAGGCGCGTCCGAGAAAAGTCATCCCAAAGTCGGAAAGCCATCCGAGAGTCGGGCCGAGGACGTCTGGGCTGGCATCTCGCTGTTCACCGGAAGCGAAGCTCTTTCCTTTGAGCGAAACGATATGTTGAAGGTTCGGCCTCAGCGAGCCGCCTTCGCCAGCGGTCGAGGCCAAGCCCCGCCCGGCTCGGCCTTTCCCTCCACGATGCGCGAAATGGCGGGCATTTGGCGGAGCAGACGAGCCCGCGCATCCACACGTTGAAAAGCAAGCTTTTTTTACGGTCGCACGATCCATTCGGCGTCCAAGCGGAGTGGCAATGGGGAGAGATCCTCCTTCGGACTGAAGTAAACAGCCGCTTTTACTGCAATAATTGACACATGAGCGCAAATTCTTCTTCGTCACCCCGGCGCGTGCGGATGTCCCGAGCCGAGCGCCGTGAACAGCTGATCCGCGTAGCCCGCCAGCTCTTTGGAACTCGAGGCTATGATGCCGTCTCCGTCGAAGAAATCGCGAGTGCGGCAGGCGTCTCCAAGCCCATCGTCTACGAGCATTTCGGAGGGAAGGAAGGTCTCTATCAGGTTATCGTCGACCGCGAAGTGAAGGCTCTTTCCGACATTCTGCGGTCCCAGATGCGTCCCGAGCACAGCGCGCGAGCAGTCCTTGAAGGAATCGTCGTCACCCTTCTCGACTTCATTGAGGAAAACGCCGACGGATTCCATCTGCTCGCCCACCAGTCGCCAACTGCTGTCAGGAGCGAGACCTTCGAGACCGTCATGGCAGACATCGCAGACCAGGTCACCATTTTCCTCGCCCCGCTTCTGGAGAAGCAGGGACTCGATCCTGCGTCGGCGCCCGTCTACGGGCAGATCCTCGCCGGTGGCGTCGGACAGATAGGCCAGTGGTGGAGCGAGAACATGCAGGTCGATAAGAAACTCGTCGCCGCCCAGGTGACGAACCTGCTTTATCTCGGCCTCCGAGGCATGGAAAAGGATCCACAGCTCCAGACACGCTGAGGCGCAACTCAGCCCCTTTACGAAAGGTCGAGCGTCCGTCGATGGCAGCCTGACTGCCGGTCGGCGGACGCTTTCTCGTTCTTCTCGCTTCCCCGCCGCTCGATTCGCACTTCTCCTCGCCGCTTCCCCGCCGCCCGATCCGCACTCTTTCGTCGCTGCCCAAAGGAGCTTCGTCTACAAAGAACTTCGTCTGCCTCGCCCGCCCCGTTTTTCGACACGACCCCTGCCTGTTTCCCCGGCACGATCTCTTTTTCCCGGCACGGTCCCTTGCCCCGCTTCTCAGCGCATGCGCCACTTTCCCCGCTTTCGGCACGGGCACTCGCACAGACGCTCCCCCTCCCGTATTTCGGCGGCAAACCTTGCGTCGAACAAGAGGCGAATAAGGCGTGCCCTTCGCCGATCATTGTGGTAGACATGAAACATGCTGGAAGTTCAGGATCTCAATAAGTCCTTCGGGACGTTGCAAGCGTTGAAGGGCCTCAGCCTCAGAGTCCAGCCTGGTGAGATATTTGGTTTCGTCGGATCGAACGGCGCAGGCAAGACGACCGCGATGCGGATTATGCTGGGAGTGCTCTCCACCGACTCAGGCCGAGTTTCATGGAACGGCAAGGAGGTCGACGACGACGTCCGCCGCAAGATCGGCTACATGCCGGAGGAGCGCGGCCTCTACCCCAAAATGCAAGTGGGGAGGCAACTGGAGTATTTCGCGCGGCTCCACGGGCTCGGCAAAGCCGAGGCAACGCGGGCGACGGAACAATGGACCGATAGGCTGGGAGTCGCAGGCAGGCGAAACGACAACGTGCAAAAGCTCTCCCTCGGCAACCAGCAGCGCGTCCAGCTGGCGGCGGCCCTCGTCCACGATCCCATCATCCTCGTTCTCGACGAGCCGTTTTCCGGCCTCGATCCGGTGGCGGTCGACGTCATGAGCCAGGTCCTCAAAGACAAGGCGAAATCGGGCGTTCCCGTCATCTTCTCTTCCCACCAACTCGATCTCGTCGAACGGTTGTGCGACCGTGTCGGCATCGTCTCCCGCGGCTCGATCGTGGCAGAGGGCACAATCCACGAGCTGCGCAACGCGGGCAAGGCGCAGATTGCGTTGGCCGTTTCGGCAGGCCCCGACAGGGTTCACGCCGCTTTGGCCTCGGCCGGCGTCAAGCCGCAGCCCGATCCCCTCGAGGGAACGTCCGATGCCCCCAGCGCAGACGGATTGACCCGCGTGATCGTCGACGCCGAAGAAATCGACGACCAGGCGCTGCTCCGGGCCGCACTGTCCGCCGGGCCGGTCCACGAATTCGCACCCCGGCGTCCCCACCTCGCCGATCTGTTCAAAGACGTGGTGGTCGCCGCGCAACCCGAGGAACCCACGCAAAAGGGCCGACGAGGCATCTTCGGCCGCAGGAAGGATACAGCCCGATGATTCTTTCCCTCATCTTCAAACGCGAGTTCACGAGGCTGTTGGGGTCGAAGGCCATACAGGTTTCCACCGGCATCGTCGTGGCCCTCATGTTCATCGGCGGGGCGATCGGCGGATACTTCCTCAGAAAGAACGACGTCGACACCACGCCCCCAGAAGTCACGGGAAACGGTGCGGACGGCAATCCCTTCGGCTTTGTGATGGGCTCTCTCGGCATCTCCCTTCTGATGGTCATGATCTTCACCGGCATCGGCGTTCTCTCGGCCGGCGTCGTCGAAGAGAAGGCCAGTCGAGTGGTGGAGATCCTCCTCACCACGGTCAAGCCGCGCGTCCTCCTGCTTGGGAAAATCCTCGGCATCGGCGCGGGGATGCTCGTGGTCTTCGCCGCCTATATGGTCGGAATCGTCGGAGGGCTGGGTTTGGCGGGACTTCTGCCCGACCTCGGAACGCTTGGAAAGCTCGGAGTCTGGACGTTCTTGCCGACATTCCTCGCGTGGACCGTCGTCGGCTATCTGACGGCTTCGGGGCTCACGGGAGCCTTGGCTTCGACCGTATCGCGCCAGGAAGACCTCGGCGGGGTTCAGACGCCCATTATCTTCGGGCTGATGATACCCATGTATGCGGCTCTCTACTACACCCCTGCCCAACCGGATTCCACGGCCAGCGAGGTCATGTCGTTCATTCCCTTGGTCTCCCCGCCGACTATGATCATGCGGACGGCTCTCGGCGGCGTGCCCGTCTGGCAGCAGCTGGTCGCTTTCGCCGTCAACATCGCCTTTATTCCTCTCCTCGCCGCACTCGCGGGGAAGATCTATGAGAACTCGATCCTGCGCACGGGCGAACGGGTCAAGATCGTCAGGGCGCTGCGAGGCTCGAACTGAATCTGCGAGGCTCGACTGAAATGGGCGACCCAAGCCGATCAAGCTGAGGCAAACGAGCCGAGGCGGCTCGAACCGCCGAAGAAAATGCAGAAGGGGGAGGGCCCACGAAAAGGCGTGGGCCCTCCCCTTCATTTGTGTGAGCCTATTTCGACTTGTCGAGCCTTCTAGCTTAGACGCTGATGCCCGGCGAGTTTTCAGTGCTCGTCGTAGTGGTCGCCGTGCTGGGCGTGGCGGTGCCCGTCATGGACGTAATCGACGTGGTCCCCATGCTGAACGGCCTCATGGCCGCAACCCTCCCCATGGGCGTGCTCGGCCACCGTGTGCTCGGCGACCTCCTGATGGTCGTCGTAGTGGTCGCCGTGCAGGGCGTGGCGGTGCCCGTCATGGACGTAATCGACGTGGTCCCCATGCTGAACGGCCTCATGGCCGCAACCCTCTCCATGGGCGTGCTCGGCCACCGTGTGGTGAGCGTGGGGGTCGTCAGTGCTCATAGTTTTTCCTTTCTTCACACGTTTTCCCGCGCGTGGGCGATCGCATCGCGCACCACGTGTTCGACGTGGTGATCGGCGATCCGATAGATGACTTCCTTGCCGCGGCGATCCGCTTCAAGAAGCCCGGCGTCGCGCAGGATCCGCAAATGTTGCGATGTGAGCGGTTGGCTCATCTTCGCCGCCTCGGCGAGAGCCGAAACCGGCCTGTTCTCGTGGCTCACAAGTGAAAGAAGGAGCAAACGGGACTCGTTTCCCAAAACCCGAAACATGCGGGCGGCCTCGGCTAAAAGCTTGCCTTCATTCACTCTTCAATCATCACACACGTATAAACACTTTGCAAGATGATTAATCGTTGAGCTTTTCACTCAGTTCGAGCCAGCGGTCTTCGAGTTCGGCGACTTCGGCCTCGAGAACGCGCAGATCGTCGGCATGTTTGCGCAGGCCGACGTAGTCGCTCTGGTCGTGTTCGGCCATCCGAGCGTGCACCTGCGCCACCTTGTCCGCAAGTTTGGCAAGGCGCCGGTCGATCGAGTTAACTTCCTTCTCGGCAGCACGCCGTTCGGCGCCCGACAGCTCTGCCCCGTTCTGCCCCGCGGCCGAACCTCCGTCCGTTTTCGCCGATCCGGCGTTCTTCCCTGGGGCCTTCGGCGCGCCGCCGCCGGCGCTTTTCTTCGGGGCGCCGCCTTCAGATCCCGCTTTCGCGGCGTCGCTCAACTCGAGATACTCGTCGACGCCGCCGGGAAGGTGCCGGAGCCGCCCGTCGAAGATCGCGTACTGCCGGTCGGTCACGCGCTCAACGAGGTAGCGGTCGTGGGAGACGACGATGAGCGTTCCGGGCCATGAATCGAGGAGGTCTTCCATGGCCGCGAGCATGTCGGTGTCGACGTCGTTCGAAGGCTCGTCGAGGATGAGCACGTTCGGCTCCGACAAGAGAACGAGAAGCAGCTGAAGACGCCGCTTCTGCCCGCCAGAAAGCTCGCACACACGCGAGGAAAGGCAATCGCGGGAAAAGCCCAGGCGCTCGAGAAGCTGGGCAGGGCTCATCTCCCTCTCCCCCACCGCGTAAGAAGTCTTGTATCGCGCGAGCACCTGCCTCACCAGATCCCCGCCGACTTCGTCAAGGGCGGAGAACCTCTGGTCGAGGATGCCGATCCTCACCGTCTTTCCGCGTTTGACGCTGCCCGACGTCGGCGCGATCGAGCCCGCAAAGAGGCCCAGAAGCGTCGACTTTCCCGCTCCGTTGGCGCCGAGGATTGCGGTGCGCTCGCCCGGAGCGATCCTCCACGTGACCTCGCGGAGCACGTCGCGGTCTCCGTAGCGAACGCCGGCGTCTTCGAGGTCGACGACGTCCTTGCCCAGCCTCGCCACGGCCATGCGCGTGAGCTCTACGGAGTCGCGGACGGGAGGGACGTCGGCGATGAGTCGGTTCGCCGCCTCGATGCGGAAACGCGGCTTGCTCGTGCGAGCGGGCGCTCCGCGGCGCAGCCATGCCAACTCTTTGCGCATGAGATTCTGACGTTTGGATTCGGCCGCCGCCGCGATCCTGTCGCGTTCGACCCGCTGAAGGACATACGCGGCATACCCTCCCTCGAACGGTTCGACGACGCCGTCGTGCACCTCCCACATGGAGGTCGCGACTTCGTCGAGAAACCAACGGTCGTGGGTGACGACGAGGAGTCCGCCGACGTTCTTGGGCCACCTGTTCTTCAGATGCCGCGCAAGCCACGTGATCCCTTCGACGTCGAGGTGGTTCGTCGGCTCGTCAAGCATGAGAACGTCCCACTCGCCGATCAAGAGTGCCGCGAGTCCGAGGCGGCGCCGCTGGCCGCCCGAGAGCGTGCCCACCCGCGCCTGCCAGTCGAGGTCCCCGACGAGGCCCGCTATGACGTCGCGGATCTTGGGGTCAGAGGCCCATTCGTGCTCGGCGGCCTCTCCCACGAGCGTATGGCCCACCGTCGCGTCTGCGTCGAGGGTGTCGTCTTGCTCAAGCACGCCGATGCGCACGCCTCCCCGACGGGTCACAAAGCCTTCGGTCGGGTCGAGCGTTCCCGCTAGGATTCGCAAAAGCGACGATTTGCCGCCGCCGTTTCGCCCGACGACGCCGATCCTGTCCCCCTCCTCGATTCCGAGGGATGCCGATTCGAGGACCACGCTGTTGGGGTACTCCAGCCCGATCGCCTGCGCTCCGAGAAGATGAGCCATCACTTCGCCTCCGCAACGCAGGCGCCGGCGGCCGGTCCGTTCGCCCGAACCGCCCGAAGCTTCGGAAACTCGATCGCGGCTCGCATCGCGAGGCGGTCGGCATGAGCGGGGTCAAAGGCTAGGAGCGCAACCGTCGGCCCGGAGCCCGAAAGGATGGCCGTCGCCCCAAAACGGCTCGCTCGCTCAACGACGTCTTCTAGATCCGGACGCAGTGAGAAGGCCGGGGCTTGAAGGTCATTGGCCATGAGCGCGGCCGTCGCCTGCAGATCTCCGCGGGCCACGGCCTCGCGCAGCTCCCGGGTCGACGCCGGGTTCTCGGCGACGTCGGCTTCGGCGGCGCGGCCGGGTCCGGCGACTCCGGCTGCAACGCTGCCGGGTCTTTCAGTTTCCGCGGCTTCCCTCGCGACGGCGCCAGCCCCTCTGGCCGACTCGGCGATGCGGTCAAACTCGCGGAAAACCGCGGGCGTCGAGAGTCCCACGGGGTTCGTCAGGAGGACCCACGCGTGCCCGCGGCCGGGATACACCGGGGCGAGGATTTCGCCGCGCCCCGTGCCGTGCGCGATTCCGCCCATGATGCAAAAGGGGACGTCTGAGCCCAGCTCGCTCCCAAGGCTCATCAGGTCGGCGCTCGACAGGCCGAGGCCCCACAGCGCGTTGAGGGCCACTAGGGCGCCCGCGGCGTCGGCGGACCCTCCCGCCATTCCTCCCGCGACGGGTATTGCCTTGCGGACCGTCATCTCGGCGCCGAGGCCCGGTGCGCCAAATCGTTCGCGCAAGGCTCTTGCCGCACGGAAAGCCAAATTCGTCGAGCCTGCCGGAAGGGCGTCTGCTCCCTCCCCTTCCATGCGGAGGCTCAAGGAATCGCTTCGACGGACGATCACCTCGTCGTGGACGTCAAGCGCCTCGAAGACGGTGTCAAGCGGATGAAAGCCGTCTGGCCGGGTCGATCCGACCCTGAGTGCCAGATTGACTTTGGAGGGCGTGACGACGCGAACTTCTTGCACGTGCCCAGTGTAGCGGCGTCGCCCGCGCCCGGCGGCCTCTTACACCTTCACAGCTAGGTAGAGCGCAAGAGAGGCGCAGCATGCGGCGATCGCGCCGAGGACCGTCACGACGGCCGTTTCGTTTGTTTCGGCGATCGCCCGGCCCACTGTGGCCAGCGTCGTCAAAAGGGTGGCCATGACAGCGGCGTGCACCGATCCCGGAACCGACAGCGCATTTTTGATCACATCGAGGTCTTCGGCGTCGAACTCGGATTCAGCCGCGGACTCGGCGCCGCGCCCTTCAGGGAGGACCGGAACGGCCCTGGCCAGATGATTGACTTCCAGGCTCTTTCCGCTCACAAACTTGCCGAGCCACGCCAGCCACAAAGCAAAGAGAAGCAGGGAGACAAGCATCCCGATAAGCCCAAAAATGACATAGCTAACGGTGGTCAAGGTCCGAACCGCCAAGGCGGATTCAAGGTCCTGCCGCCCGACGATCACTGCGAGTGAGGCGGCTCCTCCGCCGGCAGGTATGGCCCAGCCGACCAAGATGAGGCCCAGCAGGAGGGATCTCGGCCGAATCTTGCCGGCAAACATGAGAACACACGCTCCCAGGGCGACGCCGACGGCGCCGAGTGCAACCCCCAATGAGAAGTTCGACATTCCGGAGGTTTGAGCGTGCGCCCATCGATTGAGGGAGATGGCGGCGGTGAAGGCGCCGGCCCCCGCGATGACGGCGAGCATCGGGTAGTGAACTCGCCGCAGACGCGCCTTCACAAGCTGCGGTTCGGCTGGTGGAACCAGCGTTTCCCGCCAACGGGCCACTTCCTCGCCGTCACGCTCCTCGATTGCCCTCACGGTCATAAGCCCCGTTTTCAGCGGCCAAAGAGCCATGCAGCATATGGGAATGGACGCCAACATGAGAACAACCGTCAGACGGCTCCATTCGAGGTCGGTGAGCATCACCGTCAACGGCAGGACGACGAGCCACAGCATGGATGCCATGATCAGGGCAAGAGAGGCGTCAATGCGACGTTCGGCTCTGACCCAGAGCTCATGCATGGCGCGATCCACCGTCTGCTCCCTTCTTTGTGCGTCCCACTCAAGCTTAGTGTGAGTCCCTTTGATTTCCCATCCGGACAGCGAAAAGTAGGTCACAGAAAGCCGCGGACGACGGGGCGTTTAGGCTGCGGACCAAGCCGGTGCACTGCGAGCCAAACCCGGTGCAGCCCCCCCGCGAAACCGCGAACGCGTTTTCAGCGCATCGCAGGGCATGTTTGCGTCGAAGGGTGGAGCGCCTCCGCCGCAAATCAGGCAAGCGCGCCCGCGGCGCGCGCTATCGCCGCAAACTCGGCGATGCCCAACTGTTCGCCTCGGGCTTTCGGATCGATTCCCGCGAAGACAAGCAGATCTTCTGCGCGCGCGGCGCTTCCGGCCCAGGTCGCCAGGGCGGCGCGAAGAGTTTTGCGCCGTTGGGCAAAAGCCGCGTCGATGACGGCGAACACGTCTTCACGGGCGACGTCGGCGAACGCGCCCCGCCCTGCGACGTCGGCCGGAAGCCAAGGCAATGCGCCGTGCCGCTTGAAGTTCACGAGCGCCGAATCGACGTTCGGGATCGGCCAGAACACGTTTCTGCTGATCTTTGCGCCGCGTGCAGCCTCCCCGTACCAGGAGGTCTTTGCCGAGGGGACTCCGTACGTGCGCGAGCCCGGCGACGCCGCAAGACGGTCCGCGACTTCCGCTTGAACCATGACGGTCGCCGTCTGGATGCTGGGCAGCGCCTCGAGCAGGCCGAGAAATATCGGCACGGCGACGTTGTAGGGAAGGTTGGCCACGAGCCGCGAAGGCTCGGCGAGGTTCCTCGTCAATGCCACAAACCGCTCCGGCTTCTCGGGGAGCCGACCCGTCCGCGCCGTCTCCCCCGCGAAATCCACGCTCCCCGGCTCAAGTTCAGCCGTCTCCGGCGCCGATTCGGCACGCCCGTGCGCGCGTCCTTCCTCGCTCCGGAGGAGTCTGGGAACCGGAAGATTCGAAGGGGCTTTTACATCCATGGCGTCGAGATTGGCAACGGCCAGCCGCTCGACCGCCTCGGGCATGCGCGCCGCGACCGTCGATTCGAGCGCGCCGGCCAGAACCGGGTCGATTTCAACGGCGCATACGGCGGCCCCGGCCTCCAGCAAGGCGAGAGTGAGCGACCCCAAGCCGGGACCGACTTCCAGGACGACGTCGCCGGGCCGCACTCCGGCCTCGCGCACTATCCGGCGGACCGTCCCGGCGTCGTGGACGAAGTTCTGCCCGAGCGTTTTCGTCGGCCGTATGCCGAGCGTCGAGGCCAGCTCACGAATGTGGCTGGCCCCGAGCAAAGCGGATGTCGTTTTCGTCAAATGCGGACGGTCCCGATCGGTGTCAAGCGATCAGTACCAACCGGTGCTCTGGGAGTGCCCCCATGCGCCGCACGGAGTGCCGTAGCGTCCCTTGATGTAGCCGAGCCCCCACTTGATCTGGGTGGCGGGATTCGTCTGCCAGTCGGCGCCGGCGGAGGCCATCTTCGATCCCGGCAGAGCCTGCGGAATTCCGTAGGCGCCCGAATAGGAGTTGAGAGCGTGCGAGTTCCAGTTCGATTCCTTGGTCCAAAGCTTGACCAAGCAAGAGAACTGATCGCCGCCCCAGCCGTAGGACCCCATCATCGACGACGCGATCTGCTGGGCCGAGCCAGCCGGAGCGGGAGCGGCGGTGGCAGACGGAACCTCTGCCGTCCCTCCGTCGCCCGTCGTGACAGTCTTGGTAGGCGGAGCCTCCTTCGTGCCGACGCTGACAACCTCGTCGACACGAGCAACCTTGACGCTCGAGACGACGAGCGTGCGCTCGGTCTCCTTGCCATTCTCATACGTTACTTCATAGGTGTTGGCGGTGACGCCATCGACACCTTTGGTCTTGACCTCCGTCGACCCCTTGGCGAGGCTGGAGTCATCGACCTTGCTGCTCTTGTGCGCGTCGGCGACGTCCTCGGTCACCGTCTTCTTCTCGACGCGAGTGATGGTCACAGTCGAGCCGTCGGCCACCGGGGCGGACATCTCCTGCGAGACTTTGTCGTCGCCGTCGACGGTGATGCCGGCATCAGCCAAAGCACCTAAAAGGGTGGGCTTCGTGGTTGTGACGGTGCGCTTTTGGCCATCGACGGAAACGGTGAAGGTCGCCTTCGCTGCCTTTTCCTGAACCGGGGCGAGCTGGGCGACGCCGGCCGTGGCGTCCAAGCGGTGCGCATCGTTCTCATTGGCGACCGAGAGTGTGCCCGCCGCGATGCCCCCGATGCCGGAGGCTGCCGCGACAACCGCCACAACGGCTGCGCGCGAGCGGGAGAAAAGGGAGAAACGGTTCTTCTTCGTCGACGTCGCGCCGACCGAAGCCAGTTCTTCGTCCACGAGTGCATCAACCGGCGCCGCCTCGACCGGAGCCTCGGGAACCGGCGCCTCGGCGGCAGCTGCGGCATGAGCCTCCTCTTCGTTTTCCGTGAACGGCCGCACGAGGTATCCAAGCGGCGAATCCGGATGAAGGAGGCTCTGGCTCAGCCCCTGCTGAGCACGCGCAGCCAAGCGCGCGGCGCGCCTTGAACCGGGCGCAGGGGCTTTCGACAGATCTATGTTGAACTCGAATGCTTCGCCTTGGGCAACGCTGTGACGACCCACTACGATCTCTCCTTGTTCTATCGGCGGACCCGCAAGGCGGGAACCGGTTGATAACGATTCTGATACGAGTGTAACCAAATCGTTATCTTTTGGCCACTCACGTATCGCATCTCACACCTTCAGGGTTTGACTTTTCAGCGCGAAACAAGGGAAACGTCTTCAAGACCTTGCAGATATCGTTTTGTAATAGAACGAGCTCACCCGAACAGCGCGCATCTGCATCGCCGATCGCGCGAACGCAAAACTTCCCATGAGCAAGTCTCCTAAGTCGACTATCCTCACAAAGGCGTGGGCAAACAATATTACCTGACGCTCGGCGACTGCGTCCAGACACTCAACCGATGCTGTTATGCGGCTGACAACTCTAGAAGGTCCCGAAACGGCACCGCTGGCACTTGAAACGCTGCTACTTGCCCCCGAAACGGAGCTAATTGCATTCGAAACGGCACCAGGAGTTTCTAGATGGAACCACCCACTTTCCTAGCACATCACACGTTCCTGCCGATAGCGAACGAGACCAGTCGATTGCTGTGCACTTCTCCAAGCACATCCGACGTTCCCGGCAGACATACGAAGTCCCCTGCAAGCGTGCAGATTTTGCGAGCGACCACATGATGGACGAGCAGCCCTGCCCTACTGGAATGTCGAACTACGCTGACATCATGACCAGCAACTTCCCTTCGTCGCCCAATGCGACGCCGACAGGCCCGTTCGCGCCCTCAAACCAGCCAATCCCGGATCCCTCCGCGCCCTTCGGCATAGACGCTCTCGACCTCTATGCAACATCGAGGCGGAAGAATACCCTCAACATCGTGACCGCAGCCCTTTCGGGGGTGGGAGCGACGATCCTCATCGCCGGCTGTTTCTTCCCCTACTACGGGTTCAACTGGCGAGACTCCTCCTCCAGCTCGGACTCCAATCCGGATAAGAATACCCTTGCCGCCTTCGGCGGCGCATACTTTTTCCTTTACATCTTCTTCGCAATCGTCGTTTTCGCGTTCCTCGCCCTCGTTCTGCGTCGTCACAAAACCGGCGCCTCCCAGTGGGCGCCTTGTACGGCCTGCCTAATGACGAGCGGCGCCGTCCTCGCCATATCAATCGGCGAGAAGCGAACCACTTTCAGACAGGCTAGAGAATATTCGTACAGTCCGAGGCTCGGTTTCTGGCTGATTCTTGCAGCAGGCCTTCTTCTACTCGCATGCGGGATTCTTGGAATCGTTCTAGCGACGAAGGCCACTCCGAAGATGATTGGGGTCGCCTATCTGCGGCAGTCTTCGGACAAGTCGCCATCAGACTTCGCGGGAGACCCTAGGACCGTGGGAAACGTCTTTGCCGCCGAGGGGGCGCGCCCTCAGCCGAGCTACGGGCAAAATCCCCAGGGCCCCGGCAACGAGCGCACCGGGCCGCACATCGGCTCGTCTCCCGCAGGCCGCAGTTCAGGGACGCCCTCCAGTTCTTTCAGGCCTCCATACGGCAGAATGGACTGATCGACGTCGTCCCCCGAGAGCTTTCCAGAATGCGGACAAGTGGCGAGTTCCATGCCGCCGACGGCTTCCAGCGAATACCATTCTCTTATGAGCACTCAGTATCCTCCGCAGAATGCCACGGTCGTCGGACAGGTCGGCAAGGATTCGACCGATCAACAGGCGTATTCGTCGCCCTTTGCGGGCCACGAATCGCCTGCCGCCCCCGAGCCCAAGGCAAGCTCGGGGAAGACGAGCATCGCGGCGCTCGTCGGAGGAATCGGCGCCCTTTTCGCCGTCATAGGCCTCTTTCTTCCTTACTTCAAGGACGACAGGGGGAACCTCTCATGGCTGAACTCGGGCGACTACAAGGGCTCAATGGGGCCTTTCTCCCTGACTCTCGCGGTCGGCATCGTCGCCGTCGTCGCCGTAATCATCCCGTCGCTCATGAAGAAATCACCCAAGGCCGGTGGACTTGCGGCCGGGCTGGCGCAGACGCTCGCGGGCGTCGTCACTGTCAGCAACTGGGCGGTCAACTTCCAGCCTGCGAAGTTCAGCGACGAGGCTTCTCGAGGAATCGGCTTCTGGCTCATCGGAATCGGCGGAATCATTCTCGTCTTGGGAGGCCTTCTCACGCTGATCAGCGGCCTGAGGGCGGGAGCCGACTCCGACGCTCGTCCCGACGGCTCTTACCTCTCCGCCCCCTACACAAACCAAGAATCGACGCTTGCACCGCCCGCGGGCGCCACGGGGCAGCCGCTTCCGGGCGACCAGAATCGGACCGGTCAGTTCCCGCCCGCTCAACCTTACGGCCAGCCGTATTCAACTCAGCCCCCCTCCGAGCGGCAGGCGCCTTTCGCCCAGTCGGCGGGGTCGAGTTACACGGGAGCCCCTCCCATGTCGGCGCAGTCGGCTCAGGAAACCCGCTGGCCGGCCTCGGCGCCGTCGGCCCCTTCGGCCTCCCCGCAGTTCACGCAGGGGGGCTACGGCTCCCCTGCAGCGCAGCCTTATGGAGGGAACCAGCCGGCGCAGCCTTATACGCAGCAGCCATATGGCGCGAACCCGCCCGCGCAGGCGTACGGACAGGCGCAGCCCACGCAGCCATATGGGCAGCCATCAAGCTTCCAAAGCCCCGGTGCGCCGCAGAAACAGCCGAACGACCCGCAGCAGCCGTTCAACAATCAGCAGGCTCCGGGCAGCCAACAGGCGCCCTTCGGTCAGCCAGAGGCTCCTCGTCCCCAGCCGCAAGCTTCTTCCGGTCAACCGCAGTTCAATCAACCGCAGTTCGGACAGGCACAATTCGGGCAGGCGCCGAACAACGCACCCACGCAAAGCCAGCCTGCGCAAGGCCAACAGATCCAACCGGAGCAGAGCCAGCCTATGCAAGGGCAGCAGAGCGAGCCGACGCAGAACGGACAGGAGCCTCAGGCGCCTCAAAGCGAACCGTCTCCTCAGGAAACCTCCCCCCAAAGCGAACATGCTCCACAAGCTGAGGCGACGTCCGAAACCGACGGCGCGCCCCAGACTGACAACGCGCCCCAGACTGACAACGCACCTCAGACCGGCGGCGCCCCTCAAGCGGGAGGGATGCCGACCGAGGGAACGCAGTCGCCCGCCCAAGCTCAATCCCCCCAACAAGGGGCTCCGGCGTCGAGCCCTTCACCGTCCGAAGCTGCGCCGTCGCCCCAGAACGACGGAGAGGCCTGGCCTTCCAAGCCCGACCAGTGACGTTCTCTGCTCTCGCTCGGAGATCGGCAAAGCCCATTCCCGAGCGAGAGTCTTTTTCATTCCAAGTCCATTCCAAGGGCGGCCAAGGAGTGTCGCGAAAGCAGTCCCCTTTCTGTCGCAGCTTTCGTAGCGATGCCCGGCGTCTCAAGCACCAGCTATTTTTCCTGAGAGTTTGCGCCAACATGCTGCCGAAAATACACAACTCCCCTTTCCGACCGTTTCGTCTAGCGCCTTTGATTCGCTAGTATCCGGTGTTATGAGCATTTACAGCACACCCATGCCCAATCGCTCCACCGAGGGCTCGCGTCTCATGCCCGGCTTGGCAACGACGGCGGCCGGCGGAGCACTTGGCGTCATCTCTGTGTTCCTTCCCCTTTTTAAAGTCAGCGGAGGCTACGGTTATGAATCAACCTCTGTCAGCCTCTTCAAGATGATTACGGAGTCCGACAATCCTCGGAGCGGCGCGATCTTGAGCCTTGTGGCCGTCGTTGCAGCCTTGGGACTGGGCATCGCCGCTCTTGTGAGCGGTGGAAAGGTTGGGCTCGCCAAAGCGGCAGGAATCACCTGCATCGTCCTCGGGAGTCTGTCGTTGCTTGGCCGCGGGCTAGATTACAACGACGTCAAAGACTACGGAGGCGCGGACATTCTCGGAATCGGCTTCCATCTGTTGACGCTGGCCTCGCTGATCATCTTGGTAGGCGGCATCGTCACCGTGGTTTTGACTGGAAAGGTCAGAGCTCAAAACAATTTCGGGCCGAGCTCCATGGGCAATGGACAGTTCGGCCCCTACGGGCAACAGCCTGGCGTCCCTCAGGGCGGCTATCAAGATCCGGGCTTCCCCCAGCAGGGCGGCTACCCCTCGCAAGGCGGCTACCCTCAGCAGGGCGGCTACCCCCCGCAGGATGGCTACCCCCAGCAGTGGGGCGGCCAGCAACAGCCCTGGTGACCGTAAACCGGCTGAGCCCTCCGACCGGGGCGGGCGGGAATCGGACTGCGAGCCTCTGGGACCAAACTGAAAGAGCGCTCACATTTGCTCTGCCCGTCCCTCGGCCTCAGCCGGGTTGCTGCTGTGAGTACAACGCATAGCACGTCCAATGCGGCTTTCGGGGGCGGGTAAAACACCGCTTTCCCAAGCCGCGCCGGGGCTTGCTTTCTTTCTCACCTCTGCCTTGGTGGGCGTCGTTTCGCTATTCCTCCCCATGTGCGACTTTGACGAGAAGCACGACATGCCGGACGAGATAAGCGACATGACATTGCTCAAGGCTTTCGGACACAGCGAGTTCACAACGGTGGGCTTATTCATCAGCATCGCCGCCATTTTCGTAGTCCTGGGGTTCAGCCTCACCGCCTTCGTCACGGGAGGAAAGCTCACATCGATACAAACAGCTGGGCGCGCAGGCGTAACGGCGGGAGTCGCATTCGTCGTCGGACGCATTGTCGATTTCATAAAGATGAAACGAGACGACTTTCCCTTTGACCAATTGGGAATGGGCTTCATCCTCTTCACCGTGGTCGGAGTATTTATGCTCGTAACCGGCTTCGTCGTTCAGAACACGGCCGATCGGATCGAAGCTGAAAGCAAAGCCTCCGATTTCGACGCCGCCGCAGTCCACGGTCAGGGACCTGCAAGCGAAGCAGATCAGTCCGAGCCTTAGAGCGCACTGATACGCAACACAACTTACAACCGACGTCGACTCGAGTGCCGCACGCAACGGAGAAGGATCCGCGCGTGCGGCACTCCTTTGCCCGAGGTAGAGCGCTCCCCAGGTTTCGTTGCGGCAACAAGGGTTTCGAGTCGCTAACGTCGAAACTATGCACGACTATCCCGGCTCGCCTCCGCCCAAACCTCGCCGCGCGGGCGGCCACGGCTCGTCGCCGGCGGCCTACACGGTCGCCTCGCCGCCGACGCGCGAATACACGAGGGCGCCGGTTCTCATCGCGGAGACCGACGCGTTTTTCCAGCCGCCGGCCTCGCGGAGCCGAAAGATGCAGCTGTTCTTCGCGGCAACGTCGTCGCTTTCGTGCATAGCCATAGTTGCCGGGATGTTTCTCGATTACATCACTGACGCCGAGCCTCTCACCTTCCTCGACGTCGTCGCCGAGCTCTGGGTGCAGAGCCTCGTCCTCGTCGCGGTGCTCGTCGTCGCCGTCGCCGTCGCCGCTTCGCTCTGCCGCCCGGGCGGCTACGGCGAGCGCAGCGCCGCCACAGCAATAGCCGGAGCCGGCGCGGTCATCGCATGCGGACGGATCGTCGACCTCGCCTCCTTCGGCATAGTCGCTGCGCTCGGGCAAGACACCTCTGTGGGCCCCGGCTTGTGGACGATGTTCGGCGGCGCGCTCATCCTATTCGGCGCCGGCGCGATGGCCAGGAGCAACGCGACATATGGATGGGCGGACGATTCCTCGGATCCCCTGTGGCGAACCGTGTGGGCGCAGAGCAAAGCTGTAGCCGCCGGCCTGCCTAAACCCCGCAGAAAGGCAGAGGGCGACCGCCGAGCGGTCTAGACTCCGTAGACCCGCCGTGCATTGCGATCCAGAGCCTCGCACCAAGAAGCCTCGTCGACGCCGCGCAGGTCGGCCATGAAACGAGCCGTATAGGCGGAGGCATAGGGCGCATTCGGGTGGCCTCTCCAAGGCACGGGGGCAAGGTAAGGCGCGTCGGTTTCGACCAAGATGAGTTCCTCCGGCAGCGCCATGAACGCCTCGCGCAAAGCCTCGTTCGCCGGATAGCTTATCGGACCGGCGAAACTTGCGTGCCAACCATTCTCCGCGCACACCTCGGCCATCTCCCTGTCCCCGGAGAAACAATGGAAAACCGTTCGTTCAGGGGCGCCGCATTCGCGAAGGATCCGCATGCACTCGGCGTGGGCCTCGCGATCGTGGATCTGCATGGGCAAATCGAGATCCTTCGCAAGCTCGATATGCATGCGGAAGGCCTCTTCCTGCGCCGCTCTCCCAGCGGCGGCGGTCCGATAAAAATCCAGGCCGGTCTCACCGATGGCGACGACGTCGGCGCTGACGGCCAACGCCGCGACCTCGGCCACGGCGTCCTCCAGCGAAAGGTCGCGGTGCCACGGATCGAGGCCGTGGGCCATGCCGTCCGGCGACTCTTCAGTTATTCCGCGGTGAAGGGGCGCCTCATTGGGGTGGATGCCGATCGCCGCGGACAGGCTCGGCCAACGCTCGGCGAGTGCGACGGTCGGCTGAAGGGTCGGAATGTCGCAGCCGCAGGTGATGGCCCCGCGAACGCCCGCTGCCTCCATTCTGGCGACATGCCAGGGGATGCTCCCCTGGCTGTCCTCACCGGCGCCTTCCTCGACCCCAGACGCAACGTCGAAGGACAGCGCCGCATAGTCCCTGTCTCCGCGAACCGGCAGGTGGGTGTGATTGTCGACGATGGCCGAAGCCAAGCGCTCGGGCACATCCGGATAGGTTCTCCGCTTCTTGCGATTGCCGCCCATGAGAGTTACGCCTCGATTCCCAAGCGTTCGAGCTCCTCCGCGACCACGGCTTCGTCGAGCTTCGCGAACACCGGCGTCGGTTTCGCCACGGGCGTTCCGGGGGCGACCTCGCTAGGCGCCCAGGGGCGGACGGACGAGTAGTCGCCAGTGATAATCGGGTAGGGGTCGCCTCCGTCGAGGTCCTCGGCCTCCTCGAGACGAGGCATGGGGGCGAGGTCGCCTTTGCCTCCGAAAACGCGATCGATCGCATTCGAGGAATGCGGCAAGAACACGGACATCATCGTATTGAGATCCCACACCGCCTGCGCCAGCGTGTGGAGAACGGTGGCCAGGCGCTCACGCTGCTCGGGAGCCTTGAGTTTGAACGGCTCCGTCTTCGCGACGTAGGCGTTGGCCTCGCCGACGAGCCGCATGATTTCGGTCAAAGCCGCGCGCTGGCCGTGGTTGGCGATGCTTTCGCCGACGGTCGCGAAGCCGTTGCGCACCGCGTCGAGCAGCTCGGCGTCGACCTCCTCCGGCTGCCCGGGCGTCGGAATCTCGCCGAAGTTCTTGGCGATCATCGCGGCCGTGCGGTTGACGAGGTTCCCCCAGCCGGCCACGAGCTCCGAATTGTTGCGCCGCACGAACTCTGCCCATGTGAAGTCGGCGTCCGAGGACTCGGGCCCGGCAATGGAAATGAAGTAGCGCAGGGCGTCGGGCTGGTATCGGGAGAGCACGTCGCGCACGTAGATGACCACGTTCTTCGACGAGGAGAACTTCTTCCCTTCCATCGTGAGGAACTCGGAGGCGACCACCTGGGTAGGCAGATTGAGGCGTCCGAGCTTTCCTGGCTCGCCGCCGCGCGAGCCCTCGCCGTTATATGCGAGCAGCTCAGCCGGCCAGATCTGGGAATGGAAGACGATGTTGTCTTTGCCCATGAAGTAGTACGAAAGCGCCTCGGGGTCGTTCCACCACTTGCGCCAGTCCTCGGCGGTTCCCTTCCCTGCCGCGGCGCGGCGGCGCGCCCATTCGACGGAGGCCGAAAGATAGCCGATGACGGCGTCGAACCAGACGTACAGCCGCTTGTTCGGCTGGTCTTCCCAGCCCGGAACCGGTATGCCCCACGAAATGTCGCGGGTCATCGCCCGCGGACGCACGTCTTCGAGGAGGTGTTTGGAGAAGACGATGACGTTCGGGCGCCATTCGCCGGTGGCTTCGACGTCGTCGAGCCACTCCCCCAGCTTCTCCGCCAACGCTGGAACGTCCAAGAAATAGTGGTCCGTGACTTCAAACCGCGGAGCCTGCCCGGAAACCTTGGAAACGGGATCGATGAGGTCCTGGGGGTCGAGCTGGTTCCCACAGACGTCGCATTGGTCGCCGCGGGCCCCTTCGCTGCCGCATATGGGGCACGTTCCCTCGATGTAGCGGTCGGGAAGGGTGTTTCCGGTCACCGGATCGATGGCCACATTCTGCTGCTGGACGATCATGTACCCGTTGTCTCGGCAGACCTCGAACATGCTTTGAACCACGTGCTCGTGATTGACGGACGTGGTCCGAGTGAAGAGGTCGTAGGACAGGCCGAGGGCCACAAGGTCCTCGACGATGATCCTGTTGTTCTCATCGGCGAGCTGCTTGGGGGTCTTGCCCTCGGCCTCTGCCGCGACGAGAATCGGAGTGCCGTGCTCGTCCGTGCCGGAAACCATGAGCACATCCTCGCCGCGCATTCGCATGTACCTGGAAAAGACGTCCGAGGGGACTCCAAAGCCCGCGACGTGGCCGATGTGGCGGGGGCCGTTGGCGTAAGGCCATGCAACTGCAGAGAGGATATGCGACATAGACATAAGATTACGTCGCCGCGGGGCTCGGTTCATCTTTCCGCGCACACATGGACGTGATTGCGCGACGTTGAACTCGACCAGGCATGTTGGCCCGATCAGCTCGGCATCAGAAGCGATCGGCGCGGCAGAAGGGGCGTGCCAAGCTCCGACGCCCACCCCGAAGAACGTACCCATCCGCCGGGCGGGCGCAGATCGAAGCGAGGCCGCTAGAATTCTCGGTATCGGGAAAACGGCCCGTCCTCAGGCGCGACGGGGTTTGGAGGAAGAACATGGCCGAAACACGGGCACTCATCATCGTCGACGTTCAGCCGACGTTCTGCGAAGGCGGGGCGCTGGCTGTCGAGGGAGGAAACGCGACGGCCGAGAGGATCGCAGACTTCGTCACCGAGAACGCCGACGAGTACGCGATGATCGTCACCACCCAGGACTGGCACGTCAACCCGGGTTCGCACTTTTCGGAGGATCCCGATTTCATCGACACGTGGCCCCCGCATGCACTCGCGGGAACGGCCGAGGCCGAGCTTCACGAGGCCGTCGCCTCCCTGCCGATCGACGCAGCCGTGAAGAAGGGCGAGTACGAGGCCGCCTATTCGGGCTTTGAGGGCCGCGACGCCGACGGCCGCTTCCTCGAGGAGATCCTCCGCGCCGCCGAGATCGAGGAGGTCGACGTCGTCGGAATAGCCGAGTCTCACTGCGTGAAGGAAACCGCCCTCGACGCTCTGAAAGCCGGATGGCCCACGCGCGTCCTGTCCGATTTGACTGTGCCCGTCAGCGAGGAGCTCGGCATCGCCGCGCGCACGGAGATGGACGAAGCCGGGGTTGAGCAGGTGGCTTCTATGAGCGCCTTCGGTTTCTACGAGGAGGGCGAAGATGCCCCGATTCCAGGCGACGACGCGTCCCTCGCGGGCGCGATCGGCGGGAACGCGTATGGGAGTCTCTACGGTTCCGACGGCAGGTATGCGGACGGCATCGACGCCGACGCATACGGCGAAGAAGGGACTCTCCGCGACGGCGATCCACACTCCGACGGCGGCGATCGGTACGGCGGCCTCGACGAAGACGGCGAGGAACCCGATCTCGCAGCCCGGCTCACGGCCGGGCTAGGCGCCGGGCTGAGCCTTTCAAGCGAGGCGGACGACGTCGACCTCGACGACATCGACATCGACGAGGAGATTGACTTCTCCGACGACGCCGACGAGACCGACTTCGACTTCTCCGACATTGACGACGCCCCCACCCTCTGACATCGACAAACCGATGGAAACGCACGCACCGCACCCGGCGTCAGCCGGGCTGCGCGCCGAGGCCGGCCCGCTTCGGCCGGAGGCAGTTGAGCTCGCCCGCAGCCTTCGCCTCGTCGTATGCGACATGGACGGAACCCTCCTTGACGAGGACAGCCGCATTCCCGACGACTTCTGGCCGCTTCTAGATGCCATGCGCGAGCGCGGCATCGCTTTCATCCCCGCCAGCGGGCGACAATACGCCACCCTCGCCGCGATGTTCTCGCAAGAGCTCGCGGGAATGCCGATCATCGCGGAAAACGGAAGCTTCGTTGTGCAAGACGGGCGAGAAGTGCACTCCTCCACGCTGGCCAAATCGGTGGTCGCCGACATCGTGGATCGCTCCCGCAGCCTTGGCAGGAAGGAACTCGGCGTCGTCGTATGCGGCAAACGCTCGGCCCACGTCGAATCCACGGATCCGCACTTCCTGGAGAACGTCGAGAAGTACTACGTCGTCAACCAGGTCGTCGACGACCTGACCGCCGTCGACGACGACGTCCTTAAAGTCGAGCTCTTCGACGCGCGGGACGCAAAGAAGTTCGCGCTGCCGCTGGTCCAGGATTTCGCCGACTCGCACGACGTCGTCGTCTCCGGGGAAAGCTGGGCCGACGTCATGGCCAAGGGGACAAACAAAGGCGCGGCCCTGCGCGCGCTGCAACGGTCTCTCGGAATATCTCCCGCCCAAACAGCGGCTTTTGGCGATTATCTCAACGATTACGAGATGATGGCAGAGGCGGAGCTTTCCTTTGCCATGGCAAATGGCCATTCGGATCTCTTGGCTGCGGCGCGCTTCACGGCGCCGTCGAACGCGGAGCACGGGGTGCCGACCACGCTCAAGGCGCTGCTCAATTCCGACGCCGCCTGACGGCGAGAAGAACGGCCTGCGCAAGCCCGCTGGAGAGAAGCTCGAATTTCGCAAGGGTCTCGGCTGTCTATTTATCCGCGAGCTCCCGCGAAAAGAGCTAGAGAATGTGACGTTTAACGTGACGCTTTTTGCGCATAAAACGACATCCGAATGCAGCTCTTGCGCAAAACGGCATCGGATCAAAGAAATCGGCAGGTTAGGGCGGCCTAGCAAAACTCGAAACAGCAACGGTGAGGTGGCCCTTCCCTTCCTATCCGCCGCCGCAGAACGGGCATAGATTGAAGGTGTTCAAGCTTCGTACGGCGATAGAGCCGCTTCGCCGTCTTCTATCTGAAAGAGGTTCATCATGGCCCAGACACTGGTTTCCACGTGTGCGGCAACCGCATGCTCCTTCAACAACGGCGGCTGCACAGTCGCAATGACGATGGGTGAGCGCGGCTGCGCAACCTTCGCCAAGCTCGACGCCCGCCGTTCGGTTGCCGCGAACGGTCTCGTCGGCGCGTGCCAGCGCCTCGAGTGCGTCCACAATTCCGACCTCGTGTGCACGGCGGCGTCCATCGACGTCACCGCCGACGCCGCCTGCGCAGCCTTCGAGGCACGGTAGCCGCCGAACGGGCGACGCGCCCGTCGGCACACGCTTCCGTCAAAGCGAACGATGCGGGGACCCCGCGCACTCGGGGTCCCCGCATTTTCTTTGGCTTCTGACGCTGGATCCGCTAAGGTCAGGAACCAAGCTCCATAAGACGCCCGATCTCACGGGCGAGCTCGTCTCCTCTGACGATTGAGGCTGCAAAGGGGACAAAGGCGGTCACAGCTTCTTCGCGGCTGACGCGCATGAGCGTCAATCCCGCCCTGTCGATGTCGACGCAAAGAACCGCGGTCTGCACATGCTCACAGCCAATGCGGACGGGCTGGCGCGCAAGCAACGCCCCCGGCACGATGCCAAGCATCACCGCGCCGAACAACTCATTGACGGCGTCGTACCCGAAAGAGGAAAGAACGTCCAAGCCGACGAGTTCACCGAAACTGTCTGCGAAAAGATCGCCCCCGTCCACGGCTTCCGCCTCGGCCTCGTGGTGCTGGCGACACACTTCTTCCCAGGAGACCGGCGTGACTCCGGCCGCATCGTGCAGCAGCACCCGCTCCATCGACACGACGGCGAGGCAGCCTCGCGGGGCCGAAGCGATCGCGGCGACGTCGTCGGGAAGCACTCCCGCTGCAACGGCCTCGGTCGTTTCCTCGAGGGAGAGCCATCGCGCCGTTCCAAGGAAATGCACGGCGGACGCCACGATTTCAACCGTCGGATCGGGCGACTCTTTTTCTATCGACACGCGAACGTCCATTGCGCAGACGTCGCGATTTGCAAGAGCTTCGACGAGCACAGGCTCGGCGGTGGCGACGACCAGGCTTCCGTCCGCCGCAATGCCGTGCGCGACGGCCGTCAGATTGAGCGCTGGCTCCTCGCGGTAAGCCACCAGCATCGCCTGGCCGGCGCCGTTCAGGAGCCGATGGGCACACGAGCGTTTGCGGGCATCCCAGACCTCTTGATCGACCGACGTGCGGCCGGGGAAGAGCGACAGATTCGGATTCAAGGTACCTCCACGAAAAGAAGCGTCAAAGTAAGGATAGCCTGACTGCTTCGCTTTGTGAAGCCATTTCGCAAAGACAATGGTGCGTAATTGCAAGGGAAGTCGTGGGCATTTGCTCGGAAACCGGCTGACACGGCCGTCCGAAATCCGGGGAAACCGCAAATTCGGGCCGAAAACTCAAAAGGCGCAAACCTGTCCAAGGAGCCCCGGGCGAGAGCCGAGAGGCGCAAGCGGAGTCGAAGAGCCTCGGCCGGATCAGACGGCGCGCGCCGCAGCCGCGGCGTCGTACAGGTCTTTCTTTCGCAGGCCGACGCGGCGGGCGACGTGGGCGGCGGCGTCCTTGAGCCGGAGACCGGCGTCCGCGAGGGCGAGGACCTCGGCGACCGACGCTTCGACGTCGGCCTCCTTTCGAGGCGCACCTGCAACGACGACGGCGATCTCGCCGAGAACCTCTCCGGAAAAACGCTCGGCGAGCTCCCCCAGCGAACCCCGCGCGATCTCCTGATGGACCTTCGTCAACTCCCTGCACACGCACGCGGGCCTGTCCGAGCCGAATCCTTCGCACATGGCGCGCAGAGCGGCGCCCAAACGGCGCGGGGACTCGAAGAAGACCATCGTGCGCCCTTCAGACTTCAGCCCCCGGATCGCCGCGGCCAGCTCGCCCGCCTTGCGGGGCAGGAAGCCCTCGAAGCAAAAACGGTCCGTGGCCAGCCCCGAAACGGCCAGAGCCGCCAACACCGCGGAGGGCCCCGGAACCACTTCGACGTCGACGCCTGAACGCGCAGCGAGCGCCACGAGCCTGTATCCGGGGTCGGAAACCGAAGGCATGCCGGCGTCGCTCACGACCACGACTCGCTTTCCCTCACGCGCAAGGCCAAGGAGAACGGGCGCCCGATCGGCTTCGTTGTGCTCGTGGAAAGAGAGAACCCGCCCGCGAACCGCGATGCCGAGCCGCCCGGCGAGATTGAGGAGGCGCCGGGTGTCCTCGGCGGCGACGACGTCGGCCCTCTCAAGCTCGCCGCGCAGGCGAGCGGACGCGTCCCCGTCATTGCCGATGGGCGTCGCAGCCAAAACTATCGGTGGTCTCATAGGCATAACTATTTCACCGATCCCGTGGGCACAACTATTCCAAACGCATCCGACACAGGCTGAGTCGCCCCGGGTAGACTCACCCCGTGAGCGAAAAGGACACGACCCCCAGCAGCCAGCAGGGCGAAAACGACCCCGGGCAAACTCACCCCGCGCAAGGGCCCGCCCAAGCCGTCAAGCAGAAACGGCGCCCTTCGCCCGGTTCCCAGAGAGATCCCGGCACGCCTCTGGAGGCCAAGGACGCCGAAGCCTACGAAAACGATCTTCGGGGAAGGCTGGGCCTCCTGCCGATCGGGGTGAAGCTCCCCCTCAAAATCCGCAGACAGGGCTGGATCGCCGCCGGAATCGCGGCCCTCGCAGCCTTCGTCACTCGTTTTTGGAACCTCAACCACCCGCACGCGATCGTCTTCGACGAAACCTACTACGTCAAGGGCGCCTTTTCCCTGCTGCGCAAGGGCTACGAAGGCACGTGGGAGGGAGCGGAGAAGGCGAACGAGCTCTTCCTCAAAGGCGACTATTCCGCTTTGAAGGACAGCGCGGACAAGGTCGTCCACCCGCCGTTGGGCAAATGGATCATGGCCGCGGGCCAATGGATGTTCGGATCGGACAACGGCGTCGGCTGGCGCTTCTCCACCGCAATTGTGGGCGTGCTCGCGGTGATCCTCGTCGCCCGAATAGCGATGCGCATGTTTCGCTCCCCTCTTCTGGCCGGATTCGCGGGAATCGCCATGGCGCTCGACGGCATGGGAATCGTCATGTCGCGCACCGGAATCCTCGACAACATCTTGGCTTATTTCGTGCTTCTAGGTTTTTGGGCCCTGCTCCTCGATCGAGAGCATTCGCGGGCGAAGCTCGCCAAACGGGTGGCCCGAGGAGGATTCCGCTCTCTATCGGGGGCGCCGGGGGCGCCTCACGTTCCGGCGGACCCCTGGGGGCCTCGCGTCGTCGGACGTCCGTGGCTCCTGGCCGCAGGCATCTTTCTCGGCTTTGCGGGCGGCGTGAAGTGGTCGGCCATCTACGCGGTCGCCGTCTTCGGCCTTGCGGCTTTCGCATGGAGCCTTTCGGCGCGCCGCATCGCCGGCGTTCGGCTGTGGTTCGGCGCGGGAGTGTTCAGAGACGGCCTGCCCGCCTTTTTCACATTGGTTCCGGCGGCGGTTGCCGCCTATCTCGCAGCGTGGATCCCCTGGTTTGCCGACTCCCGCTCATGGGGCCGTCAACTGGCGAAGGAAGCCGCCGAACGCGGAGAGGACCTCCCGCTGACCGGTGCCCCCGACGCCGTCAACTCCTTCATCCTCTACCACAAGGACATGTGGCATTTCCACCACACGCTGTCGTCCCACCACGATTACCAGTCCCAGATGTGGGACTGGATCATCCAGCGCCGCCCAGTCTCCTTTTATTGGCTCGGCACTGACAAGGCCCCCAATAAATGCGGGGCGCATTCGTGCGTGGAGGCGATAACGTCCATCGGCAACGTGGCGGTGTGGTGGCTCGGGCTTGCGGCGCTCATCGTCGTCGTCCTAGCCGCCTTTAAACACAGAGACTGGCGTGCGTGGGCGATACTCGCAGGGTACGGCGCAATGTGGGTCCCCTGGATCTCCTACACGAACCGCACAATCTTCCAGTTCTACGCCGTTGCTTTCCTGCCCTACGTGGTTTTGGCGCTGACCTTCGCCGTCGGCGTGGCTGCACAGATCGTCGGGCGGGCGCACTCGGGGCAGCCACGCCTGTCCTTTGGCTTCATCTCGGGCCCAACCCGCCCCGTTCGTCGACAGAGCGTTCCCCTCCCCGCCGGCGCGCGCTCCCAGCTGCGCAACGCCATCGCCGTCCGTTTCGACGACGAACCCCTGCCGCCGGGCGCGATCCCGCAGCCGCTCCCCGGAACGCCCCGGGCGCCAAATGCGACGCCGACGCTTCCCCCGAATTCGGCAGCGCAGTATTTCCCAGGCGCGCCCGCGGCCTTTCCAAACACGGAAGCGTTCCCCTCGAACGCGGAAACGCCCTCCCCAAACGCAGCCGCGCACCCGCCGAATACAGCGACGCCGCCCTCGGACACGAAAGCGTTCTCTTCGGGCGCGGTGTCATCGCACCCCGAGCACAACCAGACGAATCGGTTCGAGCCGAGTGCAGGCGAAGCGATCGCCGCAGGAGCCGACGCGCCCCTTTCTTGGCATGCGCCCGGGCCCCCTCCGCCGGCCCCCGATGTGCCGCCCGAGTTCCATTCGCCGAACCCCGCTGTTCCTTACGTCGCCGCCCCTCCGCAAAAGCAATGGTGGGAACCGCCCGCCAAGCGCAGGACGGGAGTCTTCTTCGTCGGCCTGGTTACGGCGGTCATAGTCGCCGCGGCCGCGTTCTGGTACCCCTTGTGGACGGGGCAGAACATCTCGCACAGCTTCTGGCAGTTGCACATGTGGCTGCCCAGCTGGATCTGACGCCCGCCCCGGGATCGAAACGCCTGTCGCTCAGAAGAAGTATTGCACAATCAATTCACAGGAAACTTCATAAAAACATCACGGAAACTCCATTTGAATAGTCACGTCAAAACAAAGACAGTTCTTTTGGAGGAGAATGTGAGCGACAAGGACAACCGCACGAATTCGGCGGATTTTGAGGCCCACGGGCCGACGGGGGCCAGCCGGCCGTTCGGCTCCTCGGAACTCCCGGGCGTGCCGAAAGCGGGCGACGCGGCGGGAGTGAGCGACGCACCAAGCGCGACCGCGCCGCTTCCGACCGCCGAAGCGGCGCCGGTCGATGCGACATCCGACCACGCAGATTCAGCCGAAGCCGCGGATTCGTCCGCGCCAGCCGTCGGCGAGAAGAAAAAAGCGAAGCGTCGATGGCCGACGAGAGCCCTGGCCGCAGCCGGCGTCGCCGGAATCGTCGTCGGCGGCGCAACGATGGCAGGCGTGAACGCCCTGACCAACGATTCGTCGCACGGCAACAGCAGTTGGAATTCGGGCGCAGGCAAAGCCGGAAACGGCAAGCCGCAGCCGCCTTCGGGCAACATGCCCCAACCGCCGGACGGCGGAGGAGGGCCCCAGCCGCCGTCGGACGGACAGGGCGGCAATCAGCAGGATTCGGGCAGCCAGGGATCCAGCGGCAAAAAGTCTTCGAAATGGGGGAAGAACGCCACCAAGAACAAGCAAAATCAACAGCAGAAAGGGTCGGACGGCCAGCAGGATTCAAGCCAGACTCAAGGAACCGACGGGCAGAGCTCGGGCGGGACGGACAGCTCCGGTGGGACGGACAGCTCGGGCGGACAAACGCCGACCGGCTGACAGGTGGAATGCCCGGCGGATACGCGGGCTCCTGGGCAAAGGGCGCCGCGAGCGACATCGCTTGCGGCGCCCTTTCACGTCCCGTTAAATTGTCCGTGCGAGGGAAGGATGACAACCATCACCAGGCAGCGTTGCGTCGCCTTTGGAGGCTATAGTGTTGAGAGGACATGTAACGGACAAAGGACAGAACACTAGATGAGAGCGAACGACGCGCCACGCGCTGAGCCGCAGGAGGCGCAGGAGGGGGCGGCAGCGCCATCGTGGCTGACAAATGCCAGCCTCCGGCCGGAAGAGGACGTTCAGTCTCCTCGCTCGTCGATAGCCGCGGCGATATTCTGCGTCTTTGCACTCATCGCCATCGGACTTGTGGGGCTTACCACAGCGTTCTCCCAGTCGTCGGCAAGTCCGAAGGTCGAGTCGGTCGTCAATCGGTCCACCAGTTTCGCAGCCACGCCTTCGACTCCGAAGGCGTCCGCCCCGCCCTCCCCCACAGCCCGCAAGACGCCCAACTTCTACCAGCCGGCGTCCCCCGAACCGACTCCCACGCCAACCAACGGCGTTGCAGGTTTGGCTCGAATAACAACGACCTACGGACGCGAAACAATGCGCGGAGCCGCGATGATTCTAGATTCGTCAGGGATCATTGCAACGAACTACCACATCGTCAATCATCCTTCGCCCACTTTTTCGGTCTACATTCCCGAGAAAGGGAGCACCCATTCCGCCCGCCTGATCGGCTACAGCCCGCTGACCGACGTCGCCATCCTCAAAGTCGACGGCCTTCCTCCGCTCACGCCGATTACACCGGCGGCCAAGCCTCCCGCACCCGGCGATCCGGCCGTCATGTTCGGCTTTCCCGATTCGGAAAGCCGGGCCACGGCCGCCTCGGGCCATGTGCAAACGGGAGTCGCCCGCAACCGCGGGACGACGACGATCGACAACTTCACGTACGACGGCATGTCCTTCCTCGTGAGCTGCCACATGGTTCCCGGATACTCCGGCGGACCTACCGTCAATCCCAAGACCGGCCAAACCCTGGGCATGAATGCGCGGTACTACATCGATTCCAAGGTGCAGGCCGAGTCGATCGCGATATCCGACGTCATGCGGGTGAAAACCGAAGTCCTCGGCGGCAAGCCGACCAAGGACACCGTCGTCAAGTGACCGCGGGGAAAATCGCGAGACGGAACCGCACAAGACCGTCGAAAGACGAAGCTCACAGGATCGTTCTCTGGATTTTCCCAGGAAACGTCCCGGCAGCCCCATGTTGCCGGCAGTTAACTTATTCATGACATACAGAGAACGCATCCTCTAGGAGGGGACATTGAGCGAGAAGGACGCCGAGGGACAGTTCCGCCCACAGAATGTCGAACCGACGCAATCCCTGCCGCGCTATGCGGCGGAAGGCTTCGGTGCGGCGTACCAAAGGCCGGCGTACCAGGCTGAGGATCCGTCGGCATCGGGATCGGCTGAGCCTGCATTCCCGCGCCCGCAGGATTGTCAGGAGCGCCAAGGCGCCGGCTACCTGGACCCTCGGGCCCGGCTCGGTGAGCCGACTTTCTCGGGCCAGGCCACGGGAGGTCTGCCGGCAACGGAAGGCCTGCCCGCTCATGCCCGGGCCGGCTTTTCCGGGCAAAGCGCCGACGGCAACGCGTTCGGCCAGAAGTTCGGGGAAGACTTTTCCACCCACCAGTCAATGAGCGGATACCCGAGCGGGGCAGCCGCCGCTCCGGCGTCGACGAAGCGCAAACGCCATAAGTGGTCCACCGCGGCGCTCGTGGCCTCCATGCTGTCCGGAATGGTTCTGGGCGGGGTCCTGGGAGGCCTCGCGGGAATGGCGATCGAGGAACGCGAGAACCAGTCGAGCGCCCAGTCCGTCCAGCCGAACTCTCCGCAGACCAAGCAGCCCCCGCAGGGTCAGGTCCCCGATCAGGCCCCGGTAGACGACGCAGGAGAGGGCACCAGCGGGGCGGCCAAAGGAAAGCGCGTAAACTCCGCCCCCGGCGTCGTTCTCGTCAACTCCGCGCTCAACGGCGGCGAAGGCGCCGGAACGGGCGTCGTCGTCGACAAGTCGGGCGTCGTCGTGACGAACTATCACGTGGTTCAAGCCTCTACGACGGTCACGGTCACCGACCCGAACACGAACGACCAGTATGAGGCCGAGGTCGTGGGACACAACGCGGCGCAGGATGTGGCCGTGCTGAAGATCAAGAATCCGTCGAAGAAGCTGAAGGCCGCTTCGATCGCGAAGAAGGCAGCGAACTCGGGCGACACGGTATACGCCGTCGGCAACGGACACGGCCAGGGGTACCTGACCAAGCTTCAGGGCACAGTCACGGCGCTCAATCGCTCGATCACGGCTCAAAGCGCTTCGAACAACGAGAGCAAGAACAAGCTGACCGGGCTGATCCAGACCGACGCCGATGTGGTTTCGGGATACTCCGGGGGGCCGCTTATGAACGCCGACAACCAGGTGGTGGGAATCAACACTGCCGCTTCGACGGGTAAGACGTCCGAGGAAATCAACGGCTACGCCATTCCCATCTCGAAGGTCATGGAGACCGTGAAGGAGATCCGCAACGGAGAAACCGACGATGGAAACATCATCGGCCGCAACGCGGCCCTCGGCGTGTCGGTAAGGTCAGTCGGCGGGGCGAATCAGGACGGCCAGGCTCCTCAGCAGGATCCCGACATTCCCGAGGCGCCCGCTGGGGTGTCGGGGGCGCAGGTCACCGGCCTCGTCAAGGGGTCGGGCGCCGAGAAAGCCGGGATCGTGAAGGGCGACGTCATCACGGCGATCGAGGGCAAGGCCGTCGAGAATTCGTCCGAGCTCGCCAAGACCGTTCAGAAGAAGAAGGTCGGCGACAAGGTCAAGCTCAGCGTGACAGGCGCGGACGGAGCCCAGCGGGAGGTCGAGGTGACACTCGGAAAGGCGAGCGTCAACTAGCCGACTCACAGGCGGCGATCCGAAGGAAGGACAGAAGCGGGGCGGGGACGACGATGTCCCCGCCCCGCTTCGCCTCTACAGGACCACTCGTTCTCGCGGCAGGCGAGCTTGTTCTCCCTAGATTCGCGGTTTACGCCTCCGAACTTGGCAGGCTGCCCAGGGCGGTTTACGCCCCCGAACTCGGCAGGCTGCCCAGGAAGGCCTCGACAGCCCGATAGAACGCCTCCGGTTGGTCGCGGCGGATGCAGTGGCCCGCGCCTGTGACCGTCGTCGCCCTGAGAAGGGGATTGCCGACGGCCAGAATCGAAGCGATTTCTTCTTCGGTGAAGAGCGCACCTGGCTGATCCCCCGTCATCAAAAGACAGGGAACGGCGATCCCCGCGGCCAGCTGCGTGCGCGGAGCCGTCAGTCCCACGACGCCCACTGCGACGAGTGCGCGGTCAACCTGCCCTTTGGCCGTGGCCCACGCCCCCAGCTCGCCGACGGCGCGACTCGGATGGTCGTTGACGGCTTGCCTGACGGCGTCGGCGGGATTGGCCGCAATTCGGTCCAGACGAGCGATTTCGGCCTGTGCTCCCGCCTTGTATGCGGCAGCCTGCTCCTCGGTGAGCCACGCCGGGTCCTCGAGCACGAGGGCCTCAACGAGGTCGGGGCGCACAGCAGCCGCCGCAGTCGCAATGGCGCCTCCCATCGAGTGCCCGAGGAGCGCGACCTTCCCCGACGCAGCGTACCCTGCCTGTTCTTCGACGACGTCGATGGCGGCCTCGACGCTCGCGCCGAGGGGGTCGGCCAGCTCGGCGTCCGTCAGCCGGGGAGAGAGCCCGTGGCCGAGCGAGTCGACGAGGGCCACTCGGCGCTCGCCGTTCCATCTCTGGGCGATTCCCGCCAAAGACGGCCCGTTGTCGGTCACGCCGTGGAGGGCCACGATCGCCGTCGATCCCCCACAGCCCGAAATATACGTCGCCAACCTTGCCATGACCCCTCCTAAAAGCTCGATCGCTTTGAAACAGGCGCGGACTTCGGCCGCCCTAGGCCTGGGGCGGCCATTCGAGGCCTCAGACCTGGCGTGGGCCCTCAGCCTGCCGTCCGTCCTAGATCCAGAGTGGATTCTCAGCTTCCTCTGGATCCGATACGGATTATAGATTGCTCGGGCCAGGCGCGGCAGACGCTTCCGCCTCACAAGCAGACGTCCAGCACAGTATGCGAAGGCGACCACCCGCACCGAAGGAGGCCAGTCGGGTGAGAGCGGGCCGGGATCGGCCTGGGCTTTGCCGACCACCCGCGCCGAAGGAGGCCAGTCGGCTCGAGGGCCGCACCCACTTGAGATTGAGAGGAATGCGATGTTGCGCGAAAAATGAGGGCCGCATCCGCAGGCCAGCCGTTAGACTTGCAGGCGGCAGAAAGACCCGCGGTGGGCAAAGACTTGCAACGAGTCGAAGGAGGACGAATGCCAAGAAAGTATCTTTTCATCAACGCCAGCGCCAAAAAGGACGGATCGACTGTCGAATGCGGAACGGCCCTGCTCGAGGGCCTCGAAAGCGAACAGATCCACCTCGTCGATTACCGCATAGGCTTTTTCGGCCAGAGCTTCGACGACGACGAGTTCGACGCCGTGCTGGAGAAGATGCTCGCTGCCGACGTCATAGTCCTCGGCTCCCCCGTCTATACGGAAACAATGAGCGCGGCTGCCAGAACCCTGCTGGAGAGGCTGGAAACCCACCCCAGGGCGGAAGAGCTTTCGGGACGGGAATTCGCCTACTTCATCCAGGGATACGGGCCGACCAGGCTGGCAGTCGAATCGACGACGGCCTCGGTTCGCAACGCCGTCGAACCGAGGGGGGCGCGCTTCTTGGGGGCTGCCTCTGACATGGTCGAACTGGCCGAGCTCCGGGAGGCGATCGACTCCCAAGAGGCCGAGGCCTCTCACGAATGACGATTGCGCGAGGGCGTCCAGCAGGACGCAACCGACCCGGCGCCCCTCGCGAATCCGGGCGGGAGCGCCCCGATGCGGAGAGGGAAGGCCTTCTGACATAGAGACCGACCGACAGAAAATGACTTTCCTTGTGCCGCGACATATGTACGTGCGCTGCGACATATGCACAGGGACGTCTTCAAGCAAGTCAGCGCTCGCCCATTCGCGTAAAACGTCAAAATGTCGCGCCTGAAGGAAGGAACTTCGATATGCCCGAGAGCGATCCCATCCGAGTCTCGTCGGCGGAGGCTCCTCGCTTCATTCGCACGCTGACAGACAAACACAGGCGGGCAGGCGAACACAGACGGATAGCAGAGCCTGCTTCGGGGACGCCGATCGATTCTGGAATGCCGACCGCCTCGGGGACGCCAACCGCCTCGGGGACGCCGACGGATTCGACAGCGTCGCGGCCAACCTTCGTAGTTGCGATCGACGGGAAGTCGGGCGCAGGAAAGACCACTTTGGCGGGCAAACTGGAGAAGGAGCTCTGCGAGGAGGGCATTGCCGCCGCCGCGATAGAAGTCGAGTCGTTCATCGGCGGTTGGAACGGTCTGATCGACGGCGTCGAGGCCGTGGCCTCCCGAATTCTCGAGCCCGTCCGGTCGCGAGGGAGCGCGACGGCGCGCACGTGGGATTGGAACCGCGGCGCGTGGGCGGACGAGATCCGTATTCCGCAGTCGGGCCCCGTTGACGTTCTCATCCTCACAGGGTGCGGGGCGGCGAGCGCTCCGTGTCGGCCCTTCGTCGACGTCGCCGTTTGGGTCGAGCTGGACGAGGAACGCCGCCGCGAACGCGTGGCCCGAAGGGAGGGCGACCCCGGACGATGGTGGCTGATGTGGGCCGAACAGGAGGACCTGCTGCCACGAAGCGGAGCGCCCGACGTCGTCGTGGCGGATTAGCCGTACCACTGCCTTCCCGCGTATCTCTGCATGGCGGTCAACAGGCCGATCGTTGCCACAACCCACGCCCACGACGGCTGCGGCGGAAAGAACGCCAGGCCGATGACTCCGCCCGCCCAGCCAAGCGCGGCCAGAACGTCGTTGCCCCGCGACGAGAGCGGTCCGCCGTTGTTCTCGGAGTTCAGGGCAAAGACCAGGGCCAAAACACCGAGGACGACGACGGCGACTCCCACGGCCAGCACGTGCGGTGGGTCGACGGCGAACCTGAACGCCAATACGGCAAGGGCAAAAGTGAAAAGGCAGTATGCCGTCCACCGCCAAGGAGTCATTTTCCCTCCAGTCTTTCTGGGCGTCGCCGCCCGGGCCTTCCGGGCGTTGCCTCGCCCGAGTTTTCCTGAGCGTCACCGCTCCGGCGTTTGCATTCTCACCGTGCAAGCCGCTTACCGCCCCTTGTGGGGGAAGTCCCCTGCACCGTGAGATTTCACGTCAGCCTACCAGCAGCAGAACGCGACCGCTGCAGACGAATCGGAGACGGCTGAGGCGCGCAGCGCTGGAATCGCCCGGCTTCCCGCTTTCCCTCGGGCGGCTCAGGCCTCCTTCAGGTCGCGAATCTCCTCGGACCGTTCAAAGCCCCTCCGCAAACGGCACGCGGCCAGCAGCGGGCAGGAGCCGCCGTCGTGCGATTTTCTCCTCCGACAACTCGGACAATTTCCTTTCCCGAGGCGCCGGACAACGATGCCCATGCGGACAGACGTGAAAATTGTGGACTGATCGATGCCAAATGACGTAAAATGCAAAGACCAATGAAGACAAAACTATCACGCACACAAAAGTCCAATCGGACGACAAGCTTCCGTTAGGGTGAAAATAATGAGCGATGAGGACCTCAGCGCTGCGGATTTTTCACGCGTACTGTCCAAGCTGCCGGAGGGGCTGCCCATATCGGACGGATATGACGCGCGCAGATCCGGCTCTGACCGTCTGCTTGCGGAAGAGAACTGGTACTCCAGCCCCAAACAGTCGATGGTCAGCTGGTACGAGGACCTGGAGTCCCCCGACGGTTCCGCCCGCAAAAGGCGCTCGCTAGAAGCCCGGGTTGGATGGAATCGTTCGACGTCGCCGCAGGGAATGCTGTGGATCGCCGAAGCCTTGGGCGAAGACACCGCCACCCTCAACGAGGCCGTCGAGGAGGCGAGCCGCCGCAAACGCCTGACCAGCCAGTGCTCCGCCATTCGCAGGTCCATCCCGTGGGCGAGGATCGCCGAGCTGCTGGCCGCGCACCGAGAGGAAACCCAGGGGCACTTCAAAAAAGGGGCGAAAAGCCTCGCAAAAGGGGCGGGATCGAAACTCACCAGCTGGTTGAGCGGCCGACGCCGGGACTGCTGATTCCCTTCAGGGACTCCACAGCCTGTCTATATTATCATGCGAAAGTGAACGCCTGCAATTCACCCTCGATTTGGCGGAGCTAACACTCCTTCTTTTTTCCGCGCCGTTGCGCGGAACAATCATCACACACCTCCGGCCTGGGCAATAGTACCCATGACACAATGTCTCCTTGGCGGTAACAATATTGGAGAGTGGCGCTTGAACACGCGGAGGCAAAAAGCAACGCCACGAAGGAGGGAACATGCCGAAGAGACTGGTAAGAGCGGCCACCGTGATGGCCTTGTTAGTGGCGCTCACCGCATGCGAATCGTCAGGATCGTCCAACGGCAAGAAAAGTCACTCACATACGCCGACGCAGACCGCTTCGACCGCAGTCTCGTCCCAAGCCAGCGGAACGACGTCGCCGTCGACGTCATCGGCGCCGTCGACGGCGCCCACATCGGGCGAGTCCAAGGCTGCGACGCCCACTCCCACCTCAACCGAGGCGAGCGAAGCTCCGACGTCGGCCCCGGCGCCGCCGTCCCCGCGCGCCCATCAGAGCCCGAGCGAACCGCCGTCGTCGCCCCAATCAACAGGGGCATTCACGACGTCGGTCGAGTGCACGCCCGTCTCGGGCGCCGAGTCCCCTGTCTCCAAGGTCGTTTTTCGAGGCAACGGCACAAAGTACTCGGCGCGTTTCGTGTACGAGGACGGCGTCGGCACGCCGCCGGACACCCTCGGCTACGTCGTCACGCTTTTCGGCGAGGACGGGGCGAACGGAGTCCTTTCAGCCGGGCACCTCAACGGCAAGAAGGTCTTTCCCGTCGAGGACGACAATTTCGTGGTCATCGAGCACGGATATTTGACGATTGTGGAGGCATACACCCGGATTCCGGGAATCACTCGGCCATTTAGCTGGTACGCTGAGGTAAAAGACACTGATAACACCATCGCCACCTGCGGCACCAAAACGACAGCCGTCCCAGTAGACTAGCGGGTCGCTTCATGCGCTTGCCGCAAGCGTTTATTATCATGGTGTATCAGGAGGCGGCATTACCGTCACATCACGCAAAATTGGAAGGACACGATCGTGTTTACCCCAGTCGAAAAGGGTTGCTGCAACCCATACCGGCCTAGAAAGCCTCAGCCCGCGCTCTTGGCGTGACGCAAAGCAAGATTTCCCCTAGGGCTGCGCGGATTCTCGCGCGGCGGAAGATAGGCTGAGGTATGTCAGAAGGGATGCACGGATTCAAGGACGAGCAGCTGAGCGTCCTCGCTACGTGGAACCTGATCGAGCAGTTCAGCCCCGAGCCCATTCCCGAGCCCACCGGACGCAAACGGAGGTCGCGGCGCAATGGCCGGCGGCGTCAGGGCGAGGATTGGCGCGCCCAGCTCGAGCTGCCCTCCTCCGCACTGGGCGAGACGCCAGACGACGCAGCGGAAGACGCCGATCTGCCCGTTCGCTTCCACCGATACCAGGGGACGGAGGCACGCCGCGGCAAGGGCCGCAACGGCGGCCAGGCGCCCCTCCCCGACTATCAGGTTCTGGATCTCCGCCCGGGAATGATGCTTCCCTGGCAGGAGATCGCCGACGCCGACGCATTCGAAGGACAATGGCGTCACACCGTCTATCTAGGTTGTTTCACCGCTGAGAACATCGCTCGCGAGCTCGAATCGATCTTCGTCGATTCGACCGACAACTTGGCCGTCGCCCGCGGAATGAGCGCGTGCGCCACGGTTCAGCTCGATTCCCTCGGCCGCGTCCTGCCGGAAACGGCCGTGCTGTCCTCTGCCGCGTGGGGAGTGGGGCGGGCCCGCGACCCCGGTCCGATCGTTCCCTGGTGGTTCCTCGGTTTCGACGCCGGCTCGAAGGAGCTTGTCAACTCGATTCGAACGTTCGAAGCTCGGCGTTCGTCGGACGGCCACCCGTCCCCGCAAACGTCAGATTCGCTCGCCGAGCTGGTCGCAATCGCCCAATCGGCCGCCGGCGTGACGCGGATTCCTTCGCTGGCAAGGCCCGCCGTGCGGATCAAGAGCGTCAGGGTCCGCGAGCCCGGCACGCCCGGAGCGCACGGCCTTCCACCCGACGTGGGAGAGGAAGACAGCCTCAACAGCCCTTTCCTCGACGAGATCGCCCTCGCCAGCGACCTCATTCGCCGAGACGACGCCGGCATGGCGCTTTCGCGCTTCCTTTCGCCCGACAGGGCGGTCAACACCGCCCGCCGACACGACATGCGCAAGCGCAGCGCGGCCATTGACGCCCGGCTCAGCGCCAGCCGCATTCCAGCCGGCAGATGGCCCGCCGACCCTGCCCTGCACCTCTCGCGCAACCAGCAGTTCGCAGTCAATCGCGCCATGCACGAGCTCTCCGACAGGGGCGGGATCCTCGCGATCAACGGCGCGCCGGGCACGGGCAAGGCCGCCGTCGTCCGCGAGATTCTGGCCGGAAACGTCGTCGAACGCGCGCGCAGGCTTTCGCGTCTGCGCGATCCGAGAGACGCATTCACCGGCGCGATCCACACGTGGGAGGACGGCGCCTCCCGCCGCGAAGTCCCGCAGCTCAAGCCCGAGCTCACAGGTTTCGAGACCGTCGTTGTGTCAGCCGGGCCGACCGACACCCTCGCCGAAGAGTTCCTCTCGCCCTCCTTCGTGGCGAAGAAATGGCGTTCGGGCGACGCGTTCTTCAAGGGACTCGCCGCCTACGTCAACCGAGGCCGCGTTGCTGCGGCCTCCCGTCCCGAGGGCCGCCCCGTGACGGCGGGCTCCGGCCGGAAGGCCTCCGCGGACGCGCCCGCTTCGGCTCAGTCCCGGAACTCGCTGTTCGCCGGCCTGCCGATGAACGACTCTCTGCTCATAGATTCAACGGCCCTGTCGAATGCAGGGTTCCCGTTGCCTTCAGTCTCTTCGGAGGACGCCGGCGGATCCCTCCCGCCGATTGACATCGCCTCCTTCGCTCCCAAGCAGGCCCCCGGCGGCGCTTCGCTGCTGAGCAACGCGAAGCTTGCCGTCAAGCAATCCGCTTTCCACATGGGAAAGACGGATTCCTCCTCGGCGGAGGCGTCTTCAGATCCGGCGTTCTCCTTCGCCTCGGCTGCCGCTTCCTCGGCAGGTTCTCGGCTTTCCGGGGCATCGGCTATCGCGGCGTCGGCGAGCCCGGCGGGGTTCGGTTTTCCCGCTGCGGCGGGCGCGTCGACAGACGCTGCGGCTCCGGAGGATTCTGCCTTGCCGACAGAAACCGATGCGCCGACAGAAACCGATACGCCTACGAACGAAAATGCCACCGCCGACGCGGCACAGACCGGTGCGACGGTCGATGCGACGGAGGTCGAGTCCGCGCCGTCCGCTGACTCCGCAACTTCGACGGCGCCGGGCTCGAACGCCCCCTATTCGCCGACGCAGGAACCCGCTTCGGCCGAGGCCGATCCGGCGGGCAATCCGGCGGCCGCGGGCTTGGACGTTCCCACTGCCTCGGCGCCCCCGGCGGATTCCGCTCTCTCGGCCGCCTCGGCTGCGCCAGCCCCGTCCTCCGACTCGCCGAATCAGGGATCGCTCCCCGGTGTGGCCTCGGCGCAGTCCGCAGCCTCGCCCTTGCCCGCTGCATCGGCGCAGTCCGCAGCCTCGCCCTTGCCCGCTGCATCGGCGCAGTCCGCAGCCTCGGCCTTGTCCGCTGCGTCGCCTTTGTCCGCAGCCTCGGCGCAGTCTGCCGCATCGGCTTTTTCCGCGCCATCGGCGTCTTCGCCCGATTCTCCCGCCGTGCTCGGCCTCGGAGAGGAATCGGGCGCCCCTGCCGCGGGCGATCGCGAGAGCGCAGCAGCCTTCCCCTCCGCGGACCGGCCTTCGGATCGCGAAGCCCCCGCCCCGGGGGCTTGGGCGATGGTCGCTGCCCAGCTCGACACCAAAGCGCAGCAGGCCGCCTTCCGTCGCGACTACTGGTTCGCGGACGGAACGGCCGGCGTCGCAGGGATGAACGCGATCCTCGAAGAACAGACGATCCGGCGCGACAACCTCAGGCTCGCCGACTGGGCGAACGCATGCGCAGCCTACGCAGAGGTGGAGAAGAAGGTTGAAGCCCTTCTCCAGCAGCGGGTCGACGCCGAAAGGCGGCGCGACACACTCGCCCAGCTCCCCACTCGCCTCGCCCGCGCCGAAGACGCGGTCTACGTTGCCGTGGCCGAGCTGCGGGAGGCGGAGGCCTCGGTTCCCGAGCTCATCGACGCGGCGGCGTCCTCCGAACGCGAGCTTCGCGCAGCGAGCGCGCTCGTCCAAAGCCAACGCCGGGAGGAGCCCGGGCTGTTCCGCAGGATCGGATCCGGAGGGGGCGCCAAGCGCGACTGGCAGGCCCGTTACGACGAGCTCAGCGCAAGAGAGGCCGCCGCCGCAGAGGCAGACGGCCTTGCTCGTGCGGCTCTGGCTCAGGCCGAAGAGCTCGTGCGCGCACGCGCCCACCGCGTCAGCGCGATTCAACAGGAACTGATCCAGATCCGCGCCGACATCCCAAGGCTCACCCGCCAATGCGAAGAGGATCGACGGCTGTGGGGAAAGTCCTATCCTGGCGCCCCGCAGAGCGAGGCCGAGCGGGAGCAGAACACCCCCTGGCTCGACGTCGAACTCGATGAGGCCCGCTCGGAGCTTTTCTTGGCCGCCCTGAAGCTGCACGCCGCCTTCCTGCGCGCGGCAGCAGAGTTCACCCACCCCGGGCTCGATGCGGCCACCGACGTCGTCGCCGGGAACTGCCCGCACAACCTCGAGCCGGAGAAACTGACCGCCGCATGGCAGCTTCTATTCCTCGCCGTTCCCCTGGTCTGCACGACCTTCACCGCCGCGGCGCGCATGTTCCATTCGATCGGGCGCGAGGCCTTCGGATGGCTCGCGGTGGACGAAGCGGCCGAGGTCCGGCCCCAGATGGCCGTGGGAACGCTCGCCCGGGCTCGACGAACCATCGCGATCGGCGACCCTCTGCGTCTGGAGCCCACCGTCGCCGTGCCGATGAAAACGAGCATGTCGATCGCCTCGATGTACGGGACGGCCCAATGGCTCGCCCCGGGGGCTTCCGTGCAAACGCTTGCCGACCGCGTCAGCAGCTACGGCACGACCCTGCGCACCGGCAAGAGGGCCGACGGAGAGCCCTCCGCGGGCCTGTGGGTCGGCATCCCGCTGCGCGTTCAAAGCCACTGCTCTGAGCCGATGCACTCGATCCTCAATGCAATCGCCTACGACGGATCGCTTTTCGCCGGCGCGGCCGGCTCGCCTACGTCGATTCCGCAAAGCGCATGGATCGACATACCCGCAGACAATCCCGGAAGCCACGTGCAGCCCCTCGAGATCGACGCCGTCAGGAAGATCCTCGACAAGCTCAGACCCGAGGGGGTTTCCGCCGACCGCATCTTCATCGTCACTCCGTTCGCCCAGGTGGCGCGCGAACTGGAAATGCTTTCCTCGATCCACTGGCCGGGCTTGAGGACTGGAACGATCCAGCGCATACCGCGCGGCCGCTCCGAGGTGGTCATCCTCGTCTTGGGCGGCGACCCCGACCGGGCCGCGGCGAAGGTGAGGGTCACGAAGAACCCGAATCTCATCACCGCGGCGGTTGGCCGGGCGAAGGACCGCCTTTACGTCATCGGCGACCGCTCCGCCTGGTCGCAGTACCCATACCTCGACGTCGTCAGCGACCTGCTGGGCTGACACCGGGCCGACGCAAGTCGCGTGCCCCGTCGACGGCCAGACTCGCCGACGTCGACGGTCTGCTCGCCTGAACAATTCAAGCGGCATGCGGACGCGCGCGAACCCGGAGAGCGGCCGAATGCCGAAGGGACGGATTGGCCGCCTCAGTCGAGGTCGCCCGGTTCGACGACGTCGACGGCCTGCACGCCTTCTACCTCCGACAGGGCGCGAATGAGGGCGTCCTGCGGATAGGGGCCTTCGAAACGCATGACCACGCGCATTCCCGGCCCTTCCTCCGTCGTGATCGACGACGTCGAATTCACCGTGGCCCGGTACCCGTGGCGGGTTGCGGTCAGGAGGATTCGGCGCATGACGCCGTGCCCGGACTCGTATTCGATGACCGTCCGGTTGGTGTGGTGACTCGAGGGAAGCCTGTTCGACAGCGGCCCGAGCAAGAAAATGAGGGCATAATGCAGCAGAAGAACGACGATTGCAACCGGGATCATGTGGGCGCCGCACGCCATCCCCATCGCGGCGGACACCCACACCGTGGCCGCCGTCGTCAGGCCCTTGACGGTGTCGTTGTTGACGAAAATGACGCCCGCTCCGAGGAAGCCGATGCCCGAGACGATCTGCGCGGCGATTCGGGAACGGTCCAGGCCCGCCGCATCCGAGGGCGTAAACCCGTAGGCCGAGACCAGCGTGAACAGGCACGAGCCGAGGCCGACGAGCACATGCGTCTTAACGCCGGCGTTCTTCTGGTGGAATTGGCGTTCGACCCCGAGAAGCAGGCACAGAACAAAGGTCGCGACGACGGCGACGATTTGATCCGGGAGGTTGTGAAGGTCGAAGTTGCCCATGGGCGCCCCTTTGCGTGACTTCATACGGACTGAAGCTAACAGTCTACGTCGTTTGGCCTCGGAGCGGGAGAAGCGAAAACTCGGACGCGGGCGCCCCTTCGGCCGCGAACGTCTTTCACCCGCGGGCGCCTGCAAGCGCACATGCGTCGCCGCGGGGCGTCCCTTCGGCCTTTCCGACCGCGGGACCGGACGGGCCCGGCCCGTCTGTCCTCACCCGCTGGCGCCCGCAATCCTCACAGCGGGACGCACCCTCGCAGACGAAATGCCGCGAGTCGGTTTTCCAAGGCGCTGGCGGACCTGGCCGTGCAGCACGGTGCCCGAGACGACGGAGCCCGAAACCGGCGCCTCCCCCGCGAACACGGTGAACGTCCACGCCTCGCGCCGCTCCGAGTCGGGCATCTCGCGGCCGCATTGGAAGGTCAGGGCGCACCACAGCTGGCGGATCATGAGGGAACGGGTGTCAAAGCCCTCCACGGTGAAGACCTCGGACGGGGCGCCCGCGACGTCGTCATAGCTGCCCATCGCCAAACCCGCCGGCGACGTCGCCGCGACGAACAGGGTCCACGCGTCTGCCTCCTCGCAGGCATTGACGCCCTCGCCGATTCTCTCGTCTAGAAAATCGGGCTTGAGCACCTCGGGCTGATCTGCTCGGATTCCCTCCGGCGCCGGGACGCGCACGTCGAATCTCGACGGATCGGGCACGAGAAGCGGCTCGAACTCCGTCGCATCGAAGAACCGAGCCGTCTGAAAACGCTCGGCGAGGCCGCGGGCCGCATCCTCGGCGGCCTTCCAGACCGTTTTGTCGAACGCCTCAGCCAGGTATCCGACGTCGGGCAGCGGGAGGCCGGCCTCCGACAAGGCCGCCGCTGCCGACGGCGCGGCAACCCAACCGGACTCGGCGAGCTTGCGCATCGCCTTCCCGCTGATCTCCATTGCGCCGGTCACAGTCTCGCAGCCGCCTCTCCCGTCAAACTGCTTCGGCCGCCGCTTGCGCGTACTCCTCGTCGGTCACCGGCCTGCCCCATTCCACGGGCCCGTCGGGGCCTTTGAGCGTCACGGCGACATGCGTCATTTCGGCGTCGGGGACAGCCCCGTGCCAGTGGCGCACTCCCGCCGGAGTGTATGCGCTCTCGCCGGTGCGGACGCGCACGGCCGGCTTGCCCTCCTCTTTGTAAAGGGCCTCTCCCGCGGTCACGACGAGCAGCTGGGCCACGGGATGGGCGTGCCAGTTGTTCCGAGCCCCCGGCTCGAACGTGACCGCGCCCGCATTGAGCAAATCGTTGTCTTCAAGCGGATACAAGTAGGCGGCGCCGGTGAACGTCCCCTCGGGAAGCCGATCGCCGCGCGGGAAAATCTGAGCGTTCACGATTCCTCATCCTCCATGCGCAGAACACTTGTTTTCATCCTAATGGAAGGCGATGGCTTTGAAAACAGGCTCAAGGCCGGCAAAAGTCGCATGCCTCGGGCGAGGCCCCGCCAGCCCCGACGCTTCGCGCTGAGCTTGAAAACGAAGCGCACCGCGCCCGCTCTTCGCCTCGCCGCGTAGAATCGTTGCGCCGTTTCAACAGCTGTTTCAACAAAGGAGGAGTTCCATGTCCCAACATACCTGCGGATGCGGTCACGATCACGGCGAGAAGACCGAAAAAGCCGAGGAGACAGAGGCGAAGGCTTCGACGTCGGCGTCAGCCTATAAGATCCTCGACACCTCCGAGGACGAAGTCCTCGACGTCCACGCCATCCCGCACTTCGTCCGCCACGCGGCAATTCTCGGCGCCCTGGCCTCGCTGAACCCGGGATTCGCGCTGACGATCAAGGCGGGGCACCTGCCCGCTCCCCTTCTCGCCCAGGTCGAGCAGCTCCCGGGCTCTTTCGCCTACGAAGTCCTCGTCAACGGACCAGAGTTCTGGCTCGTGAAAATCACCCGCGAAAGCCTGTGACGCCTCTCTCGCCAATCGGCTCACCGGCCGGGAGCGGCGGTGAGCCGCCCCGGTGAGGCCGCTGAGGCTCGGCTTTTGCCCGGTCTTCTCCCCACGCCCGGGCCTGCCCGGTTGGCACTCCGCCCGCCCTCGGCGGGCGGCTGACGCCCACGATTGGGCCACACCCGAGGTGCCGGGCGTAGGATAGCCGGCATGAAAGTCGCATCTTCGCGCAAGAAAGGCGGCGCCGCGGCGCACGCCGGATCGGCGGGCCTCGGGTTGGCTGCCCTGGGGGTCGTCTTTGGCGACATCGGAACCAGTCCCCTATACGTTCTGCGCACGGTTTTCACGCTCGACGGCGGCGCCGTGCATCTGGACGAAGACGACATAACCGGCGTCATTTCCTGCATCATCTGGGTTCTCGTCCTCATCGTCACGATCAAGTACGTGTGTTTTGTCCTGCGCGCAGACAACGAGGGCGAGGGCGGGATTCTCGCCCTCGCCACAAGAGTCCGCCGCAGCCTGAGGCCCGGCCGGATCGCCTCCGCCGTCGCCCTCCTCGGCGTTTTCGGAGCAGCCCTGTTTTTCGGCGATTCCGTCATCACCCCCGCGATATCCGTCCTTTCCGCCGTCGAAGGCCTCGAGGTGACATTTCCCGATATGACCGAGTACGTCGTCCCAGCGGCGCTCGCGATCCTCTCCGCGCTTTTCTTGGCCCAGCGCAAGGGAACGTCGAAAATGGGAAGGGTCTTCGGCCCGATCATGCTGGCCTGGTTCGGAATTCTGGCGTGCATGGGGATTCCCCACATCGTCGGCAACCCGCGCATCCTCGTGGCGCTGTCCCCCGTGGAGACCGTCTCCTTCATCTCACGCCACCCGGGAACCACCTTCGTCGCTCTGGGCGCCATCGTTTTGGCTGTCACAGGCGCGGAGGCCCTCTATGCAGACATCGCCCATTTCGGGCGCCGGGCCATACAGGGCACGTGGCTCGCCGTCGTCCTGCCCTCTCTGACCCTGTGCTATCTGGGCCAGGGCGCCCTCCTCATCGACAGACCGCAAGCGCTGAGCAATCCCTTCTTCATGCTCGTTCCGAGCAGCCTGACCGTGCCCCTCGTCTTCATGGCCACCTTGGCTACCCTCATCGCCTCGCAAGCGGTGATCTCGGGCGCGTACTCGATCGCGCGGCAGGCCTCCCACCTGGGCTACCTTCCGCACATGAAGGTCAAGCACACCTCGGCCACCGAGTCAGGCCAGATCTACCTTCCGGCCGTCAATCTGCTGCTTTTCGTCTCCGTCGCATCGATCATCCTCATTTTCCAGGACTCCGAGCGGCTCTCCGCAGCTTACGGACTGGCGGTCACCACGGATTTCCTTCTGACGACGTCGCTCCTGTTGCTGCTCACCCGGGCGGGCTGGCGCTGGCCAGGATGGGCGACGGGTTTGGCCGCCGCGGTGCTCCTGGCCGTGGAACTTCCACTTTTCGCGGCAAACGTCACGAAGATCGCGACGGGCGGCTGGCTTCCGCTCTCGATCGCGACGTTCATGCTCGTTGTCATGACCACCTGGAGGCGCGGCGAGGAACTCGTGACGCATTCGCGCAGAGCCGGCGAAGGAAGCCTTTCCGAGTACCTCCAGGGTTTGGCGGCCTCCGCCATTCGGCGAATCCCCGGAACAGCCATCTACCCCCATTCGATGCTCACGACTACGCCCCTCGCATTGAGGAAGAACACGGAGATCAATCGAGTGCTGCACGACAACGTCGTCATCGTCTCGATCAAGACCCTTACCACACCACACGTTCCGCGTTCTAAGCGGGTGATTCTAGACGAGATCGCCTCGCCGGTGCGAGGCGTCACGCATATGACCGTCCGCTACGGATTCATGGACGAACGCGACCTGACGGAGACCATCCGCCACGGCCAGCGGACCCTCAAACTTTCCTGGAGGCTCGACGACGAAGTCTTCTTCATGCTCTCCCACATCCACATCATGGAGGGGAGCAAACGCTCGATGTGGAAGTGGCGCAAGAAGCTCTTCATCGGCCTTTCCCGCGTTTCGGCCTCCCCCTCGTGGGTGAACAAGCTCCCCAAGGACAGAACGGCGGAGATATCGATGCGCGTCCTGATCTAGACCCGTGCGGCGCGCGCATGCGAAGGAGCCCCCGCGTGAAGGGCGCCCCGCCACACGAGCAGAGCCCCGCGTGAAGGGCGCCCCGCCGCACGAGCAGAGCCCCGCGTGAAAGGAGGCCCGTCCGAAGCGCGCCCCGCCACATGAGGCAGAGTCCCGCGTGAAAAGCGCCCCATGCGAAGCACGCCCGTCGCGCGAAAACTGCCGTCGCCCCGGCTGCGTCGAAGAGCCCCTCCGCGGCTTCACCGGGGCGGCCCTGAGTAAACGTCCTGCATCCACTGGACGCTCGCCTTCGGGTCGACGGCGAGCACGGCCTCCTCGGCCTCGTCGTAAACGGACTCGACGCTGTCCGGCCCATCCTGTCCGCCCGAGAGGATCGAGAGGCGAACGCATCCCGAGTCCTCCCAGCGCCGGACCGACGCCCCTCCCCACAGTCCGAAGGCTTCGCGAGACCCTCGGCCTTCCGGGTCGGGGGTGAGCCCGAGCATCCACGCATCGAGCGCATCCCGCACAGCCTTCCAGGCGTTCGCCGACGGCGCCGGGGCGCAAACCTCCGTTGGAGAGCGTGGAGCGACCGCCTCCCGGGCACCCGCCGACGGCACGATTTTCACCGACACTTCGACGAGGCAATCTTCGGTCCAACCTTCCACGCCGCCCGCCCACCCGGGTCTGGCCTTCGCCGTCGCGCGCCGCCAACCGCCTCGCCGTTCGGACGCACCCCTGCCACCCCTGCGAGCATCGCCAGCGCCGTCGTTCCGAATACCGTCTTTCTGGCCGTCGACGTTTCCGCCCACGGAATCCAGACAGCTTTCGCCGCCTCCAAGTCCGCCGGCGTTCCTGTGCCCGCCCTTGCCCGCGCGGCCCCGGCAGCTTTCGCCGTCCCTGGCGCTGTCGCCTCTGTTTCCCATGCCGCCATTATCCAGCCAGAGTCTAAGCGCCGCTCGGCTCGCATCGACCAGGGTGCTCTGACCGCGCCCATCGACGGGCTGGTCAAAACGAATCGACGGGCTGGTCAAAACGAATCGACGGGCTGGTCAAAACGAAGAAGCGCGACGGGCCTGCCGGGACAAGACGACAAGACGGCGACGGCGATCCGCCTCCTGTGCAAAACCGACGCAGCCTGTATGCTTGGCAACATGACCGAACTTGGAGTCACAGGAGAGCATACAACCGACGGAATCCCGCACGGTTCAACAAGTCTCACCCCTTTTCTCGCCATCATCGGCGCGGAGGAGGCCTTGGACTTCTATCGCTCGGTGTTCGACGCTCGGATAGTCGATGTCACGGAATTCGACGGCGTGGTGGTCCACGCCGAGCTCGACTTCGGGAGCGGCAAGCTGCAGGTGGGCGAACCCAATCCCGAGTACGGCCTGGTCCCGCCGCCTTCGGAGGGCGCCTGCTATTCCTTGGGCCTGTATTGTCCCAACGTCGACGACGTCGTGTCGCGGGCCCTCGCCGCGGGCGCAACCCTGCGCGAAGAGCCGAGTACCTTCATCTCCGGCGACCGCTACGCTTCGATTCTCGACCCGTTCGGCGTGCGATGGTCGATCATGTCCAGGGTCGAAGACATATCCGAAAGCGAGAGCGCTCGGCGCGTGGCCGAGTGGGCCGCCGGGCGCGCCACGAGCTGACCGAATTGTTTCACTGACCGCTCTCTTTTGCAGACTGCGCTCGCACTCCGAAGCGCTCCGCCTTCTAACCGATCGAAACCGACACTCGCCCTCAGAGAGCCGAGCCACCTTTGCGCCGACCGCGCCCGCGCGCGAAACCTACGCCGACCTGCTCGCCTGGGCGCTGGAGAATTCCATAGATTGCGCGGGACATTCGGGGCTGACCGACGCTGAGGAACGCGAGCTCCTCGACGCCCTCGACCGAGGCTGACGGCCTGCCGGCCCGAGCCGAGTGCGGCCCACAGGCTCCCCTCGGATTCAGCGAGTGCGGACGCCGCGAATGACTATGGCGGATATCACGGCCAGTGCCGCGGACGCCCCGCCAAGCCACGCGAAGCTGCCCGTCGCCGTGAGGATCGCGGCCCCCGCCGACGAAGCGACGAACTGCGCAAAATACTGAGCGGCGCCGTTGAGCGCCAACGCGGTCCCTTGCAATCGCGGGTTGAGAGTGGCGGCGAGAGTCATGAATGCGGGCTGCGCAGCGACGACGCCGACGCTCCAGACCATCTGGCCGAGCACGGTCACGGCCACGGGGCCCGGCGAGAAGACGACCGCCGTCACGCCAAGGGCGGCGGCGCCTCCCGCGACCGCCGTATAGGAGGCGGCGTGCCATCGCGCGAGCAGACGCCCGCCTACGACCGCGCCGACGATTCCCGCCGCGCCCGCCGCGAGCGTCACCCAGGACATTTCGGCCGCCCCGAAGCCGTAGCGGTCCTCGTAGAACGCCCCGATCGACGTGTACGCGACGGCGAATCCCGCGTGCCACAAACCGGTGCTCAGAAGGAGGAAAAGAAGCCCGCGATGGGTCAGCGCCGCCTTCAGCATTCCTGCGACGGCAGCGGACGCGCCGCCTCGCGGCCCGTCGCCCGTCGCGGATTTGCCGTCGCCCGCGCGCCCATCGGCCTTCCGCGATACGACGCCGGAGAAAACCCGGACCGCCGGGAACATTGCGAGAAAGCCGGGAATGGCAATGAGAAGGAAGGTCCACTGCCAGCCGACGGCGGAGGCCAGAAGCGACCCGATCGGAACTCCGACGACGGTGGCCGACAGCAGCATGCCCGTGACCACTCCGACATTCGCGCCGCGCGTTTGCGGCGTCGAACGGCTGACGACCTCGCCGAAGACCGTCGGCATGACCATCCCCGCGCCAAGCCCCGCGAGCGCGCGGCAGGCGAGGCCCATCGCGAGATTCGGCGCAGCGAAGGTCAAAGCCGTGCCCGCCCCGAAGACGGCCAATCCCGCGACGGCAACCGGCCGGCGGCCCCGATAGTCCGCCAGCGCCCCGAAGAAAGGACTCGTGGCTGCGTACGCCAGGGCGTATGCGGCCACGAGGAGGGCGGAGAGCGAGGCGGAAGCGCCCCAGCTTTCGAGTATTTCGGGGGCGATCGGGGCCACGACCATGGAGTCGCAGCCTACGAGGAAGGCGACGGCGCCGCCCAGAATCACGGCCGGGCGCGCTGTTCCCGAGCCGTTCCTTTTCCCCGCGGGACTTCCAGCTTCGTTGGCCGAAGGCTTTCCGCCATGCCCGGCACGCCCCATCTCGGCCTCGGAGACATCTGCGGCGCCCTTCGGATCTTCCGCTGTCTCTTTGCCGCTGCTCGCCTCGTTCTCCGTGTGACTCATTTTCAACACATCCTTTGTTCGATGTTCGACGAAGATAGAACAACGGTAATGCAATACTAGAGGAATGGCAAGGAGTGTTCATCCCGACCTCGCGGACGTGCCCCTGACCGCGGTGCTCGCGGCGCTTTCGGATCCGCTGAGGCTCGGCGTGGTTCGCCTGCTCGCAGACGGGTCCGAAAGGCAATGGGGCGAGTTCGATGCGCCCGTCTCCAAATCGACGCTTAGCCACCACATGAAGGTGCTGCGAACCGCGGGGATCACGGCCACGCGGGCCGAAGGGACCAGATGCTACGTCCATCTGCGGCGCGAGGAGCTAGACGAAAGGTTCCCCGGCCTCCTCGGCTCGATCCTCGACGCGCAAGGCCAAGGGGCGGCGCCGGTCAAGCTCAGGTAGCGCGACGTTTCGCATCGCGTCGTCGTAGCGGACGCCGCCGCCTCGGGCACGCCGCCATGCGCCTACGGCGAACCGAGACCCGACCGCCAGGGCCTGCGCCCGATCGCACGGGCGAGCCGCCGCATACGGCCTACGAGAGGAGGCTGATGCGCTCGCGCACGTGCTTGCCGGCCTCTATCTCATCGATCAGGCCGATAGCGTAGTCCGCATAGCTCATGGCACTCTCGCCGTTCGAATTCAACGTGAACTCCTCCCCCGCCAAAATGTAGGATCCGGTTCGCTCGCCGTCGGCCCGGAAATCGAGGGGCGGGCTGACGTAGGTCCACGCAACGTCTCCGCGCGTGCGCAGACAGTCGAGCCCGTCGGCCATCGCGGAGGCCACAGGCTTGAACTGCTCGGGCATCTGAGGGCTTTCCAGCACCCGGGTCGTGTGATCGCCGTCGATGTACAGGCTTCCGGCGCTGCCGACCACGACCAGCCGCGTCGCGGTCCCTGCGAGGATCGATGCAAGATGCTCGAGGTGACGCTTATGCAGCGGGAGGTCCTCAGGCCTCGACGTTCCGAATGCGTCGACGACGGCGTCAAAACCCGCTAGGTCGCCCGCCGTCAAGTCGAAGACGTCGCGCACCAGGGCGCGCCCGGCGGGGGTTTCGACGTCTCGGCGGACGATTGCCGTGACGTCGTGCCCGCGGGCGGCCGCTTCGCGTGCGATGAGAGAACCGGATTTTCCGTTCGCTCCGATGACGCCGATCTTCAGCGGCCCGCAAGGCATTTCGGCTTCAGGCGTTTCAGCTGCGGCTGTTTTCATGACGCTCCTTTTCATGGCGTTCTTTTGAATGGGCTTGCGGAACCAGGCTAAGGTTCTCGGTGTAAATTTGAAAGAAGGCACTTTAAAGTGCTGTAGGAACCTACAGGAAACCAATGCGGAATATGAACGAAAATCAAGCATCGCATACGCAAGGGCGCCAGCTGCGGGAGTCGGAGGCCGTGTCAGAAGAGCCGCGCCCGCGGCCCCAGGCTTCGCAGCCCGCGCAGAAGACGGCGGCCCATGCCGCGCACGCGCACTCCCGGCCCGACCCTCAGGAGACCCGCACCCCTCGGCAGGCACACTCCCCTCGGGAGGATCAAGCCGCGGACGGTCTCCCGGACTGCCCTGTGGAAGTCGCGCTCGGCTTCATCTCCAGCCGGTGGCGCATCCTCATCATTCGGGACCTGCTCAAGGGCACATGCAGATTCAGCGAATTGCAGCGTTCCGTACGCGGAATCTCGCAGAAGATGCTCACATCCAATCTGCGCGCGATGGCCGATTGCGGGCTGGTCACGCGAACCGCCTACGCCGAGGTCCCGCCTAGAGTCGAATACGCGCTCACGGAGCTGGGCATGAGCCTCTCCCCCGTCTTCGCCGCCCTCGAATCTTGGGGCGAAGAGTACAAAGAGAGGGTTGCGTCGCAGGCATGCGGCGCGACCGAGGGAAAGTAAAGGCACGGAAAGAAAGGCTGGGCGAAACAACATGAAAGCCGTGGTGGTTTACAAGGCCGGGCGGAACCGTGTGCATCACAGGGTTGCTCGGCGGGCAGTGGACCCTTGACGGCTTCGACCCCATCGTGGACACAAACGGGGGATGCCTGACTGGATTCTATTCAGGCGACGTCGACGGCGAAAAACTGCAAGCGCTCATCTCGACGATCGAAGACCGCCAGATCGACGTGAAGCCAGAGCGGACGTTCCGCCTGAGCGAGATGCGGCAAGCCCACTCATACCTTGCCTCCCGAGATTCCTTCGGCAAAGCCGTGGCCATCCCGGAATTCGACGAATGAGCCCGCTCCGAGCCTGGGCAATGTCGATGGCTGGCTCGGAGAGGTCGTCGATGGCCAGCTCGGAGCGGTCAAAGAAATCGAAGACCACAAGGAAGCCTGTAAGCGGTCACGCGGGCAAGAAAGCGGACCAATTAAGCGTAATCGATATTGCGATCGGGTTGCAGACGCTGAAAACGATCGCCAGGATCGAGTAAACCTTGTTTCTTGCCTTTCCCTCTTTCGAGGAGAAAACCAGGCCGACAATTCCCAGGGCCAATCCTGCAACGGCCCAAACCCCGGCAAACAGCATCAGGACGGCGAAGAGGAAGAAGTTGACCATCCCGCCGTCGTCGGGAAACGCGCCGGGATCGGCGAGCGGCGCTTCAAAGAAATCATGGATGCCTTTCCTGAAGAGAAGCACCGCTGCGACGTTCGCGAGCAAAGCGGAGACGGACACCCAGAATCCGGCCACCCCCAGCGACCCGCGCGAGCGCTTCGCAGGCTTTTTGCCGCCCCACGCGCTTCCTCCGACCGGACGGGGCGCCTGGGCATCGGTGTAAAAGTCGCCCGGCTGCTGCTGATTCCAATCATATCCAGGATGGCTGGCGCCGCCGTAGCTGCTGTTTTCGTACATTTTCATTCCTTCCCGCTTGCCGTCAAGTTTTGTTTGCGCATCCGAAACGGATGGGGTGAAGACTTCTTGCATTCTATCTAGAGACGCCCCGCCCAAAAAACGAATGGCTGGGGCGAAGTCCACCCCTGTCTCATCCCAAACTCCGCCCTTGCCGACGTTCAATGTTCGCGCTAGTCGAGTACCAGGATCCGCGCGTCCCCACTGCCGCCTTTTTCAAGCAGAGTGTCCTATTTTCATGCAGACTGGCATTGCGCAGAGGCGAAAGCATACGTACGATGAAGCGGGTCAGCCCGTCGTCTCCAGAGGGTCGTCGACTTCGTCCGAAAGGCGAGGCCCTCGGGGCAATTGCGAGGCCCTCGGGGCAATTCCACGCGAGTGAGCCGAATGCTCCCGGGCCTGGAAGCACGGGACCTGGAACAAGGATGGACAACAAAGAAGCGCGAGCCTAGGCAAATGGAACTGAAGTCTGAGTACATGTTGTTGAGCGCGCCGTATCGCTTTGAATTGCATCATCTCACGCCCCTCGCTCCGAGCGTGGTAGCCGAGGACCTGCTGTCGGTCGCGATACCTCAGCGCGCGTCCGAAAGCCGCGATTCGGCGATGAAGGACCTGACCGAGTGCGCAATGAGAAAGCTTGCCGCAGCAGACGAGAGGGCCGGAACGGAAGACGGCGCGTCCGCACTGCGGCTCATCGCGGACGTCTACGGAAGATTTCCCGACGAGGCGCGCATTTCGAACGATCTTTCCTTTGCTGTGAAAGAGATGTATCTTCCCGGGTCCGGCGGCGGCGCCGGTGAGGCCGCCGTCGGACCCGCGGCACAGGCCTCCGATGCGCCGCGGCCCCCGGATTCGACGCAAACTCTCGATTCGGTCCGCGCCCTCGCGCCGCGCCTGGGCCCATTCGAAAAACTCGGCGTCAAGAAGGCGAACGAGGCCGCGAAGGAGAGCCTCGCATTCCAGCCCGCGAACCTCGCAATCGATCAGACGAGCCGCGCGGCCTCCTCCAAGCAGTGGAGGGTTCCCGCGTGGCTCATGGCAGTCGCCGACAACCGCGGCCCCTTGGGCTTGAACGACGCCTTCGTCGTCTTTCTGCTGTCTGCGGCCTATAGTTCGCGGCTCATCGACGACGAGGCAGCGGCGGAAGCGATCGAACATTATGGAGGGAAAATCGCCGCTTTATACACGGGATGGGAGCAGTTCCTTGCCTCGTGCGCTTTGGGCGCCATCCTTGCCGGCGAACCGTCAAACGGCGACTCGAATGACGGGAGTCTGTTGAGCGCCGTCTACGGCTTCGCGGTCTCGCCCGCCCCCGTGTTCGAAGCCGCCGAGTTTTGGCCTCGCCCTAACCTGAGCTGGCTCGCCGAGAATCTGGCGCCCCTGTTGCCCGCGCAGACGCTCGCCGAATACAAGGCGCACGTCAATGCCGTGAAACCCCCTGCGCCGAAGGCCTCGCATGCTCTCGGCCCCCAACGGTTCGCGTCCCGCATCCTCTTCGAGGAGGCAAGACGGGTCCTCGCCCACAATTCGGCCAGCCAGGCCGAGTACAGGCGCTGCTGCGAGGCCGCCGACGGCATTTGGGCTGAGACGGCGCGCCGCCACGGGGTGGACTTCATTCTTCTCGACCCCGCCAACGCCGCAGCCGTCCATCTGCCCGACCTGTCTCGCAAGAAAGGCTCGGAACCCGCGCACTCGAACCGGTTTTGGCCGGCTTTCAAGGCACTCAAGGACGAAGTCGAGGGCGTGCCTTTCGCCTGGATGGACTGCCCCGGACCCGCGGGCTTCCTCATGACGTCGTCGTGCGTCTACCGAGTCGCGCGCGAAACGGAGGCCGCGACGCCGACGACGACGCAGATCCCCTGGGACCGAACGGAATTCCGATGCGCGGCAACCGACTCGAACCGCATAGCGATTTCGATCGGCGGCGAGGCGACGCGTGAACTGAACGTCGACTACGAGGCGTTGGGCCTGCCCGGCGCCTACCGCGACAAGGACCCGGAAATCGTGGCCGCCGTGCTCAACCCTCACATCGAGCGGCTCGATTCCTTCTTCGCCGACCTCCCATGGCGGGTCATGGACTGGCAGTGGCACGAAGGGTGAGGCCGCAGGAAGGTGCGCGGGGCGGCGAGCTCCTTCCCCTGCAGCGGCGGGGCCCTTGCGGCGGGCGCTCTGCCCTGCGGCAGGCACCCAAGCGGCGGTCGAAGCCTGGGCCCGGCTCAGCCGTCCGGATGCGTCATCTGACGGCCCAGCTCGGAAGGCCCACCATGTAGCTCTCGATCGGCCCTTGACCGAAGTTGTCGGCGAAGACGATTCTGCTCAGATCTCGCGAGGCGCTCGCCTGCGGCTTGAAGAAATCCGGGTCGCTGACCGCTTGGGGGGCCGCGTCCTTCGACGAGCCGCCGATCGCGGAAGCGTTCGTTCGAACGTTGGCCACGCTCAACGCCTGCCCGCCGGCTTTCAACTCGACCAGCCACACCTTCCGGTATTCGGCTCGCTCCTGAGGCGCCGCTTCGTCCGAAACGTCGTCTTTCTTCTCCCCATACGTCGAGACCACGGCCCACCCGGGCTTGTCGTACGCCTGTCCGCTGATGTCCAACGTATAGTTTTCGCCGTTGGCGGGGTACAGGCTGCGCAGGTCGATGCGCTCGTGGGAGTCGAGATCGGTGGCGGAGAGTTGGTTTTTGCTGTAGTCGGCAAAAACGTAATAGTCCTGCTTTTGTGGGCCGTATGCCATGTCCGCGTGCTTCGACGTCGTCGGAAGCTCGAAAGAATCCGTCAGGTCGCGGGTGTAGACGCGCGTTCCTCCGGCGTCCCCGGGCCACGAGACGACGACGTGCCTCCCGCTGGGCGAGGCGCTGACATAGTCTGGGGAAGCTCCGGGCCTAGGGAAGTTCTTGGCGTCCAGCGTGCCGACGATTCGCTTGTCCTTGACGTCGAGCACGACCAGGCCATAGACGTTCCTGGTCCGAGTCGCCTCGTCGTGCCTCGTCGCGATGAGGGCGAGATAACGACCGTCGGCGCTGGTCATGCTCCGGCCTTTCGTTGAAAACGACGTGGCCTGAGACCACGGCGTCCTGCCCGAGAAATCGAACATGACTTCGCCTTTTTCGGTCTCGACATTGTACGTCCACCACGTAGTCCCGCCGTCGCGCAAAGTGAAGTGCAGCAGGTTCGGATTCGAAGCGTGCCAGATCGGCTCGCAATTGCCCTTGAGTTCGCCGAGTTTCTTGATCTGTTTGAATGTGGCGGCGTCGTAAAGGTACCAGGCGCCCTGCCCGTCGCGCGCGATGAAACGAGTGTTGTCGGCGTTGAAGGCCTGCTTGCGCGAGTTGTCGTGGCGCACAAAGCTGCCCTCGGCCTTGCTGGCGTCCGTCGCCCGATAGATGAAAGTTTTGTTTACGGGATCGAGCGCCGCCGACTTCTTCAGGTCGTCCGCGACAGCGGGCTTTTCCATGGCGCCCGCAGGGTCTGCAGACAGAGCCGCGAGACCGAAACCCCGATCGTAAAGCGAGTCGAAAGGGTTCGACGGCTTGGGTTCCTCGGGTTTGACGGCCGTCCTCGTGAAATCGTCCGAGGGGGAGGGAGCGCCCCGGCGACCCGAGGACGCCGTCGGCTTAGCTTCGCCAGCCTTGTGTCCGCTTGCCCCGGCACGGGCGCCAGGCGACGTCGAAACCCCCGGGCTCGGCGACTGCCCCGGTCCCGTCGAGGAACTGTCCGCGTCCGATCCGCGGCAGCCCGCCAGAACCAGCACCGCAGCGACGCAAACGGCGCCGACACGCGCCGAAGAAAGGGGCCAGGTGCTCATAACTCAACGCTACTTTCCGCCATGGACGCGGGCAAGGCAAAGATAGTACGGTTTTCAATGAATTTCGTCATCCCCTTTGCGGGATGCCCTGCCCCTACGGACCGAAGGCCCAGGATCGGGGGCCGGAAGGATCGATCGGGAGCCGAAAAGATCAAAAGCCCCGTTCATTCGCGCGGCCGGGAAGGCGAAGTCCGCCCCCGCGCGGGAATGACCGATTTCATGAGCCTGTTGCCTTTCCTTCCGGTTCCGACGAAGGACGCAAGCAGCGAACGCCCCCATGGGCGCTTGAAAACCGACATGGCAAGGGCTCGCGCCGTCCCGCCTGCCCTGCCCGCCGGGGTGAAGAACGCCCTGTTGCGCGCACCGACTTTCTGGTAGTGCCTGATGAACGGACGCGACCTGGCCTCCCACTCTTCGAGCGCCCCCTCGACGTCGCCCCTCCTCTGACCGATGATCGCGGTCAGCAAATTCGCGCTCGCCAGCGCGGTGGAGGCCCCCATCCGCGAGTACAGGGTCAGGCACCATCCGGCGTCGCCCATGAGCACGACCCGCCCCTTGTGCCATCGGTCCATCCGGACCTGCACGGCCTCGTCGAAAAGGCTCTCGTCGGCGCGTTCGAGCTGATCGATCGCGGCCTTGACCTGCGGGGCCGCTCGCGGGCCGTACACCTCGCGGATTCGAGCGGCAGGCGAGGCGGCCGCGAACTCGGCGGCGACGTCGTCGGCCTTGTAGCTGAACATGACGGTGGCCGGACGGTCCTTGAAGGGAAACACCCAGAGCGATTTGCCGGCCTCGGCGAAGGTCGCGCCTTGGCCGCGTTCGAGCCCCGGAAGATCCTCGGGAATCTGGGAGGCGACGATCATGTATCCCAAATGGCGAATGTATTTCTCATCCGGCCCGAAGACCAGTTTGCGGACCGTTGAATGCACGCCGTCGGCGCCCACCAACAGGTCGTAGCGCTCGCGGCTTTCCGTGCCGTCCGAGGAGTCTTTGAGCCACACGTCGACGCCGGCGCCGTCCTGCTCGACGCGCGTCGGCACGGTCGAATACCGCACGTCGACCTTCGGATCAAGCGCATCGATCGCCTCGTAGGCGGCGTTTTCAATGTCGCTGCGGAGCACGAGCCACGGGTCGCCCGGAAGGTCGCCGAAACCGAGTCCCCGACGTTTTTCGCCGTTTTTGCCCAGTGCGTAGTTGTCTCGAACTTTGGGCGCCCTGTTGCGCATTCCATCGAATCCCAGCTGTTTCGCAGCCACTTTGCCGGCGGCGAAGAGCCCGACGAAGTAGCCTCCGCGGCGACGCTCGGGGGCGCGCTCCACGACGGTAACGTCCCAGCCGCATTCGTGCAGGCCCTTGGCCATAGCCATGCCGGAAATCCCGAGCCCGACGATCAGTGCGCGCTGTGAGTCGTTTCGTTCCTTCATGACTCGAACATAAACGATCCCGATGAGGTTCCACTGCGGGCATCCACAATGCGAGCGCAGGCGCGTCGCGGGCGCCTGCCCGGCAAAAGCCCGCTCGGGAAAGCGTCTCTTCGCTGCGCGCATCTGATACGGGCATCTGAATCGCTGACAATCGTCACTCGAAGCCCCCTCCGATGGACTGCGCGGCGCCCGACCCGTTACAGTTCCAATAGAAAATTTCACGGGTAAACCGCACATGAACGCCAAAGGCATGCGACGGACCGGCGCTCGGGCCCACGGGCCTAGGCGTTTTCCGGGCGCCCCGTGAATCGCCGATGAGAAGGACAAGGGATTTGACGAGCGAGCAGCCGACGACAGCGAACAGCGCCTCGGACGGCGCGGCGCCGGAGGGGCGCATGCCGTCGGGGAAATCCATGCAAGAAGGGCGCATGCCAGAAAAGCACGCGCTGGACGGTGTGACGTCGGACGGCCATTCGGTGATGTCGGACGGGACGCTCGCAGCGACTGAGAACCCGACGGGCCCGAGCGGCAAGAAGGGCCCGAGCCGGGCCAAGGAGCTCGGCGCGCGCATCCTGGTGTTCACTGTGCAGGCTTTTGCCGTGTGGCAGGCGGTCGCCCTGCTCCTGCTGGCCTTCGTTCCGGATTTCGTCTACGACGTCGCCCGCGTCCTCAATGTGACGAACATCCCCTCCTATCCGACCCTGTTGTCCTTCTTCCTGCTCACATTCCTTTCGCTGGGGCTTTTGCGGCGTCAGCGCGCCGCGCTGTGGCTGTCTGTGGCGATGTGGCAGATCTCCGTGATCGTCACACTGGCGGTCGCAACCGTCCTTTCTCACATCAACTCGGGCTCTTCTGAGCGATTCCGCCCGCACGGCTGGCATTATCTCGTGTCCGTCGCATTCGCTTTGTTCGTCGTCGCGAGCGCCTTCTGGATGCGCAGCGCCTTTCCCGCCCGCTTGGCTCCCGGAGCTTTGCGGCGGGCGTGCCTCGTCATCGTTTTGGGGTTCGCGACGTCGGCCGGATTCGCTTTTTTTGCCCTGGAAACGGCAGGGTTCGGCAGACTTCCCTTCCACCACGCGGTCAACTGGAGCATTTCCGTGGCGCTCGGCCTTCCGTCCGACCAGCGCCCCTTCCGCTCCCCCATCGAAGGTCCGTACTGGGTGGAGACGGCATCGGGAGTCATCTCGGTTGCGACTCTCGTGTTGGCCATCGCCGTCTTCCTCCGCGCCGCGCCGCAGAACGCCCAAAGGGATTACGACGACGAACTGGCGGTGCGGCGGCTCCTCGTCGTCGGCGGCTCGGCGGATTCGCTCGGGTACTTCGCGACTCGGGACGATCGGCGAACGGTCTTCTCCCCCGACGGCAAGGCCGCCCTGTCGTTTCGCGTGGTCTTCGGCGTGTGCTTGGCCGCGGGCGATCCCATCGGAGACAGGCAATCATGGCCCCAGGCAATTGCGAAATGGCTGGAGCACGCGCGTTCCTACGGCTGGGTTCCCGGAGTCATCTCAGCCAGCGAAGACGGGGCGAGGGCGTACCGCGCCCAGGGGCTTAGGGCAATCGTCCTGGGCGACGAAGCCGTCATCGACGTCGCCTCCTTCCGGCTCGGAAGCCCGGAGTTGCGAGCCGTCCGCAAGGCGATCGCGGGGCCGACGAACGCCGGATACCGGGTGCAGGTTCGACGTCAGTCGGAGATTCCCGCGGACGAGCTGGCGGAGCTCGTCGAGATCGCCGACGTGTGGCGGCGCGGCGGCCCCGAACGGGGTTTTTCCATGGCGTCCGGGCGGATCGGCGATCCGCGCGACGGGCGCACGGTGATCGTCACCGCGCACACGGCCGAGGGCCATGTGTGCGGCCTCCTGTCTTTCGTCCCGTGGGGCCGCCGGGACGTCTCTTTGGATCTTATGCGGCGTTCCCCGGCCGCGGTGTCCGGCGTCACTGAGCTCATGGTCACCCAGCTGATCGCGAATGCCGACAGGCTTGGAATCACGCAAATCTCTTTGAACTTCGCGATGTTCCGGGAATCCTTCGCCCGCGGCGAGCGCATCGGCGCCTCCCCGTTGGAGAAGCTCAACCGGAAGGTTTTGGTCTTCGCCTCGCGCTGGTGGCAGCTTCACTCTCTCTACCAGTCGAACGAAAAGTACCTGCCGCAATGGCGCCCGCGCCTGCTCTGCTACGGCAGCACGGCGCAGCTGACCCAGGTGCTCATCGCCGTCGGGCAGGCCGAAGGCTTCGTCCCCGAGCTTCCCCGCACCTTCCAGCGCCGCTCCCGAGCATCGCAGCTCAACCTTCCGGAGACGGCGGCAAAGCTGGCCGAGGCCGTGCGCAAACAGGAAGAGGAGCTTTTCACGCCGACCGTGCCGGAGCGGCGGCTTTCCGAGCAGCAGCGTATTCGCAGGGAGAAGTTGGCGCGCCTGATCGACGCCGGCATCGACCCCTATCCCGCCAGCGTGCCGAGAAGCCACGCGCTCAGCGACGTGAGGGACGATTCGGGGGCCGTCTCGGTGGTCGGACGCGTTGTGCGAGTGCGCGACCACGGCGGCGTTCTTTTCGCGGACCTGCGCGAGGGAGGCGTGGAACTCCAGGTCATGTTCACCGCCGACCGCCCCGAAGCCGGACTCGCGCTCTGGAGGGAGACCGTCGATCCCGGCGACCTCGTCCGCGTTGCGGGCACGGCTTGCCGCAGCCGCTCCGGCGAGCTCAGCGTCCACGCGGAGAGCTGGAGCATGGCCGCGAAATGCCTCACCCCTCCCCCGGACAAACACCGGGGGCTGCGCGACGCCGAAGTACGCGTGCGGCAACGCCACATGGACCTTGCGCTCGGCGGAGAGGCGCGACGCCGCCTTCTCGCGCGCAGCGCGGCCGTGCGGGCGATCCGGGGAAGGCTTGCCGAGCACGGCTTCGTCGAAGTCGAAACGCCTATGCTCAATCGCATCCACGGCGGGGCGAACGCGCGGCCGTTCTCGACGCACATCAACGCCTACGACCTCGATTTGACCTTGAGGATCGCGCCCGAGCTATATCTCAAGCGGCTGTGCGTCGGCGGATTCGAGAAGATCTTCGAGATCGGCAAGAATTTCCGCAACGAGGGCGCGGACTCCACGCACAACCCCGAGTTCACGGCCCTGGAAGCCTATGAGGCGCACGGCGATTACACGACGATGCGCAGGCTCGCCGAGGATCTCATTCGGACGGCGGCGTGGGCGGTCCACGGAAAGGCCGTCGCGCCCGCACCCGACGGCGGCGTCGTGAGCCTGGACGGCGAATGGCCGGTCGTATCCGTGCACGCGGCGGTCTCGCGGGCCGTCGGCGCCGACGTCACCCCGGACACGCCCGCGGACGAGCTTCAGCGGCTGTGCCGGGAGCGAGGCATCCGCTACGCCGCCTCGATGACCGCGGGAGACCTCGTGAGCGAGCTCTACGAGGAGCTCGTCGAAGGCGGTACGACCGCCCCCACGTTCTACACGGACTTCCCGGTGGAGACCTCGCCGCTGACGCGGCGCCATCGAGACGATCCGCGCCTGGCCGAACGCTGGGACCTCGTCGCATTCGGCATGGAGCTCGGCACCGCCTACACCGAGCTGACCGACCCGATCGATCAGCGCCAGCGGCTCACCGAGCAGTCCTTGCGGGCAGCGGCCGGCGACCCCGAGGCCATGGAGGTCGACGAAGAGTTCCTTTCGGCCCTCGAATTCGGGATGCCCCCCACCGGCGGCCTCGGCCTGGGCATCGACCGGATAGCGATGTTCCTGCTGGGCGCTTCGATTCGCGAGACCCTCGCTTTCCCGTTCGTCCGCCCGGAGGCTCGCTCCGCCCGCTGACGATCGGAAGCCCGCCTCGCCAACTTGAGGGCCAGAGGCTGTGTTGGCGCCTGGCAGGCGGCCCGGCTCTTCTGCACTTGGACAGTTCTGAGGGCAGAGCAGCGTGCGGTGCGGCGCCGGCCGAGCTCAGGCGGGCTATGGGCGCGTGCGGACCAAGCCCGGGCGACGTCGCGGTTTACTGGCTTTGAATGTGGCGCACAACTAGATCCGGCCTCGTCAGTGGGAAAACGTGATTCTGGCCGGTCAGCATGATCGTTCGGGCGTGCAGCTTGCGCCCCAGATCCCACTGGCTGCGCAGGAATCGGCGCTGCTTGCCGTTGCCCGCGCCGACGAGGAGCAGCGGCGCCGGACTGCGACGTCGCACGACGTCGGCGTCGAGCAGAGCGTCGACCCGGGCGGCATGCTCCCAGCTGGCCGAGAGCTGCTCGGCCAGGCGTCGGCTGTTTTCCCGCGTCCCGTAACGCGCACGCGCCTCGTCAATCGGAAGAGTGTCTTCGCTTCCGGTGGTTTGGCGGATTCCCCATCGGCGAATCCTGGGGCCCACGCGCCACAGGGCCTCGACGGCCGCACCGGCCAGCTTGTCCATTCCCCGTCGAAGCTTCCCTTCCACATGGAAGCGCGACGGGACCTCGTCTGGGGCGGTGGGGTCGATGAGAACCAGCTGTCCGACCTGGTCGGGGCGGCGAAGAGCCCACTCGATCGCGGCGAGGCCGCCGAGCGAATGGCCGAGGAGGTCGACCTTCGGCGAGTCCGAGGCTCCAAGCTCGGCGCGAATGTCGTCGGTGTCGGCCGTCAGAGGGACCTTCCAAGAATCGAGTGTGCGGGTGCCCGGCCCCAAGAGGCCCGCCAGCTTCTCGTAGTCTTTCGGGGGGAGCCCCCACCCTGGAAGAATCAACCACGTCATATCGCGTCACCTCGCTCGTTGCGCAGCATAGCTGCATGGACTCCTTTGAGCCCCGTTTTCTGGTCTATGACATCACAGATATTTGTAAAATTTCTGTAAGGTCACTGTTTTCTGCGTGCAATTTTTGTGAGATCGTCGATTGCGGCGGGATTGAACGCGGCGCGTCACTCGCGGCGTCGCCGCACGGCGAACGCTCCTTCCGGGTCGAAGCCCGCCGGGGCGAAAGCGATGAGAACCCCGGTCAGGGAAACCTGGATTCGTTGGACGAGGCCGACGGGGCCGGCCCCCAAAAGTTCGGCGCCCGTGAGGAAACCGACGAGGAGGACGACGCTGGCCGCAAGCGAGGAGGCCGCGATCCGCATCCCGAGCGAGTAGCGGGCACGATGACGGAAAAGGACGATCAGGATGAGGCTGCAAGCGACCGTCACCGTGCCCACTCCCACGGCTACGCTTGAGGCGTCGTGCATCCACTCGTATCGTCCCGCCTCCCCGGCCTCGATTTGCTCGCGGCATTCCGGCAGAGACAACGCGCAGTCCAACGGGGTCACTGTGCTGTCGATGATCGTCGCGAGGGCGAAGATCGAGAGCCCCGTGGCAAGGGCCCGGCGGAAGAGACAAAAGGAGCCCCAGCCTGCGCGCAGGGCTCCTTTGCCTTGCTCGATCGAAGCGGATCGACGGAGCCCGGCTTGGAATCCTGCTTGCCGAACGAAGAGCAGGGTGCCGGAGAAGATAGCGACGCCGCTGAGCAAATCTGTGAGGCGGAAGAGCCAGCTCCTCGGATACTGCCGAGCCGCCAACTCGGACAGGTAAGAATCATGGATGTCGAAAGGCCAGCCGACGATCGCCTCGCCTATCGTGCTGATGTATGCCAGAGCGCCGAGCCACAGAAGAAGGGTCGCAAGGCGTTTGAGGCCGCGCGGCGACGGGCGGGCATCAACCATGAACAGTTCCCTGCCTCTCAAACGACGCCCAAGGACACAGCGCTCCCGCCTCGACATCGCCGCAAGACGGATGAAACAAGTCGAAATTTATCACAGCGGCCATAAAATCGCGCGCTGCGAATAAGTAGAAGACGATCGACAGGAAGAGTCAGAAGGCGCCCGCCAAGCGGACTCAGGCGTGCCGCACAGGCACGACGGCGCAGCAGGGCTTTCCGCTAATGGAAGGCTTTTGCGCGCCGCGCAAGGAAATGAAGCCGCCGGACAGACTGACGCGCCGCGACTCGTTGGGAGGATAATAGTTCGACCCGCGGCGCATCAGGGGCGCTCCGTCCGATCGGCGCATGCGATCGGCGCAAGCGCTTTACTCAGCATACGCTTTCGATCGGCTGGGAGGAGGTTAGACGCGTCCGCGGTTGGGCGCCCAGTTCGGCGCCCAACCGTCGGCCGTCCGCCTGTCGCTTCAGTTGTCTTCCCGGGCCGCCCGGCGACGGGCCACAAGCAAGCCGCCGAGGGTCAGAAGCACAAGGGCCGCGATAAGGAGCGGAAGCGATTCGGCGCCCGTGTACGCCAGACCCGGCGTGTGCAGATTGCGCTTGGACGCCGTCGACTTGGCTTTCACGTCTGCATCGGGCCCGTCCGCGTTGTGGTTCGCCGCGGAGGCATGCGGCACAGAGCCTTCGCCGCCCTTGCGCGCATTGCCCTTCGCAGGACCTGGATCCCCAGTGGAGCTGGGCCGAAGGTCGTCTCCCGGCCTGTTGCCGTCGCTGGGTCCGTTGCCGCCGGGGTCCACTGCGCTCGGAAGCGCGGAGCTGGGCGAGGCGTTGCCGCTGGGCCTCGGGGCCTCAGCGGTTGCGCTGGGCTTAACCGTGGCGCTTGGCTTCGCCGTGGGGCCGCCGGGTTTCGCCGTGCCACTGGGCTTAACCGTGGCGCTTGGCTTCGCCGTGGCGCTTGGAGCAGAGGTGGAACTCGGCTTCGAGCTCGCGCTTGGCTTGCCGCCGTCGCTCGGATTGCCGCTCGGGGACGGTTTCGCGCTGCCGGTGGCGGTGGGCGCTGCCGTGCCGCTCGGGCTGGTCGAAGGCGCTCCCGGGGCAGCGGTCGAAGGCGGCGTCGAAGGCGCTCCGGGGGCGGCGGACGAAGGAGAAGCCGTCGGCTGCGCCGATCCGCCGCACGCCACGGTGACGGTCAGCCCCTGCTCGGCCCCCACGACTTCGGCGAAATCGGTCCTCACAGTGACGGGAAGTTTGATCTGCTTCCCCGGATTCGCGGCGCATTTGCCGTCGACCTTCACCTTGGCGACTGCGCGGCCGGCGCCGTCGGCCGTGATCGTCGCCTTTTCGTTGTTCGCGTCCGGGTCTGCCAACGAGTTGTCCACCGGCGACGTCGTGGATGCCTCCCCCACATTCACCTTGACGTTCTTCGTCACCGACGGCCCTTCTGAGAAGGACAGCCCGCGAAGGGAAACGTCAATCGTCTGGCCGTCCTTGACCGGCTCCGAGGGAAGGGTGACCCCGATGGAGGACTTTGCGGCGCGCGGTTTGAGGCCCGGGTTGGCAGCCAGATACGAGTTGAACTTGTCGCGGTCGAGATTGTCGGTGATGACGGGGGCGCCGCCAGCTGTCAGGGCATCGAACGAGTCGCCGCCGGAAAGCAGGAAGGTGACCGAGCCGACTGTGTACTTGCGTTTGAGGTCGAGCGGCTTTCCGTTGACCGTTACGGACGTGATGCGATTGCCGTAAGGCTTTGCCGGGTCAAAGGTGTACTTCACGTTCCGCGACAAGCCCAATTTGAGCATGGGCCGGGAATTCTGGGTATTGAGGTTGGTCTTCCACTGCTGCTCGAGGGCCTTCTTGAAGTCCGCGCCCGTGATCGTCACATACCCCAGCTGGTTGGAGAAGGGCTGGACGGCGAAGGTCTGACGGTAGGTGATGTCTCCGTTCGCTGAGGGGACGAGGTCGGCGCGCAGCCCTCCGGCGTTGATGGCGCCGATGTCCACCGGCTTGCCCTCTTTCGTTGTCACGGTCCCTTGAAGTGAGTCTGCGGCGAGGTCGCCGAGCGAGGACTCGATGCCGCGGTTGGAACCGGGATCGGGCACCTCGCCGTTCGACGAGAAGACGCCGCGGGAAAACGCCGAGCCATAGCCCGTGGCCACGACCTTGTCGCCGGCCGCCTTGGAATCCTCCACCGCCTTGTCGACGATCTGCTTGATCGACTGCTTTTCGCCGCATTGGGCCACTTCCGAAGCGGGAATGAGCTTGGCCTCGGAGCGCACAACCTTCTTCGCCGCCTTGTCATAGGTGATCTGCAAATTGCCGAGGTTGTCGGTGTACGATCCGGAGGCTATGGCCGAGAGCTTGTTGCCCCGAGCCCCGTCCACCATCGAGAACTTGTAGGGCACATGCGTGTCGCCGCCCATGATCCCGTCGACGGACGGGCCCATTTTCGGGTAGTTGTTCTTGACGTCGTCGTCGAGCATGGCGATCACGACGTCGGCCTGACCGGAGTCTTTGAGCTCCTTGGCCATCGTGTTGATCTTGGGAATCGGGTCGTTGAACGTCAGCCCCGCCGTGGCGCCCGGGCTGAGCTTGTAGGGCACGTCGCCCGCGATGGCCCCGATGAAGGCGACCCGGACGCCGGAGGCCGACGTCCATATCACTTTGTCGCCAAGGTAGCGGCCCATGCCGTCCACGTTCGCGCCGAGGTACGGGAAGCCGACCTTCGTGTACCCTCCGGTTCCGTCGATGCGATGCTTGAAGACGTCGACGCCGAGGTCGAGCTCGTGGTTGCCGATCGTCGAGGCCACGGGTTTGAGCTCGTTGAGCGCGGCGATGGTCGGATTGTCCTGCAGCGAGCCGGATGTGAAGGGCGAGGCCCCGATGTTGTCGCCAAGCAGTGTGAAGGACGAGTCGCCGCTGGCGGAGCGGGCCCTGTCGAGGTAGCAGCCGACCGCCGAAACGCCGGATTCGGTGACGGCCCCGTTCTTGCTCGCCTTCTCGATGTGCCCGTGGACGTCGGTCAGGTTGTATAGATCGAGGGTCACGGTTCCGTTCGCCTCGGCGGGCGCGTTCGAGCGCGGGGCCGCAGGCGCATTCGGGCTCGGGGCGGCGGTCGCGCTCGCAGCCGGGGCGCCCGGGTTCGGGGCGGCCGTCTTGGGAACTCGCGGCTGCGCCGGTTGAGTATGCGCCGGTTGAGGCGGCGTCGGCCTGTACGTCGGCCGGCCGTCCGCGGAAATCTGCGAATCGGAGGAGCCCCCGGGGGTTCCGCGCCCGTCGGCGTGAGCCGCAATCGGTGCAATCAGCAGTGATAACGTTGCCGCGCCGCCGAAAAGGGAACGCAGCCGTGTCTTCGTCATCGAATCTCCTCGCGTGAATATGTTGTTTGAGTAACATTTGATCACACCGAAAGACCGCTGTCGATTTGCCACGAGGAGTTGTGGACAAGAAGGCAGCGTTTAGAGCCTGTGCACCGCCGCCGGGCGACTTGGAACCCCGCTGCCGCACCGTCTCGGACCTCCGTCAGGCCGGCCTAGAGCGAAGCGGCACACGGATCTTGAAAGGCCTCCCCTCGGACCCGCCGTCAGGCCCGCCCAGAACCCTCGGGCTCCAACCGCCGCGCAATTCTGCGAAGCGCGATCCGACCGACCGTTCCTCAGCCGACGGAACGGCCCTCGGCGGGGCCCTCCGTCGCCGGCATCCAGCCGAGAGCAGGCGCGACGTAGTCGGCGAAGTTCTTGAGAATCCTGAAGTTGACGTCCACCCCGAGCGGGTTGGGAATCGTCAAAAGCAGGGTGTCGGCCGCCTCAATCGCGGGATCGGCCTTGAGCTGTTCGACGAGCGCGTCGGGCTCGGCGGCGTACGTCCGGCCGAAGGTCGTTTTGGTGGCGCCTTCGAGATAGCCGACCTGATCCTCCCCCTCGCCGCGGATGCCGAAAAGCTGCCGGTCCTCCTCGGCGACCAGCGGGAAGATCGTGCGGGAGACCGAGACCCTGGGCGTCCAGCCATGGCCCGCCTCCTTCCATGCGGCGCGGTATCTGGCGATCTGCTCGGCCTGAATCTCGCCGAAGGAAGCGCCGTCGGATTCTTGCACCAAGGTCGAGCTCATGAGGTTCACGCCGTCGCGCGCGGCCTGCTCAGCCGTTTTGTGCGACCCGGAACCCCACCAAATACGCCGCTCCAGACCCGGGGACTGCGGGAAAACGGGCAGCGGAATTCCCGGTTTGTACAGGGCGGGGTACTGTTCTTCCAGCGACGCCGACCGCGCCACTCCCGCGCCGCGGACGGCCGCCATGAACAGTTCGAACTTCTGCCGGGCCATGTCGGCGCCGTTGGCTTGGCCGCCGCGATATCCGAAGGCCTCCCATCCGCGCTCCGCCGGCTCGGGCGAACCGCGCGAAACGCCAAGCGCCACGCGTCCCTCGGCGATGAGGTCCAATGCCGCCGCCTCTTCCGCGAGATAGAGGGGATTTTCGTAGCGCAGGTCGATGACGCCCGTGCCCACTTCAATGTTCTTCGTCGACGCCGCAATCGCCGCGAGGATCGGCATGGGCGAGGACCCTTGGGGAGCGAAATGGTGGACGCGGAAGTATGCGCCGTTGACGCCGATCTCGTCCGCGGCCCGCGCGAGCTCGATCTGCTGGCGGAGCGCCTCTCCGGCGAGCGGCCCGTGTTTGCCGTCGAGCGAGTGATGGCCGAAGCTGAGGAATCCGAATGACTTCATAGTTGAAGATTAAATCACATTCGTCCCCGTGTCCACATGCGGTGGCCCACGGTTCCGCGCCGGGGCACCGACTCACAGCGTCGCCGCGAGCGCGGCCGCATGGACAAGGGCGGCGAAGGCGGTGCCGACGGCCATTCCTTTCAGGCGGTTCGCGACGGCAGCGACGACGTCGGCGATTTGCGCGGCGACGGCGACGCCGAGAAGCAGCGCCGTCGCCCGCTCATCGGGGGCGGCCCACGCGACGGCGGACACGGCCAAACCCAGCGGGATGGCGCGTCCGGCGTACATGGCGGCATAGAGGCGCGCGGCTTCGACATCGCCGCGCACGCCCGAGCCGCCGCATTCCCCCAATGCCCTGCCCCCGCCGCGAGGCCCGTTCAACGCCTCCGGTCGAATCAACGCAAGGACGCCGAATGCGGCCGACCCCAGCGCCATCAGCGAATTTGCGACACTCAGCCATAACGGCATGGTCGCTCCTCCTTTCAAGTCATTCTGTCCTTAATCATTCATTTCTGAATTAATCACAATGTTACCCTTTTGACGTGGACGACGTCGACGGCATGGCGATCCTCCAGGCAGCGTGCTTCCGCCTGGGCATGGCCGGATCCCAGATAACACAAGCCTTTTCCCAGCGTGTGGAGCGGCTGGGCCTGACCCACAAACAGGTTGGACTGCTCGCAGCCGTAGACGCGGGCCGCGCCTCGTCCCAACGCGACATCGCGACTCGCCTCAACGTCGCACCCAGCCTCGTCGTCGCCCTCGTCGATCAGCTCGCGGACCTCGGAGCCGTCGGCCGCGAGCGAAGCGCCGCCGACAGGCGGGTGCAGGTCATCACCCTCACCCCGAAAGGGCGGGAGCTGTTGGCGGAAAGCGCCGCGGCGGCAGAGGAGCTCGACGCCGAATTGCGCGCCCGCCTCTCCCCCGCCGGCCGCAAAGCGCTCGCTACGGCACTCGACGAGTTGGAGCTTTCCGACTGACGAATTGACGCACGGCGACAACGGTTCAACGGCCCGCGGCAACGCCCCAACAGCCGATGACAACAACGGTTCAAGGGCCGACGTTCGCGCCTTGACGCACACATACAGAAGATCAATGGCCGACGGAGACAGCCCGACGGCCACCGGCAGCGCTCGGCAGCCAACCGCAACGCTTCGACAGCCGCCGGCGAGGAAGCGCGGGGCCGACGGGAGGAAGCGCGGACCCAACAGCAGAAAAAGCGGAGCCGACGCGAAGAAGCCGACCCGAAAAAGAGACAAGGCCAGACGCAAAGAAGAGGTAAGGCCCGACCCGAAGAAGAGACAAGGCCCGACGCAAGCGCCGAAAAGCACGCCCATTTTTGACCTGTAAGTCAAAAATGAATAGCCTCGTCCTATGAGCAGACCTCGAAAGTTCGACGAGGACGACGTCGTCGAACGCGCGATGGAAGAGTTTTGGACGAACGGCTACGCCGCCACCTCCCCCGCGCGTTTGGCCGAGGCCACCGGCGTCGCCAAAGGGAGCCTGTACAACGCGTTTTCGAGCAAACGCGCGCTCTTTGAACGATGCCTCGACAAGTACCAGCAACAGATCGCGAAACTTGCGGAAGGCCTGATGGACCATCCCGGAAGCACCCGCGAGTGCCTGAGGGACGCGTTGCGGGCGGTCGTCGATTCGGATCTGGCTCAGGTGCGCCGCCGCGGATGCCTCATCGGCAACACCGCCGTCGAACTAGCGGGCGATGACCCTGATTTGGCGCGAAAAATACGGAAGATGCAGAGCGAATCGACCGCTTGGTTCGCCCGACGCGTCGAACGCGGCCAGCGCGAGGGCGACGTCCGCCCGGACCTGGACGCCACGGCCTTTGCCGAGCATATGGCGACGACGCTTGCCGGCCTCCGCGTCATGGCCGTCACGCACGAAGCCGAATCACTCTACAGAGTGATCGACATGGCCCTGGCGGCACTTCAAACGAGTTGATCGCCACACACAAAGGATCGCCCCCACAGGGTTGATCGCCACACACGTCAGCGGCTGAGAACACACGTCAGTAGCTGAGAACAAAGGAGAAATATGAATCTCAACCTCGAAGGCAAAACTGCTCTCGTCACGGGCGCCAGCCGCGGGATAGGCCTCGCCGTCGTCCGCAAACTCGCGGAAGAGGGCGCTCGCGTGATGGGCGTCGCCCGCACGGTCACCCCGGAGCTCGAAGATGCGAGCGCACTCGCCGTTTCGACCGATTTATCGACGCCGGGCGGCGCCGAAGCGGCGGTCGGAGCGGCGCTGGCGGAACTCGGAGGAATCGACATCCTCGTCAACAACGTCGGCGCGGGCGACCCCGATGTCATGAAGCTGGGCGGCTTCCTCGAAATCGACGACGCCCAGTGGCGCGACCTGTTCAATCTGAACTTCTTCAGCGCTGTGTGGATGAGCCGCGCAGCCCTTCCGAGCCTCCTCGAACGCCGCGGCGCAATCGTCAACACTGGATCCATCAACGCCCTTGTGCCCGCGCAAGGGCCGGTCGGCTACAGCGAGGCCAAGGCCGCGCTCGTGGCTTTCGGCAAGCGTTTGAGCGAAGAGTTCGGGCCGCAGGGGGTGCGCGTGAACACGGTCTCTCCGGGCGGGGTCGGCACCGGGCTGTGGCGCGACCCGGACGGTTTCGGTTCGCGCGTGGCGGCCTCGATGGGCATGTCCCACAGCGACCTTCTCTCGGCGATGCCCACCGCATTCGGCGTCACTTCTGGGCGCATAGCCGAGCCCGAGGAGATCGCCGCGCTCATCGTATTCGTAGCTTCGTCGGCCGCTGAGTACCTCGTGGGGGCGAACATCGTCATCGACGGCGGGACGGTTAAGACGGTCTGATTCGCCCAAATCACGGGGTCCGTAAGGCCGGGTTGACTCTGGTCAGTTCGCCCAGTTTCGGCGGGGTCGCGGGGGTTCGGAAGGATCCCGAAGTATGGAAGGATCGCGAGGGTTCGGAGGGATCACGGGAATTCGGAAGGATCGCCAAGGTCCGGAAGGATCGCCGAGGTCCGGAAGGATCACCGAGGTCCGGAAGGATCACCGGAGTTTGGAGAGATTGCCGGAGTTTGGAAGGATTGCGCGGTTCTGGCCGACCGGGCTAAAACCGCGCGCCCCGCAAACGCATGCGCCGCGACGCCCACGTTCTTGTGGACGACACCGGGAGCGAATGCGCCCGGCATGTGCCGCTGCGACGCCGCCGTTCAGGCCGCCGAGTTCGGTTTGGGCATCCGACGTCGCAGCGCCCGCAGGTCGGCGAGCCCCACCACGGCGGCTATCGGTTTGACGAGAATTTGCTCGCCGAAGCGGTAATCCGCCCCGCGCACGAGCCTGTCGGCGAGGTCTGGGCGCAGCCCGCGCAGAAGAATTCTCCCTTTGAGCGCGTGCACCGAATTGGAGACGATCGCGACGGAGGCGGCGTCCTCGATCAGAGGGATCGCATTTTCGATGTTCTGGAGTGTCGATCGGCTCTCGCGGTCCAGGCGGATTGGCCCCTCATATCCACGGGCTCGCACGTAGCTTTCCATGACCTCGGCCTCAGGGACGGGACCAGACACCGCGCCGCCGCACAGCACAAGCACTTCCGCAGCTGCGGAGGCATGCGCGATGCATGAAACTGCGGAGAGGGGCGCGATGCCTAAAACTGCGGAGGCGCGCACAATGCGCGCAACGGATGCATCGGCGAAAGCGGCCCGGCTTTCGGAAACGGACACATCGCCCGGACTCTGCCGAATAGTCGATTCGCGGCGAACCGCCGATGCCCGCCGAGAGGCAGCGGCCCGCAGCCCGTCAGATTTGAGCGAGCGGAGCTTGGCGCCTCGCCGTCCCTCGGATCCAAGCGAACGGAGCCCGGCGCGCACACGGTACCGGTTGACGAAGTTCGCGCGGGCGCCCCGGTTCGCAAAACCCAGCACGACGACGGCCTTGCCGACGCCCGCCCCAACGGCATCCTCTTCGCCGACGCCGGCCTCGCGCTTTCCGTCGGCCTCGCCGACGTCTCTCTGCCGCGCTTCCGGAGCTCGGCCGAGTACTTCCGCGCGTGATCGCCGACGAGCCTGCCCGAGCGATTGCCCTTTGGCGGCGTCGCCCCGGCCCAAGCACTTCCTGCTCGCCCGCCAATGCACGAGTTCGCCCCACGCAAGCAGGGCGGAGGCGGCGATCAGGAAGCGGCGCAGCATGCTTTCACTTTAACCGCATGCTCTCACTTTAGCCGCATGCTTTCACTTTGGCCGTGCTGCACAGCCCGTGGCACCCCGTCAGCCCTCTTCTTTCGTTCGCGCCAGCCCCTTAGTCACACTCCTGCCAGCCTTCTGCGATCTGGCCAGCCCGCGGTATATGAAACCGAAACCGACGCTGAAAACATTGAAGCATGAGATTCGAGAATCGAAACGAGTCGCGCGGCGACGAGCAGACAGGGCCCGACGTTTCCCGCCGCACGCGAGGCGCAGGGGCCAAGACGCGAAATGAGGCAACCGGACGCTGGGGTCGAGACGTCGGGCAATCCGACGTCGGCCCGCAAGGTTCTTCTCGAGCCGGCAGACCCGGCGCCGTCCCACAGGGCTTTTCCCGACCGAACCGACCAAGGACCGGACAGCGCGACCCGTCTCGGGCCGGCCGGTCAGGCGCCGCCAGCGCCTCCATTTCCGTCCGTCGACTCACGCGCATATACGAGGTGCCGGGGCGAAAAGACGCCCGGGTTCTCGCCCTCGACGGCGTCGACGCCGATTTCCCAGAAGGCAGCTTCACCGCGATTGTCGGAGCCTCGGGTTCGGGCAAATCGACTCTTCTGCACTGCATGGCGGGACTCGACGAGCCCACGGGCGGGCGGGTGACGATGCTGGGAAGCGCGACCTCCGAGATGAAGCCGGCCAAGCGCGCGACGTTCCGGGCGCAGCACGTCGGATTCGTATTCCAGGAGTACAACCTCATCGCCTCCTTGACGGCCGCGGAAAACGTGTCGATGCCTTCGCGGCTTGCCGGGCGGACGCTTTCCAAAGGCCAGATCGACGCGGCGCTCGATGCGGTGGGCTTGCGGCATCGCGCGAATTTGAAGCCCCACCAGCTTTCCGGCGGCGAACGCCAGCGTGTGGCCATCGCCCGCGTGATGGCCAGCGAGCCGCGCATCGTCTTCGCGGACGAGCCCACCGGCGCATTGGACCTCGACTCCAGCGGCGTCGTCCTGGATTGGCTTCGCCAGCTCGCCTCGCGGGGAACCACCGTAGTCATGGTCACGCACGACGTCGAAGCCGCAGCCCTGGCGGACTCCGTCGCGGTCATGAGCGGCGGACGTCTGGCGACGTGGTCGAACTGCCGCGACGCCCAGCGAATCGCCGGCCTCGTCCACGCCGCCCGCGCACGCTGAAGGGAGGGGAAAATGTCGACCTTGATGTGGAAAGACCTGCGTCACCACGCTCGCCAATGGCTGTGGTCGCTGCTGGTGGCCACGGCGGGCGCCGCCGTCGTGGGGATAATCGTCATCGCGTGGTGGAGCGCCAACCAGTGGTCCCTGGAACACGGCAATGGAGAGCATTTGCGCGCCAGCAGCCTGATCGGCAGCAGCCTGGTGGGATACGCGGGCACCGCGACGGCGATCATCATATCGACGACGCTGGGTCTGACGGTCACGGCCCAGCAGCGCTCGCACGCCCTGTGGAAGGTGCTTGGAATTCCCGGCAGCCGCATCCGCGCGATCATCCTGTGGCAGGTTGGCGCCGTCGGAGTGATCGGGGGCCTGCTGGGCGGGCTGCTCGCCCTGCCGCTGGCGCGAATCTATCTGCTCACGTGGCGGGAATTCGATCTGTTTCCCCGGAACATTCCCCTGACGATGCCCGCTTTCTCCGTACCCGCGGCGGTGCTCGTCACGGCCCTGTTCAGCGTGCTCGGAGGCCTCGGGGCAGCACGGCGAGCCGCCAACGTGCCCGAGATGCAGGCCTTGCGCGAGGCGGCCGCCCCAACCACGCGCACGAGACTGTGGCAGTGGATCGCTGCCGGAATTCTGCTGATCGGCGTGGTTATGCTGCCTATACTCGTCAATCTCCCCGCCGATGTTCTCGAAGGAGGCAGCACAAGCAAAGCGGAAGTGGCTGAGATAAAATCCCCGGGCGGCCGAGCGCTCATGGGCGGAGCAGTGGGGTTCATGGCCGCCCTGGCGGCATTGTTCGTTCCGAATTGGACGCTCCGCCCCCTGTTGGTTTTCTGGACGAGCCTGATTCCAAGCCGCAGCCCAGCCTGGTTTTCGGCACGCGCGAATGCGCGCCATCGCTCGGCTCTCAGCATGACCACGATCGTGCCCTTCGCCATCGCCGTTTCCATGACGGGCACCATCCACGCCACGGGCGGCGCGGCGCGCTCGGGCGGAATGAGCAACGGGGTCAACGGTTTTCTCACGATCATGGTCCCGATTTTCTTCATAGCCGGGATCGGGGGCGTGGCGAACATCGCTATGGTCGGGCGAACGCGCCGTCAGGAGGGGGCGTTGCTCGGAGTGATTGGAGCGCGGCCGGGCACCGTTCTGCGGTCCACCGCCCTCGAAGGGGCGATATACGCCGGAACCGGGATCCTTTTCGGATTGGCGACGACTTTGCTCAGCGCGGTCTGCGCTACGGCGATGTCGGGAGGCGGAGCAGAGATGTTCGCCTCCGCCATTCCCGTGAAGTTCCTGTTGGCGGCCATGGGAGCGTCGCTGGTTTTGGCTGTCGCCACCACGTGGCTGCCCGCACGGCTCGATCGCCGCGCCTTGATGGACAATCTGCGCCAGCCGGTGTGACGGACGATCGGCCGACCGGCACGAGAACAGGCTGTCTGGACCGATCGGCGCGGCCGCGGACGGACTGAGCGGACCAGAGCAACGGACGGTCCGCATCGGCCAGACTAACGGACCGTTCATACCGGACAGAGCAACGGACGACCCGTGCCGGCCAACGCGACGGTTCCTCTGCAGCGGCAGTGATAACAGTGCGCCTCGCTGACCGGGGGCGGCGCCTTGCGACGTCGGCCCCGGAGGCTGGCCCAGGCAAGCCGGGCCGGCCTCCGTTCGCCGGCGGAGTCCGTCAGGCGACGGGCACGCAGACTTCCGTCACGTACTCGTCCGTGTTCCGGGTGTCGGCGGGGCCCACGAGGTAGCGGTTGTACATCGGCCCGGCGAACTCGAGCCCGGAGGCGGCGATGTACTCGGCCAGCTCCTCGTTGACGGGCCCGAACTGGTCGTAGCCGCCGCGGAACGTCGCCACGGCGACCTTCTGCTCTGGGATCTCGCGGATTGTGAGCGGGTCGGCCGCGACGGCGTCGGGCCCCACGGGTTCCCACACCTCGATGTCGACGTCGGCCTCGCGATACTCGAGGTCG